>Ga0189278_10002_pt1 | contig 732668 bp, 688 predicted proteins | sample N26A9minimetaG_FD_130326 | JGI IMG/M metagenome (GOLD analysis project Ga0189278, IMG submission 130326) | Marine microbial communities from the Costa Rica Dome - N26 A9 mini metaG | ecosystem: Environmental > Aquatic > Marine > Oceanic > Photic zone | place: Costa Rica: the Eastern Pacific... | reverse complement strand
CTCCACCCGACCGGAAAAACTCCAGCATATCCTCCACGGAGAAACTCCTTCCCTGTTCCAAGACAGGGACGGACTCACAGAAATCATGGATCAGAAGAAGGTGGGGTCCAGATCGCGCTTACAATCCGCACACCGGGAATCTGGGTCGGAGACAGACCTTCGGTGTATCGGTGCGTATGCGTCTCGCTTTCAACAGCTGGGTTGGGAAGTGCTATATCCCCCACGAAAAAGCCGGACAAATCAGCCGTAGACCCGAATGCGACGGTTTCATTGGACGTTGTCGTGACGGTGAAAGCCCCACGTCCGTTAGCGCCGGCAACGGCCTGCGCACCGGCTGTCGAAATCTCCTGATAAATGGGTCCTAAGGCGGTATCACTGGCGTCGGTGCCCGTACCCCCGTCTAGGGTGTCATTCCCCATCCCGCCGAAAATCAGGTCAGCTCCGGTTCCACCATCGAGGCTGTCATTCCCATCGCCCCCGAGAATTGTGTCATTCCCGAACCCGGCCAGAACCGTGTCATTACCGCCAGACGCATTGACGAAATCCGCGTTGCTATTGACGAGCTCGCCATTCGTTCCCGCAGCGTCCAGATTATCAATTCGGTCGCCGTTAGGGTCCCCAACGTAATCCTGATTGATCAGATCATTGCCGAGCGTGCCGGTAATCAGCCCATCCCCAGCACTCAACAGAATATCGATGTTCGAAACATCACCACCCAGTGACATCACTCCAAAGCTCTGTGGAAAGCTCTGTGCCGATAAATCGATGTCCTCGCTTCTGACTTGGCCCGAAACACGTAGCGTCGCGACATCCCGTTCGGTGCCATCATTTTCCGAAAAGAGTGCGACCGCCCCCAAATCCTCCGCCGAAACGCTGAAAAAGAGATCGCCGTTCGACATCTGCACGACCGCCCCGGCCGGGACACGCTGAACATCTCCATCCATGAATGTTACTTGGAACGACGAGGTATAAACCTGTCCAATGGATGCACTCGCCAAGCCGCCCTCGACATAAAGGTAGCTTAAGTTCAGGGTACTTCCTTCTTTGCTGTACGCCCCGTCCAAAGCGACCCTGAGGTAGTCAACAGGTTCGAATAAATCCCCCCTCGACAGCTCGAAGACCTGCGCCCCGGTGGGCGTAGCCTCGGTCGAAGGATCGGCAGCAATTTTTCCAAGGAAAAGCCACGTTAGTTTTTTCATGGGTGGGTGGCCTTCTTACTTCAGCGGCACGCGAGCACATGCTCGGCACTGCACGCGTGCAACCTCGGCGCGGTGTTGCGATCGTGGCCTTCGGCAAAGCCGACGATCAGCAAGAGGCACAGCAGACAGCTCAGCATCACAGCTGCGCCGCGCAGGGCGTGGCGTTTGTGGCGGCGAAGGGCGTGCTGGCGCGGACCGGTGTTAGAGACTGATTGGTTGGGCCGCCCCCTCTTGCTGGGCAGACCAGAAAATTCAGAAGCATCGTGCATCATCGCATCAGCGCGCAATGCCTCGGGGGCGCGTAGCATTTCACTCTCTCCGTGCAGTAGAGCAATTCGTTTCGAAAACGACGATTGGCCGTGAGACCACGTTACGTCTGGTAGAAAAGCCGATGAATGTCGGGGGGTCCGAGATATATGCGCAAACGTCCAGTTCTGTGGTCGACAGATCTTAGGTCACGAGTGAATCACGGCAGTGGTAGAAATCATGGCGGCAGCGAGGCGCTCATGCGGGGTTTGACGAGCACATCCCCGGGGACGCAGATGATTTTCTACAGATAAAAGAACACGATACATGCTCAGCGTGGCCACTTAACGTGGCCTTGCGGGAACAGGCCCGCCGAAGTTTCGGCGGGCCTGCTTGTTTATGCTGCGACCTGACCCGTAGTGACGACCGGAAAGTCGATATCGGTGTCCGCCACGTGATTCAGATAGTTGGTAAAGATGTTCGCCACCACATTGGCGAGCGTCTCTACGATGTCGGCCTCGCTCAGCCCTGCGGCACGCGCGGAGACAAGATCGGCATCCGACACTTTGCCCTTAGCCGACACGATACTCACCGACAGTTTCAGGATCGCTGCCGTGCGCGGATCGTCGGAACGTCCGACAAGATGGTCCTTGACCGCCTCGGGTGCAACCTTGAGCCCAGCCGAGATCGCGGAATGGGCCGAGGCGCAGTAATCACAAGTATTGGCGCCGGCCACGGCGAGCGCGATTGCTTCACGGGTGCGGCCATCAAAGGTGCCGCCCGCCAGCGTCTCATTCAGGCCGAGCATTGCCGCCAGAACCGATGGCTGGTTCGCAGCAACGCGATAGAGATTAGGCACCATGCCGATCTTGCCCTTGATCGCGGAAAACAGGGCGCTTGCCTCGGGGGTGGCGGCGGTGTCGGAGACTTGGTTGATGCGTGCCATGGAATCTTGTCCTTTTGTTGGCAGGTGGGAAAGTGGGGAGTCAGGCCGCAGGCATCTGCGGTTCGGGCTTCGACAGCCCGATGACGGTGACGACCGCCGCGCCGTTAAGCCAGTAATAGGCGGCGTCCAAACCAGAGAAGCCAAGAGCGAAGGGCAGCACCAGAAACAGCAGCCCGACCGCAAGATCGACTGCAAGATGCAGCTTGTAGGGCAGCACCCGGATCATCCCGAGATGGTGATCCGTAAAGACCGTGAGCACGAAAGCCGCCAGCCCGACAACGGGAGAGATCTTCAGCGCCAGCGGATTGGACGCACCGAGCCCCAACAGGAACGGCAAGCCCATAAGTGAGATGGCAACCGGGTAATCGAGATAGGCGTGGATGTTTTTGGTAACGAAGCGCATGGCGCAGGGACCTTTCTTAATGATTTCGAGAACGGCGGCTCGCCGTATTCCCGACATAGGTCCACTGACACGGACGGTGAATGTTCAGAAATCCGGTAAAACTGCGTGATCGTCCGGATTTCGACCGACTATTGCCTATTCCCGACGAACCTCCGCCACGGCGAGGGTCGTCACACCGACGGCAGGTCGATCACCCGAATTTCGATATCGCTCACTTTGCGCGCTCCGGCATGGTCGTAAAATACGCGGGCTGCGATGTTACAGACCCAAAGATCCGCCACGATGGCGACACATCCCAGATCCAGCGCCCGGCGTTTGACCGCCTGCAACAGCAAACCGCCGATCCCCAGCCCTCGGAGGCCCTCGTCCACGACAAGATCGGCCAGCCAGAGGGTCTTTTGTCGAGTGTGAAGTTCGAAACGTCGGCCATAGGCGGCAAGGCCGAGGATAACGCCACCCTGCTCCGCCACAAGAACGTCGAGCCATCGCTCCGTCCCGAAACAGGCCGCTACAATCAGCGACGTGTCATCGCCGGGATCGGGGTCTGCGACATGCACCGCCAGCGCCCGAGACAGGCGCGCTAGTTCGGCGGCATCATCGGGCTGCGCCTCGCGGATCTTCACCGGAGGCACTGTATTCACGCCGCATTCAATGCGTCACGCCCAGCTTTGGCAAGCAGTCGGACGGCTGCCGGGGTGACGCCGATCTCTTTCTTGAACACCCGGCTAAACGCTGATTCCGACGCATATCCCGAAACCTCGGCGGCCTCGGCCACCGACAGGCCGCGCTCGGCCAATGCCTCACGTGCAATCTGCATCCGCCATGCGGTCACGTAGCTCATTGGGGTCACCCCAAGCCGCGCCGTGAATCGTTCAGCAAAACCGGTGCGCGACAGACCCGCGATCCGCGCAAGGCCAGCCACCGTCCATTCGGCAGCAGGGTTGCGATGAAACATACTCAGCGCGCGTGCGATCTGCGGGTCAGCAAAGCCAGCGATCCCCGGAATGCCCTCGGGCGATTGTTCGATAAAGGCTCGGATGGCTTGGGCAAAGATTGCCTCGGACATCTTGAGCGCAATCAGATCGCCACCAAGCCGCGCGCCGCCCGCCTCAGCTCCGATAACCTTGAGCGTTGCATTGAGCCACCCCCCGGCCTCTTCACCATATCCTCGGAGATGAATGTACGGCGGCAGCCGATCAAAGAGCAGGTGGCGCGACCCCTCGGCTAGCGCAAAATGCCCGCAGATGAGCTGAGTATCTCGCGGGCTTTCCTCTCCACCCCATACAAGCGTGCCATATCCCGGAAACCCCGAGCGGGACAGCACATCATCAAGCGGCAAGGCCTCCTCTGGTCCGGTATGCCGGCATGATAAAACATGCGGCTCACCATGCGGAATGATCACAAGATCGCCCTGCGCAAGGGTCACCGGTGCCTGTTGCCCCGCAACACGCACCAACGCCTCACCGCGATGAGCATAATGGAAGCGCGCCACATCGCGATAAGCTGGCACACGCACTCCCCATGGTTCTGTAAAACTCGTGCGGAAGTAGAGCGTGCCGCGAAACGACAGGCGGGTAAGGATATCGCTGAGAAGGTCCAACATGCGGTACAGCTTACAGGTTAGGCGCGTAGAATCCAGAGCCGTGGACGATCGAGCAATAATTTCGGACGAGGCGCCATTCATCGCGCCGGAATTTTGCGGTGAACAGGCGCAGCCGCGTGACGACGGCCGACCGCATGGCGACGGTCTCGTCCGTCGACGCGGCTTTACTTAACCGTACCACGAGGAGACGCCTAAATGAGATCCAAAACCCTTGCCATGATCCTGTCCATCACAAGCCTGCCCGCTTTCGCTCAGATGGCGACAGAGGCAGGGCAAATCACCGTAGAACCCGTGTTCGAAGTGCCGTCCGAGGAATATCGCACCGGGTGGGTGCAGATCGGGGCGTTTTCGGTGCTCGCAGAGAACCCCGCTGAAGGTGCGCATGAAATTCACGCTGTCTTCATCGACGAAGACGCGCTCAAGGCCTATCTCGCCGAGGGTCGGTTTGTCGAGGGGACGAAGATCGTCAAAGAGGTCTGGGACACCCAAACCGAGGACCTGACAACCGGGCGCGCCAGCTATGCCGACACGCTCAAGGGCCGTTTCGTCATGGTCGCCGACCCCGACGGCAAGCTGGGTGCAGGCCCGCGGTTTGGCGACGGTTGGGGCTGGGCTTTTTTCCCAGGACAGGAAACCCGGATTACCGATACCGAAGACTACCGTGATGCCTGCCTGGCCTGCCATGAACCGGCCCGCGATCATGGGTTAATCTACCTTCAGGGCTATCCGGCCCTGCGCAGATAATACAGAGGCACACCACCTCCGCAACTGGACGATTGAGCATAATATTAGGTCGAGCCAGCATTAATAATACGAAAGCCTCTAGGTAACGTGTCCCCACATCGCCAAAATGTACCGCAACTCACGCGGCGACATGGTGATGCCCCGTCCCAGCCGGGGTGGGGATTTCCATGACAAAGAAAGGACAACGAATGAAACGGAAACTGACACTTACCGCTGCAACCCTGTCAGCGCTTCTCGCCTTCGGGCCGGCAATGGCCGCAGACGAATTCAACGTCGTATCGGGTCTGACTGCGGCAGGTGCTCCGCTTGGGGTGCATGGCGTCGACGTGGTTTCGCTGATCGAGTACAACAAAGAGCAGGCCGGAAGCGCGAAATTTACCACGGTCTACGACGGGGTTTCGTACTACTTTACTAGCGAGAAGCACCAGAAATCCTTTGAAGCCAATCCGTCGAAATATATCCCGCAGAACGGCGGATTCTGCACTTTCGGGGTTTCTGTGGGCAAGAAGTTCGATGGCGACCCGAGCTTTGCGTCGGTGGTCGATGGAAAACTCTACGTCTTCCTGAACGAGGATATCTACAACCTTTACCTCAAGGATCAGGCCGGAACGATCCACAAGGCCGAAGAGAACTGGAAGAAAATCCAGCACACCGCCGCCAAGGATCTCTGACACAGAGATCTCGCAGAGCCGGCCGCACAAGCCGGCTCTGCGTCTTCCGCGTGATCTGACAAACGAATGGTGGCTTGGCCGCTTCCTGTCGTCAGCAAGCAGGTCATCCCCGGCGTCCGGCATATTCTAAGGATTCCGGACGATCACACAGAAATCTCGAACGCAATCGCATTCAGACGCAAGCAAAATTAAGGCAATTTCAGTCGCGAATATCTGAGCGAGAGAATAACCGATGAACCCTCACTGTTCTTAGGCGCCAATGCCCAATTTGATGCCACTCACACGCCGCCGCTTCGGTATCGGTCTTGGCGCGTTCCTGGGGTGCGCCGGAACGCTGCGCCGTTCACACGCGCACGATCGGGTGCAAGAGACAATGGTGCGAATCGACAATTCCACCTTCGAACCCTTGGTCGTTGAAATCTTTGCCGGGGATAGCGTGACCTGGGAGAACAACGATCTCGCGTCCCATACCGCGACGGCTCTGGACGGAAGCTGGGATACCGGGCCACTCGAGCGGGGGACGCAGGGCAGGATCATCTTCACCGAACCCGGCGAGTATCCCTATGTCAGCACTTTTCGTTCGCACATGAAAGCAACCGTTCTGGTGCGCAACCGCGATGGCGGATGAGCGAACTCGTAAATGCGAAATGCCATGGCGGGGATCTGCCGATGGCGTCAGGAGAATACCATGAACAAGCCGATCACCCTCAACAGCCACGCGCTCTGCCCCTATGTGCAACGCATCGCCATAGCCCTTGTCGAAAAAGGTGTTGCGCATGAGCGACGCGTTGTTGATCTCGGCAACAAGCCGCAGTGGTTTCTGGAAATTTCTCCGCTGGGACGCACGCCTGTACTGACGGTCGGAGACGCGTCGCTCTTCGAGTCTACCGCAATCCTTGAGTATCTCGAGGATACGCAGCCCAATCCATTACATCCCGCTGACCCGGTTGAGCGCGCGCGCCACCGCGCCTGGATCGTTTTCGGCGCAGAGGTGCTCGACACGATCGCAGGATTCTATTCCGCGCGAGATGCCGTGACATTCGAGGCGAAGACGGCCGCACTCCGCCGTCACTTCACACTCCTGGAGGATCATCTTAGCGAAGGACCGTGGTTTTCCGGCGCAGACTTCAGCCTGGTAGACGTGGCTTTTGGCCCGGTCTTCCGCTATTTCGACGTCTTTAACGTGATTGACAACTTCGAATTCTTCGAAGGGCTGACCAAGGTTCAAGCCTGGTCACTGCTTCTTGCGGCCCGTCCCTCGGTGCGAGATGCCGTTAGCAGGGATTACAATGCTCTGTTGCGCGCCTTTTTGCTTCGCCGCGAAGGGGTACTTGCCGCGCGTATCCTAATTTCGGGCGCCGCCTGAGCGAAGGCGCAGAATGATGCAGTCGCGCTCACATCATAATTTGACCTTCTCACGCCTTACGGAGGTGCCGCTCGAAACGCTTGTCGAGCATATGTCCGACCCCCGCGTCGCACGGCATATGCCGCTCTTGTCGCAACCTTGGGATGTCGATGCAGCGAAACACTTTGTCGCCGCCAAAGAAGCGTGGTGGCAGCGTGACGGGTTAGGGCATTGGGCGTTTCTGCAAGACGGCCACTACGTCGGTTGGGGCGGTTTCCAAAAGGAAGGAGCGGAGTGGGATTTTGGCCTTGTCCTACGTGGAGAGGCCTTTGGCCTTGGCCTCGCGATCACACATGCGGCATTGAACTTCGCCCATGCGGACGCACGCATTCCTTTCGTCACATTTCTGCTGCCCCCTTCGCGTCGTCACCTTGGGGCTCTTGCTCGGATAGGCGCAGAGCTGGTGGGCGAGGTGCCTTATGAAACGGCACGATTTCTCAAATTTCGTCTTGATACCCCTTGCCCTGCCACAGCCCCCACTTTGCGAAACTGAAAGGACAATCCATGACAATGATCGACCACCTAAGCCTCGGTGTTGCCGATATCTCTGCCGCTTGCGGTTTCTATGCCCGCCTGTTCGAACCGCTCGGAATCAACTGTCTGGCCGCAGGCGACGGCTTTGCCGCCTTCGGTCGTGACCGGATCGCGTTTCTGTTGCTGCCACCCTTCGACGGCAAACCGGCAAGCGCTGGCAATGGCGCGCATGTCGCATTCGCAGCACCGTCGCGCGAGGCGGTCGATGCCGCACATGCTGCGGGGATTTCCGCCGGGGCTGGTGATGAAGGAGCGCCGGGTGTGCGCGCGGCCTATCCCATGCCGAATGTCTACGCCGCCTATCTGCGCGATCCTTGGGGCAACAAGCTGGAAATCGTCCATGCCGGATTCTCGGCCTCACAAGACCCGGCCTGAGATCGCGCAGCTGCGGGCCGAAATCACGGCCTGCAGCGCCTGCTCAGACTTGCCGTTCAGACCTCGTCCGCTTTTTCAGATCGGCGCGGGTGCGCGCATCCTCATCGTTGGACAGGCACCAGGTCGTAGAACACACCTTGCAGGACGGCTCTTCGACGATGCCTCTGGCGTGCGGCTGCGCAACTGGCTTGGCCTAGACGAAGCGACGTTTCGTGATCCGGAAAAGATCGCGATCCTGCCCATGGGCTTCTGTTTTCCTGGCACTGGCCGTTCGGGAGATCTGCCTCCGCGCCCAGAATGCGCCCCTCTGTGGCGTACCCGCGCGATGGCACTGTTGCCCGACATCATGCTGACGGTCGTGATCGGTCGCCACGCCCAAAGGTGGCATTTGCCCGAAACCTCACGCCTACCCCTTGCCGAGGCGATGCGGGATTGGCCCGCACGTTGGCCGGCCAGCATCCTTCTCCCGCATCCAAGCCCGCGCAATATGGCATGGTTTCAACGCAATAACTGGTTCGAAACGGATCTGCTCCCCGTATTACAGGCGCGAGTCATCGAACTTGTCGGAAAATGTGTCGAGCAGCGCACTTTGGGTCACTAACCCGAGATCGGACAGCGAGAGCCCGGTTTGAAATCACAACCGCGCTCTTTGAAACATCCGGGCCAGCATGCGACAGGCTGGCCCGGTGTCGGTTGCCCTCGTCAGAGGTCCGTTGCGGCAGTGTGTTTGATCTTGCCCCAGTTGGCCTCAGCCTTTGCGACAGTGCCCGCCTGATCCTTGAGGTATGCCTTGTAAACATCCTCGTTGAGGAAAACGTAGAGTTTGTCGTGCATCACGGCTGCAAAGCTCGGGTCGCCGTCAAACTTTTTCCCGACCGAGACACCAAAGGCGCAGAACCCGCCATATTGCGGCATGTATCGCTCCGGGTTCGCCTTGAACGCCTTCATGTTCTGTTCCGAGGCAAAGTAATAGGCGACCCCGTCATGAGCGGCAACATAAGCGGCGCTGCCTTCGGTGTTTTCGCCATGATCGATTAGTGAAACCGGGTCGGCACCATGCAGGCCGAGCGGCGCACCGCTATAGGTAAGACCCGGAGTGACGTTGGCTTCGTCGGCAGCCATTGCAGGTCCGAAAGCAAAGAGCGCGGTCAGCGCGGTGGCCGCGAAGATCAACTTGCGAGACATTGGATTTCCTCTTTTCATAGGTGATTACATCCCGTACCGAACGGCACAGTCCGCCAAAGCCCGCGGGAAAAGGATTGCTTCCCGCCAACGAAGGCGCGGCGCCAAACTATCCAAACTAGGCGTTTCTTTAATGCCGGTTAGTCCGCATTATATGTCTGTTCGTCCCTTTCGATGAACGATGCTGACTTGGCGGTCAAACAGTGTTTCCAAGTTAACGGACTTGAGGTTACTGGTTTACTGATTTGGACATATGCGGTGTCTATGCGGACACAGACGATCAGCTGCAAACGACACCAGTTTCGGCCTCAGATCATCGCTCATGTTGTCTGGCCCTACGTACGGTTCAACTTGAGCCTGCGCGAAGGTCGAGGAACTGATGATGGAACCCGGCATAGACGTTTCGCATCAGGCGATCCGGCGCTGGAGCGTCAAGTTCGGTCCGCTGATCACCCACGTTCTACGGCGACAGCAGCCGCGCCCCGGCAATGTCTGGTATCTGGACGAAGTCGTTGGAAAGATCGCAGGCCGGTCATATTGGCTCTGGCGCGCGGTCTACCATCACGGAGTTATGCTCCAGGAAAACCTCCAATCGAGTAAAGACAAGCGCGCCACAAAGTGGCTTCTAGTCAAGCTGATGAAACGTGGGGGCTTAATGCTAAAAAGGATTATTATGGACAAACTGTGCTCCTATTGCACAGCGAAGCGCGAGGTTGCGCCTGGCCTTGATCATTGGTCACAAAAGGGGTTCAATAACCGCTCAGACTCGTTTCGCTTTTGCTGCTTGCCAGCGAACTCGACAATGACGCCCTCGATGAGCTCTTATTCATGGTAGAAGACCTCTCTACGTAAGCGCAGGGCAAACTGGTCAGCAAATGACCTTCATCCAATGATACCTACCCGTGAGGTCCACGTCTGCTTACGTCGGGATGTAGTAAGCCGTTATGCCTTCGGCACCCGATCGTCCACCTCGACGAGACACCAATAAAACTCTTCAGTGACCAAGCAGGCTGTAGAAGCCAGGATGTGGGTTCTGCCCCACATCCTTGTTTCTCAGTTTCGGTGGTTTGATAAGTTTAGTGGCTCATTCACACAAACTAGGTGCCTCAATACTCTCATTTGGTCCCAAGAGTATTAAGAATAAATAAATTATATCAATAATTTGCACTCTTAAACCACTTTCATGTGTGGCTTTTGGACTTAGTAGCGCAATCAGACCGAGAGCCGCGCAGCCTGGGGGCACATGAAGATTAAAATCCTAAATATTTCCTTTGTAAACATTAAGATAAGATAAATCCTGTTTTGGCAGTCTCTATCTCGGGTGAGAGATGAGTAACCGAAGGGCTGAGGCATCAGCACTTCGGGTCGTCGACTGCAAAAATTGAGAATGACCGAGATTTCAGGGACGCCTGAAGGACCAAAGCGGTCATCTGAAGAACCTGCTCCTCTCTCTGAGTTGCCCGATGGGCATTTGTGAGCTGTGGGAGCGTTTCATGAGAAATAACCTGTCTATCGCGCTTGGTTCGGAACACTTCGCAAATGAAGGACGACAGATTTCCTCCTCAGCGCTTGGTGCAGAATTTCTGGGCTGGGAGTTCTTTTCTGGATTCGAGAACAGACAGCAACAAGTCGGATTTGATCATGTACGTTGGGCTGGTGGGCTGCCCGTCGAAGAGGGGATCAATACAGACGAAAGCCCGGATGGATCCCGCGAAGTCGTATTTGACCTGACCTTCGAAAACATTGTCGACTGGGACCGCAATGTCTCAAATGGCTATTCTGATGATCCGGTTCCGCGCGAAGGCATTCGGGAGATGATGCAATTCGCGGTCGAGCATAATGCCAGTTTCGCAATGATCGCGCCCACGGTGCGTTACATCGATGTGGCCTTCGACGACCCTGTATCGGCCTTGGAGCAGGCGCGCAACGACATTCGCGTCTTTGCAACCCGCCTCTTGAACGGTGAGTTTGGTGATTTGCCCAAGGAGTTCATCCTTGAGGTTGGAACCGAGTACTACTCCGTAGCCACCCTTTGGCGCGAACATTTCTCAAGACCCGGTATCGATATTGCGAGAACGGCGGGCGAGGTTTTTGCCGCCATGGTGGATGAGCTTGACAAAGTGCTGCGCGATCCGGCCCTGAACCCGACGGGCTATGACATCAATATTGCTGTGCAACTCGGGCGTTCCTTTTCCAGAGATGACGATCCCAGCCGGGGGTTCGATGCCAACGGCGACATCAACGGCGGCTGGGGCGAACACGCGGACAATCAGGACTTCATCACGGCTTTGCAGGACATCGGCGCGCTGGATGCGGTGGATTCGGTCATCTTCCACCGCTATGTGCCAAACTTCTGGGGAATCGAACGCGGCCTCTGGACACCTGTGGGCGGTGTCACGCTTGAGACGGTGATCGATCAATGGGAAAGTGCTGCAGGCCGTGACCTTGGGCTGGTCGGGGGACATCTTGCGCCTGCAGCACAGGGTGACGACGATATTGAATTCCATGCCCCCAGCCTCACCAGCATTCTCCAGCTCACGACCGCCTTACTTGCCAATGGCATGGATCATGGCACCATCTTCGGTCTGGGCTTTGGCACGGATGGATCATTGGGATTTCGGAGCGAGGTTTTTCTAGGCGGGCAACTCTACGGGATGATGGTGGAGAGCCTACCGGGACTGGCTGTCCATGATGGGTTTCAAAACAATACCTCGCCGGTCGACTCTGTCTGGCAAGATGGGCGGATCGTGGACGAGTTTCTGCGCGTCGACGATAGCGTCAATTCCTATGTGTTCGAGAACGAAGATCTGGTTGTCATCTTTTTGGTCGCGAAGGATTTCGCGGCCGAGACGCTTGAGTATTCCCTCCACTTTAAAGAGGCCTTCGAGACTGTCAGTATTTCAAGGCTGTGGGACGATGATAATCAATTCTTAAATCCCCGCACTGACGAACGGATCGGTCATATTGGGCAAATGGCCCATGAGGCAGATGTCCCTTTGAGCGTGACCGGAAGCGGGTCCCGCCTGGACCTCTCCTTCCACCATGATTTCGAGGTTATCCGTGTCACGCTGGACCGGCGCGTTGTTGACGCGTTCCAGGGTACGGATGGTGATGATCTCTTCCGCATAAATCATCGTGAGGATCAAGTGTTTGACGCCGGCTTGGGAAATGACACTGTACAAAGTTCCGTTGACTTTGTGCTCCGCCATGCTTCGGCTGGACGAGACATCGAGAACCTGCACTTTGTCGGCTCTGATGATCTCACCGGAATCGGCAATGCGGCGGATAATACCCTTCTGGGCAACTCCGGAAACAATCATCTCAGTGGTGTCTGGGGTGACGATACCGTGAGCGGGGAGGACGGCAATGATACGCTGGTCGGGGAGGTGGGCGATGATCTCTTGATTGGGGGGCGCGGGTTCGATCACCTTTTTGGTGGGGATGGGCATGACACTCTGCGCGGTGGCGACCAGGCAGATTACCTGTCCGGAGGGAGCGCCGATGATGTGCTGCACGGTGGTGAGGGGGCCGACACGCTTATTGGGGGTGACGGCGCAGATATCTTCGTAATCGACCCCGCATCGATGAGCAGTGATATCATCGCGGATTTCACCATTGGTGTAGATAGGATCGATGTGTCGCGCTGGCAGTTAGAAGCCTTCTCAGAAATCATCATTTCCTGGATTGATGGTCAGACCTTTGTTCAGGACGCCGTCGGCAGTTTCTTCTTCATTGACAACTTGAGCCGGGGCGAAGGAGAGTCACTTTCCGTCGACAACTTCATTCTTAATGCCGATGACGAGCACATTGGTTCTGTTGAAAACAACACCCTTGCGCCTTCTGTTTCGCCGCCTGCAGCATCACTCCATCCGCCGACACCCATTATGCCTGGGGTCGCACCGGTTTTGCAGGTGGGCGGCACAGAAGATGACCTGCTTGAGGGTGGAACCGGAGCAGACGCGCTTGCGGGCAACACTGGTGCTGACACGCTACTCGGCCACTCGGGCAACGACCGTCTGGCCGGGGGAGATGGAGATGATCTGATCGAGGGGGGGGAGGGGGATGATAATCTTGGTGGCGGGTTAGGGGCTGATCATCTTGAGGGGCAGGCCGGGAATGATACAATTGGCGGCGGCGGCGGCAATGACATCCTTTTTGGCGGTAACGGTGCGGATGTGTTGAGTGGTGGGGAAGGCAACGACCTGCTCGCAGGAGGCGAGGGCAATGACCGGCTTGCAGGCAGCTTCGGCCATGACACGTTGCGTGGCGGAAACGGCAATGACCGCATCGGAGGCGGGCCGGGGCGTGATATTCTTGAAGGAGGAGAGGGCAATGATGAACTTGGTGGAGGAGAGGGCGACGATATCGTTACAGGCGGTGCCGGGGATGATTTTCTGGCCGGCGGCGGGCGCGAGGACCTGTTGGATGGCGGCACGGGCGACGACACCCTAAATGGCGGCCTAGGTAATGACCGTCTGATCGGCAGAGAGGGGGCTGACGTCTTCATATTCAACGAATTTACTGCAGGTGAGCGCGACGTGATTGTTGATTTTCAGGTCGGAGAGGATCACCTGCGATTGGCTGGGATCGAGGGGCAGGGGTTGAACGGGCGCTTTCTAGCGCTCACCATTCAGGATACGGACGAAGGCGCGCTCCTGCGCCATGCGGGCCATGAGATCCTGCTCGATGATGTGACGGCAGCCAGCCTGTCGCATTACGATTTCATCTTCTTGTGAAGTGGCACAAGGCGGGAAGGTTTTGATTAACATGGCCACCAAGCCGAAAACTCCATGCCTACTGTCCTAATCTGGCGCACACCAAAAAACAAGACGTCTCCAAGCATTCACGGATCAGGACACCCATGCTCAACGCAATTGACGGGTTGGGAACCGAACTACATTCTTCGGTTTCATCGCTTCCACTTCTTGCTCAAGCTCTGGATAAATTGCAATAAGAGCCTCACTGGACCGGTGCAGCCCATTCACCCCCGCGTAGATGATCATATCCAAAACGGTATCCAAAACCCAAACGTGCGCGTCCAGCTTGTCCATGTTTCCCCCAGAATCTAAAAGTAGAATTTTATCTCTCTTTTAATTGTTAGGGTTGTGTTTGCTAACAAAGGGTTAAGACTGCACTCCGTAGTTTCTTTTTGATGCACCAGCGCATTTTCATTTGGCTTTACGCCGATCCTTGGCACTATTGCTCCGCGAACCTCGCCCAAAAATGCAATGTAACATCGCCTAAAACAGCGCCTCGGCAGCCCTGTCGTTGAACGTCGTCTCATCCCGTACATAGCTGACGCGTGACAGATCTGAGGCATATACAGTCTGTGCTCTTACCGTATGGGTCGGCAAACCCCGGCCTTGATTATTGTTTGCAAGGATTGCCCGCAGGGAATGGCCAGTGTGCCATTCAGGTTCGATCGCCGCTCCGGTGAAGCGGTCTTGCAGGATGGTGGAAACGCCATCGGCCCGCAGGCTTTGATGCTGGCAATCGCCGTGGCAATCTAATAGGCGGAAGATCGTGCCGCATTCGCAATAGTTGGGTTTCTGAAACTCAGCCAGCGCGGCAACTGGACAGCATGGGTTTATGACCAATGGGGACGTCGATGTTTCAGCCTTTGCCTGTCTGGCCGGTTTTAGACTGTGACAATTGCAGGACCCGCACCTCATGGACTTTCCCGACATCTGACCACTCTAGCCCAACCAGTTCCGACGCCTAGAAGCAATGAAACGCTAAATCACTCCAATTTTTAATTTTCCATAAGGCTCCTGCCATAAGTAACTTTTATTAACAGGAGAAAGTTATGGACGAACATAGGAATTTTGCACGCAAGCAACATGTGGGCCACGGCACCAAACTTAGGGCGCAGTTCACAGAATACGCCGTCGCAGGACTTCGAAAATCTGATTACGCGGGCGTGTTTCAGAAAACCAAGGACCGCGGCCGACCTGCATGGCTTGCAGAGATAAACCTGGACGGTTTTCAACGGAGCCTTTTTATCAAGTTATGGAGTGCCGTTGACAAGGCTGGCAATATCCGCCGTCTTGGATTGCTGCAGGGTCTGCCATTGACCTTCGAGAAACGGTCGTTTGATCTGATCGTCATCCCCGAAGGCGTCGACCGGTTCCACGGGATAGTCGAGCTGCAAGACGCCCGCTTGATTATCAATGTGTTTCCTGCTCCAGCCCGCGGGAAACGCAGAGTTTATTTGTGTCATCTCGAGGTGGCCCGAAGCGACGGTTCGGTCGAGGCCTAGGGGTGCGCTGATGTTTCAACAAATCTGTTACTGCTTTTTACATTTCTGCGACCACGTTGCGGAGTTTCGTTACCACGGTGCTTCCATCAGCGGTCGCATGACAGGTCAAATTCAAGACTGCTCAAAGGCTTGGCTTAACCATCCTCCCCGCTACGGAGTGGGGGAACACTACGTGCGCCTATGGGATATTCAATTTCGAACCCACTGGTCGCAAGCGGTATCTGAACACAAATTTTTAAAAAGAGAGAGATTTCTATAATGACATATTTTGAAGGCAGCTTTTCCAAACTAAAAATGACAGACCAATTGGCAGACTTGCAGAAGGCATCTGACAATGACCTGTTTGAAACCGAGTTTCTCAAGAAGAGTATAGAGGCCTATCGCTTGGCCCTGCTTTCGAACGTAAAGTATTCTTTTTCAGAGCTTTATCACTCGGGGACTTGGCAAAAATATGAAAAGCGAGTGGCAGCGTTGGCGCGTAAGCATCCCTCGAGGGATCCCTTTGCGGCCTATCTATCTCGAACTCGGAATGACGATTGGAGGGGCGCAAACAGTCGCCAAAGTTATCGGTCCGCACTTGTGCGTTTAGCCGCTCAGATGGTACTTGAGGTGGCCCCGTCATTCTGGCGGTATGTCCTCGTTAAGACCACCGACACTGAGGCTCGTTACCAGCTCGTTCGTCAACTTAAGCGGCATCTTGATGAGGAGGCGTGGTGTCAGGTCAAGACGGTCACTGCTGCATTTTCTGGTGATGACCTCAAGAAGCTACGGGGTGCTGTCGCGTTCTTGATTCAAGTGCCGCCGGACCCTGAGCACACGGCGGTGCGGCGGCTTTCGACCAACGGCCCCAAAAAATCGTCTAAACCTCGGACAGAAAACTCAAAGAAACAAACACTCTACGCGCTGAATCAACATCAGCGACGCCGCACCAAGGAGAACCCTCGGTACGATTGGCGGGATCACTTTTGGCAAAGGGCAGTGCTGGCAGATCGATATATTGACGATTACCGGCGGGCCTGTATCGCGGTGTTGATGCTGACCGGATGCCGCCCGTCCGAGGTTTCCGATGACCTGGGCGTCGTTATCCGGGCCTTTGAGCGCGACGGCGAAAACCGCCTCGCATTTGAGATTTCCGGTGCGAAACTCGCCAAGGCGGATGCCGAGGGGCATGGGAAAGGGCAGGAGCGCCGCTGGATCGAGGTTTGCTGTCAAACCCCGGAAGCACACTGGCTCTTTGCGCATGTCTCAGATCACTGCGATGATCAAATGAACATCAGGCTGGTAGCGCCGACGCATAGCCAGACGGGACTCGCGCTCATGCCGACTGAGCGGCAGCGTCGCGTGACCAACAGTCTTGGCAAACTGCTTGAGAGGCTCGGCCGCGTAGCGTTTCCGCGACTGCAACACCGATTATCGCCTTACGTGTTTCGGCATGCGCTCTCGTCTGACTTCCGATCTGGGGGAGGCCGGTGGAGCAGCGAGGAGATCGCTACCGTCCTCGGTCATCAAAGCACGCGCACTCAATCCAACTACGGCAGTGCGAACACGTCTCGCGGTCTCGCGGGCAGCCGGGCAGTGCAAATCGTGCAGGTGTCAGCACTCAATCCGGTGCGCAGTTCCGAATGCGGTCCTCCAGGCGGGCCTGACAGGCCGCGCCCGGCATAAGGCGAATGGGGGACTTCAGACCTGGTGTCATCGCGCAAGTTCAACGGAAAAATTGATCCGCCACTGCTGTGCTGACATTGCACCTATCGGCTTGCGGACCGCTAACTTGCGAGCCGGAGAGCGCAGGTGCAGGGCAGACAAAGGCATGTTGTCACCGTTAAGCGGGCGCACCGATGATACGCCAAGGGCCAGGGGGCAGTATCTGGTTTCTAAGCCCTTGGGAGTCGTGCAAATATTCAGGCAAGGGGAAATATTCGCTCCAAATACCTGTTGCCCTTGGTTTCGCCAATTGGGTCGACAATTCTAACCTCAGGATTGCGATTTCTGTTCAAGCCAGTCTGCCAGGATGCGGCGGATCATTTCTTGGCGCGTTGGAATATCGCCTTGGCATCTGCGTTCACTGTCAATTTGTTCAAGCAGATCATTCGATAAACGTAAAGTAACCGCGCTTGTATCGGTTTTTGGCCGCCCGATCTTTTTCATTGCAGAATTCCAGAATCAGTTATTGACTTTAAGAATTAATAATGTCATAAATTATCGAGCGAGGCAAGAGGTGGTGCTCTTATCTCGCTCTAAACACAAAGATCTAATGAGGAGATCATCATGTCTAAAAACATCACTACCACTCGATCCCGCGCGGCGAAAGCAGCAGCAAAACAAGAAGACAATTCGTTCGATCATTTTTGCGAAATGATGGTCCGTGTGCTGCTTGCGCTGGAAGAGGAAGAACTCGCTGCAGATGCAGGTTGGCATATGATTTGCCACCAGCCTTACTGCGCAGAAGTCGACGCAGCTTGGAAGCTGGTCAAAATCCAGGCAGACAAGGTTTCGGAACTAAAGCCTCGTTCTGCAAATGAAAAGCTGCTGCATCGGATGGCCGTGCTTATGTCATGTGCCGTCTCTGCAGACTGCATCAAGGTGCTCGAGGCTGCGCGGTCTCATGCAGTACGGTGCATGCTAAAAGCGGATAAAGACATTTCACCGGAGGTACGTGACCTCGCAGATGAAGCGCGCGACGGCATTGAACAAATGCTCGAGCATACGTCTGCTCGTTCTTGCGACAATAATTCGACGCGTCACTTGCCGCTCGCGGCCTGATTTTCAGCGATTTTCAACAACGTCATTTCTCTGGTCGGCGCGCCCGCGCCGGCTGGTTCAACTCATAACTCAAAAAGGAATAAAGCATGAGTAAACAACTACTTCTGAGTGGATTCGAAACGCTGTGCGCGTCTCAAATCGACAGCACCCACACCAACGATATTCGCGATTTTCCGAACCTGTCGCGGGACACTATGACCCGAAACGCAAAATGGTTTGGCCTTTCTGGCGAATTTTTCGTCGACAGCATTCTCTTGCGTTTCGGTATTTACACATCGCAGTTGCCTGAGGTGCTGCCAGCAGATCGGATCGTCTATCATCCAAGAGCTGATCTGCGGATGCAGATCAAGACCTGCTGCCGCGCGCGTGACGGATATTTTCATTTCAACTTAAGCAGGGGCTATCACCGTTCCCCGACCGGTGTGAAACCCTATGAGACGAATGATTTTGATCTCGTGGCACTGGTCGCATTGTCGGAAAACGCCGTGAAATTCTCCGCGGATCGGCAGGGGTCGCAGAGGATTGCAATCTCCGAAATTGAAACTTTGCGCGCAGACCCGTGCGCTAGTCTCGAGCAGGCGATTGATGACCTAGGCTTTGCCGGGGGGAAAGCCCCCGGTTCCAGCCTTTCGCCGACGTTGGGCGGAGGAGGTTGCCGATGAGCTCACAACCAATCTGCAAGACGGCTAAAGCGAGTAACTTTGCTGCTGCGCTCGCCAGCGCCACAGCCCGCAGTCTCTTCAACTCGACTTGGAACGGGACTATCGAAATCCGCCAGGACTATGACGAGCCAGACGACGCGGATTTTGATGCAGGCGTTTTGATTGATGCGCCATCACCTCCCCGACAGATGTCAGAGGTTGGGCCGCAGCCGCCGATGGCCGAGAGCATGGAGGCCGCCGAAATCGCGGCCTCTATCCGAGATGGCGTCGATCCTTGGGCGCAGTCGTCCCCAGATGAAGGTTCTTCATGGCGCAGAGGTAACCCAACGCCGTCACTCATCGTCTCTGCCTTTGCCATGGCGCAGATCGTTGAAAGCGAGGAACAACTGAAAGCTCTTTTCCGCTCGGGACAGATCACGCATTTTTGCTGTCACTCCCTGGCGTTCCTGCACGTGATGGAACAGATATTACCGAACGTCATCTCATATTGGCGTCGTCTCCTGCCGACTTCCGACACGGCACCGCTCGAGAGTATCGCTTTCGGCGCGGATGCCGGGACAGCGGGTAAATCCGCGCGGCAGAAGCTTAGCCCTTTGGACGCAAAGATCGAACGCAGCTTGTCGCTTGGAGCTTCGGTCTTGCTCGTAACGACGGCAGAAACTCAGCTATCCGCCGAAACGCGCGCACTCGTTACGCGCCGGGTTGGCTGCTGGGGACCAACACAGGATAACGTGATCGAGACCCTGAGGTTGACGCACAGCACAACCGGTCTGCTTGCGGAGAGTGAAATTCGCAACCGATTGACGTCTGAACAGCTACTGAAAAGGGTGACACCGGCGCAGATTGATGCAGCCTTCGCGGCACCAACAAGCTTGAACGTCGCAGATCGGCTCGCTGAAATCGCCCAGAAAATGACGCAAGGGCAGCCAGACCTGACCCTCGATGCGGTGCATGGCTTGGGCGAGGTGCGAACATATCTGAGCCGAATGCTCAACGATCTGAACGCGTGGCGAACAGGGGCACTTGCATGGGCTGAAGTGACGTCAAGCGCCGTACTCTATGGCCCACCGGGGACCGGTAAAACAACGCTCGCGAACGCCTTTGCGGGCTCTGCTGGTATCCCAATTATCTCCACCTCCTACGCGGATTGCCAGAAGCACGGCCACCAAGGCGATATGCTGCGCGCGTTGGACGACGCCTTTGCTACGGCGAAAGAGGCTGCGCCAGCAGTGTTATTCATCGACGAGTTGGACAGCTTCACCCAACGAGACACACCGGATTATAACGGGGGCTATATGCGCGGTGTCGTCAATGGCTTGCTCGAACAGATCAACCGCGCGAAGGATGTTGAGGGGCTGGTTCTGCTTGGGGCAACAAACGAGCTGGAAGCGGTCGATCCTGCCGTGATCCGCAGCGGTCGGTTCGATCTTAAGTTGCATGTGCCGCTCCCTGACAAGAAGGGGCTTGAGGCAATTCTGACGGCAAAACTCGGATCCAAGACTGCCATAAGGCTCGATCTCGCCAATCTTGCCGCCAGACTACTGGGGCAGTCCGGAGCCGTGGCGGAGGCAATCGTTCGTGATGCTTTGGGACGCGCACGGGAAGACCGAACGACCATTCGACAAAACCACCTCGAAAGCGCAGCAGACCAGATTGTGCCCAAATTGGACCAGGAAATTCTGCGTCGGACGGCAATACACGAAGCTGGACATGTGGTCGCCATGACACAGCTCGGATGGCCCTTGCCAAAACGTGTGTGTCTGACCGGCGAGGGGGGAAAAGTTGAGCACGAACCGTTTAACTTCCTGACGCCCTGTAAAGCTCGAGAACGATTGGTCGTCCTCTTGGCGGGAAGGGCGGCAGAAATATGTGTGCTTGGGGCACCGAGCTCGGGCGCTGGTATTGGTGAGAAAAGTGATTTGGCGAAAGCTACTTCTGTCGCAATGTTCATAGAGCGACAATGGGGCTTTGGGGAAACAGGCCTGCTTTGGGACGGAGAAGCTGCAACAAATATCTGGAGCGTACCCGAGTATGTGAGACGGCGTGCAGAACAGCATCTGATGGAAGCTGAACGAAACGCTCTTGCTCTGATGAAAGAGCACAAGGCACAGCTTATCACGTTAGCAAAGCATCTCCTACGCGTCAGGGATATGACCGCGCATGATGTCGAGCTTTTCAACTATTATCATGCTTCGCAAGGCTCTGAACGAATGTCTTTGAGGTGAAAGCACTGCGCATAGGAAAAGAAACATCATGAACTTATTCTGCCCGGCTGAACTGGCCCCTTTTTCGACCGGACACCTGGGCAAAATAAAGCGCGTCAGGCAACGCCCAAAACCTAAACCTCAATTAGCACAGATTTGCCCTGACAGGCCAAAGCATCCGGGCAACCACCAGCTCTGTGATAAGAGCGGTCGCCCGGATGGTGGCGCACGCTTATGCCGCAATCTCGCACGCCCAAAAGTGGCAACATTTTCCGCTGCCTTTGGCCCACTTTTGTTCTGCCGTTGATATGTTGCCACGACATTTATGCCGCAGCTGTCCAAGACATTTAGTCGCAAGGAAGTCACATGAATTCGGTTCGAGGCAACAATCAGAGCGGCAAGGCACCGACGGCACCCCACGCCGGCCTCCCTGACCATTTCCGATCAGCAGACTGCAGCCCTGAGGGGTTTGCTTGCCCGAAAGGGTGCAAAATGCTATTCTCAGTCATTATTATCTGCGCCTTTCTTCAATGATATCAGTTTCTGCCGGGATGAATTTCTCTCGGCTCTGAGACAAAAGGATCGTTTTCATGGGCTTGGAACTTGACGCCTATAAGGCGCGTACGGATCAGACAATCCTAAGATTACAAGCGCTTCAGGATGTGACGTTCCGCATTGGCACGCTGATATCCGCAGCCCAGTTCGGCGTCACGAAATACAAGACTGCGGACAAGACAGCAGAGAATATCGACGATTCCCTTTTCACGGTGAACAATCTTTTGACCGTCGCCGGGTTCGTTTCTCCGCTCAAAACGCCGGTGACGGCCCTCAAGACAGTGCTGAATCGCATCGAACCGGTCGTTGACAGGATCGACGACAAATTCGATCAAATCAGCGGCAAGGATAATACGGCCACCCCAGAGACCGAAGCGGATGGCCAGTTTGTCGAGACCATCGAGACCGGGCTGACAGGTGCTGCGGTCACGTTCAGCATCGTGGCAGATTTACTGACCCTGCGCGTGCGGCAACTTGAAATCGCCTCTGCCGCGACGGGAAACTTTTCAGACGCGCTTGACGCGGCCACCCGCGGCTCCGAAGGCTGGAGCGGTAATTTTACGGCATTGAACGCGGCAGTCGAAGCACAAATGGCCGCGCGGAACGACCTGATCCAAGGTGTCCAGACCCTCTACACCAACGTCAAGGCCGAGGTGGACGCGTTTCTTGCTGTCTTGGTGGACATTGATTTTGAAAGCATTCTTGGCGAGCTTGTCGATCTTGAAGAAATCGGAAAGGTGTTTGATTTCCTCAAGGCCCCTCTCAGCGCCGCCGAAACCCTTCTCGCCCCCATTCAACCGCTGTTGAACGCGGTCGATTTTCTGGTTGGGCTGATCGTCAATCCGATCATTGATTTCGTCATCGATACCCTGAACCTCGACAGCATCCTCGAGGCCACCGAAGCGGCGATTGATGCGCTTATTCCCTCGATCAACCTGTTGGATGCCTTCGAACAACTGATCCAGCCCCTTCAGGATTTCCTGTTGGAATACATCGTTGACGGGCTGGGCACGATCCCCTTGTTGGACACGGTGGAGGATGCCTTTTTTGGTGGCGTCGTGGGGAATGCCGATCAGGGGCCAACCGGTTGGGGTAATGATGTTGCGAACCTGCTCGCCGGAGACAGCGGCGATGACATCCTTGATGGCCTCGACGGAAGCGATACGATCTTGGGCGGCGGCGGCAATGACGTGCTTATCGCCGGGGCTGGCTCTGACCTGCTTGAGGGGGGCGCGGGCAACGATCTGTTCTATTTCGGGGCAAGTTTCACCGAGTATGAATTGGCCCGTGATCCCGATACCGGCGATATCATCGTAAGCCATCTTGCGCCGCAAACTGCGGTCAACACCGGCATCGACGTTCTTGTCGCCCTTCAGGATGGCGACCACGTGGTGTTTACGGATATCTCCTTTAGCGGGGCCGACCTTAATAATGCGCTCATCGGCGGTTCGGTCCTGAATGGTGACCGAAATGGGTTTGCCGAGGATGATCTTCTGTTTCTCAATTCAACGGGAACTCCGGTAAACGGATTTCATGTGGCGAATGGCCTTGGTGGCAATGATCGGATCTTTGGCTCGACCCTCAACGATCAGCTCAACGGCGGTTCGGGCGACGATGTGCTGGTGCCGGGGCGTGGCGATGACCAAGCCAATGGCGGCACTGGCACGGATACGTTTCAGGTGCTCAGAGGGGCCAATTCCAGACTGACAGTCGATCTTATTGCGGGGACTTCGTTTGGGCAGGGGCAGGACACGCTGAGTTCGGTGGAAAATGTCATTGCCTCTCCGGATCAGGATCACAAGATCCGCGGGACCGATGGGGCTAACGTGATCTACACAGGCGATGGGATCGACGTGATCACGGGTCTGGACGGCAATGACACGATCGACGCTGGCGGCGAGGATGATTACATCATCGGTGGGCGCGGTGCGGATGTGATCAATGCTGGCGCAGGCAATACCGATGTGATGATTTCGGGCAGCGCGGCACAGGCTGGGATCAGCGATCACTATATAGGCGGCGACGGCTTTGACGTGGTGTCCTACACCAGCTCGTCGAATACGATCCGTTTCGATATCAATGATCAGACTGATGATCCGTCGATCCTTCAACAACTTCTTAGCTACATGGATGGGATCGAGGCCAGCGGCCCGGTGCGGATTGATGCGGGCACCGGTCGCATCAGCCGGTTTGATCTGGCGGGAAATCTCGTCACCACGGATACGACTGACGGTGTCGAAGGGTTCATGGGGTCGGATCTTGCGGATACGCTCTTTGGTGCGCCGACCGCCCGTCTGCTGCATGGTGCGGGCGGCGATGACGTGATCCACACAGGGGGCACGGAAAACATCGACGGCGGAGAAGGCGATGACCTCATCCTGATCGAAGAGGTTGAGGGCGGATCGACGGCACTTCAGGTCAAGGGGGGCAGTGGCTTTGACCGCTTGCAACTTGATGGTGTTGGTGATGCGCGTTGGTTTTACCGCGTGGAAAGCGCGATTTCCCTTACCCTACGGGCCCATAAAACCACCGTTCAAGGCGAAGACCTGCGCAATGCAGGGGATGTTTTCTTTTCCCTGCGCCCCAGAGAGGTTGAGGAAATCTCGCTCGGTAATTTCGACGACCACGCCATTTATGCCCCGGGGGGCAGTGCGACGGCGTTCTTTTTCTTGCAAGACGGGAACGATCGGTTCGACGGGCAAAATGGCTTTGCCGATGTGCATGCCGGGCTTGGCAATGACATTGGCAATTTCAACACTGGTGGTGGCGGTATTTTCCGGGGTGGCGCGGGGGATGACTTTGCCGTGTTTGACGACGCAGGCAGGGACAATGCGGCGATCATGGGCGCGGATAACGATGTGGTCCGGATCGAGCGGTTTCGCGGCACTGCTGACGGTGGCACGGGCTATGACACGATTGCCTTCGATGTGAATTTCAACTCGCGGATCGTTGCCAATCTCGCGGCGGGTACGGTTGTTTCGTTCAATGGTCTGCCTGTCAACAACTCGGAACAGGTCGATATGACCTTGGAAAACTTCGAGGTGGTCATCGCGACAGAGTTCAACGACCTGATAGACGGCAGCAGCCGATCCGAGCAGATCCTCGGGCGTGGCGGCAATGACACGTTGCGCGGCGCAGAGGGCCGGGACAAGCTTTATGGCGGTGCGGGCAATGACACGCTCGAAGGTGGCGCTGACGAGGATTTGCTGCATGGCGGTCCCGGGAATGACCGTCTCGACGGGGGCGCAGGCAATGACACCGCGTCTTACACATGGGCCCGTCCCGGCGGTCTGGACGGCGCGATTATTGCGGATAGTTTCGGGGCTGTGACGGTCAATCTGGAAACCGGCAGCGCAACAGGTGCCTTTGGCACTGATGTTTTGATTTCCATAGAGAATGTGATCGGCACCGGCGCGGATGACCGTCTGATCGGCAACGCGCTGAACAACATGCTGTCGGGCGGTGCGGGCCATGACAGCCTTGAGGGCGGAGGTGGTGACGATATTCTCATCACGGGTGCAGGGGATGATACCGTCGATGCAGGGGCAGGGGATGATACGGTCGTCGTCGGACTTGGCACCAAGACCCTTGATGGGGGTTCTGGCTTTGACACGCTGGACTTTGGCACATCATCCGGCGCGATCAACCTGAACCTCGCCACCGGTATCTATAGCGGCACGCTGATTGACCGCGCCCCACGTTGGGCAGAGCTAGACCCGAATGGCGATGGCATCGCCGAGAGCGATGGCACCGAGGCCCGTATCTTTGGTGGTGTCGCCCTGACGCCTTTGGACGTGTTCGAGGCCAACCCGAGCCAAGCCAATAGCGCCGATGACCTGAGCAGGGTCTTGCCCACGCTGCAAGACAGCAGCTTTGCGGCGTTTCAGATCGCCTTGGTGGACGTTGCGGTTGCCACATCGGGCAGTTTTGCGGGGTTTGAACGCGTGATCGGCGGGGATGGGAACGACACCGTTTCGGGCACATCCGAAGGCGATCAAATCTTGGGTGGGGCCGGGCGTGACAGCCTTTCAGGTTTAGCCGGGAACGACGTGCTGAGCGGTGGAGAGGGCGATGATACGCTGAGCGCGGGGGAGGGCAATGATACGTTGGAGGGCGGCCTTGGCAATGACCGCCTTATTGGGGGCGCAGGCTTTGATGTGGCGGTGTTCACAATCGCCTCAACCGAGGTCAGGATAGCTCAAGAGGGCACCTCTTTGTCGCTTGTGTCTTCCGAAGGCCGGGACACGGTCGATGGCATCGAGCAGTTCCGCTTTTCGGATGGCACGCTCACCCTTGCGCAAGTGTTAACCTTACCGCCCGCCGGACGGCTAGAGACGGGAACAGTGGGTGACGATACGATCATCGGCAGCTCTGGTGACGATACGTTGAGCGCACAGGGCGGCAACGACTCGATCAATGGACTTGGCGGAAATGACGGCGTCTTTGGCGAAGATGGAAACGACACTCTGTCGGGGGGTGAGGGCAATGACACGCTCGCCGGTGCGGATGGTGACGACGACGTAAGCGGCGGCCCCGGTGATGACAGTATGGGCGGTGGGCTGGGCAATGATACGCTTCGCGGCGGTGAAGGCGATGACATCATCGGGGCCGGGTTCGGAGACGACTCCGTGTCCGGTGGCACTGGCAATGACGTGGTGGCTGGTGGCGCAGGAAATGACACCCTGTCCGGCGGCGATGGCAATGACAGCATGTCGGGCAGCTTTGGCAACGACCTGATTGACGCAGGCAACGGCGCGGATGACATCGGCGGCGGCACCGGGCGCGACACGATTGATGCCGGTGCGGGGGATGACCGCGTCGGCGGCGGTGAAGGTGATGACAGTATCCTTGGCGGCGAGGGCAATGATTTCCTTGCTGGTGGCGGCCGTAACGACACCATCAACGGCGGCGCGGGCAATGACACGATCAACGCAGGTGCAGGAAATGACGTGATCACCGGCGGAACCGGCGCAGATCAGTTCGTCTTTTCGTCCTTTTTCGACGGCGAGGCGGATGTCATCACAGATTTCGAAAATGGGATCGACAGCTTCCTGATCCGCCGCTTTGATCCTGATACTGGCGTCGAGAATATCAACAACGGTGGCAATGGGCTTGCCGGGTTCGTGGTGGCGATGAATATCGTCAATTCAGCCGCGGGCGCGCAGATGACGGTAAATGGCAATACCATTCTCGTCGAGGGGATCACCGCCGCGCAGCTTACCGTGGATGATTTCACCTTTATCTGAGCGCTGAAAAGCGGCTTGGCCCAGACATTCACAAGCAAGTTCTTTGCGCTTAATGCGAGGCCCGACCTCGCGCGTGGCGTGCCGTATTGGATATGGGCAGAGCACGCGACGCTACGCGCCTCCGAGGGCATCCGATTGTTTCGCCGGGCTAATCCCGGTTAAACCACCGGCCAAGGCATAAGATGGTCGCGATGGATTTGCATATGCGTCTTGATGAACTCCATCACTGCACGCTCGCGCAGCATGGCGCGCACATCCCGGTGACAGGTCAGCCAATAGCTGCGCAGGATGGTGATCTCTGACGGCAGGACCGGCACCAGATCGTCATAATGCCGCGCGATATAGCAGGGCAGCACGCAGAGGCAGAGACCCGCCCGCACGGCCGCCAGTTGATTGAATATCGAAGAGCTTTTGAACACTGGCCTGATCTTGGGGTGGACATCCCCCAGATAATCGAGACCGCGGGCAAAGATCATATCCTCGATATATCCGGCAAAGGGATGGTCGAGCAGATGATCGGGCGTGGTGATCGGGATGTGGTCGCCCAAATACTGGCGGGTGCCATAGACCCTGAGCGCGTAGTCCACGATCTTTTCGGAATGGTAGGGCGACGCCTTTGTCGGATCCAGTGTGACCGACAGATCAGCCTCGCGGCGCGACAGGGACATGACCTGCGGAAGTGTGATCAACTCTAGCGCGATGTTGGGAAATTTGTCCATGAACCCCGGCAGCAGGCTTTCGCTGAAGAAGCTGGCGAAGCCCTCGGGCATGGCCACACGCAGCAGGCCCCTCTGCGCGCTGATGTCTCCGGTAAGATCCAGCAAAAGACGCTCCGCTTCTTCCTCCATGCGCTCTGCGGTTTCAACCAGCCGCCGCCCATTGCTGGTCAGTTCATAACCGCGTGGATTTCGTTCAAAGAGGCGCAGGTCAAGACCCGCCTCTAGCCGGTCTATCCGGCGGGAAACGGTCACATGGCTGGTTTGCAATTGCCGCGCTGCGCGCGAGAGCTGACCTTCGCGCGCAACTGCCAAAAAGAATTGCAGATCATCCCATGTCAGATGCGCCATATCGCCAGCCTGTTCATTTTCGTACAGATAGTGTATGAAATTAGATAAAAGTGAACTGTTGTGTCAAACTTTAAAACCTGTATCACTAGGGCACCGATGCGTCTGGGGAGGCGGTCGGGGACTAGAATTGAAATGATGATACAACCTTTGGGCGCCCGCTGAGCGGGAGTTGCAGCCGAAGGTTGGTTTGGGAGGATACTCATGCGTAAACTGCTTACATCCGTGGCGGCCATTGGCCTATTGGCCGCGCCTGCGCTGGCACAGGTCAGCGACGACAAGGTCAAGATCGGCATCCTGAACGATCAGTCCGGCGTCTATGCGAACTTTGGCGGCCGCTATTCCTATGAAGCCGCCCTGATGGCGGTTGAAGATTTTGGTGGCACCGTTTTGGGCGCGCCGGTCGAAGTGACCACCGCCGACCACCAGAACAAGGCCGATATCGCCTCGAACATCGCGCGTCAGTGGTATGACACTGAGCAGGTCGACAGCATAATGGAGCTGACCACATCTTCGGTCGCTCTTGCTGTTCAGGCGCTCTCGAAAGAGGCCAACAAGATCACCATCACAACTGGCGCTGCCACCACCGAACTGACCGGCGCTCAGTGTTCGCCTTACGGCTTTCATTGGGCTTATGACACCCACGCTCTGGCTGTGGGGACCGGCGGCGCACTGGTCGAGCAGGGCGGCGATACCTGGTATTTCCTGACTGCTGACTATGCCTTTGGCTATTCGCTGGAAGAGAACACCGGCAATTTCGTGAAGGCGAACGGCGGTGAAGTTGTCGGCGCAGTCCGCCACCCGCTGGCGTCTACAGATTTCTCGTCCTTCCTGCTTCAGGCGCAGGCCTCTGGTGCCAAGGTGATCGGTCTGGCGAATGCCGGGGCCGATACGCAGAACGCCATCAAGCAAGCTGCTGAATTCGGGATCGTGCAAGGGGGTCAGCGTCTCGCGGCGCTGTTGTTCACGCTGTCCGAGGTGAATGGTCTGGGTGCAGAGGCTGCACAGGGCCTGACCCTGACCGAGAGCTTCTACTGGAACCGCACCGACGCCTCGCGCGAATTCGGCAAGCGTTTCCTTGAGCGCACGCAGGCGATGCCCAACATGATCCATGCCGCGACCTATTCGGCCGTGACATCGTATCTCAAGGCGATTGAAGCTGCCGGTACGGATGAGACCGAAGCGGTCGCCGCCAAGCTGAAAGAACTGCCCGTGCAGGACCTTTTTGCTGAGAACGGTGTTGTCGCTGCGAACGGTCGCATGATCAAGGACGTCTACCTGATGGAAGTCAAAGCGCCCGATCAGATCACCGAGCCGTGGGATTACTATAACGTCCTCTCCACGATCCCCGGCGATGTGGCCTATATCAAACCTGCCGAGAGCGGTTGCCCGCTCGTGACGCAGTAAGGCATCTCAGGCTGATGACCGCACATCCTGTGAGCAAGCAGGACCAACCGCGGGTGGTACTTTCCGCCCGCGGTCTTGGTAAGGACTTCTCGGGTTTCACCGCTGTGAACAACGTCGATCTTGACGTGCAGCACGCGCGCATCCACGCGCTGATCGGCCCGAATGGCGCGGGCAAGACGACGGTGTTCAACCTGCTGACCAAGTTCCTGCAACCCACCCGGGGCAAGATCACCTTGCTTGGGGCGGATATAACGAAAATGAAGCCTGACCGTGTCGCCCGGATGGGCCTTGTCCGGTCTTTTCAGATTTCCGCCGTGTTCCCGCATCTGACGGTGCTGGAAAACGTGCGCGTTGCGCTGCAACGGCCCAACAATCTGGCAACCCAATTCTGGCTGCCGATGTCGGCACTGGACCGTCTGAATGCGCGGGCGGATGTTTTGATTGATGATCTGGGGCTACGCGAATACCGCGATACGCGCGCGTCTGATCTGTCTTATGGCCGCAAACGTGTGCTGGAAATCGCAACCACGCTGGCCCTTGACCCCGAAGTCCTGTTGCTGGACGAGCCGATGGCGGGGATGGGGCGCGAGGATGTGAAGCTTGTGGCGAATATCATACGCGATGTCGCGCAGCACCGTGCCGTGCTGATGGTTGAGCATAACCTGTCCGTCGTGGCCGACATTTGCCACCATGTCACCGTGCTGCAACGGGGCGAAATCATCGCTGAGGGCGATTACGATAGCGTCTCGAAAGACCCGGTCGTGCGCAGTGCGTATATGGGGAGCGAGGCATGAGCGAACCGCTTTTGAAGGTCACGGACCTGCATGCGTGGTATGGCGAAAGCCATATTCTGCATGGCGTCAACCTGCATGTGAACGAAGGCGAGACCATCTGTATTCTCGGCCGCAATGGCATGGGCAAGACCACGACGCTGCGCACCATCATGGGTATCCTGCGCAAGCGCACGGGCCAGATGCGGTTTGCCGGACAGGATCTGATGACCATGCCCCTGCATCGCACAGCGCATACCGGATTGGGATTTGTCCCCGAAGAACGCGGGATATTTGCGACGCTCAACGTCGAGGAAAACCTTATGCTACCGCCAAAGGTGGCCGAAGGTGGCATGTCGGTCGAGGAGATCTTTCGCCTCTTCCCCAATCTCAAAGAGCGGCGCAACAGCCCCGGCACCAAACTCTCGGGTGGCGAACAGCAGATGTTGGCGATGGCCCGGATCCTGCGCACCGGCGCGCGCTGTCTGCTTTTGGACGAGCCGACAGAGGGCCTTGCCCCGGTCATCATCGACGCCATTGGCGAGGTGCTGACCGAACTCAAGAGCCGGGGTATGACGGTTGTACTGGTCGAGCAGAATTTTCGCTTTGCCAGCCGGGTAGCGGACCGTTTTTACCTGATGGATCACGGACAGATGGCGATGGAATTCCCGGTGGGCGACCTTGAGGCGCGCCGTGAAGACCTGAACCAAGCTCTGGGAGTGTGAGATGATAACGATATTCGGAGTGCCCACAGCCGCCCTCTTTGGGCAGCTTCTGGTTGGGCTCATCAATGGCTCGTTCTACGCGCTGCTCAGCCTGGGCCTTGCGGTGATCTTTGGTCTCTTGCGGGTGATCAACTTTGCCCATGGGGCGCAATATATGCTGGGTGCCTTTGCGGCCTATCTGCTGTCGCTCTGGCTTGGTCTGGGTTATTGGTCGGCGCTGATCCTTGCCCCCGTGATCGTGGGCCTGTTGGGGGCTCTGGTCGAGCGTACGATGCTGTCGCGCCTTTACAAGCTGGATCACCTTTATGGCCTGCTCTTTACGTTTGGCCTTGCCCTGACGATCGAAGGCACGTTCCGCTATTTCTATGGGGCTGCGGGCCAGCCCTATGCCACCCCGGCGGCCCTTTCGGGCGGCGTGAACCTCGGGTTCATGTTCCTGCCGATCTATCGCGGCTGGGTCGTTGTCGCCTCGCTGATCGTCTGTATCGCTGTCTGGCTCTTGATCGAAAAGACGAAACTCGGCTCTTACCTGAGGGCGGCGACAGAGAATCCGACGCTTGTTCAGAGCTTTGGGGTCAATGTGCCGCTGTTGCTGACATTCACCTATGGTCTGGGCGCGAGCCTTGCAGCTTTTGCCGGGGTTCTGGCGGCGCCCATCTATCAGGTCAGCCCGCTGATGGGGTCCAACATCATCATCATCGTCTTTGCGGTCGTGGTTGTGGGCGGTATGGGGTCCATCCTCGGCGCTATTGTGACGGGCTATATGCTGGGCATCGCTGAGGGCTTGACCAAGGTCTTTTACCCCGAGGCTTCAAACATCGTGGTTTTCGTCATCATGGCGATTGTCCTCATCCTGCGGCCCGCAGGTCTGTTCGGAAAGGATGCGTGACATGGCAGGCAAATCTGAACCCGTTGCAAGCGAAACCATTGCCACCTTGCCCAATGCAGGGACGGTGCGGATCGTGCTGCTTTTGATTGCCTTGGCCTTTCTGCTGGTGGCTCCGTTTTATCTCTACCCGATCTTCGTGATGAAACTCCTGTGTTTCGCTCTCTTCGCAGCTGCCTTCAACCTGCTCTTGGGCTACACCGGGCTGCTCAGCTTTGGGCATTCCGCGTTTTTCGGCGGGGCTGCGTATTTCACCGCCCATGCGGTCAAGGAATGGGGCTGGTCGCCGGAGTTTGGCATCCTTCTGGGCGTTGTGGGGGCTGCGGTTCTTGGGCTGATTATGGGTGCCATCGCCATTCGTCGTCAGGGTATCTATTTCGCGATGATCACGCTTGCCCTCAGTCAAATGTTCTTTTTCTTCTGCTTGCAGGCGGGCTTTACCAAGGGTGAGGACGGTATCCAATCCGTACCACGCGGAGTGCTGTTTGGCTTCATCGACCTCTCAGAGGCCACCAACATGTATTACTTTGTGTTGGGTGTGTTCCTCTTGGGCATGTTGATCATCTGGCGGATCGTCAATTCACCGTTTGGCATGATCCTCAAGTCGATCCGCGAGAACGAGAGCCGCGCAACCTCGCTTGGCTATTCGGTGGCGCGTTACAAACTGGCGGCCTTTGTGATGTCAGCGGCATTGACCGGCCTTGCCGGTGGGATCAAGGCGCTGGTGTTTCAATTCGCCACGCTGACCGATGTCACATGGCAAATGTCGGGCGAAGTCATCCTGATGACCTTGCTGGGCGGCATCGGCACGCTGATCGGGCCGATCTTTGGCGCGGGCATTGTCGTCACCTTGCAGAACTATCTCGCCACCTCTGACTTCCCGGTGACGATTATCACGGGCGTCGTGTTCATGGTCTGCGTGCTGCTGTTCCGCCGGGGTCTTGTGGGTGAATTCTACGCCTCGCGTCTGGGGCGGCGTTTGGGATTCAATCCTGAAAACTGACCCATTGGCCGGGCTGCGTTGAACAGCCCGGCCCATTTCTGATCTAAGAACGACCGGTCATGTCCGGTTCGGTGACTCGTGTCGTCATGCGGCAGGGAATGGAGTAGGCGTATGGATCAATATGATTACATCGTGATTGGGGCGGGCAGTGCGGGCTGCGTGCTTGCCAACCGGCTATCGGCAGACCCGGCAACCCGTGTGCTCTTGCTCGAGGCAGGAGGGAGCGACAATTACCACTGGATTCATATCCCGGTCGGATACCTCTATTGTATCGACAATCCCCGCACCGACTGGCGGTTTCGCACTCAGCCAGAGCCGGGTTTGAATGGCCGCTCGCTTCTCTATCCGCGCGGCAAAGTGTTGGGGGGCTGCTCGTCGATCAACGGCATGATCTACATGCGCGGTCAGGCGCGCGACTATGACCAATGGGCGCAGATGGGCTGCACCGGCTGGGGATGGGACGATGTGCTGCCGCTTTTTCGCTGCGCCGAGGATCATCACGCAGGTGACAGCGATTTGCACGGGGCAGGGGGCGAATGGCGGGTGGAAAAGACCCGCGTGCGTTGGCAGGTGCTGGATAGTTTCCTTGAGGCGGCCGAACAGGCGGGCATCCCGCGTACCGACGATTTCAATTCCGGCGATAATGAGGGCGGCGGCTATTTCGAGGTCAATCAACGGGCTGGCATTCGCTGGAACACGTCCAAGGCTTTTCTTCGCCCGGCCAAGGCGCGCAAGAACCTGCATATTTTAACCGGCGCACAGGCAGAACGGCTGATCATTGCAGAGGGCGAGGTCAAGGGCGTGGTCTATCACCACGAGGGCCGCAGCATCACCGCCCACGCCGCCCGCGAAACCGTGCTATGCGCGGGCGCTATCGGCTCTCCGGCCTTGTTGGAGCTGTCGGGCATCGGTGATGGCGCGGTGCTGCAGAACGCAGGTATCGCGCCCGTGGTCGAGGTGCCGCAGGTGGGGGGCAATCTGCAGGACCATCTGCAATTGCGTCTTGTCTACAAGGTTCACGGAGTGCCGACATTGAACGAAAAGGCCAGCAGCCTGCGCGGCAAGCTGGGGATCGGGTTGCAGTATCTTCTGTCCCGCTCGGGGCCAATGTCGATGGCTCCCAGCCAATTGGGTATCTTTACCCGATCGGGTCCGGAAAAAGAAACGCCAGACCTGCAATACCATGTGCAACCCGTCAGCCTTGATAAGTTCGGCGATCCGGTACACCCCTTTCCCGCGATGACGGCCAGCGTCTGCAACCTGCGCCCCGAGAGCCGAGGCAGTGTGCATGTGACCGGCCCTGATTTCCGTGCGGCCCCCTCTATTCGCCCAAATTACCTGTCTGCAGAGGCAGACCGCGATGTCGCGGCCCGCGCCATCCAATTGACGCGCAGGATTGTCGCGCAACCCGCCTTCGCGCAGTATCACCCCGAGGAATATCGGCCCGGCCCCACGTATCAGAGCCGCGATGACCTAATCCGCGCCGCAGGTGAGATCGGCACCACGATCTTTCACCCGGTCGGCACCTGCCGGATGGGGGCGGATGAGGCGGCGGTGGTCGATCCACGCCTGCGGCTGAAACAGCTCAGGCGCCTGCGCATCGCCGACGCGTCGATCATGCCCACCATCACCTCTGGCAATACAAATTCGCCGACCGTGATGATCGCCGAAAAGGCAGCACAGATGATTCTCGAGGATGCCCGCGCCTGACATCACAAAGGGTGGGACGCCAGCCGCGCCACGCTCAAGGCAGCTTTGGCGCGCTAAGGCCTTGTGACCAGAAGGGCATTGACCGCCCTATGATGCGGGCCGCATAAGCAATCTGTGCTCCCTAACCTGTGACACGGCGGGGCACAGTCTGCGACTGCCATAGTATCTGGACCCAAGCATGATCTTGCCCCAACTTGCGATTGGAATGTTGGCGATTTCGGTCACTGTCGCCATTCATGCAGGGTTTATGGTGGTGGCGGCGCGGTTCGGGCGCAGGGCGTCGGGTATGCCAAAGAGAGCCGTGACCAAGGCCTTGGCCGTGATCTCTGTTGTGATGTGGTTCTTTCTGTCCATCTGCGCGCAGTGCTGGTTCTGGGCCATGTTGCTGATCGGATTGGGCGCTCTTGGCGGTGTCGAAGAGGCGCTTTATTTCACAACCGTCACATTCACCACGCTTGGCTATGGCGATATGGTTCTGGGACCGGATTGGCGATTGCTTGGTGCCTTTGCGGCGACCAATGGCACGATTATCGTTGGTTGGACGACGGCAATGATCTTTGTTGCGGTCCAGCGGGTCTATGGCACCGCAGGCCGGTGACGACTGCGTCGCTGGTCGGCAAAGATCGTTGCATAGAGGCAAGGCACGACGAAAAGGGTCAAGAGCGTGCCCACGCCCAGACCGAACATCATCACGATGGTCATGCCGCGCCATAGTTCCCCACCAAAGAGATGCAGCGGCAGCAGTCCGAGGATGGTGGTGAGCGTTGTCATCACGATAGGGCGCAGGCGCGCCGCACAGGCCGTGACCAATGCTTGCCCAAGGTCATCATTGTGGGCCCGCTCGGCATCTATGCGCTCGATCAGGACAATGCCGTTATTGATGATGATCCCCGCAAGTGACAGCACACCAAGAAGCGCATTGAAATCCAAGGTGCCCTTCATCAGCAACATGCCGGGGGCCACCCCCACCAGCACCAGCGGAATCGTGGCAAAGATGATCGCCGGGCGGCGGAAGCTGTCGAACTGCCAGATCAACAACAAAACGATGCCCAGCAGGCACTGTGGCAGTGTCGCAAAAAGCGCGGCATTGGCGTCCGCCTTGGCGACGACTTCGCCATCGGGCTCCCAGCGGATGCCCTGTGGCAGGTCCAGCGCCTCAAGCCTTGGCGCGACCTCGGCGAGCAACTCTGCGGCGGATAGGCCGGGGCGGAGGGCCGAGATGGTCAGGGCGCGCTCTTGTTGCACACGTCGGATCACCCAAGGCTGCAACTCTCCGCCGTAGTCGGCGATCTGCAATAGGGGCACCGCCACGCCATCCCCTGACAACACCGTCACATCCGCGAGCGCATCCAGACTGTTGCGCGCCTCTTGTTCAGCGCGGATCACCACTGGAATTACACGGTCGCCTTCGCGGTAATCCGTTACATGCGCCCCGTCAAAACGCGCCGCGAGGGTGCGGGCAACGGCCGACGGTGCGACGCCCGCGCGCCGGGCACGCGCCTCGTCGATCAGGACCGTCAGTTGCAGAACGGGATTGGCCCAGTCACCACGGATCTGCCGCGTGCCGTCTATGTCGCGAAAGACCCCCTCGACCACCCGACCCGTCGAGAACAAGGCGTCGGCATCGCCGCCGATAAGGCGTATTTCGACCGTTCCGGGCGGTGTTTTTCCAAGGAATAGCAACTCTGTCCAGCCACGCGCTTCGGGTAGATTGGCGGCCATCCAGTTCTCGACACGTTCACGCACGACAGGCACGGATGTGGCATCAGCAAGATTCACAACGGCAAAGGCAATATGTGGCGCAGGGTCAAGGGGGGAGAGCGCGAGAAAGAAGCGCGGTCCACCAGCCCCCACATAGACCACATTGCCAACGATTTCGGGGTTGGCGGTGGTGTCGCCAAGAAAGCCTGCGAGGCGGCGCGCGACACGCGCGGTTTCGTCTTCGGAGATGCCAGCGGGCAATTCAAGGCTCAGCACGAATTGTGCCCGTTCCGAGGGGGGCAAAAGGCCGGTGGGCACACGACCTAGCGCCGCAAGCGCCACGGCAAAGGCGAAAATCGTGGCAAGAAGCACAAGTGCCCGCGCCCCCAAGGCCCGGCGCAGCGCCGCCTGATAAAGCCGCGCACCGCGACCCGGCGCCGTTTCTGTTGGGCCCTGCGTGGATCGCAAAAAGCGCACGCATAAAAGGGGCGTGACCGTCACCGACAAAAGCCAGCTTGCCATCAATGTCAGTGCCAGCACTTGTGCCAAGGCGCGCAGGAATTCGCCCGTCGCGTCGCTGGCCAGCATCAAGGGAAGAAAGGCAAGGATCGTGGTCAATGACGAGGTCAAAAGCGGAATCGCAAGCGTGCGGCTGGCCTCGAGCGCGGCGTCGCGCGGTGTGGTGCCGCCGTCGATGCGCCGCTTTATATCCTCGGCCATGACCACGCCGTTATCCACCAAAAGGCCAAGCGCGATGATCACCGCCGCAATCGAAATGCGGTGCAGCGGAATACCCCAGAGCGCCATGCCCACCAGCGCCAGCACGATACTGAGCGGCACGATTGCCCCGACGATCAGCCCGGCGCGCATCCCCAGAAAGAGGATCACCACCGCCATCACAGTGGCGATGGTTTGCAACAGGTTCTCGGTGGCATCGGCAACAGAGGCGGCCACAATGGGCGGCTGATGGGTCATAAGATCAAGGGAAAGGCCAAGGGGCAGGGCGCTGCGCAGGTCTGTGAGCGCGGCATCAAGGCCCGCACCGAAGGTTTGGATTGCGCCACCTTCCACCATCGACACCCCAAGCGTCACCGCTGGATTGCCGTTGAAGAACACCGGATTGCGCGCCGGCTCGATATAGCCGCGCGAAATCTGCGCAAGGTCGCGCAAGACTGTGGTGCCGCCTGAAGGCAGAGGCACTGGCACGTCACCAATGGCACGCCAATCCTCAAAGGCCCCATCGGTGCTCAGCGCATAGCGAAACCCTGCCTCGGTCTGAAGCGCGCCCGCCGAGAGGATGAGGTTCTGATCTGCTACAGCATCGAGCATACGCTCAACCGTTAGTCCGGCCTGATCGAGACGGGCGCGGTCGAACTCGATCCAGATCCGCTCGTCCTGCACGCCGTAAAGGTCAATGCGCCCAATCAGGGGCACTGTCGCCAGACGATCACGCAGCCAGCGGGCCGTTGCGCGTAATTCAGCTGCAGAGAAATCCGCACCATGCAGCGCGAGCGTGGTCACGGCCACGCGCCCATAGTCATCATTGACCTGCGGGCCCACCGTCCCCTCGGGCAAAGAGGGGGCGAGATCGTCCATCCGGTTGCGCAGCGTGGTCCAGACCGGCTTGACCAGCGTCACCTCAGATCGCAGCTCGACCTTGACGGTCGCAAAGCCGGTCTGTGCGGCACTCTCGATGGTGTCGACCTCGGCAATCTGGCGCGCGGCCTCTTCGATCGGTTTGACCAAAAGCTGTTCGACGCGCTCTGCTGACATACCGGGAAAGCGGGCCGTCACCACCGCGGTGCGAATGGTGATTTCTGGGTCTTCTTGGCTGGGATGGGTGAAATAGGTCATCACCCCGGTCACAACCAGCACCAGCGTCACCGCCAGCACCAGCCGCCAGCGATCCAGCGCGGCGCGGGTCAAGCCTGTCATTCCGGCAGACTCCAGAGGCGCACGGGTTCACCATCGCTCAAAAGAGCAACTCCGGCGGTCACGACGTGTTCGCCGGGCGATAGCCCCTCTGTCACCAGCAGGTCAGTGCCGACCACCCCGTCGATGCGCACTTGGCGCGCGCGCACGGTGCCGGTGGCCTCGTCAAAGACGTAGACGGTTGCGCTGTCGCCCGCTGTCGGTTCGGATCGCGTGTCTGCAAAGATCAGTGCGGACAAGGGTATGTCGATGGCACCGGCCGCGCGCGGCAGCGTGAATGAGACGGCCGCCGAAAACCCGGTCTTTGCGCCTTCGGGCGGATCAGCCAGTCGCGCCTTGACGCGGTAAGCGACACCCGCCTCTGCGTCAGCGGCGATTTCTGTCACTTCGGCGGCAAAGCTTTGGTCGGGGAAAGCGGGCAGCCGCACCGCGACCGGCGTTCCCGGCGCGATCAGGGCCAAGAGCGCCTCGGGGGCGAGCACCTCGGCCTGAAGCGCCGCCGTCACGGCAACCTCATAGACAGGCTGGCCCGCTGCAAGCTCCTCGAACCGATTGGCCAGCAGGGCCGTCACCACGCCCTCGCGTGGGGCGCGCAGCGTGATGCGGTCCAGCCGGTCGCGCGCGGCGGCAAGGTCTGTCTCTGCCACACGGCGGTCGGCCAAGGCGGCGGAAAGATCCGCTGAGATGCGTTCAAACCCGGCGCGTGCGACAAGGCCGCGCTCAAAGAGCGTGCGCTGGCGCTGAAATTCGGCGTCCGTGGCATCAAGGCGCGCAAGCGCTGCCGCAAGTTTTGCCTCAGCAGCCGTGATTTCCCGCTCGATGTCGGCGGGATCAAGGCGGGCGACCGCCTCTCCTTGGGTCATCCGATCGCCTGCGCGCAGCGGCACGTCGATCAACCTACCCGCCACGGGAAACGCAAGGCGCATCGTCTCGGCTGCGGTCAGCACGCCGGGTAGGGTTCGATACGCGTCCTCGCCCCCTTGGGCGACGATCATGGTGCGGACAGCGCGTGGCGGCGTGGGGTCTCCTGGGCCTTCGTCGTCGTCGCAGGTCGTCAACGAGAAAGCGGCCAGGAAAACCATCAGGCGGAGGCTCATTGCCGGGTCTCCGTCACGGGGCCAAAGTGGAAAGGGCGCAAGCCTTGCACCGGCAAGGCCCATCGCGGAATGCGCGCGTGGCGGAATAAGAGGCTCTGGGTGGCATTGCAGGCGCTCGCGTTTGGTACCGTGCCAGAAATGCTATGTGCCCTTTGAATTTAGAGCAAGCGATGAGGCGCTCGAAATGGCCAGTCACCCCGGGCGCATCGCGGCTCTATTCCCTCAACATCTGGTCATCAGGAATGTGCCCGTCAGCGGCACGTATTCACCAGCGCCTCAAGGTCGGTGAAGAGGCGCGCGACCCGGTCAATCGCGCGCTGATCCACCTCATTCAGATCTACCCTTGCCCCGGATATCCCGTCCCGGTGGCACATTGTCCAACTGTTGTTTGGCAACTGCGTGATCCATCCCTTTTGCCGCAGAAGTTCAAGTTTGCGGCGCACGGTCTGGCGGGGAATGGCGGTCACATCGGCGATACGGGACGCGCTGATGCCCGGCCGCTCGAGGTTTGACAGGCGCGGGTCTTGGTCGCGAATACCCGCATCGCGGACCGCCCTGAGCGTGACCTGACCGATGATGGCCAGAATAAGCATCTGCTGTAGGTCCCCACGAAAGGCGCGGCTAACGTCTTCTAGATGTTCGACGAAAAACTCGACAAAGCGATACTGGTAGTCGAGGTAATTCTCGGCGAAAACATCACGTATCTCGGTTGCGCGTCTGGATTTTGCCGTGGCCGCCCCGATTGTGCCTTTGGGTTCGGGCGATGTGCCCATGGTGAACGCTTTTCCTGACATCGGCTTTGTCGGCTCCCACGCTGCAAAGGTCTAAAAAATCGCTTCGGTTCTGTCATCGCCCCTAAGGACATGCTCGTTTTGAGCAGGACGCCGCTATCGGTGGCTCCGGTCCTGCTATAACCCTTCTGGCTGAAGCTTGCGAAGTCAATCCTCAACCAAGGGTGTGTTCCGTCAGGGCCTTTGGGTGTCGTCGGAAGAAGAGTGCCCTTATGCCCACACGCACAGCCATTACCATCTTTCAGGCCCATAGGATGGACCGCTGGCTTTGCTTCGGGGTGGTCTTGATCTGGCTTGCCGGATGCGCGCCGCGTGCGGATATGGTTCCCGATACCGCCGCTCTGACGGGAGAGACCATCGTTCCGGTCTATGTCGGCACCACCCGCGCGCAAGAGGCGGCAGGGGTGTGGTCGTCCAAGTTTGCGGGGCCTCTGACCTATGCAAGGGTGGACGTCAGCGTTCCAAAAACGCGCAGGCCCGGGATTGTGATGCTACCGGGTATGCACCCGGACCCTGACAGGCATTTTTTGACGCGCGAGGTGGCCTCTTTCTCTGGTCGGGCTGCATTCCGCGAGGAGGTCGCGCGCACCTTGGCCTCGGACCGGATCACCGACAAGGAAGTGGTGGTCACAATTCATGGGTTCAACAATACCTTGGGGGACGGGGTATTTCGAACTGCGCAGATGATCCGCGACTTTGATATCGACGCGTTGACCGTTCACTATGCTTGGCCGTCGCGGGGGGCGCCTCTGGGCTATGCCGCAGATCGGGATGCAGTTCTCATTGCGCGGGACGGGCTTGAACAGATGCTCGAGGATCTTGGGCGTGCGGGCGCGCGCGACATTGTCCTTGTCGCGCATTCGATGGGGGCCCAGTTGACGATGGAGGTGCTGCGCCAAATGGCGATCCGCAAAGACCAGACAATGCTGTCGCGGATATCTGCGGTGGTCCTGCTCTCGCCAGACATTGCCCCGTCGGTGTTTCGCGCTCAGGCAAAGGCCATCGGTGACCTGCCTGATCCGTTTGTCATTTTCACCTCGCAAAACGATCCCGCCTTGCGACTGTCTGCACGGTTGACGGGCGTTCCCAGACGTCTTGGAAATATAACGGGCGTTGAGGAGGTGGCCGGGTTGAATGTGACAGTCATCAACCTGTCGTCCGCCCAAGACGCGGCTTCGAACCATCTTGCTGCGCTGACATCGCCCTCAGTTATCAGCTTTCTCAAGCAAACCGAAGCCGTGCGACGTAACCTTGAGACAGATCCCTCTGGGCGGGCGGGGCTTCTTCCGGGGACAATGCTGCTGGCCCAAGAGGCCACAGCGATCATGCTTGCGCCTGTCGCATTGGCGGAACGCGCAGGCAACTGACAGCGATGGGTTGTTCAATTTGCGTGGTCGCGGAAGTCTTGAACCATCTGCCACTTGTTTGCCGCGCGGCTGTCAGATTGATCAAAAACTGCAAGCCGCCCCTTGATACGTGCAACAGCAATTCTTTGCGTCAAGTGATGGGTGTGAGGGCCGGGGATGGGCCCCTGTTTGCAGCGGTGTTGACAAAGAGGCGGCACTCGTAAGGTCAGGGACGATAGTCGTCTCTATACTTGTTGTGGTCGGCTTCTTTTCCAAACGCGGGCGCGATCCGGTTTCGCCAAGGTAGCCTGATCCATCTTTGAAAGCACGCGACCTTAAGTTTTTTCTGCCGTGTCTGAAACTTTGGGCGGCGGTGCCCCGTGACTGCTCTGTGATGCATGCAAACGGGAGGTCAAACCATGGCACATCTAGCGACGAACTATTCCTCTTTTGAAACCTTTCTGCGGGGCGCTGAGTCTACCTATACGGTAGATTTCATTGCTCTCAACGGCTCGGGTGTCAGTGGAACAGCGATCCTTGCGATTGGCGCGCCTGAAGCCACCGGCGAACAATATCTGAACGTCTCCATCACCGTAGAGGGCATGGAGCCTAACCAACCTGTCCCCCAGCATATTCACGGTCTTTTTGATCTGGAGGGAAATCCTGCAAACTCACAAACCCCGGATATCAACAGTGATACTGACCGGGATGGATTGGTGGAAGTGCTGGAAGGGGTAAGCCAATATGGCGACGTGCTCTTGACTCTGACCGAAGACGGCGCTGCTCCCATGACCAATGCGGATGGTTCTTTCACATATATTCGGGCCTTTGACCTGAACGATGCGGCAAATTTCTTTAGCCCTGTCACAATGAATGATTACGTGGGCGCGGATATTCTTCCACTCACCTTGCGGGAAATCGTCCTGCATGGGGTGTCGGTGCCGAATGGCATAGGGGCAGGGACACCGGGCGAGGTAAATGGCCTTCAGGATGGTTTTGTTCCTATTCTGCCTGCGGCGGCGGGTGAGATCGAGGAGATCACGCTAGAACAAGCGTTGTCGCTTCTTGACGATCAGCGGGCCATGGGCGGTGTCACCCTCGCCTTGGGCGATGCTGGCGAGACCGTGACAGGCACGGAAGGCGACGATGTCATCAACGGCGGGGCAGGCGATGACGTGCTCATCGGACTTGGCGGCAAGGACACCCTGACAGGCAACGGCGGCAGTGACGACATTAACGGCGGCCAAGGGGATGACGTGATCATGGCGGGCAGCGATGCCAATATCCCGAATGGCGCTGATGCCGGGGCCTCGGGTGCATTGCCGCGCACGGAATACGACAACGGCTATGCCGGAGGTGACGGAGACGACCTGATTATCGGTGGCGCGGGGGATGACATCATCACCGGCGATGACGATAGCCGCGTTTCGACCGCCACAGGGGGCGTGTTTGATGCGGGTGCTGACGGATCGGATACGATCTTTGGCGGCGCGGGCAATGACGAGATTCACACAGGCAGTTGGTCGGATGGCGATGAGGGTCTGAGCAATGTCTCGACCGGCGTCATGGGAGATGTGGCCCACGGCGGGGACGGCGATGACATCCTGCGCGGTGCGGGTGGCGACGATATCCTCAACGGCGATGCTGGCAATGACGATGTCGGTGGCGGCGGCGGTGCAGATAGCATCACAGGCGGCGCGGGCGATGATGTGCTGTTCGGCAATGCAGGTGCAGATGTGCTTGATGGCGGCGCGGGCAATGACACGCTGAGGGCTGGGCCGGGCGACGATGACGACCCGTTCAATGCCGCCAGCTTTGGGGCTTCGGGGGCGCTTCCCCTGTCGGAATACGACAATGGCTATGCTGGCGGTGCGGGTGATGACCTGATCGAAGGTGGCGCGGGGGATGACATCATCACCGGCGATGATGATAGCCGCGTTTCGACCGCCACAGGGGGCGTGTTTGATGCAGGTGCCGACGGATCGGATACGATCTTTGGCGGCGCGGGCAATGACGAGATTCACACTGGAAGCTGGTCGGATGGCGATGAGGGTCTGAGCAATATCTCGACCGGCGTCATGGGGGATATGGCCTTTGGCGGTGAAGGTGACGATATTCTGCGTGGTGCGGGTGGCAATGATTTCCTAGCTGGTGAGGCAGGGAACGATGACATTGGCGGCGGCGGCGGCGCGGACAGCATCGTTGGAGGTGACGGCAATGATGTGCTCTCTGGCAATGGCGGCGATGACATCATTTCCTCAGGGAATGGTGATGACGTGGCCATGGGCGGCGACGGGGATGATCGGATCGGTGGGGGGCTTGGAAATGACCAGCTGTCCGGCGATGCGGGCGACGATGTCATTGGCGCAGGCCTTGGTGACGACACCGCAGATGGCGGCGACGGGAATGATCTCGTCAATGGTGGCGGCGGTGACGATGTTCTGACGGGCGGGGCCGGGAACGACAGTATGGGCGGCAGCCAAGGAGCGGATACGCTGAGCGGCGGCGATGGCGACGACCTGATGGGGGGCGGCACCGGAATGGACGTCATGAGCGGCGGCGCTGGTAACGATCAAATGGGTGGCGGGTTCGGCAACGACATGGTGGATGGCGGTGTCGGTGATGACTTTGTTGCTGGCGGCAATGGCCGCGACACGCTTCTCGGGGGTGAGGGTAACGATACCATCAACGGCGGCAACGGCGACGATCAGATGCAAGGCGGGGACGGGGCGGATGTCTTTGTCTTCAACAGCTTCAATGCCGGAGAGGTTGATGTGATCTCGGATTTCGACACTGCGGGTGATCTGCTGGATCTGCGTGGAGTGATCGGCGGCTTTGAGGGTCTGAGCATTGCTGCGACAACCTTTGACGGTTCTGGTGCGACACAGGTCAGCTATCTGGACCACACGATCATACTGGTCGATGTAGAGGCGACAACGCTGGATGGTGGTGACTTCATCTTCGGCTGAGCCGGACATGGGGCAGGGCCCCTCGCCATCTGCGGGGGGCCCAACACATTCTGTCTGCGGGAAAGCGCACCTTGTGCCGGAAAACAAATGGATGTGGTGTTAAGATCATCTCGGTTCTATGTGGAACCAGATCACTCGCTTTGGCCTAGGCTGATATCCGCAGTCGCAAGGCATCCTCGGACGACTCGAGGAGGTGCGCCGCGGCTCCGACCTCGTGTTCACTCATTAGAGTAAATGTCCGTCATCGGATCTGCGCCAAGCACCGTCATCAGGCGCAGCACCTCGGCCTTCCATCCGTCTTTTACCCGTCTTGCCAACTGCGACATCGGGCGCAATCTGGGGACAAAAATGGCGCAATCATATCGAAGGTCTTGAGCGAGCGGACGAAATACCAACGCATCCCCGTTCAGCCTTGACTGCTGTTCGCTGGCCACGGTCATCGGATCGACGATGGCGCAGCATTGCCCTTGGGACACAAATTGCAAAAGCGGGATGAAAAACTGGCTTTCGATGATTTGATTGTACCGTGCGCCATGCCCCTGAAATGCCATGTGAATACGTTTTTGAAGCCAATGCGCGCTGTGCAAGCCGCCCATCGGTTGATCATGCAAATCTTCCCAAGATAGCGCGGCTTTTTGAGCCAAGGGATGCGCCTGAGGCAAGGCGCAAAAGCAGCGCGCAGAAAAGGTTTCTGCCGTCAAAAGACCTTTGCGCTTTTCAAGCTGAAAATCCAGATCCGCAAAGCCGAAATCAATGCTTTGGGTGGCCACCAACTCGAGGATCTGTTGCGAACTGCGCATCGTCAAGGTCAGCTTGATATCCCTGAAATCGCCGAGAACCCGACTGATATATCCGGGGAAAAGATAACTGGATGGTCCGGGCATCGCGGCAACCTTCAGATTGCCGCTCGCGGCATCCCCGAGGCTTTTCATGGTGCGAGACACTGTAGACAGTCGGTCTAGCACTTCATCCGCCTCTGCCAACAGGTAATAGGCCTCTGGCACCGGGATAAGGCGGCGCCCCTCACGTTCAAAAAGAGTGATACCGAGCGACGCTTCGAGTTCTCGCAAGGAAAGGCTGATCGCAGGCTGCGTGCGCCCCAAACGCCTCGCTGCCTGCGAGACGGACCCGGTAGCCATGACTTCACGAAAAACAGAGAGTTGCTGGAGCTTCACTATATAAGTTTTTCCTTGTTTTTTAGAGTTATAACAAATTTGTCTTTATCAACGCTACCATTAAGCTCGCGACCACGACAAGCCTTCGCATCGCGGAGGTAAAGCCTATAAAAACGGGGAGTTTAGAATGGCATTGATGAAGAAAATGGCAGTGGCAGCTTTGGCAACGGCGTTGATGGCCGGCACGGCAATGGCCCAAAGCCCAACTTTTTTTCGCATTGGAACCGGCGGTGCAGGCGGAACCTACTTCCCGATTGGCGGAACGATCGCCAATGGGATTTCCTCTCCTCCCGGATCTCGACCCTGCGAAGAGGGGGGACAGTGCGGCGTTCCCGGACTGATTGCGATTGCGCAGTCCACAACCGCCTCAGTTTTTAACAACGCGGCTGTGCAGAACGGCGAATTGGAAGCCGGCCTTGCTGCTGCCGACGTTACGCGTGAGATGTACCTTGGTGTTGGCACATTTGAGGGCAAAAAGCATGACAAGCTGCGACTTGTCGCCAACCTCTTTCCAGAAGACCTGCATCTTGTGATGCCCGCCGGGGCAACCTTGGACGGGTTGGGTGATCTGGCAGGCAAAAGGGTTGGTATTGCGCAGGCGGGGTCCGGTACCCAAGTGGCTGTGCTGAAAATGCTCGAAGAATGGGGTGTGAACCGCGACAACATGGAAGAGGCCGAGTTGAACAATTCGCAATCGGCTGAACGTCTGGCGGATGGGCAATTGGACGCCTTCTTTTATGCGGCGGGTTGGCCTGTGGCGGCGATGGTTCAGCTTGCCTCGACCAAGGGCATGACGCTGTATTCCTTCAGCGACGAAGAAATGCAGAAAATCAACGATGTGGTGCCTGCCTACATTCCCTCAAAAATTCCCGGTGGCGTATATGAGGGTATTGATAACGATACGATGACCCCTGCGGTTTCGGCATATCTTGTTGTTTCCTCGGATCTTTCGGACGATCTTGTTTACGGGATCACCAAGGCGCTCTGGAATGACAATACCCGCAACTTGCTCGACAATGGGCATGCGAAAGGCAAGCTGATCCGGCCGGAAACGGCGTTGAACGGGGTGGATAGCCTTGGGGTGCCGCTGCATCCCGGTGCAGAGCGCTTTTATCGCGAAGCAGGGCTGCTCAAATAAGCCGTCTTCATTCTAGGAAACATTCCAAGCGATGCCCCCAGTGGGCATCGCAACCTCTTTTCATGAATGACAAGGTAGGCCCGTGACCAACAGCAGCAATGACCTGAGCGCCGAAGAACTGGCCAAGCTGACCCCAGAGCAGTTGGCCGAGATAGAGCGGAAATATGACGAAGGCGCTGCGACGCGCGCAGTAGGCCCGAACGTTGGCATGGTCTTGCGCGCGGTGGCACTGGTCTTTGCGCTTTATCACTTTGTGACTGCGGGGTTTGGTCTTCCGGCCGATCATTGGCACATGGGCTGGCATCTTTCGGGATTATTCATTCTCACCTACGCGCTCTTTCCAATTTTCAAGAGTGACAGCGCATTTGCAATGAAGGTCAGCCGCCTTCGGCTGGGAAATATCCCCCTTTATGATCTGGTCTTCATGGCATTGGGCGTGGCGTCATCGCTGTATGTGGGCCTGGCGTGGCGCGGCATTCCGTCGCTTGGGATTGAGGAACAAACTTTCCGAATGGGTAATCCCAACGGGTATGACGTATTTTTTGGTGTCATTATAATCCTGTTGGTTTTGGATATTGCACGGCGGACCCTCGGTTGGGTTTTGCCGTTCATCATCTGTGTATTCATTTCCTACGCGCTTTTCGGGACCTATTTTCCCGGTTTGTTGCAGCATCCCGGCGTGAACTTCAAAACTTTCGTCTCGTCGATGTATTTCCCACAAGAGGGTATTTTCGGTGTCACCCTTTGGGTCGTTTCAACAATTGTATTTCACTTTGTCCTGTTTGGCGTCATCGCGCAGCGCACCGGTTTGGGGCAATTATTCATAGACAACGCAACCATTCTTGCCGGGCGCTATGTCGGTGGTCCGGCAAAGGTGTCGGTCGTATCCTCAGCATTTTTCGGGACAATTTCCGGCTCTTCCGTTGCGAACACAGTGTCGACGGGGGCCCTCACCATTCCGAATATGAAACGGCTGGGCTACCCCGGACATTTTGCAGGTGGCGTCGAGGCCGCTGCTTCGGCGGGTGGTCAAATTACGCCGCCGATCATGGGGGCCGCAGCCTTCATCATGGCAGAGTTTCTACAGCTACCCTACACCACAATCGTGATTGCAGCGATTGTCCCGGCGGTATTGCATTACGTCGGTGTGTTCGCTGTGGTGCACCTGATGGCCTTGAAACTTGGCTTGAAGGGCATGGCAAAGGACAGCCTGCCCCAATTTGCGGCCGTATGGCGGGAAGGCTGGGCGAATATCATTCCCTTGATCGGTCTGCTGGTTGTACTTTTCTCTGGCTACACGCCTTACATGTCCGCTTTTTGCGGCATCTCTCTGGCAGTGATCGCGGGCATGGCGCGGTTACGTGAACCGACCACTTTGATCTATCCTGCGGCCTTCATTGCCTTTGTTTTGTGGAAATGGATGGGCCAAGGATTTGAGGGGCAAATGGCCCTGCTGCTTGTGATCGGTGCGGTTGTTGCCACCTTGAACCCGCAAGAGCGTATTCGGCTGCCTCAAATGGCAGAGTCGCTAGAAGTGGGTGTAAAATATGCCCTGGCTGTCGGGGCGGCCTCGGCGGCTGTGGGCATTGTTGTCGGTGTCATCAATACCACGGGCATTGGGTTTCGCATGGGCTTTATGGTGACCCAAGGCGCGGGCTCGATGGCCATGAGCTTGAATGATATGTTCACCTTTGGCGGCTGGGAAATGATCTCAACCCCAGATCTGCAATTGTTCCTGTCGCTGGTGTTCATCGCGATTTCTTGCATCTTGATGGGGGCAGGCGTTCCGACGACAGCGCTTTACATCATGCTTGCGTCCGTGGCTCAGCCCGCTCTGGCACAGCTTGGCGTGCCTCCGATCGCCAGCCATATGTTTGTGCTCTACTATGGTGTCGTATCGGAAATTACGCCCCCCGTTTGTACTTCGGCCTATGCGGCGGCGGCCATCGCCAACTCCAATCCTTTCCGGACAGGTGTGTCAGCCTTTACCTTGGGCTTGGGCAAAGTGGTTGCGCCAATGGCCTTTGTGTACGCGCCTGTCCTGCTTATCGTTTCCTCAACGGGATTTGATTTATGGGAGTTCGCCTATACCGCCACGAGCTGCATTTTGGGGGTTCTGGCGCTTTCAATGGCGGTTGTTGGATACTGGAAGGCCCCGATGGGTGCCTTCATGAGAGTATTGCTGGCGGTGTCGGGCATAGTGTTCATTGCACCCTCGCTGCAGGCCGATTTGATTGCCGCTTTGATTGCCGCTCCAGCCATCTTGAGCCAGCTTTTCAAACGGCGTTCAACACCTGCGGCGGTCTGAGGTATGGACGGTCATGTAACCATCATCGGTGCCGGTATTGTCGGGATTTGCACGGCGATTTCCCTTTGTGAACGTGGCTTCTCGGTACGCCTGATTGACAGAGGCATACCCGGACAAGAAACCTCTTTCGGGAATGCCGGTGTTATCTCTCCGTGGTCCATTATCCCGCAATCCATGCCAGGGATATGGAAGACCTTGCCTGGATTGCTATTGGACCGAGATAGCCCACTTTCGGTGCGTCCCCGCTTTTGGCCGCGTATGATCCCTTGGGGGCTGCGCTTCTTACGACACGCAACAGAGGAAAAGGCACGTGCCGCGTCCGATTGTATGGAGTATCTGTGCGGTCCATCCGTGGACCTGTATCGCCGTCTTCTTGCCGGAACTGGCCATGAGGATTTGCTTGCTGAGAACTATTACATCCACGCTTTCCGCACTGCGGACAAAGCCAGTCTGAAGAACCTTGATTATCGCATCCGTGTGGAAAAGGGCGGGGATCTGGCCCTGATCGGTCCAAGGGAATTGCAGACGCTGGAGCCCGGACTTTCGTCTGACTTCAGGGCCGCGGTGGTGATCAAAGGTCAGGCGCGTGCCCGCGCACCCGGTCAGCTTGGTCAGGTCCTGACCGCGAAGGCGCGGGGGCTTGGGATCGAGGTGGTTCAGGCTGAAGTGATCCGTCTGTCGCATCAAAATGGCAGTTGGACGATTTTCGCCAAAGGCCAAAATTTCACAGCGCCGCGCGTTGTTCTGGCCGCGGGGGTTTGGTCAGCAGACTTGCTGCGGGCCCTTGGGATCAACCTGCCTCTGGTGGCAGAGCGCGGGTATCATGTGGAGTTTGCGGCCCCCGGTGTCACTCTCAATCACTCGGTGATGGATGTCGATGGCAAGGCCGTCGCCAGTTCCATGCTTGGCGGATTGCGTTTGGCTGGTACCGCAGAGTTTGCGGCCATTGACGCGCCACCTGATCCCCGGAAACAAGCTATTCTGACACGTCAAGCCAAGGCGATGTGCCCTGATCTGAGCACTGCGCAAGGGTCCTTCTGGATGGGCCGCAGACCTTCATTTCCCGACAGCTTGCCCGCCTTGGGCGCGGTGCGGGGGCAGGATGGTCTCTTTGCGGCTTTCGGCCACAGCCATTATGGGCTGATGATGGCCCCCAAAACCGGCGAAGTTTTGGCGGATATCATATCAGGATGCCCCGCAAATGCCCCGCTTGATGCCCTCAAAATGGATCGGTTTCTCTAGGTCCGTAGTGTTCAGCTCCGCGAAAAGCCACCTGACGCCTTCTGCGAGTTGCGAGAGCGACATGGGGATAGTTTAAATCACTCTATGGTCGAAGGATTTGTGAGCAAAGACCTTGATACGGATGTTCGCATTCGCGATATTCGACGCAATCGCGGTCCAGGCTGAACGCTTAGGTTGCGCAGCCTTGAAGAAGCTTTGGGAGTAACGGCATCAAAGTCCTGTTTCTTGTGTCAAGCGCCTATGGGCACATGGATTTTGGCGGTCTGGGGTTCTTGCGCCTTAGCCAGAAGTTTGAGGCCGCAGGGCACAGCAGCGTGTGGATCACATATGGGGATCAAGTCGCGCGGTTACGCGGACATGGCTGCGACGTGGAGCAAGCGGGCGATCTGAACCGGCTGCGCCTGATGCCCATGCCGCATATCGACGACATAGCGAAAAACCCAGCAGTACATGACGGTAGGGTCGCAAGTTTGCGGCGCGTTATGGAGCGCATTGCGCAGCATCGGCCTGACATGGTCTTTATCGACCGCCTGCTTGTAGGAGCTGGACTTGCTGTCGCTCAGCTTGATCTGCCTTATGCGGCGATGGGAACGCCGGGTGGGTATTGGCGTTTCTTCCCAGACCCGGCCCAAGGGCACCTCAACATTCACCCCTGGCCGGAGCCGGTTCAGGAGTATCATGATCTTGGTGAGCGCTTGAAGGACGAGCTTGGCTGGCAGAAGGGCCGGCTGGACAGTGGATGGCTCCGATCACCGTATCTGAACGCGCAGTTTCTGCCGACGCGGTTCTACGCGCACGTGAACGATCCGGCGAGCATCAGCATCCACAACCATACCTCGCCCGCGCTCGCACCCAATGTCCGCCGTATCGGGGTGTCCTTCGGAAATCAGGGTTCCACAGAACATCTGTTACGCCTCACAGAGGCGCTGATCGCAAACATACCCGAAGGCAACGGTGTAAGCCTTTTTTTAGGCAATCATCCTGACCTTCACGCGCATTTCCACTCGGTCAGTCGTGGCAAGGATGTCGAATTGCACCAGTGGATTGAATTCAATACGGTAATGCCGGGTCTATCGTCGTTTCTGTTTTTGGGTGGTGTTGGCACGATCTGGCACTGTTTGCAAAATGGCGTTCCAATGATCGTAGCCCCCGGATTTATCGGGGATCAGCTGGAAAACGCCCGACGAATTGCGGCACTTGGGCTTGGCGCACATATGGCCGAAGACCAGCCATGCGAGGACATCGCGGCCATTGTTCAACGTGTAACCATGGATGCAGATATTCGAAACCGTCTGGCAGAGGCACGCGAGCCAGCCTCTTTTTCGCATACGATGGACAGCTTTTTCGAACTCATATGCGATTTGACCAGATGATCCTGTTCTGCAAGCTGTGTTTCAGGGTAGCCATTTTAGTGTCAACGAGCAGAGAGACGACATCGACCGGCGTGACGAATTAAACTACATACCAAATCGGACCAACGTGAGCGATGGTTCTTCGGCACAGCAGGGCGGCTTTAGATGGCAAATACCTACGCGGCAAAGACTGTTTGCATCCTTGGGATGCATCGGAGCGGAACGAGCTGTCTGGCTGGATGTCTGGAGGAACGCGGTCTGTTTCTTGGTGATGTGATCAATTTTGCCAAGTTCAATCGACGGGGCAACAAGGAAAACCCCGAGATCATGCAAATCAACAATGACCTTCTGAAGCTGAATGGCGGCACTTGGGACAATCCACCCGAAGAGATGCGATGGAGCGATGAGCTTCGGGCACGTCGGGATGCACATATTGCATCCCTTGCCAGCCGTCCGATTTGGGGATTCAAGGATCCACGCACCGTTTTCACATTGCCATTCTGGCAGGAGGCGGTGCCGGATATGCACTATGTCGCCACCTTTCGTGACCCCTTTGCCGTGGTTCGCTCACTTCAGCGCCGTGGCCCTAACCTACTCCCCGTTATCGCCCCCATTGATTTGTGGATGAAATATAACCTTCGACTGCTGCAGCATATCACGGCCCATGACATCCCGCTGGTCAGTTTTGACTGGCCTGCCGATGTTTATAACAAGGCGGTGGATTATATTGCCGATAGCTTTGGTGTCTCGACGGAAGGCCTGACAGAGGCGCCTTTTTACGAACAGAGCCTGCGCACAAGCGATGAGGACGAAGGGATGACGCAGTCAATGGAGCCTGAAGTTCGCATGGTCTACGAGGCGCTGTTAGAAAGGGCGATGCCCGTCACTGACTTTGTGTAAGCGGCTGTCGCATGTCCACCCAAACGGCCAAGATGACCCCTTCAAGGTTTATCAGTTTGCAGGCAACCCGTCGGTCATATAAACCGCTAAGATGAGATAACGCCCAGGGATATATCAGGTCCATATATCGGGAGGGCCGCACCACGATGCTTTCTAGCTCATTCAATTTTATCTTTATTCACGTGCCAAAGACGGGCGGCAATTCAATTCAAAAGGCTCTCTTACCCTACAGTGATGATCGCATCGCCCTGATTGGACCTCACCACGACGGGATAAATCGATTTGAGATACGTTCTCCTGAATTCCAAATTCACAAGCACGCGACGTTGGAGGATTATCGACGCCAATTGGACCAGGAGCGCTATGCGCGGCTGATCAAAGTTACCTGCGTGCGAAATCCGTGGGACCGCTGCGTCTCGTATTATTTTTCGCCGCACCGCGGAGCTGTGGTGTGGTCAGAGCAGGACTTCGCGCATTTTATCAGCAATACGGTCCATCCTCATGCGCACTATCTTACCCTTGATGATCTGAAGAGCGATCCGTTTGACAACGTCGATGTCATCTTGAAGTACGAAACTCTTGAGATGGATTTCAAGGCACTTTGCGGACGGCTTGGGCTTGGTGACGTCGCTCTTCCGCGCCTCAATGCTTCTGTGCGCGACGCCTATAGATCCTATTTCGTCCGAGACGATGTTATCGAACTCGTGGCCGAAAAATTCGCGCCCGAGATTGATCGTTTCGGTTACTCCTTTTGATCCCTTACGCGGTTCCTGCCCATGCAACCAAATATCGTCATCATCAATCCAGATCAAATGCGGTGGGACTACGCCTCGTGTCAGGGCCATCCGTTCATTGCTACCCGGCACTTGGACCGGCTGGCAGCGATGGGAACGCGGTTCAGCCACGCCTTTGCGGCAAGCCCTATGTGTGGGCCGAGCCGGACGAGTTTTCTAACTGGGAAATATCCTATCGAACACGGCATTCGGCAATATGGTGGCACCTACGATCAGGCGCAGCCCAATGCCCTGCGCGTGCTGGGTGACGCGGGCTATGTGCGAGGGATTTGGGGCAAGGACCACACCTTCAAAGGAAATGTGATTGGTAGCCTGTATGATGAAGGAGAGGACATCTGCATAGGGATCATGGGTGGCCACCCAGACTATATAAATGCATGGGACAGCACGAGCCTTGATGTTGGGTCAAAGTGGAACCTGACCAAACGTCTGACGGATGAGGGGCTCGCGTTTATCCATCGCCAAGCTCGGACAAGCCAGCCATTCTTTTTGACCCTCAATTATCAGGACCCGCATCCATTTTTTGCCTGTCCTGAACCCTACTCGTCCCTGTTTCACCCAGATCAGTTTGAGCTTTCACCGAATTATCGCAAGGCGCCAGTGGACGGAGAAATCATCCGGCTGACAAACTGGCGCATTCACAGCAATGAAATCAACATGCCGGTCGCAGAGCTCAAACAGGCGATGGCGATCTACGCCGGGCAGATCCGGTATGTTGACGATCAGGTTGGGCGTATTCTGAACGAACTTGAGGCTCTAGACCTGCTTGAAAACACGATCGTCCTCTTCTGGAGCGACCACGGTGAATTCATTGGTGATTTTGGTGTGACCCACAAGATTCCAGCGTTTTACGAGTGCTTGATCCGGGCGCCGATGGTGATTTGGGATCCGACAGGGCGCGTGCCGCGCGGCGTGTGTTCTGGCTTGGTCGAGCTGATGGACGGCATGGCGACAGTTCTCGATCTATGCGGTCTCAAGCAGCCAGAAGGCTCGCATGCCCGGTCGATGGCGGGCAAGGTGGTGGGGCGACGTGACGTTTACGCCGACTCAGGCATGCTTGTGCGACAGCCCCTAGAGCCGATATCCGGCCATGTCATCAAAGGGGCAATGCCACCGACGGCGTTTGGACCTGGATCAATGCTGCGTACGGAGGACTGGAAGCTATGCCTTTACGGTGAGGACAAAGGCGAATTGTTCGATCTGCGGCGGGATCGTTACGAGACGACGAACCTGTTTGGTGTGCCACGACATGCTCAAATCCAGGACGAGCTTATGCTGCGCCTCGCACAGCGCATGATGTGTTTGGGACAGATGCCTGAAGCGCTTCCAACCCTAAAAGTCTGATTGCAAAACAAAATCGGACTTTGGCGATTTATCGAGCTTACGCTGAAGCCGCGTAAGTCATACCGTTCTCTGCCATGTTCCATTGCTCACTCAAGCTACGCAACGCCTTCGCTCACGATATCCATACAACCTTCGACACACCAAGCGTCAAGGACAGATGCGCTACGTTGCGGATGAAGGCAGATGACTGCGACAATGAAGAACTAGGCGAGTTTCGTGTGAATGCCACTGGCCAATTTGAGACCGCCGCAGTGGCTCTCATCATGAATTTGCTGAACCGGCCGCACTACGTTGCGAAGCAGGGCAGGACACCTCAAAAATGGCGCTACTAGGCTGAAATAAGCGACAAAAAAGCGACTAACCCAAGGAAAAGGGGTTAGCAGTTTCCCGCTAACCCCTTGAGATCTTTGGCTCCGGCGGTAGGGATCGAACCTACGACCAATTGATTAACAGGCGATTTTTTAGGCCATTTTAAGCCCCTGATTTAGTGACAAATTAAATCTTACAAATCACAAGCCCTTGATTTTAAGTGTCATAAGTTGCATGTAAATTGACAGTTAGCGACAGCCGATGACACCGGATGCAGTGACAAATGGTGACAAATCGGATGACATAGACCTGATTGCTGACTTTTTGACAAAGGTGAAGGGCGAGGTTCATGGGCAAGTTGACAGACGGAAAGAGCGGCACGATTGCCAAGGCCGAAACCCCGGAAAAGGGGCAGCGGTTTATCTGGGATGACCATAGAGACGCGCCGCGCGGCCTTGCGCTACGGATCACCGCAGCGGGCGGCAAGGCGTTTGTGCTGCAATACACGGTGGACGGGCGGCAAAGGCGCAAGGCAATCGGTGACTGGCCTACGTGGTCGCTTGAGGCCGCTAGGGCAGAGGCGCGGGAACTGGTGCAGCAAATCTCAAAGGGCAATGACCCTCTTGAGGCTAAGCGCCGCCGAAAGGCAGAGCCAACGCTCAAAGAACTCGCAATAGAATGGCTGGATAAAGCCGCAACGGGCCTCAAGAGCGAAACCGCAATCCGGGGCTACATCATGAACGATCTGGTGGCGTCGCTTGGCAACATGAAGGTTACGGATATTCGCCGCCGTGATGTGATCGAGGTTGTCGAAGCCAAGGCCGAAAAGACGCCGCGCGCCGCTGCGCAGGTGCTACTCTATGCGCGCCGCCTCATGGATTATGCGACCGATCGGGACATTATCGCGGCGAACCCGCTGGCAGGCCTCAAGCCGTCATCTATTCAGGTCAAGGGCAGGCGTGATCCGCTCAAGGCCGTTGCGCGGGCGCGCATTTTGGACCACGACGAAATCCGCGCATTTTGGGCTGGTGGAGAAACATGCGGCTTGCATCGCCTAACCGCGCTTGCGCTCAAACTGGTGCTGGTCACTGGACAAAGGCCGGGCGAGGTTGCCGGGATGCGCGAAGATGAAATAAACGGGCGCTTGTGGACCATACCGGCCAGCCGTCGCGGAAAGACGGAAACTGATCACACCGTTTACCTGACAGACACCGCCCTACAAATCATTGCAAATGCTAAGGCAGAAATTTCACGTCTACAGGCGCGCAGAAAGGTGCAGCCAAGGGGGTTTGTCTTTGAGGCTAGACCGGGTTCACCGATCACCAATGCAGCCCTTGCGCGCGCCGCTGAGCGCAGCCGTGAGGCATTGGGAAACAAACCCAAGGATAAGGGCGGGCACTGGACGCCGCACGATCTGCGCCGCACGATGCGCACTGGCCTTTCAGCTTGTAAGGTGCGACCCGACATTGCGGAACTTACGATCGGCCACACCAAGCGGGGCATTGTCGCAGTTTACGATCAGCACGGGTTTGACGATGAACGGCGGGCGGCGATGCTGGCATGGGAGGCGCGATTGACGGCAATTGCGGAGGGCCGCGACCCGGACGCGACAAACAGCGCGGACGTGATCGAATTTGAGGGCGCGAGGGCATGAAGGCGAGATGGGTCGAAGCGTCGGCGTTAGAGGATTCGGCAGAAAGGGCGCTTGGCAAGTTTCTAGATGCCAATCCGAGTATTTATGACATCACAGCACAACAGCGCGCCGAATTCCTGTTGCAGTGCCATGAGATTGTGAGCGCTTGGAAAAACCGCAGGCCCGACCCCAATTTGGAAACGCAAAGAAATCGCTGGCACGAAGCGCAAAAACATGCGCGCGCGCTGCGAAAGGCGCTTGAGGCCCTCAGAAACGACCTTGGCGATGATTTTTCGGTCATTTTGGCTGGTCGTGTGTGTGACGAGAGTTTTGCAGCGGATGCAATAGCAGACGTGCAGCACATTGAGAAACGCGCTCAAAGCCTTGTGCAAAACTTTTCTGGCAAGGCGGCAGATAAGCGTAATGACCGTTTTGTCGTAATGGCGCTGGCGGAGATATGGGCGCAACTTACCAATAGACGTGCTACGGCAAATCAAGAAAAGAGCCCATTTTATTATTTTCTTTTAGAGGCTTACGAAGTTTACCAGCTTGATGAGGCACCAAGCAGAACAACGCTCCAAGGTTGGCTACCCAAGCAAACCTGATTTTTTATTGAGTTAGCTTGGCAATCGCCGGGCACGGTCTTTCGGCACGCTTCGGCCATGTTCAAACGACATGGAGCGCCGAGAGATGACCATTCAAGACCTAATCGCAGAAGCCGTATACGCCGCGCAACGTGGTGTTTCACTTCGCACCGTCCAGCGCGAGCGCGCGCAGCGCATCGGGCCGCCTTATATTCGGCTGGGGCGAAAGATCTTCTATCGGCCAGCCGCGATCGAGCAATGGCTCTTGGATCAGGAGCAAGTGCAGCCCCGGGCCGGGGGGCGTCGCAATGGTTAAGATCAACAAAAGCCTAAAGCGCCGCCTTTTGGCAGAGATCGAGCGTCACCACGATCACCACGAAGCCGCCAGAACGGTCGTCAATCTTGCCGTTTTAATGTCACTACGGTCGATCGGCACAGTTGCGACCGCGGATTTTCTGCGCGATGCGGCAGACGATCTGGAGCGCCACGGCATTGCGGAGGTGATGCAATGAGTTGTGAAGTCCGCGACCCGGAAGCGCGATACCGCCACATGAAGCGCGAGGCGGCAATCTGGGCTTTGCAATCGCTCGACCCGCAAGACGCCGCCGCAATTGCCGCGACCGTGCTGGACGAGGTGGCAGCCGGTGATCCGCCATATGACGCCCTGGGCAATATTCGTGCATCGGCTACATGGTGGGCAGACTTTGCCAACCCGGCGGAACTGCAATGCTATTTTGCAGCGGCGCTTAAACGATTGCAAAATCAGGCGTTGGGCCTCAAGGCGCGCAAACGGATGATTGCCGCTTTGTTTCTTAGCCTTAACGACGCAGACCAGCGTGCTTTCCTTGCATGGGCAGGGGGTGACGCATGAGAACGACCGCAGCCTTTGATGATGGCGCGCCCATGCCACCGCCAGAGGCATATCAGACTGAGGTGCAGCCAACAGCACCACGCCGATCATCGGTTTTCTTTGTCGCGTCTGACTTGGAAGGCCAGCCGATACCGGCGCGGCAATGGCTTGTGGAGGGCCTTATCCCGTCCGGCACTGTCACGCTTTTGGGGGGCGATGGTGGCACCGGCAAGAGCCTTGTGGCGCTACAGCTCGCCGCCAGCACTGCCCTTTCGCGGGCTTGGCTTGGCTTGCCGGTTACATCGGGCCGCGCACTCTATATCAGCGCCGAGGATGACCGCGACGAGCTGCACCGCCGGTTGTCAGACATTGCGCGCGCCGAGGGCGTGGCGCTGGCCGATATGGATAATCTGACGGTGCGCAGCCTTGCGGGCGAGGATGCTTTACTTGCGACTGCCGAGAAATCCGGGGGCGTGTTGCACCCGTCATCGCTATATCACGAGATCGACCGCCGCATGAGGGATGAAGCCCCGGCGCTGCTGGTGCTGGATACCTTGGCCGATCTATTCCCCGGCAACGAAAACGACAGGGCGCAGGCGCGGCAATTCGTGGGCATGTTGCGGGGCTTGTCGATCCGCCATGAATGCGCCGTTGTCATGCTGGCGCACCCGTCATTGTCCGGCCTGAACTCCGGCAGCGGCACGAGCGGCAGCACCGGCTGGAATAATAGCGTCCGATCACGTCTGTATCTGGAGCGCGTCAAGGATGATGGATATGAGGCCGACCCGGATGCACGCATTCTACGCACCATGAAGGCCAATTACAGCCGCACCGGCGGGGAAATATCCCTGCGCTGGCAAGGTGGTGTTTTCGTCGCACAAGCCCCTGAGACAGGCTTGGACAGGATGGCCGCTACCGCGAAGGCGGAACGGGTTTTTCTGAAGCTGCTAAAGCAAGCCCAAGACCAAGGGCGGAAGGTAAACCATGCAGGGGGCCAAACCCACGCGCCCAAAGTATTCGCCTCAAATCCACAGGCCGAGGGTATCACAAAACGCAACTTCGGGCAGGCAATGGAGAAACTATTGGCGGCAGGCAAGATCAGGATTGCCGAATACGGGCCACCGTCCAAGCGCCGACAGTTTCTTGAGGTATCAGAATGAGGCTTCCAACCCCCTTCCAACCCCTGTTCCAACCCGGTTCCAAAGTGGGTTCCACCCCCTATTCCAACCCCCTTCCAACCCCTGTGTGTTCCACCCCCCATACCCCCCTATGCGCAGCGCCCCTCTTGGGCAGGGACGCGCGCAATCTTGGGGAGGGTAAAAGCTGGGGAAATATCTGGACTGAGAAAGGCGTGGGATCGAGCGAAAATTCAACCGTCTACCCTTCATGTGGTTTGCAGCTTTGCAGATAGCGCCTCATTTCATTGCAAACCTTGCAAACAAGTGATAACCTATCAATTGCAGATGCCGGTTTTTATTAACAAAAACAGATATACCGGCAAATTACAGGCCGATTTGTCACCGGATATGTCACCAATGAAGGCGCAACACATACCCGAAAAGCCCCGCCAAGGATGGCTTTCGACGCTGGACATGCGCACGGCAGTCGGGCGCGACATGCGCGGGCGTTATGCCGAGGTTTGTGGCGATCTAGGGGGCGAGGATGCGCTATCCTATGCGCAGCGCAGTCTGGTCGAGCGGGCGCTTTGGCTGGAATACTGGATAGCGCAACAAGAGCGCGCGCTTGCCGAGGGCGCAGAGGTGGACATGGGCAGGCTTACGCAAGCGGGCAATTCCCTTCTTGGCCTCTTTCGCACCCTTGGCCTTGAGCGCCGTCAACGGGATGTAACGAGCCTTTCCGACTACATCGCCACGCGGGGGGCAGGCTGATGGCCGTTACGATCCGCGATGCAATGACCGATCGGCAGCTATTCGGTGACACGTTCGGCGGTGTCAGTTTCGCAGCGTGGCGGGCGCTTCTGGGGGGCTTCTATGGCCTGCCATTGGACAGCGCCGAGGCGGTTACGTTCAAGGAACTCACCGGGCGCGCAGAGACGCCAGAAGAAGCGCATGACGAGTTGTGGCTTGTGGTAGGGCGTCGCGGCGGCAAGAGCCATGCAGCGGCCTTGTGCGCGGCCTATGAGGCTGCATTCAAGGATCACCGCGCCAAGCTGGCACCGGGCGAGGTGGCAACCGTCATGTTGATTGCCGGTGATAGGCCGCAAGCCCGGACGTTGCTGCGCTATGTGCGGGGGCTGGTCGAAGGCAATCCGATGCTGCGCGCTATGGTGGTCAGGCAAACCGAAAGCGGGATCGAGTTTGACAATCGGTCATGTATCGAGGTTCACACCGCGTCACACCGCGCGGTCAGGGGATACACCTGCGCAGCCGTGATCTGCGATGAAATAGCCTTTTGGATGAGCGATGGCGCGCGCCCCGATGCCGAGGTTATCGCGGCATTGCGTCCGGCCTTGGCTACACTAGGCGGCAAGCTGGTGGCGTTGTCATCGCCTTACGCGCGGCGCGGGATGCTTTGGGACACATACAAGCGGTATCTCGGCCAGCCGGGCCGGGTGCTGGTCGCACAAGCCCCAAGCCGCACAATGAACCCGACATTGCCCATGCGGGTGATCGAGGATGCCTTGCGCGATGATGCCGCGCGCGCGTCGGCTGAATACCTTGCGCAGTTTCGCAGCGAGATTGAGGCGTTTCTTTCGCTGGATCAGGTGGAAGCGGCGCAGCGTTCAAAGCCATTGGAATTGCCGAGGCAGGAGGGCGTTCAATATATCGGATTTGTCGATCCGACCGGGGGCGGCAAGGATGAATTCACCCTAGCAATAGGACACCGCGACGGCGAAAGCCTTGTGGTCGATTTGGTGCGCGGGCGTAAGGGCAACCCGGCGGCGATCACGGCTGACTATGCCGAGACACTCAAGGCTTATGGGATCACCCGCGTATCTGGCGATCGATATGCAGGGCAGTGGGTTCCAACTGAATTCCAGCGGCATGGGATCACGTATGAGCCTGCGCCGGGCACCCGTTCGGAACTCTATGCAAGTCTTGCGCCTGCGCTGAATTCTGGCGCGGTCGAGTTGCCGCCTTGCGAGACGTTGGCAAAGCAACTAACGACCCTTGAGCGCCGCACGACGCGAGGCGGGCGAGATATGATCGACCATGCGCCCGGTGCGCACGATGACCGGGCCAATGCGGCTGCGGGCGTGGTCGCAGAAATGTCAAAAAAGAGATCCGGGCAAGTCTTTGGGCTTTTGACGGATCACGATGAAATCTCACCGAGGCACCCATTGGCATGGGCTGGGGTGTCTTGGGCATGAGGATGGTGCGGCAGTGTCCACCGGGATGGTGGCAGTGGTGTTCCATGTGGTTTGCTCACCGAGACGGTGACGACTGCGAAATTGGATCAAACCATATCGCAGGAGTTTGAAGCGATGAAAGACTTAGTTGAAATCAAGCAAATGGTCGGCCAGATCGGCGACCAATACGGCCAAAAAACGGATATGCTGGAGCGTCGCGTTGCAAAGATCGAGGCGGCGGCAAACCGTCCGGACTTCGGTGGCGATGACACGAAAGCAAGCGATCCGGTGCTAGATGGCTGGTTGCGCAAGGGTGATGTTTCCGGGCTTGAGGGCAAGGCAATGTCGATAAGCGCAGACGGGCAAGACGTTGTTGTCCGGGGTGAGTGGAGCGACCGGATTTTCCGGCTTATCCGCGAAACAAGCCCGGTGCGGCGTGCGGCAAACGTGATGAACACCACATCCAATTCGCTGGATGTTCTGGTGGATCGTGGCGAGCCGACTAGTGCATGGGTTGCAGAGACAGGGACACGGAGCGAGACGAATACGTCTTTCATGTCGCGGCACCCGATTAGCGTCTTTGAACACTATGCCTATCCGGCAGTGACAACGCACTTGCTGGAGGATAGCGCGTTTGCAGTGGAACCTTGGTTGATCGCAAAGATTGCGGCGCGGTTTGCGCGGCAAGAGAATGCGGCATTCTTTGGGGGCAGTGGCAGCGGTGAGCCTACTGGCTTGCTGACCTATGGCACGACCCCGGACGACAGCTTTACTTGGGGGGCCGATCCATCGGCCTACGCGATCGGGGCTAATTATACCGGTGCAGATGGTGCCATGGGGACCTCGCCTGTTGAAACGATCGGCGACGTTGTGGACAGCCTCAAGGCGGAATATCTAGCAGGGGCTGCATGGATGATGCCGCGCAAGGTGCGCAATTTGGTGCGCGACCTAAAGGACAGCCAAGGCCGGTTTTATTTCCAGCCGTCACTTTCCGAAGGCGTGCCCGATCGGCTTATGGGCTATCCGGTATTCTTGGCTGAGGATATGGACGCACCTGCGGCTGATACCGTTGGCATGTTCTTTGGTAACTTTGCCGAGGCTTACACCGTTGTCGATCGGACGGGAATGCAGGTTATCCGCGATCCTTACACGTCGCCGGGCAATGTTAAATTTTACGTTGCCAAGCGCGTGGGCGGGGCGCTGACGAACCCCGAGGCGGTCAAGGCGCTGGTGCTGGGGTCTGAGCCTGTTTGATAACCCGAGCCGCACGGGGGGCTTGCCTGTTCTGGGCAAGCGATTTGCGGATGCGGATAAGCCGGGAGTGCCGCACTCAGCAAAACCCCGGCAGCGGTGGCCCTTTTGCCTCCTAGCTTTGGGTGACACCGTAAAATTGGGGCGGTCCAGTGGGATGCTGGCCGCCCTTTTTTCTGAGGGGTGAAGCATGGAGAATGCTAGTGTGAAGCTTTTTCGCGCGTTTTTTTGCGCGTCGCAGGAACGGGCAAAGATCAGGATTGGATAGGATCACGCGATTTTCGGCTAGCCTGCACCCCTGCCCAAGTGAACCCAGAGGCAGTTTTGAGCGCCTATGCGTCCGAGCGTTTCATACGACGTCCGATGGTGGCTTGATTTGGTTCGTTATAGCTGGCGGATGCGAGGTTTACTTTTGTTCATCTCTTTGACGCGTAGTGTTACGACATAGGGCTTTTCTTCAACGTATCCCACAGGTAAGTGCCATTCCCTGCTTTGGACCTCATATGGACCGCTTGTTTTCCACCAGAAAGTGTCGCCTACCGATGGCACGATTTCCGCTTCAATGTCGCCCACGACCTTGTCGCCGTCCAACACATGAATAAGCATTCTTCACCTCACTTTGTTAACAAAACAGTTTTCAGAGCCCTTCGCCGGTGATGCGTCCGGCTATCCTGCACCTTAAGCCTCAGGTTATAGAGCCTTTGCGCTTGGACGTCATCGCCTGAACGTCGCCAAAAAACTTCGACAGGGTGCAGGGAAAGCGGCGGAACTTCTGAGTGTCATGTTGTGAACCTGCCACAATTAAGCGCCCGGTGACAAATTTTTTTCATGCGCTGACAAATTCGGTGACAAAAACCAAAAGTCCACCAAGGCCGCTTGAGGCGGTTTAAGCTAACTTATTGCTTTCTTGGGGATTTTTGGCTCCGGCGGTAGGGATCGAACCTACGACCAATTGATTAACAGTCAACTGCTCTACCGCTGAGCTACGCCGGAACACTTGGGCCGTATAGCAACCGGATTCGGGGAGGTCCAGAGGCTTTGTGACAAAAATTTAGGACGAGGTGCAGGTGGTTTGGAGGCGTGCGAATTTTGCGTCTGCCTGTAGTCCGCCGACTGGCGCGACTTGGGATTTCTGCATCAGGTCGATGAGATGCGCGAGCACGTTGCGGCGGGCCGCGGCGAGAAGGCTTTGTGGGCTGTCGGCATAGACGCGGCTGGTAATCTCGGTGGCGGTCAGCGGTGCCCGCGTGAGGGAATCGAGGATTGCCGCCTCGCGCGCTTTGCGATGCGCGACGAGCCAGTCGACGCGGGCCTTGGGATGTTCGATCACTGCCCCGTGGCCGGGCAGAAAGCGCCGCGCCTTCAGCGCGCCAAGACGCGCGCAAGACCGTAGAAAATCTGTCAGATCGCCGTCTGGTGGCGAGACCAGAGAGCTGGCCCAGCCCATCACCAGATCGCCGGACAGCACGCTGTCTGCGATCTCAAAGCTCATGTGATTGCCGAAATGCCCCGGTGTCCAATGCGCGGTGATCTGCCAGTTGTCCCCCATGATCCGTTCCCCGTCGCAGAGCACCAGATCGGGGGCAAACTCCGTATCCACGCCCTCACCACCGCCCATAAGCCCGCTTTCGGCGAGGCTCTGCATCACGGCGCTGCGCCCGGCGGTGGCATCGCCATAGGCCAGCACCGGTGCGCCGGTTTCAGCCGAGAGGCGCGCGGCAAGAGGGGAATGATCCAGATGCGCATGCGTGACAAGAATATGGCTCACGCTCTGGCCCGGACCCAAGGCCGCAAGGATCGCTGCGAGATGGGCAGGGGTGTCGGGGCCCGGGTCAATCACCGCAAGGCGGCGCGTGCCCACAAGATAGGTGTTGGTCCCCCAAAACGTCATGGGCGAGGGGTTGGGCGCAAGAATGCGACGGATCGCCTGTCCGACATCCTCGGCCATGCCTACAGGGGGGCTTTTTCCTTGGTCGGCTTGCATGGCTCTTCCTTATGGCTGCGCGCGCGGCTAGGTTTAGCCATGTCGTTGCGTTGGCTCAAACCCTATCTTCCGCGAAGTCTCTATGCACGGGCCGTGTTGATCCTGCTTTTGCCGGTGATCACGCTGCTCTTGGTGGTGTCGCTCGTGTTTGCCCAGAGGCTGTTTGACGATGTCACGCAGCAAATGGTTAAGACGGTGGCGCGCGAGGTGCGCTTGGTGCTTGATGAACCCGAAGGCAGCCCGGTGTCAGAAATGCTGGAAATCGAGCGGCGGCGGGTGCCCGCATCCGAGATGCCAGAGGCCGATGACTATGATTGGTTCGACCTTTCGGGAAGCGTGGTCATTCGCGAATTGCGTGGCTATTTCGAGGATCTCGAGCGTGTTTCACTGACCGATAATCAGTTTGTTATGCTTTATTTTCATAGGGATGGCGGGGTGGTCGAGCTTGTGTTTGACCGGCGCCGGGTGTCCGCTCGGCGGCCCTATCAAGTGCTGCTCAATCTGGCGTTCTATGGCATCCTCATGACCGTTGTCTCGTATGTCTACATGCGCAAACAGCTCAAGCCGATTACCCGGCTGGCTGAGGCGGCAGAGGCCTTTGGGCGCGGGCGGCATGTGCCCTATCGGGCCTCTGGTGCCCTAGAGGTGCGGGCTGCGGGCAATGCCTTTCTCGACATGAGAGCGCGGCTTGAACGGCAGATCGAGCAGCGTACGCTGATGCTCTCGGGCGTGAGCCATGATCTGAGAACGCCGCTGACCCGGCTGAGATTGAGCCTTGCGATGCTGGAGGATGAAGAGGCGGCCCCCATGCTGCGGGACGTGCGCGATATGGAGCGTTTGCTGGAAGGGTTTCTGGCCTTTGCGCGCGGGGCGCATGAGGGCGAGCCGGAACCGGTCGATCCGATTGCGCTTGTGACACAGATTGTCGAAGATGCCCAACGTGCACAGAATGACGTGACTTTGGTGGAGGCACGGGGCGTGGGCACGGTGGCTTTGCGGGCGGAGAATATTCGCCGGGCGGTCGAGAACCTGATCAACAACGCGGTGCGCTATGGCTCGCGGGCTGAGGTTTCGGTGGTCATGACCGAAAAATCATTGAGAATCAGGGTTGAGGATGACGGGCCTGGCATTCCGCCTGACAGCAGGGACGATGCAATCAAGCCATTCACCCGGCTGGAACCTGCGCGAAACCAGAATCGCGGCATGGGGGTCGGCTTGGGCTTGTCCATCGTGCTAGATGTGGCGCGGGCGCATGGTGGCACACTACGATTGGGAGAGAGCGCGCGGCTAGGTGGCCTGTGCGCGGATATTGTCATTGCGCGATGATCTCATCTCACCGCGCAACGATTTTTGATAAAATGCTTCGAAAGTAACGGGTTACCCGGTGCGCCTCTCATCAAAGCTGAGCGCGATGAAGCTGGGCAGATGATCCCCAAGACCCATGACACGCGGCCCGCCACCGTGATCCTGACGCCCGCGGCCCTCTCTGTGGCGCGGGGCGTTATCGTCATTGCGGTCGCGATTGCGGTCCTGCCGGGGTTCGGGCGTCCGCTCGGGGCGGCGTTCCTGTGGGCGTTCCTGTGCTGGGGTCGCCTCAACTGCCTGTTCGGAAACGGTTTCCGGGGCCTTGTGGCTGGCGGCGGGACGCGCTTCGGGCTTTCCGCGGCTCACGTTGCGTGCACGGCGCGGTTTGGCGGGGCGCTCCTCGCTGCCCTGCGGCGGTTCGGTTTCTGTGGTCGGAGGGGTGAAGGTTACGGGGCTTTCGACCCGGGGAATTTCCTTTTGAATCAACGCTTCAACCCCGGCGAGGTTCTTTTCGTCGCGCGGGTTGCAGATCATCAGCGCCTTGCCGCTGCGCCCGGCCCGGCCGGTGCGCCCAATGCGGTGAACGTAATCTTCTGCATGGCTGGGCACGTCAAAGTTAAACACATGGCTGACCGCTGGCACGTCAAGGCCACGGGCGGCCACGTCAGAGGCGATCAGAAAGCGCAGCGTGCCTGCGCGAAAGCCGTCGAGTGTGCGCGTGCGCTGGCTTTGGTCCAAGTCACCGTGAATAGGTGCCGCATCATATCCGTATTTTATCAAAGACTTAGCGACCACATCTACATCAATCTTGCGATTGCAAAAGATGATGGCATTGCTACAGGCAGCGCCTTCGCGGTCGATCAGTGCGCGCAGCAACTTGCGTTTTTCGCTATCGGCATTCTCACGGCGGGGCGGTTTGAACATCACCACGCCTTGCTCGATCGTCTCGGAGGCGGTGGCCTGACGGGCAACCTCGACCCGAGCGGGGTTCGACAGGAAGGTATTGGTGATGCGCTCAATCTCGGGTGCCATGGTGGCAGAGAAGAAAAGCGTCTGACGGGTGAAGGGGGTAAGGCTGAAAATCCGTTCAATATCAGGGATAAAGCCCATGTCGAGCATGCGGTCAGCCTCGTCCACGACCATGATCTGAACGCCGGTCAGCAAGAGCTTGCCGCGTTCGAAATGGTCGAGCAGACGACCTGGCGTTGCGATGAGAACATCAACGCCCTTGTCGATCAGCTTGTCCTGTTCCTTGAAGCTGACGCCGCCGATGAGCAGCGCCTTTGTAAGCTTTAAGTGTTTGGAATATGTATCAAAATTCTCGGCCACTTGGGCTGCGAGTTCGCGCGTGGGGCACAGGACCAAGCTGCGCGGCATGCGGGCGCGGGCGCGTCCACGTGACAAAAGCGAGAGCATGGGCAAGGTGAAGCTGGCGGTTTTGCCGGTGCCGGTTTGGGCGATGCCGAGAACGTCGCGGCCGACGAGCGCGTGAGGGATGGCTTCGGCCTGAATGGGGGTGGGCGTTTCGTAACCGGCCTCTTCGATGGCCTTTAACACCTTGGGATTCAGGTTCAGATCGGAAAATTTTGTCATGTGTATCCGTGGTTTACGGACGCAATCATGGCCCGTACGACTGATGCGGGTTCGGGCCCCTCATGGGCCTGTGGTTCTCCACATGGATGCCCCGCTGCGCTGCACTTACCTGAGAACGTCACCAGCGTCAATGCACCGCATAATCCGCGCAACAATCCAAGGGGTGCGGAGCAGGATTATGCAGTAATTGGAAACACTTAGCTATGTTCCGGAAAGTGGCGGGCGCGCTTTGCGTCAAGGTCGAGATTGATGTGATGAAGGTGACCGTAAGACGCAAGGCGTTTTTGCAACTCTGGGGTGGCGGTGCAGACCTCGGAGAAGAAGCGGCGCAGGGCGGGTTCCCCTCCGTCTTCCTCAAGCATGTGAAAAAATTCATGCATATTAAAGGCATAGCCGTCGGAGTGGGGGGCTGGCTTTAATTCGGCGCGGTAGGAACCCAGGCTGAGGCGGTAGCGGTAGGCGGCGAGCCAGTGATCCCAGGTGGCGGCATGATGGTGACAGAGGCGAAGTTCATGTAACTCCTCAGCTTTGTCGTCCATCACTTTGTTTCTAAATGCATTATGTATGCGCAGACTGATATCTGGTTGCCCGGTCCGCACAAAGACCTTGCCTGCCACGTGGCTGAGGAAACCGCCGTTGAGATAGGGGCCGTAGGTGGGATAAATGGCGTTGGTCTGGGCGCGGCGGTCAGCCTGTGAGAGGGCGCAGGATTTGTAAGCTCTGTAAGGTTCGGCCTCGATTTTGTAAGGTCCGGGGTCCAATGCCTCGATGGGGCGAACACGGGCGCTGAGGCGGTCCGGGGCGACGCGCGCGAGACGGTCGGCGATGGGGATTTCGGACCAGAGAAACTCATCCACGTCGATATGTGCCAGCCAATCGACCTGTGGACGTTTGTTGAGGCAGTGGGTGGCATTGAGGCTTTGGCGCGGTTGGTGTTTGTCGGGGCGTCCCTTGCGTGACCGGCGGTTCCAATAGTCGTCGTCACAAAGGATGACACGGCATTTTGGATGGGCGCGCAGGGCGGCTTCGGCCTGCGGGTCGGGGGCGTCGAGATAGACATGAACCCGGTGAGCGCCCAGATCGAGATGATGGGCGGCAAACGTGAGGATGTCGCGGGTGGGGGCCTTGATCGTGGCGACCACGCCCCAGTTGGGTGCTGCGTTCATGGGCGCAGAATGCGGTCAGGCCGCAGCGCGCGCAAGAGCTGTCAGTCGAACTTGCGCGAGGGGGCCAGAACCGTGGCTTCGCCGATCAACACCTTTTTGCCATTCACCAGACAGCGGCAGTCGAGTTGCACGCGGCGCTTGCCGTGGTCGATGCCGATCACCTCGACCTCTGCATGGACCATGTCGCCGGGACGCACGGGGGCGAGGAATTTCAGGGTCTGCCCCATGTAGACGGTGCCATGCCCCGGCAATTGCTCGCCAATCACCGCAGAGATGAGGCCGGCGGTGAGCATGCCATGGGCGATGCGCCCCTCAAAGATGGTGTCTTGCGCATAATCGTCATCGAGATGCACCGGATTGCGGTCGGTCGAGACCTCAGCGAAGAGTTCGATATCGCGGTCGGTTACGACTTTGCGCAGATGGCGGGTCATGCCCATCTCGATGTCTTCGATACAGATCGTGCCGCGTGGCATATTGTCCAACATTCGCCCCTCCAGTAGGTTTGGTGCGCAATTATTGGGCTGTATTTTGGCCCATGTTGGAATTTTATTACTTTGCGGATGCAGAAAAATCAAGCGCTTTCTCTTAGCGCAAGAATCCGATCGTATAGGTGGGCGCAGAGTTTTCCTTGGAAAGATAAGCGGTTAGCGCGGCCTCATCGGGCTGGTGCGACGTTTTGGTCTCGGCCGCGGCCAAGCCGCCGGAAATAAAGAGGGAATCGATATCCTCGCCCATGGCCCCGTCGATATCGGTATGCACCCCGTCGCCGATGGCCAGAATGCGGCCGTTTTCGACATCGCGGCCAAGCGCCAAGAGCCTGCGGCGGGCAAGGTCGTAGATGGGGGGATGCGGTTTGCCGAAATAGAGGCTTGTCCCCCCCATGTCAGTATAGAGGCGGGCAAGAGCGCCTGCGCACCATTCCCGCACCTCGCCGCGATCGACCACGATATCGGGATTGGCGCAGAGGAGTTTGAGCCCCTTTTGCTTGGCATAAAGAAACTGTGGGCGCAGGTCGGCGGGATCGGCCAAAGGATCAAAGGGGCCGATGCAGACGATGCCTTCGGCCTCTTCCAGAGGCACACGGGCGATGGGCACGGGGTTTTCGATCAGGTGGAGTGGGTCAAAGAAGCGGTCATCGAACGGCTGGCCGATGAACCAGACCTTTTCGCCCACCACGCCCTGAAACATGGCGGCGCGCGCGCTGTCGCCGGAGGTGGCGATGCTATCCCAAGCGTCGCGGGGCACGCCAAAGCCGTCGAGTTGTTTTTCCACGCCGCCCCGCGCGCGGGGCGAGTTTGTGACAAGCACCACGGTGCCGCCGCCCGCGCGGTAGGCCTGAAGTGCTGCGACCGCATTGGGCAGGGCGCGCACGCCATCATGCACACAGCCCCAGAGATCGACAAAGAGCGCGTCATATTTGTCGGAAATATCGCTGAGGGCGGTGATGATGCGGGTCATGGGCGGCTCCTGTTCCGGGGTGGGCGCAGATATGGCAGGGGGGCCGCTGTTTGGCCAGCGGTGGAATTGAGTATTTTGACCAAGAAGACGCGGGGGGTGTTCAGTGCCCGTGCGGGCGCACGATGTGGTAATCGCCACTGAGATAGGTCAGCGGTTTTTGCCCGGCATTGGTGAGGGCTGTGACGGTGCCGATGCAGATGGCGTGGCTGCCATGGGTGATCCGGTCTGTGAGCAGGCAGGAAAAGGCGGTTGCGCGCGGCAGCACCGGGCCTTCGGGGCGGGGGGTGATCGTGAGCCCGTCAAAGCGCGCGGCGGGATTTTCCGGCGAGGAACCGGCAAAGGCGCGTGCCACCTCGACGGCATCCTCGGGCAGGACATTGACGCAGAAGGCGCCATTTTCTATCACCGCGCGCGCGATGCGGCTGTCGGTGCGCAGGCAGATGAGCACCGAGGGCGGATCAGCGGAGAGCGAGGAAAAGGCGCTCACCGTGGCCCCGGCGCGGCCTGAGACCCCGTCGGTGGTGACAACCGTCACAGTGGCCGCGACCTGCCGCATGGCGGCCAAGAAGGCGTCGCGGTCTACGCTGAGGGTGTCTGAGGTCACGGGTGGTGCTCCTGTATCGGGGGCGGACCCATTGGGTAGCCCTGAAATGTGGCGGGGTAAAGGAAATCCCGTGCCGGGACCGTAGGTAGTGTGGTTCTGTGGGCTTTCAAACCGTTTGGGTCTCAGACCTGAAAAAACCATTCGGGCCGGGCCTGCGGTGTCAGGGGGCCGGTTGATCCGCCCTTGGTTTTGAGAGAGGAGCGCGGGGGCGCTTGGGCAGTGGCAAAGCCCCAAGGTCAGGCGCGGCCAGCATCCGATGAGAGCATCAGGGGTGAGATGCCAAGACGGGTTAGCGCGGCCTCCCATTTGGCGGGATTTGGGGTGTCGAACACCAGTTCCATATCAGCATCACAGGTGAGCCAGCCGTTTTCCGCAAGTTCTGATTCGAGTTGACCCGGCCCCCAACCGGCATAGCCAAGCGCCAGCAGGGCGCGATCCGGGCCGGTGCCGCGGGCCAGATCCTCGAGAATGTCGAGCGTGGCGGTCATTGCGAAATCCTCATTCACCTCAAGCGATGTGAGAGTGGATTGATAGCCCCGATCATGCAGAACGAATCCGCGCCCGTGTTCGACCGGGCCGCCGAAATGCACTGGCAGATTGCGGGTTTGGCCGGTTGGCGCAATCGAGAGTTGTTCAAGCAAGTCGCGCAGGCGAAGATCGCTGGTTGGTTTGTTGATGATCAGCCCCATGGCCCCATCGGGCGAATGGGCGCAGAGCAGCACGACCGAATGCGCAAAGCGCGGATCGCCCATGCCGGGCATGGCGATGAGCAATTTGCCTGTCAGATCCATATCTTGACTGGTTCGGGTCACGGGCTGTCCCTGTGCTTGTTACCCATGAAAATGGGGCGAGCGGGCCGGGGGTGCAAGCCATCTCTTCATCCTTTGGCAAGAATTCTCGCCGGATTGTGAGTTGGCAATCGGCGCGGAATGGCCCATGTCAGCGGCATGATACAGGTTTGGCGCATCGTTTTTCTGACGGTTCTTTCGGTTCTGGTGCCCCTTTCGGGGGCGCGGGCGCAGGAGGATATGGTCGCGGTCAGCATCGTGAACGGCTGGCAAACGGCCGATGGCAGCCATGTGGCTGCGCTGAAATTCGACCTGGCCGAGGGGTGGAAAACCTATTGGCGCGCGCCCGGCGAGGCAGGGATTCCGCCGCGGTTCGATTGGCGCGGGTCGCGCAATCTGGCGCGGGTCGAGATTGAATGGCCGACACCCAAACAGACCGTGACCAATGGCATGCGCACCATAGGGTATGAGCATGTGTTGGTGTTGCCGCTGCGTTTGACGCCGGAACGTGCCGGACAGCCGATCACCTTGAGTGTGAATATGGAGATCGGCGTGTGCAGTGATATCTGCGTGCCGGTGTCTTTGACGGTGGCGCAGGGCTTGGATAGCGATGCGCGGCGGCCTGATCCGCAGATTGCCGCTGCCTTGGCCGCGCGGCCCTATACGCAGGCAGAGGCCGGTGTGGGGCGGGTGGTGTGCAAGGTGTCGCCCATAGAGGGCGGTGGCGTGCATCTGGTGGCAGAGGTCGATGTGGCGGCAATGGGCGCGCAGGAGATGATGGTGGTCGAGACTGCCAATCCTGCGCTTTGGGTCGCACAATCCAAGAGCGTGCGACAGGGCAACCGTTTGCGCGCTGAAGCCGAGATTTTTCATGCGGAGGGGCGCGGCTTCATGCTTGACCGCAGCGGGCTGCGGCTCACGATCCTGAGCAGCGGCAATGCGGTTGATATTCGCGGCTGTCCGGCGGGCTAAGGGTGGTTTGAGGGGCGATTGACCGGGACAAGGGTGCCTGGACGGCACCGGCCCGCTTTTGGTTTCCACCTAGACAGACCGGGCGCGCAGCGGGCGGCCATCAGGCAATGAGATATTGGCGACCTGTTCGGAAATCGGATCGTTGACGAGGGGATGCGCCTGCGCGCGGAATTCCTCGGGATCACGCATTTTCTGCCAGCGGTTGCCGACATAGACTTCGAGGCCCGAGAAGGCGGCCTTGTACCCCATTTTGGGGCTGCCGGGCACCCAATAGCCCAAGTAGACATAGGGAAGCCCGTTTTCGCGCGCGATGGCGACGTGATCAAGGATCACATAGGTGCCCAGCGATTCGCTGCTGCGATCGGGGTCGTAGAAGGAATAGACCATGCTCACGCCATCATCGAGAATATCGGTGAGGCAGACGGCGGTCAGCGCGCCGGTTTCGGCCTCGGTGTATTCCACGACGCGGGTGCGGATCGGGGTTTCCTCGACCATGGCGGCGAATTCGAACGTATCCATATCGGCCATGCCGCCGGTGGCGTGGCGGCTTTCGAGATAGCGGCGGAAGAGGCTGTATTGTTCCTCGGTGGCCCAAGGCGAGGTGGCGCGGCGCTTGAGGGCCGCGTTGCGGCGCAGAGTGCGGCGCTGACCTTTGGAGGCTGTGAATTCGGCCACGTTGATGCGGGCCGAAAGACAGGCGGCGCAATCGGCGCAGGAGGGGCGGTAGAGCACGTTTTGCGAGCGGCGAAAGCCCTGTTTTGACAATCCGTCATTCAAACGCTGCGCGCCTTCGCCCTGAAGCGCGGTAAAAAGCTTACGCTCCATCCGGCCCGGCAGATAGGGGCAGGGCTGTGGCGCCGTCACGTAGAACTGGGGCGCGATGGGAAGGGTATGCCGCATGGTTGATCCGTTATCTGTCTAAGCGGCACGATAACAACGATAAAGCGCCCCGCCAAGAGGCTTGTCATGGGGGCGTTACATGGCGGCGCGGCGGTTGATTGCGACGCATCCCATCACCCTGTCGGTGAGGCCCTGCGCCCGCTCACCCGTGAGCATGAGCACGATGGAAATGACCTGTAGGATCGGGATGCTCAAAGAAACCGTGAAGCCAAGCGTGTGCAAGACAGCCTGCGACAGGTCAAAGCGCGCGCCCTTGGCATCGCGGAATTCGATGGCTGTCAGGCGCATGCCCCATGTGGCCGAGCCGCGCGCGAGGGTTACGACCCGGTAGGCAAAGCCCACCACTGCCGCGAGCAGGGGAAAGAAGAAAATCCCGGTAAAGGCGGTGAACGGCACGATCAAGAGGCTGATCCCGATGATCACGACCGTATCGACGAGAAAGGCCAAAAGCCGCTTGAGCGGCACATCGGCGTAAAACTCTGGCTGGGTGTCGGGATTGGGCAGGTGCCAGCTTGTATCGGTCATGGGGTCAATCAGTATCCTTGTTGCGCCCTCAAGGTTGGGGGTGCGCAGGGGCATTGCAAGGGTTCAGGCGGTGAAATCCTCGACCGTGGCGCCGGAAATCTGCAAAAGCTGTGCGGGGTCAATGCCGAAGAGATGCCGGGGCGTGCCGGCGGCGGCCCAGACCATTGGGAAGGTCAAAAGATGCGGGTCAAAGAAGGCGCGCGGCGGGGTGAGATGGCCCAAAGGCGCCACGCCGCCAATGGCAAAGCCGGTCTGCGCGCGGATGAGGGCGGCATCGGCCTTGCCCAGAGGTTCGCCTGCAAGGGTAGAGGCGCGGTGATCGCTGACGCGGTTGGCACCGGAGGTGACAAAAAGGAGCGCCGCGCCGCTCGTCTCGCCGCGAAACATGATGGATTTTGCGATTTGCCCGATGGAGCAGCCGATCAGATCAGCCGCCATTTGCGCCGTTGTGGCATCGCCGATCTCTTGGGGGGTGATGTCATGCCCTGCCAATTGCAGGGCCTCGGTCACGCGTCTGAGGCTCTTGCTCATGATCTTCTCCGGTTTTTTCACAGTATTTCAGGCGCGTGGGGCATTGACCAGCCTTGCGCGGGTTGTATCACTCGGGTCATGAATTTTCTTGATCGCCTCACCCGCCTGCCACGCCCCTTTGATCCTGCCGAGGGGGAGGAGGCGCGTGACGCCTTGCCCGGTCTTGACCCCAAGCTATCGGATCTGGTGGCGGGGGCGGCAGGGTGCAGCCCGTTTCTGAAATCGCTGATCTTGCAAGAGGCCGCGTGGCTGGAGGGGGCGTTTGACGATCCTGAGGCGGCGCTGGTCGCGCTTTTTGCGGCGTTGAAGGAGGCCCCGGCGGAGCGTCTGGCCTCTGGCTTGCGCGAGGGCAAGCGGCGGGTGGCGCTGATCACCGGGCTTGCTGATCTGGGGGGCGTTTGGCCGCTGGAGGAGGTGACGGGGCATCTGACGGACTATGCCGATCTGGCCTGCGATCTGGCGCTGAAGGCGGCGCTGGCGGCAGAGATCAAACGCAGCAAGCTGCCCGGTATGACCGAGGCGGATGTGGCCACCGGCGCGGGCATGGTGGTGCTGGCCATGGGCAAGATGGGGGCGCATGAGCTGAACTACAGCTCTGACATTGACCTTATCTGCCTTTTTGATGAGACGCGGCTGGCACGCGAGGATTTTCACGAGGCGCGCGCCGCCTATGTGCGGGCCACGCGCAAGATGTCGGCGATGCTGAATGACCGCACCGCCGAGGGCTATGTGTTTCGCACCGATCTTCGGCTGCGCCCGGATTCGGGGGTTACCCCGGTCTGCATGGCGATGGCAGCGGCAGAGGCCTATTACGAAAGCCTTGGGCGCACATGGGAGCGTGCGGCCTATATCAAGGCGCGGCCCTGTGCGGGGGATATCGCGGCGGGGGAGCGTTTTTTGCGCACGCTCAAGCCCTTTGTCTGGCGCAAGCATCTGGATTTTGCCGCGATCGAGGATGCGCATAACATGCGTCTGGCCATTCGCGAGCATAAGGGGCTGGGGGGTGCGCTGTGTCTTGAAGGGCACAACATGAAGCTGGGCCGGGGTGGGATACGCGAGATCGAGTTTTTCACCCAGACCCGTCAGTTGATCGCGGGTGGGCGGGATGCTGACCTGCGGGTGCGGGGCACGGTTGCGGGGCTGGCGCGGCTGGCCGAGAAAGGCTGGGTGCCGCAGGCGGCGGCCGAGACGCTGACCGGGCATTACCGGTTTCACCGCGAGGTAGAACATAGGGTGCAGATGCTGCGCGATGCGCAGACGCATTTGTTGCCCAATTCGGCAGAGGAGTTTGATCGGCTGGCCGCCTTTATGGGGCGTGACACGGCCGAGTTGCGCGCCGAGATCAAAGCGCGGCTGACCGAGGTGCATGATCTGATCGAAGGATTTTTCCGGCCCGAGGAAGCGCCGGAGACACCTGAGGCGGCGGAGGCGCTGAATGGCGATGTGATCGCGCGTTGGCCGAGTTACCCGGCGTTACGCTCGGATCGGGCGGTGCAGATTTTCAAGCGGCTGAAGCCGGATATTCTGGGGCGGCTGGCGCGCACGGCGCATCCCAATGAGGCGCTTGTGGCGTTTGATGGGTTTCTGGCGGGTTTGCCTGCCGGGGTGCAGGTGTTTTCGCTGTTCGAGGCCAATCCGCAGTTGATTGATCTGCTGGTGGATATTGTTGGCACGGCCCCTGCGCTGGCGGCGCATCTGTCGCGCAATGCGGGCGTGTTCGATGCGGTGATCGCGGGCGATTTCTTTGCCGATTGGCCGGGGCGGGCGGCGCTGGAGGCAGAGCTTGCGGCGCGGCTCGCGGCTGAGTCTGATTATGAGCGGGCACTTGATGCGGCGCGTCGTTGGCGCAAGGAATGGCATTTCCGGATCGGGGTGCATCATCTGCGGGGGTTGACCGGGGCCGACCGTGCGGCGGCGCAATATGCCGATCTGGCGGGCGCGGCGATTGCGGGCGTCTGGCCAATGGTTCTGGCGCAATTTGCCGAAAAGCATGGGACGCCGCCGGGACGGGGTGCGGTGGTGCTGGGGATGGGATCGCTGGGGGCGGGGCGGCTGAATGCCGGGTCTGATCTTGACCTTATTGTGATCTATGATGCGGGCGAGGCCGAAAGCTCGGATGGGCGCAGGCCCTTGGCCGCACGGCCCTATTATGCGCGTCTCACACAGGCGATGATCACGGCGTTGACCGCGCCGATGGCCGAGGGGCGGCTTTATGAGGTGGACATGCGGTTGCGCCCCTCAGGCAATCAGGGGCCGGTGGCGACAAGCTGGCCAAGTTTCCAGAGCTATCAGCAGGAGGAGGCCTGGACCTGGGAGCATCTTGCGCTGACGCGGGCGCGGGTGATCACGGGCGAGCCGGGTTTGGCGCAGGACGTGGAGGCGTTCCGCGAGCGGTTGATCAGGGAAAAGGGTGCGCCCGAGGCGGTGCTGGAGGCGGTGGCCGAAATGCGCGCGCGGGTGGCGAGCGCCAAGGCGCCTGCCGGGCCATGGGATGCCAAGCTGGGGGCGGGGCGGCTCTTGGAGTTGGAGTTGATGGCGCAGGCGGGCAACCTTTTGGCGGGGCAGGCGGCGCGCGATGTTGTCTCTGGCTTTGCGGGGGGTGTCGCAATCGGGTGGCTGAGTGACGGGGATAGCGCAGCGCTGAACGCGGCTTATGCGCTTTGCTGGCGGGTGCAGATGGTGGCGCGGCTGATCAGCGACAAGCCGCTGGAGCCTGAGCGTATGGGCGAGGGTGGTGCCGCGTTTTTGTTACGTGAGACCGGGCAGGAGGGGTTGGCGATGTTGCAAGAGCGGCTGGAAACACTGAGCCGAGAGGCGTCCGAGGTGATGGGTGCGGCGCTTGTGCGTCTGCCCAAGGGGCGCTGAGCCATGGCACGTGATCCCATGGACCCCAAGGGGCTGATCACCGAATCCTACCGCATCGAGGGCATTACCGAGCCGGAATGTCGGTCGGTGTTCCTTGACTGGGCGCTGTCGCTGCCAGTGGGGCAGGAAGTGCCGGGTGCCATTACTGAAATGGTCGCGCGCTACGGTGGTGATAATCCTGATCATCCGATGACGCGGGTTTTGCGCGAGGGCATGGTTAGCGCTGCCCCGGCGCGCAGGCGGGGGGGATGGCGATCCCGACCCCGCGACACAGGGGACCAGTCATAATCCTGCGTGTTTCGCATGGGTTGAGTTCCCGCTTGGGTGGTGAATGACACCGTAATACACCGAGTTTGTCTCAAATGCGCCCTAATCCGGCGTCATCCATAGGTTGCGACAAGGGACACAGCCCATGGAGGAAGACATGAGCTATTTGAGAATCATTACGGTGGCGATGCTGGGATTGACGCTGTCGGCCTGTTCGAGCGTCGAGACGGCAACCCGCAACGCCCCGCTGGAAACCCCAGCCCTGCGGGCAGCCGCTGTGCCATTGGATGTCCAGCAAATTCGGGTGACTGTGCCCAAATCCCTCAAGGTCTCGGAGGCTAACAGCTATTATCCCATGGGCGATATCGTCTGGCGCGAGGATAGGCCGGGGGATCGCCATGCGCAGGTCAAGTCCATCGTTGAGACGGCGCTGGCGCGCGGTGTGGGCGACGGTGTGCCGGGCGGCATGCCTGCGGTGCTTGATGTCCAAGTCACCCGGTTCCATGCGCTGAGTGAAAAGGCGCGCTATACCATCGGCGGCATGCATTCGATCCATTTCACCATCACCCTGCGCAACCCCGAGACGGGTGCACCTTATGGTCCGACGAAACCTGTCAAAGCCAGTTTCAAGGCCTATGGGGGGCAGGCAGCGGTGGCCGCAGAGCAGCGCGGGATCACCCAAAAGGTGCGGATCACCGATCATCTGGCCAAAGTGATCCGAGGCGAATTGGGTCTGCCGCCGCGCGCTGAGACCGATCTGGTCGCGGCCTTGAGCGTGACCGAGTAAATCTGATCTTTTCCATGGGCTACAATCGGCGTAAGGGGGCGGTATGACACCGCCCCCTTATCCTGTGATCCGCCTTCGACCGAATGTCGAGCCGCGCGCCATCCGTCATGGTGCGCCTTGGGTATTCGATAATGAAATCGTGACCGACCGGCGCACCAAGGCGCTGAGCGCGGGCACTATCGCACTTTTGGAGGATGCGGACCGCGCGCCTCTGGGCCTTGTCGCGGTCAATATGGCGTCAAAGATCATGGCGCGGATGATGGAACGCGATGTCAGCGTGGCCATTGATCGCGCGTGGCTGGTGGCGCGTCTGACCCGCGCCTATGAGATGCGCGCGCGGATGCATGACGCGCCCTATTACCGTTTGGTACATGCCGAGGCCGATGGGCTGCCCGGCGTTGTCATTGACCGCTTTGACGATATTGCCGTGATCCAGCCCAACGCAGCCTGGGCCGAGGCGATGCTGGACGATCTGGTGGCCGCCGTGCAAGAGGTGACAGGCGTGGGCACCGTGCTCAAGAACGCCGGGGGCCGGGCGCGGGGGCTGGAGGGGCTTGACGATCAGAGCGCTGTTCTGGCGGGTGTGGCACCCGAAGGGCCGGTGCCGGTGCCGATGAACGGGGCCATTTACATGGCCGATCTCTTGGGCGGTCAGAAGACCGGGCTTTTCTATGATCAACGCCCCAATCACGCCTTTGCGGCGCGTCTGGCAAAGGGCGCGCGGGTGCTGGATATGTTCAGCCATGTGGGCGGGTTCTCATTGGCCGCTCTGGCCGCGGGGGCAGAGTATGCGCTGGCGGTCGATGGGTCAGACCCTGCGCTGGGCCTTGCAACACAAGGTGCGGCGCGCATGGGGCTGGCCGAGCGTTTCGAGACGCGGCGTGGCGATGCGTTCGACGTGATGGAGGCGTTGGCGGCAGAGGGCGCGCAATTTGATGTGGTCATCTGTGATCCGCCGGCCTTTGCGCCGAGCAAACAGGCGATGGAAAAGGGGCTGCGCGCCTATGAGCGGGTGGCGCGGCTTGCGGCACCTTTGGTGGCACCGGGCGGCTATCTGGCGCTTTGTTCCTGTTCGCATGCGGCGGATTTGAGCAAGTTTCGCGCTGCCTGCACGCGCGGCATTGGGCGCGCGGGGCGGGTGGGGCCGTTGATCCATACCGGCTTTGCCGGGCCGGATCATCCGCTGCATGCCAATCTGGCAGAGTCTGGCTATCTCAAGGCGCTGTTCTATCGGTTATGAAAGTCTTGCTTGACACCTGCGTGATCTATCCCACGGTGATGCGGGAAATGATCCTGGGGGTCGCGGCGGGCGGCGCGTTTGAGCCGCTTTGGTCTGAGCGTATCCTTGGCGAATGGCTGCGCGCGGTGGTCAAGCTGGGACCGGGGGCCGAGGCGCAGGCGGCGGGCGAGGCGGCGCTGATGACTGCGCGCTGGCCGCGGGCGTGCGTGACCTATCCGCCGTCGCTGGAGGCGCGGCTGTGGTTGCCTGATCCGGCGGATCGCCATGTTCTGGCAGCGGCGATTGCTGGCTCTGCGGATGGGATCCTCACGCTGAATGCCCGCGATTTTCCACGCCAAACGCTGGCCGAAGAAGGGGTTTGGCGGGCTGATCCGGATGGGTTTTTGCACGGTATCTGGCAGGCGCAACCGGACCTGGTGGCTGCGGTGGCCGAAACGGTGCTGGACAAGGCGCGGGCGCTGTCGGAGCGCGACTGGGACATGCGCCCGCTTTTGAAAAAGGCCAAGTTGCCGCGTCTGGCCAAGGCGCTTGGGGCTAACTGACGGGCCTTTGCATTTTTTTCCGGCGTGGGTGGAATAATCCTTGCGCCGCGACGTTTCTCTCTTGTCCGCCCCGTTGCCGGGGTGTGGATCACAAGAGGAGAGAACCATGACACAGGACAAGGATACAATGCTGACGCGGCGGCGCGTGCTGGCCCGTTTGGGGCTGGCGAGCGGGCTTGCCTATGTGGCCCCGGTGATGATGCATCTGGGGGCGGCGCATGCGTCGGGCGCAGGCGGTGATGGTGGCGGCGGTGACGGCGGCGGCGGCTCGGGTGGTGGCGGGTCTGGCGGTGGCGGGTCTGGCCCCGGTGGCTCGGGCGGCGGTGGTGGGTCCGGCCCCGGCGGCTCGGGCGGTGGGGCTGGCAATGCGCGCGGCTCGGGTCCTTCGGGGCGCGGATCCAACCGCAGTTCTGGTCCTTCGGGACGCTAGGACCAACGGGCGATCGTGGCGCAGCGGTGCCCTGATCGTCCGCACTCACCGCGCAAGGCGTTGGGCAGGGTCGGCGAAAGCCCGCGCATCAGAGCGCAAATCGGGATTTTCTGTCCAGCCAGATTAGGTTTTGCGACAGGATCCCCTTTTGGGTGGCTCTGCCCATCTGATGAAACAAGCACAGGATGAATGATATGGCACATAAGGACGAGACACATCTCACGCGGCGGCGTTTGCTGATGCGGTTGGGGCTGGCGAGCGGGCTGGCCTATGTGGCCCCGGTGATGGTGCATCTGGGGGCGGCGCATGCCTCTGAGGCCAGCGGGCGCGGATCACGCGGATCACGCGGATCACGGGGATCGCGCGGTTCGGGTGGGGGCTATTCCCGTAGCGGGTATTATTACGGGCGCGGATCAAGCCGGGGGTCCTATGGGTCGGGGCCGTCGGGCCGTGGCAGGCAAGGCTATGTAAGTACGGGTCAGGTGGTCGATGGCATCATCGGCACCTTGAACGATTTGAACAGGCTGCGGTGACATGCGCGCCATGTTGCATCCGGTAAGACAGTTTGCGGCCCGGCTGCGCGCGGCGTCTGACTCCGCAGAATGCCTGTTGCGGTTCGACACCGTGCCGCAGGAGGTGGTGCTAGGCCGCGCCGAGGCGGTGGCCGGGGCGTTGTCAGAGGTGATGCCGGGCTGGGGCTGTCGGAGCCTGCCGGGAGCGCCCTCTGAGGCCGTGCCGGTGACGCGGGTCACAGCAGAGGACAGCGGGCGCTATAGCTATCAGTCGTGGTGGTCGCGCGCGCCGTTGACCGATCTGGGGCTGGCGGGGGCGACCTGTGGCGTGGTGGCCGACCTGGTGCAAAGCTATTGCGATGCGCGCCCTGAAATGATCGGGCTGCATTGTGGCGCGGTCGAGGTGGGGGGACATCTCTTGGCCTTTACCGGGCCATATCGGGCGGGCAAGACGACGCTGGTCACGCGGCTGGCGGCAGAGCCGGGGGTGCGGCTTTATTGCGACGATGTGTTGCCGGTGAACCCAGACGGGCAGGGCGTGGCGCTTGGGGTTCAGCCGCGCCTGCGCCTGCCCTTGCCTGAGGGGGTTTCGGATGGGTTTCGCGTCTATGTTGCGGATCATCTGACGGTGCAGGACCGGCGCTATGGCTATGTGCGGTGTGACGGGCAGGCCCCGCTGGGTACGCAGGCCCCCTTGGCGGGGCTGATCGTGCTGCGGCGTGAAGCCTCTGGTCCGGCGCGGCTGCACCGGATGCGGGTTGCGGATGCGGTGGCCCATATGATCCGCCAGAATATCGCCGATCCCGGCGAGACCGAGGCGCATTATGATCGGCTTGCGGCGCTTGGTGCGCAGCTTTTCTGCGCGACGCTGGTCTATAGCGATCTGGAGGAGGCGGTGCAGGTGGTGCGCGATCTCTGTGCTGCGCCAGAATTGCCGGGGAGCGGCGTGCAGATTGGCCCGATGCTGCCACCTGATCCGGTGGAGGCGGAGACCGTGCCAGCCGATCTGGCGCAGGTGTTTTGCCGCGCCGAAGAGGTCAGCGCGCGCGAGATCGGGCAGGATGTGTTTTTGTGGCAGATGGCGGGGCGCAATTTCTTTCGCCTCAATCCCGTAGCCGGGGCGGTTTGGGCGCTGTTGGAGGAGCCGTGCTATGGCCATGACATTGCCGAAACGCTGGCAGAGGTCTTTGTGGGCACGCCCCAAACGATGATTGCCGACGATCTGTCGGACCTTCTGGGGCAGATGTGCGCGCGCGGGCTGGTGCGCGCCGAGGGTTAACGCAGCAGTGCCCGCATGCCTTGATCGAGCCCGGCGAGGGTCATGGGCACCATGCGGTCCTCGAAAATCTCGCGGATCATGGCGATGGACTGGGTATAGCCCCATTCGCCCTGTGGCACCGGGTTGATCCAGAGGTGATGCGGCCATTGGCTGCGCGCGCGAGAGAGCCAGACCTGTCCGGCTTCGGCGTTCCAGTGTTCATTGGCGCCGCCGGGATAGGCGATTTCATAGGGTGACATGCTGGCGTCGCCGACGAAGATGCATTTGTAATCCGGCCCATAGGTGCGCAGCACCTCTTGGGTTGGGATCTGGGCATTCCAGCGGCGGGCATTGTCGCGCCACACGCCTTCATAGAGGCAATTGTGGAAGTAGTAATATTCAAGATGTTTGAATTCGGCGCGGGCGGCACTGAAAAGTTCCTCGACCACCTTGATATGCGGGTCCATCGAGCCGCCGACATCGAGAAAGAGCAGCACTTTGACCGCATTGCGCCGCTCTGGCCGGGTTTGCACATCAAGATAGCCATGTTCGGCGGTGGCGCGGATGGTGCCGTCAAGATCAAGTTCTTCGGCGGCCCCGTCGCGCGCCCATTTGCGCAGGCGCTTCAGCGCGACCTTGATGTTGCGCGTGCCCAGTTCGACCGAGTCGTCGAGATTGCGGAATTCGCGTTTATCCCAGACCTTGACCGCGCGTCGGTGGCGGCTTTCATCCTGACCAATGCGCACACCCTCGGGATTGTAGCCATAGGCCCCGAAGGGCGATGTGCCAGCGGTGCCGATCCATTTCGAGCCGCCCTGATGGCGACCCTGCTGTTCCTTGAGGCGCTCGCGCAGCGTTTCCATCAGCTTCTCGAACCCGCCAAGCGCCTCGATTTCGGCGCGCTCTTGGGGTGTCAGATGCTTTTCGGCCAGTTTTTGCAGCCATTCGGCGGGCAGGTCGACGGCATCAAGCACGTCTTGGGTGCTGATGGCCTCTAGCCCGGAAAAGCTGGCGGAAAAGGCCTGATCAAAGCGGTCGATATGACGCTCGTCTTTCACCATCGCGGTGCGGGCGAGGTAGTAGAAGCCGTCGACGTCATAGGTGACAAGGCCGCGCCCCATCGCCTCGAGAAAGGTCAGGTATTCGCGCAAGGAAACCGGCAGGCCCGCGCGTCTTAGGTTCTCAAAGAACGGCAGGAACATCGCGGATCAGAGCGCGCTGCGGTGAATGATCAGCGTCGCAAAGAGACCCAGAAGGGCGAAAATAAGGGCATATACAAAGGCGTATTGCAGAATATCCGCCAGCTTGCCCTTGCGCCGCCGTGCCATGAACGCGCCGGTGAGCGCGCCCAGTAGTGCCCCGATGATTACGATCATGCCTTACCCGTTCGGTCCTTTGAGCGGGCTGAGCGCGCCAACTTCGCGCAGTTTGGCACGCACGGCCCAATCCGCGCCATACCCGTAACGCGCCCAGCCCAGACTGTCCAGCCTGACGGCCTGCGCCTCTGAGACGCGGCCCGAGAGATCGAGCGCCTCGGCGCGCAGCATCATCAGCGTGGCCAAGAGGGCCGCGTTTTCGGCGCGCTCAGCCGTGGCCAGATGTGGGCCGATCAGCATCAGCGCATCCTCGCCGCGCCCTTGGGCGATGGCATAGGCGGCCAGTTGGGCGGCGGCAAAGGCACGGTGCAGGTCTGTGCCGGGGTTCGCCTCGTAGAAGCGTTCGGCAAGGACAAATTGTTCCTGTGCGAAATCGGGATCGGAGGCTTGGGTGATCCGGCCTAGCGCGAAATGGCTGAAGGCGCGGCGGTGATCGTTCCAGCCGACGGCCTGCGCGATGCGCACCGCATCTGTTGCGGCGGCGCGGCGTTCCAGCGGGCGCGCGCCCGGCCCAAGAGCCGTCTGGATGGCGTCGATCCAAGCGCGGGGGGTGGATCCGGCAAAACGCGGGGCCAACCCATCCCCGGCGGGATTGAGGCGCGACAGGATCGCGGGCAGACGTTCTTCGACTTCGCGGCGGGTCATGCCGGCGCGCAATTCGGGGGCGTAAAACACCTTGAGCACCAGCATGTCGAATCCGGTGAGCACGGCATGGACGTTGTCATCGTTAAAGACGCTGTCCGAGAGGCGGTAAAGATCGTTGAGGGGGCCAAGGGCCTGCGCGAGTTCCTCGTGCAGGCAATCGCGCACCTCTTGCGGGCTGGTGTCATTGGGAACGAAGATGGCGATTCTCTCGCGTTGGCGCAGCTGGCTCCAATCCGTGGCGCGGGAATTGCGGGCGGCGCGGTATTGCGACAGGCGCGAGATATTGGGCACGACGAAACAGGCGGCCTTGGGCAGGCTGCGCTGGATGGCGTCGCGGCTGACGGCCTCGATGGTGATATTGGCGGGGCCTTCGGAGACGCGGCTGATGTTGATCCCCGCCTCGGTTTGCAGGCGGTGCATCAGGCGGTTGAGGTCTGAAATGAGGGTGATCGGAGGTTCGCCGGTCACGCGCACGGTGATCGGCCCCTCGAAGCGCGAGAAATGTTGCAGCATGCGACCCGACTCAAGCTGAAATCCAAGATCGAGGATGTCGCGCTGAATATCGCGGTTGGAGCGTTGCGGGGGCAGGGGGCGGGGGGCGGAAAACGCCTTCATCGGCGGCATCCCGGCCTCTTCCGGCATCGCGGCGCGGGTGGCCGGTTCGTGATAGCTATAGGTGCCGGGCACACAGGCCCCTAGCAGCAGGCAGATCGGTAGAATGACACGACGCATAAGACCCCCGTAACCTAAATCGAAACCAAGGAGCCCGCAGCCGCCGTGGCGCGGGCCCAGTCGCCGACGGGGGCGGGCAAGGGGCGTGCAAGACCCATCGGCCTTGCGCAGCGTATCCCTGCCACGGCCTTTGCCGGGTCGGGGGTAGAATTCATTTTCATCCTGTCCCGCGTAAGGAGCATTTGCGGCAAAATTGTGGCAACTGCATCTTAGCACGGAACAGGGCGCATGCCATGGTTGAATAGCATTTTAAAACAAGGGTATATCCCTTGAAACTTTTATCTCTGGCGGCGCGCCATGAAGGCGAGACGCTCAAATAGATGCACATCCTGCTCGTTCTTGAGAAGCGCGCCGTGCAGTTTGGGCAGGGCATCTGCCCCGTCGCGGCGCAGATCCTCGGGGGTCAGATCCTCGGCTAGGATCAGTTTGAGCCAATCCAAAACTTCGGAGGTCGAGGGTTTTTTCTTGAGGCCCGGCTGATCGCGGATCTCGAAAAACTGGGTGAGGGCGGTCGACAGGAGCGCGTCCTTGATGCCGGGATGGTGCACCTCGACGATGCGCCGCAGGGTTTCGGGATCGGGAAAGCGGATGTAGTGAAAGAAGCAGCGGCGCAGAAAGGCGTCGGGCAGTTCTTTTTCATTGTTCGAGGTGATGATGATGACGGGGCGGTGGCGGGCGCGGATGGTCTCGCCTGTCTCGTAGACATGGAATTCCATGCGGTCGAGTTCTTGCAGCAAGTCATTGGGAAACTCGATATCGGCCTTGTCGATCTCGTCGATGAGCAGCACGACCTTTTCGTCAGAGGCGAAGGCCTCCCAGAGTTTGCCGCGTTTTATGTAATTGGCCACATCATGCACCCGCGCCTCGCCCAACTGGCTGTCGCGCAGGCGGCTGACGGCGTCGTATTCATAAAGGCCTTGTTGGGCTTTGGTGGTGGATTTGATATTCCACTCGATCAGCCGCAGGCCAAGCGCACCTGCCACCTGCCGGGCCAATTCGGTCTTGCCTGTGCCGGGTTCGCCCTTGACCAGCAGGGGGCGTTCCAATGTCACGGCGGCGTTGACGGCGACGGTCAGGTCTTCGGTGGCGACATAGGCCTCGGTGCCTTGGAATTTCATCGGTTTTTCAATCCTGTCAGAGGTCAGCGGCGCTGTATTCGGTGGCAACCTAGACGGTTAGACAATTCACATCAATGGCGCGTGATTGGCTAGTGACAATCCTGAATGTGGCGTGTAGATCACCGCCCATGGGGCGCCGACTGTCTGAGGAGTTCATTATGCCAGACACTGGCCTTGATGAGGGGATCGAGATGAAAGCGGAAGTATTTCTGCCCGAAGATTACCAGCCAGCGGAAGATGAGCCGTTCATGAATGACCGGCAGCTGGAGTATTTTCGGCGCAAGCTGATTGCCTGGCGGCTGGAGTTGCTGGAGGGCAGCAGGGAGACAATCGAAGGATTGCAGGATGGCACTCGGGCGATTCCGGATGTGGCCGACCGAGCCAGCGAAGAAACGGATCGTGCGCTCGAATTGCGCACCCGCGACCGTCAGCGCAAGCTGGTGGGCAAGATCGACGCCGCGTTGCGGCGGATCGAGGATGGCGAATTTGGCTATTGCGAGATGACCGGCGAGCCGATCAGCCTCAAGCGGCTGGACGCGCGGCCCATCGCCACCATGACGCTGGAGGCGCAGGAGCGCCATGAGCGGCGCGAAAAGGTGCATCGCGACGATTGAGCTCACGGCCCAACAGCGAAATTTAAACGACAGAGCGCGCCGGGACTTTCCTCCCGGCGCGTTTCGTATCAAGAGAGGTGCCATGACACTGGATGGGCTGAACATCGCGGTCATTGGGGCCGGAATTGGCGGGCTGGCCGTCGCGCGCGCGTTGTGCCTGCGCGGGGCGGATGTGACCCTGTTGGAGCAAGCACCCGAGATTTCCGAAGTGGGGGCTGGATTGCAGATCAGCCCCAATGGCTTTGCCGTGCTGCGCGCGCTTGGGCTGGATGTGCCGCTTGTGGCGCGGTCGATGCAGGCGCAAGCTGTCAGTCTGCGCGATTATCAGCGGGGCGAGGTGCTGCGGCTGGATCTGGCGGGGTTACAGGATCGAAATTATCATTTCATCCACCGTGCAGACCTGATCGACGTGTTGGCCGAGGGCGCACGCGAGGTCGGGGTCAAGGTGCGGCTGATGCAAAAGGTCAGTGCGGTCGAGGGCGGCGAGCGTCCCTGCGTGCGGATGGCCAATGACTCGCGGTTTGATGCGGATCTGGTGATCGGGGCGGACGGGCTGCATTCGGTGGTGCGGCGCGCGCTGAATGGCACACTGGCGCCGTTCTTTACCCGGCAAGTGGCATGGCGGGCGGTGGTGCCCAATCTTTGGGGGCGCGGCCCTGAGGCGCAGGTGCATATGGGGCCGATGCGCCATGTGGTGAGCTATCCGTTGCGGGAGGGCACGCTGCTTAATCTGGTGGCGGTGCAAGAGCGCGCCGCCTGGACCGAGGAAAGCTGGAGCCAGAAGGATGATCCGATGGCGCTGCGCGCGGCCTTTGGCGATTTCGGGCCAGAGGTGCAGGCGATGCTGTCGGCGGTCGAGGAGGTGCATCTGTGGGGGCTGTTCCGGCATCCGGTGGCGCAGGTCTGGCAGCGGGACGGGCTGGCGCTGTTGGGGGATGCCGCGCACCCGACCTTGCCCTTTATGGCGCAGGGGGCGTCGATGGCGCTGGAGGATGCCTGGGTTCTGGTCGATGCTCTGAGTGCGGCGGAGGGGCTTGCCGAGGGGCTGGCGGCCTATCAGGGGCGGCGCGACGCACGGGTGCGGCGGGTGGTTGAGGCGGCCAATCGCAATGCGTGGAAATACCACCTGAGTTTTCCGCCGCTCCGCTGGGCGGCGCATACGGCGTTACGGGCCGGCGGGGCATTCGCGCCCGAGCGCATGTTGCGGCAGTTTGACTGGCTTTATGGCCATGACGTGACGCGCAAGGCGGGGTAGGGGCGTACGCTCAGGCAACGCCACTCTGCCCGCCTATTTGAAGTTGCGGCTTTCCTTGATCTGTTCCCACGCCCAGACCACCTGTTGCAACTGTTCTTCCTGGCTACGGTCGCCGCCGTTGATATCCGGGTGCAGCACCTTGATCAGCGATTTATACGCCTTGCGCAATTCGGCCTTGGTCCAGGTATCCTCGGCCTCGAGGATCTCGATGGCGCGGCGTTCGGTGGGGGGCAGTTTGCGGGTGCCGCCTTTTTTCTTGCCGGGGTTCTGGGTGGCGTTGACGCCCAGCACCTGATGCGGGTCCTCGATGCCCAGGCGTGCCCAAGCGCGCGCCTCGGGATCGGTAATGCGGCGTGTTTCACGCTCCCACACCTTGTCCTTGGACATCTGCGCGTTCAACTCTGCCTCGGTGGTGCCATCAAAGAAGTTCCACTTGAGGTTATAGTCGCGCACATGCTGCTGGCAGAACCAGAAGTAATCGTCGAGCACATCGGGCGCCTTGGGGGCGCGATATTTGCCCGCCTCTTCGCAGCCCTCGTGATCGCATACGCGGGTCGAGGTTTCGGAAGCGCCGGACATGCCCCGCCGACCGCGCGGATTCTTCTTCTTGGCCGAGGAGACGGACATATCGAAACCGAAGGGATCTGATTTGGACATGGGGCTTACCTTTGCGAGTCGGAGACGAGAGTGTATGCCAAAACGCGCGGAATTGAAGGGGCGGCGGGCAAAATATTCCGGGTCGGGGCGCGCATTCGGGGCTTGACAGAGAGCCCGTGCGCAGGGTCAGGCGGTGGTCAATCCGTCTCAATCACATCCGGGGCACGTGGGGGGATGCTGGCTGTATCCGGCGCGGCGGTCTGTGCCGTGCCGGGGATCACCACCTCACGGCGAAAGACCGCAACCGAGCGATAAACGGTGTGGGTCGAGGTCAGGCCTTGCCGCTCTTCGCTGGGGAGAATGTCTGTTCGCAGATATTCCCAACCGGCGCGCGCCATATCATTGAGCAGATCCTCGACGCCCAAGGCAAAGCGCGCCTCGGGGGTTTTGACGCCGGGGGCCTTGCGGCCACGGGTGGGCGCGGGCAGGACCTTGTATTCGAAAAGGGGCATTTGCAGCTCCGAATTGATGCAGGCGCCATACCTTACGCGACTGGTCTGGGGGCGCAAGCGAAACACGAAGCCCCGGACGATGGGTCCGGGGCTGTGCATTTGGTCAAGGCGGGCAGGGTTACTTGGGGCCCGGTCCGATCACCATGATCATCTGGCGACCTTCCATCTTGGGCATGTTCTCGACCCGGCCTACTTCTTTGATGTCATCGGCGATGCGTTCAAGAAGTTGGCGGCCCAAGTCCTGATGTGCCATTTCGCGGCCACGGAAGCGCAAGGTGATCTTTACCTTGTCGCCGCCTTGCAGGAATTTCACGACGCTGCGCATCTTGACGTCATAGTCATGCGTGTCAGTGCCGGGGCGGAACTTGATTTCCTTGATCTCGATGATGTGCTGCTTCTTGCGGGCCTCGGCCTCACGCTTTTGCTGCTCATACTTGTATTTCCCGAAATCCATGATCTTGCAGACCGGCGGCGTGGCGCTTGGCGAGATTTCGACCAAATCAAGTCCTGCCTCTTCGGCCATTTCAAGCGCACGTTGTGGGGTTATGAGCCCGACGTTTTCGCCATCTGCGCCGATCAGGCGAATTTCATCACAGCGAATGCGGTCATTGATACGGGGGCCGGTTTCGCGCGTAGGGGGCGCGTTGTGGGGTCTGCGGGCTATGGCTTTGTTCCTTCGATTGTTGTTCGGGTCGGGTGAATTTGACGCTGCAAGGTAAACGCGGTGCGCCGCGCTTTCAAGCTGCAAATAGGCTGATCTGAGCCGAAAGCCGGTCAATTCCCCCTTGCGCCTTTCCTTTTGTGTCTACATTTGGGAGGGAGTTAGAAAAGGACCGCGCGACAAGCGTGCGGGCCAGACAGTTTTGGGGAGATGGTTATGAAAAACCTGATTTGGATTCTCGTGGCGGCGGTTGTGCTGGGGGGGGGCTATCTGCTCTTTTCCGGCAAGTCGGTGGAGGAGGTTGTCGAGAGCGTGAGCCCGACAGAGACCGAAGTCGAAGCGCCGGCCGCGTTGGAAGATGCGGCAACGGCAGTTGGTGACGCGGCAGAGGCCGTGGCGGACACCGCAGCCGAGGCGGTCGAGGCCACGCAAGAGGCTGCTGAGACAGCCGTTGAGGCTGTGAGCGATACGGCAGCGGCCGCAGGCGATGCCGCAGCAGAGGCGGTTGAGAGCGCGACAGAGGCTGTGACAGAGACCGCGACCGAGGCATCCGAGGCCGCAGGAACCGCAGTAGACGCCACGACCGAGACTGCGACCGAGGCAGCGGACGCAGCGCAGGAGACTGCCGCAGAGGCGGTTGAGGGCGCGCAGGACACGGCTACCGAGGCCGCGGACACCGCGACCGACGCAGCCACGGCTGCAACCGAAACCGCGACTGAGGCCGCGGACGCAGCACAGGAGACGGCCACAGAGGCGGTTGAGGGCGCGCAGGATACGGCCAGCGAGGCCGCAGCGGATGCGGTTTCGGCAGCGGTTGATCAGCCTGCGACGGCGGCAGAAGTGGCCCCGGAGGCGCTGACGGTTGAGGGTTTTGACCTGGCCACGGTTCAGACGCTGATTGAAGGCTCTGACGTCGGTGCGTTGCAAAAGACGATGCTGCTGGAAGGCGTTAAGGCGGCGCAGGACAATCCCGAATTGCTGAAAGCGGCCCTTGAAGCGGCGCGTGCGGCGCTCGGCTACTGAGCCCTGAGATTACATGAAGAAACCCGCGCAAGGTGTTGGCCTTGCGCGGGTTTTTTTATGCCTGACGTTTGGGGTTCTTAGTCGAGGAACGCTTTTTCCACGACATATTCCTTGGGGTCGGAGTTGGCCCCTTCGCGCAGCCCGTAGCCCTCGAGCATGTCCTTGATCTCGAGGTTGAAGGCCAGGTTGCCGCAGACCATGGCGCGGTCGGTCTCTGGGCTGAGCGGGGCCACACCCAGATCAGCAAAGACCTCGCCCGAGCGCATGAGGTCGGTGATGCGGCCCATCTTGGGGCTCTCCTCGCGCGTGGTGGTGGGATAATAGCGCAGTTTGTCGGCAAAGCCTTCGCCGATCAGTTCGGCCAGCATTTCGTCGTTGCGAATGCTCTCGATCAGATCCGCGCCATATTGCAATTCGCCCACTTCGCGGCAGGTGTGGGTGATGATGACCTCGTCATAATCGCTATAGGTCTGCGGGTCGCGCAGAAGCGAGGCAAAAGGCGCAAAGCCGGTGCCGGTGGCAAAGAACCAGATCCGCTTGCCGGGCAAGAGCGCGTCATGCACCAGCGTGCCCACGGGTTTGGGGCGCAGGATGATTTCATCGCCCACTTCGATATGCTGGAGGCGCGAGGTGAGCGGGCCGTCCTGCACCTTGATCGAGTAGAATTCCAGCTCGTCATCCCAAGAGGGCGAGGCGATGGAATAGGCGCGCAGGAGCGGTTTTTCCTTGCCGGTTTTCTCATCCGTTTGCATGAGGCCGATCATCACGAATTCGCCCGAGCGAAAGCGCAAGCTGGCAGGCCGCGTCACGCGGAACGAAAACAGCCGGTCGGTCCAGTGTTTCACCTCTGTCACGATCTGCGCATCGGGGATCGCAAGGGTTTTGGGCGCTTTCGCGGTCGCTTGGGTCACGGCGGTCATCTCGTTCATGGTGTCATCTGCCGGTCGTTTAAACCGACATCCTTTTCTAATCTTTGATTCAGGTCAGGTGAAAGGGCTAATCAGCCGCGCAGCCGCGCCTGATAGTCGTGCGCCTGCCAATCGGCGCGAAAAAGCCAATCTGCCTCGGGCTGACGGGCGGCGAGGGTATCGGAAATCTCGACCTCGTCGAAACCCGACCGCCGCGCCATGGCGTATTGATCGGCAATGACATGGCCGCGCGCGCGCAAGCGCCCGGTATAGCCCATGAGCCGCAGTTGACGCGCGATGGAATAGCCGCGCCCGTCGGCAGCCGCGGGGAAATCGACGCGAATGAAGGTGATACCCTCGAGCCGCCCGGCGAGCGTAGCGGGGTTGGTGTCATTGGGCAGATCGAGCGCTGTCGTCTCGGCACCCGCCTCGGCCAAGGGTGTGATCGGGGCGGTCCAGTCGTCGGGCGCAAAGCCCCGGTCGGTGATGATGACAGTCATGCGGATACTCCTTTTCGCACCATCTTGCCGTTGACAAAATGGATGCCACATTCGGTTTTGTCCTGATCGCGCCAGCGGCCGGATCGGGGATCTTCGCCCGGTGCAACGGGTGTTGTGCAGGGCATGCAGCCGATGGACGGATAGCCGCGCGCGACCAGCGGATGCCGGGGCAGGCGGTTTTCGTCCATATAGGTGCGGATATCTTCGGGTGCCCAATGGGCAAGTGGATTGACCTTGATGCGCCCGGTCTCGTCCTCGACCTCGAAGAAATCGAGCGCGGCACGGGTGCCGGATTGATAGCGTTTGCGCCCGGTGATCCAGCCATCAATGCCGGCGAGCGCGCGTTGTAGCGGCGCGGATTTGCGCAGGGCGCAGCAGGCATTGGTATCGCGTTGATGAAGGGTCGCATCGGGGTCTTGGGCCCTCAGATCGCCCGCATCCGCGCGGATGATGCGCAGGCCACTGAGGTTAAGCCGCTCTGCCAATTCCTGTTGATAGACAAGCGTTTCGGCAAAGAGCATTTCGGTGTCGATGAAAATCACCGGCGTGTCGCGACGGGTGACCGAGACCATGTGCAAGAGCACGACGGATTCCGCTCCAAAGCTTGAGACAAGCGCCAGCTTGCCTGCTTGTGGATCGCGCAACGCATGCTCAAGCACCGACACCGCCGAGTGATGGCGGTATCGGTCGTTGAGCGCGTGAACCCGTGTGGTCAGGTCACTCTGCGGCATGGGCGCGGGCCTCTGCATCGTAGAGCGCGGATTTAAAGGGGGCCATCCCGAGGCGATTATAGGCCTCGAGGAAGGTCTCTTCCGGCCCTTCGCGCAGGTCGAGATAGGCAAAGATCAGACGCTCGATGGCGGGCACAATTTCGTCATAGGCAAAGCCCGGCCCGGTGCGGGTGCCAATGGCTGTGTTTTCCGACGCATCGCCGCCAAGGGTGATCTGGTAGTTTTCAACGCCCGCACGGTCGAGGCCAAGAATGCCGATATGGCCCACATGGTGATGCCCGCAGGCGTTGATGCAGCCCGAGATCTTGATTTGGAGATGGCCCACCTCATGCTCGATCTTGAGCTCTTCGAGGCGGGTGGCGATGCCTTGGGCCACGGGGATCGAGCGGGCGGTGGCCAGCGCGCAATAATCCATGCCGGGGCAGGCGATGATATCCGAGGCAAGGCCGATGTTCGCCGTCGCCAGCCCGACAGCTTTCAGGGCCGCATGCACTGCGGGAATGTCGGCCAAGGCCACATGCGGCAGAACAAGGTTCTGCGCGTGGGTGGCGCGGATGTCGTTATGGCCGTAGTTTTCCGCCAGATCTGCCACGAGACGCATTTGATCGGCGGAGGCGTCGCCCGGTGTTTGCCCATGCGCCTTGAGGCTGATGGTGACGATGCCGTGATCGGCGTGTTTGTGCGCTGTCACATTGGTATCGGCCCACGCGCGGAACACCGGATCGGCATCGCGGGCGGCGTAATAGGGGGCGGCATCCCGTTCTGAGAGGGTGGGCGTGACAAAGGCCGCGTTGATCCGCGCCAGCCAGTCCTGATCGACGCCAGAGAAGGCGGCGCGGCGGCGGGGGAATTCCTCCTCGACCAGGGCGCGGATCTCATCAAGGCCGTTCTCGTGCACGGTGATCTTGATACGCGCCTTGTATTTGTTGTCGCGCCGTCCGATGCGGTTGTAGGTCGCCAGCACCGATTCCAGATAGGGCAGCAAATCTGCGCGCGGCAGGAAATCGCGCAGCAGTTTGGCCACCATTGGCGTGCGGCCCATGCCACCGCCAACCCAGACCTCAAAGCCGCGCGCGCCATCACGCTCGACGATCTTGAGGCCGATGTCATGGCTCTTCATCACGGCGCGGTCGCTGTCAGAGCCGATGACGGCAATCTTGAACTTGCGCGGCAGGAATTGAAATTCAGGATGGTCGGTGGACCATTGGCGCACGAGTTCGGCCACCGGGCGCGGATCTTCGATTTCATCCGCGGCGGCACCTGCGAAATGGTCGGAGGTCACGTTACGGATGGTGTTGCCGGAAGTTTGGATGGCGTGCATCCCCACCTCTGCCAGCGCATCGAGCATATCGGGGATATCGCTGAGCTTTGGCCAGTTATATTGAATGTTGGTGCGGGTGGTGAAGTGGCCATAGCCCTTGTCCCACCGCTCTGCCAGATAGGCCAGTTGGCGCAGCTTGGCCGGATCAAGCGAGCCATAGGGGATCGCCACGCGCAGCATATAGGCGTGCAGTTGCAGGTATAGCCCGTTCATCAGGCGCAGGGGGCGAAATTCATCCTCGGTCAGGTTGCCGGCAACGCGGCGGTCCACCTGCGCGCGGAATTGGCGGTTACGCTCTGCGATAAAAGCGGTGTCGAAGTCGTTGTATTGATACATTTTCTGGGTTCCTTACCTTGGGAGGTCCCGGGTCAAGCCCGGGACAGTCCTTCGGATTGCTTGCCGTGAAAGAGGTTCGAGGGGCCCTTGCGACGGAAATCCTCGCGGAAATGGGTGGGTTCGGGGCCGTTCGGGCCATGTTTGACATCGGCGAGATAGGCCCCGACGATTTCGCCTGCGCGTGCTTGTGCTTGCAGCAAGCGATAATCGGCATCGGCCTCGTCGGTCAGCACCTCGGCCTGAGCCAGATCGCGCGCCCATGTGTCGGCGGCGGTGAGATAGACGACATCGCCCTCGATCAGGGCGTTGGCGGTGACGACCTTGGGGGTGAATTCTTGGGCCATGTCAGGCAAGCTCCTGTTGGGATTGGGCAATTTGGGCCTCTGCCGCGCGGGGCGCGAGACCGAGAAAGGTGAGGGCGGGGCCGGTGATCGCGGCCTCTGCGAGATCCGTGGGCAAGCGATCCAGCGTTGTGGCGAGGATGCGTTGATCGGGGCGGCTGGCATTCTCGATTACAGTCACGGGCGTGGCGCGGTCGGCCCCGTGCATGATCAGGCGGCCTTGGATGAAGCGGGCGGATTTCTTGCCCATGTAGATCGCGGCCACCTCGCCCGGACGGGCGAGCGCGGACCAATCGTGATCGGCAAAGCCCTTCATGTCATGGCCGGTGAGAAACCGCACCGAGGCGTTGCGACCGCGTTGCGTGAGGCTTTGACCGATGCTGGCCACCGAGGCTGAGGCGGCGGTGATGCCGGGCACCACATGCCACGCGATGCCAGCGGCGGTCACGGCCTCAATTTCCTCGTCCAAGCGACCAAAGACGGTGGGATCGCCACCCTTGAGGCGCACCACTTGCGCGCCGGTGGCGGCATGTTCGACGATAAGGGCGTTGATCGCGTCTTGTGACATGGAGGCCCCAAAGCCCTCTTTCCCGGCGTCAATCAGGATTGCCTCGCGGCGGGCGAGTTCGAGGATGGCGGGCGTTACCAGACGGTCGTGGATCACCACATCGGCGGTATCGAGCGCCTTGCGCGCCTTGAGGGTCAGAAGATCCGGATCGCCGGGACCGGCCCCGACAAAGGCGACGTGGCCGTCACGTTCTTGTGCGTTCAGATGCTGATCAAGGATTGCGCGGAGCGTGGTTTTGACCTGCTCTTCGCCGCCCTGATCCATCGCGCGGGGGCCTGCGTTGAAATAATAGTCGGCCCAGAAATCGCGGCGGCGGCGGCCCATGGGCAGCACATCGGCGGCCTTGCGAAAGGCCTTGCCCAACCGGGCAAGAGGGCCAAGCGTGGCGGGCAGGCGCGCCTCGAGATCGGATTTGATGGCGCGGGCCAGAACCGGTGCGGCACCTTCTGTACCGATCGCCACGGTCACCGGATCGCGGTCGACGATGGCGGGGGTGATGAATTGGCTATCCTCAAGGTTGTCCACGATATTGACGAGTGCCCCGTCCGCCCGCGCGATGGCCGATGTGCGGGCATCCTCGGCGGTATCCTCATCGGCGGCATAAAACAGTACAGCGCAAAGGGCATCACCCGGCTGCATGGCGCGCTGCTGCAGGCGCAAGCGGCCTGCGGCAGCCCATTGCACGATTTCGGGCGCTGGTTCGGGTGCGAAGACGGTCACATGCGCCTCGGTCTTGAGCAGGAGGCGCAGTTTGGCCAGAGCGGCCTCGCCGCCACCGGAAAGCACGATACGACGTCCCTCGACGGCGACAAAGATCGGGAAATGTTTCATCGGGCGGGCCTCGGGGAACGGTTTGACTCTGCGGTTAATATAGGAAATATTCCCGGTTAAGCGCCATATGCTGGGCGGAATAAGGAAGTTTGTTCCAATTGCAGCGCATGTCAGTTGGAATGTTTCGGCAAAAGGAAGAATTTGGAATGGCTGTTCGTCTCGATGATCTGGATCGGAAAATCCTCGTGCAGCTGCAGGAGGATGGCGGGCAGTCGCTGGATGATATCGCCAAGAACGTCGGCAGTTCCAAGACGCCCGTCTGGAACCGGATTCGCAAAATGCGTGAGGCCGGGGTGATCCGGCAGCAGACCTATTTGCTGGATCCTGAGTCGCTGGGGTTCGAGGCGTGTTTTTTCGTGCTGATCCGCACGTCAGAGCATGATGCGGGTTGGCAGGCGGCATTCCTCAGGGCGCTCAAGGCGCGGCCCGAAGTGCAGGAGGCGCACCGGCTGGCGGGGGATATCGACTATATCCTCAAGGTTCGGGTGGCCAATGCGCGGGCCTATGACGTGTTTTATCAAGCCCTGATTTCAGAGGTGAAGGTGCATAATGTGACAGCGCTCTTGTCGATGGAAGAGATCAAATCAACCACGATGCTGCCGCTCTGAGCGGGGGATGGGGGCGCTGCCCCCGGCCGCCTGCGGCGGCCACCCCCGGAGTATTTTTGCCAAAAAGAAGCGGGATCAGGCCTGTTCAAGCGCGGTGATGATCGGCGAAAACTCGGCGGTGGTCAGGCTTGCGCCGCCCACAAGCGCGCCATCGACATCGGCCAGTGCGAAAATCTCGGGGGCGTTGGCGGGTTTGACGGAGCCGCCATAGAGCAGGCGGATGCCTTGGGCGGCTTCTGCCCCAAAGCGCGCGGTAAGTTCTGCGCGCAGGAAGCGATGCACCTCGGAGATTTGTGCAGGGCTGGGGGTGAGGCCGGTGCCGATGGCCCAGATCGGTTCATAGGCGATGACGGTATTGGCCGCAGTCGCGCTGTCGGGCAGAGAGTGGCGCAGGTGCTCGGCGATGACATCAAGGGTTTGTGCCGCCTCACGCTCGGCCAAGGATTCGCCGACGCAGATGAGTGCCGTGAGATGGGCGGCATGGGCGGCGGTGGCCTTGGCGGCGACAAGGGTGCTCGACTCGCCATGATCCTGACGGCGTTCGGAATGGCCCAAGATGACCGCCACGGCACCGGCATCGGCCAGCATCGGGGCGGAAATATCGCCGGTATGCGCGCCGGAGGCGGCGGCGTGGCAGTCTTGTGCGCCGATCATCAGGGGGCTGTCGGCACTGAGCCCTGCGGCCTGCACAATGAGCGTGGCGGGTGGGCAGATCAGGATATCCACGCGCGGTGTGGGATGGGCGGCGATGAGTGCTTGCAATTCCGTCAGGCTAGCATTGGTGCCGTTCATCTTCCAATTGCCGGCGGCAAGCTTGCGTCTCATACGTGCACTGTCCATTTATTACAAAGACTTGTGAGGCGAAGCTCACATATTGGCGAATTTGATCGACTCGCCGCAGCCACAGGCCTCTGTCACGTTGGGATTGTTGAAGACAAAGCCGGATTCAAGGAGCGATGTCTTGTAGTCAATCTCGGTGCCGAAGAGGAACATCTGGGCCATAGGGGCAATGAGAACGCGCGCACCGTCCTGTTCGATCACCTCGTCATGGGGATCAATCTCGGTCACGTAGTCCATGGTGTATTCCATACCGGCGCAGCCGCCCTTTTTGACCCCGATCCGCAGCCCTTGATGCCCGTCGCGCTGCATCAGGCGGGTGATCTGGGTCACGGCGGCCGGGGTTATGGAGACGGGTGGTTTGCCGGGTATGCCAAACATGAGGTCAGCCTTCCAGTCGATTGATTTCGTTACATGAACCCGAGTTCAAGGCGGGCTTCATCGCTCATCATATCCATGCCCCAGGGCGGTTCCCACACGAGGTTGACATCAACCTGTTTGATACCTGCCAAGGGTTCGATCGCGTCGGCCACCCAACCGGGCATTTCGCCTGCCACGGGACAGCCGGGGGCGGTCAGGGTCATGGTGATCGAGACTGTGTTTTCGGCATCTATATCAATAGTATAGATGAGGCCAAGATCGTAGATATTGACCGGAATTTCCGGGTCATAGACGGTGCGGCAGGCCTCGACCACCTGTTCGAAGAGCGGGTGATCGGTGCTGGAGGGCGCGATCAGGGGGGCGCCTTCGAGCGGCTCTGAACTGTTCATCATGATCGTATCCTGCGGTTATCCTGAGCAAACATATAGGGTTTATCGAGGCCCGCGTCCAGAGGGGGACGTCAGCGGGCACCACGCAGCTTAGTCGGTGCCAGATTTGCGCCGACGTACCGGGACCGGGCGCACGCGGGTCTCGATCATTTCGTAAAGCGCGCCGGTGATGTTTTTGCCACTGGCCCCTTCGATCCCCTCAAAGCCGGGGGAGGAGTTGACCTCGAGCACTTTGGGGCCGCTGTCGGAGCGCAAAAGGTCTACGCCCGCCATGTTGAGATCGAACACACGGGCGGCGCGGATGGCGGTATCGCGCTCGGCCTTGGTGATGCGGATGGTCTTGGCGGTGCCGCCACGATGCAGGTTGGAGCGGAAATCGCCCTCGGCCCCGGTGCGTTTCATCGAGGCCACGACCTTGCCGCCGACAACAAGGCAGCGGATGTCTTCGCCTGCCGCTTCCTTGACGAAATCCTGTACGAGAAAATTGGCTTTGAGCCCGCGAAAGGCGTCGATCACCGACTCGGCGGCCTTTTTGGTCTCGGCCAGAACCACGCCTTTGCCTTGGGTTGATTCGAGCAGTTTGACGATCAGGGGGGCTGTGCCGACAAGGCCCATGAGATTGCCGGTGTCCTTGGGCGAGGCGGCGAAGGCGGTGTTGGGCATGCCCACCTGTGCGCGCGCCATCAGCTGATGGGCGTAGAGTTTATCGCGGCTGGAAATGATGCCCGCCGAGGGATTGACGCAAAAGGTGCCGATGGTTTCGAACTGGCGGATCACGGCGGCACCGTAGGCGGTGATGGACGCGCCAATCCGCGGGATCACCGCGTCATAGCGGGGCAGGCGTTTGCCATCGTAATGCACTTCGGGGGCGAGCGCGTTGATCGCCATGTAACAACGGGTGGTGTCGATCACCTCGACGGTGTGACCGCGCGCCTCGCCTTCCTCGACGATGCGGCGGGTGGAGTAATTATCCTCGCGGCTGAGCACGGCGATGCGCAGGGCGCGTTTGGGCTGCGCGGTGCGGACGCGGGCGGTGTGATAGACATCATAGCTGAGTTCGGGTTGAAGAAAGCGGTCTGTGGCGACGATGGAAATATGATCCTTGAGCGCCTGACGGCCCAAGAGCATGCGGCTTGTCATGCTGGAGCGATTGGTCAACGTGATCTCAATCGGCCATGTATCGCCGCCGACCGAGAGCTTGGAGGCGATGACATAGCGCAATTCCCGCTCGCCATTCGACGAGGTCACATCGCGCCGGTCGATGATCGGGGCGGAGCAGGGGATGATCAGATCATCACGGCCGGGAATCGGATGCACGGTAAAGCGCACCTTGGGGCGCGAGGCGGGACCGAAGGTTTCGATGTCAAAGGCATGCAGCGCCGAGGTGCGCGCGCCGGTGTCGACCTTGGCCTTGATCGCGGGGACGCCAAGATCAGGCAGGCTGACCCATTCCTCCCAGCCGAACTGGAGAGGCTGGGGGCTGTCGGGGGTATCGGTCATCGGGCGTGTCCTGTTGCGTTGAGTCGCGGCGGGGGCGCGCGTGCCGCCTCTCTACTTGGGATGGCCCTGAGGATGCAAGGAATGGGGGGGCAGGTTACTTGTTGATATCTTCGCGGATCACGCGGCTTTGGTCATCGGGGGCGCGAAAGAGCCGCCGCAGGATCACCCAGGCGGCCAAGGAGAGAAGCGTAAAGAGGGCGAGAAGCGCCGTGAGGCCAAGATTAAGCGGCAAGAGCACCAGCAGCGCCACGAGGGCAGCCCCAATGGCGAAGCCCAGAAAGATGAAACCGGGCACGAGGATTTCGAGGATGGCCAGCCCAAGGGCTGCCGCAAGCCAGACCCACCAGAGATGCCACAGGACCGTTTCCATCAGCCGCGTCCCTTGAGCATGTTGAAGGCATTGCCAAACGCCTCGAGCGCGTGGGCGGGCACGAGAATGGTGTTGGACGAGGGGCTATTGCCAAGGGTGTTGAGCGCCTCGACCTGTTTCAGCGCCACTTGATATTGCGCGGCCTCCAGCCCATTGGCGGCGATGGCGGCGGCGACTACGCCGGTGGCATAGGCCTCGGCGTCGGCCTCGATGCGGCGGGCCTTGGCGGCCTGTTCGGCGGCGTAAAGCTCGGCATCGGCCTGAAGTTCGACGGCACGTTTATGCCCCTCGGCCTCGGTCACCTGCGCGCGGCGGGCGCGTTCGGCGTTGAGCTGTTGCAGCATCGCGGCGCGGGTGGCCTGATCAAGATTGACATCGAGAATTTCGGCGCGGGTCACTTCGATGCCCCAGTCATCGACGGCGTTTTCAACCAGCGATTTGATCGTGGTGATCAGTTGGGTGCGGTTGGATTGCACCTCGTCGAGGTCCATCTTGCCGATTTCGGCGCGCACGATGCCGGCCACGGTGGTGGCAATCGCGCCATCCACCTCGCGGATGCGGTAGACGGTCTTTTCCGGGTAGAGGATGCGGTAGAACACCGAGGTTTCGACCTGCAAAAGCACGTTGTCGCGGGTGATGGCATCCTGGCTTGCGTTGGGCAATTGCCGCTCAAGGATCGAAATCTTGTGCCGCACCACATCGAGAAAGGGCACGATCAGATTGATGCCGGGGCCAAGCACCTTGTGCAGTTTGCCAAAGCGTTCGACGACATATTGCTCTGACTGGGGCACGATCTTGACCCCGCGAAAGATTATGATGATCCCCAAAATCGCGATCAGGAGCCAAACGACATTTGTGGAAATCAGGTTCAGGATCATGTCTTCGGTCATCGGAACTCTCACACTGGGGCGGCCAAGACGGCATTTTACAAGGCAGGGTAAACCGCTTTAAAGGGGGGCAAAAGGGCTAAAGCGATAGGAATTGACGGCATGCGGTTCGGGTTCGAGAAACTGGCACAGGACGGCGCGGCGCGGGCAGGGGTGATCCGCACGCCGCGCGGTGACATCCGCACGCCAGCCTTCATGCCGGTGGGCACGGCGGCCACGGTCAAGGCGATGATGCCCGAAAGCGTGCGCGCTACGGGGGCGGATATCCTCTTGGGCAATACCTATCACCTGATGCTGCGGCCGGGGGCTGAGCGGATTGATCGCTTGGGCGGGTTGCATCGGTTCATGAACTGGGAGCGGCCGATCCTGACGGATTCGGGCGGATTTCAGGTGATGAGCCTTGCAGGGCTGCGCAAGCTGACCGAGCAGGGTGTGACCTTCAAGAGCCATATCGACGGGTCCAAGCATGAGCTGACGCCCGAGCGGTCGATGGAAATCCAGCGGTTGCTGGGGTCTGACATCGTGATGTGTTTTGACGAATGCCCTGCCTTGCCCGCGACCGATAAGGCGGTGGCCGAGAGTATGCGGCTGAGCATGCGGTGGGCGGCGCGCTCGAAAGAGGCGTTTGGCGACCGGCCCGGTCACGCGCTCTTCGGGATCATGCAGGGGGGTGTCACGCCCGAGTTGCGCGAAGAGAGTGCCGAGGCCCTGAAAGCCATTGGTTTTGACGGCTATGCCGTGGGCGGTCTGGCTGTGGGGGAGGGGCAAGAAGCGATGTTTGGCGTGCTTGACTATGCGCCGGGCTTTTTGCCGGAGGATCGCCCGCGCTACCTCATGGGGGTGGGCAAGCCCGATGACATCGTGGGGGCCGTGAAGCGTGGCATCGACATGATGGATTGTGTGCTGCCCAGCCGGTCGGGGCGCACCGGGCAGGTGTTTACCCGGCATGGTGTGGTCAATATCAAGAACGCGCGGCATCAGGATGATCCGAGGCCATTGGATGAGGCCTGCATCTGTCCGGCCTGTCGGAATTATTCCCGCGCCTATCTGCATCATGTGTTCCGGTCGCAGGAGATCATCAGCTCGATGCTGCTGACATGGCACAACCTGCATTATTTCCAACAGATCATGTCAGAGATGCGCGCAGCGATTGCCGATGGGCAGTTTGAAGCGTGGGAGGCCGCGTTTCACGCAGGCCGCGCAGAGGGCGATATCGACCCGCTCTGAGCGCGCGCCTGTCAATGGCCGGGTTCTGTGCGGTGGTGCGGCAAGGCCTGTGGGATAGGGCGCAGCTGGCGGACTTGTGTGGCGGCAGCGGGGGCATAGGTTGAGTGCAAGCGTAAATCGCATGCACAAGGAGCATTCCCCATGAGCCACAAACTGTTTTCCCGCACCAAAGCTGGTGATCTTGATCTGTCCAACCGGGTTGTCATGGCCCCGCTGACACGCAACCGCGCCGATAATGACACGGGCGAGGTTGGTGCGCTGCATGTGGATTATTATGGGCAGCGCGCCGGGGCCGGGTTGATCATCACCGAGGCCGCGCAGATCAGCCCCGAGGGCAAGGGCTATGTTGGCACGCCGGGCATTTACAGCCCCGGGCAGGTTGCCGCGTGGAAAAAGGTGACAGAGGCGGTGCATGCCAAGGGTGGCAAGATCGTCATCCAGCTCTGGCATGTGGGGCGGATCAGCCATACGTCGTTGCAGCCCGATGCGCAGGCCCCGGTTGCGCCGGTGGCGGTGGCGGCCAAGGCACAGACCGTCACGACGGCCGGGTTCGAGGACACATCGACGCCGCGCGCCCTGCGCGCAGATGAAATGCCGCGGCTGGTTGCGGATTATGTCCATGCCGCCAAGGCCGCCAAGGAGGCCGGATTTGACGGAATCGAATTGCATGCCGCCAATGGCTATTTGCTGGATCAGTTCCTGAAGGACGGGCCGAACACCCGCGAAGATGCCTATGGCGGATCGGTGGGCAACCGGGCGCGGTTGCTGTTTGAGGTATTGGACGGGCTGGAAACCGTCTGGGCACCGGGGGAAATCGGTATTCGCCTTTCGCCGTGGTCCGGGTTCAATGACGCGACGGACAGCGATCCTGATACCAGCTTTGGCTGGGTGGTCGAGCAGCTTAACCGGCGGGGTCTGGCCTATCTGCACCTGATCGAGGGCAGCACGGGTGGCGCACGTGACGGCGCGTTTGACGCGCTTCGGGCCAAATGGACCGGGGTTTACATGGCCAATAATGGCTATGACCGCGATCTGGCGCTGACGCGGGTGGCGACGGGCAAGGTTGATCTGGTGGCCTTTGGGCGGCCCTATATCGCCAATCCCGATCTGGCCGAGCGGCTAGAGCTGAATGCGCCGCTGAATGAGGGTGATCAGGCGACGTATTATGGCGGCGGGGCAGAGGGCTATACCGATTATCCGACGCTTGAGACCGTTTAAGGATCGTCTGACATGATATTTTGCGCGCGGCCTGTTGGGCTGCGCGCAAAGATGGCGCGATACGTGCAGGATCGCAGCAGGTGACGAGGGATAAGGGACTTGGACAGCGCAGGACGATTTGTGCCGGTCTGACCCTAAAGTTGTATAAAGCATGACCGTTTAGCCAAAGATGCAGGCGGTGTTGTCTGACCCTTCTGACCATGAAACATACTGCACGAGGTGGATATGCACGCCGACGCCGCACGGTCTGGCCCAAGGGCCGACAAAACACTTGTCGACCAAGAGGTTCCTTTTCGAGCAGATGAGCTGTTCTTTTCCCGCACCGACACGCGCGGGGTGATCCGGGCGTTCAACCCCGTGTTTGCCCGTGTCGGGGGCTACAGTGCCGAGGAACTGGTCGGCGCGCCGCACAAGTTGGTGCGGCATCCCGAAATGCCCAAAGGTGTGTTTTGGTTGATGTGGGAAGGGTTGAAACGTGGCCATTCGGTTGGGGCCTATGTCAAGAACCGGGCCAAGGATGGGCGGTTCTATTGGGTGTTCGCCGTGGTTTCGCCGGTTGATGGCGGCTATTTGTCGGTGCGGTTGAAGCCGACGAGTGCGCTCTTCACGACTGTGAAAGAGGTATATGCCCGCGCCTTGGGCCGCGAGCGCGAGCGCAGTCTGACGCCTGAGCAAAGTGCAGCGGCCATTGAGGCCGATTTGATTGACGCAGGATTTGCCAATTATGGCGTGTTTCAGATCGAGGCATTGCGCCGGGAACATGCGTCACGCGAGGGAGCGCGCAAACGTGCGGTGACGCCTGCCTTGGCTGCGTCGGGTCATCTTTTTGACGTCAAGCGCGAGATTGAGCAGGAATTGCGGGTGCTTTGCGTTAATCTGAAAGAGGCTGAGCTGATCACCACCAATATGAAGATCCAAGCCTGCAAGCTCAAGTCTGACAGAGGGCCGATCAACGAGATTGCCAAGAATTACGAAATGATGATGCGCGATATTCGCAATCATCCGCGCGTGATCCAGACCCTGCGCGACGATCAGGGGACTTGGGATGTGGCCGACGAAGCAAAATCGGTGTTCATGATTGCCGTGGCCGATCTTATGGAGGAAATGGTCACGTTCTTTACCCAAGAAGCGGAGCGTGAAAACCATCTGGGTGCGACCGCCGAAATGGAGGTGGTCGCAGGCCTGCGGGATCGGTATCGGATCGAGGCGGATCGCGCCATGCAGGACGGCTATCGCGCAGTCCGGCAGTTGTCGGCGGATGCCGAGATGATCCGGCGCATGGTCACGGGGTTGGCGATGGTGCGGGTCGTTCTGCGTGTCGAGGCGGGTATTCTGCGCGAGCGCTTGTCGGGGCTGCAATCCATCTTGGGGCAGTTGGACCGCTTTCATGACGAGGTGAGCGCCGCGCTGGAGCGGGTGCAGGACGCGGTGACGTCGCTGATGCGCGACCGCAGTCTGGCGGCCTGAGACACCATGCAAAGCGGGGCCTAGGCTATGATGCGCCCTTGTGCCCGCTCTGATCTGAGGGCAATGTTTGCCGAATCTGTTGAAACCTGACGGGGTGCGCCCCAAGTTAGGACTAACGTAACGGAGAGGGCCGTGGTTGCCGCCGCGCGGGGCCGGTGCCCTCTTGCTAAAAACAGGAATACGAGCATGCAAGACACCCTTAACGCCTCTTATCCGGTCCTGCCGCTGCGGGATATCGTGGTGTTCCCGCATATGATCGTGCCGCTCTTTGTGGGGCGCGAGAAATCTGTGCGCGCCCTGGAAGAGGTCATGGCCGATGACAAGCAGATCCTGCTGTCGAGCCAGATTGATCCCGCCGATGACGATCCCGCCGAGTCCGGCATTTACCGCGTGGGCGTGCTGGCCAATGTGCTGCAACTGCTCAAGCTGCCCGATGGCACCGTCAAGGTGCTGGTCGAGGGCGTGGCGCGGGTGCGGATCACCGAGTATCTGGCCAATTCCGAATTCTTCGAGGCCAAGGCCGAGTATCTGAGCGAAATTCCCGGCGATGCGACCACGATCGCGGCGCTGTTGCGCACGGTCGGGGATGAATTCGCGCGTTATGCCAAAGTGAAAAAGAACATCCCCGACGAGGCGATGGCCGCTGTCACCGAGTCCGAAGAGCCGGCCAAGTTGGCGGATCTGGTGGCGGGTCATTTGGGGCTGGATGTGGGCCGCAAGCAGGAACTGCTTGAGACGTTGAGCGTGAGCGAGCGTCTGGAGAAGGTTTACGGCCTCATGCAGGGCGAAATGAGCGTTCTTCAGGTTGAGAAGAAGATCAAAACGCGCGTCAAATCCCAGATGGAGCGCACGCAGCGCGAGTATTATCTGAATGAGCAAATGAAGGCCATTCAGAAGGAATTGGGCGATGGCGAGGATGGCGCGGGCGAGATTGCCGAGCTGGAAGAGCGCATCGCCAAGACCAAGCTGAGCAAGGAAGCCGCTGAAAAGGCCGAAGCCGAGCTGAAAAAGCTCAAAAGCATGAGCCCGATGAGCGCTGAGGCGACTGTGGTGCGCAACTATCTCGACTGGATGCTGAGCATTCCATGGGGTGTCAAAAGCCGCACCAAAAAGGACCTGCACAAGGCGCAGGATATCCTTGATGCCGATCACTATGGTCTGGACAAGGTCAAAGAGCGGATCGTCGAATATCTGGCGGTGCAGCAACGCAGCCAAAAGCTGAAGGGCCCGATCATGTGCCTTGTCGGCCCGCCGGGTGTGGGTAAGACCAGCCTTGGTAAATCCGTGGCGCGGGCGACGGGGCGCGAGTTCATCCGGATTTCTCTGGGTGGGGTGCGCGACGAGTCTGAGATCCGTGGCCACCGGCGGACCTATATCGGGTCGATGCCCGGCAAGATCATTCAGGCGTTGAAAAAGGCCAAGACCACCAATCCGCTGATCCTGCTCGATGAGATCGACAAGATGGGGCAGGATTTCCGGGGTGATCCGGCGTCGGCGATGCTCGAGGTGCTTGATCCCGAGCAGAACTCGACCTTTGTCGATCACTATCTTGAGGTGGAATACGACCTTTCGAACGTGATGTTCCTGACCACGGCCAATAGCTATAACATGCCGGGGCCTCTGCTCGACCGGATGGAGATCATTCCGCTAGCGGGCTATACCGAGGATGAAAAACGCGAGATTGCCAAGCAACATCTGGTCGACAAGCAGGTCAAGAACAACGGCCTGAAGAAGGGTGAATTTGCGCTGACCGATGCGGCACTGACCGACGTGATCCGCTATTACACCCGCGAGGCCGGGGTTCGGAACCTTGAGCGTGAGATCGCCAAGCTGGCGCGCAAGGCGGTGACGCGGATCATCAAGGGGACGGACAAGGCGATCACGATCACACCTGAAAATCTTGATGATTTCCTTGGGGTGCGCAAATACAAGTTCGGTCTGGCCGAAGAGAGCGATCAGGTGGGTGTTGTCACCGGGCTGGCCTATACTTCTGTGGGCGGTGAGTTGCTGAATATCGAAGCGCTGCGCCTGCCGGGCAAGGGCCGGATGAAGACCACCGGCAAGCTGGGCGATGTCATGAAAGAGTCGATTGACGCTGCCTCAAGCTATGTCCGCTCTGTGGCACCTGATTTGGGGATCAAGCCGCCCAAGTTCGAGAAATGGGATATTCACGTCCATGTTCCCGAAGGCGCGACGCCCAAGGATGGCCCGTCGGCTGGCCTTGCGATGGTGACCTCCATCGTATCGGTGCTGACAGGCATCCCCATTCGCAAGGATATCGCCATGACCGGCGAGGTGACGCTGCGCGGGAATGCGCTGCCTATTGGTGGCCTTAAGGAAAAGCTGCTGGCGGCGTTGCGGGGCGGGATCAAGACCGTTCTCATTCCGCGTGAAAATGAAAAGGATCTGGCCGAGATCCCGGACAATGTGAAAGAGGGGCTGGACATTATCCCCGTCGATCACGTGCGCGACGTGCTGAAACTGGCGCTGGTGCGGGCACCAGAGCCTGTGGAATGGGACGAAGAGGCCGAAGAGGCCGCCGCCGCAGAGGCCGCGCTGAAATCCGGCGAAGAGGGCCGGGGGGCCGTGGCGCACTAAGCTGCGCAGGCCCTTTCCGATCTGACATGACAAAACGCCCCTAGCTCATCGCTTGGGGCGTTTTCCATTTGGTATATGTCCCAAAATGAAACCGGCCCCGCTGTTGAACGGGGCCGGTGAAATTTTTGCCTGGACCAGTATTTATCCGAAGAGGAAATTATCTGCGGTGAGGTCCGCCGCGAGAACCGCTTCGAAGGTGATGGTCTGGCCGTCGACCGCTACAACCGCACCGGCGACCGTATCGGTGATGTCGAGCGTGTCGAAACTGGCCACGCTGCGCAGGATCACGGTTTCGGTGCTTGCATCGAAATCGGTGATGATGTCGGCCTCGCCGCTGGTCAGCGTGTTGAAGACGAAGGTATCCACACCCTCGCCGCCAGTCATCAGGTCATTGCCCGAACCGCCGTTGAGCGTGTCATTGCCTGCGCCGCCATCCAGCACGTCATCGCGCCCGCCGCCTGCGACAAAGTCATCACCTGCGCCACCCAGAACGGTATCGTCACCCAAGCCGCCGCCGAGGCTGTCGTTGCCTTCGCCCCCATCAAGCAGGTCAGTGCCCGCGCCGCCGCCGATGAAGTCATCGCCGGTGCCACCCTCGACCGTGTCAGCGCCCTGACCGCCACCGAGGCGGTCATTGCCGTCCTCGCCCCGCACCAGATCGTTGCCTGCGCCGCCATTGGCCACATCGTTGCCAGCACCGCCGTTGACGATGTCGTCACCCAAGCCAGCCCCGATAGTGTCGTTGCCAGCTCCGCCGTTCACCGTATCATTGCCAAAGCCACCGCCGAGGTTGTCATTGCCTGCGCCGCCGTTCACGAGGTCGTCGCCCGCGCCTGCGCCAAAACCATCGTCACCGTCCGTGCCCACCAGCGTGTCGTCGCCATCACTGCGCCCGGTCGGGGAGCTGTCCACGCCGAGGTTGTCGAGGTTGTAGATTGCGGTGTTGCCGTCGCCCTCATAGGCGATGGCGATCTGGGCAAATCCTGTCGCGCTCTGCTCTGCCGGGATAAAGGCGATGGTTTCGGGGCTGATGTTGCCGTTGGCCTCGCTGTCGATATAGCTGTCAAACACCGGGTTTGCGGGGTCCGAGATGTCGAACACCATGATACCGCTGTCGCGCTCGAGCCCGATGAAGACATAGGGTTTGCCTTCGACAACACCTACGGCGATGGCCTCGGGCTCAACCCCTTTGTCGTCTGAACGGTTGTCGAACTCGCCTTCGTCCTGATTGAAAAGCTCGGGCCGGATTTCGGCGATAAGCTGCGAGAACTGCGACCCGCTGTCAAACACGATCTCGCCCGCGGCGTTGTAGATGGTGAAGGAGCGCGCGCCGTAGTGGAACAGCTGATCGTAATCGCCATCGCCGTCGGTGTCGCCCAGATCGGTTCGCACGTTGAGGCGGCCAAGGTTTTCGTTCAGTTGCAGGATATCGGCATTTGGAAAGGCCGTTGGGTCAAGATCAAGGCTGCCTATGCGGGCCTCGGTCGCATCGCGGGCGTCGCCTTCGTTGGCGGTGAAGATATAGGTTTCGCCGCCGATTTCGATCGAGGTGATCGCGTCGGGCTGGCGCATGCCGAAGAGGTTGTCATAGGTTTGCAGGTTGATCGCGTTGTCGCGGTTGGAGGCGTCAATCTCGTTGCCCGGAAGCGAACGATCCACGAGGCCGAAGCTGCGGATGTCGGTCACGGTGTTGGTCGTGAGGTCGATGACCGCGTAGGCATTGGCCTCTTGCAGGCTGACCCATGCGGTGACGCCATCGGGCAGCACGGTGATATATTCCGGCTCCAGATCCTGCGAGGCGGAGTTGCCCGGTTGGATCAGAACGCCGGCCTCGCGCAGCGCGTCCTCTTGGCCGTCGAAGGCCGAGAAATCGAGCGTGACGGCGGTGGCATTGGCCGCGCCGCCGCTGAGGTCGATGATGGACACAGACCCGAGCGGATCGGTGCCGTCGAGCGGTTCGCCCTCATTGGCCACAAGGATGCGCGTGCCATCGGGGCTGAAGGTCAGCATGTCGGGCAGATTGCCGACCTCAATGGTGTTGAGCAGGGTGCCTTCGAGATCAAAGATCGCAACCACGCCATTGGCCTCGGCCGGTGTGACCGAAATGGCCGCGGCGACAAGGCCGTTTTTGGCAGCAACCGATTGCACGCCGTCAAAACCCTGAACCTGACCTAGATCGAATTCAAAGAGCTTCTCGCCGGTGGCCGCATCGAACACGTCAACCCGGTTTTGTGCGCCGTTGGTGACATAGGCGCGGCCTGCGTCCACCGAGACCACTTCGGAGCCGCCGGTGAAAAGCTCGGTCTCGCCGCTGAGCAGGTTGGCAGCGATGGACACCTCAAGCGTTGGGGTGTTTTCGTCCAGCAGAATGCGGTCAATCCCGCCATTGCGCGCCAATTGAACAATGCGCAGGTCGTTGGCCACATCGGTTTCGGCATTGGCAAAGGCGGTGTCTTCGTCGGGGAAATTCTCGGACATGAAATCGCCCAAGGCCTGCTGTTCGCCAAGGCGATCCGCCTCTGTGTCGGATGTGATGCCGCCTTCAGGCGTCAGGAATTGCACATCCGAGATCAGTTCCTGAAACGGATAGCCGTCGCCATTGCTCTGCATGAGGAAATCGAGCGTGACCATGCGGATCGTCTCGGGGGCCTCAGCCGTAAAGGCGCCATCGCGAAAGATCACGATGTCATCGCCGGTTTCGGGATCAATCAAGGCCACCGTCTTGATCCGGTCGCCTGCCACAGCCACTTGCGGGCGGTCGGTGGCCGGATCGACCACGTAATCGCCATTCGCATCGGTCACGAGTTGCTGGGCGGTGCCTGCCTCATCAAAGCTGACGCGGAAACCGCCGATCTGAAAGAAACGACCGGGGGTGTTGCCCGCGTCGGTATCGGTGTCGGCCACGCCATGCTCGAGCAGCATGAGAAAGCCTTCTTTGGTCACGGTGGCGACGGCCAGACCGTTGTTGAACCGCAGCGAGTTTTGCAGGTCGAGCTGCGACAGCACGCCGTCGCCTGCATCAGTGCCGGTATTGGTGGCCGAGCCGATTTCGGCGCGGATGCCGCCACCGTTCTTGAAAGAGACGTTGACGGTGGTATCGGCACCCCGTGCCGCCGAGAGATTGGCATCGGCAGTCAGGTTGCCAAGGTTGCTTTCCTCGGTGCGCACGGTTTCGCGGCGTCCGTCAAGGAACACGTCATGGTTGCCAAAGGCGATGGCGTCGGCCTCGTCTACAATGACCTGCACCGCATCGGTCAAGTCCTGCACGATGCTGGCCTTGGCGGAGGCGTCGAGCGCTTCTGTCAAAGTGGCGGCACCGGTCACGTCGAGAACGCCCTGAGCATCGGTTGCGAAAGTGCCCGAGACGGCGGTGTTGATGGAATCGGCCACAAGAACGCCGTTGTCGTCGAATTCGACCACGAGGCGGCCAAGGTAGCTGTATTCGCCATCAGTCGAGACGATCGCCACGGGATTGCCATTCGTATCCACGGTCAGGAAAGGATAGGCTTCGGCCGCTGCATCGCCATCGCGCAGCCGGTCATTGGCATCGGCCTGAAGCGTGTTGGAGCCGCCCGCGATGATGATATCCACCCCGTCAAGCAGCCCTGCCAGTTCCTTTTCCAGCGAAATCTGCTGAAGATGCGAGGTGAGGATGATCTTGTTGGCCCCCGCCGCGATCAACGCGTCGATCTGCGGCTGAATGACGGCGGCGAGGGCGGCCATATTGTTGGCCCCGCCGGTGATCTCATTGGTACCGCCGGTCGAGGAAATCGTCTCGATGATCTGGGTGGTGGCCCCGACCACGCCGATCAACTCGCCGCCTTCTTCGATCAGAGTGGCGGGGGCGATGGCCGGGCCGATATTGCGCGCCGCCAGATCGGCCAACGATTCCGCGAAGATATCCGAGGTCAGGATCTCGTCGGTAAAGAGGCGGCCAAGGCTGTTGTCACCCGAAAAGTCGATGTTTGCGGAAAGATAGGGGAAGAGGGCACCCACCCAGTTGATCTCGCCATTGCCGCCAGAGGCATTGATGATGCCGGCAAAGGCATTGGTGCCGGGGTCGAATTCGTGATTGCCGACTGCCGAGGCGTCAAAGCCGAGCACATTCATGATGGTGATGTCGACGCGGCCCGGACCTTCGTCGATGTCGAGCGTCACGCCGGTCAGATCAAGGCCCAGAACCTCTGTGTAAAAGCGTTCATAAGCGGCGGTCAGGGTGGCCCCCATCGAGAAATCCGCTGCGGTCGAAAAGAATGGGCCGGGAATGTAATTGTCTCCGGCAGAGAGCAGGATCGTGTTCTCGAATGTATCTTCGAGCGTGTCGACGATCGCGGCAAAATTCGGCGCGTTGTCCAGAGCGGCAACGCCACCCTCAAGATCGTTGGCATGCAGAAGTTGGAGCGTATAGGCCATAGGAGGGTCCACCCAGATTGAGACATGATACCGGGGACCGATAGAGGCGGTTTGTGACGTGGGTTTGAGAGATTTGTAACGTCTGCGTAAACGGCGCGGGTTCGCGGGGCGGGGTGCGCGGTGGTCCGTCTGACAGATGTGGCGCGTGGTTTGCGCTTAGTCGCGTTCTGGTGTCTCTGCGCGCGCGCGACTGCGCAGGCGCTGCGCCCGAGCGAGCCTGTCCACTTGGTTCATCGCTTGCAGGATGTTTCCCGTGGCGGCTGTGAACAGCGCTTCGCGCTCTGCAAAGAAGGGGTCGGCGAATGTCTCAAAGGCGCGGCGCGCGACGGCGGCACCGGTTTTGAGGTGGCGATGCCGTGCGAGGGCCTGCAGCATTTCCTTGTGATATTTGGGCAGCGTCTTGCGGGCGCGCATCTCGGAATAAAACCAGGCGTTGTCCAGCGTGCCGGTGCTGGCCTTGCGGAACACCTCCTTCAAAAGACCCATGGCGTCAAAGGCTTCGGGCAGGCCGTGCCCAAGCAAAGGGCTGCGCAGGTGCCGGACATTTTCCCCGGTAAAGCGCGCGGCATGACGGCGATCTTCGCTGTGGAACGGATCATAGAACAGATAGACCTCGGCGGCCTGACGCGATTCGACGGCGGCATCGTTGAAGAGACCATCCCAGCGTTGCCGACGTCCTTTGCCGTGGTTGGTTTCCCAAGGCACCAGATCGGTATTCAGGGTGCTTTGTGGGGTATAGCTGATCACGCGGCAGCCGGGGGCCAATGACGAAAAGGCCGCCGCACCAAAGCCGCCCATAGAGGTGCCGGTCATGATGACCTGCGCGAAGTTTTGGAAAAAACCCCGGTCGCGCAGCGCCAGCAGGCTGGCGTGCAGGGCAGGGCATCTGAACCAATCGGTGTCATCCGCCATGACACCCAGAACGGAATGCCCCTCTTGCAAAAAGAACCCATGCCCCCAAGCCCGCCTGTTCGGTGCCCTGCGCTGCGCCGCGACGGCATTGTCAAAGGACACAACCAGCACGGGCCCAGCCGCCGTGAAGGACAGGCGGTTCTTCGGCAGGATAGTCTCGAAATCCGTAACGACTGGCATGGCGTTTTGTCTCTGTGCTTGGCCTTCTCAGGCCTCACCTCGGCGGCACTGATCGTTGCAACTGCATAACCTCTTGGCGCAGCAGTCTCGCGGATTTTAGGCGACATCACAATGAAGAGCGATGCCAGAAAACACACAGCCCGCCCAAAAGATTTTAAGTAGGTAAATGACTTAAGGGGATTGTGGCGGAGAGACAGGGATTCGAACCCTGGGTGGGGTTGCCCCCACAACGGTTTTCGAGACCGCCCCGTTCGACCACTCCGGCACCTCTCCGCGGGGGTCTGGTGGAGCAAGCGTTTATTTGCCTTTGGCGGGGGGGGCAAGGGGGATTTGCATTGTTTCGCGGGATAATTTGCCTAGGTTGGGCTAAGGTCTGAGCGAAGCGATCTGGAAAGGATGACGTGTCATGAGCGAGGTTCGCTTGCGGTCACCGGCGCGCGGCGTCGTTTTGACGGTTCTGGCGGTGGTGATGATGGCGTTGATCGCAGGGCCTCTGCGTGCGGCGGATCGGGCGCGGCTGGAGGCGTTTCTGGAGGTGACGGGCTTTGGCGTGGCGCTGGACAGTATCGCGCTCTCGGCCTCGGGCGCGCCGGCGATGCTGGGGCTTTCGGCCAGTGATTTCGGGCAGGGCTGGAGCACGCTGGCCGATGAGGTGTTTGAGACCGCACGGATGCGTGAGATGGGATTGAGCATCCTCGAAGAGGCGATGGATGACGAGATGTTGGGCCATGCGGCCGAATTCTATGCCTCGGATTTGGGGCAGCGTCTGGTTTTGGTCGAGAATGCCGCGCATCTGCATGAGGATGACGACGTCAAGCGGGCTGAAGGCGAGGCGCTGTTGGCCGCGATGCCGCCTGAGCGTGTCGAGGTGCTGCGCGCGATGAATGCGGCGGTGGACAGTGCGGGCACCGGGGTGCGTGCGGTGCAGGAAATTCAGGTGCGGTTCTTGCTTGCGGCCTCTTACGCGGGCGTGCTGGAAAGCGAGATCGACGAAACCATGCTGCGGGCGCTTTTGGCGGAGGACGAAGACGAATTGCGCGAGAGCCTGCGCGCCTCGGCGCTGGCCAGTGCGGCCTATACCTATCAGAGCCTGCCTATTGAGGATCTGCGCGCCTATGTTGCGGCGCTCGAGCATCCGATCATGGCGCGGGTTTATGAGCTTATGAATGCCGTGCAATATGAGATCATGGCCAACCGGTTCGAGGTTTTGGCGGCGCGGATGCGGGGGCTGACCCCGGCGCAGGAGCTGTGAGGGTGCGGGCGGTTCTGTTTGCCTGTGCGGCGCTGATGCTGGCGGCGCTGCCACTGCGTGCGGGCGAGGTTGATCGGCTGATGGCCGCGCTACACTTTGAAGAAACCGTGGCGATCATGCGGGCCGAAGGGCTGCGCTATGGCGGCGATGTGGGCGACGAAATGTTGAGCGCGGTCGAGCGGGCCCGTTGGGATCGGGTGGTGGGCCGTGTCTATGATGCGGATCGGATGCTGGCGCAGGTGCAAAGCCGGTTCGCACAGGCGATGGACGGCGCCGACACCGGCGCTTTGCTTGGGTTTTTCGAAGGGCAGGGTGCTGAGGTTGTCGCCTTGGAAATTGCCGGGCGTCGGGCGCTGTTGGATGACGGCACAGAGGCTGCGGCAGAGGCGCGCTATGCCGAGTTGGCGGCGGCGGATGCGCCGATTGTGCGCCATGTGGCGACCCTTATTGCGGATAGTGATCTGATCGAGCGCAATGTCGCGGGGGCACTGAATGCCAACCTTGGATTTTATCGAGGGCTGGCTGATGGCGGCGGTCTTGATCTGAGCGAACAGGAAATGCTGGCGGAAATCTGGGCGCAGGAGCCTGAGATGCGCGAGGAGACCCGCGATTGGTTGCAGGCCTATCTGACCATGGCCTATCAGCCGTTGCCGCAAGAGGTGCTTGAGGCCTATATTGCCCTTTACCGCAGTGCCGAGGGCCAGCAGTTGAATCATGCGCTGTTCGTGGCCTTTGATGCGATGTATGAAGAGTTGTCCTATCAACTTGGGTTGGCCACCGCTTTGACGATGCAGGGCGAGGATTTATGAGGGATTTGGCGTGGTTTTGCCCGGCTGGGCCTTGACTCTGACGATGGAGTTTGGCATCAGCGCGCAACCCGGCGGGATGATCTTGCCGGGTTTGTCTTTGATATACACCCCGATAGGGGCGCAGTTCGAGGTGGCCTGAGGGCCGAAAACGCCCGGTTCATCCGGGGACCACAGAGCGCGGAGAGAAAAGGAAGAGCCCATGTTTGCGGTCCTCAAGACCGGTGGCAAGCAATACAAGGTGTCGTCGGGCGACATTCTTCGTGTTGAGAAACTTGCAGCTGATGCTGGTGAAAAAGTTCAGTTCAACGATATCCTGATGCTCGGTGGCGATGCCCCCGTGATCGGTGCGCCCTTTGTGGTCGGTGCGGCCGTTCAGGCCGAGGTCGTTGATCAAATCAAGGGTGACAAGGTTATCAACTTTGTCAAACGTCGCCGTAAGCACGGCTCGCAGCGCACCCGTGGCCATCGTCAGAAGCTGACGCTGCTGCGTGTCACCGAGATTCTGGCGAGCGGTGCAGACGCAACAGGCGTCAAAGCGGCTGTCGGTTCCGGCTCGGTTGCGACTGTGGTCGAAGCGAAGCCCGCCAAGAAATCCAGCGCCAAGCCGGCAGCGGGTGGCGATGATCTCAAGCTGTTGTCGGGCGTTGGCCCCGCACTTGAGAAGAAGCTGCTTGAAGCGGGTGTAACCACCTTTGCCCAAGTGGCGGCATGGACCGAAGCCGATGTGGCTGCCATGGACGAAAAACTGTCGTTCAAGGGCCGGATCGAGCGTGAAGGCTGGATCGAACAGGCCAAAGAGTTGGCTAAAGGCTAAGGAGAGACCAAATGGCACATAAAAAAGCAGGCGGTTCATCCCGTAACGGGCGCGACTCTGATGGTCGTCGCCTTGGCGTCAAGAAATACGGTGGCGAAGCCGTTATTTCCGGCAATATCCTCGTGCGTCAGCGCGGCAACAAGTTCTGGCCGGGTCTGAACGTGGGCGAAGGCAAGGATCACACGCTCTTTGCCGTCGCGGAAGGCGCTGTGAAGTTCCACAAGGGCCTCAAGGGCCGCACCTTTGTTTCGGTTCTGCCAGTGGCGGAGGCCGCTGAATAAGCCGTCCTTAGGGTTTTTAGACTAGAGGGGATCGGCGAGACCGCCGGTCCCTTTTCGCTTTTGCGGGCTGGGGAGCGTGCTCGCGGGGTGACGACACTGCACAATTGCGCGAGCGTGCCGTTGTGCTTTGGCGGGGAGGGGCCATCTCTTGCCATGACTTTGGCGCTGATCGGAGGAGCAGGCGCATGAAATACGAAACGATTGTCAACCAACCGGTGATGCCGGCGGAACGGTTCGATCTGCGCCCTTTGCGGGTGTCGGATGCGGGGTTGATCGGGATGAATGCCGGGGATGAGCGCGTGGCGCGCTTTACCCGAAGCATCCCGCATCCCCTGCCACCGGGAGCCACGGAGGCGTTGATCACCCGGGCACAGGCCGAGGACCGGTCCGAGGATATCTGGGCCATCGACGGCACCAAGGCGGGCGGCTCTGAGGTGATGGGCCTCATCAGCCTTGAACGGGTGGATGACGGACAGTCCGAAATCGCCTATTGGGTGGCTCCGGCCTATTGGAATACAGGGGTGGCCTCGGCGGCGGTTGAGGCGCTCTTGACGGCCAATCCGCACCGGGCGCGCACGATCTTTGCCTCGGTGTTTCAGGACAATGCGGCCTCGGCACGGGTCTTGACGAATTGCGGGTTTCAGTATCTTGGAGATGCCGAAGCGTTCAGTGTCGCGCGTGGGGCCAAGGTTCTGACTTGGACCTATAGTAAAAAGATGATCTGAGGCCCCGCACTGGGCCTTTGCGATAAGGACAGACTATGAAATTTCTCGATCTCGCAAAGGTCTATATCCGCTCTGGCGGCGGCGGCGCGGGCAGCGTCAGCTTTCGCCGCGAAAAGTTCATTGAATTTGGCGGGCCGGATGGCGGCGACGGCGGCAATGGCGGCTCGGTCTGGGCCGAGGCTGTGGATGGGCTGAATACGCTGATTGATTTTCGCTATCAGCAGCACTTTTTTGCCAGAAGCGGCACGCCGGGCATGGGGCGCCAGCGCACCGGCGCGAGCGGGGATGACATCGTTTTGCGCGTGCCGGTGGGCACGGAAATCCTTGACGAGGACATGGAAACAGTCCTGGCCGACATGACCGAAATCGGGCAGCGCGTGCTTTTGGCCCAGGGCGGCAACGGGGGCTGGGGCAATCTGCATTTCAAAACCTCGACCAATCAGGCCCCGCGCCGCGCTAATCCCGGGCAAGAGGGGATCGAGCGCACGATCTGGTTGCGGCTCAAGCTGATTGCCGATGTCGGGCTTTTGGGTTTGCCCAATGCGGGAAAATCGACATTTCTTGCCGCCACGTCGAACGCGCGCCCCAAGATTGCCGATTATCCCTTTACCACGCTGCATCCCAATCTGGGGGTTGTGGGCGTGGATAATGTGGAATTCGTGGTGGCCGATATCCCGGGGCTGATCGAAGGCGCGTCTGAGGGGCGCGGACTTGGTGATCTTTTTCTGGGCCATGTCGAGCGGTGTGCGGTGCTGCTGCATCTGGTCGATGGCAGTTCAGGCGATCTCGTGGGCGATTATCAGACCATCATCACCGAACTTGAGGCCTATGGCGGGGGTTTGGCGGATAAGCCGCGTGTGACGGTGTTGAACAAGATTGACACCTTGGATGATGAAGAGCGCGCGTTTCTGCGCGATGAGCTGGAGGCCGCCTGCGGCACGCCGGTGATGCTCATGTCTGGCGTGTCCGGTGAAGGCGTGACGGAGGTGCTGCGCGCGCTGCGCGAGCGCATCGACGCGGACCGCCTGCGCCACAAGGTGAGTGACGAGGACGAAGAAGACGCACCGTGGCAACCGTAACTGACGCAAAACGACTGGTGATCAAGATCGGCTCGGCCCTGTTGGTGGACCGGGTCGGTGGGGCCTTGCGGGCCGAATGGCTGGGCGCGCTGATCGAGGATGTCGTCTGGTTGCGGCAGCGCGGCACAGATGTGATCCTTGTCTCGTCTGGGTCTATTGCGCTTGGGCGTCGGGTGTTGAACCTGCCGCAGAGTGTGCTGACGCTGGAGCAGTCGCAGGCAGCCGCCGCCGTAGGGCAAATCCGGCTGGCGGGGGCCTATGATGCTGCCTTGGCCGCGCATGGGCTGACGGCGGCGCAGGTCTTGGTGACGCTCGAGGATAGCACCGACCGGCGGCGCTATCTCAATTCCCGGGCCACTCTGGAACAGCTTTTGCGCTTGGGGGCTGTGCCCATCGTCAATGAGAATGACACCGTGGCCACGGATGAAATCCGCTATGGCGATAATGATCGGCTGGCGGCGCAGGTTGCAGTGACGGCAGGTGCGGATCAGTTGATCCTGCTTAGCGATGTGGACGGGTTCTATACCGCCAACCCTGCGCAGGACCCGACCGCGCGACGGTTTGACACCGTGGCCCTGATCACGCCCGAAATCGAGGCGATGGCGGGTGACGCCGTATCGGGCCTGAGCAAGGGTGGCATGAAGACCAAGCTTTTGGCGGCCAAGACTGCCACGGCGGGGGGCTGCGTGATGGCGATCACGCAAGGCGATGTGCTGCATCCGGTGCGCGCGCTAAATGAGGGGGCCGCCGCGACATGGTTTCTGGCGCAAGGTGATCCGCAGCAAAAGCGCAAGGCGTGGATTGCCGCGATGAAGCCCAAGGGGCGTGTCATCGTTGATGAGGGCGCTGCGCGCGCTCTTACAGCGGGCAGCAGCCTGCTTGCCGCCGGTGTGACAGAGGTCTCGGGCCGGTTTGGCCGGGGCGATCCGGTTGAGGTGGCCGATGCGGCGGGGCGCGTGCTTGGCCAAGGGCTTACGCGCTATGATGCGGCGGATGCGGAGCGGATCAAGCGGCTGCGTTCGGATCAGATCGAGGCGGTGCTGGGGTATCCGGCGCGGGGGCCTTTGATGCATCGTGACGATATGGCATTCTGAGAGCCCGGAGGGCGGACTATGAAAGACCAGACAGAGATTGCGGCGCTGATGGCCGAAATCGGGGCGCGGGCGCGTGCGGCCTCTGCGGATTTGGCCATTGCCGATGCCGCGAGCAAGCGCGCAGCGTTAGAGGCGGCGGCAGAGGCGGTCTGGGCCGGACGGGGTGAGATCCTGGCCGCCAATGCCCGCGATCTGGACTATGGTCGTGACAAGGGGCTGTCTCATGCGATGATGGACCGGCTGGCGCTCGATGAGGCGCGTATTCAGGGTATTGTCGACGGGTTGCGTGCGGTTGCGGCGCAGGACGATCCGGTGGGCGAGGTTTTGGCGGAATGGGACCGGCCCACGGGCCTGCATATCCGCCGGGTGCGCACGCCATTGGGGGTGGTCGGCGTGATCTATGAAAGCCGCCCGAATGTGACGGCGGATGCCGGTGCCCTCTGCGTGAAATCCGGCAATGCGGTGATCTTGCGCGGCGGGTCAGAAAGCTTTCATTCCTCGGGTGCGATCCATGCCTGTCTGGTTGCGGGATTGCGCGCGGCGGGCCTGCCAGAGGATGCGATTCAGCTTGTGCCGACGCGGGACCGCGCCGCGGTTGAGGCAATGTTGACCATGACCGACACGATTGATGTGATCATTCCGCGCGGCGGCAAGGGCCTTGTGGGCCTCGTGCAGCGTGACGCGCGGGTGCCGGTCTTTGCCCATCTTGAGGGGATCGTGCATATTTATCTCGATGCGGCGGCGGATGCGGCCAAGGCGCTTCGGGTTGTGCTCAATGCCAAGACCCGGCGCACCGGGATCTGCGGGGCGGCGGAATGTCTGCTTATTCATCGCGATATTGTCGACACCATCGGCCGGGATGTGATCCGCGCGCTGATCGAGGCCGGGGTCGAGGTGCGCGCCGATGCGGCGTTGCAGGGGATTGCGGGAACTGTGCCGGCCACGGACGAGGATTGGGGCCGCGAATACCTAGACAGTATCATCGCCGTCAAAGTTGTTGAAAACATTGATGATGCCATCGCGCATATCCGTCGCTACGGGTCGAACCATACCGAGTGCATCGTGACCGAAGCTGATGCGGCGGCGGCGCGTTTCTTTGCCCGGCTGGACAGTGCGATTCTGATGCGTAACGCCTCGACGCAATTTGCCGATGGGGGCGAATTCGGCATGGGCGCTGAAATTGGGATCGCCACCGGCAAGATGCATGCGCGCGGCCCGGTGGGGGCGGCGCAACTGACCAGTTTCAAATATCTGGTTGAGGGGGATGGAACCGTCAGAGCGTGACGCGAAACTCTGTGTCGGTGAGTTGGCGCTGAAGGGTTGCGCCCTGCGCCGCGAGGCAGTGATGCAAGAGCTGGAAATGCACCTGCGCCGGGGTGGGCCGGGGCCAAGGCCCCTCTGCGCAGAGCGCGCGCCAGAGATCCACATCCGGGGCAAGACGGGCCGCAGTGGCCACGATCTGCCATCCTTCAGGCGTTTGGCTGACGGCGAGTTGCCCGCCCTGCGGCAGGGCCTGTTCCACGCACAGCAAGCCAAGCAGCAGGATTTGCGCCATGGGGCGTGGCAGCGGAGCGGTGATCTGAAGGGTAAGCGTGATGCGCCCCCCCGCGTGCAGGGTGCCAAGAATGTCGCGCAGTTCTTCGGCCCGCGTGACGTGATCGTCCTCAGCCTGACCAAAGGCCAGCCGAAAGAGCCGCACCCGCGCCAAGGCCTGCGCTGCCGAGGCCGCGATTAGCGCCATTTCCGGCCCTTCCATAGTGCCGGACAGGCCCATCAACTCAAGCCCATTGCCGATCGCCCCCAGCGGGCTGACGAGATCATGGCAGATGCGCGAGGCTATCAAAGCGCCAAGAGCATGGGTATGTTGGGGCATGAGATGACTCCGGGACGGGATGCAGCATGACGGATATGAATTCGATACTTGAGCCAGGAATGCTGGTGCTGCATCCGCAGAGGCCGGATTGGGGAACGGGGCAGGTGCAATCCAACATTGGCGGACGGATCACGGTTAACTTTCGCGAAGAGGGTAAAGTGGTGATTGATGGCAATCGCGTGGAACTGATACCTCTTCTTGATCCCTGATCGAGGTTAGCAAAAGGTTAACAACCGCCGAACCTTGCGACCAGTGGTATCGTTGCACTTGGTGGCGCTCTTGCCTAAAAGGCGGCGCAGACCCCAGAGACAAGGCCGATGATCGCAAGCGCCCCCAAGTTCCGTGTGAAGCTGGCCGATACGCCCGAGGAATTGCGCGCGGCTCAACGCTTGCGCTACGAGGTCTTTGTCGAGGAATTGGGCGGTGACGGGCCGCTGGTCGATCACGCGGCGCGGTTGGAACGCGACCGCTTTGATCCGTTCTTTGACCACCTGTTGTTGTTGGACGATGCGAATAATGCTGCCGTTGTCGGCGTTTACCGCCTGTTGCGTGACGATCAGGCCGCGCGCGCAGGCCAATTTTATTCCGAAGACGAATACGATCTGAGCGCGCTCAAGACCAGTGGTCGGCGGCTGATGGAATTGGGGCGGTCCTGTCTGGCGAAATCTTATCGCGGGGGACCGGGCATGTATCATCTCTGGAACGGTCTGGGCCGCTATGTGACGGATCATGGCATCGAGATCCTGTTCGGTGTGGCCAGTTTTCATGGCACAGATATCGCGCATCTGGCCCCGTCACTAAGCTTTCTGCATCAGCGACATCTGGCGCCAGAGACTCTGCGTGTGCGGGCGCGGGAGGGACATTTTCAGCGCATGGACCTGATTGCCGCGCGCGATCTAGATCGGCGCGCGGCGATGCGCCAAGTGCCTGCGCTGATCAAGGCCTATCTGCGATTGGGGGGCTATGTTGGCGATGGCGCTTTTGTGGACCATCAGTTCAATACGACCGATGTCTGCCTGATTCTCGATACAGACCGTCTAAGTGAAAAGCAGAAAAACATTTATCAACAGAGTATTACGTCTTGAAGTTCAGGTGGCAGTCCGAGGTGCCGCCCCCTGAGTTCACGCTGACACCCGGCGGGTGGTTGCGCGTGGGCCTGCGGGGGCTGGGTATGGCGCTGGTGATTCTGCTGGGCGTGGTCATCGCGGTCGCATTGCGGCTGGTCGAGCGGCCCTTGTATGGCGTGCACCGTCCGTGGACGCCCTATGTGACGCAATGGGTGTGTTGGGCGGTGTTTCGCGTGCTGGGCATGCGGCATGAGGTGGTGGGCACGCCGATGCATGTGCCCGGTGCGGTGGTGGCCAACCACGTCTCTTGGCTGGATATTTTCGCGCTCAATGCCTGTAAGCGGGTGTATTTCGTGTCAAAATCCGAGGTGGCGGGTTGGCCCGGCATCGGGCATTTGGCGCGGCTGGTGGGCACGGTGTTCATCACCCGCGATCCGAAAGAAGCCAAGGCGCAGACCGAGATTTTTGAAGAGCGCCTGTTGGCGGGCCACAAGCTTTTGTTTTTTCCAGAGGGAAGCTCTACCGATGGGATGCGCGTTATCCCTTTTAAATCAACGCTCTTTCAGGCGTTCTTTAGCAAACGGCTAGAGCATTCAATCAACGTTCAGCCGGTTTCGGTGATCTATAAGGCCCCCGTGGGTCAAGATGCCCGCTTTTATGGCTGGTGGGGCGATATGGATTTTGGCACGCATCTTTTGCGTGTTTTGGCGGTGCGGCCTCAGGGCCGCGTGCGTGTGGTCTATCACGCCCCGGCGCGTGTCGATTCCTTTGCGGACCGCAAGGCGCTGGCCGCTTGGGCCGAGGCGCAGGTGCGCAGCGGCATGCCAGAGACACGCCGGGGGCAAGAGTGACGAGGCTCAGCCCATCGCGGCGATGAAGCGGCCAAGCGCGGCAACCGGGTCCTCTTCACGCCAGATTTCCTCGCCAAAGGCCAGAAAATCCGCCATAGGTGTCAGTTGCGCCACCAGCGCCAAATCAAGCGCGCCTTCGGCCACGACCGGCAGTTCGATCACCTTGGACCACCAGTCGAACACATCCATATCAACCCGCGCGCCGTCGTCTAGCGGGCTGGCCCCCACGGGACCAAAGCTGATGTAATCAGCGCCTGCTTCGCCTGCGTTCATACCGTCATGGCGGGATGTGCCACAGAAACAGCCGACAATCGCATCCTCGCCCAATTCTTTGCGCGCGGCGCGCACCGAGCGTCCGGCATCGGGAAGATGCACACCGTCCAACCCATGCCGCTCGACCAGCATCAAGTGGCTCTCGATGACCAAGGCCACGTCACGGGCATGTGTCACCTCACGACAGGCATCGGCCGCACGCGCGATGCGATCCTCGTCACGGCTGGCAAGGGCCAAACGCACGCAGGCGACGGGATGACTGTCGAGCACGCGGGCCAATGTGTCGGGAAAGACGCTCAGCTCGAATTCGGGCGGGGTGATAAGGTAAATCTGTGGCTGCTCGGTCTCGGCCATTGGGGCGCTCCTGATGGATTTTTGCCCCTATACCGTGGAAAAGCGGCTTTGACCATTGGGCAGGTCGGGCTTCCTCTTGGGTCAGATGCAAACCGTCTCGCTCTGGTTCAGGGCTGCGGGGAACGCCCGGGCGCAATTGCCCCTAGCAACCCCTCTGGCGGGTCTCTATCTTGAGCGCACGAGAAAAAGGGGCAGTTCTTGGCGATTGCAGGTTTGGCAGACGGGGTGGTGCGCAGCATCGAAGGCTTGGGCGACCGGGTTGGGCAGGCATTGTTCGAGCCGGTGATCCGCGTCGGTGTGACGGGCCTTGCGCGCGCTGGCAAGACGGTGTTCATCACCTCTCTCATCGCCAATCTGATGGACCGGGGGCGGATGCCCGGCCTTTTGGCGCAGGGCGAGGGGCGGATTCTGGCGGCCTATCTGCAGCCGCAGCCCGATGTGACCTTGCCGCGTTTTGACTATGAGTCGCATTTGGCCGCTTTGACCGGTCCGGAACCGCATTGGCCCGAGAGCACGCGCACCGTGTCCGAGCTTCGGCTGTCGCTGCGCGTGCGGCCTGCGGGGCTTTTGTCGGGGGTCACGGGGCCACGTGTGATCCATCTTGATATCGTGGATTATCCCGGCGAGTGGCTGCTGGATCTGGCTTTGTTGGACAAAAGCTATGAGGAATGGGCCGCCGAGGTGCTGGCGCGGATCGGGGCGCGCAGCGAGGCGGCTGCCTATCTCGCACAGGTGACAGAGGTGGATACGGCGGCACCGCTTGATGAGCCCGTGGCGCAGGCTTTGGCCGCTGGCTTTACCGCTTATTTGCATGCGGCGCGCGCCGCTGGTTTCTATGATTGCACGCCGGGGCGATTCATTTTACCGGGGGATCTTGCGGGATCGCCGGTGGTCACCTTCGCGCCTCTGCCCGGGGGCAAGGCGGGCCGGGGCAGCCTGCGCGCCGAGATGGCACGGCGCTATGACGCCTACAAGCGTGAGGTCGTAAAGCCGTTTTTTCGCGATCACTTTGCCAAGATCGATCGGCAGGTGGTTTTGGTGGATGCACTTGATGCCATCCACAAGGGGCCGCAGGCGGTCGAGGATATGCGCCGGGCGATGGCGGATATCCTGAGCGCGTTCCGGCCGGGCCGCAATGCGTTCCTGACACAGTTGTTCTTGGGGCGGCGCGTAGAGCGCATTCTCTTTGCCGCGACCAAGGCGGATCACCTGCATCATGCGCAGCATGGGCGACTGACGGGGATCATGGCGGCCCTCTTGCGTGAGGCGCGGGACCGGGCCGAGTTTGCCGGGGCCACGACGCAGGCAATGGCCTTGGCCGCATTGCGCGCCACGGTCGAGGAACGGGTAAGCCACAATGGCGAGATGCTCGACTGTGTCCGTGGACGGCTGCTCGAGACCGGGCGGCAGGCGGCGTTTTATGCAGGCGATCTGCCGGATGATCCGGGACAACTCTTGGCCCCGGCACGGGCGGGGGCCAAGGAGTGGTTGGGGCGGGACTATCAGGTGATGCGGTTTGCGCCTGCTCCGCTCAACCTGCGCCCCGGCGAGGGCCCGCCGCATATTCGGCTGGACCGGGCGGCGCAGTTCCTGTTGGGGGACAAGCTATGAAGACGGCGCGTGGGCGGCTTTGGCATTTGCCGCGTCTTGCGATGATCCTTTGGGCGTTTACGCGTGCCACGCCATGGTTGCCAAGGGTGCGCAGCCACTGGGACGATCTTCGCGCGCTGGCACGGGTCATCCGTTGGGGATGGGTGCGCGTGATCCGCGAGCAGGGCCGTGTTGCCGGATTTTTGGTGCGCGACGGCGATATCCTGCATGCGCTCTATGTCCATCCGGTGCTGCGTGGGCAGGGGTTTGGCCGGGCACTTTTGGCCGAAGCCAAGGCCGAAGCGGGCGTGCTGCGCCTTTGGGTGGTCGAGGCCAATGCCGCCGCCCGAGCATTCTATGCGCGCCAAGGATTCGTCGAGGCGGCGCGCAGTGCGGGTCTGGGAAATGATGAAGGGCTGCCGGATATCCTGATGGTCTGGCGTGGCGAGGGAGTGAGCGCGTGAGCGTTGATAAGGCCAAGGGCCCGGTATTGATTGAGATGGAGGAGCGTGCCGCCGAGGGACCGGACCGCGCGCCGCCCGTGCCCGATCTGGTTGAGCGGCCAGACGGGCGGGCGATGCGGGCGGTGATCACGCGCGGTGCGGCGGGGCCGTCTTGGCTGGGTCGGCTGTTTTGGGGTTTGGCGCTTGGGCTGATGGGGGCCGCCGTATCGGTGGCGGCATGGGATTTCGCAGTTGGATTGATCGCTCGGGTGCCGGTGCTGGGCTATGGCGTCGCGGCGATGGGCGTGGGCCTTTTGCTGGTGGCAGCGATGATCGGGCTGCGCGAGATGGCAGGATTCGCCCGATTGGGGCGGCTCGATACCCTGCGGCGCGAGGCCGCTGCGGCGCTGACCGGAGGCGATCTGGAGGCGGCGCGAGCGGTCGTGGCGCGGCTGCGCGCGCTTTACGCCGCGCGCCCCGAGGCGGCTTGGGGGCTTGAGCGGCTTGCAGAACAGCAGGCGGATCAGTTCGACGCCGAGGCGCTGTTGGGGCTGGCGGAGGCCGAGGTTCTGGCCCCTCTCGATGCGCTCGCGTTGCGCGAGGTCGAGACTGCGGCGCGGCAGGTGGCAATGATTACGGCTTTGGTGCCGCTGGCCTTGGCCGATGTGGTGGGGGCGCTTGTCTCTAATCTGCGCATGATCCGGGCAGTGGCCGAGATATATGGCGGACGCGCGGGGTTTCTTGGCAGTTGGCGCTTGGCCCGTGCGGTGATGGCGCATCTTTTGGCCACCGGGGCAGTGGCCGTGGGGGATGACCTGATCAGCAGTGTGGCTGGGGGCGGCGTGCTGTCAAAGGTGTCGCGACGGTTTGGCGAAGGTGTGGTCAATGGTGCGCTGACAGCGCGGGTGGGCGTGGCTGCGATCGAGGTGTGTCGCCCATTGCCGTTTCAGCGCGGGCGCAGGCCCTCGGTGACAGGTGTCGTGCGTCGGGCACTGACTGGCCTGTTTGGGCAGGGGTGATCCATGGACGCGCTGGCAGTTGTCATCGGGCTTGGGATACTGGCGCTCCTCGTGATCGGGGTGCCCTATCTCTTGGTGTCGCATGCGCGGCTCAAGGCGCGGGTGGCGCGGCTTGAGGCGGGGTTGGGACAAACGACGCCAGAAGTTGTGACAGAAGTTGTGACAGAGACTGTGGGTGCGCCTGTGGTCGAGGACCGGGCCGGACCCTGGGCAAGCGCATCTGTTGTTGCGCCTCAGACCGAGCCAACGGACACACCGCCGCGCGCCTTTGTGCTGCGGGCGGACCGGCTTGGGGCACTGATGGCGTGGCTGAGGGCCAATTGGGCCTTGGCCGTTGCGGGTGTCTCGCTGGCCTTGGCGGGCGTCTTCATGGTGCAATACGGCGTCGAGCAAGGGGTGCTTACGCCGTTTTGGCGGGTAATGGGCGCGCTGGCGCTTGGCGCCGCGCTGATTGCAGCGGGCGAGCGGCTGCGGCGGCGCTATGGCGACGAAGCGGCGGGCGCGGTCACGGGCCTGCCGTCGGTTCTGTCGGGGTCGGGCGTGATCGCGCTTTTTGCAGGCGTTTTGGCGGCGCGGGGCCTTTATGATCTGATCGGGCCGGGCATGGCCTTGGCGGGGCTGATAGGTGTTGGGGCCGGGGCGGTTGTACTTGGCTGGTTCCATGGGCCGGTGCTGACGGCGCTCGGCTTGATCGGCGCAGGTGTGGCACCGTTCCTGGTGGGCGGACAGTCTGATACGCCGGGGGTGTTTTACGGCTTCTACGCGCTGCTTGCGGCCGTCGGGCTGGCGGTGGATGCCGCGCGCCGTTGGGCATGGATTTCAGTCTTGGCATTGATGGTCAGCATGGGCGGTGCAACGCTTCTATATCTGGGGGAGGCTGGAGCGCTGCTGTATCTGGCGTTCTGGGCCGGGCTGGTTGTTTTGACGCTGCTGGTGCCCGAGGCGCGGATGATACCCCAGCACGCGGGAAATTCGCTGCTGCGACGCGTCATGGCTAGGGGCGCATATCCTGATTTTCCGGTGCGGCTGGTCTGGGCCGTGGTGGTATTGGCAAGCCTTGCTGCGCTGATGCTGGCGCGTGACGCGGGCGAGGCACTGGTGGTCTGGGGTGCACTGAGCCTGCTTGCGGGATTGCTGGCAGCATTGACCCTTGGCACGCGGCGGGCTGAGGCGCTGGAAGATGTGCCACTGGTTCCGGCTTTGGCGGCGCTGGTGCTGGTGACGCTTGAAGGGTTTGGGAAGGGGCCAGTCTGGTCGGGGTTCATGGCCGGGATCGAGCGCTTGCCCGAATCCCCGATGCCCATGGCGGCGAGTGTCATTCTGGCGGGCGGGGCGGTGGCCTCGGTCGTTTTTGCCTTTCGCGCCCGATATGCGGCGGGGACGGTGCCGGTGATCCTGTGGAGCCTTGGGGCGGCGGTGATGGCACCGGGGCTGGCGCTGATCCTTGAGCTGCTTTGGACCCCGGCCATGGTGATCGGTGCCTATGGTTGGGCTTTGCAGGTGATGGCCCTGGCGGGGCTGATGGTGGTGTTCGCAGTGCGGGCACGGGGATCTGAGGCCCGGTTGGTGGCAGCGGTATTCGCTGGGGCAGCGCTGGTGCTGATCACCTTGGCGCTTTTTGTGATGCTGAGCCAGGCGGCGTTGACGCTGGCGCTTGGGGTGATGGTGCTGGCGACGGCGCTGATTGATCGGCGGTTCAATCTGCCGCTCTTGGGCGGGGTGGCGCAGGTGGGCGTTGCGGTGATCGGCTACCGTTTGGTGATTGATCCCGGTCTCTCTTGGGCGGTGCGCGAGGCGGGCTTGGGGGATGTGTTGCTGTCGCATCTGGGGCCGCTGATATTGCTTGGGGCGGCATGGTTTGTCATGGCGGCGCGGGCCGGTGGCACGACGCGGGTGGTGATTGAAAGCGCCGTTTGGACCATCACGGCGATCGTGCTCAGCGTGCTTTTGCAGCGTTGGCTGGGGGGGCCGGGGGCGATGGGCCATGCGGGTCTGGGCCTGACGGCGGCGGTGTGGCTGGCCTCTGCCATGGTGCAACTCTGGCGTTTGCGCGCGGGCGGGCGCGTGGTGCGATGGCTGCGGTTGGCTCTGGCGGCGGCTATGGGCGCGGTGGCGCTCGTGACGCTGGTGGCGCAGGCGCTATTGACCAATCCGCTTGTGCCGGTGCTCTGGCGCAGGGAATTCGTCAGCGGGCCGCTGATCCTTGATACATTGGCCGCCGCCTATTTGCCCGTTGCCTTGGTTTTTGCCTTGGCCGCGTGGAAGCTGGATCATCTGCCACGTTTGCTGCGGCAGGTCTTTGTCGTGGCGGGCGCGGGCTATGGCGCGTGGTATCTCGGGCTTGAAATCCGGCGGCTTTGGCAGGGGGATGATTTGAGCGTGCCGGGGGTTAGCGATGGTGAGCTATACAGCTACACGGTCGCGCTCATTCTGGTCTCGGTGCTGCTTTTGGTGATTGCATTGCTGCGACGGTCCGAGACGCTGCGCCGGGTGGCGATGGCCGGGGTCGCGTTTACCGTGGCCAAGGTGTTTCTGGTCGATATGGCAGGATTGGCGGGGCTGGTGCGGGTGGCCTCGTTCCTTGGGCTTGGCCTTTCTCTGGCGGGGCTGGCCTGGCTCAACCGGCGGATTGCCGAGCATATGGGGCGCGGGGCAGTTTAGCCCTGAGCGGCGCGCCATGCCGCCCAAGCCTCGGGTGTGTCAAGGTCGGTTGTGGCATGCTGACGGGGCAAGGGAACGGGCGTCACGGGATGCGCGCGCAAGAGGTCACGCGCGCCAGTGTCGCCGGTGATCTGGGCTAAGTCTGGCAGAAGGCGCGCGGGCAGAATAACCGGATGGCCGGGGGTGCCATCCGCATCGCATGCCCGAAAGATATGTTCACAATCATTTACTTGCAGCATGATCTTCATGTCATCTGCGGTCAGGTCCGGCAGGTCGGGGAGCAAGACCATTAGGGCTGTGACCCCTTCGGCCATTGCCCATGTCGCCCCCGCGCGCAGTGAGGCGGACATGCCGGTTGCGGCATCAGGCACAGGCAGGAGAGTGGCATCTAAACCCTTTAACGCCGTGCGGCGTGCAAGCCCCTCTGGTGGCAGGGTTACGGCCACGTCGCATCCGGTGCCAAGCGCAAGCGTCACGCGGTCCCGCAGAAGCGGTTGGCCACGCACCATTTCCAAGAGCTTGTCCGTCCCCCGCATCCGCGAAGATGCCCCGGCCGCGGGTACGAGAATCGCCACACCCCCCATCAGCGGATCAGGTTCATCCGCAGGCTGAGCTTGCGGCGGTACTCCTGCGGCAGATGGCGGTTGAGCCGGCGATTGATCAGGCCAAAGACACCGATCACAACCAGCGTGAGCAAGATGAAATAGCCGGCAAGAATGGGGTAGGGCACGAAGGGGTTAAAGGTCTTGTCGGCAAAATACTTGGCGTAATACAGCGCATCGCCGCGCTGTTGCCAGACCGGAAAGCCCGAAAAGAACACCAGCGTGGTGGCGTGAAAGAGAAAGATCGCCTCATTCGTATAAGCGGGCCATGCCAGCCGCAGCATGGTGGGCCAGATGATCCGGCGAAAGCGGGGCCAGCCGGAAAACCCGTAGGCATCCGCCGCCTCGACATCGCCCTTGGGAATGGAGCGGAGCGCGCCATAGAAAATCTCGCCGGAATAGGCTGCGGTGTTGAGGAAAAGCACGATCAGCGCCCCGAGCCACGCTGAGGTCAGAATGTCAAAGAAGGGTGAGACGGATTTGAGCGATAGAAAGAAGAAATAGGCAAAGAAGAACTGGATAAAGAGCGGCGATCCGCGAAAGACAAAGATGAACCATTCCGACAGCTTGCGGATCACGCGGTTGCGAGAGCCTTTGCCAAGGGCCACGGCAGTGGCAAGGATGAAGCCGCTGATGAGCGCGAAGAACCCGAAATAGACATTCCAGATCAGGCCAGAACCGATGAGGGTGAATTGCTGGCATAGGGTGAAATCGCTTTGTGGCAGAAGGCGTTCCCCAATACCAATGGCGCGCAGTCCGTAGGCTTGAATGGTCTCAAGGCAGCTCATGCCGCTTTCCTTTGCGCTTCACCGCCGGTGGTGGCCTGCCCCAGAGTGAGGCGTTGCATCAGGCGTTCCAGCACCACTTCGGAGATGCGGGTAAAGCCAAGGTAAAACACCATCAGCCCGAGAAAATACCACATCCGCCAGTCGCCATGCGGGTATTCCGTAAAGCGTGGGTTGGCGGTGGCACCGAGTTCGCGCGCCCAATAGACGATATCCTCGACCCCCAAGAGAAAGAGCAACGGCGTGGCTTTGATCAGCACCATCCAGAGATTGCCAAGGCCGGGCAGGGCGTAAACCCACATCTGCGGCACCATGATCCGCCAAAACGCCTGACGCCGGGTCATGCCATAGGCCTCTGCGGTTTCCATCTGGGCGCGCGGCACGGCACGCATCGCGCCAAAGAGCACGTTGGCGGCAAAAGCACCAAAGACAATGGCAAAGGTCAGCACTGCAAGGGTGAAGCCGTAGGTTTCATGCACCCATTGTGGGGCAGAACCGAGCGGCAGTTTGGCGGCCTGACAGACCACGAAATCATTGCCTTGACGGATCGGTTGATCCCAGTCAGGGCAGAGGATTTGATGCCGCGCCCATTCAAACGCTTGGTCAAGAGCGATGACAAAAAAGAGGAAAAACGCGATGTCGGGCACGCCGCGCACGATTGCGATATAGGCTTTGCCGAGCCAGCGGACCGGGGCGATATGCGCCCGCGCGGCCATGGCCCCGCCAAAGCCAAAGGCGAGGGCCGCAGGTGCCGTAATCGCCAGCAGCAACAGCACAGTGCCCACCGCATAGTAGAGTTGCAGGTGTTTGGACGTGGTGAGATAACAGCTCAGCCACGCAAGCCCGTCGAGATTGGCCGGATCGGAGCAAAAGGCAAACATCGCATTCAGCCTTGTTGGAGGGGGCGGGGCCGCATCGGACCCCGCCGGTCGGTCAACCTCAGAAGGTCAGGCCGATTTCCCATTTCTCGATGAGCGCGTTCAGGCTGCCGTCGTCCTTCATGGATTGGATGGCGGCGTCGAGCTTGCCTTTGAGTTCGGTGTCGCTTTCGCGCAGGCCAAGGCCGATGCCGCCGCCGATCATCACCATCTCTTCAAGCAGTTCGAGCCCTGCATCCTCTTCTGCCACCGGCAAAAGGAAGGCGCGGTCGGCCAGCACGGCATCTGCTTCGCCATTGCGCACGGCGGCGATGGATTCTTCGGGCGTGGCATATTCCACCAGCGTGGCACCGCTGCTGGCCACGTAGGACGCCTGAATGGTGCCCGACTGGGCCGCGATGACGCCGGATTTCACATCGACATCCGCCGACGGGGCAAGATAGGCCGAGGGATCGGGCAGGGTGTAGTTCTGGGTAAAGTCGATGACCTGATCGCGTTCTTCGGTAATCGACATGCCTGCGATGATCACGTCATAGTTGCCCGACACAAGGTTGGGAATAATGCTGTCCCAGTCATTCGTCACCCATTCGCAGGTCAGTTCGGCGCGCTTGCACAGCTCATCGCCCAACTCGCGCTCGAACCCGTCAACTTCGCCTTTGTCGTTGATGAAGTTATACGGAGGGTAGGCGCCTTCGGTGCCCAGCCGAACGGTGTCGGCCATGGCAAATCCAGCCGAGAGGGCCAGTGCGGCAGTGGTGAGTAGTAGTTTCTTCATGGTTTTCTCCCTTTGAGTGGTGGTCTTGCCTCAGCCGCCAGTGGTGGAACTGAGGAATTGTTGCAGGCGCGTCGATTTCGGCGCGCCAAAGAGGGTGTCGGGCGGACCCTGTTCTTCGATCAGCCCTTGGTGCAGGAACACGACATGGTCGCTGACATCAGCGGCCATTTTCATATCATGGGTGACGATCATCATGGTGCGGCCCTCATTGGCCAGATCCTTGATGACGCGGATCACCTCTTGTTCCAGCTCTGGGTCAAGCGCGGAGGTGGGTTCGTCAAACAAGAGCGCCTCTGGCTCCATGCACAGGGCACGGGCGATCGCTGCGCGTTGTTGTTGACCGCCGGACAATTGCGCCGGGTAAACATCGCATTTGTCGCCAATACCCACCTTGTCGAGATATTTGCGCGCGGCGGCCTCAACCTCGTGCCGATCCCGGCCCAAGACCGTAACGGGTGCCTCCATCACGTTCTGCAGGATCGTGAGATGCGCCCAGAGGTTGAATTGCTGAAACACCATGCTGAGATTGGTGCGGATGCGCAGCACTTGTTTGGGGTCAGCGGGGTGGCGCGCCAAGCCTGCGCCCTTCCACTGAACCGGCTCGCCCTTGAAGAGGATGTCGCCCTGTTGGCTATCTTCAAGCAGGTTGGCGCAGCGCAGGATGGTCGATTTACCAGAGCCCGAAGACCCAATGAGCGACACAACATCGCCGCGATGGGCGGCAATATCGACCCCCTTGATCACTTCAAGCGCGCCATAAGCCTTGTGCAGGTTGCGTATCTCGATAACCGGGGGCGTGTCTGACAAGGGGTGCTTCCGTTTTGGTGCGGTTTTGACGGCTTTATGACAATAGGGCCGAAAAAATGGGCCGATGCAACTTGCAAAACGGGCGATTGGGGGGCGGTTTGTGCGATTTGACGCGCCGTCAGCTCAATTCGGAGGCGTGAGTGGCGGGGGCGGCGCAGGATTGGGCGGGGCCAAATAATCCTCGGTGGCAATATAGGTCACGCCCTTTAACCCAAGGGTTGCGCGCGCTGCCGCAGGCAGCGCCATGATTGCTGCCTCGAGGGCGTCGCGCAGTGCGTCTGCATCGCGCCCGAGCGCGGTAATGTAGGGCAGCGCCGGGGTAGGATCGGTATGGGCCAACACGCGCAACCCCGTCGTGAAGGGATCATGTGCCTGCATCAGGTGCCAACTCAGCACATCGAGCGCGGCAATATCGGCGCGCCCTTCGGCCACGGCCATGGCCGAGGCGCGATGCGCGCCGGTGTGGACGGGCGTGGTAAAGGAAAATCCACGCGCGGCGGCCCAGTTCTGTGGCGCGGCCCAACCCGATTGCGACAGACCGTCGTTATAGGCCAGACGCGCGGTGGCGAACGCCTCGGGATGGGTGCGTGGATCATCTGCACGCGCGACAAAAACGCTATGGTAATATCCCGGTGGGCAGCTTGGCAGGTCAAGCACGGGACTGGCCACCAGCGTTACATGCCCGTGCAGCCGCGCACGGTAGGGATAGCCGCAGGTTTGCGACAAGAGCAGATCAGGGCTACGCCAGTGATCCCAGAGGTTACCGTCCCGGGTGAGGGTCTCTGGCCCGTCGCCCAAGGCTGCGCGCATGGCGTTCCAGAGGGCATCGTTGCACGCCGCCGTCTCGGGGCGGTCATACATGGATAGGCTGACGATCACGTGCTGCCCATGACGCGCTGACGGGCGCGCGCGCTTTCCTGATCGGTGATGCCCAAGAGGCTGGCCACCAGACGCAAGAGCGCGTCCTCATCGGCCTCTCGCACCCCATCGGCCAAGGCCACTTGCCAGAGCGCTTCGATCACACCAAGGCGATCCTCATGTGGCACCGCGTCCTTGATGGCGCGCGTGAAGCGCACGGTGTCGGGGGCTTCGCTCTCAAGCGTTTCGGCCTCTTGGCGCAGGGCTTCGGCCTCTGCCTGAGGCAAGTCGTAGCGGGCAGAGATGATGCGCGTGATGCGGATGATCTCGGAGGCGGAATAATCTCCATCGGTGCGCGCAACGCGCACGAGGAGGGCACAGAGCGCCAGACGGGCATCACCGCCGGTCAGGGGCTCGGGGGCTGGTTGGATCAGCCGTTTGAGGAAATCTGCGAACATGCCATAGGTATAGGGTGCCAACCGCGACGCGCCAATGGGGAATTACTGCGCCTCGGCCAAGGCGCGGGCGGCGTCACTATCGGCATGGCTCAGGCCCATCGCCTCTCGCGCGGCGTCTATCACCTGCAACTCTTCTGGCTGGCTTGCGCCGTCGGACAGCACCACTTCCCACAGCGCCTCGAGCGCACCAAGCCGAGCCTCGAGGCTGACGGTCTCGCGGATGATGTGGCCAAAGCGATCCGTATCGGGGGCGGCGTGCTCAATCCGTTCCGAGACTGCGCGCATCTTGGCCGCCTCAACCGGCCCAAGCCCATAAATGCGCGCCAACAGACGATCTATCCGCTTGATTTCGGCCAATTCGTAATGGTGATCGGATTTCGCGACACGCACCATCAAGGCGGCCAAAGCCAGTTTCTCATCCGGCTCTGGCAGGGGGCCGGGTTTTGACGCAGAGAAGCTGTGTAGAAGGCGATTCAACATACCCAAAGTTTACGCGCCAAAGCAGCGCGCCCCAAGCAAATTTTTATGGGCTGCCCAAATGGCGTCACAGTTGTTCCGCAGAAAGCGCACTTTCGGCGCGCAGAGATAGCGCATTGTTTTTTCGCGATAGTTACGGAGCCGATGATGCCGCAAGCCAGTCCGTTTGATTGGTCCGCAAGCCCTGTTGCCGAGCAAATCGAGTATTTGCGTGGCCTGGCGCCAGAGTCGTTTCATCAGGCGCTCATCGAGTATGACTGGGCGCTTGCGCCTGAGCCTGTCTTGGGCTGGGCCATGGCACAACGGGGTATTGACCTGTGCACAGCGCTTTCCGTTTTTTTCAACGGCGACCCGGGGCGGTTCAATTACATGCCAAAGCCACATGTGCCAGAGCCATATCGTGGCGTGGCACGGGTGCTGGATAATATCTGTTTGCGGGTCAACAGTGGATTTTACCTGATTTATCCCGGTAAACTCCCGTGTTGCCAGCACCGGCTCTCGAAGTGGCTGTGCTACCAGCAGGCGGACCGCGACGAAGGGCGGCGGGGGCGATGGATGCTGGATGAGCGTATTCTGGAACCGATGCTACAGGATGATCTGCGCTTGCCGCGCGATCAGGCCCCGGTGAACAAGCCGCGCCCGAGCCTCTGGCGCGATTTGCTGAGCCCGCTCATCGGGCTGGGGGTGGATCGCGACGTTCTGAAATACAAAGACCGTTTGTGACACGCGCCCTCAGAGCTTGCGCACTTTCAATCGCGTGATGCGGTTGTCCTTGCGGGCCATGACCTGAAACCGGAAGCCGTGAAAGATAAAGACCTGATCCACCTTGGGGATCATCTGCGCCTCATGGATCACAAGCCCTGCGACGGTATTGGCGGCCTCGTCGGGGAGGTTCCAGTCGTTGGCGCGGTTGAGGTCGCGGATGGTCATCGCCCCATCGACGAGAAACTGATTGTCTTCGGTCCGGCGCACGGGATGTTCGGCATCCGGGTCGAATTCATCGGTGATCTCGCCGACGATTTCTTCCAGAATATCCTCGAGCGTGATCAGACCCTGAAGCGTGCCATATTCATCAACCACCATGGCGAAATGGCTGCGCATCCGCAGAAATTGGCGCATCTGGTCGTCGAGCGTTGTGGTTTCAGGCACGAAATAGGGTTTGCGCGCGATACTGCAGACGTCGAAATTCTTGAGCGCGGCAGCGCCATCCTGCGATTCTGTCACCAGTTTGTGCATGGCGCGCAACAGATCCTTGGCGTGTACCACGCCGATGATGTTGTCAGGGTCGTCGCGATAAAGCGGTAAGCGGGTGTGGTTGCTCTTGAGGCATTGATCGAGAATCGCGTCAGGCTCTGCTTCGGCGTCGATCATCTCGATCCGCGAGCGATGCAGCATGATTTCCTCGACAGCACGTTCTCCGAGGTCGAGCGCGCCAAGGATACGGTCGCGGTCTTCCTTTTCCACCACCCCTTCGGATTGCCCAAGGTATAGCGCACCTGCGATTTCCTCGCGCACGGCCAGAATGTGGCTGTCAGGATCGGTTTGCACGCCAAAAAGCGCCAGAACCCGGCGCACGAACCAACGCACGGCGGTGACGATCGGGGAAAAGATCTTGATCACCCAGACGATGATGGGCGCGGTGCGCGCAGCGGCGGCCTCGGCATTGGTGATGGCATAGGTCTTGGGCAGGACTTCGGCAAAGACCAGCACGAGAAGGGTCATCACCAGCGTGGCAAGGGCAACACCGCTCTCGCCAAAGAGGCGGGTAAAGAGCGCTGTGGCCAGCGACGCGGCCAGAATGTTCACCATGTTGTTGCCAAGCAGAACCGAGCCGATGAGCCGCTCGTTATCCTCGGTGATCCGCAGCGCCGTTTCCGCCCCGCGCGAGCCTTTTTCCGCCTGCGCCCGAAGTTTCCCGCGGGAGGCGGCAGTAAGCGCAGTTTCGCTGCCCGAGAAATAGGCAGACATGACCAGCAGGGTGACGATTGCACCGCAGGTGATCCAAAATGTCAGGTCGGTTGCGCTTGACGCGGCTTCCATCTCTTTGCAGTCCCTTTTAATTTATTGGGTTATGGGGTGTCCGTCCCCTGCATTCAAGGGAGCATGGGCCATGCGGATCATGGATTTGGGAGAGTTGTTTGGTCCTGTGCTGATTTTCGGTGGGCCCTATTCTAATTTGCAGGCGACGCAGGCGTTGCTGGCATGGGCAGATGCACATCACTTTCCCCCGGAGCGCCGGATTTGTACGGGCGATGTCGTGGCCTATTGTGCGAACCCTGCCGAAACGGTGGCCCTTATTCGTGCGGCGCAGTGTCCTGTGCTTGCGGGCAATTGTGAGCGACAGTTGGCGCGCAATGAACTGGACTGCGGCTGTGGCTTTGGCGCGGGCACGCAATGCGATCTTTTATCAGCGGGGTGGTATCGTCACGCCGACCGATTCATTGGGGCTGCGGATCGGGGCTGGATGGAGACTCTGCCAGATCTCATCCTGTTCACGCATGCTGGTCGGCGTGCGGCCGTGATCCATGGCGGTCTGACGGATGTCAGCCGATTCGTCTGGCCAGTGTCGGATGAGGCAGTTTTTCTTGAGGAAATATCACATATTCAAGAGGTTGCAGGCCATATTGATTATGTTTTCTCAGGCCATTCCGGGGTGATGTTTCAGCGTCGTATCGGCGCGGTGGACTGGATTAATGCGGGGGCAATCGGCATGCCGCCCCATGATGGACGGGTCGAGACCGGATTTGCCGTACTGGACGCGCACGTGACCTTTCATCGTCTCGCCTATGATTATCTGGGCGCGCAGGCTGCGATGCGGGCGGCGGGGCTGGTGCAGGGCTATGATACGGCCCTTACATCTGGCTATTGGCCATCCGAGGAGGTTTTGCCCCCGGTCTTGCGCCGGGCGGCCTGTGCCAACGGGTGATGCTCTTGCACAAGCGCCTGAAGGCGGGCTTCAAGCACGTGGGTATAAATCTCGGTTGTGGCGACATCGGCATGACCAAGAAGCGTCTGAATTACGCGTAAATCGGCACCGTTGGCCAAAAGATGCGTGGCAAAGGCATGGCGCAGGGTATGCGGCGTGACCTTGTCGGGATCAACATGAGCTTTGACAGATATTTCTTTGATAAGGTTGTAAAATCTATGGCGCGTGAGATGTCCGGAGGCACCCCCTGAGGCGAAGAGATAGGGGGAGGATTGCACGCCTTTGGCGCGGCGCGCGCTCTCTTCGGCATCGCGAATCGCAAGCCAGTCGCTGAGGGCTGCGCGCGCGGGCGGCGAGAGTGGCACCATGCGTTCCTTGCCGCCTTTGCCGCGCACCAAAATCATGCGTGGATCGCCTCGCGCGGCACCAAGTGGCAAGGACACCAGCTCGCTGACGCGCATGCCCGTAGCATAGAGCAGCGCCACAAGGCAGGCGTTGCGGCTGCGCTCCGACGCTGTGCGCCCATGAGCGGGGGCCATGTCGAGCAAGCGGCTGACCTCTTCTTCGCTGAGGGTCTTAGGCAGGCGCTGTGCCTTGCCCGGTCCCTTGATGCGAATGGCGGGGTTATCCGCGCGCAACCGCTCATCAAAGGCAAAGCGGTAAAGCTGACGAATCGCCGAAAGCCTGCGCGCCCGCGTGGCCCGCGCGAGGCCCTGTGCATCGCAGAAGACAAGATAGCGATCAATGTCAGGCTGAGTGAGAGTTTGCAGCGCAAGCCCTTGATTTTCAACCCATTCGGAAAAGTCTTTGAGATCCCGTGCATAGGCGAGCAGCGTGTTTTTTGCGGCCCCAAGCTCGGCGGCCTGCGCCTCGAGAAAGAGATCAATCCAGCGCGCGGCCTCGGTCACCCGCGTGGGTCCAACAGCAGCAATTGTAAAGCCGCGCGGCGGGCGGTGTCCTCAAGCCCCAAGGTGCGCAGCGTGGCAATTGCCCCCGGCAGTGCATCGCGCGCCCGGTCGCCATGGCCGATCTGTCGCGCAGCGGCCAGAATCGCCTCGCCCAGTCGTCCGGCGTCGATCAGCGCCTGATGATCTGCCGGCGGGGCGCTGTTGGCGAATCCTGCGGCGATCGCACTTTGGAGTGAGGTGCGCGCCGCTTCGGCCGATGGGGCACCACGGGCGGTATCAATCAGGAACTGTTGATCCGACGAGGGCGAGGACAGCCGCGCAGAAGCAGTTTCATACTGCTCTGATAAAAGCATGATTTCAAAGACTTGCGAGGCGATGTTCTGCGGGATTTCTGCAGTATCAAGGCGCTCTGCAAAAAGCTCGGCAAAGATCACCTCTAGCCGTTGGTCGCGCGCGGCGCGCCAGGCTCTTGGCAAGGCTTCGACAAGGTCTTGTGATGCCCCTTCGCTTAGCGCCTGATCAAGCGCCTGAATTGCCGCAACCCGATCCCAGACGCCGCCTGAGGCAGCCGGGCGGCGATCTGTATAAAGGCCCAAAAGGCGCGAGGCAGGCACGGCACCTGTGCGCGCAAGACGTTCTGCCGCCTCGATTTCGGCCTTCCAGCCGGAATTGCCGCGCAAATCAGCCATGGCGAAGGCGCGCGGCAGATTATGGGTTGGGAGGGCCGTGCCGATAGCCTCAAACAGCCGAAATTGCAGCGCTGTAAGGGATTGGGGTGGTTCCGGCGGTTCGGTTTCCTCGATCAATTCGGGATCAAGGTAGAGAGCCAGAAGGGTGGCATCGGTTTCGGAGAGTGTGCCGAGGGCGGTCGCGCTGTGATAGGTGAGCGCGGCGGTGTTCCAGTCGCCACTGCGGGCGGCGCAGTAGATACGCGCGCCGATATCCGACGTCAGACGCGGCTTGCGGCTGAGCATGGCGCAGGCGGGGTCCTCTTGCCCGAGCAGAAGAGAGAGGTCAAACCATTGATCAAAAAGTGATTTCGTCATGGGTCCGGCCCGCTCTGCCATGGCCTGTGCGGGTTCTATCGCGCCAAAGCTGCGCAGCGCCTTGAGGCGTGCTTGCAGGAATGCGGCATCTGATCCGGCATCAAGAGGGGCATTCGCCTCGGCCAGCAGCAGGGTGTAATAGAGCGCCTGAATGGCAGGTAAAGGTTCGGATTCTAGATGTGACAGGGCACGCAAAAGCGTTGAAGTTGTGCTTTTTTCCCAAAGGGTTACTGGCAAGCCTGTGGTGGTGCTGGGCAGTAGGCCAACAGCATCCGCACGCGGTGCGTCCAGCGCGGTGACGGTCACGTTTGGTACGGTGACGGCATTGGCGGAGGGCGGTTCCGAGAATGAGGGGCGCGGTACGGTCGTGACGGCTGCGGTGCTGGCCTCATCCAACCACTCAATCGCAGAAAGCGGTTGCTGCGCGAGGGCGGCACCCGTCGTGGTCAATCCAAGGAAAACTACCGTGCTAATCCGTCTCAAGAATGATGTCCTGCCGAATCTCGGTCTGGTCAGGTGAGAAATCCGCGCCAAAGAATGGCCCGATATAGGCATAGGCCACTAAGGCAATGAAGCCTAGAATAGCCAGATAAATCAGCCACTTGATCAATCGCAGCATGTTATCCCCTGCCTGAATTGCCCGTTCTTTTTCCCAAGTTATAACTGGCCTTTTGCGCAAGATCACGTCATTGAGTGAAAAACTTTGTGAATGGGCAAGGGAGCGCCGAAAGTGTCGGGCAAAGGGCACTGGACATTGGGCAAGACGGTTGTGCTGGTGGGCATGATGGGGGCGGGCAAGACGGCGGTGGGCAAGGCGCTGGCGGCCCGGATTGGCGTGCCGTTTCTCGATTCGGATGCTGAGATCAAGAAGGCCGCGAATATGGCGATTTCCGAGATATTTCAAAGGGATGGCGAGACGTTTTTTCGGGCGCGGGAGACCGAGGTGATCGACCGTTTGCTCGATGGGCCGCGAGCGATCCTGTCCACGGGCGGGGGCGCGTTTTTGGCGGAGCGCAACCGGGATCTTGTGGCGCGCAAGGGGGTTTCGATCTGGCTCGATGCGGATCTTCCGCTTTTGTGGTCTCGGGTAAAAGGAAAGAATACCAGGCCCTTACTGCGCACAGCTCATCCATATGAGACACTTGCGGATATCTATAATGCCCGTGTGCCGATCTATGAGTTGGCAGAGATCCGGGTGCGGGCGCGGCCGGAGTACAGTGTCGAGGCAATGGCCGAGCAAGTTCTTAACGCGCTCAGCGCGCGCAAGGACGTATTGGAGTGGGTGGAATGACCGAAATCGTGCATGTGGGCCTGCCGGGACGGGAGTATGATATTCACATCGGGCCGGGTCTGTTGGGGCAGTCCGGGGCGCTGATTGCACCGCTGTTGCGGCGTCCGCGTGTGGCGATTGTGACCGATGAGACGGTGGGGCCATTGCACTTAGCAACGCTTTGCAACGGATTGGAAAAGAACGGTATTTCTTCGGTTTCGCTGACGCTTCCGGCGGGGGAGGCGACCAAATCCTGGCCGCATTTCGAGCGGGTGGTCGAATGGTTGCTGGAGGAAAAGGTTGAGCGCAATGACGTGGTGATTGCCTTTGGCGGTGGCGTGATTGGTGATCTGGTCGGGTTCGCGGCGGCGGTGCTGCGGCGGGGCGTGCGCTTTGTTCAGGTTCCGACGAGTTTGCTGGCGCAGGTCGACAGCTCTGTGGGGGGCAAGACGGGGATCAACGCGCCGCAGGGCAAGAACCTGATCGGAGCGTTTCACCAACCAAGCCTTGTTCTAGCGGATATCGAGGTGTTGGGAACGCTGACGGAACGCGATTATCTGGCCGGTTATGGCGAGGTGGCCAAATACGGATTGCTTGGAGATAGTGAATTCTTTCAGTGGCTTGAAGGCAATGCTTCACGTGCCGCAGCGGGTGATATGGCAGCGCGACTTTATCTTGTGACGCGGTCGGTTGAGATGAAAGCCGAGATTGTGACGCGCGATGAGACCGAGCAAGGTGACAGGGCCTTGCTTAATCTGGGTCATACATTTTGTCATGCCCTGGAGTCTGCCACACAGTATGATGGGTCGCGGCTCTTGCATGGGGAGGGGGTTGCGATTGGTTGCGCGCTTGCATTCGAGGTGTCGGCGCGGCTTGGCTTGTGTTCGCAGGAAGACCCAAGCCGGGTGCGGGCGCATCTGCGCGACATGAAGATGAAGGTTGATCTTTCTGATATTGCTGGAGATTTGCCAGATGCCGATGGGCTGATTGCCCTTATGGGGCAGGATAAAAAGGTTGTTGATGGCAAGCTGCGGTTCATCCTTGCGCGCGGGATTGGTGAGGCGTTCATCACCTCGGACGTGCCGCCGGATGTGGTGCGCGACGTGCTGCGCGAGGCGCTGCGCGGGCGGGGGTGACCCTTACGGACCTTACAAATCGTAAGCTGATTTTGTAAGGTCCGCTGTTACCGTTAGCCGCTCAGTCTGACAGCTTGACGAGAGCGTGACGTTTCTTACCCGCCGACAGCTTGATCGGCGATGTCAGGGCTGCGGCGTCGATCATCAGGCCCGCGTCGGTTAACGGTTCGTCATCCAAACGCGCGCCGTTTTCAGTGATCAGGCGCTTGGCCTCTTTGCCGGATTTGGCAAGACCGGCGCGCACGATGAGTTGTACGATGGAAATCCCCTCGGCCACCTCATCCGCTGTCACCTCGACGGTGGGCAGGTCATCACCCACGCCGCCATGTTCGAACACCTCGCGCGCGGTGGCCTCGGCCGCCGCCGCCGCCTCGGGCCCATGCAGGAGGGTTGTGACGGCGTTGGCGAGAATGATCTTGGCGGCGTTGATGTCGGAGCCTTCCAAAGCGCCAAGGCGGTCGCATTCTTCAACCGGCAGTTCGGTGTAGAGTTTGAGGAAGCGCCCGGTGTCGGCGTCGGTGGTGTTGCGCCAGAATTGCCAGAATTCATAGGGGCTGAGCATATCGCCCGACAGCCAGACCGCGCCGCCCGCCGATTTGCCCATCTTGCGCCCATCCGAGGTGGTGAGCAGCGGCGACGTGAGGCCGAACACCTCGTGGTCGATGACGCGGCGGGTGAGGTCGATGCCGTTGATGATATTGCCCCATTGATCCGAGCCGCCCATTTGCAGGACGCAGCCGTGGCGACGGTTCAGTTCAAGGAAATCATAGGCTTGCAGGATCATGTAGTTGAATTCGAGGAAGGACAGCGATTGCTCGCGGTCAAGGCGCGATTTCACCGATTCAAAGGACAGCATCCGGTTCACGGAGAAATGCCGCCCGATGTCACGCAGGAATTCGAGGTAGTTGAGCCCGTCGAGCCATTCGGCGTTGTTGAGCATCATGGCATCCTGCGGCCCCTCGCCGTAGGCAAGGTAGCGGGCGAAGACGCGGTTCATGCCAGCGATATTGTCGTCGATTTGCGCGGGTGAGAGCAGCGGGCGTTCATCCGAGCGGAACGAGGGATCGCCCACCTTGGTGGTGCCACCGCCCATAAGCGTGATCGGGCGGTGCCCGGTCTTTTGCAGCCAACGCAGCATCATGATGTTGAGCAGGTGCCCAACGTGCAAAGATTTCGCCGTGGCGTCGTAGCCGATATAGGCGGTGACGGTTCCAGCACTCAATGCCTCGTCCAGACCCTGATAATCGGTGCAGTCGGCGAGATAGCCGCGCGACATCATCACGTTCAGGAATTCGGATTTGGGGCGATAGGTCATAATGCTTGTCCCGGCTTGGTTTGCGCGGCATGTATATGCAGTCGGTGGGCAAAGGAAAAGGCCATGTTGAAGGCGGAGCGCCTCTGGGCGTTGGGGGCGATGTCGGGCACCTCTTTGGATGGGGTGGATGCGGCCATGGTCGAGACTGATGGCGCGACGATTTATGCCTTTGGCCCAAGCGCTTATCGTGCCTATTCCGCCGAGGAGCAAGCGGTGTTGGCGGCGGCGTTAGGCAAGTGGCCGGGCGAAGATTTGGCGGAGGCACAAGCGCTGGTTGAGAGCGCGCATCTGGAGGTTTTGAGCCGGTTTGACGGCGCGGCGCTGGTGGGGTTTCACGGGCAGACCTTGGCGCATGAGCCGCGCGGGCGGGGCACGCATCAGCTGGGGGATGGGGCGCGTTTGGCCGAGGGGCTCGGCCTGCCGGTGGTCTGGGATTTTCGCAGCGCGGATGTTCGGCTGGGCGGTGAAGGCGCGCCGCTGGCCCCGTTTTTCCATTTCGCCTGTGCCAAATGGATCGGGGCGACGGAGCCGCTGGCGTTTCTGAACCTTGGCGGGGTGGGCAATATCACTTGGGTTGATCCAAGTTTCGCGCGGCCTGAAGAGGCGGGGGCAGTGCTGGCGTTTGACACCGGGCCTGCCAATGCGCCGATCAATGATTTGATGCTGGCGCGGCGGGGCGAGGCGTTTGACCGTGATGGCGCCTTGGCGCGTCAGGGGGAAGTGGCGCAGGGGGCGTTGGAGCTGTTTCTGGACGAGCCTTATTTCCTGCGAATGCCGCCCAAGTCACTGGACCGGGACACATTTGCCGACATGATCGGATTGGTGGGAGAGTTGGGCGATGCCGATGCGGTGGCAACATTGACCGGAATGGCGGCGGCGGCGGTGTTGCGCGGCATGGAGCATTGCCCGCGCCCGCCGGTGCGATTGCTGGTGACGGGGGGTGGGCGGCATAATCGCGTGATGATGCAGATGTTGCGTGCCGCCCTTGATTGCCCGGTTGAGCCGGTCGAGGCGGTGGGGCTGGATGGCGATATGCTGGAGGCGCAGGCCTTTGCCTATCTGGCGGTGCGGGTGGCGCGGGGGTTGCCCACCTCTTGTGCCAGCACCACAGGGGTGCGGGCCGCAGTTTCGGGTGGAACAATCAGCCGGGTGGAGGGGGTGTGATGCAGTACGATCTGGATGAGGGCGCGGGGGCGGGGCTTCGGCTGGGCATGATCATGCTCAGCACGGATGAGACGGTGGAATATGAGGCGCGGATGGTGCTGGCGGGGCGCGATGTGAACCTGATGCATGCGCGTATTCCGGCGAAGGCCGATGTGACGCCCGAGGATCTGGCCAGCATGGCGCCCGAGATGACGCGCACGGCGGCGCTCTTGCCACGCGATTTGCGGGCGGTGGCCTATGCCTGCACGTCGGGAGCGACGATCATCGGATCGGACGAGGTGGCGCGGTTGATCAATCTGGCGCACCCGGGCGTGCCGGTGACGAACCCGCTGAGTGCGGTGATCGCGGCCTTGCATCGGTTGCAGGTGCGGCGGATCGCCATGGTGACGCCCTATGTGCGTGAGGTCAGCGGGCCGATGGCGGCGGCGCTCGGCGCGGCGGGGATCGAGGTGATCCATTCGGTTAGTTTCGGTCAGAAAGAGGATTGGACCGTCGCGCGGATTGCTGAAACAAGCACGCGGCGTGCGATGCTGGAGGCAGGGCGCGTGCCGGGGGTTGAGGCGGTTTTTGCCAGTTGCACCAATTTACGCACCTTTGGGGTGATTGACGCGGTTGAGGCGGAATTGGGCCTGCCGGTCGTGACCTCGAATCAGGCGCTTTTTTGGGATATGCTGCGGCGGGCCGGGGCTGGGGCACTGGGATGGGGGCCGGGGCGGTTATTCACGATGGACTATGGAAAGATCGACGCATGAAGAATGAACCGCTGAAACCCGCAACAATCGCCGCGCAGGCAGCGGGGGCCAAAGACAGCGCCACGGCGGGCGTGGTGCCGGGAATTTCGTTGGCCACGACCTATACGCGGGGGGCCGATTATGCCCTGCTGCGCCCCGACAATATCTATGGGCGCGATCAGAATGATACGGTGCGGCAGGCGGAAGAGGTGATCCGGCAACTCGAGGGTGCGGCGGCGACGCTTCTGTTCCCGAGTGGTATGGCAGCGGTGGCGGCGGTGTTTCGGGCGTTGCCCAGTGGCGCGCGGGTGGTGATGCAGAATGGCATCTACTGGGGCACGTTAAAGTGGGTGCGGGCCTATTGTGTGCGGCGCGCCATCCTGCTTGATGAGATTGACGCGGCGGACCCGGCGGCGCTGGCGGCGGCATGCCGATCCTCGGCGGATATGGTCTGGATCGAGACGCCGTCAAACCCGTGGCTGAAAACGGTCGAGATCGCCACGGCGGCGGGCATGGCACATAAGGCGGGGGCGCTGTTGGTGGTCGACGGCACAGCGGCGACGCCGGTGCTGACGCGGGCGCTGGATCTGGGCGCGGATATTGTCATGCATTCGGGCACCAAGGCGCTCAACGGGCATTCGGATGTGTTGGCGGGGGTGCTGTCGTGCCGCGAGCCGGGCAATCCGATGTGGCAAGAGATCGCGACAGACCGGCATGATGCGGGCGCGGTGATGGGGCCGTTCGAGGCGTGGCTGCTGATGCGCGGCATGCGGACGCTGCCGCTGCGGATGGAGCGGATGTGTGAGAATGCCCTCGCGGTGGCGCGGTATCTTGAGGAGCATCCGAAGGTTGAAACGGTGTTTTACCCCGGATTGGCCAGCCATGCGGGCCATGCCATTGCCACGCGGCAGATGTGTGGCGGCTATGGCTATTTGCTGTCCGCCCTGGTGGCGGGCGGGCGGGAGCGGGCGCTGGAGGTGGCGGGCCGGTTGCAGCTGTTCCAGCGCGCCACATCGCTGGGCGGGGTCGAGAGCCTGGTGGAGCATCGCCACACGATCGAGCCGCATACCGGCATTCCCGAGGGGTTGTTGCGGTTTTCCGTGGGGATCGAGGATGCGGGCGACCTGATGGCTGATCTGGCGCAGGCGTTGGAGGGGTAGGCTGGGTTTTTCTTGGGTTGTTTGAGGGGGTTGAGTGAGGTCCCGGGTCAGGCCCGGGACGGCCCCTAAGGAGGACACGCCCCGGCCTTGAGCCGGGGGGTCTTGCTTTTCGTCTATGAGGTCCCGGGTCGAGCCCGGGACGGGTTTAGTGCGCCGAGCGGATCGCGGTCAGGAGCGCGTGATGCAGGGAGCCCGCCGAGGAGCGGGGGCCGATCACCGAGATATGGCGCGGGCTGTGGCACAAGAGGAAGCAGCCCATATGCTCGACCGCGGCACGCTGCGCCTCGCCGCCCGTAAAGGAGCGGGTATTGGCGTTGGTGAGGCGTTCCAGCACATCGGCCAGCCCATCGCCGCTGAGGTCAAAGCGGCACCATGCGCCGGTTTGGTCTGTGACGCTTGCGGCCCCCTTAGCCTGCGCCTTGACCTGCTTGGCCAAATCCTCGTGGGTTTCAACCGGGGCTGACAGCATCCATTGATCCGGTCCCATCCAGAAGGCGGTGAGTGTGGCACCGCCCATGCGGGCCGGGCCGGGGGCCGGGGTGCCGATCAGGGCAGCTATGAGCGCGCTTGTCTGTGCCTCATGCCCAAGGCGGGCGGCGACAGAGGCCAAGGCGCGGTCGGTGACTTCGGTCAGGGTCACGGGGCCGTGGTTGTCGATACGGGGACGGGTCGCCCCGAGCGGGGTGATGGCGATGAGATCATGCACGGAGGCGCTCTCCTTCTGGATCGACGAAATGGGCGCTGACGACTTCGACGTCATGTTCGACGCCGGTCAGGGGGGACACAAGGCGCAGGGTTTCGCCCAAGCGGGTATCGCCGGATTTAAGGAAGGCCAGCGCGATGGAATGCCCGAGATTGGGCGAGTAGCAGGCGGAGGTCACATAGCCCTGATCATGAGCGGCATCGACCGGGCTGCCCTTGGTCATCAGATGCGCGCCTGCGGGCACGGGTTTGGAGCGGTCTACCGGGCGCAGGCCGACAAGGCGCAGCGCGTCCGGTGCATTGAGACCGTCGCGGCGCGAGAGCACGGCCCCGATGGAATCCTTGTTGGCCGAGACCATCTTGCCCATCCCGAGATTGAGGGCGGTGGTGGTGCCGTTGAGTTCGTTGCCTGCCGCGTGGCCCTTTTCGATGCGCATGACGCCGAGTGCTTCGGTGCCATAGGCCACCACGTCAAACTCGCGCCCTGCCTCCATCAACCGACGGATCATGGCATCGCCGTAGCGCGTGGGCACGGCGATTTCATATGCCAATTCGCCCGAAAAGGAGATGCGGAAGAGGCGCGCGGGCAGGCCACCGCAAACGGTGATCTCGCCGCAGGCCATGAAGGGGAAGCCGTCGTTCGAGAGGTCGAATTCCGGGTCCACCACCTTTTGCAGCAGTTTGCGGGCATTGGGGCCAGCGACGGAAAACTGCGCCCAAGCCTCGGTCGTGGAGATGAGTTGCACATCCATGTCGGGGCAGAGGCATTGGCGCACGAATTCCATGTGGCGATAGACCGTGACCGCGTTGGCGGTGGTGGTTGTCACCACGAAGTGATCCTCGGCCAGACGCGCGGCGGTGCCGTCATCCATGGCAATCCCGTCCTCGCGCAGCATGAGGCCATAGCGGACGCGCCCGACGGGCAGTTTGGCGAAGGCGTTGCAATAGATCTTGTTGAGGAAGGCGGCGGCATCGGCCCCCTGCACGTCGATCTTGCCCAAGGTCGTCACATCGCAGATGCCAACGGAAGCGCGGGTTTGCAGCACCTCGCGGTCGACGCTTTGCCGCCAATGGGTTTCGCCGGCGCGCGGGAACCATTGGGCGCGCAGCCACATGCCGACCTCGACAAAGACAGCGCCCTGTTCCTCGGCCCAGAAATGGCTGGGGGTTTTGCGGGTGGGGCGGAAATCCTTGTCGCGCGCGCGGCCCGCAAAGGCACCGATGGCGGTGGGCGTATAGGGTGGGCGGAACATGGTGGTGCCCACCTCGGGGATGGATTTGCCCGCCACCTCGGCCATGATCGCCATGCCTGCGGTGTTCGAGGTCTTGCCCTGATCGGTGGCCATGCCAAGCGTGGTATAGCGCTTGAGATGTTCGACGGAGGTGAAGTTTTCCTGATGCGCCAGTTTGATATCCTTGGCGGTCACGTCGTTTTGTTGATCGACCCAAGCGCGCTTGGCCCCCTGCACATGCCAGAAGGGGGTGATCGCCAGCGGTGTATCCTCGGCCTGCGGCAGATCGGGGCGCGTGGCGGTGTGGCCAAGGTCGGCCGCAATCTGGGCAGCGATATCAGCCCCCGAAGTCAGGGCGGCATGGGTCGAGAAGAGGCCGTTGGCCGCGCCCGCAACCACCATGCCCTGAGGCAGGGTGCCGCCGGGCACGAAGGCGTGAATATCCGCGTTCCATGTGGGGCGGCCACGCTGATGGCAGGTGAGGCTGACGTTGGGGTTCCAGCCGCCAGAGACGCCAAGCGCACCACAGGTCACGCTGCGACGAGTGCCGCGCGCGTCCGTCACCTCGACCTTGGTCAGGCCAAGGCGGCCTGAGGTATTGGTGATGGTGCCGCCCGCGATGACCTCATAGCCGGTGCCTTTGGGCGCATCGGGGCGGGTGTCGATCACGGCGGTGACGGTGACGCCCTTGGCCAGAAGATCCCGCGCGGTGCGATGGCCGTCGTCATTATTGGTGAAGACGGCGATCTCTTGCGCCGGGGTGGCGGCCCAGCGGTTGGCAAAGGCCCGCAACGCGCCTGCCATCATGATGCCGGGGCGGTCGTTATTCTCGAAGACGATGGGGCGTTCGGTGGCCCCGGCGGCGAGAATGGCGCGGGTGGAATAGATGCGCCAGAGGATCTGGCGCGGCTTGCCCTCGGGGGGGACGGGCAGGTGATCGCTGACCCGTTCCAGCGCACCGTAGATGCCGTGATCGAAGGCCCCGAGTACGGTGGTGCGGGTCATCAGGCGCACATTGGGCAGGGCGGCAAGCCGTTCGGCGGTTTCTGCCGCCCAGTCATGGCCGGGCTGCTGGCCCATGGCAAAGGTTTCGGCATTGAGGCGGCCACCGGGCAGGGAATCTTCATCCGCGAGGATGACGTTGAGACCGGATTCGCCCGCCGTGAGGGCGGCGGCCAAGCCTGCGGGGCCTGCGCCGATGATCAGCAGGTCGCAATGCAGATAGCCCTTGTCGTAGCTGTCAGGGTCGGCTTGCAGGCTGAGCGATCCCAGACCGGCGGCGCGGCGGATGATCGGTTCGTAGAGTTTTTCCCAGAAGGCCGCGGGCCACATGAAGGTTTTGTAATAAAACCCGGCGGCAAAGAAGCTGGAGAGGCGGTCATTGATCGAGAGCGCATCGAAGGCGAGCGAGGGCCAGCGGTTTTGCGATTGCGCGGTCAGGCCGTCGAACAGTTCTGCGGTGGTGGCGCGGGTATTGGGCTCGCGCCGCGCGCCGTCGCGCAGTTCCACGATCGCGTTCGGCTCTTCCGAGCCAGCCGAGAGCGGGCCGCGCGGGCGGTGGTATTTGAACGAGCGGCCCATCAGGCGCACGCCATTGGCCAGAAGTGCCGAGGCAAGCGTATCGCCGGGGTGGCCCTTCATCCATTTGTCATCGAAGCGAAAAGAGATGGCGCGGCTCTGGTCGATCAGCCCGCCCTTGAGGCGATTTACTTGGGTCATTTGGAGCGTCCCTCGCGGCGGGCCACGTCGCGGGCCAGTTCCACAGCGGTGATTTCATGGGTGAGCGTGTTGCGGGTGACGACCAGCCAAGAGCGGTCGCCCTGTTCGTGAAACCACAGTTCGCGATGTGCCCCGGCGGGATTGTCGCGCAGATAGCCGTAGTCGATGAACTGCGCCAGCGCATCGGGTGCGTCCGGGTCGGGGCGGTTGATAAGGGCGGCGTCGCCTTTGTAGACGAATTCGCTGGCGTCGCGGGGGCCGAGGAGGGGGTGATTGATCAGCATGGCGCGGTCTCCCTCAATGCAGGTTGGGCTGGTTGCCCATGCCTTTTTCGTCGATCATCAGCCCTTTGGCGAAGCGATCGAAGCGATAGGCGGTGGCGGTGGGATGGGGCGTGTCGGTGGCGAGCAAATGGGCATAGACAAAGCCCGAGGCGGGCGTTGCCTTGAACCCGCCATAGCACCAGCCGCCATTGAAATAGAGCCCCTTAATATGGGTGTGGTCGATGATGGGCGAGCCGTCCATGCTCATGTCCATGATGCCGCCCCACATGCGCAGGAGCCGTGCGCGCCCGATCATCGGAAAGATCGCCATGCCGCCTTCGCAGACATCCTCGACCACGGGCAGGTTGCCGCGTTGGGCGTAGGAATTGTAGCCGTCGATGTCGCCGCCGAACACAAGCCCGCCCTTGTCGGATTGGCTGCAATAGAAATGGCCTGCGCCAAAGGTGATGACGCCGGGCAGCACGGGTTTGAGGCCCTCTGACACAAAGGCCTGCAACACATGGCTTTCAATCGGCAGGCGCATGCCCGCATGCGACATGAGCCGCGAGGACGAGCCGGCAACGCAAGCGCCGACCTTTTTGGCACCGATGAAGCCGCGCGAGGTTTCAACGCCAAGGCATGTGCCGTTCTCGATGCGGAAACCCGTGACTTCGCAATTCTGGATGATGTCCACACCGCGCTGATCGGCGGCGCGGGCATAGCCCCATGCCACCGCATCATGGCGCACGGTGCCGCCGCGATGCTGCGCCAAGCCGCCCTTGATCGGGAAGCGGGCGTCATTCACGTTGAGGAAAGGGTAGCGCGCGACGATCTGCGCGGTGCTGAGCAGGTCGGCATCGGCGCCGTTCAGCATCATCGCATTGCCGCGCCGAATGAAGGCGTCGCGCTGTGCGTCGGTGTGAATGAGGTTCAGGATGCCACGCTGACTGACCATAGCGTTGTAGTTCAGGTCTTGCTCCAGCCCCTCCCAGAGCTTGAGCGAGAATTCATAGAAGGGTTCATTCCCATCAAGCAGATAGTTGGAGCGGATGATGGTGGTGTTGCGGCCCACGTTGCCGCCGCCGATCCAGCCCTTTTCCAGCACGGCGATGCGCGCCTGCTTGAATTCCTTGGCCAGATAATAGGCCGTCGCCAGCCCATGCCCGCCGCCGCCTATGATGACGTAATCATAGGACGCCTGCGGCGTGGCATCACGCCAAGCGGGGCCCCAGCCCCGGTGGCCGGTGAGGGCCTCTTTGATGACCTTGAATCCTGAATAGCGCATTGTATCCGACTCCTTTGCCCCAATTTCGGGCAAAAAGGGCCGCTATGGTATATCGAATTCGGTCAAAGCCGGTCACAAATCGGACTCTGTGACAAAATGATTGCGCGCGATGCCTAGTCGGCGCGGATCGCTTCGAATTCGAGGATGATCCCGACAGCATCGCCCACGAACTCGGGCAGGGCATAGGTGCTGCCGAAATCGCTGCGCAGGATTTCGGCAGTGGCGGAGATGCCAAGCGTCTCTTTGCCGTGGCAGCAGGGGTAGACCGCGCGTTTGTTCAGGGTCACGTCGAGGGTCACGGGCTGGGTCACGCCGCGAATGGTCAGATCACCCGTTACGGTGCCGGTTGTTTCAGAGGTGGGCGTGCTGTCGGTGGCGGTGAAGGTGATCATCGGATGGCCGCCCGCATCCAGAAAATCAGGCGAACGGACGTGTTCGTCCCGCTTTTCGTGGTCTGTGTTGACGCTCGCGGCACCGATGCGGGCGGTCACCTCGCCCAGTTCCTGCGTCTCGGGGTCGTAGACAAAGCTGCCCTCGATGTCGGAAAAGCGGCCCAAGACCTTGGCATAGCCTGCGTGCATGATGGTGAAGGCCACCACCGTATGTTCGGGGTCGATTGTCCATGTGGCGGGGGCGGCCTGAGCGGGATGTGCCAAGCCAAGCGCGAGCGTGGTGCAGAGTGTGGTGCCAAAAGCGGTCAGTCTGAAAGCGGTCATGCGGTCTCTCCCATGTCAGGCGGTGTTGGCGTGGAGGGGGGCGGATTGCAGCGCGGGGCGGCGATCTTCGGGGATGTCAAAGAGGCCGGTGGCCTGCGACCAGCGGCTGGGGCGGGGCAGGGTCGACAGCACCGCCACCGGAATCGAGAGGAGAAGCGCCAGCAGCACCGGCGCGCCAAAGATCAGCGCCCAAGGGGCCTGAATCCAGAACCACAGGCAAAGCGCGCCGCCAAGCAGGGTTTGCGGCCAGAGCACGCGCGCGGCCTCATGCCATTCGAGCCGGTCGCGGCTGCGTTGTTGCGCGCTCCAACCGATGCGCTGGCCAAACACGAGCCCGATGGCGAATTGTGTGAGCGCCACAGCCACGACAGGCGAGGTGAGCATGGAAAACACAATCTCTGCGAGGCCGCCCAAAAGGACACGCGCGCGCCCACCATAGGCCGCAGAGCGCGCGGAAGAGCAGAGCACCTGTGCAAGCCCCATGAGTTTTGGGCTGAGGCTGAGCGTCATGAGCACAGCAAAGAGTGTCAGACCGGCGGCGGCGGGAATGGCGTTGATCTGGTCTGCTGTGCCTGCGAGGGCGGCACCGATCAGAATAAAGGCAATCCATGCCGGGGCGCTGATATACATGAGGATGGCCAGCCCCAGTTGCAGGCGGCTCACAGGTTTCAGGCCGGGCATCGAGAGCAGTTTGAAGTACTGCATGTTGCCATTCATCCAGCGGAGTTCGCGGCGGATGAAATCCACGAGGCTGGGCGGATTTTCCTCATAGCTTTCGGATTCTTCGGCCAGAACGCGCACCTCATAGCCCGCGCGGCGCATGAGCACCGCCTCGACCTGATCGTGGCTGAGGATCGCGCCGGAAAGCGGCCCGCGCCCCTTGAGGACCGGCAGCATACATTGTTCGCGGAAGGGGGTGGTGCGGATCACGATGTTATGGCCCCAGTTGGGGCCGCAATCGCCCTGCCACCAAGCAGAGCCAAGCGTGTAAGAGCGCATGCCGTGGCGCATGCCGAACTGGAAGGCGCGGGTAAAGAGGCTGCGCGCGGGCAGGCCGGTGACAAGGCTTTGCAACATGCCGATTTCAGGGCTGACCTGCATGACGCGGATCAGCCGAAAGACCGTATCGGCGCCCATTTCGCTATCGGCGTCGAGCGGCAGGAAAAGATCGCTGGCACCTTCGGGGCTGTGCAGGAACTCGGCGATGTTGCCCGCCTTGTAGCCGGTATTGTCGGTGCGGCGGCGGTAGTGGATCGCGGCTGTGGGCCGTGCGCTGCGCCATTGCGCGATGCGCGCCTCTTCCTTGAGCGCGACATGGGCGTCATCGGTATCGCTGAGCACGTGGTACGAGAAGCGCCCGGCATAGGGGCTACAGGCGATTTCCTCTTCCAGACGCCGCAGGCGGGCGATGGAGGCGTCCGGGTCTTCGTTGCGCAGGGGCATGACGACGGCGACGCGGGCGGTGATGGCCTCATCCCCGCGAATGCGCGACAGGGCCGGGGTGACATGGGCAGCGGCCCCCGCACCGTGGCGCAAATCAAGCAGCAGGCCAAGAATGCTGTTCCAGAGGCCGATTGAGAGCCAGGGAAGCGTGAGCAGGAAGGCGGTGAGCATCGCGCCTTCCGCCCAAGTGATGCCTAGCGGCAGAAACAGTGCGAGCATCGCGGAAAAGAGCGCCGCGACCGTCACCACATTGAGCGCCAGCACAAGGCGGCGGCGGGTGGCGAGCGCGGGCGCGCGGCGCAGGCGCGGCGCGAGCGGCGTCACGTCGGGGGAGGTCGGGCGGCTTGGGGTCAACTCTGTCACGGTCACTCTCTCGATGCGGTTTCGCTGCACACAGTTATGGCGGCGCGACGGTAGGTCCAATGAATTTCTCGGGTGCGCGCGGTGTTTCGCCGATTTGGTGCTGAGGCTTGACGCAATCAAGGTGCGTGTTAGGTCTCGGCTGCCATTCAAAGAAGGAAAGTTCCATGTTTGCCGTCGAAGTTCGCGATCACATCATGATCGCCCATTCCCTGCCCAATCCAGTGTTCGGCCCTGCGCAGGGGGTGCATGGTGCGACCTTCGTGGTCGATGCCGCGTTTTACACCGAAGATATTGATGCGCACGGGCTGGTTGTGGACATTGGCCTTGCCTCTGACGCTCTGGCGCGGGTGTTGGCCCCGTTGCGCTATGGCAATCTGGACGACAAGCCCGAATTCAAAGGCAAGTTCACCACCACCGAATTTTTGTGTCATCACATTTGGACCGGCCTGCGTGACATTGCCCGGTCCGAGGGGTTGGGCGATGCGGGGCGGTTGCGGCGCATCCGGGTGAAGCTGCATGAAAGCCATATGGCGCGCGGCTGGTACGAGGCGGATATCTGAGATGGGGTTTGCCCCCGAATGGCTGGCGCTGCGGGAACCGGCGGACAGGGCGGCGCGGGATGCGGCGCTGTTGGGTCGGGCGGTGGCGCTGGCCGATGGGGCGGTGCTTGATCTGGGGTGCGGCACGGGTTCGACCCTGCGCGCCTTTGCCGGAGAGCGGGCGACGGGCGCGGGCTGGCGGCTGTTTGATCATGACGCGGATTTGTTGGCGCGGGCCGCAGCCTGGCATCCTGAGGCGGTGATCCATCAGGGGGATCTGGCCAGGGTGGAGGATCTGCCGCTTGAGGGCGTGGGTTTGGTGACCGCGTCGGCGCTGTTTGATCTGGTGTCGCGGGCGTGGGTCGAGCGATTTGCAGCACGGTTGGCGGGGGCTGGCACTGCGCTTTATGCGGCGCTGAGCTATGACGGGGTGATGCGCTGGCATCCCGAAGACCCTGATGACGCGATCGTGACGACGCGTTTCAACGCCCACCAGAGGGGCGACAAGGGCTTTGGTCCGGCGCTTGGGCCTGAGGCGGCAAAGGTGATGGCGGCGGTCTTTGAGGCGCTTGGCTATGAGGTGCATTATGCACCGAGCCCGTGGCGGCTGGGGCCGCAAGATGCGGAAATGCAGCATCTTTTGCTGGCGGGCATTGCGCAGGCGGCGGGCGAGGCGGAATTCGCCGGGGCCGAGGCATGGCATGGGCGGCGCGCGCAAGTTCTTGCCGATGGTTGGGCCGAAATCGGCCATATTGACCTTTTGGCACTGCCGCCGGCGCTGGTTCAGCGGGCATGACATTTTTGAAAAGCCGTCTATCTCTGATATGCACACGATAAAGGCGCGCCCGAGTGGCGCGTGTTCAACCATGGCGAAACGCCGAGACGTAATGCAAAACGGAGACCCGGATGCAAAGTGCTGATGTCACCCCCAAGGTCTGGGAGCATATTTTGGCTGCGCGCGCGGGGCAGGCGTGTTTATGCTGTGGAGACTGGGCACCGGGCGAGCGTGCGGCGATGGCGCTCTATGGCTCGATGATGGCCGCGCCCGGCACGCCGCAGGTCGTGGCACAGATCGGACAATCGCTGGATGGTCGGGTGGCCACGGTCACGGGGGACGCGGCGGATGTGTCGGGGCCGGATGGGTTGGCGCATCTGCACCGGATGCGGGCGCTGGTGGATGCGGTGATCGTGGGGGTCAAGACCGCGTTGCATGACAACCCGCGCCTGACAGTGCGGCTTGTGTCGGGGCAAAACCCGGCGCGGGTGGTGATTGACCCCTCGGGGCGGCTGCCCAATGACGCGCGGCTGTTCGCAGAGGATGGCACGCGGCGCATCGTCATTCAGGAGGTGGACAAGCCCCGTCCCGCCGGTGTCGAGGTCATTCAATTGCCGCGGAGTGACTGGATTTCACCCCCCGCCATTGTAAGTGCCCTGCGCAAGGTGGGCCTGCATCATCTGATGGTTGAAGGTGGGGCGATCACTATTGCGCGATTTATCGAGGCAGATTTGCTGGCGCGGCTGCATGTGGCGGTGGCGCCGCTCTTGATCGGGGCGGGACCGCAAGGATTGACGACGCGGCCCGTGGCACGTTTGGCGCAGGCGCGGCGGCCGGAAACGCAGGTTTATGGGTTGGGCACGGATGTGCTTTTTGATTGCGTCATGGGCGCGCGGGTGGCGGCAGAGGTCTGGCCCCATGCGCGCCAACCCGCTGTGCGGCTGGGGTGAGCGGCGTGTCTGAGGGCGCGCGCGCGCTCTGGATTGTGGCACCGGGGCAGGTGGAGGTGCGGCCTGTCACGGTTGCGCCCGGCGCGGATGAGGTTGTGATCGAAACGCTATACACCGGCATCAGCCGGGGGACCGAGCGGCTGGTCTTGGACGGCCGGGTGCCCGAGAGCGAGCATGGCACGATGCGCGCGCCCTTGCAGGAGGGAGATTTTCCCTATCCTGTCAAATATGGGTACTGCGCCGTGGGGCGCGTGACCGGCGGGGCTGCGACGGGGCAGGTGGTGTTCGTGCTGCATCCGCATCAGACGCGGTTTGCCTGTCCTGCACCGATGGCGGTGCCGGTGCCCGAGGGCGTGCCGCCGGGGCGTGCGGTGCTTGCGGCCAATATGGAAACCGCGCTCAATATCCTGTGGGATGCGCAGATCGCTGCCGGGGACCGGGTGGCGGTTGTGGGTGCGGGCACGGTGGGGGCGTTGGTTGGATATCTTGCAGCGCGGGTGCCGGGCACAGAGGTGACCTTGATTGATCGCGACGCGGCGCGGGGGCCTTTGGCTGAGGCGTTTGGCTGTGGCTTTGCGGCACCGGAGCAGGCCGAGGGCCGCGCGGATGTGGTGATCCATGCGACGGCCAGCGCAGCGGGATTGGCCACAGCGATCCGCCTTGCTGGGATTGAGGCGCGGGTGGTTGAGGCCAGTTGGTATGGCAGCGGCGATATTCCCGTGGCGCTTGGCGGGGCATTTCATCAGCGGCGGTTGCAGGTTGTCTCGTCGCAGGTGGGGCGAATTCCGGCGAGCCATGCGGCGCGGTGGGATTACCGGCGGCGGATGGAGGTTGCGCTGCGACTGCTGGCCGATCCGGTGCTGGATGCGTTGATTTCGGGGGAAACGCGGTTTGATGATCTGCCGCGCGCCTATGCGGGGATCTTGGCGGCGGCGGGGACGCTGTGCCATCGGGTGCGCTATGGCGACTGAGGAGGGGCGCGACATCGCCTTTGCCGTGCCGGGTGATCCGGGGTTGACGACGGGCGGCTATCTTTATGATCGGCGGTTGGGAGAGGCGCTGGTTGCGCGGGGTCTCAGGCTGCGGCATCTGCGGCTAGGCGATAGTTTTCCGCATCCCGATGCGCAGGATATGGCGGATGCCTTGGCGCAGCTTTCGGCGTTGCCGCGTGATTGCCCGGCCTTGGTGGATGGGCTGGCGTATGGTGCGCTGGATCCTGAGGGGGTGGCGCGGTTGGCGGCACCCATGGTGGCGCTGGTGCATCATCCGCTGGCGCTGGAGCCGGGGTTGAGTGCGGCGCAGGCTGCGGATATGGCGGCGCGCGAGCGGGCCAATCTGGGCCGGGCGCGGCATATCGTGGTGACAAGCGGGCATATCGCAGGCCTTTTGCGCGAGGCCTATGGCGTGGCCCCAGAGCGGATCAGCGTGGCGCGACCGGGGTTCGTGGCACCCCGAGCTAACGCAATGCCCGATGTGCCGCCACTGATCCTGTCGGTGGGATTGCTCGCGCGGCGCAAGGGGCATGATGTGCTGTTGCGGGCCTTGGCGCGGATTGCCGATCTGGACTGGCGGGCGGTGATTGTCGGGCGCTTGCATGAGCCCGAGACGGTCACAGAGTTGCAGGGGCTGCGCGATGTCTTGGGGCTGGCGGAGCGGGTCGAGATTGCGGGGGAGGTATCGCAATCGGATCTGGACTCGCTTTATGGGCGGGCGACGGTTTTTGCACTGGCGACGCGCTATGAAGGTTATGGCATCGTGTTTGACGAGGCGATGGGCCACGGGTTGCCGATCGTGAGCACGCAGGCGGGGGCGGTGCCGGATACCGTTGCCGCCGGTGCGGGAATTTTGGTGCGCCCCGAGGATGACGCGGCCTTTGCAAAGGCGCTGCGGCGGATGCTGAGCGAGCCTGCGTTGCGGGCGGGCTGTGCCTGCGCGGCGCGGAAGGCGGCGCAGGGTTTGGGCGATTGGGCAGCGGCGGCAGAGGTTGTGGCGGCGGCGCTTAACCGCCCTTAGACATCGGCGGAGTAGTCAAGCACGCGTTCGCGGTGTTTGCCGCGCATATCCGAGGGCGTGACGCCGTAGAATTTCTTGAAGGCGGTGGCGAGCGTGCCGGTCGAGCCAAAGCCGGTGGCGGTGGCGATGTCGATCAGCGGCAATTTCGTGCTTTGGATCAGGTGATGGGCACGGCGCACGCGCAATTGCTTGTAATAATGCCCCGGTGAGGTTTCAAACACCGCGCGAAAGCGGCGCTCGAGACAGCGTTGCGAAGTGTCCACCTCATCGGCGATTTCCGCGATGGAGAGTGGATCGGTCAGATTGTCCTCCATGATGGCGAGCGCATCTGACACGGCCTTGTCGTAGAATTTGTGAAACGCCTCGGGGGCGAAGGGCTGAGTGCTGGAGCTGGTGCGGATTTCCGGCAAGAGCAGGTGGCGGCCAATCTCGGTGATGTCGGACACGGGCAGATCACGGGCCAGAAGGCCGATGACAAGCTCTGCTGTGGCGCCGCGTCCCGCGGCCGTGATGATGCCGTTGGAAAATTCTGACAGGTTTTCCGTAAGGCGCGGTTGATCTTGGGTCTCGCGCAGCACCACGGCATCGGCCCAATGGGTGGTGACCGCGCCCGTCTCGATTTGGGTGCGGGCGATGAAGGTGGTGGAGGCATCCGCCAAGAGGATCACCGAGCGCCCGAGCCGCCGCATGCTGCGGATGCGGGCCATCCAGACGGCGGGATCGGCGGTTTTCGATGCGATGACAATCAGGAAATCGGCCATGCAGTGATCGGGGATCACCGGCTCTGCGCGCACGAGACAAACGCCGTTACCCTGAACGAGCCCCGGTCGGTCCGAGATGATCCGCCAGCCAAAATGCGCGGAGCCATGCACCATATTGGCGGTTTGCAGGGTGTGGATGACCGACGCAAGTTCGAGATCGCAGAATTTTCGCTGCACAAAGATTTCAAAGAGAACCTTTGGGTCCTCATGGGTGACAACGGGGCGTGGCGTCTGGTTGGTCATGGCGATTCTATAGACTGGAACGTGCGGGATAAAAACCTTGATTGAATGCGCGGCAGGATCAAGCGCTTGTTACAGGTGGGACATCGGGGCTGTTGCGCGGGGCGGTGCTCGTGTATTCTGCGCGGGAAAACGAACCGGGAAACGGCGTATGAGCAGGATCATTGGCATAGGGCTAGCGCTTGCGCTGGTGATGGGCGGCGCGGCTGTGCGGGCGCAGGAGAGCGTGTTTAGCGGTTTGGCGCGGCTGGAGGCGGAAACCAGCAGCATCACGGACAGCCGGCGCGGGGTGGAGGTGACCTTGAGCCTGTCGCAGGGAGTGCCCTATCGCGTCTATACGCTTGATGCGCCGCCGCGTCTGGTGCTTGATTTTCAAGAGGTGGATTGGCAGGGCATCGGGGCTGGGGATTTGATCGCTGGCGCGCGCGTCAAAGGCTTGCGACTGGGACAGATTCGGCCGGGCTGGTCGCGCATGGTGGCCGATCTGGACGCGCCTTATCCGCTGGAGCAGGCGGGGTTGGAGATTGACCGCGTGAGCGGGCGGGCGACGTTGAAGGTTGCCCTTGGGGCGGCGGATTCCGAGCGGTTTGCCGCCACTGCGGGCACGCCTGCGTTGCCCGGCTGGGACCTGCCCGATCCCAAGGATGCGCTGGCGGCGGTGCCTGTGGGGGTGCCGGGCGAGGGGCCGTTGGTGGTGGTCCTTGATCCGGGCCATGGCGGCATTGATCCCGGAGCACAGGAGGGAGAGCTGACCGAAAAGGCGCTGATGCTGCAGTTTGCGCAGGAATTGCGCGATGAATTGCTGCGCGCTGGCGGATTTGAGGTGGTGTTGACGCGCGAGCGTGACGAATTCGTGAGCCTTGAGCGGCGGGTCGCCCTAGCGCATTGGGCCGGGGCGGATGTGTTCTTGTCGCTGCATGCGGATGCGCTGTCGGGGGCGCAGGCGCGGGGGCTGTCGGTTTATACCCTGTCCGAGAGCGCCTCGGACAAGGCGAGTGCGGCGCTTGCCGAACGGCACAATCGTGCCGATATGCTGGCGGGTGTGGACCTGAGCGGTAAGGATGATGTGGTGGCAGATGTGCTGATGGATCTGGCGCGGGTCGAGACGCAGCCGCGCACCGCGCATCTGGCCCAAGCCTTGATCGAGAGCTTTGCCGCGCATGAGCTGCCGCTGTTGTCGCGCCCCCTGCGGGAGGCAGGGTTTTCGGTGCTGAAAGCCCCTGATATTCCATCTGTTTTGATCGAATTGGGGTTTCTGTCTAGCCCGCGTGATCTGGCGCGGTTGCGCGATGAGGAAGGGCGGGCCCGGATCGCCGCAGCGCTGCGCGCGGCGCTGACTGCCTGGCGCGACGCCGATGCGGCGCGCGCGGGATTGGTGCGGCAATGAGGGGGACGCGCGGCGATACCCGGCGGACAGTGACGCGACGCTTGGCCCATTCCCTTTTGACCCTGAGGCCCACTAGGCCTATACCCGGCGCAGCAAGCATGCGGGGGCCCTTGTGATACGTGCGATTCTCAGCCTTTTTGGGACTGTGTTCAGTTTGATCACGCTGGTTGTGGTGGTGATCGGCCTGAGCATTGGTGCCGTGCTGCATATCTATGGTCAGGATTTGCCGAGCCATGAGAGCCTTGCCAATTACACGCCGCCGACCATCAGCCGGATTTATTCGGGCGAGGGGCGGATCATCGACGAATTCGCGCGCGAGCGGCGGTTGTTCACGCCCGCTGAGGATATTCCTGATCTGGTAAAGCAGGCGTTCATCAGCGCGGAGGACAAGAATTTCTACACCCATGGCGGCTATGACGCCGTGGGTATCGCCTCGGCTATCGTGGATGCGGTGAAGTCGCGCGGGCGCAATGTACGCGGTGCCTCGACCATCACGCAGCAGGTGATGAAGAACTTCCTTTTGTCCGGCGACCGGCAGATGGAGCGCAAGATCAAGGAGATTATCCTTGCCACGCGGATTGAGGAAACTCTGAGCAAGGATGATATCCTTGAACTCTATCTCAACGAGATTTTTCTGGGTCAGAACAGCTATGGCGTGACTGCCGCGGCACAGACCTATTTCAACAAGACCCTCACGGACCTTGCGCCGCATGAGGCCGCCACCATTGCTGCGATGCCGAAAGCCCCGAGTGATTATCATCCGGTGCGCGAGAAGGAGCGGTTGCTGGAACGGCGCAATTTCGTGCTGCGCGAGATGTGGGAGAACGGGTATCTGACGCAGGCCGCCTATGAGGAGGAGCGGGCCGCACCGCTGCGCTCTGTGCAGAATGGGGATTTTCCGCCGTTCAGCGCCGAATTGCCGCCGCGCGACTATTTCACCGACGAAATCCGACGGCAGCTGAGCCTTGATTTCGGTGAGGGCGAGTTCTTTAGCGGTGGTTTGTCGGTGCGCGCGACCATTGATCCCGAATTGCAGGTTCATGCCGCGCGGGCGTTGCGGCGGCAGTTGGAAAATTATGACCGGGGGCAAGGACGATGGCGCGGCACGGGCGAGAGCCTGCCCGCCGAGGCGTTGGGGGATGAGGCCGCTTGGCGAGCGGCGCTGGCAAGCGTCAGCGTGGCGCGGGATGTGGATCTGGATGGGGTCTGGCATCCGGCGGTAGTGCTGGGCATCGGCGATCAGGCAATGCAGGTGGGCATTGAGGGCGTCGACGGCGTGCAGGAGGTGCCGCGCAGCGATATCAAATGGTTGCCCGGCGATTTCGAGGCGACCTTTGATCTGGGCGATGTGGTGCATGTGCGTGCCGTGACCCAGGAGGGGACCTTTGTGAATTGGTCGTTGCGGCAGGTGCCTGAGGTTCAGGGCGGCTTTGTCGCAATGGATGTGAACACGGGCCGCGTGATTTCCATGCAGGGCGGGTTTTCCTATCAGGCCTCGGTCTTTAACCGCACGACGCAGGCGTTGCGGCAGCCGGGATCGTCGTTCAAGCCGTTTGTGTATGCGGCTGCGCTGGACAGCGGCTATTCACCCGCCACCATCGTAATCGACGCCCCGATTGAGATCAACACGCCGCAAGGCCTGTGGAGACCACGGAATTCGTCGAACAAGTTTTACGGCCCCACGCCGTTGCGCACAGGCATCGAACAGTCGCGGAACCTTATGACCATCCGTCTGGCGCAAGAGGTGGGCATGGATGTGGTCGCGGATTATGCCGAGCGGTTTGGCGTCTATGAAAACATGGGCCGGTTTTTGGCCAATTCGCTGGGGTCCGAAGAGACCACGCTTTATAATATGGTTGCGGCCTATGCGATGTTTGCCAATGGCGGCGAGCGGGTGCGCCCAACGCTGGTTGATCGCGTGCAGGACCGTTATGGCAAGACAGTTTACCGCCATGATCAGCGCGATTGCGTCGATTGCGGTGATGCCGGAATCCCTGCGGATCGCGGCCCGCGCATCGTGTCGGATCGGGAGCGGGTGATGAATGCGGTCACGGCCTATCAGTTGACCTCGATGCTCAAAGGCGTGGTGGATCGCGGCACGGCGTCGGGGGCCATCAACCTGCCGGTGCCGGTGGCGGGCAAGACCGGCACCACCAATGACGCGCGCGATGTGTGGTTCGTGGGCTTTACCAGCAATATCGCGGCGGGCTGTTACATTGGCCATGACCAGCCTCGGGGCCTTGGACGGTCGGCCTATGGCTCGTCGCTGTGCGGGCCGGTGTTTCAGGATTTCATGGTCGAGGCTGTGAAGAAATATGGCGGTGGTCCGTTCGAAGTGCCCCCCGGCGGGCATTTCATCAAGATCGACCGGTTCACCGGCGCGCGGCTGCCGGATACTGCCGAGGGCGACAATGTGGTGGCCGAATATTTCCGCGACGGCGAAGAGCCGGTGTTTGGTGTGGCCTATGACGGGGGCTTTGCCATGGGCAATGACCTTGAGCTGTTCAGTGCGGGCGAACGCGAGCAGGTTCAGGAGGTTACGACCTCGACCGGCGAAAAGGCGCGTGTGGGGGGCAAGGCCAGTTTCGGGTCTATGAGTTCGGGCGGGCTTTACTAGGCTTCGGGCTCTCTTGCCCGGCCCGGCGCGCTGCGCTATCACCCGCACCTGACCAGACAAGGACATTCCGATGCGCGCAGAAACCCAGAACCTCGTGGCTGAGATCGAAAAGTCGTTGGAGCTCTTGCGGCAGCGGCTGGGGTGGGAAACGGCCCGCCACCGGCTGGAGGAATTCAACGCGCGTGTCGAAGATCCCACGCTTTGGGATGATCCCGCGCGGGCGCAGACACTGATGCGCGAGCGGCAGGCGCTGGTGGATGCGCTGGAGACCCATGACAGCATCAAGAACGAGCTAGAGGATAATCTTGGGCTGATCGAGCTGGGCGAGGCTGAAAGTGACGCCGAGGTCGTGGGCGAGGCCGAGGCCGCGATCAAGGCGCTGGCCAAGGTGGCCGCCGCCAAGGAGTTGGAGGCGCTGCTGGATGGTGAGGCGGATTCCAACGATACGTTTCTGGAGATCAACGCAGGCGCTGGCGGCACCGAGAGCTGCGACTGGGCGTCGATGCTGGCGCGGATGTATGTTCGCTGGGCGGAAAAGCGTGGCTATACGGTCGAACTGCAATCGGAATCGGCGGGTGACGAGGCGGGGATCAAATCCGCTGCCTATAAAATCAGCGGTCACAATGCCTATGGGTGGCTGAAATCCGAATCGGGCGTGCATCGTCTGGTGCGGATTTCGCCGTTTGATTCGGCGGCTAAGCGGCACACATCGTTTTCGTCGGTCTGGGTTTACCCGGTGGTGGATGACAATATCGAGATCGAGGTGAACCCGTCTGATATTCGCATCGACACCTATCGTTCGTCTGGTGCGGGTGGGCAGCACGTGAACACCACCGACTCGGCGGTGCGGATCACGCATATGCCCACGGGCATTGTTGTGACGAGCAGCCAGAAATCGCAGCATCAGAACCGCGACATCGCCATGAAGGCGCTGAAATCGCGGCTTTACCAGTTGGAATTGGACCGGCGCAACGCGGCCATCAACGAAGCCCATGATGCCAAGGGCGATGCGGGCTGGGGCAATCAGATCCGGTCGTATGTGTTGCAGCCCTATCAGATGGTCAAGGATCTGCGCACCGGTGTTGAAACATCGGATACCAAAGGTGTGCTGGATGGTGATCTGGATGAATTCATGGCCGCCACGCTGGCGATGAATGTGAGCGGCAAGAGCCGGGCCGAGGCGCAGGGGGGTGATTGACCCATGCGGGTCGGCCTGCGTAGGGTATGGTCCGGGCAAATAAGTAGGGAATCCGGGGGGCATCGCTGCTTTGCCGCTTTTATCCGCCGGGATGACCCATTAGATACGAAGCTGAAATTCCCGGGGACGACAACCGACCCCCGAGAAAGGGAGAAATTGAAATGCTGAACAATATTGGCCTTCCGGGGCTTCTTCTGATCGCGGTGGTGGTGCTTGTGCTTTTTGGGCGCGGCAAGATTTCGTCGCTCATGGGCGAAGTGGGCAAGGGTATCACCTCTTTCAAAAAGGGCGTGGCCGAGGGCACCAAGGAACTGGATGACACCAGCAAAGAGTCTGCTGAGACCGCGCGCGACGTGACCCCGACCGAAGACAAAGACAAGGTCTGATCCTTAAATGTTCGATCTTGGCTGGACGGAGCTTTTGCTTATCGGCATCGTGGCCTTGATCGTGGTGGGCCCCAAGGACCTGCCGGGAATGTTTCGGGCTGTGGGGAATTTTGTGGGCAAGGCCAAGGGCATGGCCCGCGAATTTAGCCGCGCGATGAATGATGCCGCCGATCAATCCGGCGTTGGCGACATTCAAAAAACCTTTAAATCCGCGGCAAACCCGATGAAGACCGCGATGGATGAGGTGCGCAAGACGACGGACAGCGTCACGCGCGATCTGAACGATGTGACCAAGCCCACACTGAGCCCCGAACAGCAGGCCTCGGCCGAAAAGGGCCGCGCCGCCACCGCTGAGATGGCAGAGGCGCGCAAGGCTGCGAAAGCCGAGGCTGAGGCCGCACCGGAAAAGGTGGCGTCCAAGCCCAAGGCCGCCGCGAAGCCCAAGGCTGCGCCGAAAGGGAAGACGTCCAAGCCAGAGGACGAGGCATGACCCCGCGCGACGAGATCGAGGACAGCAGTGCGCCGCTGATCGAGCATCTGGCCGAGCTGCGCACCCGGCTGATCCGGTCGGTGATCGCCTTTATCATCGGGATCTGTTTGGCCTTTGCCGTGGCCGAGCCGATTTTGCAATTCCTGCTAGAGCCGATCGAGGCGACATTGCGCGAGTTGGGCGACCCGTCGCCCACGATGCAATATACCAGCCCGCAGGAATATCTCTTTACGTTGTTCCGCATTTCGATGGTGTTCGGCTTTGCGCTGGCCTTTCCGGTGATCGGGTTCCAGATGTGGCGCTTTGTGGCGCCGGGGCTTTATAAGCAGGAAAAGAACGCGTTTTTGCCGTTCATGATCGCGTCGCCGATGATGTTCCTGTTGGGGGCATCCTTTGCGCATTTGGTGGTGACGCCACTTGCGATGGCGTTCTTTCTTGGCTTTGCCGATGTGCCCTCGATCATTGCCGATCTGATGACCGGGTTGGTTGGGCCAGAGGTGGTGCCGGGGGCGGCGGCGGCCCCTGAGGCTACGGGCATTCGCATCACCTTTTTTGGCAAGGTCAACGAAAGCCTTGATATCACGCTGAAATTCATCATCGCCTTTGGGCTTTGCTTTCAATTGCCGGTCTTGCTGACGCTGATGGGGAAAGCGGGGCTGGTGAGTGCGATTGGTCTGAAATCGGTGCGCAAATATGCCGTGATCGGTATCCTTGTTCTGGCCGCGCTGGTGACGCCGCCTGATGTGGTGACGCAACTGATCCTTTTCGTGGTGGTTTACGGCCTGTACGAGATTTCAATCCAACTGGTTACTTGGGTTGAGAAAAAGCGTGAGGCGGAATTGCGCGCGCAGGGGCTGTGGTTTGACGAGGAAGAGGCGGCGGATGCTGCTGAGGCCGACGCGTCCGAGGAAAAAGGCAAGAATTGAATGAGTGATCCGTTGGACCGTATCGCCGCCGCGCTGGAGCGGATGGCCCCGGCACCGCTTTCGGCCCCTGATTTCGATACTGCGGATGCCTTTGTCTGGCATGTCAGCCCGGATAGGTTGGAGCCTGTGCGCCACGTGAGCCGGGTCGATATGGGCCTTTTGGTGGGGGTGGATCGGTCGCGCGATACGCTGTTGCAAAACACGCTGCAATTCGCGCGGGGGCTGCCCGCCAATAACGCCCTCTTGTGGGGCGCGCGGGGCATGGGAAAATCCAGCCTTGTGAAAGCGGTGCATGCGGCGGTGCGGGCAGAGGGCCTGCCGCTCAAGATCGTGGAATTGCAGCGCGAAGACTTGCCGTCGGTCAGCCGGTTGCTGAACCTCTTGCGCGGTGCGCAAACCCGGTTCTTGCTGTTTTGTGATGACCTCAGTTTTTCCCATGACGATCAGCATTACAAATCGCTCAAGGCGGTTCTGGATGGCGGGATTGAGGGGCGGCCAGACAATGTGGTGTTCTATGCCACCTCAAACCGTCGGCATCTGATGCCCCGCGACATGATCGAGAATGAGCGGTCATCGGCGATCAACCCGTCTGAGGCGGTCGAGGAAAAGGTGTCTTTGTCGGATCGGTTCGGGCTTTGGCTTGGGTTCCATGCCTGCGATCAGGATCAGTATCTGGCGATGATCCGGGGCTATTGCGATGCCTACGGTGTCGAGATTGACGAAGACACGCTGCGCGCTGAGGCGATTGAATGGCAGGCCACGCGCGGGGCGCGGTCGGGCCGGGTGGCGTGGCAGTATTTCACCGATTTGGCGGGGCGGCGGGGCGTCAGCGTCGCTTAGGGGCGGGATGCCGTGCCTGCTGCGCCTCAGGAATAGGCGATGATCCGACCGCAGAGCAGGACGGCGATCCACAGGCAAAGCGACAGTATGGCCGCCGCGCATTGGCGGGGGCGTGACAGGGCCAGCGGATGCAGATGCAAGGCCGCGTTCACCAGAGCCGCGACCAAAAGTGCGATTTTCCAGCGGAACCAGCTATTTGCCACATAGTCCGACGCTTGCGCCGCAAAGAGCAGGCTGCCGCAGGCAAGCGCGAGACAGAGCCCGCCAATCGCATAGACGCGCAGCATCCTGATCGCGCGCAGATCGCCGCGCAAGAGCCGGACATCCATGGGCACGACGGCCCCGATCAACAGGGCCAGACCAAGGATGTGACCCGCATTCACCAGCGGATATGTCCAGCGCGAGGCCCGCAGGGCCTGAGCGAAGGGCTGGGCCTCAAGCGTTGCCGCCCAATCCATCAAAGGCGTTCGGGGTACAGCTCAAAGAGCGCGCCTAAAAGCTCGATCGCCTCGGCCTTGACCAGACGGTCCTTGGGATCAGCGGCGCGTTTGCCAATGATCTTTATGTCTGTGCCGGGGGCAAGCATGGCGTCGGTTAGACCGGCGCGTTCGTTGCGCCAAGGCTGGCCGACCTCGGCCTTCCAGATCTCGCCCTCTGCGTCGATGGTCAAGACGCCATGCGGATTGCCCAAGCGTGCCTCGGTGATGAGGCCCCGCAATTCGAACCGCCCATCGTCGGTCCAGCGCCAGCCGTGATGGGCGTTGGCGGGCCGGGCAAAGAGGAGCGCGGGTAGGCCAAGCGCGATGAAACGGCGTGTCAGGGTCATAGCGGTCTCCTTTCGTGCTGTGCCAAGTAGGTGGGGGCGCGGCAGGGCCAGGTCAAATGAATTTTGCCTGACCATCTTGCGGCGCGGTTCTGTACGGGCGGCGATGTGCCGAGGACGGGCAGGGCGATTGTTGCATGTTCGCGCTATGTTCACAAAATTACCTTGGAAGCGGCGCGGCTCTCGCCTATGTGTGGGGAATGGTGATCCGGGGGGTCAGAATGGCCGATCTGAAATATATCGAGGTGCGCGGGGCGCGCGAGCATAACCTCAAGAATATCGACGTGGATATTCCACGCGATCAGCTGGTGGTGATCACCGGGCTGTCGGGCTCTGGCAAATCCAGCCTCGCCTTTGACACGATCTATGCCGAGGGGCAGCGGCGCTATGTCGAGAGCTTGAGCGCCTATGCGCGGCAGTTCCTCGACATGATGGAAAAGCCGGATGTGGATCATATCAGCGGTCTGAGCCCGGCGATTTCGATTGAGCAAAAGACGACAAGCAAGAATCCCCGTTCGACCGTGGGCACGGTGACGGAGATTTACGACTATCTCCGGCTGCTTTTTGCCCGCGTCGGCACGCCCTATTCGCCCGCCACCGGCCTGCCCATCGAGGCGCAACAGGTGCAGGATATGGTGGACCGGGTGATGGCGATGGAGGAGGGCACGCGCGCCTATCTGCTGGCCCCCATCGTGCGCGACCGCAAGGGCGAGTATCGCAAGGAATTTCTGGAACTGCGCAAATCCGGGTTTCAGCGGGTTAAGGTCGACGGGCAGTTTTACGAATTGGATGAACCGCCCACGCTCGACAAGAAATTCCGCCATGACATTGATGTTGTGGTGGACCGGCTGGTGGTCAAAGACGGGTTGCAGACCCGGCTTGCGGATAGTTTCCGCACGGCGCTTGATTTGGCGGATGGCATTGCCGTGCTGGAAACCGCGCCCAAGGAGGGTGACCCGGAGCGGATGATCTTTTCCGAGAAATTCGCCTGTCCGGTCAGTGGCTTTACCATTCCGGAAATCGAGCCGCGGCTTTTTTCGTTCAACGCGCCCTTTGGGGCCTGTCCCGAGTGTGACGGGTTGGGGGCGGAGCTGTTCTTTGATGAGCGGTTGGTGGTGCCGGATGAGGCGCTGAAGCTGGCGGATGGGGCGATTGCACCCTGGCGCAAGGGCAAGAGCCCCTATTTCACGCAGACCATCAATTCCATTGCCAAACATTACGAATTTGATCGCAACAGCCCGTGGAAAGACCTGCCTGCGCATGTGAAGCAGGTGTTCTTGCACGGGTCTGGTGAGGAAGAGATCGGATTTCGCTATGATGAGGGCGGGCGTGTCTATCAGGTGAGCCGGGTGTTCGAGGGCGTTATTCCCAATATGGAACGCCGCTATCGTGAGACCGATTCAAGCTGGGTGCGCGAGGAATTCGAGCGCTATCAGAACAACCGCCCTTGCGGGGCCTGCGGTGGCTATCGCCTGCGGGCCGAGGCGCTGGCGGTGCGGATTGCGGGCCTGCATGTGGGCCAAGTGGTGCAGATGTCGATCCGCGAGGCGCTGGAGTGGTGCCGCACGGTGCCGGATCATCTGGGCAAGCAGAAGAACGAGATTGCGCGCGCCATTCTCAAGGAAATCCGCGAGCGGTTGGGGTTTCTCAACAACGTGGGGCTGGATTACCTGACGCTGAGCCGCAATGCGGGCACGCTGTCGGGTGGTGAGAGCCAGCGCATTCGGCTGGCCAGCCAGATCGGCAGCGGGTTGACGGGCGTGCTTTATGTGCTGGATGAGCCGTCGATTGGCCTGCATCAGCGCGACAATGGGCGACTGTTGGAAACCCTGCGCAATCTGCGGGATCAGGGCAATACGGTGATCGTGGTCGAGCATGACGAAGAGGCCATTCGCACCGCCGATTACGTGTTTGACATCGGCCCCGGTGCCGGGGTGCATGGCGGCCGGGTGGTGAGCCATGGCACGCCTGACGCGGTGGCGGCTGATCCTGCGTCGCTGACCGGGCAATACCTGTCTGGCGCGCGCGAGATTGCGGTGCCCGAGGTACGGCGCAAGGGCAACAAGAAGAAGCTGACGGTGGTCAAGGCGACGGGCAACAACCTCAAGGAGGTGACGGCGACTTTTCCGCTGGGGCAGTTTGTTTGTGTGTCGGGCGTGTCGGGTGGGGGAAAATCCACGCTGACGATTGAGACGCTGTTCAAGACCGCCTCGATGCGCCTCAATGGCGCGCGGCAGACGCCCGCGCCCTGTGAGACGATCAAGGGGCTGGAGCATCTCGACAAGGTGATTGATATTGATCAGCGGCCCATCGGGCGCACGCCGCGTTCGAACCCCGCGACCTACACGGGGGCGTTTACACCGATCCGCGATTGGTTCGCCGGTCTGCCAGAGGCCAAGGCGCGCGGCTATAAGCCGGGGCGTTTCAGCTTTAACGTCAAGGGCGGACGCTGCGAGGCCTGTCAGGGTGATGGTCTGATCAAGATCGAGATGCATTTCCTGCCGGATGTCTATGTGGAATGCGAGACCTGCAAGGGCGCGCGCTATAACCGCGAGACGCTGGAAATCCGCTTTAAGGGCAAGAGCATAGCGGACGTTCTTGATATGACGGTGGAAGAGGCGCAGGAGTTTTTCAAGGCGGTGCCAAGCATCCGTGAAAAGATGGACGCGCTGATGCGCGTGGGGCTTGGCTATATCAAGGTGGGCCAGCAGGCGACGACCCTTTCGGGGGGCGAGGCGCAGCGGGTCAAGCTGTCGAAAGAGCTGGCCAAGCGGTCCACGGGTCGCACGCTCTACATCCTTGACGAGCCGACGACGGGGCTGCATTTCGAGGATGTGAACAAGCTGTTGGAAGTGCTGCATGAATTGGTCGATCAGGGCAATTCGGTCATTGTGATCGAGCATAACCTTGATGTGATCAAGACGGCTGATCATATTATCGACATTGGCCCCGAGGGCGGCGATGGCGGCGGCGAGATTGTGGCAGTGGGCACGCCGGAAGAAGTGGCCGAAGAGCCCCGCAGCCATACCGGGCGCTATCTCAAGGAGATATTGGCGGCGCGGCGCGTGGCTGCGGAATAGGGATGCGGCGCGCTGCGGCGATCTGTGGACGCGGCTTGGGGATCGCTTGGCTTTTGGGGCTTGCGGTCTGGATTGGGCTAAGCCTGCATTTCCAGATCGCGGCACCTTGGGTTTATCTGCTCTATCTGGTGGGAGTGTTCGTCTGGCTTGCGCTTGTGCGGATTCTGTTGCGGGGGCGTTTGCGCCTGGCCTTGGGGCTGAGTGCCGTGGTTTTGGCGGTCTGGGCGCTGTGGTGGGGCGGGATTGCGCCGCGACAGGACCGGGATTGGATGGCGGAAGTGGCGCGCGGCGTCACCGCAGAGCCGGCGCGCGAAGGCGCGGTTCTGGTGCGCAACATCCGGGATTTTCGCTGGTCAAGCCCGACCGAGGCGGTTGAGCGCTGGTATGATCTGGAGGTTCAGCCGGAGCAGATCACCTCTGTTGATATGATCATGTCGGTCTGGGATAGTCCGGAGATCGCGCATACGCTGGTCAGTTTCGGGTTTGCCGATGGGCGGCATATCGTGTTTTCCGGCGAGATCCGCAGGGAAGTGGGCGAAGAATTTTCGGCCATTGGCGGTTTTTTCAAGCGGTATGAGCTGGTGTTGATCGCAGCCGACGAGCGCGACATCGTGCATCTTCGCACCGATGCGCGAGGCGAGTCAGTGTCGCTCTATCCGGTGGCGATGGGTGCTGGGCAGCGCGCGGCGTTGTTTCGGGCGTTTCTGGACTATGGCAACGCCTTGGCCGAGGAACCGCGTTGGTATCACACGCTTTGGACCAATTGCACGACAATGCCCTATCGGTTGGTGCGCGGCATTGCGGAGGGTCTGGTGTTTGACCTGCGGGTCATCTTGTCGGGGCGGTTGCCCGGATATCTTTATGATCTGGGGGTTTTGCCGGGGGCAGGGACGGTGCCCTTGGCAGAGCTGAAAGCGCGCGCCGTCTTGCCGCCCAGCCCGGTTGACGGGCTGAGCAGTCAGGAGTATTCGCGGCTGCTGCGGCAGGGGTGGCGCGACTAGCGCCTTGTCGCGAAACGGTCAGTTCAGAACCGCCGCCGCAGCGCCGATCAGGTCGAGAATTTCGCGTGTTTCGCGGTTCACGCGGTAAATCTGATCGCCAACGCGGTAGTAGGTCTCGTTCCGGTCCAGACCGTAGCGACCGGGATTAAGCAGAATGATGTAATCCTCGTTGATGCGGTCGCCGATGCGGTAATATCCTTGCTTCTTCGCCTGACCGGGGGGCTGACAGCCGTTGTGTTTCTTGGCCAGTCCCGGCGGGCAATGGCCGTTGCCCGCAAAGGCCGGGGCCCCGCCAAAGGTGATACCCAATATCAACAGGATCATCGTGTGTTTCATGGCCTGTCCTTTCGTGTGTACGACAGACATGGGCCGTGTCACGCCCGGTGCCAAGACGGGGCGTGCGCCTTGGGCGAAACCTTGCCGTTATTTCTTGAGCGGGCAGGTCGAGAGGCCGAGGATCGAATAGAGCGGGCAGGAGGACATGAGACCTGTCACCAGCGGGATGATCCCGATCAGATAGAGCCAGCTATAGGCGCCCTCGCGGTTGAGCGCGAAACCTGCCAGCAGCGCGAGGCCAAAGAGGATGCGCAGGGCGCGGTCGATAGAGCCAACATTTTTCTTGAGCATGGGATCACCTATGGATTGAGGGGCGCGGAGGCCCGGTTGATGCGCCATAGTCGCATGCGGGTGGGGGCAGCGTCTGTGATCTGGTCACAGAGGGGGGGATAGATTGGTGGCTCAGGCGTTGAGTTCAACCCAGAGCGGGACGTGATCCGAGGGTTTGTCGCGGCCACGTATATCCTTGTCGATGCCGCAATCGGTCATCAGGTCTGCTGCCTGCGGGCTGAGCAGGAAGTGGTCGATTCGAATTCCGTCGTTCTTGTTCCAAGCGCCGGCCTGATAATCCCAGAAGGTGTAATGCCCCGGCCCCTGCACCTGCGCGCGAAACGCCTCGGTAAAGCCGAGGTTGAGGATGCGGCGAAAGGCGGCGCGGCTTTCGGGGCGGGCCAGCGCATCCTCGCGCCATGCGTCGGGGCGGGCGGCATCCTCATCCTGCGGGATGATGTTGTAGTCGCCGCCCATCAGCACCGGTTCTTCGCTGGCCAGAAGGTCGCGGGCGCGGGCGTGCAGGCGGTCCATCCATGCGAGTTTATAGTCGTATTTCGGCCCCGGTGCGGGATTGCCATTGGGTAGGTAGAGACCGCAGAGGCGCAACGCGCGGTGATCGCCGACAACTGTTGCCTCGATCCAGCGGGCCTGTTCGTCTGTGTCGTCGCCGGGCAGACCGCGCGTGACATCCTCGAGCGGGCGCTTCGAGAGGATCGCCACGCCGTTAAAGCCCTTTTGCCCATGGGTTTCGACGTTATAGCCGCGCTCTTCGAAAATCTCGCGCGGGAAGCCGTCATCGACGGATTTGATCTCTTGCAGAAGGACCACATCGGGGGACGCCTCGTCAAGCCAAGCGGGCAGGGCGTCAATCCGGGCTTTGATGCCGTTGATATTGAACGTGGCGATTTTCATGGCGCGGCCCCCTTTTGTCCTCTGGCAGTCTCTATCGCGCAGGGGGGCGGGGGTGACAAGCGGTCACATCGAAAACGACGTGCCGCAGCCGCAGGACGAGGAGGCGTTGGGGTTGTCGATGATAAAGCGCGCGCCAATCAATTCCTCGGAGAAATCAATCGTGGCCCCGGCAAGAAACGGCAGGGAGGTGGAATCAACCACGACCTTTTGCCCGTCGCCTTCGAGAATCAGATCGTCTTGGGCGGGCTCGTCGAGTTTGATTTCGTATTGAAAGCCAGAGCAGCCGCCGCCCTCGACGGCGACGCGCAGGGCTTGACCCTGATCGCCTGCACCGATTTCGGCGAGGCGGGCAAAGGCGCGGGGGGTCACCTTGGGCGGCAATTGCATCGGAATGCTCCTGACTGGTTCACGTTTGCTGTCAGGTGCAATATATGGGGCCTGACCTCTGGCGACAAGGATAAGCAGCGATGACGGCCCCCTATGCCTCTGATCCCGCGCAGGTGCGTGGGCGGCGTGTTGCGGAAGAGGAAAGCGCGTTTCGCTCGCCCTTTCAGCGCGACCGGGATCGCATCATCCATTCCAGCGCGTTTCGGCGGCTCAAGCACAAGACGCAGGTGTTTGTGGCGCATGAGGGGGATTATTTCCGCACACGGCTGACCCATTCCATCGAAGTGGCGCAGGTCGCGCGCACGATTGCGGGTGCGCTTGGGCTGAATGGCGAGCTGACCGAGGCGGTGGCGCTGGCGCATGATCTGGGGCATCCGCCCTTTGCCCATGCGGGTGAGGACACGCTGGATGCGTTGATGGCGCCCTATGGCGGGTTCGACCACAACGCGCAGGCGGTACGGATCGTGACATCGCTAGAGCGGCATTACGCCGAGTTTGACGGGCTGAACCTGACATGGGAGACGCTGGAGGGGTTGGCCAAGCATAACGGGCCTGTGACGCCCCTCCGGGGCGATGGGCCTGTGACGCCCCTCCGGGGCCATGGCCCTGTAACGCCCCTCAGGAGTGATGACCCTGTGACGGGGTCGTTGCCCTATGCCTTGGCGGATTACAATGCGCGGCATGATCTGGAATTGCACACGCATGCCAGTGCCGAAGCGCAGGTGGCGGCCCTGTCGGATGATATCGCCTATAACAATCACGATCTGCATGACGGGTTGCGCGCGCGGTTGTTTGACGATGACGAAATCGCAGGATTGCCCATTGTGGGGGATTGTTATGCCGAGGTGGACCGGCTCTATCCCGGGCTCGATCGCAAACGCCGCAGGCATGAGGCGCTGCGCCGCGTGTTTGGGGTGATGGTGGGCGATGTGATCACGCGGTCACGGTATCTTTTGGAAGACGCTGCTCCGGCTTCGGTGGCGGAGGTGCGGCATCTGGGGCGTCCGGTGATCCGGTTCTCGGATGCGCTTTGGGGGGATTTAAAGCAAATCCGGGCGTTTCTTTTTGCGCGCATGTATCGCGCGCCCGAAGTCAACGACATGCGCCTGCGGGTGCATGGGGTGGTGAGCACGCTGTTTCCCCATTATCTGAACGCGCCGGATCACCTGCCCGAGGAATGGCGCCGCGACTTGGCGCAGGCGGCGGATGAGACCGCGCTGGCGCGGCTGGTTAGTGACTATATCGCAGGGATGACGGATCGGTTTGCCCTGCAGGAATATGCAAGCCTAACGGGTGAAGGCGCGCGTGATTTCTCCGATAACGGTGTCTAAGCTCTTATAACGAAAAAGTTTATACGCTTCTGCGTGCAGCCTGCGTTGTGTGCTGTGCGGCCTGATGCTAACCATCTCATGCTATTTGGGGCGCTTTGGTGATGGTGGGTTTCGCGGAGCATGTTGCGGGCAAGACCGTGCTGATCGCTGCGGCGGGCTGTGCGGCGGGTGTTGTGCTCGCGCAGGGGTTGGCGCGGGCCGGGGCGCAGGTGATCGTGATTGACCGTGAAGATCGGCGGTGTCAGGCACTGGCGCGGTTGGTTCCGGGGCGCATCGAGACGCTGGCGCTGGATGTGCTGCGCCCGTCGGTCTGCGCGCGGTTGGGGGCGCTTTGGGGGCAGACACCGATTGATTTGCTGATCCATTTGCAACCTTTGCGCATGGCGGCGCGCTTGGGGGCGGTGACGCTGGGCATTGCCGGGTTGAGCCGCGCGCTGCGCCCCGGTTTGCGGGCCGGGCAGGGCCGGAGCTTGATTGTCAACGCAGTCCCCTGCGCGGGGGCAGGGGCGGCGGAACGGGCGTGTCGTCTGGGTCTGGATCATTTGGGCGGCTATCTGGCGCAAGAGGCAGGTGGTGCGCAGCCGGTGCATACGCTGCGTTTGCTGCGGGCCGAGGGGCTGCGACGGGGTACGACGGCTGCGCTGTCGGTGGTGTTAGAGCCTGCTATATTTCTTGGCTTTGCACCCGGGGGCAAGGATGGGGTGCAGTCGTCTTGCGTGACGGTTTGCGCCGCTTGTGATTGACGCGCCGCGCGCCGTTGGATAACCCGAGCCAAGGCAGCAAGGATAGCTTTTATGAACCTTTTTACCGATATGCGCGACCTCGTGCTGGAAACGCTGGCGGCAATGCAGGCAGGCGGCCAGTTGCCCGCTGGGCTGGATATGGCCAGTGTGACGGTCGAGCCGCCGCGCGATGCGGCGCATGGCGATATGGCAACCAATGCGGCGATGGTGCTGGCCAAGCCTGCGGGCCTCAAGCCGCGCGAGATTGCCGATGCTTTGGCGGCACGGCTGGCCGAGGATGGCCGTGTCGAGAGCGCCGAGGTGGCGGGGCCGGGGTTTCTTAACCTGCGGCTGGTCCCTGCGGTGTGGCAGCGGGTGGCGCGTGCGGCGCTGACCGAGGGCACGGGCTATGGTCGCTCGACCCTTGGGGCGGGCAAGCGGGTGAATGTGGAATATGTCAGCGCCAATCCGACGGGGCCACTGCATGTGGGCCATACGCGGGGCGCGGTGTTTGGCGATGCTCTGGCGCGGCTGTTGGATTATGTGGGCTATGAGGTCACGCGCGAATATTACATCAATGATGGCGGTGCGCAGGTCGATGTGCTGGCCCGGTCGGTTTATCTGCGGTATCTTGAGGCGCATGGGCAGGCGGTGGCCTTTGCCGATGGCACCTATCCGGGTGATTACCTGATCGAGGTGGGCGAGGCGCTGAAGGTGCAAGTGGGCGATGCCTATGTTGGGCAGCCCGAGGAGGTTTGGCTAGAGCCGATCCGCGATTTTGCCACGGACAAGATGATGGCGCTGATCCGCGAGGATCTTGCGGCGCTTGGCGTTGAGATGGACGTGTTCTATTCGGAAAAGTCGCTTTATGGCACCGGGTTGATCGAGGCGGCGATCGAGGATTTGCGCAGCAAGGGCTTGATCTATCGCGGTGTGCTGGAGCCGCCCAAGGGCAAGATGCCCGAGGATTGGGAGCCGCGCGAGCAGACGCTGTTCAAATCCACCGAACATGGCGATGATGTGGACCGCCCGATCATGAAGTCGGACGGTGGCTGGACCTATTTCGCCCCTGATATCGCCTATCATTATGACAAAATCAGCAGGGGCTTTGACCTATTGATCGACGTCTTTGGCGCGGATCATGGCGGCTATGTCAAGCGGATGAAGGCGGCGGTGTCGGCGCTGTCGAATGGCCGGGTGCCGGTGGATATCAAGCTGTGCCAACTGGTGAAGCTGTATAAAAACGGCGAGCCGTTCAAGATGTCGAAGCGCGCGGGCACCTTTGTGACGCTGCGCGATGTGGTTGATCAGGTGGGCGCGGATGTGACCCGCTTTGTGATGCTGACGCGCAAGAACGATGCGCCTTTGGATTTCGATTTCGACAAGGTTTTGGAGCAATCCAAGGATAACCCGGTGTTCTACGTGCAATATGCCAATGCGCGGGTGAATTCGGTGCTGCGCAAGGCGGCAGAGGCCGGAATTGCGGTGGAGGATGCCACATTGGCGCAAGCGGACCTCAGCGGGTTGACCCATGAGGCAGAGCTGGCGGTGGCGCGCAAGATCGCGGAATGGCCACGCTTGGTCGAGATTGCCGGGCGCAGCAATGAGCCGCATCGCGTGGCATTCTATCTCTATGATCTGGCGTCTGATTTGCATGCTTTGTGGAACCGGGGCAATGACGATGCGTCGTTGCGTTTCATCCAAGAGGGCGATGTGGCCACATCACAGGCGAAAATCGCCCTTGCGCGTGCTGTAACCGTTGTTATTTCCGCAGGCCTTGGTATTCTGGGCGTAACTCCGGCGGAAGAGATGCGTTAACGCACCAAGCCGGGGATGAGGCAGAACAGTACATCCCCGGCGACCATGTATCGCCGGAGAGCAAGAGGCGACATGGCAGATATGCACTATGCACGGCCCGAACCGGGGCCTGAGCGCGCAAAGCTCATTGTCAGGCTGACCAATCTGACCGGCGCGGCACTCTCGCTTGCGCTGATCGCGGGCGTTGGGGTGTGGGGCACCAAGATGGTCCTGCGCGATGTGTCAGGCGTGCCGGTGGTGCGCGCGGCCGAAGGGCCAATGCGCGAGGCGCCTGCCGATCCCGGTGGCGATGCTGCGGCCAATCAAGGGCTGTCGGTTAATGCCGTGGCCGCCGAAGGCACGGCAGCGGCCCCGGCAGATCGGTTGGTTCTGGCCCCTCCGCCGCTTGAATTGTCGTTGGAGGATGTGGCCCCGTTGACCCCGACGGCGGAGGTCGCAGAGGCCACCCCGCGTGCAGAAGTCACAGAGCCTGCGCCACAGGCTGTGCCGGAGGAGGTTCAGAACGCCTCAATCCTTGCGCTTGCGGATCAGATTGCGGCGGGGGCCGCGCCGATAGCCCCGCTGGAGGAAGAGGTGACGGGCCCGGAGGCGGTCGAGACCCCTGACGTAGAAGACGTGGCCGTTGCGCAAGCGGTCGTGCGCCCGCGTGCGCGCCCTGCATCGCTTACCTCGGTGTCCGAAGCAGTCGCCCTTGCGGTGGCGGCGGCGCGATCTGCGCCCTCGGATGAGGTGGATGCGGAAACGATCCCGCTTGGCACGCGGTTGGCGCAGCTTGGCGCGTTTGACTCGGCGGAAGTGGCGCGCGCAGAATGGGACCGTCTGGCGGGGCGGTTCGGTGATTTTCTTGATGGAAAGCAAAGGGTTATTCAGCGCGCTGAAAGTGGCGGGCGCACATTCTACCGGTTGCGGGCCATGGGCTTTGCCGATCTGGGGGACGCGCGGCGGTTTTGTTCGGCACTGGTCGCTGAGCGCGCCGAGTGCATCCCGGTGGTCACGCGGTGACGCGGTTTGGGGCGACGATCCTCGATGCGGAGGGTCTGCGGCTGACGACAGAGGAAAAGGCGTTGTTTCGCGACACGCGCCCGTTTGGGTTTATCCTCTTTGCGCGCAACATCGACAGCCCGGATCAGGTGCGCGCCCTTGTGGCAGAGATGCGTGAGGCCGCAGGGCATGATGCGATGGTCACGATTGATCAGGAGGGAGGGCGCGTGCAGCGATTGCGCGCGCCGCTCTGGCGCGAGTGGCCTGCGCCGTTGGATCAGGCAGAGGCGGCGGGCAGCCTCGCGGCTGAGGCGATGTATCTGCGCTATCGTCTGATTGCGGCAGAGTTGCACGCGCTTGGCATCGACAGCAATTGCGCGCCGTTGGTGGATGTGGCGGGGCCTGCGACGCATCCGTTCCTGAGCAATCGCTGCTATGGCGTTGATCCCGATACGGTGGCGCATCTGGGCCGTGCGGTGGCGAATGGATTGCTAGACGGGGGCGTATTGCCCGTGGTCAAGCATATCCCCGGACATGGCCGCGCCGAGGCGGATAGCCACCATGATCTGCCGGTGGTCACGGCGCTGAAGAGTGATCTGCAAGATACTGATTTTGCGCCTTTTAGAGCGCTGAACGACCTGCCTTTGGGGATGACGGCGCATCTGGTCTATAGTGCGATTGATGCCGCGCCTGCGACCCTATCCGCATCTATGATGCAGGTGATCCGGGACGAAATCGGCTTTGACGGGCTGATTATGACTGATGACATTTCCATGAAAGCGTTGCGTGGCACCTTGCCGGACCTGTCGCGGGCGGCCTTGCAGGCCGGGTGCGATGTGATCCTGCATTGCAACGGGACGCTGGCGGAACGGCAGGCGGTGGCAGAGGCTGCCGGCGAGATGACCGAGCCTGCGCAAATCCGTGCCGACCGGGCGTTGACATGGCGCAAGACCCCCCAAGAGATTGACATTTCCGCCCTATCGGCACAGCTTGATGCGCTGACGGGCGGGTGTGCGCATGAGTGAGGACGATTTCGACAGGGATGAGGGGCCGGTCAATGTCGCCGAGCGGTTGGCCGCTGAGGCGCTGATTGTCGATGTCGATGGGTTCGAGGGGCCGCTTGACCTTTTGCTGACGCTGAGCCGGACGCAAAAGGTGGACCTGCGCAAGATTTCGGTGCTGGAACTCGCGCGGCAATATCTGGCCTTTGTGGAACGCGCCAAGGCGCTGCGGCTGGAACTGGCGGCGGATTATCTGGTGATGGCGGCGTGGCTTGCCTTTCTCAAATCGCGGCTGTTGTTGCCGCCAGACCCGAGCGAAGACGGACCCTCGGGCGAGGAGTTGGCGGCGCATCTGGCGTTTCAGTTGGAGCGCTTGCAGGCGATGCGCGATTGCGCGGCGCGTCTGATGGGACGAGACCGGCTGGGGCGCGATTTCTTTGCACGCGGGGTGCCAGAGGACGTGGCGCGCCTGCGGCGTGTGACCTATACGGCGACGCTGCTTGACCTCATGCAGGGCTATGCCCGGATCAGGACGCGCGACGAATTCCGCCCCTTTGTGATGGATCGCGATGCGATCTTTACCATGGAGCAGGCGTTGGAGCGGATGCGGGGTTTGATCGGCTATGCAGGCACCTGGACCGATATCCTGAGCTATTTGCCAGAGGGGTTCACCACCGATCCGGGGCGGCGGCGATCGGCCACGGCCTCGACCTTTGCGGCGGCGCTGGAACTGGTCAAGGAAGGGCGGGCAGAGGTGCGGCAAGCGGAGGTTTTCGCCGCTATCGAGCTGCGGCGCAAGGATTAAGAGTATGTCGGAAGCACCTGAAGAAAAAGAAAAAAGCCTGTTTCAAGCGCCGCCCATTGGCGAGCAGGAGCGGATGATTGAGGCGATGCTGTTTGCGAGCACCGAGCCGCTGACCACCCGCGACATGGCCGAGCGGATGCCGCATGGCAGCGATCCTGCCGAAGCGCTGGTGCATCTGCGCAAACGCTATGAGGGGCGCGGCGTGCGTGTGGTCAAGGTGGGCGATGCCTGGGCCATCCGCACTGCGCCGGACCTTGGCTATTTGATGAGCCGCGAGACGGTTGAGACCCGCAAGCTGAGCCGGGCTGCGATCGAGACATTGGCGATCATCGCCTATCACCAGCCGGTGACGCGTGCCGAAATCGAGGAGATTCGCGGCGTGGCGGTCAGCCGGGGCACGGTGGATCAATTGCTGGAGATGGAGTGGATCCGGTTCGGGCGTCGCAAGATGACGCCCGGGCGGCCTGTGACCTTTGTGGTGACGCAAGAGTTTCTGGATCATTTCGGGCTAGAGAGCGCGCGGGATCTGCCGGGGCTCAAGGAGTTGCGGGCTGCGGGCCTGTTGGACAATCGCCCGCCGCCGGGGACCATGCCGCAGATGGGCAGCGAAGAGGACGAGGACGAGAGTGCGCCGGGACAAAACGAGCTCTTCGAGGACTGACGCGGCAGATCCGTGCCGTCGGCGCGATTGCGGCGGCGATTGAAGGGCGTCGGCCATGGATAAGAGGGATCGCCAGTCTTCCGCCAGAGTACCCTAAGCGTGCGGGCCGTCTTGGTTGCAGGCCTGCGGCGGCTACATTCTTCTTTTGCAATCCGAACCTGCGCGGCATCTGTCCAGTGCTGATGGTGGCCTTTATCGGTGAGATGTAAGATCTCGACTTTGAGTCTATACCGATGGCCGGAGAGGGTGTCAGATCCGGGGCAAAAATCCTCAGCCCAAAAGACGGCGCTTTCCGGATGAATACAATTGACAAGGCAAGTGCCGGTCTCAACTATCGAGCTGCGTGCAGGCGTCCGGTTGGGTTTTTCGGCCATCTACCCAGTCTAAAAGGAGAAATATATTCGTGCCGGAGAATGAATTTCAGGGTCTGTGCGCGATTTGCGGCCATGTGGGCGTATTTCGACGTGGCGATCACCGCTCTTTGCGCGAGTCCTATCCTTGCCCAAATTGTCGGTTCACGATGCGCTGGCGTGACCAGGCGGCCGTTATCCTTGATGAATTCGGACGCGGACAGGCTTTGTCGATTGACGAATTGGTGGCACGAGGCTTTCTGTCCAATGTCGCTGTCTATGAGCCAGCCTTGCGGGGACCTTTCGTTGCGCGTTTCAATACGCTGCCGCACTATACACGATCCTATTTTCGGCCCGACCTTGCGATCGGGGCACTAGCACCTGATGGCGTGCGTAACGAGAACCTGACCAAGCTGACCTTTGACGAGGACAGCTTTGATCTCATCATCACGAGCGATGTGATGGAGCATCTTCCCGATGTCGAAAGCGCATTTGCCGAAACCCTGCGCGTTCTTCGGCCCGGCGGGATTCACGTCTTTACCATTCCGAATGACTATCCCTTTCCTGACCGGACCGAACCGAGGGTTCGGGTAGAGGAGGGGGCGGAGGTGCACCTGAAGCCGGAGCGCTACCACAACGCTGGCGACGGGACGAAATGCTTGGTCTATACGGATTACGGGGCCGATCTTGCGGACATGATCCGCTCGCTTGGGGGCAGGCTGACCATCACGCGCCGCGGCGGTCCTGTCGAACCTCTCAACACCAACGCCACATTCATCCTGCGCAAGATTGCATCGGCGGGCAGACGGCGCCCGGTGTCCTCGCTCTCTGGTGCGGACAAACCTGTGGCCGAGGTGAAATCCGTTCAGGGTGCCCCCACGATCCGGACGGTTGACGAGGATCTTTGTTGCCCGATCTGTCACGGGACCGAGTTCGAGGATTTCAACGGTCGCTCCCATGCGCGGTGTTCATCCTGTCGGGGGGTGGAGCGCAACCGGCTTATGTGGATGGTGCTTGATCGACTGGGCGCTTTCGAGAAAGGCAAACGCATCCTTCATCTTGCGCCGGAGTTGGGACTGGCCCGAAAATTTGTCGAGCTTTCAGGGGATGCCTATCATGGTGCGGATCTTGATGCGGAGCGCTACAAGAGCAAGTTTCTCACGGTCCGAAAGCTTGATCTGTGCGTCGATCTGGCCGGCATCCCGGATGCAAGTTATGACCTGATCGTGCATAGTCATGTTCTGGAACATCTGCCTTGCTCAGTTGATGGCGTGCTGCAGGACCTTGACCGCATTCTTGCACCCGGCGGGTTGCATTTCCTGTCAGTTCCAGTCCGCGGCGAACACACGCTAGAGGATCTGTCGCCAGATCTTCGCCCGGTCGATCGACTGACGCGCTTTGGTCAAGAAGACCATATGCGTATTTTCGGGGCGGTGGATCTACAGGCGCTTCTGACCAAAGTATGGGGGCCGGGACAGCATCTGATCGTGCCTGTCGAGTTGTTCGCGCGCGACGATCTGCGCCGCGCCGTCATTCCGACGGTTGCTTGGCAAGGCGTGTCGGGTCACAGCATCTTTCACTATCGCAAGGGTGCCAGACCTCCGGCAGAGATGCTGACTACGCAGGTGGACGCGGCACCGCCGTCTGATGTGGGGCGGTCGCTGGCCCCAAATGTTGCGAGCTGGCCGCAGGGCGCAAAGCCCAAGACGCAAGAGGCCGATCTTGCCGCGAACGCCCCAACGGGATCGCGCGTCATCCTGGGCCTCGACGCCTTGCAGAGGGCTAATCCCTGGCCGGAGTTTCCATTGGATGAACACGCAGCGTTTCACCTTGCGCGCGACGCCGACGGTGATGGCGGTCGCGAGATTATCTTGCGACAGATCCTGAACCGGGACATCCGATTGATGGCCGAGGTGGGGTGTTTCCTTGGGGGGTCTTTGCTGCATTGGCTCAAGGCAAAGCCTGATCTGACGGTCATTGGGATAGACCCGTGGGATGGAGATTGGGCCAGCTTTGTCGAAGGGATGGCGCCCCATGCCAATCATCTGTCCGACGCTGAGATCACGCGCATCGCCCGCCTGCTGCGAAAGTACGGCAATTTCGCCGTTGCCCTGAACGCTCTACGCTTGTTCAAGGATCGCTTTGTTCCGGTGGGCTGTGCCTCTCCAGAGGCGTTGCACGACTTGCGGCGGCGCGACATCCCTATTGAGCTGATCTACCTTGACGGCTTCAAGAACCGCGACGAGCTTGATGTGGCGCATGACCTCTTTCCCGACGCCGTGTTGTGCGGCGATAACTGGCTGTGGCAGGACCAGACAGGTGCATTTGTCGTGCAACACAGCATCACGGCATTCGCGCAGGATCATGGGTTCGATATCGAGGACCTGCGGCAGTCTTGGATCTTGCACCGTGAGAGGTAGGCCGGGCGACCATCGGGTAATTGCCAAGGGGGGGGCGTCAGGACGGGGTCGCAGGCTCGAGCGTGAGAAGCGGGCCGATGTAGCTGCGCAAGGGCCGCTCTGGTTCGCCCTTGAGCAGTTTGATTTCGGGGGCTTCCAAGGTGGGGGATATCGTTATCTCACGCAGGTGGAGGCCGCGGTAGAAATCGAAGGCGACGGATCCGATTCTGGGTGCGTAGCTGAAAGGATCGACGGTGGAGACTTGCAGACTATGGCCCGATGGGTCGAGGCGCAGGTTGATGTGCCCGCCAGCCCGGTGGAACAGGTGGACGAGAGCCTGGGCATGATACTCTTGCCCAAATCGCAGGACTGCGCCCGTGTCTTCGAGACGCATGTAGTGGAGGGGCAAATCCATGCAGTCATGACGCTCCATCGGGTGGTCGTGCTGAATTGCATCGGTGTCGAGGAGACCGCGGCGCCAGATCGGTTTGGGCAAGGAAACGGCGTGGAACCAAGCAGCCTGATCGAGGCAGCGTTTCAGGAACGGGGTGACGCGGTCTGCCATGACCTCACCACCTTCGTAGGTCGTGTGGACATCATCGCGCAGGAGGCCCGCCACGACATCGGCCCCAACCTCGGCAAGCCATTCTTCGGCCATGTCCAAAAATGGGATGCGAAACTCCTTGCAGAATTCGCGGGTTTGGGCGTTGAAATCGTGATGAACCGGCGATGTCCAACGGCGGTGGTGAAGAAAAAAGGCCGGGTCGGCCCCGATATCCTGAGCCACAAGTGCCATGTCGAGAAGCAGTTCGCGCCCGCGCGCCGGGGTCGTCAGGGGATGCAGGGCAAAGGCCGACGCGTTTACCTCGAACAGAACGTGGCTGAATGGCCCGAGCTTTGCGGCGGCAAGGCGCAGGTAGGGGGGGATCACGTGCGGCTGTTGGGCGCCCAGCCCGACCCGAAGCACGGTAACGTCTGGTGTCTCGGCACGAAGCCGGTCGGTGGTGGGATCGGAGAAGCCGGATCTTGTGGCCACGTTAGAGAAGCCGATGATCAAGAGACGGCGGGTTGGCATTTAGGTCCCCTTGCAGCGATGTTGGGACACACCTTGCGCGGCGGCCAAACCATGACCGAGGCGCTGACGATACCCCCGCCCTTGATCAGACCTGAGGTTGCGCCATGACGCAATCGCTTTTCGAACACTGCGTGGCGCGTGCTGAAGGTGCCGCAGCGGCACTGCCAAGCCAAACTGTGCCGGGCAGGGTGCTGGCGCATGCAGCGGCACGGCCAGATGCGGCGTGCTATTTCTTTCACAACCCGGCCGGACCACCGGATGTGCTGAGTTTCGAGGATCTGGTTGCACGTGCGTCACATGTTGCGGGGGTCTTGACCGCAGCAGGCTGTAGCCATGGCGCGCGCGTGGCGTTGATCTTTGAGCATGGACCGGGTTTTGTGATCGCCCTGTTCGGGGCCTTCTTTGCGGGCTGTGCTGCGGTGCCGGTCGCGGTGCCGACCAATGAGACGAAAAGAACGCGGGCGGGCGCTATTTTGGCCGAGGCTGACTGTGCGGTTCTGCTGACGTCGCCTGCCATCGCCAAAACACTTGCCGAGGACGGGATCGGCATCGCGGCCTTGCCGCCGATCATTGCGCTCGACACCGTCGACCGTGCCGCATCGGTAATTCCTGACAGGATTGTGCCCGAGGATGTGGCCATCATTCAGTATACATCCGGCTCGACAGGGCATCCGCGGGGGGTAGTGGTGACGCAAGGCGCGCTCTATGCCCAGATGTGTGCGATAGACCTCTGTCTGCGAAGTGAGGGTGAGGAGCGCGTGGTCACATGGCTGCCGCCCGAACATGATATGGGGCTTATGGGCGGGCTGCTCTTCAATCTCTGGCGTGGCGATCCGACTTATGTTCTCGCGCCCGAAAGCTTCATACGGCGTCCCTATCTCTGGCTTGATACAATCAGCAAATGGCGCGGCACGGTTTCGGTTGCACCGAATTTCGCCTTTGACCTCTGCGTGCGCGGTATTCCTTCTGACCGCCTAAAAACCCTTGATCTCTCAAGCTGGCGTGTCGCGTTGAACGGGGCGGAACCTGTCCAGCCCGAAACCCTTGCCCGCTTTGCCGACGTGTTCAAGCCTGTGGGCTTTGATCCTCAGTGCTTTCTGCCGTGTTATGGACTGGCCGAGGCGACGCTCTTGGTGTCGGGTGCTGCACGCGGCGGCGGGGCCACGACCCACTGGTTCGATCCGGAGGCCCTGGAAGCAGGCAGGGTTGTGCCACTGGTGGCAGGAACGGGGCGCTGTCTTGTTTCGTCCGGCCCGGTTCGCACGACCGGCGGGGTCCGGATTGTCGAGCCGGAAACTGGCGTTCCCTGCCGCTCTGACCGCATCGGCGAAATCTGGATTGCAGGGGAAAGCGTAGGCTCTGGGTATCATGACCGACCCGAGGAAAGCGTTTCGACATTCCGGCAGTTCACCGCGACTGGCGACGGACCATATCTGCGCAGCGGGGATTTAGGATTTCTTTGGAACGATGAATTGTATGTGACGGGGCGCATCAAGGACATCGTGCTCTGGCGGGGACGGACCCTGCACGCGGCTGACCTGGAACTTTTGATCACCGGCGCAGATCCAGCCATCCGGCCCGGCCGGATCGCGGCCTATCAGCGGGACGCAGGAAATGTCGATCTGGTTGTTGAGATCGCGCAGGGCCGGCTTGGGGCGGATGGCGGCACCGGTGTGGCCGAACGGATCTGGCGCGACCTCATGGCAGGGTCTGGGGTTGATGTGGCGCGCGTGCGTCTGGCGCGGCCCGGAACATTGATGTGGACCTCAAGTGGCAAGCTCCGGCGCCGCGACACGCACGCAAGGCTGGAGACCGAGAGCGGGCTGCTGGTGCTCGATTGGGAGCCGGGACCGCTCAGAGCGCGCCGCGCACAGATCGAGGCGACCCGGACCCTTGCCGGGGCTATCGCGCAGAAGAGCGTAGGGCCGGGCGCATATCTGCGTTTTCTGACCGATTGGGTTGCCGCAGCGGTCAATTGCGCGCCGCAAGACGTTGATCCCCATCTGCCCTGGGCGGACCAAGGCATGGATTCCTTGATGATCACGGAAATGGTGGTGGATTTGGAACAGGCGGTTGGGCGCGACATTCAGCCCGAACTGCTTTTCGAAATTCCCACCCCGTCTGGCTTGGCGCTTGCGCTCGCGCAAGGTTCGTCATGAGGCCGGACGAACCGATCGCTGTTATTGGTCTTGCGTGCAGGTTCCCCGGAGTGGACGGACCCGAAGAGCTGAACCGGCTGCTCCGCTCGGGGCAGACAGGCATCCGCGACATTCCGCCCGACCGATGGGCCTTGTGGGGACTGTCCGAAGACCTGTCCTCGCGCGAAGGTTTTCCCGTCATGCGGGCCGGTACTCTGGATGATATCGCGTTCTTCGACCGGCGTCCGTTTCGGATCTCGGCGAACGAAGCCCCGCTGATCGACCCGCAGCAACGGCTTGCTCTGGAAACGAGCTGGCACGCGCTTGAGGATGCCGGGTTTTCGCCGGCTTGCCTTGAGGATGCGCCCATCGGCGTCTTCATGGGGGCTGGGTCGTCTGACTATGCGCTCCGGATGGCCCAAGCGGGCATATCCGGTGCTGGAAACCCCCATTGTGCGAATGGCGCGCAGAATGCTGCGATTTCGGGGCGTATCAGCTATTGCTTGGGTCTGACGGGGCCAAGCCTGACTATCGATACTGCCTGTTCCTCGGGGGCCGCCGCCGTCGCGTTGGCGGGGGACAATCTGCGCCTTGGTCATTGTGATGTTGCGCTTGCGGGCGGCGTGAATGCTCTTTTGTCGGTTGAGCCCTTTCGGGCACTTTCCGGGATGAGTGTGTTGTCGGCCAAGGGTGAAACCCGCAGTTTCGACGCGACCGCATCAGGCTTTGTCCGCAGTGAGGGCTGTGGCGTGCTGGTTCTGAAACGGCTGTCATGCGCGTTGGCGGCTGGCGACCGCATCCATGCCGTCTTGCCCGGCTGGGCCATGGGACAGGATGGCCGCAGCAACGGGCTGAGCGCGCCCTCGCGCCGGGCGCAGGCGCGCGTCATTCTGCAAGCGGTGGAGGCGGCCGGACTAACGCCCACCGATATCGGGGCCATCGAGGCACATGGATCTGCCACCGTATTGGGTGACACGATTGAGATATCGGCATTGGCAGACGTCTTTGGTGATCGGGTTGACACAAAGGTTGTCGTGGGATCGGTGAAGGCGACGCTCGGCCATCTAGAGGCTGCGGCTGGGGTGGCCGGTCTGATCAAGGCCATCTTGATGGTCCGCGACGGTTTCATGCCAAGGCAGCCCTGCTTTGCGACGCCGTCGCCACGGATCAACTGGGACGAGGTGCCATTCGAGATTGTGCGGGATCAGAGGGTCTGGCCCGGTCCCCGCCGGGTGATGGGGGTCAATTCCTTTGGCATGAGCGGTCTGAATGCGCATATCCTTGTGTCCAATGCCGACATGTCACTCCATCGGGCGTTGCCTGCCGGTGGTCGTCATCTTTTCCTGCTGTCCGCCGCATCGCCCGACAGTCTGAGAACGCGCATAAGCCAACTGCTGGAGACGCTCCGCGCGCCGGGCGCCGATCTGGGAAAGATCGCCTTGGCGACGCGGCGCCGATGGGTCGGACTGAGCTACCGATCCGGATTTGTCGCGGCATCGCTGGAGGAGGCGCAGGAGGCCCTCACGCGCAGTCTCGCGTCGCCCTCTCCGGGGCCCGTCGCACCGGCGGCAGAGATTGCGCTCAATATCCCCTCAGACCGGGCTGATCTGCATCGGGTGTTGCAGCAGGTCTGGCCCCGCTACGCTCTTGGCTTGTCGCAGGCGGCGGTGCCCGATCCGGGCACCCGTCCCGAGACGATGGAAGACGCGGTCCTTGCCCTGCACCTTGCCGGCGCGACGCTTTGCCTGGATGCGATCAGCCCGTCAGCCGCGGGTGGAGCGGACCTGCCGGGCTATCCTTTTGACCGACAGCGGCACTGGTTCGACGCAGTACGACCGGCCCGAGCACCTAGGGGATGAGACATTGACCTTTTATCAGCGACTTAAGGCAGGCTGGGCCAACGCGGATGCCATTGCTTTTGACGACGGGGTGGTCACGCTTACCTATGGTGAATTGGACGCAGCGACGGGACGCGCGGCCTCGGCGTTGCTTGCCCAAGGTCTTGAACCCGGTAACCGGGTTTGCCTTGCCATGCAGAAATCGCTGGCGCAGATCGTCGTGCTGCTTGGGGCTCTGAGGGCGGGGCTTGTGGTGCTACCGCTGAACCCGGATAGCCCCGCAGAGGTTGTGGCGGACCAGATTTCCCGAACCGGGCCTGTTCTGCTGATCGGGGAGCGCGAGGACGGATGGCGCGCGCGGACGGAGAGCGGACCTGCGGCGGTGTCCCGATGTCTTGAGGCTGATCCCGCAAGGCCGCACGATCCCCTCCACGCGACGGAGCACACCGACCCGGACAGATTTTCCGTGGATGACGAGGCCGGTGCCATCATCCTGTTTACCTCTGGCAGCACCGGGAGGCCCAAGGCCGTGATCCACAGTCACGGTGCCTTGTTCGCCAACACGGATGCGCTGAGGATCATCTGGGATCTCGACGCGTCCGATCGCCTGCTGCATGTCTTGCCGACGACGCATGCTCATGGCCTGATCGTTGCCCCCATGCCGATCCTGCTGGCAGGCGGCACCGTGGTTTTGCGACCCCGCTTTGATCCGGGCGATGCTGTCGCGTGGTTGCCTCGGGTCACCTGCTTTATGGGCGTGCCCTTTTACTATGGGCAGTTGCTTCAGCATCCGCAGTTCACGGCGGGCGCGGCCCGACAGCTGAGGCTCGCTATCTGCGGCTCGGCTCCGATCCTTCCAGAGGTCCGGGAACAGGTCGAAGACAGGCTGGGGCTGCCGTTGCTCGAACGTTACGGGATGACAGAGACGCTGATTATGACTGCCAACAGCCCCGCACGAAACCGGGCCGGATCGGTCGGTCTGCCTCTTCCGGGGTGGAGCCTGCGCATTAGGTCCCTTGTGACGCACGAAACCGCGCCTCCGCAAGAGATCGGAGAGGTAGAGGCCCGCGGCCCTCTCGCACTGCCCAGCTATCTCGATGACTGGGCGGAAACGGCGCGTAAAACCGCGCCTGACGACTTTTTTCGTACCGGAGATGTCGGATGGGTCGACACGGACGGCTTTCTGCATATCACGGGGCGTGCCGATGACCTCATCATCTACGCAGGCCTGAACATCCAGCCCTCCGAAGTCGAGGCTGCGCTTGTCGCGATCGACGGGGTCGTTGATGTCTGCGTGTTTGGCGTTCCGCATCCGCACGCAGGCCAGGCTGTCATGGCCGCGGTTGTCTCGGCGGCGGGCACAACCCTGACACCTGCCGCCATCCGCGCGGAATTGATCGGCAAATTGCCCGCAACCAAAATCCCCAAGCGTGTCTATGTCGTGTCGACCTTGCCCCGAAACGCCATGGGCAAGCTTCGGCGCGATCTTCTTCGCAAGGCCTTCGAGCACGGCACCTTATGACCCATCCGGTCTTTCGGCGACGGCAATCACGTATGCTTTGATGGACCGCTCAAGCCCGCGCGCATAGGCGGCCATCGCGTTGCGTTTCAGCATCCTGACAAAGGGTAGGGTGGTGTCTGCGTGAATATCCTCGACTGTCACGGGCATCAGACCTGCGGCTTCGAGAGCCGAGCGGTAGGCCCCGACCGTGGGAAGAACATTCTCGTGGGGCACAAAGCTCGTTGGCTTATCAACAAGGACATCGGTAAGGATCAACCGCCCACCGGGACGCAAGAGCCGACGCGCCTCTTCAAGGAATTGCTGGCGCGTGCGGAAATGCATGGCGGTCTCGATAGCATGAATGCAGTCGAAGGTATCATCCTGAAAGGCGATGCTTTCGGCGCGCATCCGTTGGAAGGAGATGCGCGGGCCTGCGTAAAGACGGCTTGCATGGTCAATCTGCGCGCTGGAATAATTGATCCCGATCACGTCTGCCTGCGGATAGGCGGATGCGATCTGCGCCGTGCAGGCCCCCAGCCCGCACCCCACATCAAGCACGCGGCGTGCCCGCGCGCGGTTGGGATCTTGTGCGATGTGGCGGCGGACCAATTCGCGGGCCGCTTCGCCGGGATGGTCAATCCGCTGCCCATCTGCGTCATGCCAAAAGCCAAAGTTGTAGAGGTCGCTCTCACCATAGAACTGCCGGAACCGTGGATGGAAAATGGCGGTGTCATAGGCTTGCTCTGACAACCGGAGGCTTTCGTTCGCGTCTTGATCTGCTGGGTGTGATTGCATAGCATTAGTTTTTGTTGAATACTGCTGTGCAGGCAATACACAATCGCATTCCAGCTCTGAAAGGTCGATCATGCCCTCTGAAACGCAGCAGCCGGCACGTGCCGACGCGAAGAGCATCGAAACTTGGATGGCAAGTTACATCAGTTCTGTGATCGATGTGGCGCAAGACCCGTTTCCGTTGGATGATCGGTTTGACACTTACGGTTTGGATTCGGTCGAGATCACCATCATGTGCGGCATGATGGAAGAAGAGTTCGAGATCGAAGTGAACCCCGATCAAGTGTTCGACCACCCAAGCGTCACCGCCTTTTCCCAACATCTGGCCAAGCGCTTGGACGAGCGGTCCGTCGCCGCCTGAAGAGGCGTGATGATGGTGCAGTGGGGCGGGCCCTGTGAATGGCAGCAGTCCTTGATTCTGCCGCCGCTGCGGTTGCCTGTCATCCGGACATCAGGTGCTCGGGCGTTGTCGGAGCCTCTGACGGGGGGGTGGGCAAAAATGATACGAAAGTTGCGGATTAATTCTGACTTGCCCTCAAATCGGCACGTTTAGGCATTATGTTGATGCCAGAGGCAGCAAGAGGAGTGGCGCGATGAACGCCAATCAGATGATCAACATGGTGGTGCGGATGATCCTGCAACGGGTGACGCGCAGTGGCATGAATGCGGTAAGCAAACGCATGAGCGGCGGCGATGACGCGGCGGCCCGCAAGACCGTGCAGCGGGGGCGGCAGGCGATGAAGATCGGTCGCAAGATGGGGCGCTTCTGAGGCGTTACGCCTTGAAATGCTTGGACAGTTTCAATCCTTGGCCTTGGTAGTTCGAGGCAATGCCCGCGCCATACAAATGGTCGGGCACCTGATCCATGCGTTCATAGACCAGCCGCCCGACGATCTGGCCATGTTCCAAAACAAAGGGGGCCTCGTGGCAGCGGACCTCAAGCACGCCGCGTGATCCGGTGCCGCCAGCGGCGGCATGGCCAAAGCCTGGATCGAAAAAGCCTGCGTAATGCACCCGGAATTCGCCCACCATGGCCACGTAAGGGGCCATTTCGGCGGCGCATTCGGGCGGGATATGCACGGCTTCTCGACTGACAAGGATATAGAACGCGCCGGGATCAAGGATGATCTGGCCGTTTTCGGAATGCACCTCTTCCCAATAGGCGGCGGGATCGTAGTGGCCGATGCGGTCAAGGTCGATCACGCCGGTATGCGGCTTGGCGCGGTAGCCCACCAGCGTGCCCGAGACAGGACGCAGATCGACGGAAAAGCCAAGCCCGTCGTCGATCATCGCGGTGCCATCCACCAGCGGCGTTTGTGCGTGGAGCGCGCGCAGGGCATCATCCGAAAGCACCGCCTGACCGGCGCGAAAGCGGATTTGATTGAGGCGCATGCCGGGGCGGACCAGAACGGAAAAGGAGCGTGGGCAAATCTCGGCATAGAGAGGGCCAGCATAGCCGGGCGTCACGCGGTCAAATTCCACACCACCATCCGTGATCAAGCGCGTCAGCAGATCGAGTCGCCCGGTCGAAGATTTGGCGTTGGCCACAGCCTGCACGCCCATGGGCAGGGCAAGCGATTCCATCAGCGGCACGACATAGACGCAGCCTTTTTCCAGCACGGCCCCGGCCTTGAGGTCGATGCGGTGCATCTCGAACTCTGCGAGGCGGTCCGTGACCGTACGCCCGGCCCCGGTCAGAAAAGAGGCGCGCACGCGGTAGGCCACCTGACCCAAGCGCAGATCGAGGCTGGCGGGCTGGACCTGTTCGGGCAGGATCGCGGGCGTGCCCGACAGGGTGCCCGTTTCGATCATGGCGCGGATTTGTTGGCTGGAAAGAACCCCGGTCATCTCTGCCCCCCCTCTCGTTGCGCCCCGCGATTTGGTCAGGGTGCCCGAGGGGCCGAGGCGGGCAGGATCGTCGGTAATTATGGTCGGGCTAGCAGGACTTGAACCTGCGACCTTCCGTCCCCCAGACGGACGCGCTACCAGGCTGCGCTATAGCCCGACGATGGGCCGTTCATAGCGATTTTGACCGCAGGGGCAAGAGGTAAATCCCGAAATCGGGCAGGGATTTAGCGGTCTTTTGTGCCAGAGGCTGCATGGGTCCGGAGGGCCGCGACCAGCGGGGCCAGACGTGCGGCCAATTGCGGCGATACCGGGCGGGGCAGGGCGCTGAGGGCCGTGAGCAAACCCGGAGCGGCAGCCACATCATCAGACGGATCGGCGGGCAGATCAGAGGGCGCGCGTGGATGCGGCGCGGTTTGCGTAGGGGGCGCGTCCGGTTCCAAGGGCGGAGTTTCATCCTCTGCGCCCGCTGCGGTGTCGCCCTCGGGTTCGGGTTCCGGCGCCGTGTGAAAAGAGGGGGCTGTTTCGGACAGTTCTGGCGCGGCGGGTGGTGCCTCGTGAGGCGTCTGGTCTTCTATTGGCGGTAAGGCAGGCGCGTCCAAGTCTTCTTTGGGCGCGGGGGCCTTGGTCTGCGGCGAAAGCGGGGCCTCTGCGTCTGCCTCATATGCGCCGTCCTCCAGTGCCTCAGGCTCTACTGCGACCTCAGCCGTGTCCTCTGGGTCAGCGGCGGGGTCATCGGCCCCGTCGGGGCGGGTAAAGGCCAGCACATCGGCGGGGCGGGCGGGAATAGAGGGCACATCAAGCGCAATGCCGCTGAGCGCGCCTTGGGCCTCTTCATCCAAGGGCGGCGACATATCGGACACTTGTTGGATGCCATTCTCGCGCAGGAATTTCTGCGCGCCCTTGATGGTCATGCCTTGATCGTGCAGCAAAACCTTGATGCCCCCAAGCAAGGCCATATCCGCGGGGCGATAGTATCGGCGCCCACCTGCGCGTTTGACCGGCTTGATCTGCGTGAACTTGCTCTCCCAAAAGCGCAGAACATGCGCCGGGACTTCAAGCCAATCCGCGACTTCGCTGATGGTTCGAAAGGCGTCGGCGGCTTTGCCCATGGGCGGCGATATCCTTAGCTTTTGGTGCCGTCGGCGACGCGGTCTTTCATGAGGTGAGAGGGCCTAAAGGTCAGCACACGGCGCGGGTTGATCGGCACTTCTTCGCCAGTCTTGGGGTTGCGGCCCACGCGCGCTGTCTTGTCACGCACCGAGAAGGTGCCGAAAGACGATATTTTAACCTGCTCGCCGCGCACCAGCGCGTCGGACATATGGCCCAGAACGCTTTCGACCAGTTGGGCCGCATCATTGCGCGATAGCCCCACCTCGCGAAAGATGGCCTCGCTCAAATCCATCCGTGTCAATGTCTTGTCAGTCATCACATCCCCGCGATTTTTTTCGGTTACTTTGCGGCGAAGAATTTTACGAGTCAATCTCAACCACTTAGCGGCAGCCGTTCACCCGCGTGTTTTCGCCCATTTTCCGACGTTTTACCAGCGCAGGGCCACCGCACCCCACGCCAGACCGCCGCCAATCGCCTCGGCAAGGAGGAGATCGCCGCGTTTGATCTTGCCCGAGGCCACGCCAACCGAGAGCGCGAGGGGGATGGAGGCGGCGGAGGTGTTGCCATGATCCTGCACGGTGACGATCACGCGTTCCATCGGCAGGCCCAGTTTTTTGGCCGTGCCCTGGATGATGCGGATATTGGCCTGATGCGGGACGATCCAATCCACGTCTGAACCGCTGAGGCCAATTTTTGCCAGGGCTGTTTCGGCGGTTGAGGCCAGTTTTTCCACCGCTTGACGAAAGAGCGGGTTCCCTTGCATGCGCAATTTGCCCGCCTCGCCGGTGGTGGACACGCCGCCATCGACATAGAGCATGTCGCGGTAGCGCCCGTCGGAATTCAGATCGGCAGAGAGGATGCCGCGATCCTCGGATGTACCAGCCCCCTCTTCGAGGCCCAGCACCAAGGCCCCTGCGCCATCGCCGAACAGCACGCAGGTGGAGCGGTCTGTCCAGTCCATGATGCGGCTGAAGGTTTCTGCGCCGATCACCAGCACGCGCTGCGCCTGACCCGACAGGAGGAGGGCGTTGGCGGTGGTGAGCGCGTAGATAAAGCCTGCGCAGACGGCCTGCACGTCAAAGCCGAAGCCGCGGGTCATGCCCAATTCGCTTTGCACCATGGTTGCGACCGAGGGAAAGGTCAGATCCGGGGTAGAGGTGGCCACGACGATACCGTCGATGTCATCGGGCGTGAGGCCCGCATGTTCGAGCGCGGCGCGGGCGGCGCGCACGGCAAGATCCGAGGTGGGTTGATCCTTGGCCGCGAAATGGCGGCGTTCTATGCCAGAGCGCGTGCGAATCCACTCATCCGACGTGTCGAGGGTTGCTTCGAATTCCGCGTTGGGAACGATACGTTCAGGCAGATAATGTCCGATGCCTTGGACGACGGCGCGCAGTGTCATTCAGATTCGGCCTCTGGTTGGGGCTCTGGGTGGGCATCCTGATCGAGCAGGGCGGCGGAGGCAACCCGCGCCGCCAGCCGTTCAGAAAAGCCGGATTGGGCCAGCTCGAACGCCAGCTTGATCGCCGAGGAGACGCCCATGGAATCGGCGGCACCATGCGATTTGACCACGGTGCCGTTCAGCCCGAGGAAGACCCCACCATTGGCGCGGCGCGGGTCGATCCGCTTTTTCAGGCGCGCAAGCGAGGTATAGGCCAGCACCGAGGCCAGCCGCGAGAGAAAGGAATAGGCAAAGGCCTCGCGCAGAAGGTCGGCGATCAGTTTGGCGATGCCTTCGCCGGTCTTCAGAGCGACGTTGCCGGTAAAGCCGTCGGTGACGATCACATCGCATTTGGTGCCGGGCAGGTCGCGGCCTTCGACGAAGCCCACGAAATCGAAATCTGCAATCCGGGCATTGGCGGCGATAAGATCATAGGCCTCTTTCAACTCGGCGCGGCCCTTGTGCTCTTCGGTGCCGACATTGAGCAAGCCAATGCGCGGGCGCTCGAGCCCAAAGCCGTTGCGGGCATAAGACGCACCCATCAGGGCGTATTGCATGAGGTCCTTGGCATCGGCGCGGATATCCGCGCCACCGTCGAGCATGATGTTATGCTTTTGCGGATTTTTCGAGGGCCACATCACGGCAATGGCCGGGCGGTAGATGCCCGGCAGTTTGCGCAGGCGCAGCACAGACATGAGCATGAGCGCGCCGGTATTGCCGCAAGACACACATACGGTTGCCTCGCCCATGCGCACCGATTCGAGCGCGGACCACATAGAGGTGTCACGCCCGTGGCGCACCACATGCGACGGCTTGTCGTTCATAGTGACGACTTCGGGGGCATGCCGGATTTCGCACCGTTCGGCCAAGCCGCGACGCTTGGCTATCAGACGCTCAAGCTCTTCTTTCGGGCCGTGAACGATAAAGCCGATATCGGGGTTTTTGGACGCAGAATAGGCAATGCCGGCAACAACCGTTGCCGGCCCCTGATCCCCGCCCATGGCGTCAATCGAGATGATGGTGCGTCCTGCACCCGCCTTGGAATGGTCCCTGCGAGCGGTCATGCAGCAAATCGCCTATTGCGGGTTCAGGCCGCGTCGTCTTCCAGGTCGATTTCTTCCACCAATGCCACGACCTCACGGTCGGCATAGTGTCCACACGCCGAGCACACGTGATGCGGGCGCTTCAGTTCGCCGCAGTTGGTGCACTCGTTCGGGTTGCCTGCAACCAGCGCGTCATGGGCGCGGCGATTGTTGCGGCGCGATTTCGATACTTTGTTCTGTTGGACGGCCATGTCGCAACCTCAATTCCTGTGGGCCGATCTGGCCCTGTTTCACGGGTGTTCGCGGCTCTTAGTATGTTACGAGCCGCCGGTTCAACCCCAAATTCCGGTGAGAGCGGGAAAATACAGAGATTTAATGCCGGGGCAAGCGATTCTTGGCGTGCGGCGGGATCATTCCGTGTCGGGCTTGCCCAGCTTGTCGCGCAGGCCCGAAAGGGCGGCGAATGGTTTGGTTTCCTCGTCCTGCATCGGGGTCACGCCCTCTTCGGCCACGGTCAGTTGACCAAGTTCGGCCCCATCCTTGCGAGGATAGGGGGGCAGGGCGAGGCTCAGCGCCTCGATCATCACGCGCGCAAGGTCGATTTCCGTGCCCAGCGGTTCGAGTGTGTCATCCTCGGGCATCTCGATCTCGGCGCCCGGATCCGGGGCGTCAAGCCGCGCGTCGGGGGAAAAGCGGCGCATCACCGACTCGTCGATGCGGGTCTGCACAGGTTCAAGCGTGACGACACAGGGCTGCGAGACGGTGGCACCCAGTTCGGCCTGCAAGAGCCAGTCGGCGCGCCCCTCTGCCGTAAGCGTGCCGCGCAGGCTCAGCTTGCGCAGAGCCAGCACCCCAAGATCGCTTGCGATGCGAGCCATCTCTGCGGCGTCGGGGGCGATATCGAAGGTCACGGGACGGCGCGCCGAAAGGTCGGCCACGCGGATCGCTCGGGTGTTTTGCGGGTGTTGTGACATCTTTCCCCTCGCTTCCTTTCTTGAACCATTGCATCACCTTGCTGTAAACGGGATAAAAGCCGAAGCAGGCCGATACAAGAGGGCAGAAATGACAGCGATCCGAAACCGAGTGATCAGCGCCTTGGCGCTGTGCTGTCTGATGGTCGTCACGGGCTGCGCTGCCACCTATCGCAATCACGGTTATGTTCCACCCGAAGAAGATCTGCAAAACCTCGTGGTGGGCGTGGATAGCCGCGCCACTGTGGATGATGTGATCGGGCCGCCATCGCTCTCGGGGGTGCTGGCGGATGGCAATTATTATTATGTGCGCAGCCGGGTGCGGGAATATGGCATGTTCCGCCCACAGGTGGTGGAGCGCCGCGTTCTGGCGATTTCCTTCAATGACAATGACACGATCGCCAATATCGAGGAATTCGGGCTTGAAGATGGTCAGGTTGTCCCGCTTGCGCGGCGCGTGACCGATTCTTCGGTGGTCAGCAACGGCTTCTTGCGTCAGCTCTTGAGCAATATCGGCAATATCAACCCTGTCGAAGGGTTCGGCAACTAGGCCGGGTCATGCCGCTGTCACAGCTTGCGTGCTAGAGCGACCGGGACTAGGGTCGCTCAGCGCAGACGAGGTCGCGGCATGACAGGGCTTGGCAATCAGCGGTATCAGGCACGGATCGGCACCACGCCCGAGGATCGGGTTGCTGCACAACGGTTGCGCGCACGGGCCTTTCTGGGCGAGGCCGATGGGCTGGATTGCGACCGCTTCGATGAAATCTGCACGCATGTTCTGATTGAAGAAACGGGCAGCGGCGCGTTGGTGTGTTGCTTTCGGATGCTGATGCTGAATGGCGGGGCCGAGATTGCGCAGAGCTATTCGGCGCAATTCTATGACTTGTCAGCGCTTGCGGGATTCGAAGGCAAAATGGCCGAGATGGGGCGGTTCTGTATCGCACCGGGGCGGCTTGATCCCGATATCTTGCGGGTGGCATGGGCCGCTATGACGCGGTTTGTCGATGACAATGGCGTTGAGATGCTGTTTGGCTGCTCCTCCTTTCATGGCACCAAGACCGAGACCTATCTGGATGCCTTTGCCATGTTGCGTGAACGGCATCTTGCGCCGCGACGCTGGTGGCCGCAGGTCAAGGCCCCGGCCGTGTTCCGCTTTGCAGAGCGGCTGCGGCGACACAAACCCGACCTGAAGCTGGCGATGCGGCATATGCCGCCCCTCTTGCGCACCTATTTGATGATGGGCGGATGGGTCAGCGATCATGCGGTGATCGACCGGCATCTGAACACCTTGCATGTGTTCACCGGTGTCGAGATCGGGGCCATTCCGGCGACGCGCAAGCGGCTGCTGCGCGCGCTTGCCGGTTGAGGTCCCTTGACGCTGGCGAGGCGGCAGGATAGCCCGCGCCCATGGCACGCGCACCTCTTTTACAGCTCACCGACATTTCGCTTACCTTTGGGGGTGAGCCTGTGTTTCATGACCTCTCGCTAGTGGTGCAACCCGGCGACCGGGTGGCGCTTGTGGGGCGCAACGGGTCGGGAAAATCGACGCTGATGAAGGTGATGGCCGGTCTGGTCGAGCCAGATCGCGGGCTTCGGGTTGTGACGCCGGGGATCAGCGTGGGCTATATGGAACAAGAGCCCGATATGGTCGGGTTCACCACGCTCGGCGACTATGCCGCAAGCCTGTTGGACCCGGCTGAGGCCTACCGCGTTGAGATGGCGGGTGAGGGACTGAAATTTGATCCTGCGCGCCCGGTCAGCACGGCGTCGGGGGGCGAGCGGCGGCGCGCGGCCCTGGCCAAGCTGATGGCCGAGGCCCCGGATCTGATGCTGCTCGACGAGCCGACCAACCATCTTGATATCGAGGCGATTGCCTGGTTGGAAAATGAGCTGCGCGAGACGCGCAAGGGCTTTGTTCTGATCAGCCATGACCGTGCGTTTTTGCGTGAACTGACGCGCGCAACCCTCTGGATTGACAGGGGAATGACGCGGCGACAGGAAAAAGGGTTCGAGAATTTCGAGGCTTGGCGCGACAAGGTTTGGGATGATGAGGATCAGCAGCGCCACAAGCTGGATCGCAAGATCAAGTCCGAGGCGCGGTGGGCGGTCGAAGGCATCAGTGCGCGGCGCAAGCGCAATCAGGGTCGGGTGCGCGCCTTGGCCGAATTGCGCGCCGAGCGTAGCAGCCAGATCCGGCGTCAGGGCACGGCGGCCATGGCGTTTGATTCGGGGCCAACGTCGGGCCGCAAGGTGATCGAGGCCGTCGATATTTCAAAGGCTTACGGTGACAAGCTCATCTTGCAGAAGTTCAGCATCAAGATCCTGCGTGGGGATCGCGTGGCCTTTGTCGGCCCCAATGGGGTGGGCAAGACGACATTGCTCAAGATGCTGCTCAAAGAGATAGAGCCCGACAGCGGTGCCGTGACCCATGGCACAAATCTGGTGCCGGCGGTCTTCGATCAGGCAAGAGCGCAGCTTGACCCCGAGATGACCCTTTGGGAGAGCCTGACGGGGGATGCCGATATGCGCGTCTCTGGGCAGGCGGATCAGGTGCTGGTGCGCGGGCAGCCCCGGCATGTGGTGGCCTATCTCAAGGATTTCCTGTTTGACGAGCGGCAGGCGCGTGCGCCGGTCAAGTCGTTGTCCGGGGGAGAGAAGGCCCGGCTTTTGCTGGCCAAGCTGATGGCGCGCGAAAGCAATCTGTTGGTCTTGGACGAGCCGACCAACGATCTCGACATCGAGACGCTGGACCTCTTGCAAGAGTTGCTGGATGATTTCGACGGCACCGTCCTTTTGGTCAGCCATGACCGTGATTTTCTCGACCGTGTGGCGACCACGACCATCGCGATGGAGGGGGATGGCCGGGCCACCACCTATGCCGGGGGCTGGTCGGATTACCGCGCGCAGCGGGGCGCGGATGCCGCCATGGAAGCTGATAAAAAGGCAAATAAAACAGACACCAAGTCACCGGAGTTGAAGCAATCCAAGGCCGCTGTCACGCGGCTCAGCTTTACGGAAAAGCACCGATTGGAGGAGCTGCCGGCCGTGATGGCACGGCTTGCCGCCGAGATTGGCAAGCTCGAAGAGCTGCTTTCGGATGCCGCGCTTTTTACCCGTGAGCCGGTCAAGTTCAAGAAAGCCACCGAGGCGCTGACCGCCCGTCAGAGCGCCCTGGCCGAGGCGGAAGAGGAATGGCTGGCCTTGGCGGAGCGCGCAGAGGGCTGAGCGTTACTGCATCCGCAGCGCGCCATCGAGGCGGATCACCTCGCCGTTGAGATAGCCGCAGTCGATGATGAAGGCGGCAAGCCGGGCATATTCTGCCGGATCGCCCAAGCGTTTGGGAAATGTCACCTCAGCCGCCAAACTGTCCTGCACCTCTTGTGGCAATCCGCGCAGCATCGGCGTCGCAAAGGTGCCGGGGGCAATCGCCATAACACGGATGCCTTCGCGCGCCAGATCGCGCGCCATGGGCAGCGAGAGGCCAACAATTCCCCCCTTGGAGGCGGCATAGGCGGCCTGGCCCTTTTGCCCGTCAAAGGCGGCGATGGAGGCGGTGTTGATGATCACGCCGCGCGCGCCGTCTGCGTCGGGCGTGTTCAGCGCCATTTGCGCCGCGGCCAGCCGTGCCACGTTGAACGAGCCCACAAGGTTGATGTCGAGCGTGCGACGAAAGAGATCGAGCGGGTGGGGGCCGTCGCGGCCCAGCACCTTGGCGCCGGTGGCGATGCCTGCGCAATTGATTGCGGCGGTGATCCGTCCCATGGCGGATGTGGCTGCTGCGATGGCGGCGGCGACTGATGCCTCATTTGTCACATCGGTTTCGACGAAATATGCGCCAATGTCGGCGGCGATGGCCGCGCCACGCTCTGCATCGCGGTCGAGCAGCGTCACCTGAGCGCCCATGGTGCGGAAATGCCGCGCGGTCGCCTCGCCCAACCCCGAGGCCCCACCGGTGATGATCGCGGCTGTATCCTCTATGCGCATGGTGCCCTCGTTTGTTTTAAATGAACATATGTTCAAATACTGCGTGCGACCTGTCCTGTCAAAGACTGTCTTGGGCCTCTTCTTGGTACAAATACTCGACTCCGTCGCTTACCCTTTGCGCTGTCGCAGGCGGGTGATGACCCCCAGCGTCAGCACGGTCAGCACGATGCGGTAGATATGGTGGATCGTCACGAAGGCCGGATTTGCCTGAAGGCTGAGCGCCACCAGCGCCATTTCGGTGACACCGCCGGGGGCAAGCGTGATGAGGAGCACATCAACCGCCTCGCCTGTCATCTCGTGCAGCGTAACGGCCAGCACCACACCCAAGGCCAACATGGACCCGACCGCCGCCAAGGCCAGCGCCGTTCCGCGCAGCAAGAGGCCACGGCTGAGCCCGGTAAAGCGCATGCCCAGCGCTGTTCCAAGCACGATTTGTGCCATATTTACAAGCCATTGGGGGATGTCAAAGCTGAGCCAGCCGCTAAGTGACAGGGCTGCGGCAAGGGCCATCGGCCCGGTCATCTGCCCCGCTGGCAGGCGCAGCAGATGGCCTAGCCCCAATCCCCCCAGCCCCGCCAGCACGATCAACGGCAGGTCGGACCAGGGCACATCCGGGCGGGCCATGGTCATGCCCGCCGAGCTGCCCACAGGGGCCCCAAGCCAGAGCGAGAGGCCAAGGGGCAGGGCCGTCACCACCACGATGATGCGCAGGAATTGCTGCATCATCAGGCGGGTCACGTCGGCACCTGCTGCCTCGCCCATTTCGATGCTTTCATAAAGCCCGCCGGGAGTGCTGGCGTAAAAGGCGGTGGTGGGGTCATAGCCGCCGAGATGCCGAAAGATCGTATAGCCCATGGTATGGGCCAGAACGACGAAAAGTGTGACAGCACCGAAGGTTAGCGCGTAGTGATGGGCCTCGGTGAATAGGGCGGGTGTGACTTGGGCCCCGATCATCAGGCCGATGATGGCGATGAACATCAGGCGCAGTTTTTGGGGAAAGCGGTAGCCAGAGGGCAAGCGTTCGGGCAGGGCGGTGGCGATCAGGGCAGAGATCGCCAACGGACCCAACAGGAAGGGCAGAGGCAGGCCAATGGCTTGGCCCACAAAGCCCGAAAGAGCAGAGCAGGTCAGCAGGAGGAGGGTGGTTGCGTGGATCGGCATGGCGCCTCTTCAAGCACCGGGCGCGGGCGGGGGCAAGGGGCGGTCAGAGGAATTTGACGAATTTATCAAAGGGCATTTCACGCAGGCGTTGCCCCGTGGCGGCAAAGATCGCATTGGCCAGCGCGGGGGCTGCGGGGGGCACGGGTGGCTCTCCGATGCCCTTGATCTTGGGGCCGTTTTCCAGCCCGCGCACGGTGATTTCAGGGCATTGATTGATGCGAAGCGATTGAAATGTATCGAAATTCATCTGCTGTGCTGCGCCACCGGCATAAGTGATCTGACCGTGCATCGCATGGCCCAGACCAAAGAGGACACCGCCTTTGACCAGCCCTTCGAAGTTGATGGGATCTAGGATGCGGCCCACATCGGCGGCGACGAAGACGTGGTCTAGGCGCAGGCCGTTTTCGGTGTTTGTGACCTCGACGACTTGCGCGCAGGGCACACCGAAGGAGAGGCAGAAGGCCACGCCACGCCCTTGATTTTCGGAAAGCGGGCTGCCCCAGTTCGACATCTCGCCCACCGCCTCGAGCACCTGCCGCGAGGGGGCGTGATTGCAGAGGCGCAGGCGCTCGGCCAAGGGATCGGCCCCGGCGGCGTGGATCAATTCGTCAAGCAGGCTGTCGTGAAAAAAACCGTTGGACGAGGCCCCGACCGAGCGCCAAGACGAGATTGGGGCCAATTCGGGCGCACGGTATCCGGTGACACGGTAGTGAGGAATATCAAAGGGTTGATCCCATGCCCCGGCGACGATTTGCAGGTCTGGACCGGGGGCGGGGATGCCTTGGCGGCCCATTTGCGAGGCGAGAACCGAGGGCATGGCGATGCCCAGATCATAGGCCGCGACCTGACCGTTGGCGACGCGCCCGCGCCCGCGCGCCATAGCGATCTGGCGGGGGAAGTCGTGGGTCATATCCTCTTCACGGGAATAGGTGAGTTTCACGGGCCTGCCGGGCAGTTCCATGGCGATGCGAGTGGCGTGGCGCGTCACCTCGTCTTCGAGGCGGTGGCCAAAGCTGCCGCCGATCATCAGGGCGTGAACGTGGATTGCGTCAGGCGTAAGGTTTGTAAGCTTTGCCACGTTATTTTGTACAAAGCGCGGCACTTGGGTGCCGGTCCAGATATCGACCCGGTCGGGTGTGTAGAGCACGGTCGCGTTCAGCGGCTCAAGCGGGGCGTGGGCGAGGTAGGGCGCGCGGTATTCGACCTCAAAATCGGAGCCCTCTGAGAGGGCGGTTTCCACATCGCCCGCGTCGCGGAATTGGCTGTCTTGGCGGTCGGGGGTGAAACTGTCGGAGAGGGCCTGCCAATGGGCGTCCATCTCGGGCGGGATGGGGGCGGGGCCCCATTCAACGGGGATGGCGGCGACCGCCTGCATTGCCCGCCAAGTGTTGTCGGCGATGACGGCGACGCCTTCGGGTAGGGCCACGACCTTGATCACGCCGCGCATCGCGAGGGCGGGGGTGGCATCATGGCTAAGGCGTGCGCCGCCCATAGCAGGGTTGAGGCGCAACGCGGCATGGGCCATATCTGGGAGGGTGACGTCGATGCCGTAGCTTTGCGTGCCGGTGGATTTGGCGACGATGTCGATCCGTTGCATCGGTTGGCCGATCAGGCGCCATTCGGAGGGCGCGCGCAGGGTGACATCGGTTACGGGATCGGTGTTTGCGGCCTCGGCGGCAAGGCTTTGGTAGCTGAGACCGGTGCCATCGGGCAGGATCACCGCGCCACGGTCGGTGCGTAAATCGGTTACGGAGATGTTATGCAGCCGCGCGGCGGTGGCTTTGAGCGTTTCGCGCGCGACGGCCCCGGCGTGGCGCAGTTTGTCGTAACTATCAGGCACGGTGGTGGACCCGCCGGTGATCTGCATGCCCAGAAATTTCATCGGCGCGTCGGCAAGGCCGCGCACGGTTTCGGCAAGCCAGCTATCGTCGGTGGCGCGGAAGGGCACGGCATCGCCCGACAGGGCGGTGTTGTAATAGGCGGGGCTGGGGGGGCCGGGATCGGTTTTGATCTGGTCCAGATCCACATCGAGTTCTTCGGCGATCAGGGCCGCCTGGAGGGATACCGCCCCTTGCCCCTTGTCGGCGCGGGGGGTGGTGAGGGTGATCGCGTCCGAGGTGATCAGCACATAGGGGGTGAGGGCCGTCGCCCCCTCGGGCAAATCGGTCAAGAGCGGATTGGCATAGGGCGTCTTGTACCGCCAGACACCGAAGGCCACGCCGCCCGCAATCGCGGCGGAGCCGATCAGGAATGTGCGGCGGGCGATGGTTTTGGCGCGACCCATGAGTCATGCCCCCTTGAGCGTGCGCGCGGCGGTTTTGACCGCCTCGCGGATGCGCGGATAGGTGCCGCAGCGGCAGAGATTGCCGGAGAGTGCGTCGTCAATCTCGGTATCGGTGGGATCGGGGGTTTCACTCAGGAGGCTTGCGGCCTGCATGATCTGGCCGGACTGGCAATAGCCGCATTGCGCCACCTGATGCGCGATCCACGCGGCCTGCACGGGATGCGGCACGTCGGGGGTGCCCAGCCCCTCGATCGTGGTCACAGGCCCCCAGACATCGCCCACCGCCACCTGACAGGAGCGGGTGGCCACGCCGTCAATATGGACGGTGCAGGCACCGCACTGGGCGATGCCGCAGCCATATTTCGGCCCGGTGAGGCCCAGAACATCGCGCAGCGCCCACAGGAGCGGCATCTCGGGTTCGAGATCCTCAAGAGAATGTGCGGTGCCGTTGACGGTGAGTTGCATGGGTGGCCTTTGTGACAGGGATAGGGTCAAGGATAAACTGATCGGTTCAGTTGTCCAGATGGCATGGCAATTGCTGTTTCACTCGGGCGCAAAGACCGTATAGTGAGGGGCAATGATCCAAGAGACCGGAAAACGGATGCAGGTTGTCATTCACGCAGGCGCCCATCACACTGACGAGGACAGGCTGATCAACTGCCTGTCCGCCAATCGCGAGATGCTGGCGCGTCACGGAACCAATGTTCCCGATCCGCAGCGCTATCGCCGTTTGGTACGCGATGTATTGCACCACGCGCAGGACTCGGGGCTTGCCCCGGATGCGCGTGATGTTTTGGTGGATGCGATCAGCAACGAGGGGGCTGTGGATCGGCTGGTCCTGTCCAATCCGGGGTTTTTCGGCACGCCCAAGATGGCGGTTAATGGCGGCGTATTGTACGGCGCGGCCGAACATCGGTTGAACCTGTTTCGGCAGTTGTTTCCGGATGATCATCTGGAACTGTTTATCGGGGTGGTCAATCCGGCGACGTTCCTGCCGCCTCTTCTGAAAGAGACAGACTTTGACACGGTGGAGGCGCTGTTGCGGGGCCATGATGCGGCGCATCTGCGCTGGTCCGAGTTGATCACGCGGGTGCTGCGGCATCATCCGGATATTCCAGTGACGGTATGGTGCAACGAAGATACGCCACTGATCTGGAGCCAGGTTGTGCGGGAAATGGCGGGCATTGATCCGACGGTCGCATTTGAAGGGGAATTCAGCCTGATCGAAGAGATCATGACCCCGGCGGGGCGTGAGCGGTTTCGCGGCTATCTGGCGTCGCATCCCGGCCTGACCGAGGTGCAGAAGAGGCGGGTGGTGGCGGCCTTTCTTGACAAGTTCGCCGATGAGGCGGCGATCGAAGAAGAATTGGATGCGCCGGGCTGGACCGATGCGCTGGTGGCCAAACTGACGGAACTCTATGATGAGGACCTGTATACGATCCAACGCATGCAGGGTGTTCAAGTTATCACGCCCTGAGCACGCGATTTCTGCTTGCAGAGGTGGAAAGGCTTGGCTAATCAGGCGCGCAAGCCCCTATAGCTCAGCTGGTAGAGCAACTGATTTGTAATCAGTAGGTCCGCGGTTCGAGTCCGTGTGGGGGCACCATTTCCCAAAATGTGATCAAGACGGCGGCAGGCTTAGGCCGGTCATGCGGATGTGTGGCCGGGGATGTTATCCACAGCTATTCAGAGATTCGCGGCTATCTTTGGAGAGTCGTGTTTCCAATCTGGCAACAGAGACGTTTTGTGTGGTGCATTGTTGCCGAATTTTCCGCTCTGCCTTTTTTTAAACACAGAGGCGCCCTGAAGCCCGTGTTTGCGCGGATATGTCATGGGATCCGAAACAAACACACGCTATGCGTGTGAGTCGTGCTGAAATCCGAGCGTTTTTCTTTAATTTCGCGTAATTTTTGATGAATCCCTGCCCAGAGACAGAAACAGTTGGCGTGTCTTGGGAGGGGGATTTGTGGCGATAACAAGGCCAAAATTAACCTAAGAGGCGTATTTTCGGCACGTTTGCGCCAGATTCCACTTGGGCCAGACTATTCAAAAGGATAATGTCTGGACAGCCCATCTGGGGGGTCATGTCTGTAGGTCGCGGGGGCGACCGCACAAAACCAACGCGATGTTTCGTGGAAAGCTGCCGCAATCCCCGACTCTTTAATGATCGCTGTTATTGGAAGTTTTGGGCTGTTTCGTCCCGTTGTGTAATGCCGTTGGGCATTCCTTCCCTTTGGTTCTGTGCCGGTCGCTCTTGTTCCGTTGAATCGGGATCGATGCAGGCGTTTTGAACAGGGTCGCAAGCATGTGTCGGTGAGGCACGGGAGATGGAACATGGCAATTAACAGAGTCGACGGCGACAATTCCGGAAATAGAATTGATATTGCCTACGCGGGCGATCCCGAGGGGGATCGGATTGATGCAAATGATGCGCCCGACGGGTCTAACGATGACGTCGTGGACGGATTTGGCGGCGATGACACCATTCTAGCGGGTGCTGGTAACGATACGGTATTTGCCGGATCGGGAAGCGACTCGGTCGAGGGCGGCGCGGGCAATGATCTGTTGGTGGGCGACACGCCCGATGCGACGGCGGGTGCGCGGGAAGTGTTCCAGTGGAGCGAGGCGCCCGATCCCAATGGTGCCGATCCGATCGACGCGGGCGATCCAATCACAGCGTTTACCCAGAATACCGGCTCTGTCGATGTGACCTTTTCGGTGCTGACCAGCACAGTGACCGATGATACCACCTTTGCTGACAATCCGCAGAATGTGACAGGGGTTGTCACGGATGGCACCGTGGCTGATGGGGGCAGTTCGCTGTCGGCGGATCTGGCGGCGCCGGGATCGACCGATCTCAAGCTTGAATTCTCGTCCGAAGTTTCGAATGTTTCGTTCAATATCAATGACCTTGATGGCACAGAGAATGTGCAGATCTTTGCCTTTGACGCGGCGGATAACCTGATCCCCGTGACCCTTGTCGGCGGCTCTGCCGTGACGGTGCTGAGCGCGGAGCAAGCGATGGGTGCGGGGTCGGGCACCGATGATGGTCCGGCGCATAGTCTTACGGTTTCGATTGCGGGACCGGTATCGCAGCTTGTGATCCGGTATTCTGATGCCGATGGCACATCGGATGGTCTGAATGTCACGGATGTATATTTCGGGCTGACGGGGGGCGTGGTCGATGCCGGATTGCCGGGCGACGATACGCTGGTTGGCGGCGAGGGTGACGATACGCTCTTGGGTGAGGCCGGGAACGATGTTCTGTCGGGCGGTGCCGGTGCGGACAATATCTCTGGCGGGGCTGACGAAGACTTGATCATCGGCGGCACGGCAGGCGATGTGGTGGATGGCGGCAGCACGGGCGTGGACAATGACACGCTTGATCTGCGCGGTGCAGGCCCCCTGCGCGTGGTGGATGAGACGGTTGATCCGGATGGCAATTCGACCTCTGGTCGGGTCGAATTTCTGGGCAGCGATGGGGCTGTGACCGGCGACATGACCTTTGCCGAGATCGAAAACCTGATCCGGCCCGACAATACCGTGCCGGATGCTGTCAATGACGACGGTGTCACGACAGGATTTGAAACAGAGGTTACGATTCCGGTTCTGGCCAATGATACCGATGCGGATTTCGACCCGCTGTCGGTGACAGGAGCCACGGATGGGGCCAATGGCACCACCACGGTCAATGGCGACGGCACCGTGACCTATACGCCGAACGCCGGGTTCAGCGGCACGGATACGTTTGATTACACGATTTCGGATGGCAATGGCGGCACCGATACGGCCACCGTGACAGTCACGGTGGGCATCGCCCCGCCGCCGCCGCCGCCCACCCGTGACGGGATTGTGGATGGCACTGCTGGAGACGATCTGATTGATCTGGGCTATGCAGGCGATCCGGACGGCGATTTCGTTGACAACGATGACGCGCTTTTGCCGGGGGCTGCGCCGAATGATGACAGCATCCGGGCGGGTGCCGGGGATGACGTGGTCTTTGCCGGGGTTGGCGATGATCAGGTTGACGGGGCTGACGGGGCTGATCTGATCTTTGGCGAGGATGGCTCTGATACGATTGACGGCGGCGCGGGCAATGACACCATTGATTCCGGCACTTCTACGTCGACCTTGCCTTTGCCTGATCTTGGTTTTGGCACCACGGTGCCGGCCGATCTTGATCCCGAGAATGACCGCGATCTGGTGTTTGGCGGTGATGGCGACGATGTGATCACCACCGGCGACGATGCGGATACGATTTCCGGCGGGGCCGGGGCGGATTTGATCGACGGGGGCATTGATGCCGATGTGATCGACGGCGATGACGGCAATGACACGCTGATCGGTGGCGAAGGGTCTGACACGATCAACGGCGGTGCCGGGGACGATGTGATCTTTGGCGGGCTTGAAGAAGGCTTTCCCGACTCGATCAATATTCCTGATGCGACCGATCCGGAGCCGGGCAATGGCCGGGACCTGATCGACGGTGGCGATGGCAATGACACGATCTTTGGTCAGGACGATGATGACACAATTCTCGGCGGTGCCGGGGATGATGTGATCGACGGTGGCATTGACGACGATTTCATCGTGGGCGCTGACGGCAACGACTCTTTGATTGGTGGTCAGGGGGATGACACGATCACCGGCGGTGCCGGCAATGACACGATCAGCGGTGGTCTGGGTGCAGATCGTCTTGTTGGCCTCGATGACCGCGATGTGTTCGTCGATGTTGGCGCGGGTGACACGATTGATGGTGGCACCGGCGGCGACGATTTTGACACGCTCGACCTGCGCGGTCTGGGTCGGTTCGAGATTGTCGGGCAAACAACGGACCCGGACGGCGATTCGACCTCGGGCACGGTCAACTTCCAGGATCGTGATGGGACGGTTACCGGATCTTTGGTGTTCGGCGAGATCGAGAACCTTATTCCTTGCTTTACCCCCGGCACGGCGATTGCCACGCCGCGTGGCGAAAAGCTGGTGGAAGAGTTGAAGGTTGGAGACAAGGTGATTACCCGCGACAACGGTCTGCAAGAGATCCGTTGGATCGGTCAGCGGGGGCTGAGCGGGGACGAATTGGCGCGCTCGCCGCATCTGCGCCCAATCCTGATCCGTGCCGGTTCGCTGGGGCATGGTTTGCCGGAGCGGGACATGCTTTTGAGCCCGCAGCACCGCATCCTGCTCAATTCGGATCGTGCCGCGCTCTATTTCGAAGAGCGTGAGGTGTTGGCCGCGGCCAAGCACCTGATCGGGATCGAGGGTGTGAGCCAAGTCGAGACACGCGCAGCGACCTATATCCACTTTATGTGCGATCAGCATGAGGTGGTTCTGTCGAACGGCACCTGGACCGAGAGTTTCCAACCCGGTGAGCAGGTTCTGGACGGCATGGGCGCGGCACAGCGGGACGAGATCTATGACCTCTTCCCGGAGTTGCGCGCAGTCGAGGGGATCGAAGCCTATCAGGCGGCGCGGCGCTCGCTCAAGCGGCATGAGGCGCAATTGCTGGTACGCTGAACGGCGGGCCTGATTGTTATCAAAACGTGGACAATCCCGGTTAAGAGCCGGGATTGTTTCGTTTTGATGGGTGGTTTGCGAGGGGCAGCTGGGGCAGGGGCGTGAGGGGTGTTTTGTGCGCAGAGGGGCGGCAAAGCACCGCATCTTGCATCGACACGCCTAGGCAAACGCCCCAGATTTTTGGGCCAGCGGGCAGATCAGATTGTTAGAAGAATTTCAGCTGGATCAAGGGGATAAGTGGCGGACCGAGGAGGATTCGAACCCCCGACCCCTTGATTCGTAGTCAAGTACTCTATCCAGCTGAGCTATCGGTCCGTGAGGGCAGCAATTAGACTCTGACGTCGGGCAATGCAAGGGCGTTTTGGAAGAAATTATGACGTCGCGCCGAAATTTCCCTTGGGCAGGGTGATACAGAAGGCGGTGCCCGTGGCGTCGCTGCGTTCGAGAATGAGCGTGCCGCCATGGCCGCGCACCAGTTCTGCGGCGATGGTCAGGCCAAGGCCGCTGCCGCCCTTGGTGGTGCCGCCCTGAAAGGGTTTGAAGAGATGTTCGCGCGCCCGTCGTGGCAGGCCGGGGCCGGTGTCCGCAACGCGGATCATCCATTCGGCGGCATCCTCATCGGCCATCACGCTGATCTCGCCGGGGCGGCCACTATTGACGATGGCTTGGCGGGCGTTGCGCACGAGGTTGCCGATGATGCGATAGAGCTGTTCGGCATCGGCCAGCACGACGAGGTCGCCGGGCACATCCTCGGCAAAGCTGACATCGGCATCGCCTGCGGCGAGACGCTCGCTGTCGATCACATCGGCCACGACATCCGCGAGATAGAGGCGGGCAAAGACGGGCCCCGGCTCTTCGGCCTTGCCATAGGCCAGCGTGGCTTCGCACAGATGCACGGCGCGGGTGAGGGCGTTGATGAGTTTGGGGGCGAGGCGTTTGACGGTGGGATCTTCGCTGGTTTCGATCCGGTCGGTGAAAAGCTGGGCGGAGGTGAGGATATTGCGCAGGTCATGATTGACCTTGGCGACGGCCCCGCCCAGCTGGGCGAGATGCTCTTTTTGCTTGAGGGCGCCGGTGAGTTGGGTTTGCAGAGATTGCAGGGTTTCCTCGGCCTCGCGCAGTTCCTTGACGCGGGCGGTGGGGCGCAGCACGCGGCGCACATCCTCGGGGGCGGCGGCATAGGTCTGCATGGCGGCAACCACGCGCTTGATCGGTTTGACGAGGGTCACGCGCACGGCGAGAAAGAGCAGCACAGCCGTGAAGATGGAAATCACCAGCGAGAGCCAGAGGATGCGCAGGCCGTAGTCGATCATCGCTGCGCGCAAGCCGGAGGAATCGAGGGTGATCTCGATCAACATCCCGCCCATGCGCACCGGCTCGCCGATGACACGGATGATCTGGCGGTCGGGTGTGACGAGCCGCATCATGGCATCGCGGATCAGGGTAATGGCGGGGGCGTCGCGCAAGTCGAAGGTTTGCGCCACGGGTTCGGGCACGGGGGAGGACAGGATCAACTGGCGGGCATCATCGCGCAGCAGCACGACGTTGAACACCTCGGCGTTGCGCAAGAGTTCTTCTTGCAGGTCAGGCGTTACCTCTTCATCGGCCAGAAGCACGAGCGAGGCGATTTGGGACCGTTCCAGCCGGGTCAGCAGGTAATCTTCGCGAAAGCGGGCGATGGAGGGGACAAAGATCAAAATCTCGGCCAACATCACGAAAATGGCCGTCAGGATCAGGAAGCGCCCGGAAAGCGAATTCAGCAAAATGTCCCCTCCCGAGGATGGCTGCGATCAGGGTAGCCAGCGTTGCACAAAGCCAACGATACGCTTGACGCCTGCGCTGTCAAACAGGCGGGGCGAGAAATAGGCCCCGGCGGCGCGTTTGTTGATTTCGCCCATGGTGGGGTAGGGGGCAACCATATTGGCCACGTGTTTCATCTTGAGCCCGTTGGCGAGGACGAGCGCCCAGAGATTGATGAGTTCGCCCGCTTGCGCGCCCGCGATAGAGACACCGACGGGGCGGCCGCGCACCACCATGACCTTGATCAGACCGGCTGTTTTGCGGTCTGCAATGGCGCGGTCGTTGTGGGAATAATGGAAGCGGACGACTTCGAGATTGCCGCCGTGTTCCTGCCGCGCCTGAGCCTCGGTTAGCCCGACTTGGGCCAGTTCGGGATCGGTGTAGGTGGCCCAAGGAATGTGATCGGTGCGATTCTTCGCGGGCAGACCCAAGAGCGCCTGACGGATGATGAGGCCCGCGTGATAGCCCGCAACATGGGTGAATTGCAGCCCGCCCGCGACATCGCCAATGGCATAGACGCGGCGGTTGGTGGTGCGCATGGACGCATCGACCTTGATGCCGCGTTTGGTGGTTTCGATGCCTGCGGCGTCGAGATTGAGGCGATCTGTGTTGGACTTGCGGCCCACGGCCATGAGCAGGTGAGAGCCTTTGAAAATGCGCCCGTCTTTGGCCTCGATCTCGATGGTGCCCGCCTGTCCGCGAATTTCGGCGGCCAAGGCCCCTTCTTCGATCTGGATGCCCTCGGCGCGGAATTGGTCGATCACCACGGCGGCCATTTCGGGATCGTCATTGCCGAGCACCTTGGCCCCCTCGATCACCGTTACGGCGCAGCCCAAGCGGCGGTGCGCCTGCGCCATTTCCATGCCGATCGGGCCGCCGCCCACAACGAGCAGATGGTCGGGGCGTTCGCGCAGATCAAAGAGGGTTTCGTTGGTTTCATAAGGCACGGTGTCGAGCCCCGGAATGGGCGGGACGAAGGGCGATGAGCCGGTTGCAATGACGATGCGGCGGGCGGTGATGATGTGCTCGCCGGCCTTGACATCGGTCGGTGAGAGGAATTCGCCGTAGTCACGCAGAACGCGCACGCCCAAGCCTTCGAAGCGCTCTTGGCTGTCGACGGGTTCGATCTGGGCGATGATATCTGCCACATGGTCCTTGGCGGCAGCGTAATCCACCTTGGGGCTTTGGTCCGCGATGCCGAATTGGGCGGCGTGCGATTGGGCATAGGCCGCTTTGCCGCTGGCGATCAGCGCCTTGGAGGGCACGCAGCCAAAGTTGAGGCAGTCGCCGCCCATCTTGTGCCCTTCGAGCAGGATCACGTTTGCGCCCATTTGCACTGCGCCAGCGGCCAGCGACAGGCCGCCGGAGCCGGCCCCGATGACCAGAAGATCGGTCTTCAATCGTGTCATGTTCAGATTTCCTTTTTGCCACGCAGGGCCTTGAGGATCATCGGCATGGCGGCAAGCGCGCTGAGGCCCAGAATAGGCCCGATGATTTGGGGTTCCCAGAGCAGGGAAAGATCGGGGGTTCCACCCCGGTCAAACACCTCGCCCAAGCCCACGCCAATCCAAGTGAAGACAACGGCACCGGGAATGATGCCCAACACGGTGGTGAAGGCGAAGTTGAAAAAGCGCACGCCGACCAGAGCGGGCAAGAGATTGGCCACGAAAAACGGCACGGCTGGAACGAGGCGCATGAGAAAGAGCACGCTGATCTCGTTCTCATGCAGCCCTTCCTTGAGCCGTTTGAGCGTGCCATCGGAGGTTTCGAGCTTGGCGGCTAGGGTTTGGCCCAGCCCGGCGCGGGCCGCAAGAAAGATGGCGAAGGCCCCGAGTGAGGCGGCGATCACGTTAAAGCCTGTGCCCAGCACGAGGCCGAAGAGAAAGCCGCCCGTGACCGAAGCCACCGCCGCGCCGGGAAGCGAAAAGGCCACGATCACGAAATAGATTGCGATGAAGGCGAGCGCCATCAGGGTGATATTCGCGTCGCGATAGGCGAGGAGCGCCTCGCGATTGTCGCGCAGCGTATCGAAGGTGAGATAATCGCGGAGCGTGATGAACCCGACCACCGCTACGATCAGAATGATCGCCAGCGGCAGATGCCGTGCGACGGAGGGCTTTGCCCGTTTGCTGTTGCCTGTGCTGTGATCCATGATCGCTATCGTCTCGCTTTGGGTTGGGCCTCTGACATCTAGTTGCATGCTGCGGGTGCCCTGCGCCAGTGGCCTCACGCGGGGGTGATCATGGGTGATGGGATGACGCGGTGTTGGGCCTGTGTTATGCAGAGTTTGTAACATTCATTGGCCCGGTTGGAGCATGTTTTTGTTGCAAATCTCTGGCCCGGGGTTTGACACGGGAAAATGGGCGCTCTATAGGACGGGCTTCGGATAGATATGATCGTTGCGCGATTCCTCAGACGCGTGGCCCAATAAGTCGGAGACGGAGCGATGAAACGCACCTTTCAACCCTCGAACCTCGTTCGCAAGCATCGCCACGGTTTCCGTGCGCGTATGGCAACCAAAGCTGGCCGCAAGATTCTGAATGCGCGCCGTGCACGGGGCCGCAAGTCGCTCTGCGCATAAGCGCGCGCGATAGCGAGACGAAAATGACACCGCCGGAGGCCCCCCGCAGTGATGCAGGGATAACGCCACCGGCGGTTTCGTCATGTTCACCGCGAGCCACTGAGCCGCAAGGCCATGTACCGGAAAAATGGACAGTGCTGCGCAAGCGCGCTGATTTTCTGGCGGCGGCGCGGGCGCGGCGGCAGGGCACCGGATCAATGCTGGTGCAGGGGCGTGACCGGCGCGATGGTGATACGGCAATCCGGGTTGGGTTTACCTGTTCCAAGAAGGTTGGCAATGCCGTGGCGCGCAACCGTGCCAAGCGGCGGCTGCGCGCCTTGGCGCGCGAGCTTTTGCCCGCTCAGGGCCTGCCGGGATGGGACTATGTGCTGATCGGCAAGGCGGAAGAGACCGGCGCGCGCCCCTATGAGGCGCTTAAGCGCGATCTGTCTTATGCGCTGCGCAAGCTGTCGGGGGGGGCATGAGCCCGCTTGCGCATGTGCTGGCGCTGCCTATTCGGGCCTATCGGCTGATCCTGAGCCCTTGGGTGGGCTGGCATTGCCGCTATCATCCGACGTGCAGCCAGTATGCGCTGGACGCGCTGGAAAAGCATGGCGCGTTGCGCGGGGGGCTGTTGGCGGGCTGGCGTATCCTGCGGTGCAACCCCTGGGGACAATGTGGCCATGACCCGGTGCCCGAGCCGCGCAAGAGGCGGGGCGCTGCGGAATAAAAGGACGAATCGCCCTTTTACCTCATGCCTATCCATGCAATAGGGAAGCGCCAAACGAGCTGTCCATGGAGATATGCGATGGAGATTCGCGAGGCCCTCACCTTTGATGATGTTCTGCTGGTGCCGGCGGCATCGAGTGTGCTGCCCAACACGGCGGATACACGGACGCGCGTGACGCAATCCATCACGCTGAACATTCCACTTTTAAGCTCGGCCATGGATACCGTGACCGAGGCGCGCATGGCGATTTCCATGGCGCAATCGGGTGGCATGGGGGTGATCCATCGCAACCTGACCATCGAGGAACAGGCGCGCGAGGTGCGCCGCGTGAAGCGGTTCGAAAGCGGGATCGTCTATAATCCCATCACGCTCAGCCCCGATCAGACGCTGGCCGATGCCAAGGCGCTGCAGGACCGCTATAACGTCACGGGTTTTCCGGTGGTGGATGAGACCGGGCGCGTGGTGGGGATTGTGACCAATCGCGACATGCGCTTTGCCGAGGATGACCGCACGCCGGTGCGGGTGATGATGACGAGCAATGATCTGGCGATCCTGCAAGAGCCTGCGGATCGCGACGAGGCCAAGAGCCTGATGAAGGCGCGGCGGATCGAGAAACTGCTGGTGACAGACAAGGCGGGCAAGTTGACCGGCCTTTTGACGCTGCGTGACACAGAGCAAGCGGTGCTCAATCCGACGGCCTGCAAGGATGATCTGGGTCGGTTGCGGGTGGCGGCGGCGTCAACCGTCGGCGATGCCGGGTTCGAGCGGTCGCAGGCGTTGATTGATGCGGGCGTCGATATGGTGGTGATCGACACTGCGCATGGCCATTCCGAGGGCGTGGCGCGCGCTGTTGAGCGGATCAAGGCGCTGTCCAATGCCGTTCAGGTGGTGGCGGGCAATGTCGCCACAGCCGAGGCCACGCGCGCCCTGATCGGGGCCGGGGCCGATGCCGTCAAGGTGGGGATTGGCCCTGGCAGCATCTGCACCACGCGGATGGTGGCGGGTGTGGGCGTGCCACAGCTGACCGCTGTGATGGACAGCGCGCGCGCCGCTGGCGACGTGCCGGTGATCGCCGATGGCGGGATCAAGTTTTCGGGTGATTTCGCCAAGGCGATTGCGGCGGGTGCGTCTTGTGCCATGGTGGGCAGCATGCTGGCGGGCACCGATGAAAGCCCCGGTGAGGTCATTCTATATCAAGGGCGGTCGTTCAAGGCCTATCGCGGCATGGGGAGCCTTGGGGCCATGGCGCGCGGTTCGGCGGATCGCTATTTTCAAAAGGATGCCGCCAGTGACAAGCTGGTGCCCGAGGGTGTCGAGGGCCAGGTGCCCTACAAAGGCGCTGCGGGAAGCGTGATCCATCAGCTTGTGGGGGGGCTGCGGGCCGCGATGGGCTATACCGGCTGTGCCACGGTCGAAGAGATGCGCCATAACTGCCAATTCGTGCGGATCACCGGTGCGGGTCTCAAGGAAAGCCATGTGCATGATGTGCAGATCACCCGTGAGAGCCCGAACTATCGGATTGGCTAGGGTTTTCATTGTGTTGTGCGGTGTTCTTGAGGTGAAGCGGTGACGCCCGGCGCGCGCGTCGCCGCAGCCATCGAGGTTTTGGAGCGTATTCGCGGGGGCGAGCCTGCGGAAAAGGCGCTGACCAATTGGGCGCGGACGGCGCGCTATGCTGGCTCCAAAGATCGCGCGGCGTTGCGCGACCATGTGTTTTCGGTGCTGCGCTGTTGGCGGTCTTGTGCTGCGTGGGGTGGCGGTGAGGATGGCCGCGCCCTCTTGCTGGGCAGTTTGCGCCTGCAAGGGATTGATGCAGATACAGTTTTCACAGGAGAGGGGCATGCGCCCGCGCCGCTGACGGAGGTTGAGCGCGTGTTGGCTGTGCCGGATGCGACTGCGGTGCGTGACTTGCCCGACTGGCTCTGGGAGCGGTTTGAGGCGTCTTTGGGGGCCAATGCAGAGGCTGCTGTTGAGGCTCTGCGCGTGCGGGCCCCGATCATGCTCCGGGTGAATGCAAGGCGTGCCACGCGCGCGGCGGCGCAGGCGCGGCTGGCCAGTGAGGGGATCGTGGCACAGCCGGTAGAAATTGCCAGACATGCGCTGCAAGTGATTGACGGCGAGAGGAAAATTACAACATCGCAGTGCTATGCCGAGGGCTGGGTCGAGCTTCAGGATGGCAGCAGTCAGGCGGCAATGGAGGCGCTTGAGCTGCCGGACGGGGCGCGGGTTCTGGATTATTGCGCAGGTGGCGGCGGGAAGGTTCTGGCCTTGGCCGCGCGCGTGACTGGCGCGTTCTTTGCCCATGATGCGGCCCCGCAACGGATGCGCGACCTGCCGGTTCGGGCGGCGCGAGCCGGGGTTGATGTGGGCCTTCTCACGCAGCCCGAGGGGGAATTTGACCTTGTTTTGTGCGATGCGCCCTGTTCGGGCAGCGGCACTTGGCGGCGCACCCCCGAGGCGAAATGGGCGTTGACACCGGAGCGGTTGGAAGAGTTGACGCGGCTGCAGCTGCGTATTCTGTCAGAGGCCGCACCGTTGGTCGCCCCGGCCGGACGATTGGTCTATGCGACATGCTCTGTCTTAAAAGAAGAAAATCAAGACGTTATAGCGCGTTTTGCAAGTGAAAATCCCGAGTGGACGGTGCGCGAAATGCAGCACTGGCCGATTTCGGAAACGGGTGACGGGTTTTTTCTCTCTCAATTAGAGAGAGTATGTTAACAATCCATCAACCTTGACGGGTGGATTTGGCCACCGTTAAGTCTGGCTTAACTGTTCGTCCGTAAAACGGTGCAGGAATCGTGAAGCGAGGGCACGGCGTGGCGTTCATCCCGCAGGCAGGAGGACAATTTCAGCAAGCGGCGCGGCGGCTTGGGCCGCGTGCCGGTCTGTTGATGCTGGCGGCGGCGTTTTTTGCGGCTACGGCCTTCTTTGTGCCACCGGGTCAGGGGCAATGGCTTTTGGTGCTGGTCGCGGCGACGCTTGGCGGTGTCGCGCTCTGGGTTATGGTCATCACGAGGGGGATCAACCGGCGGGCCAAGGGAGGGCGGCAGGCGGTGGCGCATCTGGCACAAGACATGCTGGAGGCGGATCCGGTGCCGCTGGTTTTGACCGGGGGCGCGGGCCATCTGATCCATGCCAATGCCGCCGCGCGGCGCCTGTTGGCGGCGGATCGTGCAACGTCGCTTGTGGGTGCGCTGCGCGAAGTTCTGGCCAATCCCGAACCTATCCTGTTTCGGATGGAGGCGCGCGCGCTGGCCAAAGGGGCGGCGGTTGAGGATTTGGTGACGCGGGGCGGGCATCTGCGTATCGGTGTGCATCGGAGCGGCGACGAGCATTTCCTATGGCGGATCGAAAAATCTACTGAAAATGTGCCGCGCGAGGCCGAGGCGCAGGCCCTGCCGATGCTTACATTGGGCCGTCGCGACGCGGTTCTCTTTATGAATGCGGCGGCGCGGGATCTGGTGGGCGAGCGGGTACGGACGCTGGACCGGCTGTGCGTCACGCCGCCGCTGCGCCCCGGTGCGGTCAATGACATCGCGACCCCGGATGGCCCCATGCCCTGCCTTGTGGTGGTGCGCGAGGGGATGGCGGGGCGGCGTGAGATGTTTCTTTTGCCGGGGGTCGAGGGCGGCGCACGCGCGCCGGATGGCTGGGCGTTTTTCGATGCGCTGCCGGTCCCTCTGTTGAAGGTGTCGGCACGGGGGCTGATCCAGCTGTCAAACCGGCCTGCCCGCGAATTGCTGGGTGTTGAAAGCGTGACAGCCTTGAGTTTAGGAGATACGCTTGAGGGTCTGGGCCGGTCGATCACGGATTGGCTAGGGGATGCGGCGGCGGGGCGTGGCACGGTGCATGCCGAGTTTCTGCGCGTACGCCGCCAGGATCGCGAGGTTTTCGTGCAGGTCACGCTGAACCGTACAATGGAGGGGGACGAGCCGGTTTTGATCGCGGTGCTGAGCGATGCCACCGAGCTCAAGACATTGGAGGCGCAATTTGTCCAAAGCCAGAAAATGCAGGCCATCGGGCAGCTTGCAGGAGGGGTTGCGCATGATTTCAACAACCTTTTGACGGCGATTTCAGGGCATTGCGACCTCTTGCTCTTGCGCCACGATCAGGGTGATCCCGATTACGGTGATCTCATGCAGATCAACCAGAATGCCAATCGCGCGGCGGCGCTGGTCAGCCAATTGCTGGCCTATTCGCGAAAACAGACGTTGCGCCCCGAGGTGATTGACCTGCGCGACACGCTTGCAGATCTCACGCATTTGCTAAACCGGCTGGTGGGAGAGAAGATTTCGCTCTCGCTCAGCCACGATCCAACGCTGGCCGCAATTCGTGCCGATAAGCGGCAGCTGGAACAGGTGCTGATGAACCTTGTGGTGAACTCGCGCGACGCCATGCCAGCGGGTGGGGAAATTCGGATTGTTACCCATAACCTGACCTTGACCGAGGCACTGTGTCGGGATCGGGCCGTGGTCCAGCCGGGGCGGTATGTTTCGGTGCAGGTGATCGATGCAGGAGCGGGGATCGCACCGGACAAATTGCAAAAAGTGTTCGAGCCCTTCTTTACCACCAAGCGCACGGGTGAGGGCACGGGCCTTGGTCTCTCGACAGCCTATGGCATTGTAAAACAGACTGGCGGTTTCATCTTTGTGGATAGTACTCTGGGCGAGGGCACCTGTTTTCAGTTGCTGTTTCCGGCCTATCTGGGCGAGCCGCAGAGCGTGCGCGAGGTGCCCCGCCTGGCGGTATCGGAAACGCGCGGCTGTGGCGTTGTACTGCTGGTGGAAGACGAGGCCCCTGTGCGCGCCTTTGCCAGCCGGGCGCTGCAATTGCGCGGCTTTACCGTGCTCGAGGCTGAATCGGCGGAAGAGGCTCTGGAAATCCTCGAGGATCCGGATCTTCAGGTTGATGTGTTTGTGACCGATGTGGTCATGCCGGGGATCGACGGGCCTGGCTGGGTGCGGCGGGCGCTGACGACACGCCCTGCGGCACGGGTGGTGTTCATGTCGGGCTATGCCGAAGAGACCTTTGGCGACCGGCAGGCATGCATTCCGCAATCGGTTTTCCTGCCCAAGCCGTTTTCGCTCAATGAATTGACAGAGACGGTGCAGCGCCAGTTGAGGTAGGCGCCGAGGTTGGGAGGGTGCGGGCGATCAGGTCTGCGCGTCTGGCTCGGGCTTTGCTCGGGCGGGTTGGGGCGTATAGGCACCGCCGGCACCGATCCCGGACCAGAGCGTGAAATCCTCGGCATATTTGCGCCGAAGCCGGGTCTCGATCCGAGGTGAGAGGCTGAGGGGCAGGGCGGGGGAGCGGTTGAGCGGTGCAGGGTCGACCGCCACGCCAAGCCGAGCCGCGAGAAAGCTGCGCAACCCCGGCTGATCCTCGTAACGGAAAAGATGGGTAACCTGGGCCCCGCTGCGTTGGGGCTCTAGAAACTTGGCCTGACTGCCGACCCGGGCGTAAGCTGGTGGCTCGCCGGTGCAATAGGCGCTCACGAAATCATCAAAGCTAAGCCCCTGGGTGCTGTTGGCGTGGCCGGCAAGTTCCGGGCGCTGGCGGTAGCGATACCAACTCCCAAGCCAGTCGCGCGGTTCACGCATCACGGCAACGATATCAAATGGGCCGTCAAAGAAGCGCTCGATCATCGGTCGAAAGAATCGGTTGTAGCGAAACACTGGCGCATGTTTGAGCTCGGGCGGGGCCGAGACGGCAATCGCGGCATGGGGGGCGAGGGCGGTCTCATAGGCGGTGCTGCCGGTCTTGGGGACCGACAAGAGCACCAGCCGCGCCTTGGAAAACACCAGCATTTGCGCCTCTCGCAGGGAAATTTCATCGGTTTCGGCTTGTGTAAACTACTTGTTAATCTTGCGCGCCGAAAGTGGGGACATCAGAATTTTCTTGAAATGTTCACATTTTGTCCGCATAGAGATGAGAACAAGAGGTGAACGCAGGCAATGATTGCCGCCCGTGACAGGGTGTGGAATAAGGGACCGAACAAATGGCAACGGCAGATCTTCTCTCGATGGATAACAAGCGGAACGCGGACAAGCAAAAGGCGCTCGACAGCGCGCTGGCGCAGATCGAACGGCAGTTCGGTAAAGGCTCGATCATGAAGCTGGGCGGCGACAACGCCGTCAAGGATATCGAGGCCACGTCGACCGGCTCGCTCGGGCTCGACATCGCTCTGGGTATTGGCGGAATTCCCAAAGGCCGGATCGTTGAGATTTATGGCCCCGAAAGCTCTGGCAAGACCACGCTGACACTGCATTGCGTGGCCGAAGAACAGAAGAAGGGCGGGGTTTGCGCCTTTGTCGATGCTGAACACGCGCTCGACCCGGTCTATGCGCGTAAGCTGGGTGTTGATCTGGATGAATTGCTGATCTCGCAGCCCGATACTGGCGAACAGGCGCTCGAGATTGTCGATACGCTGGTGCGCTCGGGCGCAGTGAGCATGATCGTGGTCGATTCCGTCGCCGCCCTTACGCCCAAGTCGGAACTTGAGGGGGAAATGGGTGATAGCAGCGTGGGCGTGCATGCCCGCCTGATGAGCCAAGCAATGCGCAAATTGACCGGCTCGATCAGCCGCACGAATTGCACGGTGATTTTCATCAATCAGATTCGCATGAAAATCGGTGTCATGTTTGGCAGCCCTGAGACCACGACCGGTGGGAATGCCCTGAAATTCTACAGTTCCGTGCGCCTCGATATTCGGCGCATCGGCTCGATCAAGGACCGGGACGAGGTGGTTGGCAACACAACCCGCGTCAAAGTGGTCAAAAACAAGGTGGCGCCCCCCTTCAAGCAGGTGGAATTCGACATCATGTTTGGGGAAGGGATCAGCAAGACTGGCGAGTTGATCGACATTGGCGTCAAGGCGGGCGTGGTGGAGAAATCTGGCAGTTGGTATAGCTATGGCGACCAGCGAATTGGACAGGGGCGCGAAAACACCAAGGGGTTTCTGCGCGACAATCCGGCCATGGCGATTGAGATCGAGGACAAGATTCGCGCCTCGCATGGGCTTGATTTTCACATGACCGAAAGCTCTGATGACGGCGATGTAATGGAGGCTTGAGGGCCGCTGAGGCGGAACTTGACCGACTGCAAGAGGCCCGTGCGCTGCGCGGGCCTTTTTCTTGCGGTGGACATGCCCGGACGGCCCCGTTAAATCAGCGGAACGCAGGCCCACACACGCCCCGGAAAGAGATGCCCATGCCCACGCTGAATGAAATCCGTTCCACCTTTCTGAGCTTTTTCGAGCGTAACGATCACCGCGTTGTCGAAAGCTCGCCGCTCGTGCCGCGCAACGATCCGACGCTGATGTTCACCAATTCCGGCATGGTGCAGTTCAAGAACTGTTTCACTGGCGTGGAACATCGCGATTATGTGCGCGCCACCACCAGCCAGAAATGTGTGCGCGCGGGCGGCAAGCACAATGATCTGGACAATGTGGGCTATACCGCGCGGCATCACACGTTTTTCGAGATGCTGGGCAATTTCAGCTTTGGCGATTATTTCAAGGAACAGGCGATCCCCTATGCTTGGGACCTCTTGACCAAGGATTTCGGGATCGACAAATCCAAGCTCTTGGTCACGGTCTATCATACCGATGACGAAGCGGCGAACATCTGGAAGAAATACGCAGGCCTCAGCGATGACCGGATCATCCGGATCAAGACGGATGACAATTTCTGGTCGATGGGATCGACCGGCCCCTGCGGCCCCTGCACCGAGATTTTCTATGATCACGGCGACAGCATCTGGGGTGGCCCGCCGGGCAGCGCGGATGAAGATGGGGATCGGTTCATCGAAATCTGGAACCTTGTTTTCATGCAGAATGAGCGGTTCGAGGATGGCTCGATGCGGGCGCTTGACATGCAGTCGATCGACACGGGCATGGGCCTTGAGCGGATTGGCGCGCTGTTGCAGGGCAAGCATGACAATTACGACACGGATTTGATGCGCAGCCTGATTGAGGCGAGCGCGCATGCGACAAGCCAGGATCCCGATGGGCCGGGCCGGGTGCATCACCGGGTGATCGCGGATCACCTGCGCTCGACCTCGTTTTTGATGGCCGATGGGGTGATGCCGTCCAACGAGGGGCGCGGCTATGTGCTGCGCCGGATCATGCGGCGGGCGATGCGGCATGCGCATATGCTGGGCGCGAAGGACCCGGTGATGTATCGCCTTGTGCCCGCGCTGGTGGCACAGATGGGGCAGGCATTCCCCGAACTGGGCCGCGCGCAGGCGATGATCGAAGAGACGCTGAAGCTGGAAGAAACGCGGTTCAAGCAGACGTTGGAGCGGGGTTTGCGCCTGCTCGATGACGAGTTGACGGGGATGGAAGAGGGCGCGGCGCTGCCGGGGGCGACGGCGTTCAAGCTTTATGACACCTATGGATTTCCGCTCGATCTGACGCAGGATGCGCTGCGCGAGAAAGGGCGCGAGGTGGATACCGACGGCTTTGACGCAGCCATGGCCGAGCAAAAGGCCAAGGCGCGGGCGGCTTGGGCGGGCACGGGCGAGGCGGCGGATCAAGCGGTCTGGTTCGATATTGCCGAGGAAAAAGGCACGACTGATTTTCTGGGCTATGACACGGAGCGGGCCGAGGGACAGATCGTGGCGCTTGTGACCGAGGGCGCGCGCGTTGGCAATGCGGCCAAGGGGGCGAGCATTCAGATCGTGCTGAACCAGACGCCGTTTTATGCGGAGTCGGGCGGTCAGGTGGGTGATAGCGGCACGCTCAAGACCGAGAGTGGCCGCGTGCGCGTGACCGACACCAAGAAGGTGGCGGGGCTTTTCGTGCATATGGCTGTGGTTGAGGAGGGCGAGATCAAGGCGGGGCAGGCTGCCCAGTTGGAAGTGAGTCACACCCGCCGCAGCGCGATCCGGGCCAACCATTCGGCGACGCATCTCTTGCATGAGGCGCTGCGCGGTGCGCTTGGCGAGCATGTGGCACAGCGTGGCTCGCTGAATGCGGAGGACCGGCTGCGGTTCGATTTCAGCCATGCCAAGGCGCTGAGTGCTGCGGAGTTGGAGCGGGTCGAGCGCGAGGTTAACGACTATATCCGCCAGAACGCGCCGGTTGAGACGCGGATCATGGCCCCCGATGACGCGCGTGCGCTTGGCGCACAGGCGCTTTTTGGTGAAAAATACGGCGATGAGGTGCGCGTCGTGTCAATGGGGCAGGCCGAGGGATCGGGCAAGGGTGCTGATGGTCGGACCTATTCGATCGAGCTGTGTGGCGGCACGCATGTGCGGCGTACGGGGGATATCGGTGTTTTCGTGGCGCTTGCGGAGTCGGCGTCGAGTGCTGGCGTGCGCCGGATCGAGGCGCTGACCGGTGCGGCGGCGTTCGATTATCTGAGCGGGCAGGCGGCGCGTTTGGGGCAGGTGGCCTCGGACCTGAAGGCGCGGCCCGAGGATGTGGCGGAGCGCGTCAAAGTGCTGATGGAGGAGCGCCGCGCATTGGCCAATGAGGTGGCGCAGCTGCGCCGCGAATTGGCGATGTCAGGCGGGGCCGGGCAGGGAGGCGGCGCGGAGGCGCGCGAGGTGGGCGGTGTCAAGCTCATCGCGCAGGTGCTAACGGGCGTGCAAGGCAAGGATCTGCCGCCGCTTATCGACGAGCATAAGGTGCGGCTTGGCTCTGGTGCGGTCTTGCTTATTGCCGATACCGGCGGCAAGGTGGCTGTAGCGGCGGGTGTGACCGAGGATCTGACCGACAGGATATCGGCGGTGGAGATGGTGCGCGCGGCGGTGGCCGAACTGGGCGGCAAGGGCGGCGGTGGCCGCGCGGATATGGCGCAGGGCGGCGGTACGAGCATGGACGGGGCGGAGGCCGCGATTGCGGCGGCCACCGGGGTTATCGAGGGGGTCATGACCTCCTAGGGAGGATGGATGAGCGCCTATATCATTGCCCGGATCACGGTTACGAATCCGCTGGATTATCAATCCTATGCCAGTCAAACCGTGGCGACAGCCGAAAAGTTCGGCGGGCGGTTTCTGGTCAAGGGGGGCGCGCAGCAGGTGCTGGAGGGCAATTGCCCCGACCGGCATGTGATCATCGAATTCCCCGACCGGGCAAGGGCACTGGAGTGGTATGGCTCTGACGCCTATCGCCGCATTTTGCCACTGGCGCTGAACAGCAGTGAGCGTGATATCGTCCTTGTGGACGGTATCTAACTGAAACTACAGGAGAGTTCTACAATGCCTGCCCTCTGGATTGCCCATGTGACCGTGACTGACACCGAGGCCTATGGCCGGTATGCCGCCCTTGCCGGGCCTGCGATTGCCAAGCATGGCGGCGTGTTTATCGCGCGCGGCGGGCGGTTCGTGCAGTTGGAGGGCAAAGAGCGGCCGCGCAATGTGGTGGCGCGGTTCCCGAGCGTTGAGGATGCCGAGGCGTGTTACCACAGTCCGGAGTATCAAGCGGCGCTTGATCATGCGCGCGGGGCCTCTGAGCGGGAGTTGGTGATCGTCGAGATCACTGAATAGGCTGGACCAGCTGCCGCGTGGCCCTAGCTTTTGCGTCAAAGCAGGAGTGGGCGATGCGGTTTTTACTGACATTTTGGATGATCGTGGCGGGCAGTTTGGCCGGGGCTGCGGATCTGTCTGCACTCAAGGCACCGGGGGTGGTGGCGTTGATGCGGCATGCTTTGGCACCTGGAACGGGTGATCCGGCAGCGTTTCGGCTCAGAGACTGCGCAACGCAGCGCAATCTGGATGCGCGGGGGCGGGCGCAGGCGCAAGAGACCGGAGCAGCCTTGCGGGCGGCGGGGGTTACTTTTGATCACGTCTGGTCCAGCCGCTGGTGCCGCGCGCTCGACACAGCGGCGTTGATGGAGATGGGGACGGTGGTGGAACAACCGCCGCTCGATTCCTTTTACGCGGGGCAGGGTGACCCCGAGGGGCAGACCAAGGCGACGTTGCAGATGATCGAAACATTGCCCGAGGCGGCGCGGGTGCTGATCGTGACCCATCAGGTCAATATCACGGCGCTGACCGGCCTTGGTGTCGGATCGGGCGAGATTATCGTGACGCGGCGGGGGGGCAAGGGGCTGATCCCCGTCGGGCGTTATATGATCGTGCCTTGAAACAAAGTCCCCGGCGCGGGGCCGGGGACAATCGTTTTAGTCTTTCTTGGACATGCGCTTGCGCTCATGCGGATCGAGATAGCGTTTGCGCAAGCGGATCGATTGCGGTGTCACCTCGACCAATTCGTCATCGTCGATATAGGCGATGGCCTCTTCCAGGCTCATGGTGATGGGCGTGGTCAGGCGCACGGCCTCGTCAGTGCCCGAGGCGCGCACGTTGGTCAGCTTTTTGCCCTTGAGGGGGTTCACCTCGAGATCGTTGTCGCGGCTGTGCTCGCCGATGATCATGCCGGTATAGACCTTGGCCTGTGCGCCAAGGAACATGCGGCCACGCTCTTCGAGGTTCCAGAGGGCGTAGGCAACCGCCTCGCCATTCTCCATCGAAATGAGAACGCCCGCGCGGCGACCGGGGATCGGGCCGCGATGGGGGGCCCAAGAGTTGAACACACGGTTGAGCACGCCTGTACCGCGCGTGTCGGTCAGGAATTCGCCATGATAGCCGATGAGGCCGCGCGACGGCACATGCGCGATGATGCGCGTTTTGCCGGCACCCGAGGGCTTCATTTCGACCAGATCGCCACGACGCGGGCCGGTGATTTTCTCGATCACGGCACCGGTGTATTCGTCGTCCACGTCAATCGTGACTTCTTCGATCGGTTCCAGACGTTCGCCCTTGTCGCCTTCGCGCATCAGAACCTGCGGGCGCGAAATGCTGAGTTCAAAGCCTTCGCGGCGCATATTCTCGATCAGAACGCCCATCTGCAATTCGCCGCGCCCGGCCACCTCAAAGGCGTCACCGCCGGGGGTATCGGTGACTTTGATGGCGACGTTTGATTCGGCCTCTTTCATCAGGCGTTCGCGGATCACCCGGCTTTGGACTTTTTTGCCTTCGCGCCCGGCGAGGGGGCTGTCGTTGATGCCGAAGGTCACGGTGATGGTGGGCGGATCAATCGGCTGTGCTTCGATCGGCTCTTCGACGGCGAGGGCGCAGATCGTATCGGCCACGGTTGCCTTGGACATGCCCGCGAGGCTGACGATATCGCCGGCTGTCGCCTCGTCGATGTCTTGGCTGGAAAGGCCGCGGAACGCCTGAATGCGGGTCACGCGGAACTGTTCGATTTTCTGGCCGATGCGGCTCAGGGCTTGCACGGTCTGGCCCACCTTGAGGCGGCCTGATTCGACGCGGCCTGTCAGCAGACGACCAACGAAGGGGTCGGCACCAAGCGTGGTGGCCAACATGCGGAAATCTTCGTCGATATGGGCGAGTTGTTTCGGCGCGGGCACGTGGTTGACGATCAGGTCAAAGAGCGCCGAAAGATCCTTGCGCGGGCCTTCAAGATCGTGATCGGCCCAACCGGCGCGGCCCGAGGCATACATATGCGGGAAATCGAGCTGATCGTCATTGGCATCGAGCGAGGCGAAAAGATCGAAACATTCGTTGAGCGCGCGGTCAGGCTCTGCATCGGGTTTGTCGACCTTGTTGAGCACGACAATGGGGCGCAGCCCGAGGCGCAGTGCCTTGGAGGTTACGAATTTCGTTTGCGGCATCGGGCCTTCGGCGGCATCGACAAGCAACACGACACCATCGACCATGGACAGGATCCGCTCTACCTCGCCACCGAAATCGGCGTGGCCGGGGGTGTCGACGATGTTGATGCGGGTCTTTTTATAAAGAACGCTGGTGGGTTTGGCGAAGATGGTGATGCCGCGCTCGCGTTCCAGATCATTGCTGTCCATGGCGCGTTCATCGACGGCCTGATTGGCGCGAAAGGCACCAGATTGTTTCAGCAATTGGTCGACGAGCGTGGTCTTGCCGTGGTCGACGTGGGCGATGATGGCGATATTGCGCAGATCCATGGGGTGTAGCTGTCCTGACATTGTTCGCCTGCGCCCTATACGCCGCGACGCGGAAAGACCAGAGGCAAAGCATCCCTCGGGCCGGATCAAGCCGCGTGGTTGTGTCGCTTTGGGAACAGGGGGGTGACACGGGGCAAGGCCAGCATACTCGGACCAAAGCGCTGTGCCAAGGCACCGTTGCCCAGTTTGAGGCGGGCAAGGCGGGGCGATTGCGCGGTGTCGGCGGGGCCGGGGCGGGTGCCGGGGATCACAGATGTGCCAGTTCCTGCGCCCGATCAGAGCGCAGGAACTGGTGAGGGCGCGTTAAAGGCAGCGCATCAGAACGGGATTTCGTCATCCATATCGCGCGCGGGGCGCGACCCACCGCCGCTTGATGCGGGGGCCGGGGAAGAGCCGTAGTCGCCGCCATAATCGCCGCCGTAGCCCTGATCCTGACCGCCGCCATAGCTGCCGCCGCCGCCACCACTGGCCCCGCCTTCGCCACGCCCATCAAGCATGACGAGGGTTGCATCAAAGCCTTGCAGCACGATTTCGGTGCTGTATTTGTCCTGACCGGACTGATCCTGCCATTTGCGGGTTTGCAGCTTGCCCTCCAAATAAACCTTGGAGCCTTTGCGCAGATACTGCTCGGCCACGCGCACCAACCCTTCGGAGAAGATGGCGACGGTGTGCCATTCGGTGCGCTCGCGGCGTTCGCCGCTGTTGCGATCCTTCCACGTTTCGGAGGTGGCGATGCGCAGGTTGCACACCTTGCCGCCGTTCTGAAAGGTCCGGACCTCGGGGTCGCGGCCCAGATTGCCGATGAGAATTACCTTGTTAACAGAGCCGGACATCGCGCCCTCCTTGAATCATGCCGTGGTTCGCGTCTGACGGTTACACCACCGCATCGGCGTGAAGGAAAGGTTAAAATTGTCGGTAAATACGACGAAAGCTGCTGATCCGGGGCCAAGGGGCAAAAGAAGTCTCGAATTTTCGAAATTATTGCATATAGTGCGGCCAAAGTGGTGGATGAGGGCAGGACAGTAATGCGGTGGATCGCAAGCGCGCTTGTGGCCTTTGGGCTGATTGTTCCGGGTGTGTCAGAGGCGGATGTTCTGTCGAGCAAGAGCCGGGTCAGCCTGTTCAAATCTCAGACCAAGGTTCTGGATAACCGCGCGCGCCAGCAATACAACAATTCTGTGCGGCTTCAGCCAGAGCGGGTCAAGACGCCGACGATGTGGGATGATCTGTCCCCGACGTTCCGGGGGGCCTATCGCGGGCCATATCTTGATTTGGCCAAGCAGGCGGCGCGACGGTATCAGGTGCCTGAGGATTTGTTTTTGCGGTTGGTGCAGCAGGAATCCGGCTGGCGGGCGGATGCACGCTCGCACAAGGGGGCGATTGGGCTTGCGCAGCTGATGCCCGATACGGCGCGCATTCTGGGTGTCAATCCGCATGATCCGCGTGAAAACCTAGAAGGTGGCGCACGCTATCTGGCGGAGCAGTACCGCACGTTTGGGTCGTGGCGTCTGGCGCTTGCGGCCTATAACGCGGGGCCGGGGGCAGTGTCGAAATACGGCGGGGTGCCGCCGTTTAAAGAGACGCGCAATTACGTCAAGGTGATCTTGGGCAGCTGATCCTGTGCGCAGTCAGGCGGCAAAACCGATCCGGTAGAGGTGAATCTCGTTGGCGGGATGCTTTTCGGCATTCACGACTTGGCCGTTGTGATGGTTGAAAAGCGCGCGCCAATAGGGCTGAATGATCACGCCCTCGTCGCGCAGGATGGTTTGTAGCTGTTCCATCACCGTGCGGCGGCGGTCGGCATCGCTCAGGCGGTTGGCCTCATCGAGCAGGGCATCGAATTTCTCATCCGCAAAGCCGCTTTCGTTCCAGGCGGCGTTAGAGCGATAGGCAAGGCTGAGCACCTGCACATCAAGCGGGCGGTGGTTCCACTGTGTTGCGGAAAACGGAAATTCGCGCCAATTGGACCAAAATTCCGGGCCGGGCAGGATGCGGCGGCGCACGGTAAGGCCAGCGTCACGCAATTGCGCTGCGACCGCGTCGCCGGTGTTGCGCTGCCATTCGTCATCGACGGTGACTAGCTCGTGCTCAAAGCCCAAAAGCCCTGCCGCCTCGATGGTCGCGCGGGCCTGCGCGGGGTCATAAGGGGCTGGGCCGATATCGGCATAGGCGGGATGAATCGGGCTGACATGGTGATTGGCCGCTACCGTGCCGCGCCCGCCATAGCCCAGTTCAAGACAGATTTCGTTATCGACAGCGAGCGCCATGGCGCGGCGAATGTCGCGGTTGAGATAGGGGTTGGTGCCAACCATGCGCGCAGATTGTGAGGCGCGGATCACGGTTGTGGCGGCGGTTTCGGTGCGGGTGCTGGCCCAGCCAATCCCGTCCATCGCATCAATGAAATCGCCGACTGTTTCATAGAGAAGGTCAATCTCTCCGCGTTCCGCAGCGCCAAGCCAAGCCGAAGGGTTAAGGCCAAGGTCCACGAACTCTACCCGGTCAAGATAGGGCCCGCCGAACACTTCGGTGCCCCACCAGCGATGCTCGGGATGGCGTTCGAGAATGCACCGTTCGCCGGGAATAAGGCTGACGGGGCGGAACGGGCCGGTGCCGATGCCATTGAGGAACGGATCACCGCCCTCGTAGCTTTCGTGCACAAGGGCGGCGGGATAATCGGCCATATTGGCGATGACCGAGATATCAGGTTGCGAGAGGCTGAGCACAAGGGTCAGATCATCAAGCACGGTGATGGCATCCTTGCGCGCCTGACCGGTATCGGGGTCGATCAGCCCTGCAAAGCGGCCAGCCATTGAATTGCGCTCGGCCGTGGTGTCGCACCAGCGGGCGATGTTTCGGGCAACATCCCGCGCTGTAAAGGGATCGCCGTTGTTCCATGTCACATTGGCGCGCAGGTGCAGCAAATAGCGGGTGGCGTCCTCATTCACCTGCCAATTGTCGAGCAGCATGCCGGTAAAGGTGCCGTCGGTTTGGTATTCGACAAGATATTCCAGAAACCCGCGCGTTTGGTTGCCCAGTTCGCTCCAGTCATAGCTGCGCGGATCGCTCAGGGGTTTTACATTTTGCTGGATACGTAGGGTGCCGCCCTGAGCGATGGCGGGCTTTGCGTGCAAAGGTTGGCTGAGACCACCCAGCGCATAGGCTGCACCGGCGCTAAGGCCCAAGGCCGTGGCGCGCGTCAGGAATTCGCGCCGCTGCATCCTGCCTGCGCGCAGGGCCTGCGCATCGCAAAGGGTGGCGGAGTGCGGAACGGGGGGGATTTGGCGCGGCATCAGGGGCTTTCGGTCTATGCGAGGCAGTCTGTTCTGCTTCATTAGATAATGCGCGTGCTCAAAGCGCAACCCGCTGCACGATATCGTGCACGCTCAGTGTGCTGCAGCCATCGGTTTGCGTGTGGTCGCGGCCTGACGCAGCGCCGATGGGGTAACGCCCGTGTGTTGCAGGATGAAGCGCGAGAAATAGGCGGCGCTGCCAAAGCCCAAGCTGGCAGCAATCTGGCCAATAGGTAGCTCGCCCGCTTCGAGCATGTCGCGGGCGGCGTGCAGGCTGCGTTCTGTCAGCAGGTCAGCGGCGGTCAGGCCTGAGGCCTGTTTGCACACGCGCGTAAGGTGGGTTGGCGTGACGCCCAGCGCGCGCGCATAGACCGCCATGGCACGCCCGCTGGTGAAATCGCGGGCCACAAGGGCCGCATAGGCCTGCATGAGCCGGGTGCTGGAATTGGGCCGCTCTTGCGGTCCTTGGGCAATCATAGCGCGACGCAGCCAGACGGTCAGCATCCGCGCCTGTGCATTAAGCGCCTCGTCCATGAACTCGCGGCGGGCGGATTGCTCGCGCTGCATCGCCTCGAGAATGGCGGTGAGTTCATTTTGGCTGGTAACATCGCGGATGCGCAGATGTTGCGCGTGATCCGGCATCAAGATGGGGCCGCCCGCAGGCAGGATGCAGACCAGACCAAAGCCGGTCTTGCCCAGATCGAGGGAAAACATCGACCCTGCGGGAATGGCCAGCGCATTATGCACGCCGATACCGCGCCGCACCCCATCGACAATGGCGATTCCCTGCCCACGGGTGATCCAGATGAGCGCGTGATCGGGGCATGTGTGCTGAAGCGTGAGGTGCCAATCGGTGCCCCGCGCCCATTGCGCCACGGTCTTGATCTCGGCATGTGGCATTCTGCGTGACCTCAAAAGTCGGGTTTTGGCAAGTATTGCACGTCAAATATGGCAAGTCAGGGGACAAAGTCTGAAAAATCTAAATAATGGGCCTGTTTCGGCGGTGCTATGCCCAAAGCCTGAGCAGGCTTGTGATTGACGGGTGACAGCATCTGTGTATAAAATGAACAAGTGTTCAATAAATCCGTTTCGAGGGAGGAAGCGCGATGTTCAATGCGGTCATGCAGTTTGATCTGGGCGAGGATGTGAACGCCCTGCGTGAGATGGTGCATCGCTGGGCGCAGGAGCGGGTCAAGCCGATGGCGGCGGAGGTGGACCGCAGCAACGCCTTTCCCAATGCGCTCTGGCAAGAGATGGGGGATCTGGGCCTTCTTGGGATCACCGTGCCCGAGGAATACGGCGGGGCCGGGATGAGCTATCTTGCGCATGTGATCGCGGTCGAGGAAATCGCGCGGGCCTCTGCCTCTGTTTCGCTGAGCTATGGCGCGCATTCCAACCTCTGTGTGAACCAGATCAAGCTGAACGGCACAGAAGCGCAGAAGCGGAAATATTTGCCCGGTCTGGTAAGTGGTGCGCATGTGGGCGCGCTGGCCATGTCGGAGGCGGGTGCGGGCAGCGACGTAGTGAGCATGAAGCTGCGCGCCGAAAAGCGCAATGATCGCTATGTTCTGAATGGCACGAAATACTGGATCACCAATGGGCCGGATGCCGATACTTTGGTGGTCTATGCCAAGACTGATCCAGAGGCGGGCAGCAAGGGGATTACCGCCTTTCTGATTGAGAAGACGATGACCGGGTTCAGCACATCGCCGCATTTCGACAAGCTGGGGATGCGGGGCAGCAATACGGCCGAGTTGATCTTTGACGATGTGGAAGTGCCGTTCGAGAATGTGCTGGGCGAAGAGGGGCGCGGCGTGCGCGTGCTCATGTCGGGCCTTGATTATGAGCGGGTCGTCTTGGCGGGGATCGGGACGGGCATCATGGCGGCCTGTCTGGACGAGATCATGCCCTATCTGGCGGAGCGCAAGCAATTTGGCCAGCCGATCGGGAATTTTCAGCTCATGCAGGGCAAGATCGCGGATATGTACACGGCGATGAATTCGGCGCGCGCCTATGTCTATGAGGTGGCCAAGGCCTGTGACCGGGGCGATGTGACCCGACAGGATGCGGCGGCCTGTTGTCTTTATGCCAGTGAGCAGGCGATGGTGCAGGCGCATCAGGCGGTTCAGGCGATGGGCGGGGCGGGGTTTTTGGCCGATGCGCCGGTGGCGCGCCTGTTCCGGGATGCCAAGCTGATGGAGATCGGGGCGGGCACGTCGGAGATCCGGCGCATGTTGGTGGGCCGCGAGTTGATGGGAGCGATGGCATGAGAGCGATCATCTTCGCCGCATTGATGCTGCCGGTTCCTGCCATGGCGCAGGACCTTATTTTTGATATCGCGCCGGTGGCGGCCTGTTTGCAATCGGGTGGTGGCGAGGAGTGCGTAGGCATCGCCGCAGAGGCTTGTATCAACGCCACTCCCGGCGGCTATTCCACTGTGGGCATGGGCGCCTGCACGGAGTACGAGCGGGCCGCTTGGGATGGCTGGCTGAATGAGGTGTATCAGGCGCTGTCCACGAAATTTAAGGCGCAGGATGCCGAAGCCCCGCCCTATGCTCCAAAGCAGGCCGACGCCTTGCGCGAGATGCAGCTGGCGTGGATCGGGTTCCGCGATGCGAAATGCGCCTATGTCGCGTCGCAATGGGGGGGCGGCACGGGGGCGGGACCGGCCTCGGTCAGTTGTCATCTGCATGAGACCGCGCGCCAGATGCTCTATCTGCAATCGAGCCAATTGGGGGAATGATCCCATGCCGCGCCGTCTGTTCTTTGTGCCGGTGCTGGCGCTGATTGCGGCGGTGGCTGGCATCGGGCTTTTGCTCGGGGGGCGGGCGGTGTTGACGACCGAGACCGCGGTGATCGAGCGGGTCGCCGCCCGATATCTGGAAGAGGCGGGGCAAGGGGCGTTGCGCAGCGATTGCGCGGCGCGCCCGGCAACCAGCGCCGATCTGTGGTTGGTGGTGGTGTGCGGGCGCTATGAATATTTCGTCGATGCCTATGGGCGGGTGGCGCATGTGAATGTGGCGGAGGTGACATCATGAGCGGGATGCGCCCTTTGCTGCGGTCTGCGCCCTACGCGCAGCTTTGTGATGGGTTTCGGTGGAGCATCCCGGCGCGTCTGAACATGGCGGCGCAGGTCTGTGACAGTTGGGCCGAGGCAGAGCCGAAGCGCGTGGCGATCATTGATCTGTCGGGCGAGGGGCCGCGTGATGTGACTTATGGCGCGCTGCGCATCATGGCGGATGGGCTGGCGCATATTTTGGTGGCGCGCGGAGTGCAGCGCGGCGACCGGGTGGGCGTGCTGCGCAGCCAAGGTGGCTGGTGTGCGGCTGCGCATATTGCGATCTGGAAGATTGGCGCGATTTCGACCCCGCTCTTCAAGCTCTTCAAGGAGGATGCGCTGGTCAGCCGGGTGGGCGATGCGGGGGCCAAGGTGGTTGTGACCGATGTCGAAGGTGCTGCGATGCTGCGCGCCTTGCCGGGGGTGACACCGCTTATACCTGAGCAGGAGGCACTGCCTGAGGGACGATTCGCAACCGTGGACACAGGGGCCGAAGAGCCCGCCGTGCTGATCTATACCAGCGGCACCACGGGCAGCCCCAAGGGCGCGCTGCATGCGCACCGCCTGCTGACCGGGCATTTGCCCGGCGTCGAGATGAGCCATGATTTTCTGGGTCAACCTGGCGATTGTCTTTGGACGCCCGCAGATTGGGCGTGGATCGGCGGGCTGTTTGATGTGCTGATGCCGGGCTTGGCGATTGGTGTGCCGGTGGTGGCGGCGCGCATGGCCAAGTTCTCGCCTGAAGACTGCGCGAGCATCATATCGCAAGGCTCTGTTAAAAATGTGTTTTTTCCGCCCACTGCGCTGCGGATGCTCAGGGCTGCTGAGGCGCGCATCGCGGGCCTGCGCAGTGTTGCCAGCGGCGGCGAGCCGCTCGGGGCTGAAATGCTGGAGTGGGGGCGCCGCGCCTTTGGCGTGACCATCAACGAGTTTTACGGCCAGACCGAATGCAATATGGTGGGCACGTCTTGTGCGGCGCTCTATCCGGCGGTGCCGGGCAGTCTGGGGCGCGCGGTGCCGGGGCATGATGTGGCGGTGATTGATGCCGAGGGTGCCATGACGGAGAGCGAGGGCGAGATTGCGGTGCGGCGTGGTTCCGCCTCGATGATGCTGGAGTATTGGCAAAGACCGCGTGAGACAGCAGAGAAATTCCGTGGGGATTGGTTGCTGACCGGCGACCGAGGGGTGATCGAGGGCGGGCATATCCGCTTTGTGGGCCGCGAGGACGATGTGATCACGAGTGCGGGCTATCGGATCGGACCGGCGGAGATCGAAGATTGCCTGCTGACCCATCCGGCTGTGGCGACCGTGGGCGTGGTGGGCAAGCCCTGTGCCCTGCGCACCGAAATTGTCAAAGCCTATGTGGTCTTGAAACCGGGTCACGCACCGTCCGAGGCGCTGACGCGGGCGCTACAGGATCACGTCAAAGGGCGGTTGGCGGGCTATTCCTATCCGCGCGAGATTGCCTTTCTCGACGCGCTGCCCATGACCGTGACCGGCAAGGTCATCCGCAAGGACCTGAAGGCGCGGGCGGTGGCGGAGGGGCAGACGTGATGCGCGTTGATCATGAAAAAAGGGCTGGCGTATGTGCCAGCCCTCAGTGTCCGATCCAATTTGGGAGGGGATCAGAATTTCATCACATAGGCGACGTTGAAGACCCACGGGTCGATCTTGACCTTGCCGATCTGCGCGCCGCCAACTTTGACGTCGGTTTCGATGTCGATGTAGCGCACATCAAGACGCACAGCGGATTTCTCGCTGATGGCGTAATCGGCACCTGCGTGCAGCGCGAGACCCCAAGAGTCGTCGAGGTCAAGCGAGACACCGGCCAGCGGACCTTTGCCTTTTTCATCGAAGAAGTAGGTGTAGTTGACGCCGACGCCGACGAAGGGGGTGAAGGCGCTGGAATTGGTGAAGTGGTATTGCAGCGAGAGGGTCGGCGGCAGGTGCTTGACCTCGCCAACCTGACCGGCACCGGCGAGGTCGACGTCATGCTCGAAGGGCAGCGAGGCCAAAAGCTCGATGCCGACATTCTTGGCAATGAAGTATTCCACCGTGATCGTCGGGCTGAGCGCGCCATCGGCGCTCACGCGGCCCACGGCGGTTGTCGTGGCGCTATCGGGTTCGATCCAGCCAAGACCGAGGCCGAGCAGGAAGTCGCCCTTTTCCTGGGCGAAGGCCGGAACTGCCGCAGAGGCAAGCAGAGCCGAAAGGGTGAGGGCGGTAAAATGTTTCATGGTCTGTCCACTCTTGTTCTTACAAGGGGCGGTATGCGCGCATTCGACTCGGAAAACTTTGATATGGGTCAAGTAGGCCCTTGGCCGCGAGGGCGCGGTATATTTGCAACAATCGTGCCAAGGCAGGGAGAGGCTCTATGCGTTTGACATCATCGGTTCTGACGGGGTCTGAGGCGTTCAAGGCCAATCGGGCCGGGCATCTGGAGGCGTTGCGCGTGGTGCGCGAGGCTGCCGAATGGGCGGCGGCGGGGGGCGGTGCGCAGGCCCGCGAGCGGCATGTGTCACGCGGCAAGATGCTGCCCCGCGACCGGGTGGCGGGATTGCTTGATCCCGGCAGCCCGTTTCTAGAGGTGGGGGCCACGGCGGCGCATGGGCTTTATGAGGGTGCGGCACCCTGTGCGGGCGTGATTGCCGGCGTCGGGCGCGTCATGGGGCGCGAGGTGATGGTGGTGTGCAATGACGCCACTGTGAAGGGCGGCACCTATTATCCCATGACGGTCAAGAAGCACCTGCGCGCGCAGGAGATCGCCGAGGAATGCCATCTGCCTTGCGTCTATCTGGTAGATAGCGGTGGTGCCAACCTGCCCAATCAGGATGAGGTTTTCCCGGACCGCGACCATTTCGGGCGGATTTTCTACAATCAGGCGCGGATGAGCGCGAAAGGCATCGCGCAAATCGCGGTGGTGATGGGCAGTTGCACCGCAGGCGGTGCCTATGTGCCCGCGATGAGCGATGTCACCATTATCGTGCGCGATCAGGGGACGATCTTTTTGGCCGGGCCCCCATTGGTCAAGGCCGCGACGGGCGAGGTGGTCAGCGCCGAGGATCTGGGCGGCGGCGATGTGCATACGCGCCTGTCGGGTGTCGCGGATTATCTGGCCGAGGATGACGGGCATGCGCTGGCATTGGCGCGGCGCGCTGTGGGATCGCTGGGCGTTGGGTTGGCACCCACCCTACAGTGGGAGGCACCCGAGGAGCCGGCCTATGACCCCGAGGACTTGCTGGGCGTCGTGCCTGCTGATCTGCGCACGCCCTATGACATCCGCGAGGTGATTGCGCGCGTCGTCGATGGCTCGCGTCTGGATGAGTTCAAGGCGCGGTTCGGCGAGACGCTGGTTACGGGCTTTGCCCATATCAAGGGCTGTCCAGTGGGGATCATAGCCAATAATGGCGTCTTGTTCTCAGAGGCTGCCCAAAAGGGTGCGCATTTCGTAGAATTGTGCAGCCAGCGGCGTATACCCCTGATCTTTTTGCAAAATATCACTGGTTTCATGGTGGGTCGCAAATATGAGAACGAGGGCATCGCGCGTCACGGGGCCAAGATGGTGACGGCTGTAGCGACGACCTCTGTGCCCAAGATCACCATGGTGGTGGGCGGCAGTTTTGGCGCGGGCAATTACGGCATGGCGGGGCGCGCCTATCAGCCACGCTTCATGTGGTCCTGGCCGAATTCCCGCATTTCGGTGATGGGCGGCGAGCAGGCGGCGGGGGTGCTGGCCACGGTCAAGCGGGACGCCATCGAGCGCAAGGGGGGCACCTGGTCGGCCGAGGACGAGGCCGAGTTCAAGCGCCCCACGGTCGAGATGTTCGAGCGGCAGGCGCATCCGCTTTATGCGTCGGCGCGGCTATGGGATGATGGGATCGTGGACCCACGCAAAAGCCGCGATGTGCTGGCGCTGTCCTTGCGCGCGGCGCTCAACGCCCCGGTGGAAGAAACGCGCTTTGGCGTGTTTCGGATGTGAGGGGGCGTATGCGAAAAGGCAAGATCACCCGCCTTTACAAGGGCCCGCGCCGAGATCCAAAATGGGACGTTGGAACGCCGCCGAACCCGCGCGACCGCTCGCCGTTGCGTCCTGCGCGGCGTAGGTTGCGCGATCGGCTGCTTGATCCCGCGCTTTTCAGGCGCGGTGTGATGGTGGCTGCAGCGGTCGCCTTGGTCATCCTGCCGCTTGGGGCGGATGCTGTTGCGACGGTGCGGATCGGTTTGATCGGGCTCACCGGGGCGCAGAGCACTAAGTGTCGTCTGGTGAGTGTGACCGATGGAGACACACTGCGCCTCTATTGCCCAAACCGAGGGTTGATTCAAGCGCGCTTGACGGGGTTCGACACGCCTGAGTTCTTTTCGCCAAAATGTGCGGCCGAGTTCAAGAACGCGCTTCGGGCGAAATGGGCGTTGCGATGGATGCTGATGACATCCAGAGATTTGAAATTTGTCCGCGAAGGGACCGATCATTATGGTCGCGCCTTGGTTTTTGCTTCGGCGGACGGGGTGCCAGTGGCACGCGCCATGATCTCGCGCGGATTGGCGCGACCCTATGATGGCGAGGCGCGGCTGGGATGGTGCTGAGAGGGATCAAAATGAGGCAAGCCGTGGAATTTGAGTATTTGAAGACCGATGAATGCGGGGGCGCGCGCCATGTTTGAACGTATCTTGATCGCGAACCGGGGAGAAATTGCCTGTCGGATCATGCGCACGGCGCGGGCGATGGGCGTCGAGGTGGTGGCGGTCTATTCCGACGCGGACCGGGATGCGGCGCATGTGGCGTTGGCGGACCGCGCGGTATGGATCGGCGGCGCGGCCCCGGCGGAGAGTTATTTGCGCGGTGAGGCACTCATTGCGGCGGCGCTGGAAGCTGGGGCTGAGGCCATTCATCCGGGCTATGGGTTTCTGAGTGAGAACCCCGATTTCGTTGAGGCGGTCGCGGCGGCGGGGCTGGTCTTTATCGGGCCATCGGCGCGGGCCATTCGGGCGATGGGCCTCAAGGATGCCGCGAAAGTGCTGATGGAGCAGGCGGGCGTGCCGGTGGTGCCGGGCTATCACGGGGCCAATCAGGACCCCGAGCATCTGGCCGGGGCGGCGGAGGCTATCGGCTATCCGGTGCTGATCAAGGCCGTGGCGGGCGGCGGCGGCAAGGGCATGCGTCTGGTCGAGCAGCCCGAGCACTTTGCCGATGCTCTGGAAAGTGCACAGGGCGAGGCGCGTACGGCCTTTGGCAATGCCGCCGTGCTGATCGAGAAATACATCCAAAAGCCCCGGCATATCGAGGTGCAGGTGTTTGGCGATGGCAGCCGCGCGGTGCATCTTTTTGAGCGGGACTGCTCGCTGCAACGGCGGCATCAGAAGGTGATCGAAGAGGCCCCCGCGCCCGGCATGACCGAGGCGATGCGCGCGGCGATGGGACAGGCGGCAGTGCGCGCGGCAGAGGCGATTGGCTATAGTGGGGCGGGCACGGTCGAGTTTATCGTCGATGGGTCTGACGGGCTGCGCGCCGACCGGTTCTGGTTCATGGAGATGAACACCCGGTTGCAGGTGGAGCATCCGGTGACCGAGGCGATCACCGGCGTCGATCTGGTCGAATGGCAATTGCGGGTGGCGGCCGGTGAGGGGCTGCCCGCGCAGCAAGAGGAACTGACGATCAACGGCCATGCCTTTGAGGCGCGGCTTTATGCCGAGGATGTACCGAAGGGGTTTTTGCCCGCGACGGGGCGGCTCTCGCATCTGGAGTTTCCGGCGCTGGCCCGCGCCGATAGTGGCGTGCGGGCGGGCGATGAGATCAGCCCTTGGTATGATCCGATGATCGCCAAAGTGATCACCCATGGCCCGACGCGCGCTGTGGCGCTGCGGCGTCTATCCGCAGCACTGGAAGGCACAGAAGTGGCTGGCACGGTCACGAACCTTGGGTTTCTGGGGGCCTTGGCGCGGCATGCGGGCTTTGCCGGGGGGCAGGTTGATACCGGGCTGATCGCGCGCGATATCGAGACATTGGTGGTGGTGCCTGAGGCGGGGCCGCAGCATGTGGCCTTGGCCGCACTGGCGGGGCTGGGGCTGCTGGAGGGCGTGCCGTCTGATGCGGGCTTTGTTCTATGGGCCCCGCTGGAGCGTGAGGTGCGATTGATCCATGGCGGTGCAGAGATCGTGGTGCGGGTGGCCACGCAGGGCGCTGCGGCGCATGATCTGCAGGTTGCTGACGTGCGGGTCGAGGCGCGGCATGTGGGCGGCAGTTGGCGGCTGGATGGTCAGCCTGCACCGGCAGTGGCGGTCGATGGCCACCGGATCACGGTATTTGCACGCTATGGGCTGGTCTTTGATCTGGTTGATCCCTTGGCGCGGGAGGGGGCCGCCGGGGGTGATGCCACGTTGATCGAGGCCCCGATGCCGGGGCTGGTCAAGGCGGTCTATGCCACGCCGGGGCAGGCGGTGGTGAAGGGCGACCGGCTGGCGGTGCTGGAGGCGATGAAGATGGAACACAGCCTTTTGGCCGCGCGCGATGGTGTGGTGGCCGAGGTGCTGGTTGCGCCCGGGGATCAAGTCAGCGCCGGGGCGGCGTTGGTGCGGCTGGAGGAGGAGGCCGCATGATCCGGCTTCATCATGTGCCGCTGGCGCGGTCGCTGCGGGTCATGTGGCTTTTGGAGGAGCTGGGGCTGGACTATCAGGTCGCGTATTATTCGATCCGCGACGGCTCGATGCGCAGCGCGGAGTTTCTGGCGCTGTCGCCTGCCGGTCGCGTGCCGGTGCTGGAGCATCAGCGTGCGGTCTGGTTCGAGAGCGGCGCGATTGTGCAGCTTTTGTGCGAGACCTATCCGGAGGCTGGCTTGATGCCTGCGCTAGGGAGTGCGGAACGGGCGCGGTGTCTGGAGATTTTCGGCTATGCCGAAACGGTGGGGTGTCTTTTGGAAAACCTTAATCTCAATCAGGTCTTTTTGCGCCCGCCCGCGCAGCCCGCGCCGGTGGTGGTCAAGCTGCTGAATGCCCGCCTGCGCGCCAGCCTTGCGGCGATGGAGGCGCGGATGGAAGAGGAGTATCTGTTGCCTTCCGGCTTTTCGGCGGCGGATGTGATGTTTGCCTATGGGTTTGAATTGGCGCGATATTACGTTGATCTGGACGCTTATCCGCGCCTTATGGCCTATTGGGCACGATTGCGCGCGCGGCCTGCCTATGTGCGGGCCAAGGCGCGGGACGGGGTGCAGGATCTCTATACCCAAGAGTTTTATCCGGTGCCGGAGGGGGCATGATGGGCGCGCGTGTCGAGATTTTCGAGGTTGGTCCGCGAGACGGGTTGCAGAACGAGGCGCGGCACATTCCCACGCGAGACAAGATCGCTCTGGTGGATTGTCTGAGCGATGCTGGCTTTGCGCGGATCGAAGTGGCAAGTTTCGTCAGCCCCAAATGGGTGCCACAGATGGCGGATTCGGGCGAGGTGCTGCGCGGTATTCGGCGCGCGCCGGGGGTGCGCTATGCAGCACTTGCACCGAATATGCGCGGGCTTCACGATGCGCTCGAGGCGGGGGCAGATGAGGTGGCGATCTTTGGTTCTGCGTCAGAGGGGTTCTCGCGGGCCAATATTAACGCCACGATTGACGAAAGCCTTGCACGGTTCGCGCCGGTGATGGCGGCAGCGGGGGCCGAAGGGCTGAGGGTGCGGGGCTATGTGTCTTGTGTGGTCGAGTGCCCCTATGACGGGCCAGTGGCCCCGTCCGAAGTGGCGCGGGTGGCCGAGGCGCTTTGGGCGATGGGGTGTTACGAGATCAGCCTTGGCGACACCATCGGGCGCGGCAGCCCCGAGGCGGTTGCCGCGATGCTGGCGGCGGTTGCCGAGGTGGTGCCGGTGGAGCGTTTGGCGGGGCATTTCCACGATACGTCGGGCCGTGCCCTTGAGAATATCGAGGTGGCCTTGGCGCAGGGGGTGCGGGTGTTCGATGCGGCTGTGGGCGGTCTTGGGGGGTGTCCCTATGCGCCGGGTGCGGCGGGAAATGTGGCCACTGAAGCCGTTCATGCGCGGCTTGCGGCGCTTGGGTATGAGACGGGGCTGGATGCGGGCGTGTTGGCGCGGGCGGCAGATATGGCGCGGGCGATGCGCGGTGCGGGGCAAGACTCGTGACAAGGGGATGGCGATGAGCGAGACGATCAGCATCGAGAGAGACGCGCGGGGGGTGGCAACCCTTACGCTGGCGCGGGAAGACAAGCACAATGCCCTGTCGGCGCAGATGATTGCGGAATTGCATGAGGCCGCCGAAGCACTGGGTGCGGATGACGGCGTGCGGGTTGTTGTTCTGGCGGCGCGCGGCAAGACATTTTGTGCGGGGGGCGATCTGGGCTGGATGCGCGATCAGTTCGACGCCGAACCCGTGCAGCGCGGGTGTGAGGCCGCCAAGCTGGCGCAGATGCTGCGCGCGCTCGATTCGATGCCCAAGCCATTGATTGGCCGGGTGCAGGGGAATGCCTTTGGCGGCGGTATCGGCCTGATGAGCGTTTGCGATGTGGCGATTGGGGCGGATCACGCGCTGATGGCGCTGACCGAGACGCGTCTTGGGCTGATCCCGGCCACGATTGGCCCTTATGTGGTGGCGCGGATGGGGGCGGCCCGCGCGCGGCGCGTTTTCATGTCTGGCCGCCGGTTCGATGCCGCCGAGGCGGTGCAGCTTGGCCTATTGGCGCGGGCGGTGCCCGAAGCGGACCTAGAGGCCGCTGTTGAGGCGGAAGTGGCGCCCTATCTTGACTGCGCGCCGGGTGCTGTTGGGCAGGCCAAGGCGTTGGTGCGCGCGCTTGGTCCGCGCATTGACGAGGATACGATTGCCATGACGATCAGCGCGCTGACGGACTGCTGGGAAGGGGCGGAGGCACGCGAAGGCATCGGGGCTTTTTTCGAGCGACGCAAACCGCACTGGCAGGGCTGAGTCGCGCGGATTTGCCGCGTTCCGGCATGTGAAAACGCTGCTCTGCGGAGTTTTCTGGGCTTATTCGGCATACCGTCGCATGCAAAACGCGAAAATCCGGCGTTTGGGGGGGGCAAACCTGCGCGCGCTCGGTTGACCCCTGACCGGGGCGGGTTTAAACCCGGCGTAGTCATGCAGCCATCTTGATGCGCCGATCCATGCGCATGAAAGGAGCCACCTCGTGGAAGAGATGCTGAGGGAATACCTTCCCATCCTCGTTTTCCTGGCCGTTGCCATTGGATTGGGCCTTGTTCTGATCCTCGCCGCCGTTGTTCTGGCCGTGCGCAACCCCGATCCCGAAAAGGTCAGCGCGTATGAATGCGGCTTTAACGCCTTTGACGATGCGCGGATGAAGTTCGACGTGCGATTCTACCTCGTGTCGATCCTGTTCATCATTTTCGACCTCGAAATTGCGCTGCTGTTTCCATGGGCTGTCGCGTTTCAGGATCTGAGCATGACGGCGTTCTGGTCGATGATGGTGTTTCTGGCCGTGCTGACCGCCGGGTTTGCCTATGAATGGCGCAAAGGAGCGATGGAATGGCAGTGATGACGGGTGCCCATACCGCAGGGCCGGATCGCGAGGTTGCAACGCAAGCGCTGAATGCCGAGTTGCAGGACAAAGGTTTTCTGCTGACCTCGACCGAGGATATCATCAATTGGGCGCGCACCGGGTCGTTGCACTGGATGACCTTTGGTCTGGCCTGCTGCGCGGTCGAGATGATGCACACCGCCATGCCGCGCTATGATGTGGAGCGCTTTGGCTTTGCGCCGCGCGCCAGCCCACGTCAATCGGATGTGATGATCGTGGCGGGAACGCTGACCAACAAGATGGCCCCGGCGCTGCGCAAGGTCTATGACCAGATGCCCGAGCCGCGGTATGTGATCTCGATGGGTTCCTGTGCCAATGGCGGCGGCTATTACCACTACAGCTATAGCGTTGTGCGCGGCTGCGACCGCATCGTGCCGGTTGATATCTATGTGCCGGGTTGCCCGCCGACCGCCGAGGCGCTGGTTTACGGTATCCTGCAATTGCAACGCAAGATTCGCCGCACGGGGACGATTGTCAGATGAGCGCAACACTCAAGGAACTTGGCGGCTATATCGAGCATAAGCGCGGCGATTGTGTGCTGGGCTGGGATGTCGCCTTTGGCGAATTGACGGTGGATGTGGCGCTGAACCATATTGATGGGTTGGCGGAGTTTCTGAAAACCGACCAGAACTGTGCCTTTTCCACGCTGGTGGATATTACGGCGGTGGATTACCCCGACCGGGCCAAGCGGTTCGATGTCGTCTATCATTTCCTCAGCATGTATCAGAACCACCGCATCCGTTTGCGCGTGGCTGTGCGTGATGAAGATATGGTACCCTCGATCACCGAGGCCTATCCGGCGGCCAATTGGTTCGAGCGCGAAGTGTTTGATATGTTTGGGATCCTCTTTTCTGGCCACCCGGATTTGCGGCGTATCCTGACCGATTACGGGTTTCGCGGGCATCCGCTGCGCAAGGATTTCCCGACCACGGGCTATACCGAAGTGCGCTATGACGAGGTGCAAAAGCGCGTGGTTTATGAGCCTGTGAGCCTGGTGCAGGAATACCGGCAGTTCGATTTCATGAGCCCGTGGGAGGGTGCCGAATACATCCTGCCCGGTGATGAGAAGGGGGCGAAGTGATGGACGGCAGCAAAGGTTTCGATGACGCCCTGACCGGCGAGCAGAAGATCCGCAATTTCAACATCAACTTTGGGCCGCAACACCCTGCAGCACATGGCGTTTTGCGTCTGGTGTTGGAGCTGGACGGCGAGTTGGTGGAGCGCTGTGATCCGCATATCGGCCTGCTGCATCGCGGCACCGAAAAGCTGATGGAGAGCCGCACCTATCTGCAAAACCTGCCTTATTTTGACCGGCTGGATTATGTGGCGCCGATGAATCAGGAACATGCCTGGTGTCTGGCCATCGAAAAGCTGACCGGGGTCGAGGTGCCGCGCCGCGCGAGCCTTATTCGGGTGCTGTATTGCGAGATTGGGCGGGTTCTTAATCACCTGTTGAATGTCACCACGCAGGCGATGGATGTGGGCGCGCTGACGCCGCCGCTCTGGGGCTTTGAAGAGCGCGAAAAGCTGATGGTGTTCTATGAGCGGGCCTGCGGCGCGCGTTTGCACGCGGCCTATTTCCGCCCCGGTGGCGTGCATCAGGATCTGCCGCCGGCGTTGATCGACGATATCGAGACCTGGGCCAATGAATTCCCCCGCGTGCTGGATGATATCGACGGGCTTTTGACCGAAAACCGCATCTTCAAGCAACGCAATGCTGATATTGGCATTATCAGCCAGCAAGAGGCGCTTGATTGGGGCTTTAGCGGTGTGATGGTGCGCGGGTCTGGCATGGCGTGGGATTTGCGCCGCGCGCAGCCCTATGAGTGCTATGACGAGTTCGATTTCCTCATTCCGGTGGGCAAGAATGGCGACTGCTATGATCGCTATCTGTGCCGGATGGAAGAAATGCGCCAATCCCTGCGGATCATCCATCAGGCGATTGCCAAATTGCGCGCGCCCGAGGGGCAGGGCGATATTCTGGCGCGGGGCAAGATCACCCCGCCTGCGCGCGCTGAGATGAAGCGCTCGATGGAAGCGCTTATTCACCACTTCAAGCTCTATACCGAAGGCTTCCGCGTGCCTGAGGGCGAGGTTTATGCCGCTGTCGAGGCCCCCAAGGGTGAGTTTGGCGTGTATCTGGTCGCGGATGGCACCAACCGCCCTTACCGCGCCAAGCTGCGCGCGCCGGGGTTTTTGCATTTGCAGGCGATGGACCATGTCGCCAAAGGGCATCAACTGGCCGATGTGGCGGCGATCATCGGGACGATGGACGTCGTCTTTGGGGAGATCGACCGGTAATGAGCTGGGCGAGTCTTGCCATAGCGCTTTCGGGCGCGGGAGTGCTGGTGACGGGGACGTTGGCGGCCCTGTTCCTGCGCGACCCGGTGGCAGGCATGGTGGCAACAAGCCATCGCGCCGAGCAACTGCCGCAGGTGATGGCCAATCGCTATGTGGCAATGCTGGTGCTTGCGGTCGGGGCGACTGTGTACGGGGATTTAAAGGTGATCGCGCTTCTTTTCGCGGCGTTCGCCTATATGGCGTTTCATGATTCCTGGATCTACGCCCGTGCGGGGCAGGCGGTGAGCAAACACATCGGCGCGGGAATCGCAGCTTTGATCGTGTTCGGTGTAACGGTTTTGGCGATTGGGCAGGGGTCATGAGCGGTTTTGATACGCTGACGGTTTGCGCGCCGGTCGCTGATTTCGCGGGTGCGCGTGGCGCGCGCGCCGGTCACCTATCGCCCTCTCAGCCCAGCAAGAGGGTACCAGAGGCCGGGTTGGCCGACACGGGGCTGCATCTGGTCATCGGCAGGATTTTTCAAGAGGGGGAGGTGGTGACGAACACCAATCATATCTCCGCCTCGATTTCACAAGAGGTGTGTGCCCTATGATCATGGTGCGTCTTGCGGCACTGGCCGCGTTTGGAGTTTTGGCCGGATGTGCCTTGCCGCCAGAGGGTGTGGGCGCAGAGGGTATTGCCCGTTATGATGCGGCCGCAAAATCCTTGGGGTGCCGCCTTGTGACCGAGCCAGACTATCTGGCTGCTGAAATCCAGACCGGGTTGGAGCGGCAGCAACTGCTTGACATCACCGCCTATAAACTGTCCTCGGGCGGAGCCGTTCGGCTGCCTGATGGGGGCGTGAAACTGACTACAGGAGCCTGTGCCTGAGAATGCTACGTCGTCTCTATCATCAACAGCCCGAGAGTTTTGCCTTTAGCCCCGCCAATCAGGCCTGGGCCGAGGGGCAGATCAGCAAATATCCCGAGGGTCGTCAGGCCAGCGCGATCATCCCGCTTTTGTGGCGCGCGCAGGAGCAGGAGGGCTGGCTGAGCCGTCCGGCAATCGAGCATGTGGCTGACATGCTGGCGATGGATTACATCCGCGCCCTTGAGGTGGCGACGTTCTATTTCATGTTCCAGTTGCAGCCCGTGGGCAGCGTGGCACATTTCCAGATTTGCGGCACCACCACCTGTATGATCTGCGGTGCCGAGGATCTGATTGCCGTATGCAAAGACAAAATAGCGCCCAAGGCGTTTGATCTGTCGGCGGATGGCAAGTTTTCCTGGGAAGAGGTGGAATGCCTTGGGGCCTGTGCCAATGCGCCTATGGCGCAGATCGGCAAGGATTATTACGAGGATCTGACCGCCGCGCGCTTTGCCGAGATTATCGACGAATTGGCGGCAGGCAAGGTGCCTGTGCCGGGGCCGCAGAATGGCCGCTATGCCGCCGAGCCGAAATCGGGGCTGACCAGCCTCAAGGATTTTGACAGTGGCCGCGCACAGTATAATGCCAGCGTGCAAGCGGCGGTTGATATTGGCGATACGGTCAAGCGGATTGATGGGACTGAGGTGCCGCTGTTGACACCCTGGCGTGACAAGGGCGCGATGCACAAGCCCGCGCCATCAGCCGTCAAGCAGAACGCAGAGCCTGTGGCCATTGTGACCAAGGTTTCCCCTGCCACGCCTGCGGATGCCACCGGAGCCACAAAGGCCGAGGCACAGGCCACACCGACGGCGAAGCCAGCGGTTGAACCGGCGGCCAAGCCCGTGAAGGCCGGGGCCGAGCCCACGCCGGGCAAAAAGCCCAAAGTGCTGAGCGCACCGCGCAAGAGTGGCGCGGATGATCTGAAGATGATCAAAGGTGTCGGCCCCAAGCTGGAGCAGCTTTTGCACAGCATGGGTTTTTACCACTTTGACCAGATCGCAAAATGGACGGAGGAAGAGATCAGTTGGGTCGATCAGAACCTTGAGGGTTTCAAGGGGCGGGTCAGCCGGGACAACTGGGTTGAGCAGGCAAGATTGTTGGCTGACGGCAAGGAGACGGAGTTCTCTGCCCGGGCCAAGAAAGGTGGCGTCTACTGAATACGCCTGGCTGAACACAACAGGGGGTAACTGTCATGTCTGATACGTCGAAACTGAGCACTTGCCAGATCATAAGCTGGGGCCTCGCGCTCTTGTCTGGGGTTCTGGTGATCTGGTCCACATCCGGAGCGGTTGGGTTCTTTGCCGCGCTTTTGTTGGGGCTGGCCTTTGCGGTGTTCTTTGGTCTGGTCATCACCGGTCTGGTCTGCACCGGCTATAACGCTGGGGATCGCGGGATCGAGGTGCGGGATGTCGAGGCGACGTTGCGGGATATGACGGGGATTACCGGCTACAAGGCGCCGGATGTCGAGGAGGAGGCCCCAGCACCTGCCGCCTCTCCGGTGGCCTCTCCGGCGCAATCGGCGTCTGTGAGTGTGGCGGCGGCACCGGTTGAGGTGGAAGCAGAGGCAGATGCAGAGGGCACGAAGCCTGCGGCGCTTGCGGCCCCGCGTGATGGTGCGGCGGATGATCTCAAGCAGATCAAGGGCGTAGGGCCCAAACTTGAAGTACTGTGTCACGAACTGGGCTTTTATCACTTTGACCAGATCGCGGGCTGGTCGGCAGCAGAGGTTGCGTGGGTCGATCAGAACCTTAAAGGGTTCAAGGGCCGGGTCAGCCGGGACAATTGGGTCGAACAGGCCAAGATTCTCGCCGCAGGAGGCGAGACAGAGTTTTCCAATCGCGTCGCACATGGCGGCGTTTACGAGGAATGATGCAAGCGATGCGCGGGCAAGACAGAGACAGGCAAATGGCACGCAAGGGCCGCACCGTGGGTGTGGTGATTGCGGCGACCATGCTGATCTGGATGGCGGCGCAATGGCTGGGCGCGCAGATGGGATGGCCGATCCGGTTCGTCTTTCTGTTCGATCTGGCCGCCATCGCCGCCTTTATCTGGGCGTTGGTGGTGACTTATCAAATCTGGCGCTTGCGCCGGGATAATCAGGGGTAGCGGAATGCTCAAGGACCAGGACCGTATCTTTACCAATCTCTACGGGATGCATGATCGCAGCCTCAAGGGGGCCTTGGCGCGTGGGCATTGGGATGGCACGGCCAAGATATTGCAGAACGGGCGTGACTGGATCGTGAACCAGATGAAGGCCAGCGGGCTGCGCGGGCGCGGCGGCGCGGGCTTTCCAACGGGCCTGAAATGGTCGTTCATGCCCAAGGAAAGCGACGGGCGGCCATCCTATCTGGTGGTGAATGCGGATGAATCCGAGCCGGGCACCTGCAAAGACCGCGAGATCATGCGCCATGATCCCCATACGCTGATCGAAGGGTGTTTGATCGCGTCCTTCGCGATGAATGCGCATGCCTGCTATATCTATATTCGCGGCGAATATATACGCGAGAAAGAGGCGCTCCAGACCGCGATTGACGAGGCTTATGCCGCCGGTCTGGTGGGCAAGAACGCCTGCAAATCCGGCTGGGATTTCGACATCTACCTGCATCATGGCGCGGGCGCCTATATCTGTGGCGAGGAAACGGCCCTGCTTGAAAGCCTTGAGGGCAAGAAGGGCATGCCCCGGATGAAGCCGCCGTTCCCGGCGGGGGCGGGTCTTTATGGTTGCCCGACGACGGTGAACAATGTGGAATCGATTGCGGTGGTGCCCACAATCCTGCGGCGCGGGCCAGAGTGGTTTTCAGGCTTTGGCCGACCCAACAATTCGGGCACCAAGCTTTTTGCGATTTCGGGACATGTGAATAACCCCTGCGTGGTTGAAGAGGCCATGTCGATCACGTTCGAGGAATTGATCGAGAAACATTGCGGCGGCATTCGCGGCGGTTGGGACAACCTCAAGGCGGTTATTCCCGGCGGGTCGTCTGTGCCCTGTATTCGCGGCGAATTCATGCGCGAGGCGATCATGGATTTTGATTACCTGCGCGAGCAGCGGTCGGGCCTTGGCACCGCAGCGGTGATCGTGATGGATAAATCGACCGATATGATCAAGGCGATCTGGCGGCTCTCGAAATTCTACAAGCATGAAAGCTGTGGACAGTGCACGCCCTGCCGGGAGGGCACCGGCTGGATGATGCGGGTCATGGATCGTCTGGTTCGGGGCGAGGCGGAGGTCGAGGAAATCGACATGCTGCTTGACGTGACCAAGCAGGTTGAGGGCCACACAATCTGCGCGCTTGGCGATGCGGCGGCGTGGCCCATTCAGGGCCTTATCCGCAACTTCCGCGACGAGATCGAGGACCGGATCAAGGCCAAACGCACCGGTCGCGTCAGCGCAGTGGCGGCGGAATGAGGAACGTGTGATGGAAGGCAAGATCCTCGCCTACAACCCTAAGACGGCAAAAGGCTATATCAGCGGCGCCGATGGCGTGAGGTATAAGTTTCGGGGTGCATCCTTTCGCGACAACGCAAAGAAGCTGACCAAGGGAACAGCAGTTGACTTCGTGCCAAATGGTGAGTTTGCGACGTCGATCATGTTGGGTGCGCGCACCTCTTCATCGAGTGGCGAGAAAAGCCGAATAACAGCAGCGCTTCTGGCTTTCTTTCTTGGCTTCATGGGCATTCACAAGTTTTATCTTGGGAAGACCGGTGCTGGAGTGATCATGCTACTGTGTTTTTTCCCTGGGATATTCCTTTTGTGGATACCCTTTGGAGTTGTGCGGATCATCTCGTTTATCGAGTTCATTATTTACCTCTTGAAATCGGATGAAGAGTTTGAAGAAACCTATGTTGCGGGAGACAGAGCATGGTTTTGATAGTCTGTCTTGCGCCGTATTGCAGGGTTCAAACGCAATGAGAGCCTTTGCATCATATCGCCGAGTGGGGCTCGTCTGTTTAGCTATCGTCCTGCTGACAGGCTGTGCCCAGCGCGAAGAGCGTGTGCTGTTCAACGGCAACTATTACCCCGGCAAGGCGCGGGCCGAAAAGGAAGACCGACGCAATTTCACCGCCTTTGTGCGGCGGGCCGGTCGTGGGGTCGAAGGCGCACAGCAAGCGGCGCTTTATGAGGCGACGCGCTATTGTCTGGATAATTTCGGCACGTCTGAGATTGAATGGATTGGCGTTCCTGCGGGTGCAGAAGGGCCTGTCTATGCGCGTTCCGGGGATACGGTATCGGTGAGGGGACGCTGTATCATATGGTCATAAACCGTTTCATATCAGGGGTTTGCCACGCTTGCTATTGCATAGCAGGCGGCATCGGACCCATCTGCGATGCAGATGGGCGTGCCGTGATGGCCTGCGCCTGCACTGATATGAAAGGAATGATCTGATGCGTATGATCCTGTCTTTTGTCCTAAGCCTTGGTCTGGGTGTTTCGAGCGGCGTGGCCGCTGTGCGTGCCGGATCGCTGGCGCAAGAGGCCGATATCAATCAGGGCCTGTTTTACATGGCGGTCGCCGATGAAATCCGCAAACGCTGTGCTGACATCTCGCCACGGGTTATGACCGCGATTTCTTATATGCGCGCGCTCAAAGCCGAGGCGCAGTCGCGCGGTTACACCGAGGCCGAGATTGACGCCTATATCTCGGACAAAGCCGAGAAGAGAAAGATACGCGGGCGCAGTGACGACTATATCCGGTCGATGGGGGCGATGCCCAATGACGGCCCGAGTCTGTGCGACCTTGGCCGAGCAGAAATCGCGAAACAGAGCCCGATCGGCAAGTTTCTGAAAGCAAAGTGAGATACCATGGCTGACCTACGCAAGATCATCATCGACGATCAAGAGATCGAGGTCGAGGGCGCAATGACCCTCATTCAGGCTTGTGAACAGGCCGGGGTCGAAGTGCCGCGTTTTTGCTATCACGAGCGTCTGTCGATTGCTGGGAATTGCCGGATGTGTCTGGTCGAGGTCGTGGGCGGGCCGCCGAAACCGGCCGCAAGCTGTGCCATGCAGGTCAAGGATCTGCGGCCCGGCCCGGATGGCACGCCGCCGGTGGTCAAGACCAACAGCCCCATGGTCAAGAAGGCCCGCGAGGGGGTGATGGAGTTTCTGCTTATCAACCACCCGCTGGATTGCCCGATCTGCGATCAGGGCGGCGAGTGCGACTTGCAGGATCAGGCCATGGCCTATGGCGTTGATTTCAGCCGCTACCGCGAACCCAAGCGGGCGAGCGAGGATCTTGATCTTGGCCCGCTGGTCGAGACCCATATGACGCGCTGCATCTCTTGCACGCGCTGTGTGCGCTTCACCTCTGAGGTGGCCGGCATCATGCAGATGGGCCAGACCGGGCGCGGTGAAGATGCCGAGATCACCAGCTATCTGGGTCAAACGCTCAATAGCAATTTGCAGGGCAATATCATCGACCTGTGTCCGGTGGGGGCGCTTGTAAGCAAGCCTTATGCCTTTACCGCGCGCCCGTGGGAATTGACCAAGACCGAGACCATCGACGTGATGGACGCGCTTGGCAGCAATATCCGCGTTGATTGCAAGGGGCGCGAGGTGATGCGCATCCTGCCGCGCAATCATGACGGCGTGAACGAGGAATGGATTTCCGACAAGACACGGTTTGTCTGGGACGGGTTGCGGCGTCAGCGCCTGGACCGGCCCTATATCCGGGAGAATGGCAAGCTGCGGGTGGCCACATGGCCCGAGGCCTTGGCCAAGGTGGCAGGTGCCATCAAGGGGGCCAAGAAACTGGCCGGTTTGGTGGGCGATCTTGTGCCGGTCGAGGCGGCCTTTGCGCTCAAGGCGTTGATCGAGGGGCAGGGTGGCCATGTGGAATGCCGCACTGACAGTGCCCGTCTGCCCGCAGGCAATCGCAGCGGCTATGTTGGGAATGTCCGTATCGAGGATCTTGATACGGCCAAGAATGTGGTGCTGATTGGCACCGATCCTCGGGTTGAAGCGCCGGTGCTGAATGCGCGTTTGCGCAAGGCGTGGATCAAGGGGGCCAATATCACGCTGGTTGGCCCCAAGGTTGATCTTACCTATGACTACACCCATGCGGGCACGGATCGTGCCGCGCTTGGCGGGCTGAGCGTGCCTGAGGATACGATTGTCATCGTCGGCATGGGCGCACTGCGCGAGGACGATGGCGCGGCGGTGCTGGCTGCGGCGATGGCGCTGTCTGGCCGGATGCTCGTGCTGCATACTGCGGCCGGGCGTGTTGGTGCGATGGATGTGGGCGCTGTGACCGAGGGTGGGCTAGAGGCCGCAATCGACGGCGCCGATGTGATCTATAACCTTGGGGCGGATGAGGTTGATATCGCGGCGGGGCCGTTGGTGATCTATCAGGGCAGCCATGGTGATCGCGGCGCGCATCGCGCCGATGTGATCCTGCCGGGCGCTGCCTATACCGAGGAGCAGGGGCTGTTCGTCAATACCGAAGGTCGCCCGCAATTGGCGTTGCGCGCCGGTTTTGCCCCCGGTGACGCCAAGGAAAACTGGGCCATTCTTCGGGCGCTGAGTGGCGAATTGGGCGCGGTTCTGCCCTATGACAGCATCGCGCAGTTGCGTCAGGCGCTGGTCAAGGCGGTGCCGCATCTCAAGAAGGTGGATCAGGTGCCCGCGAATGACTGGCAACCGCTGGAAACATCCGCGCTTGGCAAGGCTGATTTCCGGTTGGCGATTGCGGATTTCTACCTAACCAACCCGATTGCCCGCGCGAGCGAGCTGATGGCGGAATTGAGTGCCAATGCCAAGGCGCGTGGCACGCAACCGATGGCGGCAGAGTGAGGATGGTCATGGCCCTCATATCGCCTGTGGCGCTTGGGCTGGCGGGCTGCGCAGAGAGTGCATCCCCTGTGCCCTTTGCACCTGACTATCAGGGGATCGAGACGCGGCTCTTGGATGGGGATTTGGTGAATTTCCACGTGTCCATGCGTGGTGCGCGCGATGCCCTCGACGTTGAACGCTATGCCGAATGCGCCGCTGCGCAATATGCGCTGATCCGGGGTTACGGCTTTGCGCGCCACCTGCGCACAAGCGTCTCGGAAGAGGCTGGCATCTGGCAGGGCGATGCGGTTTATACGATCTCGGCGGCGCTGCCCCGAGGACTACTGACAATCGACGCCGAAGTCGTCGCCGCCAATTGTGCGGAAAACGGAATACCGATGGTGTGAGGACCTGATGGCTGAATTCTTTACAACCCCGCTGGGAACCTTCGTGATCATCCTGGCACAATGCCTTGCGGTGGTGGGCTTTGTCATGGTCTCGCTCTTGTTCCTTGTCTATGGCGACCGCAAGATCTGGGCCGCCGTGCAGATGCGCCGGGGTCCGAACGTCGTGGGCACCTGGGGCCTGTTGCAGACGGTGGCGGATGCGCTGAAATACGTGGTCAAAGAGGTCGTGGTTCCGGCGGGGGCCGACAAGGCCGTGTTCATGCTGGCCCCGATGACGAGTTTCGTTCTGGCGGTGCTGGCTTGGGCCGTTATTCCGATGAATGAAGGCTGGGTGCTGTCGGATATCAACGTGGCGGTGCTCTTTGTTTTCGCGGTGTCCTCGCTTGAGGTTTATGGCGTGATCATGGGGGGCTGGGCGTCAAACTCCAAATACCCATTCCTCGGCTCTTTGCGCTCTGCTGCGCAGATGATTTCCTATGAGGTGTCGCTGGGCTTGATCATCATTGGTGTGATTATTTCGACCGGATCGCTTAACTTCAGTGCCATCGTGGGTGCGCAGGATACGGCCTATGGGTTCTTTGGCTGGTATTGGCTGCCGCATTTGCCGATGGTGTTCCTGTTCTTTATCAGCGCATTAGCCGAGACCAACCGCCCGCCGTTCGACCTGCCTGAGGCGGAATCCGAGTTGGTGGCTGGCTATCAGGTGGAATATTCCTCGACGCCGTTCCTTTTGTTCATGGCGGGGGAATATATCGCGATTTTCCTGATGTGCGCATTGATGAGCCTGCTGTTTTTCGGCGGCTGGCTGTCGCCCATTCCGGGCCTGCCGGATGGCGTGCTGTGGATGATTGGCAAGATGGCGTTTTTCTTCTTCCTCTTCGCCATGGTCAAGGCGATCACGCCGCGCTACCGCTACGATCAGCTTATGCGGATCGGTTGGAAAGTGTTCCTGCCCATGTCCTTGGGCTGGGTGGTGATCGTGGCGTTTCTTGCGAAATTCGAAGTGCTGGGCGGCTTTTGGGCCCGCTGGGCGATTGGAGGCTGATCCATGACCAAGATAGATTACGGCCGTGCGGCGGGGTATTTCCTGCTCTCCGACTTCTTCAAAGGGTTCAAGCTGGGGCTGAAATACTTTTTCGCGCCCAAGGCCACGCTCAACTATCCGCATGAAAAGGGGCCGCTGTCGCCGCGCTTTCGCGGAGAGCATGCGTTGCGCCGCTATCCCAATGGGGAAGAGCGCTGTATCGCGTGCAAGCTGTGCGAGGCCATTTGCCCCGCACAGGCCATCACCATTGATGCAGAGCCGCGCGACGACGGCAGCCGCCGGACCACGCGCTATGACATCGACATGACGAAATGCATCTATTGCGGCTTCTGCCAAGAGGCCTGCCCGGTTGATGCTATCGTCGAAGGGCCGAATTTCGAGTTTGCCACCGAGACCCGCGAAGAGTTGTTCTATGACAAGGCGCGGCTCTTGGCGAACGGCGACCGTTGGGAGGCCGAGATTGCCCGCAACCTAGAGATGGATGCACCCTACCGATGAGCGATCCCAGCAACCCCTTCGAGATGATGATGCGTCAGGCTCAGGAAATGGCCAAGGCGCTCAATCCGGCGCTTGAATCCTTTTCGCCCAAAGGGTTCGAAACGCTGTGGCCAACCATGCCCAAGGATTTCATGGAAATGAGCTTTGGCAAGGGGTTGAACAAGGAGGGGCTGGATGCCAAGACGCGCCTGCTCTTGACCCTTGCCGGGCTGACGATGCTGGGGGCGCAGAGTGACACGCAAATCCGCATGACCGTGCGCCATGCGCTGGAGGCCGGGGCAACCCGTGACGAGATTGCCGAGACCATTGCGCAGATGGCGATGTTCGCCGGCATCCCCTCGATGACGCGCGCCATGGATTTCGCCCGCGAGGTCATGGACCAGGGCGATAAAGAAGGAAAAGACAAATGACGTTTGCGGCCATGGCCTTTTATCTCTTTGCGGTGTCGCTGCTGACCGGCGGGTTGATGACCGTGATCAGCCGCAACCCGGTGCATTCGGTGCTCTGGCTGATCCTGTCGTTCATCAGCGCTGCGGGGCTTTTCGTGCTTTTGGGGGCAGAGTTCGTGGCGATGCTGCTCATTATCGTCTATGTGGGCGCGGTCGCGGTGCTGTTCTTGTTCGTGGTGATGATGCTTGACGTCGATTTCGCCGAGTTGAAGGCGGAAATGGCGAAATACATGCCCTTGGCACTGCTGATCGGGGTGATCCTGCTCATGCAATTCGGGCTGGCGTTCGGCAATTGGGAAATGGCGGATGGGGCCGAGGCGGCGCGCCGCGCGGTGACACCCGAAGGGGTTGAGAATACCGCCGCTTTGGGCCTCTTGCTCTATGATACCTATTTCATCCTGTTCCAGCTTTCGGGTCTGATCCTGTTGGTGGCGATGATCGGGGCGATTGTGCTTACGCTGCGGCATCGCACGGATGTCAAACGGCAGGATGTGCTGGCGCAGATGTACCGTGATCCGGCCAAAGCCATGGAACTGCGGGATGTGAAACCGGGGCAGGGGCTGTAATGGCGGATCTGCTGCATCATGCGGTGTCAGCCCTCGGGCTGGCGGGGTTGGCCGCGATCTGGAGTGTAAAGATGGTGCTGGGATTTTTCATCCTGCGCATCATGAAAAGAAGAAGATTGAGGGTCAGAGGGTGAAACGATGATCGGACTTGAACATTATCTGACGGTGGCGGCAGCGCTGTTCGTCATCGGTATCTTTGGCCTTTTCCTGAACCGCAAGAATGTCATCATCCTGTTGATGTCTATCGAACTTATGCTGCTTTCGGTGAATATCAACCTTGTGGCGTTTTCGTCGCATCTGGGCGATATGGTGGGGCAGGTGTTCACGCTTTTCGTGTTGACCGTTGCCGCCGCAGAGGCCGCGATTGGCCTTGCGATCCTCGTTTGTTTCTTCCGCAATCGCGGCACGATTGCTGTCGAAGATGCCAATGTGATGAAAGGCTGAAGCCATGGAAACCATTCTCCTCTTCGCGCCTCTCGTGGGCGCGCTCCTTGCGGGTTTTGGCTGGCGCATCCTGGGTGACAAGGGCGCACAATGGCTGACGACGGGCCTGCTGTTTCTGTCCTGTATCCTGAGCTGGATCGTGTTTCTGGGGCATGACGGGGTCATGCATCAGGTGCATCTGCTTGATTGGGTGCAATCGGGCACGCTGGATACGGCTTGGGCCATTCGGATGGACCGGCTGACCGCGATCATGTTGATCGTGATCACCACCGTCTCGGCGCTCGTGCATCTGTATTCCATGGGCTACATGGCGCATGACGAGAATTTCCGCGAGAACGAGAGCTATCGGCCCCGCTTTTTTGCGTATCTGTCGTTCTTTACATTCGCGATGCTGATGCTGGTCACGTCGGACAACCTGCTTCAGATGTTCTTTGGCTGGGAGGGTGTGGGCGTTGCCTCTTACCTGCTCATCGGCTTTTACTTTCGCAAGCCGAGCGCCAATGCCGCGGCGATCAAGGCGTTTGTGGTCAACCGGGTAGGTGATTTCGGCTTTGCCCTTGGGATCATGGCGATTTACTTTCTGACGGACTCGATCAAGTTCGATGATATCTTTGCCGCAGCGCCCATGCTGGCAGAGACGCAATTGACGTTCCTGTGGACAGAGTGGAATGCGGCCAATCTGATTGCCGTGTTGCTGTTCATCGGCGCAATGGGTAAATCGGCGCAGCTGTTCCTGCACACCTGGTTGCCGGACGCGATGGAAGGCCCGACCCCGGTGTCGGCCCTTATTCACGCGGCGACAATGGTGACGGCGGGCGTGTTCCTTGTGTGCCGCATGTCGCCGTTGATGGAATACGCGCCGGAAGCGATGACCTTTGTCGTCTTCCTTGGGGCCACCACCGCGTTTTTCGCGGCAACCGTGGGTCTGGTGCAGAATGACATCAAGCGCGTGATCGCATATTCGACCTGCTCTCAGCTTGGCTATATGTTTGTGGCGGCTGGTCTGGGCGTCTATTCGGTGGCGATGTTCCACCTTTTCACGCATGCGTTCTTCAAGGCGATGCTGTTCCTTGGCGCGGGGTCCGTGATCCACGGGATGCATCACGAACAGGACATGCGCAACTATGGCGGTCTGCGCAAGAAGTTGCCCTATACGTTCTGGGCGATGATGATCGGCACGCTGGCCATTACCGGCGTGGGTATTCCCCTGACACATATCGGCTTCGCCGGGTTCCTCAGCAAGGATGCGGTGATCGAGAGCGCGTGGGCGGGCACGGACGGCGGATATGCGTTCTGGATGCTGGTGATCGCGGCGCTGTTCACGTCATTCTATAGCTGGCGTCTGATGTTCCTGACGTTCTTTGGCGAGGCGCGGGGCGACAAGCACACACATGAGCACGCCCATGAAAGCCCGATGGTCATGCTGGTGCCCCTAGGGGTGCTGGCGCTTGGCGCGGTCTTTGCCGGGATGATCTGGTTTAACAGTTTCTTTGGCAGCCATGAGAGTGTGAACAAGTTCTTTGGCATCCCGGCGCATCATGCTGAGGCGTCTGAGGGGCATGGCACAGAGGGTGCTGCGGATCACGCGGAAGAAACGGCAGAGGCGCATGCCCCGGCCATAGGTCAGGGTGAGGCACCTCAGGGGGCCATCTTCATGCATCCCGACAATACCGTGATGGATGACGCGCACCATGCCCCGAAATGGGTCAAGGTCAGCCCCTTTGTTGCGATGCTGACCGGGTTCCTGATGGCAGTTTGGTTCTATATCTGGGATCCGGCGATGCCACGCCGTGTCGCCGAGACAAATCGCCCGCTCTACCTCTTTCTGCTCAACAAGTGGTATTTCGACGAGATCTTTGATTTTCTCTTCGTGCGGCCCTCTAAGGCGCTTGGCCATCTGTTGTGGAAGCGCGGCGATGGCGATGTGATCGACGGGTCGATCAATGGCGTGGCAATGGGGATCATCCCATGGTTCACCCGCCTCGCCGGTCGGGCGCAATCCGGCTACATCTTTACCTATGCCTTTGCCATGGTGATCGGGATCGCGGTTCTGGTGACGTGGATGACGATCTTCGGGGGAGCCAACTGATGGACAACCTGCTTTCCATTGTGACCTTCATCCCGGCGGTCGCGGCGGCCATTCTTGCGGTGTTCCTGCGTGGTTCGGATGAGGCGGCACAGCGCAATGCCAAATGGGTGGCGTTGATTGCCACCACGCTGACATTTGTCGTGTCGCTGTTTATCCTGTTTGATTTTGACGCCTCCAATACCGGGTTTCAGTTCGTTGAAGAGCGCGAGTGGCTTTTGGGCCTGAAATACAAGATGGGCGTGGACGGGATCAGTGTTCTGTTCGTGATGCTCACAACCTTCATGATGCCTCTGACTATCGCGGCGTCGTGGGGTGTGACTACGCGCGTCAAAGAATACATGATCGCCTTCTTGCTTTTGGAAACGCTCATGCTGGGCGTGTTCATGGCGCTGGATCTGGTGCTCTTTTACCTCTTCTTTGAGGCGGGGCTGATCCCGATGTTCCTGATCATCGGGATCTGGGGCGGCAAGGAACGGATTTACGCCTCGTTCAAGTTCTTCCTCTACACCTTCCTTGGTTCTGTGCTGATGTTGGTGGCGATGGTGGCGATGTTCTCGGATGCGGGCACCACGGATATCGTGGCCTTGCTCAAGCATGAATTCGAGAGCGAGACATTCTCGATCCTCGGAGTTCAGGTGATTGGCGGGATGCAGACGCTGATGTTCCTGGCGTTCTTTGCCAGCTTTGCGGTCAAGATGCCGATGTGGCCGGTGCATACCTGGTTGCCGGATGCCCACGTGCAGGCGCCGACCGCCGGGTCGGTTGTGCTGGCGGCGATCCTCTTGAAGATGGGCGGCTATGGGTTCTTGCGCTTTAGCCTGCCGATGTTCCCGGTGGGGGCTGAGGTGCTGACGCCACTGGTGCTGTGGATGAGTGCCATTGCCATTGTCTATACCTCGCTGGTGGCGCTGGCGCAGTCCGATATGAAAAAGCTGATCGCCTATTCGTCGGTGGCGCATATGGGTTACGTGACCATGGGGATTTTCGCGGCCAATCAGCAGGGCGTGGATGGGGCGATTTTCCAGATGCTGAGCCACGGCTTTATCTCGGGCGCGCTCTTTCTTTGCGTCGGCGTGATTTATGACCGGATGCACACGCGCGAGATTGACGCCTATGGCGGTCTGGTGAACCGGATGCCCGCGTATGCGCTGATCTTCATGTTCTTCACCATGGCGAATGTGGGCCTGCCGGGCACCTCTGGCTTTGTGGGTGAATTCTTGACGCTTGTGGGTGTGTTTCAGGTCAATACTTGGGTTGCGGCGGTGGCCACATCGGGTGTGATCCTGTCGGCGGCCTATGCGCTCTGGCTTTATCGCCGGGTGGTGATGGGCGACCTGATCAAGGAGAGCCTGCGCACGATCACCGATATGACCAAACGCGAGCGGGCAATTTTTGCGCCGCTGGTGGTGATGACGCTGTTGCTTGGGGTCTATCCCCGGCTTGTGACCGATATCACCGGCCCCTCGGTTGAGGCGCTGATTTCCAACGTTGAGACGGCACAGGCGATGGCGCAGACCACGACGCAACTTGCCGAAACCTCGCATTGAACCGGAGGCCCTGAGACATGCAGGCTGATCTAACCATAATCCTGCCCGAGATCGTGCTCTCGGTCTATGCGATCTTGGCGCTGTTGGGCGTGGCCTATACCGGGCAAGACCGCATGGCGGGCATGTTGGTCTGGGTGACGGCGGGGCTGTTTGCCTTGTTGGCGATCTGGATCGGTGCGTCGGGCGAGGGCACTCGTACGGCCTTTGGCGGAATGTTCAACGACGATGGCTTTGCGCGCTTTGCCAAGGTTACGATCCTGTTGTCGGCAGCGGCGGTGCTGGTGCTGGGGCAGGATTACATGCAGCGGCGCGGTATCCTGCGGTTTGAGTATCCGCTCTTGGTGGCGCTTGCTGTGGTTGGCATGATGGTCATGGTCAGCGCGGGCGATCTTATGGCGCTTTATATGGGCCTCGAATTGCAATCCCTGTCGCTTTATGTTGTGGCGTCGCTGCGTCGGGACAGCGCCAAATCAACCGAAGCGGGCCTTAAGTATTTCGTTTTGGGCGCGTTGTCGTCGGGCCTCTTGCTCTATGGCGCGTCGCTGACCTATGGCTATGCGGGCACGACGCTGTTTTCCGGGATCATTGCGGCGGCTGAAGGTCAGGCGCCCGTGGGCCTTTTGATAGGTCTGGTGTTCGTCATCTCGGGTCTTGCGTTCAAGATTTCGGCGGTTCCGTTCCATATGTGGACCCCGGATGTTTATGAGGGCGCGCCGACACCCATTACCGCATTCTTCGCCACCGCCCCCAAGATGGCGGCAATGGGGCTATTTGCCCGTGTGGTCCATGATGCATTCGGCGGTGTGGTCGCGGATTGGCAGCAGGTGCTGGCGCTTCTGGCACTGCTGTCGATGTTCCTTGGGGCCTTTGCGGCGATTGGCCAGACCGATATCAAGCGTCTGATGGCCTATTCGTCGATTGCGCATATGGGCTATGCGCTGATGGGGCTGGCGGCAGGCACGGTCTTTGGCGTGCAGGCGATGCTGATCTATATGGCGATCTATGTCACTATGAATGTCGGCACCTTTGCCTTTATCCTTTCGATGGAGCGGGATGGCCAGCCGGTGACGGATATTCGCAGCCTTGCCATGTATTCGCGTGCAGAGCCGGGCCGGGCGCTTGCCATGCTGATCCTGTTGTTCAGCCTTGCCGGTGTGCCACCGCTCTTGGGCTTTTTCGGCAAGCTTTATGTGCTACGCGCCGCCTATGAGGGCGGGTTGGCGTGGTTGGCGATTGCTGGTGTTATCGCCTCGGTGATTGGTGCCTTTTACTATCTGCGGATCGTGTTCTACATGTATTTTGGCGAAGAGGGCGCGGGGCTGCAAACCGGCCGTTCGGCGGTGCAATGGCTGTTCCTGATGGGATCAGCGGCGGTGATGCTGCTTGGTATCGTCAATATGTTCGGGATTGAGGCCATGGCACAGGCAGCGGCAGCGACGCTGGTCAACTAAGCTGTATCTGCCTTACAAGAGACAAAAGGCGCGCCCCGGTGGCGCGCCTTTGGTGTTTATGGGGTGAGGTATTTTTCTAGCACGATAGCGGGCATGGCCCCGCGCAGCAGCATATCCGGCAGGACATAAGAGGGTGCCATATCAAGACCGAGTTCGGCGGCAAGGGCCGTGTCGTTGGCCATATCGAACGTGTTGATGCGCAGGCCAAGCCGGTCTGAAAGCGCTCGCAACTCCGCCTCGGCGCTGGCGCAATCGGCGCAATCCGCCTGCGTAAAGAACGCAAGTGCGGCGGTGGCACCCTTGGGGCCGAAACCGGGCAGGTCAGGTGCAAAGAGGCGCGGCGCAGCGCGTTTGAGAAGGTTCAGATCGCGCGCGGACTCGTCGCCATAAAGATCGGCGGCCGTCAGCGGAATGGGCTCTCGTAAGGGGGCAAGCAGCGAGGGTGTTTCGATCAAGACGTCACGGATCGCTGCGCCCAAGAGGGGGCGTGACTGATCCGGAAGGTCCTGAGCCCATGCAGGTCCAGCGGCCCCAAGAACAAGGGCCGCCCAAAGGGAACGTCGCAGCATGGTTATTGCGCGCGAATCTCGTCGGCAATGCGCTGCATGGCGTCCTGTGGCAGATACCCACGCAGCATCTGATCGCCCATCACGAAAGAGGGCGTGCCGCTGATCTGCATCCGCTGGCCAAGGGCGTGATTGGCGGCGATCACTTGGGTCACCGCGTCACTGTTCATTTCGGCGATGATCGCCGGAGCATCAAGACCGAGTGAATCGGCCAGACGGGTAAAGCCCGTTTCGCTCATGCTGCCCGAATACGCCATCAGGGCGTCATGCACAGATGCATAGGCCTCATCGCCTGCGACCTGACGCGTGGCAATGGCAAAGCGCGAGGCCATAACCGATTCTTCACCCAAGATCGGGAATTCCTTGATGATAAAGCGGATGTTGCCATCGGCGGCCAACAGACCCTTCACGTCTTCATGGGCGCGGCGGCAATAGCTGCAGCGATAGTCCATGAATTCCACAAGGGTCAGATCGCCGTCCAGATTGCCGCCGACCCAAGAGTTGGGATCATTGAACAGCGCCTCGGCATTGACCTTGACCAGATCGCTATCGGCCTCGGCCTGACCTTTGGCCTCGCGCTGTTCCAGCACGGCAACTGCTTCCATGATCACTTCGGGGTTTGCCAGCAGGTATTCGCGAATTTCAGCGCGCAAAAGCGTGCGGTCTGCGTCGCTCAGGCTCTCAAGGTCGAGAGCTGCGGCAGGCTGTGCGAAGGCAAAGCAGAGGCCAAGGCTGGCGGCGGATAGGATCATACGTGGCATCAGGATCATTTTCTCCGTTTTTCTTCGGCTTCTGCAGCGAACAGTACATCCTGTGCTCTTTGCCATGCGGCGGAACCACGGGGCAAGAGGTTGGAGGCGCGTTCGGCGTGTATCTTAGCATCTTTGAGCCGCCCCGCGATGGCATATCGTTCAGCGGTCAGCACTGAGGCCATGCCATTGTTGCCCAGCTTGGCGTTGGCCTGCGCCAGATCACGCAGGATGCGGATATCACGGCCATCGCGGCTTCGTGCGGTTTCGAGAAATTGCACGGCTTTTTGCGTCTGATTGTCGGCCAAGAGGGCGCGCCCATAAGAGCCAAGGATAAGCGCATTGTTGGGGGCAAGGTTTGCCGCGCGGGCATAGGCGGCAACGGCGGGTTTGATCTGGCGGCTTTCCATGAGGATCTGACCGCGCAATTCGTGCAAATAGGGATCGTTGGGCCGAAGGGCCACAGCCCCGTCAATCGCGGCCAGCGCGCGGCGCAAATCTGCCTGCCGGTGATAGGCGATGGCCTGACGCATCAGCTTGATGTCAGCATAGCCAAATTCCCCGGCGCGGGTCAGGGTCCATTTGGGAGAGCGTTGAAAGGCGGAAAGTTTGCTTTTGGCCCGCGCGAACCAATAGGTTGCCTCGGGATCGGGGGCGACGGTGCGGCCCTGTGCTTCGGCCAATTGGGTGATCCGGCGGAACCGGTCGCGCGACAAGGGGTGGGTGCGGGCATAGGCATCCTGTCGGTTCACCGAGAGCGCCTCTTGCCCGTTAAAGAGCTCCATCACCTGGACCGCCCCGCGCAGGTCAATCCCTGCGGCCATGAGAAAGCGCATGCCGCTGGCGTCAGCGGCGTTTTCTTCGGCGCGGGTGTGGGAAAAGAAGCTGCGTAGTGCCGCGCCCTGAAGCCCGGCAGCGGCCCCTACCGCAAACTCTCCGTTGCCCGCCGCGGCCCCAGCGACCGCCGCAAGGGCCGTTCCGAGCGCTGCTGCTGTGCGGGCGTTGCGGGCATTGATCGGGCGGCGCATCAGGTGGCCATTGGCGATATGCGCGGCCTCATGCGCGATCACAGATTGCAGCATGGCCGGTGTATCCATCCGAAGGATCAAGCCGGAATGGATAAAGATGCTGTCAGCATCAATGACAAACGCATTCATGCTCGAATCGTCAATCACGAGGATATCCACCCGCGCCGGGCTAAGCCCCGCCGCCTGAAGCACTGGCGCGGCCAGCGCGCGCAAAGCCTGTTCGATGTCTGGGTCGCGCAAGAGCGTGACGGCACGCGCCGGCAGCGCCAGCGACAGGAGAAGCGAGAGAAGGGCAAGACGGAGAAGCAGCATTGACCTTGGCGGCCTTTTCCAGTGAGACGGGTCACATGTGGGGTCAGTCTAGGAGAAAACCAATGCGGAACTCAACCCGGAGCCAAATTGATCCCTTCATCGTGATGGATGTGATGGAGGCCGCCCGCCGCGCCGAAGCTGCCGGACGTGACATTATCCACATGGAAGTGGGGCAACCCGGCACATCCGCGCCAGAGGGTGCGCGCGCGGCGTTGGCCCGAACCATGGCGACAGAGCCCATGGGCTATACCGTGGCGCTTGGCCTGCCAGCGCTTCGGGCGCGGATCGCGCAGCTTTATGGCGATTGGTATAATCTCGATTTGAACCCGGAACGTGTGGTGATTACGCCCGGTTCGTCCGGGGCCTTCATTCTGGCCTTTACAGCGCTTTTTGACGCGGGCGACCGTGTGGGGATCGGCGCGCCGGGCTATCCCAGCTATCGCCAGATCCTGCGCGCGCTTGATCTTGTGCCGGTGGATATCGAGACGGCGGCGGAAAACCGCCTGCAGCCGGTGCCGGGCGATTTGCAGGGACAGGATTTGCAGGGGCTCTTGGTTGCCAGCCCGGCGAATCCTTCGGGTACGATGCTGGACCGCGCGGCGCTTGGCGGGTTGATTGCGGCGGCAGAGGGGCAGGGCGCGGCATTTATAAGTGACGAGATTTATCACGGCATCGAGTATGAGCGTCGTGCGGTCTCAGCGCTGGAAATCACTGACGATTGTTATGTGATCAATTCTTTCTCAAAGTATTTTTCGATGACGGGCTGGCGGATTGGCTGGATGGTGGTGCCCGAAGATCATGTGCGCGTCATCGAACGGCTGGCGCAGAACCTCTTTATCTGTCCGCCCCATGTCAGTCAGGTGGCGGCCCTTGCGGCGATGGACTGTTCCGAGGAGTTGGAGGCCAATATGGCCGTTTACCGGCGCAACCGGGCGCTGATGCTGGAGGGGCTGCCCAAGGCAGGGTTTGACCGTATCGCGCCGCCCGATGGCGCGTTTTACGTCTATGCCGATGTCAGCCACCTGACCCAAGACAGCCGTGCCTTTGCTGCCGAGATTCTGGAACACGCGGGGGTTGCGGTCACGCCGGGGCTTGATTTTGATCCCTTGCGCGGGGCGGGAACGCTACGGTTTTCCTATGCCCGTGCCACGGCGGATATCGAGGAAGGTTTGACGCGGCTTCGACAGTTCATGGTCAGCCGGGGCATGGCAAGGGCACAAGATATCTAAGGGCGGATTTTGTAAGGGCCGCTTGTCAGAAATTTGCCACATTCTGGGCATGTTGTTGCCGAACAGCTGCGTCACTTTCGTGCCGACTCTGAAACTTTCGATACCGGGGCATGACATGCAACAGATCAGAAATGGCTATCGCGGGGCACGCGTGCTTTTGCATGTGAACGCGGATTTCCTGCTCTATGTGGCGACCCTTGGGGCGGCACTCTTGGCGGCGGCCTATATCGGCACGCTATGAGCCCTGAGGTTGCGCGGCCCGCACTCGCATTTTGACAAGGCCAGACAGACGGGTTACTGACATCCTCAATGGGATGTCTGACTGGGTTTGAGCAATGAATAATCGCGACGTGGATCGGCTAAAGGGCCGCAACCTTTTTCTTGCGGCGCGGATAGGCGCAGGTGGCATCTTCGCGCTCTTCTTTGTTGTTTTTCTGCTTGGAACGGGCCAGCGGGCCGATGCGCGATCCTATCGCTTTTCTTCTGTGGCGATTGAAGGAAACCAACGGATCGAAACCGGAACGATTCTGTCCTATGCGGGCATTGCGCGCAACGAGACCGTCTCGGCGGGGCAGCTGAACGACGCTTATCAAAAAATCCTTGGATCGGGTCTTTTTGAAGATGTGGAACTGGTGCCGCAGGGCAGCAATCTTTTGATCCGCGTGGTCGAGTTTCCGACGATCAACCAGATCGCGTTTGAGGGTAACGACAAGATCAAGGATGAAGACCTTGCCGGGTTCATCCAGAGCAAATCGCGTCAGGTGTTCAGCCCGACACAGGCCGAGCGGGACGCTGGCGTTATCTCTGAGGCCTATAGCCAGAATGGCCGCATCGCTGCGCGGGTGACACCCAAAGTGATCCGCCGGAGCGACAATCGCGTCGATCTGGTGTTTGAAATCTTTGAAGGACGCAAGATCGAGGTTCAGCGCATCGGTTTTGTTGGCAACAAGGCCTTTTCCGACACGCGCCTGCGTCGTGTGGTTGAAAGCAAGCAGACAGGCCTTCTGCGCGCCCTGATCGAACGGGATACATTCGTCGAGGACCGCGTTAATTTTGATCGGCAGGTTCTGAGCGATTTCTACAATTCGCGCGGGTTTGTCGATTTTCGCGTCACCGGCACCAATGCCGAGCTTGCGCGCGAGCGGGATGCCTATTTCGTTACCTTCAACATTCAAGAAGGCCAACAGTTCCGGTTTGGGGAAATCACCACCGTTAGCGAAATTAACGGTGTCGAGGCCGAAATCTATGGTGACACACTCAAGATCAAACCCGGAGTGGTCTATTCACCGACGCTGGTCGAAAGCTCCATCGCCCGGATGGAGCGTTTGGCGCTCAAGAATGGTGTCGATTTCATGCGCGTCGAGCCACGGATCACGCGCAACGACCGGGATTTGACGCTGGATGTTGAATTCGTGATCCAACGTGGTCCGCGCGTATTTGTCGAGCGGATCGACATTGAAGGCAACACCACCACGCTTGACCGCGTGATCCGGCGCCAATTCGATCAGGCCGAGGGTGATCCCTTTAACCCGCGCTCGATCCAACAGGCTGCGGACCGTATCCGGGCTTTGGGCTATTTCGAGGACGTCGACGTGAACGCCCGCGAGGGATCACGCCCCGATCAGGTTGTGATCGAAACAGATGTCGAGGAAACCACAACCGGCACCGTTTCGGTCGGGGCGAGTTTCTCGACCAACTCGGGTCTTGGCGTTTCGCTTGGCTTTTCCGAGCGCAATTTCATCGGGCGCGGTCAGCAACTGACGGCTCAGATTCTCGCGACGGCTGACAACATCAACTACAACTTGGGCTTTGTTGAACCGGCCTTTCTTGGGCGGGACGTGGCGCTTGGTCTCGATTTCTCTTTCCGGGAAACCGAAAGCGACAACAGCCTTTTTGATACGGCAATCGGGACGTTCCGGCCCAGTCTGACGTTTCCGACTGGCGAGAACACGCGCCTGAATGTCTATTACAATACCAGCTACGAGGATATGACCGACTATCAGGGCACGTCCGGCATTCTTCAGAACGAGATCGCCCAAGGCGGGCTATGGACCAGTTCCGTGGGCTATAATTTCAGCTTTGACACGCGGGCCGGTGGGCTAAACCCCAATGCCGGTGTGCTTTTGTCCTTTGGCCAGGAATTCGCTGGACTTGGCGGGGATAACGATTTCATCAAAACCACGGCGCGGCTTGTGGGACAGACCACGGTCTTGAACGAGGATGTGACGCTTCGCGCAATCCTTGAAGGGGGCGCGCTCAACTTCTCTGGGAGCAGGGATAGCCGGTTCCTCAATCGTTTTGGGTCTCAGGTCATTCGCGGGTTTGAGCCGAACGGCATGGGGCCGATCGAAGGCAACGAGCTTTTGGGCGGTGATTTTTTCGCAGCCCTCAAGTTTGAAGCAGAGTTCCCGCTTGGCCTGCCGGATGAATACGGCATCACGGGTGGTGCCTTTTACGATATCGGCTCGATCTGGGGTATTGGAAACCGGGGATCGGTTGCGCCGGGCAATACACTGTCGTCGACAGGGTTCAAGGCGCGCCACGTGATTGGTGTTTCCTTGTTCTGGTCGTCGCCATTTGGTCCGATCCGGATGAACTTTTCCAAGGCCCTCGAAAAGGAACCGGGCGATATCGAGCAGACCTTTGATCTGACCGTTCGCACGGAATTCTGATCATGCGTGCGGCGCTTGCCCGGTTGGGCCTGTGCCTAGGGGTCACTCTTGGCGCGGCCTTTCCTCTCTATGCGCAGCAGATCGGCGTCATCCAGAGCGATGTTTTGGTGATCGACCCCGAGCGCATGCTGCTCGAGTCCGAATATGGCAAGCGTTTGCAACAAGACATTCAGGCCGAGCGGGACCGGCTGATCGCGTATAATGAAACGATCGCGCAGGAGCTGGAAGCGGAAGAGCAGAGGCTGACCGCGTTGCGCGCGACCACGGCACCCAATGCGTTCCGGGACATGGCCGATGCATTTGACCAAAGGGTCGAAGAGCTGCGTCTTGAGAGCGAGCGGCGCTCTCGGGAATTGGAACGGCGGCGCGAATTGATCCCGATTCAGTTCATGCGTGTCGTGCAGCCTGTGCTGTCGGACCTGCTGACCGAGGCCAATGCAATGGTGATGATTGATGCGCGCGCGGTGTTGTTGCACAGCGGCGCAGCAGATGTCACGGACTTGGCAGTGCTGCGGATCAATGAACAGATCGGTGTTGGGCCGCTGGCGCCAGATGCGACGGTGCCCGGCGATCAGACGCCAAGCCAACCCGCCCCAACGAACGATTAGGTAACGCAAGTCATCTTGCCCATAGTCCTGCGGATTGCTACGCACGCGGGGCACGGCACGTGAAAGGACAACCCATGACCGAGTCCCTCAAATCCGCAGATATTCATCTGATTCAGCGGATCATCCCGCATCGTTATCCGTTCTTGCTGGTGGATAAGGTGGTCGACATTGACGGTTATCAATCGGCGCGTGGGATCAAGAATGTGACCATGAACGAGCCGCATTTCCAAGGGCATTTTCCCGGCAAGCCGATCATGCCCGGCGTCACCATCATCGAGGCCATGGCGCAGACGGCTGCCGTAATGGTGGGCACCGCGCTTGAGATGCAGGATCGCAATATGCTGGTCTATTTCATGGCCATCGACAGCGCCAAGTTTCGACGCATGGTGGTGCCGGGCGATGTGCTTGAAATGAAGCTGCACACGACGCGGGGCAAGCCGGGGGGCAAGGTCTGGAAATTCTCGGGGATTGCAGAGGTTGAGGGTGAACTCGCCGCAGAGGCCGAGTTCACCGCTATGATGGACCTGCCCAAAGCCTGAAGCGCAGAGTTATTGAGGCGTGGTGATCGCTTCGATCTTGGGCATGATATCTGGCATTGCGTCTTGAAGCGTGGCTGAAATCATCGGCTGCTGAATTTGTGCCAATTGCGGCATCTTGCGCATGACTGCGCCGCCGTGCTCGGAGGTGTAGAAATCACGCAGGGCGGTCAACTCCTCTAATGTCATGAGGTCGGCCATGACCTCATCTTGCTTGCGCATCACATCGGTCAGGGGCTGTGTCAGGTGATCGAGAAAGAGCTTGTCGATCTCGGCAAGCTGCTCTTCTGACAGTCGCTGACCGTTGGCCGCCATTTGCTGGATCATAGGCTGCCAGAGGCGGCGAATAAATTCCTCGATGTCCGCGTCGGTCACGGTGGCGTCGATATAGTCCTTGGCAATAGCGACACGGGCGGCGCGCTCATCCTGTGCATGCGCAGGTATGGCAAGGCAAAGCGCAACCAAAGCGCCGGTCAAAATCCGCATGGGGAGCAACTCCTGAGGGTGAAAGATCGGTGTAACCAAACAGCTCTGTGCCGGGCTGTCAACGGACGGCCGCCATATGGCTTGCACAGGTGGCGAGGGGTTGATATTTCCAGCGGACAAAACCCGATAGAATTGATCGGATAGACCAAGAGGCCCCGGTGCAGACCCCAATTCCCCGGCTGGAAATCAAGAACCTGATGCGCCGCTACGACGGTCGGCATGTGGTCAATAACGTCTCCTTGCGGGTGATGCCGGGGCATGTGACCTGCCTGCTGGGGCCGTCTGGGTGTGGCAAATCGACGACGCTGCGGATGATCGCAGGGGTCGAGATGCAGGATTCGGGCGAGATTTGGGTGGATGGCTCGCTGGTCTGTGACACGGTCTATCGCGTGCCCCCCGAGCGGCGTCATATCGGTCTGATGTTTCAGGATTTCGCGCTGTTCCCACATCTGAGCGTGGCGCGGAATGTCGGCTTTGGCCTGAGCGGGGATAAGGCCGCCAAGCAACGTCGCATCGAGGAATTGCTCGATCGGGTTGGGCTTTCGCGATATCTTAACGCCTATCCCCATGAACTTTCCGGGGGCGAGCAGCAGCGCGTCGCCCTTGCGCGAGCATTGGCACCCCGCCCCGGTATCATGCTGATGGACGAGCCTTTTTCCGGTCTTGATAACCGTCTGCGCGACGGTATCCGCGACGAGACGCTGGAAATTCTGCGCGAGCAGGATACGGCGGTGCTATTGGTGACGCATGAGCCCGAAGAGGCGATGCGCATGGCTGATGAGATTGCGCTGATGCGCGACGGGCGGATCGTGCAGCAGGGCGCGCCCTATAACGTCTACAACGCCCCTGTGGATCGCAGCGCCATGGCGTTTTTCTCAGAGGTCAATGTGATCCGGGGGCGGGTGCGCGGCTCGCTGGTTGATACCCCGTTTGGTCAGTTCCTCTCGCCGGGGGCCTATGAGGGCAGCGAAGTCGAGATTGTGATCCGGCCACAGCACATCAAGATCGACTTTGACCGCCACGGGCGCGGCCCCAATCCAACCCCACAGGATGGCACGCCCGCGCGCGGTGTGGTCGAGCGCGCGCGCTTCATGGGGTCCGAGAGCCTGGTCGAGTTTCGCATGGATCACGACGGGTCACTGCTCAAGGCCACCGTGCCTAACGTGTTCCTGCCCAGACCGGGCAAGGCGCTCTGGTTGATGATCCGGCGCGACCGCTGTTTCCTCTTCCCCGTTAAGGGCTGAGGCGCGCGTCTTAGACCAGACGCGAGGTTGCAAGCGCCGCGCGCACGAAATCCGCAAAGAGCGGATGCGGCGCGAACGGCTTGGATTTCAGTTCGGGGTGATACTGCACGCCGATGAACCACGGGTGATCCGACCATTCCACAATCTCGGGCAGGCGGCCATCGGGCGACATCCCCGAAAACGTCAGGCCGCAGCCCTCGAGCTTCTCGCGATACTTGGTGTCCACCTCATAGCGGTGGCGGTGACGCTCATCAATCGCGGTGGTGCCATAGATCGCCGCAACCCGCGTGCCGTCCTTGAGCACGGCATCATAGGCCCCAAGACGCATGGTGCCGCCCTTGTCATCGCTGACCTTGCGCTGAACCTTCTCGTTGCCCTGCACCCATTCCTTGAGGTGGTAGACGACCGGCTCGAACCGGCGCTTGCCAGCCTCATGATCGAATTCTTCTGATCCGGCGTCCTTCATGCCGGCCACATTGCGCGCGGCCTCAATCACCGCCATCTGCATGCCAAGGCAAATGCCAAGATAGGGGATTTTGCGGGTGCGGGCGAATTCTGCTGCCTTGATCTTGCCCTCGGTGCCACGTTCGCCAAAGCCGCCGGGCACAAGGATGGCGTGAAACCCCTCAAGGTGGGCGGCGGGGTCTTCCCGCTCGAAAATCTCGGCATCGACCCATTCCACGTTGACCTTGACCCGGTTGGCCATGCCACCATGGATCAGCGCCTCTTTGATCGACTTATAGGCATCCTCAAGCTGCACATATTTGCCGACAATGGCGATATTGACCGCCCCGTCGGTGTTTTGGATGCGGTCCACCACATCAAGCCAGACTGTCAGATCGGGTTTGGGGGCGGGGCTGATTTGAAACACATCGAGCACGGCTTGATCCAGCCCTTCGCGGTGATATGCCAGCGGGGCCTCATAAATGGATTTGAGATCATAGGCCGCGACGACATGCTCTTTGCGGACATTGCAAAACAGCGCAATCTTTTCGCGTTCCTTGTCCGGGATCGGCTGTTCCGAGCGACAGACAAGGATATCAGGCGCGATGCCGATGCTCTGCAATTCCTTGACGCTGTGTTGCGTCGGTTTGGTCTTTAACTCGCCACTGGCGGCAAGATAGGGCAGGAGGGTTAGATGCATGAAAATGCACTGTCCGCGCGGGCGGTCATGGCTGAACTGGCGGATCGCCTCGAAGAAGGGCAACCCCTCGATATCGCCGACAGTACCGCCGATCTCGCAGAGCATGAAATCAACCTCATCCTCACCAATGCTCAGGAAGTCTTTGATTTCATTGGTGACATGCGGCACCACCTGAATGGTTTTGCCGAGGTAATCGCCGCGGCGTTCCTTTTCCAGCACATTGGAATAGATGCGCCCGGAACTGACCGAGTCAGAAATCCGTGCTGGCACGCCGGTGAACCGTTCGTAATGGCCAAGATCAAGATCGGTTTCGGCACCATCATCGGTCACGAAGACTTCGCCATGCTCAAAAGGCGACATCGTGCCGGGATCGACATTGAGATAGGGATCAAGTTTGCGGAGCCGTACTGAGAACCCGCGCGCTTGCAACAGCGCCCCAAGTGCGGCCGAAGCAAGCCCTTTGCCGAGCGAAGACACAACGCCGCCGGTGATGAAAATATATCGTGCCATGCGCTGAGGCCCCCGTGATCTCGTGTTTTTTATGGTCGGTCAAAAAACCCAGAGATGGCCCAAAAGACCACCCTGCCACGGGATTTAACCTCTACAGGATTCGCGAGGATTACGCAAGCCAACCGCTAGATGATGTTGCGTAATCCCGTCGTGCCCTCAAAGAATTGTGTCAGTCCGCTGTCGGTGTCAAAGGTGCCGTATCGCCTGCAGGCGGTGGCATCAATGCGTCAACATCGGGAAGCGCAGGCGTAGTCGTCTCTGCTGCGGGCGGCTGATCGGTCAGACGGTCCAGAACCGAGACCCCAGCGGCATTTTGCGCCGCGATGATGGTCAGCGTGATCGAGGTCACGATGAATGCCGCCGCGAGAATCCATGTCATCTTGCCCAAGGCCGTGGCTGCCGCGCGGCCTGTCATGGCCCCGCCACCACCGCCACCCATGCCAAGCCCGCCGCCCTCGGAGCGTTGCAGCAGCACCACGCCGATAAGGGCGAGCGCGAGAAGAAGATGGACGGTCAGAACGACATTTTCCATGGATCAGGGGGCCTGTGCTTATGTCTCGATCTGCCGCTATCTATGCAATTCCGCGCCCGCCCGCAACCCGGCAATCGGCTCTGGCGTGCCAAATCGGGGAATGTAACGGCGTCTCGGGGGGCTGTGGTGAATTAGATGTTTCACCCGGCGCATCCCCCCGTTATACCGGCGCGCGGTTTGGACCAAATGCCGAGGGGTAAATCATGGCAAATGTCGTCGTCGTCGGGGCCCAGTGGGGGGACGAGGGAAAAGGCAAGATCGTCGATTGGCTGAGTGAACGCGCCGATGTGATCGCGCGCTTTCAGGGTGGCCATAATGCGGGCCATACTCTTGTGATCGACGGCAAGGTCTACAAGCTCAACGCGCTGCCCTCTGGCGTGGTGCGGGGCGGCAAGCTGAGCGTCATCGGCAATGGCGTGGTGCTGGACCCTTGGCATCTGGTCAAAGAGATCGCCTCGATCCGCGAGCAGGGCGTGACGATCACACCCGAGACGCTGATGATTGCCGAAAATACTCCGCTCATTCTGCCGATTCACGGTGAATTGGACCGCGCCCGTGAAGAAGCGGCCAGCAAAGGCACCAAGATCGGCACCACAGGGCGCGGCATTGGGCCTGCCTATGAGGACAAGGTGGGGCGTCGTTCGGTCCGGGTGGCGGATCTGGCGGATGAGGCCACGTTGATCGCGCGCGTGGACCGCGCGCTTCAGCATCACGATCCATTGCGGCGCGGTCTTGGCATCGCCCCGGTTGATCGTGAGGCCCTGATTGCCCAGTTGAAAGACATCGCGGCGCAGATCCTGCCCTATGCCGCTCCGGTCTGGAAGGTGCTGAACGAGCAGCGCCGCGCGGGCAAGCGGATCCTGTTCGAAGGCGCGCAGGGCGCCCTTCTGGATATTGATTTTGGCACCTACCCGTTTGTGACCTCTTCCAATGTGATCGCCGGTCAGGCGGCCACCGGCGTGGGCCTTGGGCCGGGGGCGATTGACTATGTGTTGGGCATCGTCAAGGCCTATACCACGCGCGTGGGCGAAGGGCCGTTTCCGACCGAATTGCACGATGCGGATGGTCAACGCCTTGGCGAGCGCGGGCATGAGTTTGGTACGGTGACGGGGCGCAAGCGGCGCTGCGGCTGGTTTGATGCTTGTCTCGTGCGGCAAACCTGCGTGACCTCTGGCGTCACTGGCATCGCACTCACGAAACTTGATGTGCTTGATGGGTTCGAGACGCTGAAAATCTGCGTGGGCTATGATCTGGACGGCACGCGGTTGGATTATCTGCCGACCGCTGCCGATCAACAGGCGCGGTGCACGCCGATCTATGAAGAGCTGCCGGGTTGGTCGCAATCGACCGAGGGCGCGCGCAGTTGGGCCGATCTGCCCGCCGAGGCCATCAAATATGTGCGCCGCGTCGAAGAGTTGATCGACTGTCCCGTCGCCCTACTATCTACCTCACCCGAGCGCGAGGATACGATCCTCGTGACAGACCCTTTCGCAGATTGAGGAGGACCGATGCCGCTCAGTTACAAGGCCCGGAAACGCTGGTCATTGGTGGTGTTGCTGGTGGGTTTGCCTGCCTATGTGGTGGCGGCAGTGACCCTTGTGAACTGGATGGATCGGCCCTCGATCTGGGTGGAATTGATGATTTACGTGGGGTTGGGATTCCTTTGGATCGTGCCGCTCAAGCGCGTGTTCCTTGGGGTGGGGCAACCTGACCCGGACGCGTCAAAGGATTAAGTTAGCCGTTCATATCTCTGAAAATACGTAAAAAAACCGGCGCTTGCCTCTGAGCATGCGCCGGTTTTCTATTTCAGCCGCGCATCCGCGCCCCGTCCACGTCAAAGAGTGCTTCGGTGAGCATCTTTGCCGCCCGCTTGTGGCCCAAGATTTCGATCTCGGCCTCCAGCCCCGCCTCGGCCAGATCTGCGGGAATGAGGGCGAGCGCGATGGATTTGCCCGCATGGTGCGAATAGCCGCCCGAGGTACAAAAGCCACGCACCTCGCCGTCGATCCAGACCGGTTCGTATCCGTTGACATCGGCGTCCAGCGCTTCGACCTCAAACGCCACCAGTTTACGCGCCGCACCTGTTGCACGCTCCGCCTCGGCCGCCGCGCGACCAAAGAAATCGGTGTTCTTGGTAAAGCTGATGAACCGGTCCATCCCGGTCTCGCCGGGCGTGTAGTCTGGCGAAAACTCGTTGAGCCAAGAGCCAAAGAACCGATCCAGCCGCAGTGACATCATCGCCCGCATCCCAAAGGGCTGCATCCCGTGCTTTTGCCCCGTCGACCAAAGCACATCCCAGAGCGCGCGTTGTGCCATCGGATCACAGAAAATCTCATAACCCAGATCACCGGTATAGCTGACACGCTGCACAAGGCAGTCAACCATCCCCACGGTGGCGCGGCGCACATCCATAAAGCGCATCTCGCCCAGCGGGTCACGGGTGCAGGCCATGAGCACCTCGCGCGCTTTTGGCCCGGCGATTTGAAACCCGTTAAGCCGGTCGGAAATATTCTCAACACGCACGCCTGTCGCCTCGTTCTGCGCGAACCAGCGCATATGGACAGCTTGCGCGCCATAAGAGGCGGTGAGTTGAAAGGTCGTGTCATTGAGACAAGAGACCGTGAAATCGCCCCAGAGCCGCCCCTTGGGCGAGAGCATCGGCGTGAGCGAGAGCCGCCCCGGCTTGGGAATGCGCCCGGCCATGATCCGGTCGAGCCAATCGCGGGCATTTGGCCCGGTGACAAGGTATTTGCCGAAATTATGCACCTCATTGATGCCCACGGCCTCGCGGACGGCTTTGACCTCGCGCGCGGTTGCATCCCATGCGTTGGAGCGGCGGAACGAGGGCGTCTCATAGCGCGGTTCGTCGGCTTTGGCAAAGTAGTTGACCACCTCCAAACCATATTGTGCGCCCCAGACTGCGCCCATACCGTCGAAGACCTCGTACATCGGTGTTTGGCGGAAAGGGCGGGCGGCGGGCAGTTCTTCGTTCGGGTAGCTGACGCTGAACCGTTTCTGATAGTTTTCAATCACTTTCGGGCGGGTGTAGCCCGGTGTGATCCAGTCACCAAAGCGCGCCACATCCATCGCCGTCACGTCGCGTTCGCATTCGCCGTGGATCATCCATTGCGCCAGCATGAGGCCGACGCCACCGCCCTGAGAAAAGCCCGCCATCACGCCGCAGGCCGACCAATAGCCGCGCAGTCCGGGAATGGGGCCGACCAGCGGGTTGCCATCGGGGGCAAAGGTGAAGGGGCCATGAATGACGGATTTGACGCCCGCGTCTTCCAGAACGGGAAAACGACGATAGGCGAATTCGATGCTGGCTTCGATCTTGTCGAGGTTGTCGGGCAAGAGTTCGTGGCCGAAATCCCACGGCGTGCCGTCAACCGCCCATGGCCTGCAAGGCTGTTCATAAAAGCCGATACACAGCCCGCGACCCTCTTGGCGCAGATAGCTTTCGCCGGCCGGGTCCATGACATGCGGATGTTCGGTTTCGCGGTTGTAGATGTCGGGGATTTCGTCGGTGACGATGTACTGATGTTCCATCGGATGCAGCGGCAGGTAGACGCCTGCCATTGCCCCCACCTCGCGCGCCCAGAGGCCGCCCGCGTTGACCACATGCTCGGTGTGGATGGTGCCCTTGTCGGTTACAACATCCCATGTGCCATCGGCGCGCTGTTTGGTTTCACGCACCATGCAATGCGTCTCTATGCTGGCCCCGCCCATGCGCGCAGCCTTTGCATAGGCATGGGTGGTTCCAGACGGGTCAAGATGCCCGTCCAGTGGATCGTAGAGACCGCCGATGATCCCCTCGATATTGGTCACCGGCGCGATCTTGGCGATTTCTTCGGGTGTTACGATATGGGTGTCGAGGCCCATGTAGCGGTGTTTGGCCCGCTCGGCCAAAAGCATGTCAAAGCGGTCCCGGTTGTCGGCAAGCGTCACACCGCCAACATGATGCAGCCCGCAGGACATGCCGGTGATCTCTTCAAGCTCCTTGTAAAGGCGGATGGTATAGCCCTGAAGGGCCGCCATATTGGTATCGCCATTGAGCGTGTGAAACCCGCCCGCAGCGTGCCAGGTAGAGCCGGAGGTTAATTCCGAACGCTCCAACAGCATGACATCTGACCAGCCCAGCTTGGTCAGGTGATAGAGCACGGAACAGCCGACGACACCGCCGCCAATCACGACCACACGGGTGCTGGTCTTCATTTTATAACTCCCTGAGATTTTGCCAGAGCCTGCCAGTGGCGCTGGAAAGATCATGTCTGTTAGCGACAGATTATGCCGTATTTGCCTAGGGCTTTGCGCGGTATGGCACAGAATCCACCAGAGATTGCTTTAACAAATCTTGTCAAAATACAATCATAGGGAGAATCATTGAAAAGATTATCCCTTTAAAGTATTAGTTAATTGCTCGCGTTATTGTGCGGGTAACATCAATTTAACCTAGGAGGCCTTTGAAATGGCACAAGATTTTTATGAATTTGATCAAAGCGCAGTTGATGCCGCCCTTGACGTCGCCCGCCGCAGGCATGAGGGCCATACCGCAGCCAAGAATCTGACCGCACAGTCCGCTCTTCCGGCAGGTGGCGGGCATGTTGCGGTCGCGGCTCAGTGCATCTCTGTCAGCGTGTCAAACCATCAAGTCTGTATCAACCTTCCACTCGGGCTTGGCAAACATTGCCTGCCTCTGCCCGTATCCATCCCCGATGGCACTGCTGCCGAAGCGTGTTTGGACATTTGCACCAAGTTCGGCATCCCGACCGGCGTCAAAGTGTCGGTCAAGGTTGCCGGAAGCACGGTGATCAGCGAGACCTTTGGCATTTGCTGAGGTAGCGCAGCTCTGACTCTTCTGACCGATTTATTTGGTGTGCGGCCTGTCCCTGAGGGGGCAGGCCAATCTTTTGCTCATTGGCGCTGACTTGCATCACAGCGACAGAATATGTCGGGGATCGGCAATCGAATTGCGGTCCACCGCTTCAGGATATGGGCAGAAAATTCCAAAGGGACCCCCCATGAAAACCCATGCACAGGCTGTCGTGATCGGCGGCGGCGTTATCGGATGCTCGATTCTCTACCACCTGACCAAGCTTGGGTGGACCGATGTTGTCCTTTTGGAGCGCAATGAATTGACCAGCGGAAGCACATGGCATGCCGCTGCGAATATCCACGGGCTGCACGACAGTGCCAATATCAGCCGGCTGCAACATTACACGATGAACCTCTATAACGAGTTGGAGGCAGAGACCGGACAAAGCTGTGGCGTGTTCCAGCCCGGCAGTCTCTATCTGGCACAGACCGAGAATCGCGAGCATCAGTTGCGCCTGCAAGCTGCCAAGGCCAAGCTTTACGGCATGAATTTTCATGAAATTGGCCGGGACGAGGCAGAACGCCTGCATCCGCTGGTGAATTTCGACGGTATCCGCTGCATCATGTATGAGCCCGATGGCGGCAATGTTGATCCGTCTGGCGTGACCAATGCCTATGCGGTGGGCGCACGGCAGCGCGGTGCGGAAATCCACCGCTTCACCCCGGTTACGGCGACAGTGCAGCAGGCGGATGGGTCTTGGATCGTCGAGACGCCCAAGGGCAATATCCATACGCCTTGGGTGATCAACGCGGCAGGGCTTTGGGGGCGTGAGGTGGCCAAGCTGGCGGGCATCGAATTGCCGCTGCAACCCACCGAACACCAGTATTTCGTCACCGAAATGATCGCTGAGATTGCGGGCCTGGATCGGCGTTTGCCGTCGGTGGCGGATCGCGACGGGGAATATTACCTGCGCCAAGAGGGCAAGGGCCTGCTGATCGGCGCCTATGAGCGCGATATGCGGTTCTGGGCCGAGGACGGCACGCCACTCGATTTTGCGCATGACCTATTTCCCGACGATCTGGAGCGGATTGAAGAAAACATGCTGCGCGCGATAGACCGGGTGCCTGTGGTGGGCACGGCGGGGATCAAGCGGGTGATCAACGGCCCGATGATCTGGTCACCCGACAGCAACGTGATTCTTGGGCCTGTGCCCGAGCTTAAGGGGTATTTCTGTTGTAATGGCATCATCCCCGGCTTTAGCCAGTCGGCGGGCATGGGCTGGATGGTCGCCGAATGGCTGATCAACGGCGAAATGAAATATGATATGTTTACGTGGGACGTCGCGCGGTTTGGTCTCTGGGCCAATAATCGCGAATTCGTAAAGGCCAAGGTTCGCGATCAATACGCGCATCGCTTTTCGATCCATTTTCCGAATGAAGAGCGCAGCGCGGGGAGGCCTTTGCGGACACGGCCCGTCTATCAGATGCAAAAAGACATGGGCGCGGTGTTTGGCCTGAACTATGGCTGGGAGCATCCGCTGTGGTTCTCGGACGCGCCCGGCACGACTGACACCAACGGGTTTACCCGCCAGAATTGGTGGGGGCCGGTGGGTGAGGAATGCAAGATGCTGCGCGCGCGGGCCGGTATCATCGACATCTCGAATTTTGCCAAATACCGGGTCAAGGGGCCGGGGGCGGAGGAGTGGCTGAACGCGGTCTTTGCCAACCGGATGCCCAAGGCGGTGGGGCGGTCGTGCCTGACGCCGCTGATTGGCGTGCGGGGCGGCATCGCGGGCGATGCCACCGTAACGCGGCTGGCCGAAGACGAGTTCTGGGTTATCTCCTCGGGCATGGCCGAGCGTTATCACAAGCGGTTCTTTGATGCCGTGCCGTTACCGGAAGGGACCACATTCGAGAGCCTGACCGACACAGTCTGTGGGTTCAACGTGGCCGGGCCTAAATCGCGCGAGATGCTGCAACGGCTGACCAATGCCTCATTGGCGACAGAGGATTTCCCCTTTATGCGCTCGGCGCGGATTGAACTGGCTGGGGTCGATTGCGTTGCAATCCGTGTCAGTTTCACCGGCGATCTTGGCTGGGAATTGCATTGTCCCGCCGAGGATCAGGCGCAGCTTTACGCCGCCTTGTTGGCAGCGGGCCGCGAGATTGGGGCCGGGCCTGTGGGCAGCCGGGCGCTGATGAGCCTTCGCATCGAGAAAGGATATGGATCGTGGAGCCGCGAATATAGCCCCGAATATTGGCCGCAAGAGGCGGGGCTTGCCGCGCTGTGCAAGATGGACAAGGATTTTCTCAATAAGCCCGCGCTTGAGGCGGTGATCGGCCAAGAACCCCGTGAGCGGCTGGTGATCTTGCATCTGGAGGAGGCGGATGTAAGCGCATCCAATGCCGATGCCACGGGTGGCGAGCCGATTTTCAAGGATGGTTTGGGCGTGGGGCGCGTGTCTTCGGGGGCTTATGGCTATTCCGTCGGCATGAGTTTGGCGCTTGGCTATGTCAAGGGCGGGGCGATGCCGGGCGATGCGGTGGAAGTGATGGTGCTGGGTCGCCCGCACCGCGCGCATATTCTGCACGCGGCACCGTTCGACCCAGAGGGCGCACGCCTGCGCTCCTGAGGCTTCAGGCGTCGCCGCTGTCGTTTTTAGCGCCAGCGGCGGCCTCTTTTGCGGCCTTCATGCGTTTGAGCTTGTCCACGAGATAGGCCCGCGCCTTGATATTGGCGCGGCGCACACGCACAGCGGTCAAGAACGCCTCTTCGGCGGTTTGTGAGGTGGCCCCGAGGATTTTTTGCACATCGGTGATAATCATCTCATCGCCGGTCGCCTCGACCGCCTTGATCACGTCGCGGGCCAATTCGTCGGCCAAATCCTCGGTCACGCCCATGGTGTGCTCCTTAGCGTGTATTCTCGGTCAAGCGCCGTTTGACATAGGTGCTGACCGATCCGATCATCGTGTCCATATGCGGCTCTTTGAAGAAGTGATCCGCACCCTCGACCTCTTGATGGGTGATGGTGATGCCATGCTGTTCATGCAGCTTGTTCACCAAAGACTTGGTATCCGCAGGCGGGGCCACCCGATCATGACTGCCGTTGATGATCAGGCCAGAGGCGGGGCAGGGTGCCAGAAAGCTGAAATCATACATATTGGCGGGGGGCGACACAGAGATGAAGCCGGTGATCTCGGGCCGCCGCATCAGAAGCTGCATGCCGATCCAAGCGCCAAAGGAAAAGCCTGCGACCCAGCAATGTTTGGAATTGTTGTTCATGGATTGCAGGTAATCAAGCGCCGAGGCTGCATCGGACAATTCACCGATGCCTTGATCGTATTCGCCTTGGCTACGTCCGACCCCGCGGAAGTTAAAGCGCAGCACGGTAAAGCCCATGTTGTAAAAGGCGTAGTGCAGGTTATACACGACCTTGTTGTTCATGGTCCCGCCGAATTGCGGATGCGGATGCAACACGATCGCGATGGGCGCGTCTTTTTCCTTTTGCGGGTGGTAGCGGCCTTCGAGCCGGCCTTCGGGGCCGGGAAAGATAACCTCGGGCATGGGTTCCCTGTGTCCTCTTCATGGGTGAGTGCGATAATCTTGACGACTTCGCTCGGGCACCTTAGAAATGTTCTAAATTGTGATCCGGGCCAGGATGGCTCAGAGCGAGATAAGCCTTGTGTCGCGCAAGGTCAATCTGTTCGCGTGGGGGGACGCCAATGAAACTGAGCACAAAAGGGCGCTATGCGATGGTTGCACTGGTCGATATCGCCTTGCAGCCGGCGGGATCGGTGGTGACTCTTGGCGATATTTCGAGGCGGCAGGATATTTCGCTGCCGTATCTGGAGCAGCTTTTCGTCAAATTGCGGCGGGCAGATCTGGTGAAATCGGTGCGCGGGCCCGGTGGGGGCTATCGTCTGATGCGCCCGGCGTCGGAAATCCGGGTCACGGATATTCTGGCGGCAGTGGATGAGACGATTGATGCGCTGCACAAGGGCGCGGGTGCCTCGGGGGCCGCGAGCGGATCGCGGGCGCAGTCGATGACCAACCGTTTGTGGGAGGGGCTGAGTGCGCATGTCTATGTGTTCTTGCACCAAACGCGGCTGAGCGATGTGGCGGGCAATTCGTTGGCACCCTGTCCGGCGGTGCCGCATCTCTTTGCCGTGGTGGATGACGAGTGATCAGGCCTTTCTAAGGGCTGTGCTGTCGCAGATCCTGCGTATTTCACTTGGAAGAACGGACAATCATGCAGAGAGTCTATCTCGATTATAACGCAACCGCCCCGCTGCGCGTTGAAGCGCGCGAGGCCATGCTGGACGCGATGGATCTGATCGGTAACCCCTCGAGCGTGCATGCCGAGGGGCGCGCCGCCAAAGGGCTGATCGAGCGCGCGCGGGCGCAAGTGGCGACGGCGCTTGGCGCGGATGGGGCTGATGTGATTTTCACCTCTGGGGCGACCGAAGCGGCGGCGCTCGCCTGTATTGGGCGACACCTCCATGGTGCTGCGGTCGAGCATGACGCGCTGACGTCTTGGATCACGCCCGATTTGCCGGCTGATAGCGACGGGCGGGTTGCGGTTGCGGATCCGGCGCAGGCTGTCTTGCAACTGGCCAATTCCGAAACCGGCGTGGTGCAAGCGCTGCCCAATGGGCTGGCCGTTAGCGATATGACCCAGGCCTTTGGCAAGCTGCCGCTGGCCTTTAACTGGTCCGGTGTCGAGATGGCGTTGATTTCGGCGCATAAACTTGGCGGACCGAAAGGGGTAGGGGCGCTGGTGATCAAGCGCGGCACCGATCTTGCGGCGCAGATCCGAGGGGGTGGGCAGGAAATGGGCCGCCGTGCGGGCACCGAGAATGTGGTTGGCATCGCCGGATTCGGGGCTGCGGCAGAGGCGGCCGGGCATGATTTGGCCGAGGGTATCTGGGGCCCCATCGAAAAACTTAGAAACATTCTAGAAAATACCATTGCAGAGTTTTCAAATGAGACTATTTTTGTCGGGAAAGCTGCGCCGCGATTGCCGAACACCAGTTGTTTCATCACGCCCGGATGGAAGGGCGAAACACAGGTGATGGCGATGGACCTTGCCGGGTTTGCGATCTCTGCCGGGAGTGCGTGCTCCAGTGGCAAGGTCAAATCCAGTCGGGTGCTGCGCGCGATGGGGTTTGACGAGGCCATGGCGGGAAGCGCTATCCGCGTATCGCTGGGGCCGCAGACGACCGAGGACGACATTTTACGCTTTGCCGAGAGTTGGCTGAAGCGCTTGCAAAAACATCGTGGCCGTTTGGCCTGAGACGTAAGGAGAGGGGAATGGCTGCTGTGGACAAGGTTCAGGTCAAAGACGGGGTAGACCAGGAAACCGTCGATGCGGTCCGTCAAGTCGGCGAGGCGTATAAATACGGCTGGAATACCGATATCGAGATGGATTACGCGCCGCTTGGCCTGAATGAGGACATCGTGCGGCTGATCTCTTCCAAGAATGAAGAGCCGGAATGGATGACCGAGTGGCGGCTTGAAGCCTATCGTCGCTGGCTGACCAAGACAGAGCCCGAATGGGCGATGGTCGATTACCCCAAGATCGATTTTCAGGCGCAGTATTACTATGCGCGCCCCAAGTCGATGGAGGTCAAGCCCAAGTCATTGGACGAGGTCGATCCCAAGCTGCTGGCAACCTATGAAAAGCTGGGTATTCCGCTTAAGGAGCAGTTGATCCTTGCCGGGGTTGAGGGGGCAGAGGATGCGCCCGCCGAAGGCCGTAAAGTGGCGGTCGACGCGGTGTTTGATTCGGTGTCCGTGGGCACCACCTTTCAAAAGGAACTGCGCCAGGCCGGGGTGATCTTTTGCTCCATCTCCGAGGCGATCCGCGAGCATCCTGAACTGGTCAAGAAATACCTCGGCTCTGTCGTGCCGGTCAGTGACAATTTCTATGCCACGCTGAATTCGGCGGTCTTTTCAGACGGGTCTTTTGTCTATGTGCCGCCCGGCGTGCGCTGCCCGATGGAATTGAGCACCTATTTCCGGATCAATGCCGAGAATACGGGTCAGTTCGAGCGGACGTTGATCATCGCCGACAAGGGATCCTATGTCAGCTATCTTGAAGGCTGCACCGCTCCCAAGCGTGACACCAGCCAGTTGCACGCCGCTGTGGTCGAGATTATCATCGAGGAAGACGCCGAGGTGAAGTATTCCACGGTGCAGAACTGGTATCCGGGCGATGAGAATGGCAAGGGTGGCATCTACAACTTTGTCACCAAGCGCGCCGACTGCCGGGGCGACCGGGCCAAGGTGATGTGGACGCAGGTGGAAACCGGCTCTGCCGTCACTTGGAAATACCCGTCCTGCATCCTGCGCGGCGATGACAGCCAAGGCGAATTCTATTCCATCGCTATCGCCAACAACTATCAGCAGGCCGATACCGGCACCAAGATGATCCATCTGGGCAAGAATACCCGGTCACGCATCGTGTCCAAGGGCATCAGCGCGGGCCATGCACAGAACACCTATCGTGGGTTGGTCAGCATGCACCCCAAGGCCAAGAACAGCCGCAATTACACGCAATGCGACAGCCTGCTCATTGGTGACAAATGCGGCGCGCATACCGTGCCCTATATCGAGGTCAAGAACAACTCGAGCCGGGTAGAGCATGAGGCCACCACCTCCAAGGTGGATGACGATCAGATGTTCTATTGCCGCGCCCGTGGCATGGACGAGGAAGAGGCGGTGGCGCTTGTCGTCAACGGATTCTGCCGTGATGTGTTGCAGGCGCTGCCGATGGAGTTTGCCATGGAAGCGCAGCAGTTGGTGGCGATTTCGTTGGAAGGGTCGGTGGGCTAACGTCCACCCTCGGGGAAAGTGCGATGATTGTAACCACAACTCCGAGTGTAGAAGGCCGCAAGATCGTGGATTATCGCGGCATCGTCGTGGGTGAGGCAATCATGGGGGCCAATATCGTGCGCGATTTCTTTGCGCAGATCACCGATGTGGTGGGCGGTCGGTCTGACTCTTATGAAAGCAAGCTGCGCGAAGCGCGTGAAGTCGCGTTAAGCGAGTTGGAAGAGCGCGCAGCAGAGCTTGGGGCCGATGCCGTGGTTGGCGTCGATCTCGATTACGAGGTGGTGGGCGATTCGATGCTTATGGTCTCGGCCAGCGGCACAGCGGTCGTGCTGGACTGAGATGGTTGGGTCAGACACCATAGACAGGCCGGTTCTTACCCTGCCCGATGCAGAAGCGGCGCACCTGCGCGAGGTGTATGCGCGGGCGGGGGTGATCCTTGAATATGGGTCTGGCGGTTCGACCGTGGTGGCCGCCGAGATGCAGGGCAAGCGGGTCTTTTCGGTCGAAAGCGATCAGGCCTGGGCCGAAATGATGCGTGGTTGGTTTGCACAAAATCCACCCGTGGCAGGCACAGAGGTGGACGTGATCTGGTCTGATGTCGGACCGACCAGGGATTGGGGATTCCCGCGCGATGCGACTGGTTGGAAGACCTATGCGCAATATCCGCTCAAGATATGGGATATGGCAGGTTTCGCGCAACCCGATGTGGTGTTGGTGGACGGACGGTTTCGCACCGGCTGTGCCCTGGCGGCGGCGCTGCGCACTGAGCGACCTGTCACGGTTCTGTTCGACGATTACGCCCCGCGCAAGCATTACCACCGGATCGAGGATTTCATCGGCGCGCCCCGGCGGATGATCGGGCGGATGGCAGAATTCGAGGTGACCCCGCAGGGTGTGAACCCTGCGCACCTCTTGACGATCATAGAGATGATGACGCGGCCCTGATGCCGCCAAGATATATAGAAGGATCATGGAAAATGTTGGAAATCAATAACCTGCACGTCGATCTTGAAGAAGAAGACAAGACCATTCTCAAAGGGGTGAACCTGAGTGTTGAGGCTGGCACAGTGCATGCGATCATGGGGCCCAACGGCTCTGGCAAGTCGACGTTGTCCTATGTGCTTTCGGGGCGCGACGGCTATAAGGTGACGGATGGCAGTGCCACTCTGGCCGGTGTTGATCTGCTCGACATGGACCCAGAAGAGCGCGCGGCGGCGGGGCTGTTTCTGGCGTTTCAATACCCGGTCGAAATTCCGGGCGTGGGTAACATGACCTTTCTGCGTACCGCCGTAAACGCGCAGCGCAAGGCGCGCGGCGAAGAGGAAATGAGTGCGGCAGAGTTCCTTAAGGTCGTCCGGGAAAAAGCGAAGACGCTCCAGATTGACGCCGATATGCTGAAGCGTCCGGTCAATGTGGGTTTCTCCGGGGGTGAGAAAAAGCGCAACGAAATCCTCCAGATGGCGATGCTGGAGCCCAAGATGTGCATTCTCGACGAGACCGATTCGGGCTTGGACGTGGACGCAATGAAACTGGTGTCGGACGGGGTGAATGCGCTGCGCGATGCGGGCCGTGCCTTTCTGGTGATCACGCATTACCAGCGGTTGCTTGACCATATCAAACCGGATGTGGTGCACATCATGTATGACGGGCGCATCATCAAGACCGGCGGGCCTGAACTTGCTCTCGAAGTCGAGCAGAACGGCTATGCCGATATTCTGGCGGAGGTCGCGTGATGGCGCAGCCGCAAGCTAAGCAAACAGCGCTTGAGGCGCGGCTGGAGGCCATGACATTGCCCAAAGGCGGGCTTTGGGCGACGGGCGCGCGTGAGGCGGCGCTGACGCGATTGCAGGCTATGGGCCTGCCGGATCGGCGCGATGAATACTGGAAATTCACTCGCCCCGACAGCCTGGCGCAAGCCGAGGCACCGCATGCGGCGCTGTTTCTCAATGACGATGAGCCGGATAGCTTTGCAGCGGTTGATCGGCTCAAGCTGGTTTTCGTCGATGGCGTGTTCGATGCCGAGGCGAGTGATGATCTGACACTGGAAGGGGTGCGTATCGACCGGCTGAGCATGGCCGCGAAGAGCGATATCCATTGGGTGCGCGATCTCTACGGCGTGCTCGAAGAACGCGGGCAAACGCCTGTGGTGCGTCCGCTCGCCGCTCTGAACACCGCCTATGCCTCGGACGGGGTTCTGATCCATGTGACGGGCCGCCCGAGCAAGCCGATCAATCTGGTTTATGTCCATAAATCAGAGGTTTCTGATGCGATCCTGCATCATGTGATCAAGCTTGATCCCGAGGCCGAAGTTACCATTCTCGAGAATGGCCCCGCCGCCGCGCGGTTTAACAAGGTGATGGAAGTTGACGTCGGCGACGGCGCACGGTTTCACCATATCCGCACGCAGGGACGTGATCACGAGCGGCGCGCCGCGACCCATGTCTTTGCCCGGTTGGGAGCAGAGAGCCTCTTTAAATCCTTCACCCTGACGGCCAATGGGGTGATGACACGCAATGAATGTGTGATTGAGCTGTTGGGCGATGATGCGGTGGCGCATGTGGCAGGGGCCGCCATGGGCGATGGGGATTTCCATCAGGATGACACGGTCTTCGTGACCCATGATGCGCAGCGCTGCGAGAGCCGACAGGTGTTCAAAAAAGTGCTGCGCAACGGGGCGACGGGCGTGTTTCAAGGTAAGATCCTGGTGAAGCCCGGCGCACAAAAGACGGATGGCTATCAGATCAGCCAAGCGCTCTTGTTGGATGAGGACAGCCAGTTCCTGGCCAAGCCGGAACTGGAAATCTATGCCGATGACGTGGCCTGTTCGCATGGCTCGACCTCGGGGGCGATTGACGAGGATGCGCTCTATTACCTGCGGGCGCGGGGCATTCCGCGGCCGATCGCAACCGATCTGCTGACGCTCTCGTTTCTGGCCGAAGCCGTTGAGGAAATCGAGGATGAGGGCCTGCGCGAGGATATCAACAGCCAGCTTGCTGCCTGGCTGGAGCGCAGGCGCCGCTGATGCCGGTCACGACCGATCTTGTGGCCACCTATCGCGGTCCGCGCCGGGTGGTGCGGCGCTTGTTGGCCATGGGCCCGCGTGAAGACCGCGCGCTGGTGATGCTGATTGCGGCCTGTGTGGTGGTGTTTGTCGCGCAATGGCCACGCCTTGCGCGAGAGGCGCATTTGACGGGCCAAGAGCTTAATCCGCTGCTGGGGGCCTCGCTCTTGGCCTGGATTTTTATTGCGCCGTTGATCCTCTATGCACTGGCACTTATGAGCCATGGCATTGCACGGGTGTTGCGTGGCAAAGGAACCGCCTTTGGCGCGCGGATTGCCCTCTTCTGGGCGTTTCTGGCCGCTAGTCCGTTGATCTTGTTACACGGTCTTGTCGCTGGATTCGTCGGGCCTGGGCTTGAATTGCAGGGTGTGGGCCTTTTGTGGTTGCTGGTTTTCCTGTGGTTCTGGGTGTCGGGCTTGATCGAGGCAGAATGGGGCGGGGCATGACGCAGGCAGAGTTCAAGGCGCTGTTGCTGGAAACCTTGTTTCGCCCGCGAGAGGCGGCACGGGCGCTGATCGGGTTTGGCCTGCCGCAGCAGATACTGTGGATGGCACTGGTGCTGATGTCGGTGCTCAATGCGATCGTGTATTCTGTGTCATTGCGCCTTGCGCCGCCGATGGACCCGACCGCGCCAACGCTGATGCCGCCGGCGTTTCATTCGCCGCTGCTTTTCACCCTGTTCTTGTTGGGGGCGCTTGTCATCACGGTCTATGCGCTCTTTTGGGTCGGCGGCATGCTGGGGGGTAAGGCGGCAGTGCAGGATGTTCTGGTGCTGATTTGCTGGTTGCAGGTCCTGCGCCTTATCCTGCAAGCGGCGGTTGCCGTGCTTGTTCTGGCCTTGCCAACGGTGGCAGCCCTGTTGATCTTTGTGTCCTCGGTCTGGGGGATTTATATCCTGACAGGGTTCGTGGATACGGCGCACCGCTATGACAACATGCTGAAATCATTTGGAATTATCATCCTGTCCATTGCCGCAATGGCGGTCGGACTAAGCATTCTGCTAAACCTTGTCGGCGTGGCCGCAATGGGAGGGGCATAAGATGTTCGATGTCGAGAAAATTCGTTCCGATTTCCCAATCCTTGCACGAGAAGTGAACGGTAAACCCTTGGTTTATTTGGATAATGGGGCATCCGCACAAAAGCCGCAGGTGGTGATCGACGCAGTCACTCGGGCGTATTCGATGGAATATGCCAATGTGCATCGCGGGCTGCATTACCTAAGCAACCTCGCCACCGAGAAATACGAGGCGGTGCGCGGGATCGTTGCGCGGTTTCTGGGGGTGGCCGATGAGGATCAGATCATCTTCAACTCTGGCACCACCGAGGGCATCAATATGGTCGCCTATGGCTGGGCGATGCCACGCATGGAAGCCGGTGACGAGATCATCCTGAGCATCATGGAGCATCACGCCAATATCGTGCCGTGGCACTTTCTGCGCGAGCGTCAGGGCGTCGCGCTGAAATGGGTGGATGTGGATGCGCGCGGTTCTCTTGACCCGCAAAAGGTGATTGATGCGATCACGCCCAAGACGAAACTGATTGCAATAACACATCTTTCCAATGTGTTGGGGACCAAGGTTGATGTGAAGGCGATCTGCGATGCTGCCCGGGCGCGCGGTGTGCCGGTGCTGGTTGATGGCTCTCAGGCGGCGGTGCATATGCCGCTCAACCTTGATGAGATGGGGTGTGATTTTTACGCGATCACTGGGCACAAGCTCTATGGGCCGTCGGGATCAGGGGCGATTTTCGTCCGAAAAGACCGGATGGCCGAAATGCGCCCGTTCATGGGCGGCGGCGATATGATCCGCGAGGTGACGCGCGACGGGGTGACCTATAATGATCCGCCAATGAAGTTTGAGGCGGGCACACCGGGCATCGTGCAAACGATTGGCCTAGGGGTCGCCTTGGAGTATATGATGGGCATTGGCATGGGGGCGATCAGCGCCCATGAGGATGATCTGAGCCACTATGCGCAAGAACGTTTGGCGGGGCTCAATTGGATCAATGTGCAAGGCACAGCACCGGATAAGGCGGCGATTTTCTCCTTTACCATGCAAGGCGCTGCGCATGCCCACGACATCTCGACCATTCTCGACAAAAAGGGCGTGGCGGTGCGGGCCGGGCAGCATTGCACCGGCCCGCTGATGGAGCATCTGGGGGTAAGTGCCACCTGCCGCGCGTCTTTTGCCATGTATAACACGCGCGAAGAAGTGGATGTGTTGGTCGAAGCTCTTGAGCTGGCGCATGAGCTTTTCGGCTGATTTTACGATTGCGGGGCCGGTCTGGCCCCGCTATACCACCGCAAAAGTGGACCCATAGCTCAGCTGGATAGAGCGCTGCCCTCCGAAGGCAGAGGCCAGAGGTTCGAATCCTCTTGGGTCCGCCATTATCGCTCCTCAGTGACAAATCTCACTTTGCCGATATAGGGCAGATTACGATTGCGTTGGGCATAGTCGATGCCATAGCCCACGACAAACTCATCGGGGATTTCGAACCCAATCCAGTCGGCCCGAATATCCGCCTCGCGGCGCGAGGGTTTGTCGAGAAGGGCGATGGTTCGGAGCTTATGCGGCCTTCGGCTCTGGAGGAGGTGCAGCACGTGAAAAAGTGTATGACCTGTGTCCACGATATCCTCGACAACAAGCACGTCGCGCCCTTCAATATCGCCACGCAAGTCCTTGAGAATACGCACTTCTCGACTGCTTTCCATGGCGTTTCCATAGGAAGAGGTCTCAACAAAATCAACCTCGACCGGCAGGTCAAGCTCGCGCACGAGATCGGCGATAAAGATGAAAGAGCCGCGCAAGAGGCCCACCACCACCAATTTCTGGGTGCCTGCAAATTCGGCCTCGATCTCATGCGAAAGCGCCTCGATTCGCGCGGCTATGCTCTTGGCCGAGATCATTTTATCGATAACATAGGCGTGCTGCGGCATGTGACCCCCTTGAACATCCCTAGACAGTCTAGGAAAAAGCGACGCACTGTCACGCGGAAACCGGGGGGCGCATGCCAACACATTCAGAAACACGTGTTCTACGCTACACGGCTGAGCAGATGTATACGCTCGTCGCCGATGTGGCGAGCTACCCGCAATTCCTGCCGTGGACGGCGGCCGCGCGGGTGCGATCCGTGCGCCCGCAAGACGATGGGTCTGAAATCATGGAGGCGGATCTTGTGATTAGTTTCAAGGTGTTCCGTGAACGCTTTGGCAGTCGCGTTGTGCTCTGGCCCGAGATGCGGCGGATTGAGACCGAATATCTGGAGGGGCCATTTCACCACATGCGCTCGAACTGGGCGTTTCGCGATGTCGAAGGCGGGTGCGAGGTCAGCTTTGATGTGGATTTTGCGTTCAAAAACAGGTTGTTGCAATCGGCAGCGGATCTGTTTTTCTACGAGGCGATGAAGCGGATCGTGCGGGCCTTTGAGCAGCGGGCACAAGAGCTGTATGGCGCAGCATGAATTATGGACGACACGTTACTCATTTAAAGCGATAAAAAGCATTTTCAAAGCGTGGTCGCGCGCGTTTTCACGAACGGCGCTGCGGCCCAGAGGGCCAAACTCAACCGTTTCAGTTTTGGTCGGGTGGCCCGCCATCGCAAGGCCAAAGCAAACGCGACCTTCGGGTTTGTGCTCGGACCCGCCGGGGCCTGCGATGCCGGTGATGGATACGGCGAGATGGGCGGTGCTATGGCTGAGGGCCCCTTGCGCCATTTCCTGTGCCACCTGCTCTGAGACTGCGCCATAGGTGGCGAGCGTGTGCTCTGACACGCCTAGCATCTCGACTTTCGCAGTATTTGAATAGGTTACAAAGCCACGTTCAACCACAACAGAGGAGCCAGGAACATCGGTCAAGGCGGCGGCCACCAAGCCGCCTGTGCAGCTTTCTGCGGTGGCGATCTTGAGGCCGCGCGCGCTGCAGAGTTTGAGAATTTCGTTTGTGATCATAGGCCTAGAACCCCGTGATAGAATCCCGCGGCCAGCAGCACACAGAGGGCTGCGGCAAGGCCGGCGAGGATGTCATCAAGCATGACGCCAAGTGCGTCATTGCGGCGGTCAGCCCAGCCGATAGGGCCGAGTTTGGTTATGTCGAAGAACCGAAAGGCGACGAAGGAAAAAACAAAACCTGGCCAAAGGCTTAGGAGGTCAGCCCCGGCATGAGACGCCCCAATCGACACTGGCAAAAAGGCAAGCCATTGGCCGGCCACCTCGTCGATCACGATCTCTGACGGGTCGTGGTTATCTTTTCCTTTTGTTTCCAAATGTGTAGCCCACCATCCTAAAGCGAAGGCGAGTACAGTTCCCACGCAGAGGAGGGCGGGGCCACCGACCAGATGTAGCGCCCATGCCACAGGCAGAGCCGCAAGAGACCCCCAGGTGCCCGGAGCTGGGCGCAGGTGGCCCACGTAAAAAAACGTGCAAATCAAATGGGTTAGGCGCATGTCTTGACCAATGTCACAACGGCCTGCGCGGCAATGCCTTCCTCTCGTCCGGTGAAGCCAAGGCGTTCGGAGGTGGTGGCTTTGACGGAAATCCGGTCCGGCGCAATGCCGGTGATCTCGGACAAAGCGGCCTGCATGGCGGGGGCATGGGGCGTTATCTTGGGCCGTTCACAGATTAGAGTGACATCTATATTATTGATTTTAAATCCTAACTCGGATGCCAATGCAACGGCATGACGCAAAAAGATGTGGCTTTCGGCCCCTTTCCATTGGGGATCGCTGGGGGGGAAGTGACGGCCAATGTCGCCCTGCGCCAAACCACCATATATCGCGTCTGCGAGAGCGTGGAGGCCGACATCTGCATCGGAATGGCCTTGCAGACCGCGATCATGGGGGACGGCCACACCGCAGAGCATGCAATGGTCGCCGGGGCCGAAGCGATGCACATCAAAACCTGAGCCGACACGTATATCCATTTGATTTCCAAGTATTTTCTCGGCACGCGCAAAGTCGTGCGGGTGGGTGATCTTGAGATTATCCTCATCGCCGTCGAGGATGGCAACCTTTACGCCTGCGGCGCGGGCCACGGCAACATCGTCGGCGGCGTCGCCTTCATGCGCCTGATGAGCGGCAAGGATAGTTTTGAAATCAAAGGCTTGCGGCGTTTGGGCGCGGTAGAGGCCGGTGCGGTCGCGGGTGCCGGTTACCTGGCCTTCGGCCCCAGTCCAGAGCGCATCTGTGACGGGCAATGCCGGGGCCAATGCGGGCAAGTCGGTGTTGGCGATTTTGTAAGCTATGTAAGCTATGTAAGCTGATTTTGTACAACAGCGCGCGACATCGTGGATAAGCACGTGATCGGGCGGGTCGCTTGCCAGCGCTTCGAGCCCGTTTCGGACCGAAGAGGACCGGGTTGCACCGCCGGTTGTGAACGTGATCCGGGGATGAGGGGCGAGCTGGCCGAGGTCATCGGGATGGAGCACGACCAAAATGCGGTCGATGCCGTCGGCACCCAGAAAGGCGTCGAGCGTCCAGTCGATCACGCGGCGGCCCAGAAGGGGCTGCCATTGCTTGGGGCAGTCCCCGCCTGCGCGGGTGCCACGACCGGCGGCGACGATGAGGGCGGCGGTTGTCATGCCTCTTGATTAGGGCGGGTTTTATCCAAGCGCAATGGCTGAGCATCTGCCTATTTATTAGGCGTTACGTCGCGCTGCGACTGTTATTTGGGCCTGTGATCATTGTTTGACACAGGGTTCACGGGTAGAACCGAGGTTATGCACAAGGATTAGGCAGGGACATGCTCAGGATCGCGGACAAGGCTTTGGCGACACCGGTTCTTTTGGCGCCAATGGCGGGAATCACGGACCTGCCGTTTCGCAACGTGGTGGCGAGCTTTGGCGCGGGGCTTGTGGTAAGTGAAATGGTCGCCAGCCAAGAGATGGTGCAGGCCAAACCCTCGGCACGCGGTAAAGCGGAATTGGGCCTAGGGGCCGAAAGCACGGCGGTGCAACTGGCGGGCTGCGATGCGCAGTGGATGGCAGAGGCGGCGCGCGTCGTTGCGGATCAAGGCGCGCGGATCATCGACATCAATATGGGGTGCCCGGCCAAGAAGGTGGTGAGTGGCAGCGGATCTGGCGCATCGGGCTCGGCCTTGATGCGGGATCCGGATCATGCGCTGCGGCTGATCGAGGCGGTTGTTGGCGCTGTTGATGTGCCGGTGACATTGAAAATGCGCCTAGGGTGGGATCACGATTGTCTCAACGCGCCGGAATTGGCGCGGCGGGCAGAGGCGGCGGGCGTGGCGATGGTTACGGTGCATGGGCGCACGCGCTGTCAGTTTTACACGGGAGCCGCCGATTGGCTGGCAATTTCGGACATTGTTGCGGCTGTTAACATTCCAGTCATCGCCAACGGCGATATTGTCGACACTTCCACGGCACGCAAGGCGGTGGCACAGTCGGGGGCGGCAGGTGTGATGATTGGCCGGGGCGCGCGTGGGCGGCCCTGGGTCTTGGCAGAGGTGGCGGCGGCGATGGGGCGGGGCGCGGCCCCCTTGGTGCCGCAGGGGGTTGCCTTGGCCGATCTTGTGGCGGGGCATTACGAGGCGATGCTCGGCTTTTACGGGGGTGATCTGGGCCTGCGCGTCGCGCGCAAGCATCTGGGTTGGTATATGGATGCGGCGGGCACCGGTGATCGCCTGCGGCGGGCGGTGCTGACGGCGCGCACGCCCGCTGTGGTGCTGGAGCACTTGCCCGAAGCGATGGAGGCGCGGGCAATGGACGCGCGGGCAGCAGCATGAGCGGGGAGGATGCGATCTGGACCTCGCTGCCGGTGCCGGCGATCCTGCTTGATCCGCAGGACCGCATCGCGGGGATCAACCCGGCGGCGGAGGGGTTCATGATGTCGTCGTCACGGGCGCTGATGGGGCAGCCGGTGTGGGACAAGCTGGCGGTCAACGCGCCGCTGGAAGAGGCGTTCGAGCGGGCGCGGGCGAATGATGCCCCGCTTTTTGTCAATGATGTCGATGTGGGCACGGGCGAGCGCGCGCCGATGCAGTGCAATTTACAGGTGGCACCGCTGACGGGCTGTCCGGGGCATATGATCATGCTGATCAGTCCGCGCGAGTTGGCCGGGCGCATGGTGCAGAACAGCAATGTGAAATCGGCGGCGAAATCGGCGATCGGCATGGCGGAAATGCTGGCGCATGAGATCAAGAACCCGCTGGCGGGCATTACGGGTGCGGCGCAGCTTTTGTCGATGACTTTGGGGCCAGAGGATCTGGAATTGACCGATCTGATCGTGAGCGAGAGCCGCCGGATCGTGAGCCTGTTGGAGCGGGTCGAGCAGTTTGGCAATATCAGCGCGCCGGATATGCGGCCGGTCAATGTGCATGATGTGCTCGACCGTGCGCGGCGCTCTGCCATGCTGGGCTTTGCCGCGCATATGGCGCTGATCGAGGATTACGATCCATCGCTGCCTCTGGCGCTTGGCGATAGTGATCAATTGCTGCAGGTGGTGCTGAACCTTTTGAAGAACGCGGCAGAGGCGGCGCGGGGCAGACCCGGCACGATCCGCCTGCATACCTATTATGAACAGTCGCTCAGGGTGCGGCGGGGCGAAGGGCAGGGCAAGGCGCTCCCCCTTCAGATCGAGATCATCGACGATGGCCCCGGTCTGCCGCCAGAGATTGCCGATCAGGTGTTCGATCCCTTTGTTTCGGGGCGCGAGAATGGCACGGGGTTGGGCTTGGCCTTGGCGGCCAAGATCATTTCGGACCATGACGGCTGGATTTCGGTCAATTCCGTGCCGGGACGCACGGTGTTTCGGATTTCGTTGCAACGTGCAGCGGACGCAACCAAGGAGGCTTGAGGATGGATGGCACGGTACTGGTCGCCGATGACGACCGCACGATCCGCACGGTTCTGACGCAGGCGCTGACACGGGCGGGGTGCCGGGTGCATGCCACCTCGAGCCTGACCACGCTGATGCGGTGGGTGGGCGAGGGCAAGGGCGATGTTGTCATCTCGGATGTGATGATGCCCGATGGCAACGGCCTTGAGATGCTGCCCAAGATCGCGCAGGACCGGCCCGGCTTGCCGGTGATCGTGATTTCGGCGCAGAACACGATCATGACAGCGATCAAGGCGGCAGAGGCGGAGGCCTATGATTATCTGCCCAAGCCCTTTGACCTGCCGGACCTGATGAAGCGCACGGCGCGCGCGCTTGAAAGCCGGGCACGGCGGCCCATTCGCGAAGTCGAGGTGGAGCGGCCCGAGGAATTGCCGCTGATCGGGCGGACCACCGCGATGCAGGCGCTTTACCGGGTGGTGGCGCGGATCATGAATACCGATCTGCCGGTGATGATCTGTGGCGAGTCGGGCACGGGGAAATCGCTGATTGCCAAGGCGATCCATGATTTCTCAGACCGTCGCACGTTGCCTTTTGTCACGGTCACGCCGGGGGATTTGCGCGAGCTGGATGGGCCGTCGCGGATCATGGCGCGGGTCAAGGGGGGCACGATTGTGCTCGACGAGGTGACGGATCTGCCGCTTGAGGCGCAGGGCCGGGTGGTGCGGATGATGGATGCGCCGGGCGATCATGTGCCGCGGTTCATGGCCACAAGTCGGGTGCCGCCGGGGCAGGCGCTGGAAGAGGGGACCTTGCGCGAGGATCTTTATTATCGGCTGAGCGGTGCGGTGATCGACGTGCCAAGTTTGCGGGCACGGGTTGAGGATATTCCGCTGTTGGCGGAGCATTTTCTGGCGCGCGACGAGCGGGATGGACAACCCGCGCGGCATCTGTCGGAACAGGCGGCCGAGCTGATGCGCGCCTATAGCTGGCCGGGCAATGTGCGGCAGTTGGAGAATGCCGTGCGGCGAATCGGGTTGACCGCGATGGCAGAGGAAATCAGCCGGACCGAGGTTGAGGCGGTGCTGGGAAATCAGCCGCGCGCCGAGCCGGTGATGCGCGAGGGGCGGGGCGAAAGCCTGACAGCGTCGGTTGCGGGGCATTTGCGGCGGTATTTCGATCTGCATGGCGATGCCTTGCCGCCACCGGGGCTATATACTCGCGTTTTACGGGAAATCGAGCTGCCTTTGATCGAGATTGCCTTGGATGCTACGGCGGGCAATCAGGCGAAATGCGCCGATCTGCTTGGCATCAACCGCAATACGTTGCGCAAGAAGATCACCGATTTGGATATTAACGTGACACGCCGCCGCAAGTTGATGTAAAACTGCAACAGGGCTGTTGCTGGACGGGGGCTTGTGCCCTCTGACAGCCCATATGTTGCGGGGAAGCAGATGCAGCCCCACGAGGGAATGGGGGGTGTGCGTGGCAACGCAGACACGCGGGTTCAGGAGCAGACGATTGTCGTGGGAGGGTGTAAGCCGCCTACGCCGGTTGCAGCGTCTTCAGAATGGGGCGACGCTGAGCCTTGTGCTGTTGGGTCCTGTGCTGGCGCTTGCGACCTATCTTATGATGGGGCCGCTTGATCAGGGGGCCACGTCGAACGGGCTGCGGCTGGTTCTGCTCTGCGACATGATCTATGTGTTGATGGTGGCCGGGCTGGTCATGCAGCGCGTGGCGCGGATGGTGGCGGCGCGGCGCAGTCGCTCGGCGGGATCACGGCTGCACCTGCGGTTGACGGGGGTGTTTGCGCTGATGGCGCTGTTGCCCACGATTACCGTGGCGGTCTTTGCGACATTGTCGGTGAATATGGGCCTGGAGGCGTGGTTTTCCGAACGTGTGGGCCGGGTGGTGGACAGTTCCGTTGCGGCGGCGCAGGCCTATGAAGAGGAACATCGCCGCGATCTGGAGACGGATATTCGCGTGCTGGCGCGGGTGATCAATGCCACCAAACGCGCCGCCGTATTCATGACGGATGGGGATATTCGGCAAGTTCTGTCCTCTGGGCAGCGCGAGATTCAGCGGGGGCTGCGCGAGGCCTTTGTGATTGATGGCACGGGCGAGATCCGGGCCCGCGGTGAGCGGTCGTATCTGTTTGACTATGAGCGCCCGACGGCGGCGCAGATTTCCGAGGCGCAGGCCGAGGGCGTGGTGGTGATCCGGGATTGGGAGAATAACGAGTTTCGCGCGCTGATGCCGCTTGAGGCGTTGCCCGACCGGCTGCTTTACGTGAGCCGCACGGTGGATGGGGCCATTTTGAACCTGCTGGATGAGACCAAGGAAACCGCGAATTTCTACAAGCAGCGCGAGAGTGAGCGGGGGCGGGTTCTGTTTGAATTCGGGCTGCTCTATCTGGGGTTTGCCGTGATCCTGATTCTTGCGGCGATCTGGCTGGGCATGTGGTTTGCCGAGCGGCTGTCACAACCGGTTGGGCGGCTGACCTCTGCGGCGCAGCGTGTGGGCGAGGGGGATCTGGATACGCAGGTGCGCGAAGAGGAGGGCGACGACGAAATTGCGCAACTCAGCACCTATTTCAACCAGATGACGCGGCAATTGAAGGGGCAGCGTGAGGCGCTCTTGACCAATACGCAGCAGATCGAGCGACGGCGGCGGCTGTTTGACTCGGTGCTTGGGTCTGTGTCATCGGGCGTTGTGGGATTGGATGCGGAGGGGCGCGTGACCTTTGTCAACCGCGCTGCCGAGCGGTTGCTGGATTGGTCCGAGGATCAGCAATCGCTGGCACTGAATGCGGTGGTGCCGGAATTTGGTGCGCTGTTTGATCGGCTGCGCACGGTGCCGGGCGGATTTGTGCAAGAAGAAATCAAGGTGATGCGCGGCACGCGGCAGGAAAATTTGCTGGTGCGGATGTCGACCCGGATCAGCGAGGCGGGCACGCGCGAGGGCTATGTGGTGGCGTTTGACGATGTGACCGATCTTGTGAGCGCGCAGCGCATGGCCGCATGGGGGGATGTGGCGCGCCGGATTGCGCATGAAATCAAGAACCCGCTCACGCCCATTCAATTGAGCGCTGAGCGGATCAAGCGCAAGTTTGCCAAGCAGTTGCCGCCCGAAGAGGCGCAGAGCCTGGAGCAATTGACCGATGTGGTGGTGCGCCAGACCAATGATCTGCGTCGGATCGTCGATGAGTTTTCCAAGTTTGCGCGGATGCCAGAGCCGGTGACGCAGCAAGAGAGCCTGAGTCAGGTGTTGCGCGAGGTCGTGCTATTGCAAGAGACTGGGCAGCCGGGGGTTGTGTTCGACCTGCGGTTGGATACGGCACCGCTTAGGGCAGATATTGACGCGGCGATGATCGGGCAGGCCCTAACAAATTTGGTGAAGAACGCCGGGGAAGCGATTGAAACGCTTCAAGAAAAAGGAGCGCCAGACGGGCATCGCCCAACGATTCGGATCGAGAGCGGAATCGAGGAAGACCGCGCCGTGATCCGCATTTCCGACAATGGGATCGGGTTGCCGCAGGACCGCGCGCGGCTGTTCGAGCCTTATGTGACGACGCGCGACAAGGGCACGGGACTTGGCCTGCCCATCGTGAAGAAGATCATCGAAGAGCATGGCGGGACGCTTGTGCTGGTCGATGCCGAACCGTTCGAGGCGGGGGCACATGCAGGGGCGATGGCCGTGGTCAGCCTGCCGCTGGTTGTGCAAGACACTGTAGAGGCCAAATTGGCTGTTTGAGGGACCGATGAGTGATATTCTGATTGTCGATGACGAGCGTGATATTCGAGAGTTGATCTCGGATATTCTGGAGGATGAAGGCTATGCCACCCGTCGGGCGGGCAATTCTGACGAGGCGATGGCAGCGATTGCCGCAGAACAGCCTGGCCTCTTGATCCTCGATATCTGGCTCAAGGATAGCCATATGGACGGGATCGATATCCTCAAGACGGTCAAACGCGAATATCCGGATGTGCCGGTGGTGATCATCTCGGGCCATGGCAATATCGAAATCGCCGTCGCGGCGATCAAGCAGGGCGCCTATGACTTTATCGAAAAACCGTTCAACATTGACCAGTTGATGGTGGTGATCCGGCGCGGCATGGAAACCAGCCGGTTGCGGCGGGAAAATCAGGCGTTGAAGCGGCGGGAAACGGCACCGTCGGAGATGTTGGGCGAGGCTTCGGCGTTTCGGGCGCTGATGGGGCAATTGGACAAGGTGACGAAATCCAACGGCCGCGTCATGCTGTCGGGCCCTGCGGGGGCCGGCAAGGAATTGGCGGCGCGCTATATCCATGCCAATTCGGCGCGCGCTTCGGCACCGTTTGTCACCGTTGGCTGTGCCTCGATCGCGCCGGAGCGGATGGAAGAGGTGCTCTTTGGTCGCGAATCTGACGAGAGTGGCGTGGTGCCGGGCCTGTTGGAAGAGGCCAATGGCGGGGTGATCTATTTTGACGAGGTTGCGGATATGCCGATGGGCACGCAATCCAAGATTTTGCGGGTATTGGTGGATCAGACGTTTTTGCGGGTGGGGGGCAGCAGCAAGATTCAGGTGGATTTGCGGGTGATCTCTTCGACCAGCCGGGATCTGGAAGCGGAGATTGCCGCCGAGCGATTCCGGCGGGAGCTGTTTCATCGGCTGAATGTCGTGCCGATTGCGGTGCCGAGCCTCGAAGAGCGGCGCGAGGATATTCCGGCACTGGCAGAGCATTTCATTGCCATGTTCCACAAGACCCAAGGGCTCGCGCTGCGATCCCTGAGCGAGGAGGCGGCGGCGCTGTTGCAGACGATGCGCTGGCCGGGAAATGTGCGGCAGTTGCGCAATGTGATCGAGCGGGTGTTGATCTTGGGCGAAGGCAGCGGGCCGATTGCGGCGCGCGAATTGCCCAGCGAGAGCAGCGGGCCGGTTGACGAGGGGCGTGTGGTGTTGTCGGGGGCGATTGCCACCATGGCCCTGCGTGAGGCGCGCGAAGCGTTCGAACGGGAATATCTGCTGACACAGATCAACCGCTTTGGCGGCAATATCAGCCGCACGGCGGAGTTTGTGGGCATGGAGCGCAGCGCCTTGCATCGCAAGCTGAAATCCTTGGGCATTGTGACCGGGGCCAAGGGTTCGGGGCGCGGGGACGAGAATGAGGATTTTGAGGCATTCGGATAGAATGATCTGAGTGTTGCGCATGAATTGGAAAAATATTCGTATTTGAGCGGCGTTGTAGTATCTTGATGGGATGACATCCCGCTGACCGGACGATGCGTCTTATTCGCGCGCGAGGCTGCGAAATAGGGGCGGATGTCTTGTTGTTACGCTATGCCGGGCCTAGGTACGGCGTCAGAACATCAAGGGGAGATCACCATGTTTGACAGCTTTAGAAAACTGGGACTGGCGGCGGCGCTGGCTGTAGCACCGCTCACCGCGATGGCGCAATTGGGGCCGCTCACCAACCCGGAGGAGGTGACGCAGGCGCAGGCGACACAAGAGGCGATCGTGCTCGATATTCGCCCCGGTGACGCTTATGAGGCCGGGCATATTCCGGGGGCGATCCCGGCACCTTATGGGCTATTTCGCGGACCGGCCGACAATCCCGGACAAATCGTGCCCGAAGACAAGATGACCGAAGTTCTGCGCAGTCTGGGTGTGACGGCGGGACGGCCCATTGTGGTTGTGCATCAGGGCAGCGATCAGACCGATTTTGGCGCGGCAGCGCGGGTCTATTGGTCGCTCAAGTCGAGTGGGCTGACGGATCTGGCTATTCTCAACGGTGGTATGAACGCGTGGGAACAGGCGGGCAAACCGACCGCGACGGGTGCAGCAGGGGCAATCACCCCGAGCGATATCACTGTGACCTATGATCCGACCTGGACCGCCACGCGCGAGGATGTGAAGGCGATCATCGACGGCAAGGACAGCGCCGAATTGATCGACGCGCGCCCCGAAGCGTTCTGGAAGGGGGAAACCAAGCATGCCGCGGCCACCCAACCGGGCACCTTGCCGCAATCGCGGTATTTCACGCATGACCGTTGGTTCGGGAATGATGAGCCGTCGCTGATCAAGCCGGACCTGATCCGCGAGTTGGCAACGAAAAACGGGTTTGAGGCGGGGGACCGGCTGGTTTCTTTCTGCAACACCGGGCATTGGGCCGCGACCAACTGGTTCGCCCTGAGCGAAGTGGCGGGCATTGAAGGGGTGCGGATGTATCCCGAATCTATGGTCGGCTGGTCGAATGCGGGCTATGACATGGCCAATGTGCCGGGGCTGTTCCAGAATCTGCTGAACAAGATCACCGGCAAATACTGAAATAACACCTGATAGGAGCCCCGCGTGAGCCAAGCCGCTTCTGCCGCGATGTCGTCCTCACCCGGCGCTTTGTCGCGCCTCTTGGCTCTGGCCGCTGTGGCGGCGGTGGTTCTGGCGGTGGCCCTGTTCGCAGGGCCCCGCTATGGTCTTTTGCTGCTGATCGGGCTTGGCTTTGGTTTGGCGCTTGAAGGGTTTCGCTTTGGCTTTACCGGGCCATGGCGACGGATGATCCTTGAGCGGGATGCCTCGGGGTTGTTGGCACAGCTTATTTGCATTGCCCTTGTGGCAAGCGTTGCCTTTCCGCTTTTGGCGGCGAATGGGGCAGAGTTGAAGGGCGCGCATGCGCCGATTGGCGTGGCGATGATCGGCGGTGCCTTTGTCTTCGGCGCGGCGATGCAGATCGTTCTGGGCTGTGGATCGGGCACGCTGGTCAATGCCGGGAGCGGCAATGCCATCGGCGCGGTGGCGCTGCCATTCTTTGCCATTGGAAGTTTTGCTGGCGCCTATCACCTGACATGGTGGACCAATCTGGGCAGTCTACCGGTCGTCGCGCTGTCGGGCGGGCAGGGGTTGGCGATCACGCTGGTGGGTCTGGGCGCAGTCGCGGCCCTTGCCCTGATGGTGGGCAAGCCCGGCTCTTATCGCCTGCCTGCGCGGTATTGGGGGGCAATTCTGGCACTTGCGGGGCTGGCGATCCTGCATCTGGTGGTGGCGGGGCAACCTTGGGGCGTGGTTTACGGCTTGGGTCTTTGGGTGGCCAAGGTGGTGGTGGCCGTGGGGGGCGATCTGTCGGGATCGGCGTTCTGGTCGGCACCGGGCAATCAGGGGCAGGTGGCGGCAAGTGTGCTGACGGATGTGACCTCGCTGACCGATTTCGGATTGATCGGGGGGGCGGCGCTGATGGCGTGGTGGCGGGCCGGTCTCGCCTCGCCGGTGGGTGTTCTGCCTGCGCGGGCCTGGGCTGCGGTGATCATCGCGGGGCTGGTGCTGGGCTATAGTTCGCGGCTGGCGTTTGGTTGCAACATCGGTGCGTTTTTCAGCGGTATCGGCACCGGATCGGCGCATGGCTGGGTGTGGTTCATCGCGGCCTTTGCCGGGTCTTGGGTGGGCGTGCGGTTGCGGCCCTCTTTGGGGTTGGAGGCGCGCAAATGATCCGGGCGCATGTGACAGGTGCAGTGCTGGTGCTGATCGTCGCGATTGTGGCGTTTGATGCCGGGACGGCAGAGCCGCTCAATCCCTATACCGCGCCGCCGATGCTGGCGCTTGGCTCTGGCATGGCGGCGGCGGGGGCGCATTGCGCCGCACCGCCGCCGAAATAAACCCCGAGACAGTTAGCCCCCGAGAAAGCCCATCGGATCGACGCTGTCGAACCCGTCGCGCACCTCGAAATGCAGGGCTGGGGTGCCGGTGCGACGGATCTCGGCCAGCTTTTGGCCGCGTGTCACGCTATCGCCTTTCTTGACGGTCAGACCTTCGACATTGGAATAGACGGTCAAGAGCGAGCCTGCGTGTTTGACCACGATGATCGGGATGCCGTTGGTATCCTCGGTGATGGCGGCGACGGTGCCCGCATCAGCGGCCACGACCGGCGCGCCCGGAGCGGCGGAGATGTCGATGCCATCATTGCGGCCCTTGGCATATTCACGGATGATATCGCCCTTGACCGGGAAGGCCATGCGCGCGCTCGTGGTCTTGGTTTCGGTCTTGCCCAGATCGGGGGCGGCGATTTTCTCGACCGGCGCGGCCTTGGGGGTTGTGACCTCGTCGGGCAGCGGTTTGGAGGCGCTCGGCGGGGTCGGGGTGGGCGTGCCTGCGCCGGGGGGCGTGACGGCGACCACATCCGCCTCGTCAAAGGGTTCGGTTTTCTCGCCCGGAAGCGCCACCGGGATCAGCAGGAATTGTCCCTCGCGCACCGCGAAATCCGGGCCTAGCCCGTTCCAATCGGCCAAGCTGCGGATCGAGACATTGTAGAGCCGGGCGATGGAAAAGGCGGTTTCGCCGCGCTCGACCTTGTGGCGCACGGGTTCTGCGCCGACCTGCGCCGGGGCTGTGGCGGTGCCGGGCGTTGCGGGGGGCAAGGTGGTGGCGGTCACAGTCTGGGAATCCGCGCGGCGGATCGCGCCATCGGCGATGCTGCCGATGTCGACGCCCGAGGGCGATTGGATCGGGCCGCCCAAGGGTTCGGCGACGCGGCCGGGCAGGGCGATGATTTCGCCTTTGCGCAGGGGATCGCCGGTCTGCACGCCGTTGAAGCGGGCAATCTCTCCGGGGTCGGCCCCGATGCGGCGGGCAAGGCTGCCAACGGTATCGCCACGCTCGGCCACGGCGACCTGATAGCCGGGGTAAGAGATGATGCCGCGCGCATCCGGTTGTGGGCGCGGGGCGGTGGCATTACGTGCCGCCTCGGCGGTGCTGGGGGCATTGCCAAAAGCGCCGCGCATGTCGAGATCCAGCGGTTTATCACAGGCCGCCAGAGCGAAGGCCATCGTCGCCAGAAGCGGTGCGGAGCGGGAAAATTTACGCATCTCGATCATCCTCTTGAGTGGTCCCTTGTTGGCCGGGGCCTTGGGTTTACTGTTACTTTACGACGCCGTGGGTCACCGTATTCAGTTGTCATTGTGTTCAGTTGTCACCGTGTTCACCCATCGCGTCCCAGCCCCTCGACCAGAGGGACAAAGCGCACGGGGCGCAATTCGTCATAGTCAAACCCGGATTCGTGCCGGGTTACGCGGATCAGCCGCTGCACGGCATCGGACTGGCCCACGGGCACAACCATGATACCCCCGATCTTGAGCTGGGCCAATAGGGGGCCGGGCGGGTCTTCGGCGGCGGCCGTAACGATTATACGATCAAAGGGGGCCTGATCGGGCAAGCCAAAGCTGCCATCGGCGGTGAGCGCGGTGATATTTGTCAGATCGAGGGCGCGAAAAATCTCGGACGCCTCTGTGACCAGACGTTTATGACGGTCCACGGTGTAGACACGGCGGGCCAACTGGCTGAGGATCGCGGCCTGATAGCCCGATCCAGTGCCCACTTCGAGCACCTTGTCGCGGTTCGTGACCTTGAGGGCCTGCGTCATCAGCCCCACCACAGAGGGTTGGCTGATGGTTTGGCCACAGGCGATGGGCAGCGGCATATCCTCATAGGCGCGCTCTGCGAAGTAGCCCCGGATAAAGGGGCCACGGTCGATCTGCTCCATCGCGGTCAGAACCCGCGCATCGGTCACGCCCTTGGAGCGCAGGGCAAAGAGAAACTGCATTTTGCGTTCGGCGCTGCTGTGATCCTCGTCGTCGGTCATTCGATCGCCTTGAGCGCCTCCAGCGCGTCATGGGCGGTAAGATCCGCGCGCATCGGGGTGACGGATATATAGCCTTGCAGGTTCACATCGGCATCTGATCCGGGGCTGGTGGGCTCGTTCTGGGGCGCGCCCGTGACCCAGAGAAAGCGCCGACCGGATGGGGCGACATGCGGTTCGACGCCAAAGCCCATGTCCCGGCGGAACCCTTGGTGTGCGGCGCGGATACCCTTGACCCCGGAGGCAGGAAAGGGCGGAAAGTTGATGTTGTAGAAGATGCCGTAATCGTCACGTGTCCAGACGCCTTTATCCAGCAGGCGCTTTAATGTGGGCAGGCCGTGCACGCGCGCCGCCTCGAAGGTGTCGTCGAGATCGCGATTGGCGGGGCCGTAATATTGGCTGAGGGCCACGGCGGGCACGCCTTGCAACGCGGCCTCCATCGCGGCACCGACGGTGCCAGAATAGACGGCGTTTTCTGCGGCGTTGTTGCCGCGATTGACGCCCGAGAGCACGAGATCGGGGCGGGCGTCCTTCATCACGTCATGCAGACCTGCGAGAACGCAATCAGCGGGGCTGCCTTCGGCGGCGTAGCGACGCTCTGCCATTTTCGAGATCATCATCGGGCGCGTATAAGAGATGCAATGCCCGACGCCCGATTGTTCAAAGGCGGGGGCCACTGTCCAGACTTCGCCATCTGGACCGGCGAGCGCGTTGGCGATTTCGTCAAGGACAGCCAGACCGGGGGCGTTGATGCCGTCGTCATTGGTGATGAGAATACGCATGTGCCTGCCCTTTGTTTTTGTCTGGTCTCTGTCTAACGGGCGCGGGCGCGGGCGGCAAGCATGGGACGCCGGATCAGGACAAGGCCGCCATCAGGCGCGCTGCCTCGTCCCGCGGAGAGGCGAGACCCTCGCGGTCTTCACCGGGGTGAAAGCGGGCGCGGGTGGCGGTTGGCATGGGGGCCGGTGCCAAGATATGCACGCGCGGGCCGGTTTTGGCGGTTTCTGCCTGCCAAGAGCGCGCGAGCGCAATTTGTGAGGCTTTTGTTGCGCCATAGGCGCCATAGAATTTTTCGCCTGCGCGGGGATCTTCAAAAAACACAGCCTGACCGTCTGTGCCCAGAAGCGGCGCGATGAAAGGGATCAGGATGCCGGTGGCGGTGACGTTGCAGGCCACGGATTTGGCCCAATCCCCCTCAGAGAGATGCGCGACCGGGGTCAAGGGGGCGGCATGCACCGCGGCGTGAACCCATGTTGCAACAGCGCCCCAGCGGTCGTGGATCGAGCGGCACAGCTGCGCCATGGCTCCGGTATTGGTGATGTCCATTGGGGCCAGCGTCGCCTGACCACCTGCGGCCTGAATGCGGTCATCCAGTTCCTCAAGCGCGCCAGTGGTGCGGGCGACCGCGACGACGTGATGGGTTTTGGCCAAGGCTTCGGCCATGGCGGCCCCAAGGCCGCGCGAGGCGCCGGTGACAAGGGCGATCGGGAGGGGTGTGCTTGTGTCCATATAAGGGAAATCCCACCAGTTGCGGGGCAATTCAAGGGCAATCGCTTGACTTTCTCGCGCATGCAGCGAAAAAGTCGTGCCAGAGACATAACAGAGGGACGCGAACCATGCGCGATACAGTTTTGACCAAGGCCGTGATCGGTCACGACACAGTGCTCCGGAAGGTGGGGCTGGTTCTAGGCGGCTCTTTCCTGATTGCTGTGGCGGCACAGATCAGTGTGCCGTTCTATCCGGTGCCGCTCACACTTCAGACGCTGGCGATCCTGATGGTCGGGTTGACCTTTGGCTCGCGTCTGGGTGCGCTGACGCTGCTAGCCTATCTGGCTGAGGGCGCGATGGGCCTGCCGGTGTTTGCAGGTGGATTGAACGGTGTGGCGTTGATGGGGCCGACCGCCGGTTTCCTTTTTGGGTTTGTCGCCATGGCCTATCTGGCCGGTCTTGCGGTCGAGCGTGGTCTGGCGCGCGGCGTCGTATCCACGGCGCTCTGTGGCATGGGCATTTCGGCGCTGCTTTATATTCCGGGGCTTGCATGGCCTGCGGCGATGCTGGGCAAGAGCGCGGATGCGCTGTGGTCGGGGTGGATGGCACCCTTCCTGCTGGGCGATGCGGTCAAGGCTGTGATCGCGGCGATGATCGTGACCGGGGCAACCGTGCTGATCCGCGCGCGCAAGGGCTGAGCCGCGCGCCAAGCGTAAGACGTCAAAGAAACGCCGCCTCTGTAAAAGGGGCGGCGTTTTTCTTTGGGTGCATAGGATCAGGAGGCGGGCAGACTGAGGCGTTCGCTGCGGCCTGCGCGGGCGAGGATCACGACCCCTTCGCCAATGGCGGCGACGGTCGCGCTGCCAAGGTCTGTGCCAACCTCGACGGTGTGGACCGCGCCCCTTACGCGCAACAGCGCACGGGCATGGGACGGGCCGTGCAATGTGCCCAGCAGAACAAGCCCGGCATCGGGCAGAGCGCCGCGCAGGGTTGCGGCCTCTAATGTGGCGGGAGGAGTTTCTGTTTGATCTGTCACCCTGTGCCTCTTTCGTAAGATGCTTTGGGGGCATCTAGACAGGGCAGGGGGCAGGGAGAAGGGGGGCCTGCGCGCATCGGCAAGGAGTTGCCGCAATGCAGCATTTTACGCGCAATTATCCGCTCAGCCGGGTTTCAGGGCTGAGCGGAGCGGTGTTATTCGGCGGCTTTCAGCGCGAAGCCTTTTTCGATCATGTCGGAGGGGGCCACCGGGTATTCGCCCGAGAAGCAGGCATCGCAATATTGCGGGCATTTGGCATTACGCCCGCCGGCCTCGCCTACGGCGCGATAGAGACCGTCGAGCGAGATGAACTTGAGGCTGTCCACCTGCAAGTGATCGCGCATCTCATCCTCGGACATGGTGGCGGCGAGCAGTTTTTCCCGCTGCGGTGTGTCGACCCCGTAAAAGCACGGCCAAGCCGTGGGCGGCGACGCGATCCGGAAATGCACCTCGGCGGCACCGGCATCAAGGATCATCTCTTTGATCTTGCGGCTGGTGGTGCCGCGCACCACGCTGTCATCCACGAGGATGACGCGCTTGCCCTCGATCAGGGCGCGGTTGACGTTGAGTTTGAGGCGCACGCCCATGTTGCGGATCTGTTCGGTGGGTTCGATAAATGTCCGGCCCATGTACTGGTTTCGGATGATCCCCATTGCAAAGGGAATGCCCGATTCGTGGCTATAGCCGATGGCTGCAGGCGTGCCGCTATCGGGGACGGGGCAGACAAGATCGGCATCAACCGGGGCTTCACGCGCCAGTTCCACCCCGATTTGATGGCGGGTTTCATAAACAGAGCGGCCACCGATAATGGAATCGGGGCGCGAGAAATAGACATGCTCGAAGATACAGAAGCGCGAGGATTGGCGGCGGAAGGGAAAATGGCTTTCGACGCCGCTTTTGGCGGAAATCACCACCATTTCGCCGGGCTCGATCTCGCGTACGAAGGTGGCACCGATGATGTCGAGCGCGCAGGTTTCCGAACTGAGCACCCAGCCTTCGCCCAATTGACCCAAGACCAGCGGGCGCACGCCCAAGGGATCGCGCACGCCGATCAGTTTGGAGCGGGTCATGGCGACCACGGAAAACGCCCCCTCGACCCGGCGCAGCGCATCTTCCATCCGTTCGGGGATGTTGCGCTGCAGCGAGCGGGCCATGAGGTGAATGATACATTCCGTGTCCGAACCGGACTGAAAGATCGAGCCGCGTTCGATCAGTTCCTTGCGCAGCGCGATGGCGTTGGTGATGTTGCCATTATGGGCAATCGCCGCACCGCCCATGGAAAACTCGCCAAAGAAGGGCTGCACATCGCGGATGGCGGCCCCTTTGGCCCCGGCGGTGGAGTAGCGCACATGGCCGATAGCCAGCGGGCCGGGCAGGGTTTCCATCAGCGATTGGCTGGTGAAGTTGTCGCGCACATAGCCAAAGCGGCGCACGGAATTGAAACCTTGGTCGGGGCAATGGCTGACAATGCCGCCAGCCTCTTGGCCACGATGTTGCAGGGCATGCAGGCCGAGGGCTACGAAATTGGCCGCGTCGGTCAGACCGATCACGCCAAATATTCCGCATTCCTCCTTCAGCTTGTCATCGTCGAAGGGGTGGGCGGGGGGCATATGTTTGGGCAAAGCGGGCAGCTCCGAATCCATGGATATCGCTTGGGCGTGTCATACGCGCTCAGGCGACGCATGTCACGAAACTATCACAGATAACGTGGGGATGCGATGGGGGCCGCCGCGTCAGAACCGGGAAAGAATAACGCCGGTTCCCACCAAGAGGGCGGCGGTGAGCCGTGTCCAGGAGAGATCGCGCGCCGCGATGCCAAAGGCACCGATGTAATCGAGCACCATGGACCCCACCATTTGGCCAAGAATGAGCGCTGCCGTGGTGGTGAGCACGCCCAGAACCGGCACGCTCCAGAGGGAGGCCCAGACAAAGAAGGCCCCAAGCAGGCCCCCTAGCAAAAGCCAGCGTGGCGCTAGGGCCGCGCGACCAAAAGCGGCGCTATCCCCCGAGAGCGCCACCAAGAGCACCAGTGCCACAAAGCCAACGCCAAAAGAGACAGCCGCCGCCGCGACCGAGCTTTCGATGCTGCGTCCGAGGGCCGAATTGAGCGGAGCCTGAATGGCCACGGCAAGCCCGGCCACGGCCATGAAGAAAAGGGCGAGAACGGGGCTCTGCGGGAGCATGGGTTACTGCGGTGCCTCGCATTTGGCGATCAGCTGTTCGTATTGCCGGGTGATCCAGCCCAAGGCCTCATCGGGGTTGCGGTCTTCGATCTTGCCGGTCAGTTGCGAGAAGACACGGGCCGAGCGGCTATCGTCGATGATCTGGATGGATTGCGAGGATATCACCGTCTGATAGACGAAATAGGCGATGGCAATCAGCAGTACGCCGCGCGCCACGCCAAAGACAAAGCCAAGCCCCTGATCCAATCCGCCCAGAACCGAGCGTTGCACCAGCGACGAAAAGAGCGGTGTGATCAGAGAGGCAATGATCAGCCCCACGGCAAAGACCACCGCGAAGGCCCCGATCATCGAAAGTTCGCAGCTATCGGCGATGAATTCGCCGATTACGGGGATTTCCTTGACCAGCGGTTCCACCTGCGGGGCGAAGATAAAGGCGAGAATGCCCGCCACAACCCAGCCTGCGATGGCCAGAGATTCGCGCACAAAGCCGCGCGAATAGGCGAGCAGTGCCGAGAGCACGATGAACAGCGCTACGACGCCGTCGATGATGGTAAAACCTTCCATATGCCTCTTCCTGTCTCGATAGACGCCTAACCCGCGCCGAAAATGTCACCCACGAATGTGGTCAGATCGCCCATATGGGTAAGTTTGAGACCACTGTCGCCCGTCGTCTTGCCACCCGACGGGGTAATCGCGGCTGTGAAACCAAGTTTTTGCGCCTCTTTCAACCTGTTTTCGGTCTGGCCCACCGGACGCAGCGCGCCAGAGAGGCTGATTTCGCCGAAAACTACGGTTTCTGCGGGGAGGGCGGTATCCTCACGCGCGCTCAAAAGAGCGGCGGCAACGGCCAAATCGGCGGCGGGTTCGCTGATCTTGAGACCACCGGCGACGTTGAGATAGACATCAAGCCCTGCAAAGGGGATGCCGCAGCGCGCCTCGAGCACGGCGAGAATCATCGCAAGCCGCGCGCCGTCCCATCCCACAACCGCGCGGCGCGGTTGGGCATGCGGGGTGGGGGCAACAAGCGCCTGCATCTCGACAAGCAGGGGGCGCGTGCCCTCGATGCCGGAAAACACGACCGAGCCGGGGGTGGGCGCGCCGCGCCCCGAGAGAAAGAGGGCAGAGGGGTTGGCAACCTCGGCCAGCCCTGCGCCCGTCATCTCGAACACGCCAATCTCGTCCGCCGGGCCAAAGCGGTTCTTGACCGACCGCAGGATACGGAATTGATGGCCGCGCTCGCCCTCGAAATAGAGCACGCAATCGACCATGTGTTCGACCACGCGGGGGCCAGCGATCTGGCCGTCCTTGGTGACATGGCCGACAAGGATCACGGAGGTGCCAAAGCGTTTGGCAAAGCTGGTCAGTTCATGGGCGGCGGCGCGCACCTGGCTGACGCTGCCGGGGGCGGCCTCGACCGTGTCGGACCAGACGGTCTGGATCGAGTCGATGATCACGAGATCCGGCTTTTCGGATTCCATCGTGGTCAGGATGTCGCGCAGCGATGTGGCGGCGGCAAGTTTGATAGGGGCCTCGCCCAAGCCCAAGCGCTGCGCCCGCATGCGGACCTGCGCGCTGGCCTCTTCGCCGGAGATGTAGAAGGTTTTGAGGCCCGCGCCCGCAAAGCGCGCGGCGGCCTGCAAGAGCAGTGTGGATTTGCCGATCCCCGGATCGCCGCCCACCAGAATGGCACTGGAGGGTACAAGGCCGCCGCCCAAAACGCGGTCTAATTCGCCGATGCCAGAGAGGGTGCGGGGCGGCGGCGCCTCTTCGGTTGAAAGATCGGTGAGGATGAGGGGCGTGCCGCGTTTGCCGCCCAGCGTTTTGCCTTTGGGGCCGGTCGAAAGCGGCGCTTCCTCGATAATGCTGTTCCATTCGCCGCAGGCGTCGCAACGCCCCGACCAGCGGTTGTGAACCGCGCCGCAGGCCGTGCAGGTGAAGGTGCCGGGTTTTGCCATACCCGCCTGATGCCCCAAGCGGCGGGCGCGGTCAAATGCGAAACCTCGGAGATGGTTATTCGGCGGCCTTTTGGGTGATGTCGATCACGGTGCCGTCATGGCGCAACATATCCTCAAGCCCCAGTTCTGGCAGCACGTCACGCAGGTCGTCGCGCAGGCGTTGCAATTGGCTTGCGGCGACGCTTTCCTCTAGCTCGACCTCGTGGGACCAGTGTTTGAGTTCGCGGGTGATTTGCTTGGCCTGATCGAGCCGGGCATTGAAGGCCTCGACCTCTTGCTGGCGCTGCGTGAGGAAGTTTCGGGCGCGGGCGATACGGTCGTCGGAATAGACCTGCGCCAATTCCCGGCTGATATGGGACATTTGCGCCGCGACCTCTAAAAGGTCCGGTTCCAGCGTGCCCAGATCAGGGTGGTCACGCAAGTAGGCGAGGCGTTCGCGCACCGCGTCGAATTCGGACGAGAGGCGGAATAGACCGGCGCGATCCGCCGCATGGGCCGCGTGATAGGCGCGGGCCACGTCCTGCATGCCGATGTTGAACCGCCGGTGCGAGGTTTCCAACGCCATGATGCGGGCATTGGCAGGCAGAAAGACGCAGAGCAGCACCGCCAGAACGGTCAGGCCGATCTGGGTGATCTGGCCTGCGTTATCGTAGAGCGTGCCGCCAAAGGCGACGCTGAACTGGAGCCAAGGCAAAGCCCCGATGATGGCGGCGATGGTCGCGGCGCTGAGACAAAGAGCGCAGAGCAGAAAGGTGATAAAGGCCAGACGTTGCAAAATGGAATGGGTTAAGAGTGCAGCAGATTTCAAAGTGGCGGTCATGACTTCCCCCCGAAAGTTCATCTCCAATATCGGCAAGTTTACGCCGATTGCCCAAAAGGCATAGCGTTAAATCCATCACCCCGGAGTCAAGTTTAGCGGAGTGTGGCGTGACTGCCCCGCAATTGTTGCGTGAAATCAGACAGTATCCGGAGAGTTGGGGGGATTGTGCCGGTGCCTGAGGCTGATCGCGAGAGAGGCGAGGATGCAGGCGGTAAAGAGGTAGAGACCCCAGGCCACCTCGACCCGCGCGAGACCGACACCTTTGACCACGATGATGTAGAGCGCGATGAGGAAAATATCGGCCATGGCGAGTTTGCCCAAGAGATGCAGCGCGGGTAGGGCGCGCGGCGAGAGAAGACCAAAATCGAGAAGGGTCAAGCCGATGGTCTTGAGATAGGGGGCGAAGAGGGCAAAGACCGTGACCAGAAGGGCCAAGTAGACATCGCTCTGCCAGAGCGCTTGCAGGCCGGAGATGATGCTGATTTCGGAGAGACCAAAGAGCGGTAGGTCAATCCCTGCGCGCAAGAGGGGCGCGAACCACGCGAGGGGGAAAAGCGCAAGAAGTGCAAGATTTCCGTATCGCAGGGCTGCGTTCACCGCACCGCCTCGATCGGTCCCTCGGCGCGGCCGTGGATGAACTGGTCAAGGTAGGGATCGCCGGAATGGTCCATCTCGGACACGGGGCCGGTCCATTTGATCACGCCGTCATGCAGCATGGCGACATTGTCGGCGATGGCGCGCACAGATGTCATATCGTGGGTGATGGTCATGGCGGTGGCGCCCATTTCGGTAACGATTTCGCGGATCAGGTCGTTGATCACGCCCGCCATGATGGGATCGAGGCCGGTGGTGGGCTCGTCAAAGAAGATGATCTCGGGTTCGGCGGCGATGGCGCGGGCGAGGCCCACACGCTTTTGCATGCCACCCGAAAGCTCGGCGGGGAATTTATCGGCGACATCGGGTTTTAGGCCGACGCGGCGCAGTTTCTCGATGGCAATGTCGCGTGCCTCGGGCAGGGGACGTTTGAGGGAGCCGCGCAGCAAACGGAAGGCGACGTTTTGCCAGACGGGCAGCGAGTCAAAGAGCGCGCCGCCCTGAAAGAGCATGCCGAAGCGGGCGAGAAAAGCGTCGCGGTCGCCCTTGGTCACGTCTTGGCCGTCGAGAGTGATGGTGCCGCTGTCGGGGCGGATGAGGCCGAGAATACATTTCAGCGCCACGGATTTGCCGGTGCCTGAGCCGCCGATGATGACAAGCGAGGTGGCAGAGGGAATAGTCAGATCAACGCCGCGCAGGACGCGGTTGGAACCAAAGGCTTTGTGGACGTTGTGAAGCTCTATCATGACGCGAAAAACAGTTCTGTCAGGAGGTAGTTGGAGGCGAGGATCAGCACGCTTGCCGCCACAACCGCCGATTTGGTGGCGCGGCCCACGCCCTGCGCGCCGCGGCCCGAGTTCATGCCATAGTAGCAGCCCATCAGCGCCACGATAAAGCCGAAGGCCGCGCCCTTGATGAGGCCCGACACCACATCCCAGGTTTCCAGAAAATCAATCGTGTTGTGCAGATAGGTGGCGGCGGAGAAATCGAGCCGCCCCACGCCCACAAGAAACCCGCCCATGATGCCCAGCACGTCGCCCACGCCCACAAGAACCGGAACGGCCAGCGTCGCGGCCAGAACGCGGGGCAGGGTGAGGTATTTCATCGGGTTGGTGGAGAGGGTGGTGAGCGCGTCGATCTGCTCTGTCACCTTCATCGTGCCAATCTCGGCGGCGATGGAGGAGGCGACGCGCGCGGCCACCATGAGGCCGCCCAGAACGGGGCCAAGTTCACGGGTGAGGCCGATGGCGACAATCGAGGGCACCACGGTTTCAGCGTTGAAGCGCGCGCCGCCCGCGTAAATCTGAAGCGCCAGCGCGCCGCCGGTAAAGAGCGCGGTCATGCCCACCACCGGCAGCGAGAGCCAGCCGATCTGCACCAGCGCGTGCAGGAATTCGCGAAAGTAGAAGGGCGGGCGCGCCAATTGGCTGATCGTATCCGCCGCAAAGAGCGCGATGCGCCCGATGGCGGCCAGACCTGCCAGCACGGTGCGGCCAATAGAGGCCAGAAAACCAAGAATAAAACTCATCCGCCGATATAGCGCCGCGTATAGCGCGCCCCCAGTGAGGTCAGGATTTCATAACCGATGGTGCCTGCGTTATCGGCCAGTGTGTCGATGGTCTGATGTGGCCCGATAAGTTGCAGGCTGGCGGGATCGTGGCCGAGATCGGTGATGTCGACGCAGATCAGATCCATGGAGATGCGGCCCGCGATGGGGCAGGGGGTGTCATCCGCCCAAAGGCTGGTCTTGGGCCCCATGGCCCGCAGGATGCCATCGGCATAGCCTGCCGCAACGGTGGCGATGCGGGTGGGGCGGGTGGCGGTGAAGCTGTTGGCATAGCCCACCGTTTCGCCGGGCAAAAGATCGCGGCACTGGATCACGGGGATGTCGAGGGTGACAACGGGGTGTGCTGCGTCGAACGGACGCCCGCCGTAAACGCCGATGCCGGGACGGGCGAGATCAAAATGATAGGCTGCATCAAGCAGGATGCCGCCGGTATTGGCAAAGCTGCGCGGCACGTCGAGCCCATCTGTCATCTCGCGGAAGGTGGCAAGTTGTTGCGGATTCATGGCGTGATCGGGTTCATCGGCGCAGGCGAGGTGCGACATGATGAGGGTTGGATTTTGCGCGAGCGCAATCTGGCGCAGGGCGGCCCATTCGGCAGGCTCCATGCCCAGACGGTTCATGCCGCTATCAAGCTGGATACCAAACGGATGCCCCGGCAAAGCCTCTGCATGGCGGATCATCTGATCGAGGGAATTGATCATCGGAATGAGCTTATGCGCGCGGAGCATCTCGGCATCGCCGGGCATATGGCCGGAAAACACATAGATTGCCGGGACCGCGCCCAGCATCTCGCGCAAGGGTGCGCCCTCTTCGGCGACGGCGACGAAGAAATGCCGCGCGCCGGCGCGCGCGAGGGTTGGGGCCACGCGGGCGGCACCAAGGCCATAGGCATCAGCCTTGACCACGGCAGCGGTTTCGCTGGTGTTCATAGCATCCAGCGCGCGCCAGTTGGCCACGATGGCGTCTAGGTCGATGGTCAGGGTTGCGGTGCTCATGGGGCGGGTTTTGACAGGATGGGCGGGGGCGTCAAGGGGAAAGGCATGGACACCTCCGGATCACAGGAAAACCGGCCCGCACCCAAGAGGGAGCAGGCGATAAAACGCTTGGGGAAAGGCGCGCCGAGTGGATCAGAACCAGCTCTGAACGCCGCGTGCCGCCCCGGATATATCCCGTCCTACACCATCAATCGTGGCGCATCCGGCCAGCGACGCGAGAAGGGCGAGCGCAATCAGTTTTCGCATGGGTTTGCCTGTCATTTGCCTGTGTCTGCTGCGATTTTTTATTATTAGTCTTGTAACCACCATACCTCGGGGAGGAATCCAATGCCATCCCCATAGATCGGCAGCCGGTCTGAAGGGTATGTCAACTGTGACTTATGCGCAATACGACCCACGCTATATTGATGGATCGGGATCACGTAACGCCCTGCTGTCAGCACCCGGTCAAGCGCGCGGGTGGCGGCGACAAACTCGGTGCGGTCACGGGCGGTCAGCATGGCGCGGATCATCGCCTCGGCGGCGGGGGATTTCATGCCCATCAAGTTACGGCTGCCGGGTTGGTCGGCATACTCGGCCCCCCAATAGAAGGTCTGTTCATTGCCGGGGCTGAGCGAGAGCGAGCGGCGCATCATGGTGAGGTCAAAATCAAACTGGGCCTCACGCTCGGCATATTGCGCCTTATCGGTCATCTCGAGCTTGAGGGTGATGCCCAGACGTTCAAGCGCGCGGGCGTAGATATCCATCATGGCGCTGGCCTGTGCCATGAGGCCATCCTGTTGCAGGAGCACGGTGAGGGTGAGCGGTTGGCCCGCTGCGTTGACAAGCTGCCCATTCTCGACCCGCCAGCCTGCCTCTTGCAGGAGGTCGGCGGCGCGGCGCAGATTGCCACGGTTGCGCGCGGTGCCATCGCCCACTGGCAGGCTGTACCCCTCTAGCGTGCCGGGCGGGAGCGTATCGGCGAAAGGGTCCAGCAGGGCGCGCACGCGGCCCGTCGCGGCGCCATGATCCATGCCGAGTTCCGAGCCCGAGAAATAAGAGGTGATGCGCGGCTGTCGCCCGCCAGTGAGGGTGTCGTTGATATACTCGAAGTTGAAGGCGGTGATCAGCGCCTCGCGCACGCGCCAATCATCCAGCGGCGCACGGCGGGTGTTCATCACAAAGCCGGTCATGCCCGAAGGTTTGCCATGGGGGATTTCGCTTAAGGTAATGTCGCCGCGCTGAACGGCGGGGAAATCATATTGGCTGGCCCAGGCCTCGGCGTTGAATTCGCGCACATAGCTGACCAGCCCCGCCTTGAACGCCTCTTTCAGCACGGTGTCATCGCCGTAGAATTCGATGCGGATTTCGTCGAAATTATGGGTGCCGCGCCGCAGGGGTAGGGCGCGGCCCCAATAGTCTGGGTTGCGCTTCAGGGTGACGTGGCGATTGACCTCGTAATCGTTGACCACATAGGGGCCGGTGCCGATGGGGATGTCCTCGATCCCGGCTTCTGTGATGTCGCGCCCCTGCCATTGCGATTTTTGCAGGATCGGGCGCAGGCCGGCCAGAAGCGCCAATTCGCGATCCTCTTCGGAGAAGGTCAGGCGCACGGAGCGCGGGCCGGTTTGCGCGATGCTGGCGACCTTGGTCCAGAAGCCGCGATAGCGCGGGTGGCCTGCGGTGCCCAAAGTCTCGTAGGACCAGATCACATCCTCGATGGTCACGGGCGCGCCATCGGAGAATCGGGCCTCGGGGCGCAGAGTGAATTCGACCCATGTGCGGTCTTCATCCGTCTCGACCGATTCGGCCAAAAGGCCATAAAGTGTGAAGGGCTCATCCCAAGAGCGGCCCATCAGCGTCTCATGGGTGAGGTCAGCCAATTGCCAAGGCGGGGTGCCGCGCAGGATGAAGGGGTTGAGCGAATCAAAGCCGCCGACATTGCCGGTGACGACCCGGCCCCCCTTGGGCGCGTCGGGGTTGGCATAGGGCAGGGACACAAAATCAGGTGGCAGCGCCGGGGCACTATACATAGCTATGCCATGCGCGGGGGCGGCAAGCCCCGGACCACCCGCCCAGACCAAGAGCATCGCGGTCAGTCCGGCCCGGATATGGCGGAATAAATCTGATCTCATTTCAGCGACAATCCCTTGATGCCCTTGTTTCCTTGGGTCGGACCCTAAAGAGGGATTCAAGGCTTTTCAAACTTTTAGCTTGGACTGCGGCGCAGGATTGCTTATAAAGGGGGCACTGCTCGATAGGTTTCTTGCCTGTATGAAACCTGCCTCAATAACTTAACGCCCGCTTCGTGCGGGCGTTTTTTTTGCGCCTGTCTGGCAGGCAGTATGGCTATTCCCCGTGCAATTTGCAGATGCAGCATATATGCTGCGCACGCAATGTTTATTGGGAGAAACCGCATGACTGTTAAAGGCAAGACCGCCGTCATTACCGGCTCGAATTCCGGCATCGGACTTGGCATCGCCGAAGAACTGGCGCGGGCCGGGGTCAATGTGGTGCTCAACTCTTTTACCGATTCGGAAGAGGATCATGCGCTGGCCGCGAGAATCGCCAAGGAGACGGGTGTTGAGGTGCGCTATATTCAGGCGGATATGTCCAAGGGCGATCAATGCCGGGCGCTGATCGAAAAGGCGGGGCGTTGCGATATTCTGGTCAACAACGCCGGTATTCAGCATGTCGCGCCGATTGACGCGTTTCCGAGCGAGAAATGGGACGCGATCATCGCGATCAATCTGAATTCCGCGTTTCACACCACGGCCGCTGCGCTGCCGATGATGCGCAAGGCGGGGTGGGGCCGGGTGATCAATATCGCAAGTGCCCATGGTCTGACCGCGAGCCCCTATAAATCTGCCTATGTGGCGGCCAAACATGGCATCGTGGGCCTGACCAAGGTTACGGCGCTGGAAACCGCGAAAGAGCCGATCACCGCCAATGCGATCTGTCCGGGCTATGTGCTGACGCCGCTGGTCGAGGCGCAGATCCCCGATACGATGGAGAAATACGGTATGGGGCGGGAAGAGGTGATCGAGAAGGTCATGTTGGAGCGGCAACCGTCCAAGGAATTCGCCACGACCGAGCAGTTGGGCGGCACGGCGCTGTTTCTATGCTCGGATGCGGCGGCGCAGATCACCGGCACCACGATCAGTGTTGATGGGGGATGGACCGCGCTCTGAGAGGAGAGGCCGGGGGCGCGGCCCCCGGACCCCCGAGGTATTTTGGGCCAGATGAAACAAAGTCTGGCGCTCTGTTGCATGACAGGGCCGCATGGGATGGCGCGCGGGATGTCTGGGGCAAATGCCCCCTAATCCTCTGATTTTTTGCGCATTTCCTCGGATTTCTTCTGATCCGGATAGACCAGACCGGCGGAAATCACCAGTTTGGCGGCGTCTTCGATGCTCATATCCAGTTCGATCACATCCTCGCGCGGGAAATAGAGCAGAAAGCCTGAGGTGGGGTTGGGCGTGGTCGGGACGAAGACGCTGAGCACCGCGCCGTCGGTCCGGGCCTTTTGGTTGATCTCGCCGCGCGCCTCGGTCGAGATAAAGCCGATGGCCCAGATCCCCTTGCGCGGATATTCGACCAAACAGGCCTTTTCGAAGCTGCGTTCGGATTGGGCAAAGACCGTTTCGGCAATCTGTTTGACGCCAGAATAGATCGAGCGCACCACCGGCATACGGTTCACAAGAGATTCCGCGAAGAGGATCAGGGACCGCCCGATCAGCCCCTTGGCCACCCAGCCCACGAGCACGGTGAAGATCAGAAAGATGATCACCCCGACACCGCGCAGGTTGATGCCGATATATTGTTCGGGCTGATACTGTGCGGGGATGAGCGGCAGGACAAACCCATCGACCCAGCCGATCAATGTCCACATCAACCAGACGGTCAGGCCCACAGGGGCAATGACCACAAGCCCGGTGAGAAAGGACGCGCGCAGGCCGCCGAAGCGTTTTGGTTTGCGCGGCGGAGGGGGCAGATCGTCAAAGGGAGTGTTCATCACGGTTCCATCCTGCGGATCACGCGGATATCTAGGCACAATAGACCCCGCTCACAATGGGGCATAGGGCCCTGTTGGCGACGTCGCTCAAAATACCTGAGCGGGGCTTGTATAGGGGCCAGAGGGCAGGTATACGCGCGCCACTGTAACCCGCAGGCATGGGCGGGCTGTTGGGGGAGACATCCCCAACCGTCCACCGGTTGAAGCATCCGCTTCTCTTCCCGTGCCGAGGCGAAAACCGGAAAAGGAACTTTGTAATGGCTCTTCCCGAGTTCACGATGCGTCAGTTGTTGGAAGCTGGCGTTCACTTTGGTCACCAGACGCAGCGTTGGAATCCCCGCATGGGCGAATTCATTTATGGCGCGCGCAATGGCATCCATATCATGGACCTCACCCAGACCGTGCCGCTGCTTGATGCCGCGCTGCATGCAATCCGTGAGACCGTGGCCAAGAACGGCCGCATCCTGTTTGTCGGCACCAAGCGTCAGGCCGCACAGCCGATCGCCGAAGCCGCAGAGAAATGCGCCCAGTATTACATGAACCACCGTTGGCTGGGTGGCACGCTGACCAACTGGCAGACCGTGTCCAAGTCGATCCAGCGTCTGAAGCAGATCGACGAGATGATGGAGCATGGGGCAGAGGGCCTGACCAAGAAAGAGCGTCTGGGCATCGAGCGCGACCAGATCAAGCTTCAGGCCAGCCTGGGCGGGATCCGCGAAATGGGCGGCGTGCCGGACATGTTGTTCGTGATCGACGTCAAGAAAGAGGCGCTTGCCGTGGCCGAAGCCAACAAGCTGGGCATTCCGGTTGTGGGCATCGTGGACACCAATTGCTCGCCTGCGGGCATTGATTACATCATCCCCGGCAACGATGACGCCGCACGTGCCATTGCGCTTTATTGCGATCTGGTCAGCCGTGCTGCGCTTGACGGTATGTCGGCACAGTTGGGTGCTGCGGGCGTTGACATGGGCGCGTTGGAAAACCTGCCGGTCGAAGAAGCGCTGGCCGAAGCCGAGAGCTGAGGCACCGTCATCAAACTGACATGGGGGCAGGGGTATTCCCGCCCCCAATCCCGAGACCGAATTTGAGGAGAGCCGAGATGGCGATCACTGCTGCAATGGTAAAAGAACTGCGCGAGAGCACAGGCGCAGGCATGATGGACGCAAAGAAAGCGTTGACTGAGACAGATGGCGATATGGAAGCGGCGGTTGACTGGCTGCGCACCAAGGGTCTGGCCAAGGCCGCCAAGAAATCCGGGCGCACCGCTGCCGAGGGTCTGGTTGCCGTCAAGGTTGCGAATGGCGTTGGTGTCGCGGTTGAGATCAATTCCGAAACCGATTTCGTCGCAAAGAACGCGGATTTTCAGGGCATGGTTGCCTCGATCGCGGAGGCTGCCGTTGACGTGGCTGACGTGGACGCGCTGAAGGCTGCAACCGTGAACGGTAAGGCTGTTGCCGATCTCGTGACCGACAAGATCGCGACCATTGGCGAGAACATGGCGCTGCGCCGCATGGCCCGCGTTGAGGGTGACGGCGTGGTGGCCTATGTCCACAATGCCGCCGCTGAGGGCATGGGCAAGATTGGCGTTCTCGTGGCGTTCAAGGGCGATGAGAGCTTTGCCCGTCAGGTGGCCATGCATGTTGCCGCGACCAACCCCGCCGCGTTGAACGAGGCGGTTCTGGACCCGGCGATTGTTGAAAAAGAGCGTCAGGTGCAGATCGACATCGCGCGCGAATCCGGCAAGCCGGACGCGGTGATCGAAAAGATGATCGTGGGCCGGATGGCCAAGTTCATGGCAGAAGTCACGTTGATGGGTCAGGCGTTTGTGATGAACCCCGATCTGACGGTCGAGGCCGCGGCCAAGGAAGCCGGCACCGAGATCTCCGCATTCGTGCGGTTGGAAGTCGGCGAAGGCATCGAGAAGAAAGAAGAGGACTTTGCCGCAGAGGTGGCCAAGGTCGCTCAGGGCTGATCCGCCCGACTGATCACTCAGACAGGGCGTCCCGGTGGGGCGCCCTTTTTTATTTTCTGCGCTTTGGGCCTGAGGTCTAAATGAAAAAACGGTGCCTTCCTTGCGGAAGGCACCGTTTCTTGACCGGCGCGTCTATTGGGGATGAAACACCGATCAGGTAGCGCCGACCGTCAGTCCCGATAAATAAGAACCAACGGCCGACATCCGGATTAGCCGGAGTGAGAAACACCGCCTGTCAATTGATCAAACGATCCTGCCCACATTTGTTCCCAGGCAAAATAGCCACCACTCACGGAACGATCTGATCATGCTACGTAACGTCAACTTGCGAAAGTAAGGAAATCCATACCATCGCTTACAGGCTTCATTTTATTGACTATTTTTCAATAAAAAAGATCTGGTTCTGGAATGCCGCCTTGAGCACCGCCTGTGCCGTGGTTTCAACAGACAGCGCCTGTCGCGCGAGGCGCAGGTGCTTTTCAACGGTGGCCGGGGTCAGGCCCATGATGGTGGCGGTGTCTTGGATCGTCTTGCCGTCGCCAACCCAGCCCAACACTTGGCGCTGTCGTAGGGTCAGGGCGCGGCCCGGTGCGCAATAGGGCAGCGAGAGAATGCGCAGATGTGCGACATTGTTGAGGGCAAGGATCTGCTCGCCGCACCGTTCCCAGAGGTCGTCCACCTCTGACTGAGTTACGCCCTTTCGCGCCGTGAGGGCAATCGCGCCTTTGGTGCGCGGGCTGAACGATTTGAAACTGATGGAATAGCCTGCCGTCACACCATGGGCATGGTTGAACTCGACGACCCGGCGTTCCTGGGGGGTGAGGGTGCCGCTGTCGGTCATGTGGCGCAGCACAGACCAAGAGCAGGCGCCTTCATTTTCAAGCGCCCAACGCACCATGGGCGCGTTGAAATAGAGACCTTCACCCACAAAGACATTCGTGTAGCAGGGATCGTGATTTGTCAGCATTAGGAAATCGTCGGGATCGCCGAGCGATGTTGCGGTGCGATACCGTGTGTAGCCATAGATCAGCCGGTCAAAGCCATACTCTGCCATGAACTGGGTATGATGATCCCACAGTTCCTCAATCGTGGCGGCATTGAGCAGGGTGTTGACCCTCGCGGCTTCGATCATCCGGCACGCTCCAGATGGCCGAGCATCGCATCAAGCGCCAGAACATAGCCTTGCGCGCCAAAGCCGCAGATCACCCCAACGGCGACGCGGGCAATGTAGGACTGATGGCGAAACGCCTCGCGCGCATGCACATTCGACAGATGCAGTTCGATGGTCGGAATGGCGACCGAACTGATGGCATCCATCAGCGCCACAGAGGTATGGGTATAGGCACCGGCGTTCAGAATGATGCCGTCATAGGTGCCACGTGCCGCGTGAATCTGATCGAGCAGCGCGCCTTCGTGATTGCTCTGGAAAAAAGCAAGAGTGACGCCGCGCCGACGGGCGGCATCCTGACACATGGTTTCGATATCAGCGAGGGTTGTGTGCCCGTAAACCTCGGGCTGTCGTGTGCCCAAAAGATTAAGATTGGGTCCGTTCAGAAAGAGAAGTGCGGTCATGGTAAAACTCCTGCAATCTTCTCTTAAACCGCGAATCCGTTCCGAGTCGAGGCCTGCGTGGTCGTACCGCGCGCATCTGCAGGGTGATGTGTATTCTGATCACTGTTGTTGCAAGGAGTCTCACATCAAAAGGAAGGTGTAAGGTGTGGTTTTTAAGTGATTTACAGCGAAAGCTGTGTGCCGTGACGCGGTTTTCGTGATCTATATTAATTACATAATACTGATTATGCGAATTAAGGATATAGACCTTCAGGACCGGCTGCACCGGTTCATCACCACCTGCATGCGTTGGTCGGGGCATGAGAAATGCCCCAACAAAGGATCCTTACACGGTGCTTCGATCACGCGCAGGCTGAGCCATGTGGCGACACCGGCAAAGACCACCCCGCCAAGCGCCTGACCCAAAAGAACCCCCGGCGCGCCCCAGATCATCCCGAAGGCCACCGCAAAGGGCCAAATCCCCAGCGTGTTGCGCGCCCAGTTGATCCATGTCGAATAGCCCGGATGGCCAAGGTTGTTGAACGAGGCATTGGCAATGAAGATCGCCCCGTTGAAAAAGGACGCAAGCGCCAGCGGGCCTAGGTAGAGGTAGAGCAAGCTGCGCATCTGTCCGGTGGCGTCAAAAAGATCAGCAATCGGCCCGCGAAGCACAAAGAGCAGCGCCGACATCGTGAGCACGTAGAGAGCCAGAAACTTGAGCCCGTCAAAGAAGGTCTCTTGCACCCGGTCCAGCCGCCCTGCCCCAAAATTCTGGCCAAAAATCGGCCCGATGGCCCCAGAGAGCGCCAGAACCACCGAAAAAACAACGGGCACCAGCCGATTGATCACCGCCATACCGGCCACAGCATCTGCGCCATATTTGGCCATTTCCCGCGTCACGATCGCGGCACCGACGGGGGTTGCGACGGTTGCCAGCATCGCGGGCGCGGCAATCTTGATCGCGCCGCCGCAATCGCGCGCCACGCAGGCGAAATGTGGTTTGGCAAAGGCCTGATAGCGCGAGATGGCATAGCCCAAGGCCAATGCCATGGTCGCGATACGCGCAAAAACCGTTGCCACTGCCGCTCCTTCGAGGCCCATGTTGAGGCTGAAGATCAGGATGGGATCAAGCACAAGGTTAACACCAGCGCCCAAGAGCGCGGGATACATCGCCCCACGCGCATCGCCATAGGCACGCAACACTGCCACGGCAACCATCGAGAGGCCCGAAACAAAGGTAGAGGGCAGAATGATCCACAGATAGGTCGCCGCCATGTCGCGCATCGCGCCGTCTGCGCCCACCAATCCGAGGATTTCATTGACAAAAGGCAAGGCCAAAAGGGGCACAAGCAGACCCACCGCCACAGCAAATACCGCCGTTGCGCTGGCTGCTTCGCGCGCGGCGGCGCGGTCTTTGCGTCCTTCAGCCTGTGCAACAAGCGCCCCTGCGGCGATGGAGAGGCCGATGTTGATGGCGCTTGCAAAGAACATGATCGTGCTGGCATAGCCTGCGGCGGCCGCCAATTCCTCGCGGCCGAGCATGGCAATGAACAAAATATCAATAAGATCAACGGCAAAGATAGCCATCAAGCCGATGCTTGAGGTGAAGGACATCACCGAGATATGCCGAAAAAGATTGCCTTGGGTAAAGCTGCCGCCGGTGTCGGTGAGGGCCATGTTCTGCTCCTGTTAACTTACCGGTGACCACATATACCCTAAGCAAAGGGGTGCAATTGGCACGCGTTCAACACTTAGTGTGCAAATCTGCTCAGCCGCGGTCCGCCACCGCATGAACCAGCCGCGCGCCGGTCTCGTAATAGAGCGATTTGAGGGTGACGAACTGCTCTGCATGGCTTTCGACCACGGGAACAGGAAGGCCGCTGTGATCGCCAGACAAGAGCGCCAGCGCGGCGGCACGGCCAAAGACGGTGCCGGGGCCGATGCCCCGCCCGGAATAGCCAAAGATCGCCAGAGCGCCCGGCCCCATGCGCTGAATCCGGGGCAAATGGTCGTGGGTCATGGCGATGCGACCGGCCCATGCGTGTTGAATTTCCACACCAGACAGACGCGGGAAAAGCTGTGTCAGCTTGCGCCGCGCCCAATTGGCATGAACGGTCACATCCCCCCCCATGCCCCCCAGTATAACGCGCCCTGCCCCGTCGCGGCGCACGGACGTCATCACGAGGCCCGTATCCCAGCACCCCTCGCCACCTGCCAGAATATCGCCCGCCAGATTGTCGCCGATGGGGGCAGTCGCCAGCTGGAAATACTCGACTATCGGCACATCGGGGCGCGAGACATGGGTGACGGGGCGGTGATAGGCATTGGTGGCGATCAGCAGATGCCGCGCCCGGAGTTTGCCGCCGGGGGTGGTGATGATCCACTGGCCGCTGCGATGTTCGGCGGCGGTGACAGGGGTTTGCTCGCAGATCAAGGCGCCTGCGTCATGGGCGGCGCGGGCCAAGCCGCGCGCATAGGAAAGCGGCTGAATCGTGCCCGCGCGCGCATCGTGCAATGCGCCATAAAACCTATCCGTGCCCGTGCGTTGCGCGGTGCTGTTCATGTCAATCAGGCGCACGGGCGCGCCGCGTGCGGCCAATTGCGCGTGGCGCGATTGCAGGTCTGCCATCGCCTTGGGCGCGTGGGCCAGATGCAGGGTGCCGTTGCGGGTGGCCTCGCAGGCGATGCCATGCTGTGCGATCAGGTCAAAGACCAGCGATGGGGCCTCGGCGAGAACCGCGTTAAGATGTTCGCCCGGCCCAGGCCCGAGGATTTTGCACACATCATCGGGTGGCAGCCAAAGCCCGGCGTTGACAAGGCCCACGTTGCGGCCAGAGCCGCCCTCGCCCACGGTTTCGGCCTCGAGCACGGCGACATCAGCCCCCTGCCCGGCTGCATGCAGCGCCGCCGACAGGCCCGTAAACCCCGCGCCGATGATGGCCAGATCCACCATGCGTTCACCGCGCAGGGGCTGTGCGGTGTAGGTTTCAGCGGCACTTGCGCGCCAGAGGTTGCCAAGCCCCGGCATGGATCAGAAGAAGGCCTGAAGCCCGGTCTGTGCCCGGCCAAGGATCAGGGCATGCACATCATGCGTGCCCTCGTAGGTGTTGACCGTTTCAAGGTTGACCATGTGGCGGATGACCTGAAACTCTTCGGAAATGCCGTTGCCGCCGTGCATATCGCGGGCGTGACGGGCTATTTCGAGCGCCTTGCCGCAATTGTTGCGCTTGATCATCGAGATCATTTCAGGGGCGGCATTGGCCTCGTCCATCAGGCGACCGACGCGCAGCGCCGCTTGCAGGCCGAGGGTGATTTCGGTTTGCATATTGGCCAGTTTCAGCTGAAAAAGCTGGGTTTGCGCCAAGGGGCGGTTGAACTGCTTGCGATCGAGCCCGTATTGCCGAGAGGCGTGCCAGCAGAATTCGGCGGACCCCATAACGCCCCATGCGATGCCATAGCGGGCGCGGTTGAGACATCCAAAGGGGCCTTTAAGCCCTTGAACATTCGGCAAAAGAGCGGATTCCGGCACCTCGACGTTATCCATCACGATCTCGCCGGTGACAGAGGCGCGCAAGGAGAGTTTGCCGCCCACTTTGGGCGCGCTGAGACCCTTCATGCCCTTTTCGAGGATGAAGCCACGGATTTTGCCGTCATGCGCCTCGGATTTGGCCCAGACAACAAAGACATCCGCGATGGGGCTGTTGGAAATCCACATCTTGCTGCCGGTCAGGCGATAGCCGCCCGTTGTGCGCATGGCGCGGGTTTTCATGCCGGCAGGATCGCTGCCCGCATCCGGCTCTGTCAGGCCGAAGCAGCCGATCAGATCACCACTGGCCAGACCGGGCAGATATTTGCGCCGCTGTTCCTCGGAGCCATAGGCATAGATCGGATACATCACGAGCGAGGATTGCACGCTCATCATCGACCGATAGCCCGAGTCCACCCGCTCGATTTCACGGGCGACAAGGCCATAGGTGACATAGTTGGCACCCAGCCCGCCGTATTCCTCGGGGATGGTGGTGCCCAAGAGGCCCATTTGGCCCATTTCCTTGAAGATATCGGGGTCAACGCGCTCTTCGCGGTAGGCGGCGATGACGTGCGGTTGCAAAACTTCCTGCGCAAAGGTGCGGGCGCTTGCCGCGATCATACGCTCTTCTTCGGAGAGTTGATCATTGAGGCGAAAGGGATCGGCCCAATCAAAACTGTTGAGATCTGGGGCATCCTTGGCGCGCAGGGTTGGAGTATTGGCGTTCATGGCGGGCTCCTGTCACTTAATTTGCGAGTTGGGCACAGGTTACACTGGCAAAACGCCGATGAATAACGATAAATTCACATAGACGTATGAGTAAACCGCAAGAATGACCCTGCCCCGCCGCTTTCTTCCGTCGATTGCCTCGTTGCGTGCGCTAGAGGCGCTGGACCGTTTGGGCAGCGCCACAGCGGCGGCGGCGGAACTGTCGCAAACGCAAAGTGCGGTCAGCAGGCAATTGAAAACATTGGAGGATCAACTTGGCGTGGGGTTGGTCGTGCGGCAAGGGCGTGGTATTTACCTGACGCCGGAAGCTGCCGATTATGCCGATAAAATCCGGGGCGCGCTGCAACAGATTGCGCAAGCGTCGCTCAAGCTAACGACGGATCCGGCGGGCGGGAGTCTGAGCCTTGCGATTCTGCCGACATTCGGGATGCGCTGGCTGGTGCCGCGATTGGCCGAGTTTGCGCGGCTTTATCCCGAAGTGACGATCAACCTGTCAACACGGCTGAAGCCGTTTAACTTTGTCACGGAACCCTTTGATGCAGCCATACATTTTGGCAAGCACGATTGGTTGGGCACCGAAGCGCTCCGGCTGCGGACCGAGCGTGTGGTGGCGGTGGCAACGCCAGAATTCTTGGCAGCGCATGCGCCAATCGAACGCGCGGCAGACCTGATGCGCCTGCCGCTCTTGCAGATTGAGACGCGCCCCGGTGCCTGGCCTGCGTGGTTCGAAGCGCAGGGCGTGACCGGGGCCAAGGTGAGCGGCACCATCTATGACCAATTTTCAACCATCACGCAGGCGGCGTTGCATGGTTTGGGGGTCGCTCTTTTGCCGGATTATCTGGCAGAGCAGGATCTGGCGACGGGCCGATTTAGATCAGCTTGGGGGGACAAGACGCTGATTTCCGGGGCTTACTATCTTGTTTGGCCCGTCCAGAATGCGCGCGATCCGGCGCTCTGCAAGTTCCGCGATTGGCTGGCGGGACAGGCCGAGGATGAAGACCTGCTGCCGCGCTGACGGGGATCAGCCCAAGGCATAGCCCGCGCCGCGCACGGTGCGCAGCGGATCATCGCCGCCGTGCTGGCACAGCGCCTTGCGCAGCCGCCCGATATGGACATCGACGGTGCGGGTGTCGACATAGATGTCACGGCCCCAGACGCGATCAAGAAGTTGCTCGCGCGACCAGACGCGGCCCGGTTTTTCCATGAAGGTCGACAGCAGGCGAAATTCCGTAGGGCCGAGTTTCAACGGCTTTTCACAGCGGGTCACGCGGTGGGTTTCGGCATCAAGCACGATATCGAGATATTCCAGCCGTTCGCCCACTGTAGCGGGGCGGGTGCGGCGCAGTTGGGCGCGCACACGTGCCATCAGTTCGACCAGCGAATAGGGTTTGATCACATAGTCATCGGCCCCGGTTTCCAATCCGCGCACGCGGTCCACCTCTTCAGAGCGGGCCGAGAGCATGATGATCGGGATGCCGCGCGTTTCCGAGCGGGTCTTGAGCTGGCGACAGACCTCGATGCCCGACACATTCGGCATCATCCAATCCAGAACGATGATGTCGGGGGGCATTTCCGCCACCATCAACAGCGCCTCTTCACCATTGCTGGCGGTCAGAACATGAAAGCCGTCGGCCTGGAGATTATAGCCCAACACTTCGCGCTGTGCCGGTTCATCCTCGACCAAGAGGACGGTGGGTTGATCAGCAGACATCGGCGGCTCCTCGTGTTAGTGGCTGCCCTTGGGCGCAAGGCTGGGGTCAACCGAGGTCGTATCGCTTTTGGGGCGCGGATCATCGGGGAACTGGCCCGAGACAAGGTAGATCACCTGTTCAGCGATAGAGGTGACAAGATCGCCCATGCGTTCGGTGTTCTTGGCGATGAAATGCAGATGCATGCAGGGCGTGATGTTGCGCGGATCTTCCATCATGAAGGTCAGGAATTCGCGGAAGATCGCGTTATACATCTGATCGACATCGAGGTCGCGGCGGATCACCTCATGGGCGAGGTCCATGTCGCGCTGGATATAAGCGTCGAGCACGTCTTTCAGCATTTCTTCGACCTCGCGGGCCATGCGCCGCAGGGCCGAGGGCGAGCCGTTGACAGCCGCCATCTGGCTGAGGACCGAGGTGCGTTTTGCCATGTTCTTGGCATAGTCACCGATGCGTTCAAGGCTGGCGGAAATCTTGATCACGGTCAGGACAACCCGCAGATCGCGCGCGGCGGGCGACCGCAGCGCCAGCACGCGGGCGGCCTCTTCGTTGATCTGCTCTTCGAGCGCGTCAATCGCCTTGTCGCGGCCGCGCACCTCTTCTGCCAGTTCGTCATCGCGGGTTTCAAGCGAGCGAGCGGCGTCGGAGATTGCGCGTTCGACCATGCCGCCCATCTTCATGATATGGGCCTGAATGGTCTCGAGGTCGCGGTCGAAGGATGAGACGATGTGCTGATGGTCAGACATGGAGCGTTCCTTAGCCAATGCGCCCGGTGATGTAGCTTTCGGTGCGCTCATCCTTGGGGTTGGTGAAAATCTGGCCGGTATCGCCGAATTCGACGAGATGACCGAGGTGGAAGAAGGCCGTTTTCTGGCTGACGCGCGCGGCCTGCTGCATCGAGTGGGTGACGATCACCACAGAAAACTCTTGCCGCAATTCGTCGATCAATTCCTCGACCTGCGCCGTGGCGATGGGATCGAGCGCCGAGCAGGGTTCGTCCATCAACAGAACCTCGGGCGAGGTGGCAACGGCACGGGCGATGCACAGACGCTGTTGCTGGCCGCCCGAAAGGCCGGTGCCGGGCTGATCGAGCCGGTCCTTGGCCTCGTTCCAGAGAGCGGCGCGGCGCAGGGATTTTTCGACGATTTCGTCGAGATCTGCCTTGGTGCGGGCAAGCCCGTGGATGCGCGGGCCATACGCCACGTTGTCATAGATCGACTTGGGGAACGGGTTGGGTTTCTGAAACACCATGCCCACCTTGGCGCGCAATTGCACCGGATCGACCTTTTTGTCGTAGATGTCTTCGCCGTCGATGCGGATGTCCCCCTCGACGCGGCAGATGTCGATTGTGTCGTTCATCCGGTTGATGCAGCGCAGGAATGTGGATTTTCCACAGCCCGACGGGCCGATAAAGGCGGTCACGGTCTTGTCCAGGATATCGACATCCACGTCCTTGATGGCATGCGTCGCGCCATAATAAACCTGCACCTTGCGCGCGGCGATCTTGATATCGTTATTGGTCACTGTCGTCTCCGCGAATTTTGGGGCGTCATACATGGGTCTATACCTTTGTTTACCAGCGGCGTTCAAACCGTCTGCGCAGCAGGATGGCGGCGATGTTCATGATCACGAGGAAGACGAGCAACACGATGATGGCCCCGGATGCGCGTTCCACAAAGGCCGGGTCGCCACGCTGCGTCCAGTTATAGACCTGCACGGGCAGTGCGGCGGCGGGGTCAAAGAACCCTTCGGGCGGGCCTGCGGGATATTCGCGCACAAAGGCAACCATACCGATCAGCAGCAGGGGTGCTGTTTCGCCAAGCGCCTGCGCCAGACCGATGATCGCGCCGGTAAGGATGCCGGGCATGGCCAAGGGCAGGACATGGTGAAAGATCGCCTGCATCTTGGACGCGCCCACACCGAGGGCTGCATCGCGGATCGAGGGCGGCACAGATTTCAGCGCCGCACGGGTGGCGATGATGATGGTGGGCAGGGTCATCAGCGTGAGCACGAGACCGCCCACGATGGGGGCCGATTGCGGCAGGCCTACCATATTGATGAAGATCGCCAGACCCAGGATACCGAATACGATGGACGGCACGGCGGCGAGGTTCGAGATATTCACCTCGATCAGGTCGGTCCAGCGGTTCTTGGGCGCGAATTCCTCAAGATAGATCGACGCCGCGACACCCAAGGGCAGTGACAGGACCAGCACAATCAGCATCATATAGGCCGAGCCGATGATCGCCACGCCCAGACCGGCGGCTTCGGGGCGGGTGTCAGAGGCATCGGGCGCGGTGAAGAAGGCCCAGTTGAATTTGGTCGTAAGGATGCCTGCGTCTTTGAGCTGTTGGGCAAGCTGCAATTGCTCGGGCGAGACATTGCGGTCGAGTGCCGCGCTTTCCATGGTCACGCGGCCTTTGAAGAACCCGTCGATGCGGCCTGCGGCCAGCAGATCGAAGGGCACGGTTTCGCCGATCCTGTCCGGGTTGGCCAAAACAAAGTCGCGCAAGGTGGCGGGGGCCTCTTTCGAGATCAACTCGCCGGCGGCCTTGGCATTCGCGACATCCGAGGTGACACCGGTCCGCTCGATCGCGGCGACCATTGCCGCCTCGATCAGCGGGGTATAGCCGAAGGTCGAGACCTTGGCGATGTCGTCGGGATTGCGGTTGCCGTTTTTGTCAAGTTTTGCGGGGTCCAGATAGACCTCAAGCTCGACATAGGTCTGCTGAAAAGACGATAGGCCACTGGCAAGGATCGAGGTCAGCAAGCCGACCAAGGAAAGAACACCGATGGTGACGGCGACAAGCCCCATCATGCGGAACCGCGCCTCTTTGGCATTGCGTTGCTTGGTGCGGGCATCCTGCGTCAGCAAAGACCCTTTGCGCGGTGCCGGAACAGCGTCTGAGGCGGTGAAATCGGTCATTCGTACTGCTCCCGGTATTTGCGCACGATCACAAGGGCGATGACATTCAGCCCAAGCGTGAAGACAAAAAGCGTAAGGCCGAGGGCGAAGGCGACCAGCGTTTCAGGGCTGGCGAATTCGGTATCGCCGGTCAACTGGCTTACGATCTTGACGGTGATGGTTGTCATGGCTTCGAACGGGTTGAGGCCAAGTTTGGCGGCGGCCCCTGCCCCCATGACCACGATCATGGTCTCGCCAATAGCGCGGGAGGCGGCCAAGAGGATGGCCCCGACCACACCGGGCAACGCGGCGGGCAGGATCACCTGCTTGATGGTTTCGGATTTGGTAGCGCCAAGGCCATAAGAGCCATCGCGCATGGATTGCGGCACGGCGTTGATGATGTCATCCGAGAGCGACGACACGAACGGGATGAGCATGATCCCCATGACCAGACCGGCCGTCAGCACCGAAGAGGACGAGGTGCCAAGGCCCAGTGGCGAGGCGATATAATCGCGCAGGAACGGGCCCACGGTGATCAGCGCAAAGAGGCCATAGACGATGGTCGGGATACCGGCGAGAACCTCGATGGCCGGTTTGGCAAAGGCGCGCAGCGGCTTGCTGGCATATTCCGCCAGATAGATCGCAATCATCAATCCCAGAGGCACCGCCACCAGCAGTGCCAGAAAACTGACATAGAGCGTGCCCCACAAGAGCGGCAGGATGCCCAGATCAGACCCGCCCCGGAATTGCGGGTTCCACACGGTCGAAAAGAAGAAATCGCGCGCCGGATACATCTTGAAGAAATTGATGGTCTCAAAGAGCAGCGATGCGACAATACCCGCAGTGGTGAGGATCGCCACCAGCGAGGCACCGATCAAAAGCGCCAGCACAAAGGTTTCAGAGGCGTTGCGCGCGCGTTGATCGGGATGCACCCGCGACCAAGACCACACCAGCAGGCCAAGCGACAGCCCCAGCACCGCTAGGGTCATCAGAAAGTTCCCGGCATTTTGCGATTTGCGCAGCTCCTTGGCCGCCTCGAACACAGGCACCGGCACATCCGAGCCAAGCGCCACGCCGACAGTGCCAAGCCGGTTGCGAATGTCGGTGAAATCCGCGCGCATTGCGCCCAGATCGTCCTCGGACATCTCGCCTGCGGCCATCAGGGCATCAAGCCCGCCCGCAATCCGGCGCACATCGGCCATGACAAGGCTCTTGGCGCCGCCTTCGGGGATCACACTGTCGGGGATCATGCCCGCGACACGCCCCTCAATCATCAGGGGCTGCAAAAAGAGCCAAGCGAGCATCAGCAATAGCGCCGGGACTGCCGTATAAAGCGCGACCGCCTGACCATAATAGTTCGGCAGCGAGTGCAGTTTCTTGCCCGTGGTCTTGGAGGTTGCATAGGCGCGTGCGCGCCCCAAGAAAAAGCCCAGCCCACACAGGCCGAGCACGATCAGGGTGATATAGCCGGTACTCATCTGCTCTCCGCCAAAAAGGGAGGGATGGCGCGGATGCGCCACCCCTCAGAGGTCTTGGTCTTAGTTCAGCACGCCCATGGGCACGCGGTTGGCAACCATTTCCTGCGTCTTGGCAAGCTCGGGGTCAGACACGAGGCCATAGGCCGAGAGCGGGCCATCGGGGCCTGAGATTTCGTCGGACACGAAGAACTCGATATATTCCTGCATGCCGGGGATCACATCGAGATGCGCGTTCTTGACGTAGAAGAACAGCGGACGCGACACCGGATATTCACCCGAAGCGATCGATTCGACCGAGGGAACAACGCCGCCCATGGTGGCAACCTGAAGTTTGTCGGTGTTGTTCTGGTAGAACGAGAGGCCAAAGACGCCGATACCGTTCTTGTTGGCATCCACACGGGCCAGCGTTTCGGTATAGTCGCCGTCGATGTCGATGGACACGCCATCGGTGCGCAGCGCCATACATGCCTTTTCAGCGGCTTTCTCGTCGCCGCCATTGGCCGCGAGGTGCAGATCATAGGTGCCGTTTTCTTCGCAACCGGCGATGATCACCTTTTCGTCGAACACTTCGCGGGTGCCGTGCTTGGTGCCGGGCACGAAGGCGAGGATTTCGTCGCCGGGCAGATCGGCGCGAACATCGGACCATACCTTGTTGGTGTTGTCGGCCAGAGCGCCATCCTTGGACACCTGAGCCGCCAGAGCCGCGTGCCAATCGGCCGGGGTAAAGGCATAGGCCGGGCCGTTAATGTCAGAGGCAAACACGATGCCGTCATAACCGATGCGGACTTCCATGATCTCGGTCACGCCATTCTGGGCGCAGAGGTCGATGTCGGATTGTTTGATGCGCGAAGAGGAGTTGGCGATGTCGATGGTGTTTTCACCCACGCCTTCGCACAACTTCTTGCGGCCAGCGCCCGAACCACCGGATTCCACGACCGGGGTTGGGAAATCAAAGTTTTCGCCAAACGCTTCGGCGACGATGGCGGCATAGGGCAGCACGGTCGAGGAGCCAGCGATCTGGATGTTGTCACGGGCCGCAGCAGTGCCAGCGGCGAGGGCCGTCAGGGCCAGGGCGGAAACGGTGGATTTGAACAGCATGAGTTGCTCCTGAGTTCGGTTTCACGGGACGCCCAGGCAGGGGCGACCTCGGGATCACCACTAGGTGAGAACCACAACGCTTTTGTTACACTTATGTAACGGTTTTATGACACGCGGAGAAGTTGGTGGTTCTGGGCGATTTTTTCGCGGTCGAGGCGGGCGTGCTCAGGCCTCTTGGCGATCCCATTGCGGCAGAATCACTGAAAATTCGGCACCCTCCCCAAGGGTCGAGGAGATTCGCAGCCGTCCACGGTGACGATTGACAATATGCTTGACGATGGCGAGGCCAAGGCCCGTGCCCCCCATCTCGCGCGAGCGGTGGGTGTCGACGCGGTAGAAACGCTCGGTCAGCCGGGGGATATGCAGCGGCTCGATTCCGGGCCCCTGATCACGCACCCGCGCCAGAATGGCCGGCGCACGCAGGGTGGCATCGCGCGCAATACGTTCCAGCGTGATGGTGATATGGTTGCCTGTACCGCCATATTTGATCGCGTTTTCAATCAGGTTGGTAAAGACCTGCTGCAACTGGTCATCATTGCCGCGCACGATCATGCCGTCGGGCGCCTCAAAGGTAATCTCGCAGGCACGATCACGCGCCAAGGGGCGCAAGGCATGCAGAACCGAGCCGATCACCTGACCCAAGTTGACCTCTTCGCGCGGGCGCACGCGCTCTTCGCTCTCTACCCGGCTGAGGGACAGAAGATCGCGCACTAGGCGCTCCATCCGGGCCGCTTCGGACTGCATGATCCCAAGGAATCGGTCGATGGCGGCCTGATCGTGGCGCGCAGGCCCTTGCAGGGTCTCGATGAACCCCATGAGCGCGGTGAGCGGCGTGCGCAGTTCATGGCTGACATTGGCCACGAAATCGCGCCGCATCTGGGCGGCATGTTCGCGCTCGGTCAGGTCCTCGAAACACACGAGCGTGCCGCGCGCATCCAGCGTTTCGACATAGCCCACATGCACCTGAAAGCTGCTGTCACGCCCCGCCTCGGATGTTTGATAGGTGATCTTGCGCGGCTGTCGGTCGCGCAGGCTGGCCTCTATTGCCTCGAGCACATCGGGCTGTCGGAGCGCGGTCAAGAGATGTCGCCCCTCAAGCCCCTGCCCAAAATGATCGCGCGCGCCTTGATTGGCGGCGATGATGCGATCATCCGGCCCCACCAGAATGGCCGCCAGCGGAATACCTGCCAGAACCGTGGCCAGACCCTGCATCGCCCGTCAGAGCGCCACAAGCCCGGTGCGATACCGGCGCATATTCTGTTGGTAATGCAGCGCTGTGGCGCGCAGCGTGGCAATCGCGGCGGCGTCCAGACTGCGCACCACCCGGCCCGGCGCGCCCATCACAAGGCTGCCTTCGGGAATTTCTTTGCCTTCGGTGATCAAGGCCCCTGCGCCGATCAGGCTGTTGCGCCCGATGCGCGCACCATTAAGCACCGTGGCCCCCATGCCGATCAGCACGTTTTCTTCCAAAATACAGCCATGCAGCATCGCCTTGTGCCCGATGGTGCAGCCCGGCCCGATGACGAGCGGATAGCCCATATCGGTGTGCATCACGCAGTTTTCCTGCACATTGCTGCCCGCACCCACGCGGATTTCCTCGTTATCACCGCGCAGGGTGCAGCCGAACCAGACCGAGGCCAAATCCTCGATCACCACTTTGCCAATCAGATTGGCATCGGGGGCGATCCAGCTGTCTTCGGCAATCTGCGGCGCGTGGCCGTCGAGCGTATAGATCGTCATTGCATCTCCTCGAATTCAGTTTGCAGCGCGCGCACATGTGCGGTTAGCCCAGGTTGCTGACTGCGGCGCAGGCGCGTGGCCTCGATGATCGTTTTGAGCCGCGCCTCGGTGGCGTCCAGATCTTCATTGACCAGCACGAAATCATAGCCGTCCCAATGGCTGATTTCGTCCCAGCTTTTCTCCATCCGTTTGGCGATGACATCGGGCGCATCCTGTCCGCGCGTTTCCAGCCTGCGGTGCAATTCGCGGATCGAGGGCGGCAAAAGAAAGATCGAGAGCGTATGCGCGCCCAAGGCCGAGTTACGGATTTGCTGCGCGCCCTGCCAATCAATATCAAACAGCACGTCACGCCCTGCGTCGATGGCGGCCTGAACCGGGCCCCGTGGGCTGCCGTAGAAATTGCCAAACACATGCGCATGTTCCAGCATGTCGCCGGCGGCTACATCCTGTTTGAACTGCGGCTGCGACATGAAGTGATAATCTTGACCGTCCACCTCTCCGGGGCGCGGCGCGCGGGTCGTGGCCGAAACCGAAAAGGCAATCGTCGGGTCCCAGTCACGCAATCGCCGTGATAGCGTGGACTTGCCCGCGCCGGACGGCGAGGAAAGAATGATCAAGAGGCCCCTGCGGTTGCTCATGCTGTCCCTTGTCCTTCTTCTTGGTGCAAATACTCAAATCCTGCGCGGGCCGCGCGTGCCTCATTCGACATTTTGCACCTGTTCGCGCATCTGGTCGATCACCGTCTTGAGGCTGAGCCCGATCTCGGTCAGGCCGCTATGCTGCGCCTTGGAGCAGAGCGTATTGGCCTCTCGGTTGAACTCTTGGCTGAGAAAGTCGATCTTGCGGCCCACGGGCGCGCCGGACTCAAGCAGGGTAAGGGCGGCCCGCACATGGGCGCGCAGGCGGTCCAATTCTTCGGTCACGTCGAGCTTGACCGCGAGCAGTGCCAATTCCTGTGCCAGACGTGCGGGATCGAGATCGGTGGCGCTGTCCCGTAGGCGGGCCAAGGCCGTTTGGTGCGCGCGGGCGATGTCGGCGCTACGCTGGGCGAGCAGGTCTTGGGCCGCTTGCGTCAGGCGGGCGATCTCATCCAGTTGCGCGTGCAGAATCTGCGCCAGAGCCGCCCCTTCGGCGGCGCGCATGGCAAGAAAATCGGTGAGCAGCGGTTCGAAATCCGCAAGAAGTGCGGCGCAGAGCGCGGTGCTGTCACTCTCGCCGGTGCCAGCTTCGAGCACGCCGCGCAGCGTCAGGATGTCGGCAGCGGTGGCCGGGGCGAGCGACAGGCCAGAGGACATGGCGCGATCCTCGACGAGGGCCATGGCGCGCAGCACATCCTCGAGCCGGTCCGGGTTGACCGCCACTTGGCCGCTGGCATCCGCACTGTTGAGCCGCAGGGTGAGCGAGACATTGCCCCGCGCCAGCACCTGCCCCAGCCGCGCCCGGAGCGCGGGGTCCAATCCCTCGATCCAGTCGGGCACGCGCAGGCGCAGGTCGAGCCCTTTGCCATTCACGCTGCGCAAGTCCCATGTCCAGTCATGGCCCGGAATGGCCCCTTTGGCAGTGGCGAAAGCGGTCATCGACTGGATCATCGGCGGTCGTCCTTGGGGCTTGCGGCGTTGCCCCGTCCTAGTGCGTGACCCGGCGGCTGGCAAGTCCCCGGTGGCCTGCCCCACCGCCCCGAGAGGTTAACCAATCCCCGCGATTTTTAGATAAATTCCCAAAAACTTGTGGCAGTCTTGGTCCAACGTGCGGTGCCTCAGGTGCTGCGCAAGGTTCATCAGGCAGGCTGTCGTTGCAGGGCTTGATCGGCAGGGTGCAAGGCAGGGTGCAAAGGAGTGGCTCATGCAGGATGACAGAACCATCTCGTGTTTTCCGGGGGTCACAGCCGTTGACCGGCTGCACGCCGCCGACTTGCAGGCGCTTCACAGCTATTGGGCGGGGCTTTGCGAGGGGGCCGAGGTGCCGCGCCGCTCAGACATCAACCCGCGCCATATTGGCGGGCTGCTGTCCAACGCCTTTATCGTCGAACGCATCGCACCGGGGGTGACGCGGCTGCGGGTGGCGGGGTTGCATCTTAATGCGTTGATGGGGATGGAAGTGCGCGGCATGCCATTGTCGAGCCTGATCACGCCTGCGGCGCGCGAAACCTTTGCGCTGGCGCTGGTGGATCTTTTCGAGCGGCCTGCGCGATTGGACATAGACCTGCACGCCAAGGCGGGATTGGGACGGCCCGAGATGACGGGGCGTCTTTTGCTCTGGCCGTTGCGCAGTGATCTGGGGGATGTGTCGCGGGCGCTTGGCTGTTTGGTCACGCAGGGCGACATCGGCCGTGCCTCGCGCCGGTTCGAGATGACATCGGTTCGGGTGCTGCCCTTGGACGACACAGCGGCACCGGCGGCAAAGCCGATTGAACCCTTACCCGGAGGTCTGCGCGGTGAATGGCCGGTGCGCGGTGCGGCGCGCGGGCGTGCGCATCTGCGGGTGGTCAAGTAAGCCGCGCTGAGACACCAACCGCAACAGGGCCTTGCGCCCCGTTGCGGTCAGGCAGTTCTCTTATCCTGCTTCGGCCTGACGGCGATCATGGCGCAGGGATTTCAGTTCTTCCGCCACGAGGAAGGCCAGTTCGAGCGATTGGCTGGCATTGAGGCGCGGATCGCAGGCGGTGTGATAGCGCGCCGACAGGTTTTCTTCGGAGAGCGCCCGCATGCCGCCGGTGCATTCGGTCACATCCTGCCCGGTCATCTCGAAATGCACGCCGCCGGGGATGCTGCCCTCGGCCTTGTGGATGCCAAAGAATTCCTGAACCTCGCGCAGGACCAACTCAAACGGCCGGGTTTTATAGCCGGTCGCGGATTTGATCGTATTGCCATGCATCGGATCACAGACCCAAAGCACCGATGCTCCCTCTTCCTGCACCGTGCGGATCAGGCGCGGCAGGTTTTCCGCCACCTTGCCCGCACCAAAGCGCGCGATCAGTGTCAGACGCCCGGCCTCATTGCTGGGGTTGAGCGTGGCCAAGAGCCGCTTGAGATCGTCCGAGGTCATCGACGGGCCGCATTTAAGGCCAATGGGATTCTGCACGCCACGCAGAAATTCGACATGCGCGCCATCCGGCTGCCGGGTGCGGTCGCCGATCCACAGCATATGGCCAGAGCCCGCCAGCCATTTCCCAGAGGTGGAGTCGAGCCGGCACAACGCCTCTTCATATTCCAGCAAGAGGCTTTCATGCGAGGTGTAGAAATCCACGGTCTTGAGCGTATGGGCATTGTCGCTGTCCACACCCGCCGCTTTCATAAAGTCGAGCGCGTCCGAGATGTGATTGGCCATTTCGCGGTATTTCGCGGCTTTCTCGCTTTCGGTGAAGCCCAGCGTCCAGGCATGGACCTGATGCACATCGGCATAGCCGCCGGTTGAAAAAGCACGCAACAGGTTCAGCGTGGCCGCAGCCTGCGTATAGGCCTGCAACATCTTGTCCGGATTGGGAATGCGCGCCTCGGGGGTGAAGGCCAGTTCGTTGATGATATCTCCCCGGTAGCTGGGCAATTCCACGCCTTCGATCACCTCGGTCGGGGCCGAGCGCGGCTTGGCGAATTGCCCCGCCATGCGGCCAACCTTGACCACTGGCACCTTCGCCCCATAGGTCAGCACCATCGCCATTTGCAGCATCACCTTGAAGGTGTCGCGGATCGCATCAGCCGAGAATTGATCAAAGGCCTCGGCGCAATCGCCGCCCTGAAGCAAGAACGCTTCGCCGCGCGCAGCAGCGCCGAGCGCACGTTTGAGCCGGCGCGCCTCACCGGCGAAAACCAGCGGCGGATACTGCCTGAGACGGGCCTCGACATTGGCCAGTGCGGCGGCATCGAGATAATCAGGCATCTGCACCCGCGGTTTCGCGCGCCAGCCCGTTTTCTGCCATTCCGTCATCGTCCTTACTCCGCATTGAACGTAATCTGAGACCCGTGCTTAGCAAAGCGGCGGGCAAGAGGCCATATGAAACGCACAAGAATGCGTCGCAAATCGACCATGGCTCTCTTGTCAATCGCGACAGATTCGTGACAGACCGCTATAGAGGCCGTTGTGCCGGGGAATCGAGTGATGATGACGTCAGAGGCCACGAAGATCGCGGTGAAAGCGCCGAAGGAGCCCAAACGCTTTGTGTTTGTGTTGCTGGACAGATTCACCCTGCTCAGCTTTGCCTCGGCCATCGAATGTCTGCGCATCGCCAATCGTATGGCAGAAGAAGAGCTGTATAGCTGGGTTTTGACAGGTGATTCCGAGGATGTGATCACCTGCTCAGCCGGGGTGCGGTTCAATCTCGACTTTGCCCTATCCGATTTGAACCGCGAGGATGTGGTTCTGGTTTGCGGCGGCATGGATGTGCAAAAGGCCGCCACCAAGCGCATGTTGAACTGGCTGCGCCGTGAGGCGCGCAAGGGGCTGCGCATGGGGGGGCTGTGCACCGCGTCCTATGTTCTGGCGCGCGCAGGGCTTTTGGATGGCAAGCGCGCGACGATCCATTGGGAAAACCATGACAGTTTTCTCGAAGAATTCGAGGATGTCACCCTGACGAAATCGGTCTTCGTGATTGATGGCAACCGGATGAGCACGGCGGGCGGCACGTCGTCGATTGATCTCATGCTCAATATCATCGCGGATGATCATGGCGAAAAGCTGGCCAATGCCGTGGCGGATCAGCAGATCTATAGCTCGATCCGCACCGATCAGGACACGCAGCGTCTGAGCGTTCCGACACGCATCGGCGTTCGGCATCCCAAGCTGAGCCAAGTCATTCAGATGATGGAAACCAATATCGAAGAGCCGATCAGCCCTGCGACATTGGCACGCGATGTGGGCATGTCGACCCGGCAGTTGGAACGTCTGTTTCGCCGGTATCTCAGCCGCAGCCCCAAGCGGTATTACATGGAACTGCGCCTGCAAAAGGCGCGCAACCTGTTGATGCAGACCGATATGACCGTGATCAACGTGGCGCTGGCCTGCGGATTTGCCTCGCCCTCGCATTTCTCAAAGTGCTACCGGGCGCATTACAACACGACGCCCTACCGCGAACGCGGCGCACATAGCTCGCGCCTGTCAGTTTGAGGGTGCGGCCAGGCTGGGGGCGCTGCCCCCAGACCCCCGAGGTATTTCAAGCCAGATGAAGATCAGCCGGGGCTGAGACGGTAGGCGGCACCCTGCCCGACGCTGAGAAACCAGATTGACCCATCCGGGGCCTCTCGGATGTCGCGCACGCGCTGGGTTTCGCGGGACTTGAGGCGCTCCACCTCTGTGAGCGGCGTGCCATCGAGGCGCGAGATCATGTCGAATTTGAGGGATCCGACAAAGATGTCGCCGCGCCATTCCGGAAACATATCGCCCTGATAGATCATCATGCCAGAGGGCGCGATGGAGGGATCCCAATAATGCGCGGGCTGTTCCATGCCGGATTTCTGCGTGCCCTCGCCGATTTTCAGCCCTGAATAGTGGCGACCATAGGAAATCACCGGCCAGCCGAAATTCGCGCCTTTGGCAATGCTGTTCACCTCATCGCCGCCGCGCGCGCCATGTTCCACCACCCAGAGATTGCCCTCGGCATCAAGCGCCGCGCCTTGCGGGTTGCGGTGGCCATAGGACCAGATTTCAGGTTGCGCCCCAGCGGTTTGCGTGAACGGGTTGTCCGAAGGGATGGCGCCATCGCGGGCGATCCGGACGACCGCGCCGTTTTGCCGTGCCAGATCTTGGGCCGAACTGTCATCGCCCCGGTCGCCGATGGTGGCGTAGAGCATCCCATCGCGCCCCTCGACCAGACGCGAGCCGAAGTGCCGCCCGCCAGAGGAGCCGGGTTCCAACTCGAATATCACGGTCCAGTCGGTGAGGCGATCCGCGCCGGGGGCAAGGCGGGCATGGGCGATGGCGGTGCCTGCCCCGCCCGGTTGCGGTTTGGAATAGGTGAAATAGAGCTGACGGCTTTGCGCGAAATCGCGGGGCACGAGAATATCAAGCAATCCACCCTGCCCGCGTGTGGCAACATCCGGCAGGCCGGTGATGGCCCGGCCTTGACCGTTTACGACATGCAGAAGGCGGCCACCTTTTTCGGTGATGAGCAGGCTGTCATCGGGCAGAAAGCCAATGGCCCAAGGATCGTTGAGCTGGTCAACCATTTTGGTGACAGTCAGTTTGCCCGCGCTACTATCGAGCGCGTGTGCCGGGGTTACGGCGAAACAGGCCGCCAGAATGAGAGGGATAAGGCGCATCGCTTTCTCCTTTTCCCATCCAGATAGGTAGGTCAGGCGCGTTTTCCAGCCAGTTGCGCGATGCCCAGCACGTCAAGCACCCGCGCTTCGATATCGGCGGCGTTCAGACGCGCGACGGCATACATATCCTCGGCGCTGGCCTGATCTATGAACGTGTCCGGCAGGACCATGGAGCGGAATTTGAAGCCGCGATCGAATACCTGAGCTTCGGCCAAGAAGTGACTGACATGGCTTGCAAATCCACCAATCGCGCCCTCTTCGACGGTGATCATCGCCTCGTGGTTCTGGACGAGATCGAGGATGAGCGCCTCATCCAGCGGTTTGGCAAAGCGGGCATCGGCGACGGTGGGCGTGATTCCGCGCGCACGCAGGGATTCGGAGGCTTTGAGCACCTCTGAGAGGCGCGTGCCAAAGGAGAGGATCGCCACGCGCGCGCCCGTCTGGATGATACGCCCCTTGCCAATTTCCAGCGGTTCGCCGCGTTCGGGCATGGTGACGCCCATCCCCTCGCCGCGTGGATAGCGGAACGCAATCGGGCCCTCATCATGGGCGGCGGCAGTGGCGACCATATGGACAAGCTCGGCCTCATCGGCGGCGGCCATGACCACAAAACCGGGCAGATTGGCGAGAAAGGCCGTGTCGAAGGCCCCCGCGTGGGTGGCGCCGTCTGCGCCCACAAGCCCCGCACGGTCGATGGCAAACCGCACCGGCAGGCGCTGAATCGCCACATCATGCACGACCTGATCGTAGCCGCGTTGCAAAAAGGTGGAATAGAGCGCGCAAAAGGGTTTGAGCCCCCCCGCCGCAAGCCCGGCGGAAAAGGTGACGGCATGCTGTTCCGCGATGCCCACGTCAAAGAGCCGCGAGGGGTAGCGTTCGGCAAAGAGGTTGAGGCCGGTGCCATCGGGCATGGCGGCGGTCACGGCGCAGATCTTGTCATCCTGTGCGGCATGGGCCAGCAGCGCCTTGGCGAAGACGCCGGTATAGCTGGGGGCGTTCGAGGGCGATTTGCGCTGTTCGCCGGTCAGCACGTCGAATTTGGCGGTCGCATGGCCGCCATCGCGGGCGCGCTCGGCGGGGCCATAGCCCTTGCCCTTCTTGGTCAGCACATGAATAAGGATCGGCCCGGTGGCGCGTGCCTTGACGGTGCGCAGAACTGGCAAGAGTTGGTGCAGGTCATGGCCGTCGATGGGGCCGACATAGCTGAACCCCAGTTCCTCGAACAATGTACCGCCCACGGCCAGCCCCTTGAGCATGTCTTTGGCACGACGCGCGCCCTCTTGAAAGGGAGGCGGCAACAAGGAAATGGCACCTTTGGCGGCGGCCTTGAAATCCTGAAACGGAGCCTCGGCATAGAGCCGCGAGAGATAAGAGGACAGCGCGCCCACTGGCGGGGCAATCGACATCTCGTTGTCGTTGAGGATGACAATCAGGCGTTTCTTCAGGTGGCCTGCGTTGTTCATCGCCTCAAAGGCCATGCCTGCCGACATGGCCCCGTCGCCAATCACCGCGATGGCATCGCCAAGGCCTGAGGGGCAGTTGCCGCCAAGGTCCCGCGCCACGGCAAAGCCAAGTGCGGCGCTGATCGAGGTAGAGCTATGGGCCGCGCCAAACGGGTCGTAGGGCGATTCCGAGCGTTTGGTAAAGCCCGACAGCCCGTCCTTTTGCCGCAGGGTGCGGATGCGGTCGCGGCGGCCCGTCAGGATCTTGTGGGGGTAGCATTGATGCGACACGTCCCAGATGATCTTGTCGCGCGGCGCGTCAAACACGTGATGCAGGGCGACAGTCAGCTCCACCACGCCAAGACCGGCCCCCAGATGCCCGCCGGTTTCCGACACGGCGGAAATGGTTTCCGAGCGCAGTTCATGCGCCAGTTGCACCAATTGGCTATCGGAAAACCGTTTGAGATCGGCGGGGCTGGCGACCTGATCAAGCAGCGGTGTTTGCGGGCGGTCGGACATCATGCCCCTCCGTGGGGTAAATTCAGCAAAGTCTAGCTTTGGCGCGAGATAACGAAACGGGCAAGGTCGCGCAAGCGTTCGCCCCGTTCCCCGTAACAAGATAGTGCGTCGCAAGCGGCGTCAACAAGGGATGCGGAGCGGGCGCGGGCCCCGTCCAACCCCAGCAGCGAAACAAACGTGGCTTTGCCTGCGGCGGCATCCTTGCCCACGGCCTTGCCTGCGGCGGCGGCATCGCCGGTCACGTCGATCACATCGTCCTGTATTTGGAACGCAAGACCAAGCGCGCGGGCATAGGTGCTTAGCGGGGTCATATCGGCATGGGCCATGCACGCGCCTGCGGTGGCGGACCACAGGATGAGCGCGCCGGTCTTGCCGGCTTGCAACGTCGTGATCTCATCCAAGCTGAGCGGCGTTGTGGCGGTTTCGGCGGCAATGTCGAGCGCTTGGCCCAGAACCATCCCCTGCCCTCCGGCTGCACGAGCAAGGCTAAGTGTCAGACCGGCGCGCACCTCAGCCGGGCCGCAATCGGGATGCGCCACCAATTCGAACGCCAGCGATTGCAGCGCGTCGCCCACAAGAATCGCGGTCGCCTCGTCCCATTTGATATGGACGGTGGGTTGACCCCGGCGCAGGTCGTCATTGTCCATGGCGGGCAGATCGTCATGCACGAGGCTATAGGCGTGCAAGGCCTCAATGGCCGTGGCGGGCCAAATCGCGGCTGTCTCAGGCACATCGTGCAGCCGCGCGCTTTCCATCACCAGAAAGCCTCGGATGCGCTTGCCGCCCTGCGTGGCATAGCGCATGCCCTCGGCCACGGGGCCGGTGCCAAAGGGGGCAAGAACGCGGGAAAGATGCGCCTGAATGGTTTCAGCCTCGGCGGCAAGTCGCGCCTGCATCTGGATCAGAGACCTGTCACCGGGGTCGTGCCGGTGGGCTGGCCATCGGCGTCGAGCGTAATGGCGGCGACTTTTTCTTCGGCCTCTTTCAGTTTTTCTTCGCAGCGTTTCTTGAGCTTGGCACCGCGCTCATAAAGCGTGATCGACTCGTCCAGCGCCACATCGCCCCGTTCCAGCCGCCCAACAACCTGCTCCAGCTCTTTCATCGCCTGTTCAAAGGTCATCTCGGAGGGGGGCGTATCGGTCATCGGCTGGTCCTCGTGCTGGGCATTTCAGCAGCTAGCATAGGGTGCTGTGGCGGGGGGTGCAATTCGGTTGACGCTTCATTGCGGCTGAGGGACAGTTGGCCCATGTCAGAGCCTGTCCTCCCCCTGTCCGACCTTGATGCGTTGGCCCGTTTGGATGCCCGCCTGCGGGCATTGGTGACGGCGCATCCGGACCTTACAGGGTTGGACATCTCAGAGGTGCTGCGCATTGTACCGGGCAAGCGCGCGGTTCTGGCCGGGCGTCTTGATGGGCGCGCGGTGGTGGCGCGGTTGGTTGAAGAACGCGGTGCCGAGGCCTTGGCCAAGGAATGGGCGGAGTTGCAGCGCATCTGGCCGCATATGCAGAGCGGGCGTTACCGTGTCGCCGAACCTATTTGCTACCTGCCGGATGCGCGGCTTTTGGTGATGGAACGCGCGCCCGGTGAGGCGCTGTTGGAGCATCTCTGGCAGGCGGATGTGGGCCGCCGCGCGCAACATCTGCGCCCCGCTGCCGAATGGTTGCGGGACTATGTCGAGATCAGCGAGGGGTGGAAGCCGGGCAATGCCAAGGGCTGGCTCGCGCGGGCCGCGCGGGCCGCCGCCACGCAACCGTTCGGGCGATTACGCCGCATCGAGAGTGGCATTCTCGCGCATCTGACAGAGATGGCGACCGCGCTGGACGGGGCTGAATGGCGCGTCGCGATCAGCCATGGTGATTTTCATCCCAACAACCTTATTCTGGGAGAGGATCGCCTGACAGGGATCGACACCGGCGGCTCTGGCCGGTTGCCCGTCTGCAAGGATATCGCCCGCTTTCTGGTGCATATGGGGCGACGTGGCATGATCCCGTCTGGGCGGCGGTATCTGGGGGTTGATGCCGAGGGGCTCGAGGTTTTTGCCGAGGTCTTCGCGCTGACCGAGATCGAGCGCAACCTTTGGCTGCCGTTCTTTATCGGCATCGAGGCGCTTATTCGGGTCGAGACCCGCGCGCTCAAACACAGTCGGATCAAGCGCGCGGAAGAGATGTATGGCCTCTTGCTGGATGACCTTGCCGCGCTGTGAGCGCACTCAGGTCTAGAGGCCAAGCGCCGCCTCAAGCGTTGCGATCCGCGACAAGAGCGGGGCTGTCACGCCGTCGATCTGCTCCATGCTGAAGCGTGGGGTAATGTGCTGGGGGCAGTTCCAGTCAAACCCTTCGACGGTGATCAAGAACCCGCGCTCGATGCGGGCGCGGTAATCGGGCAGGTCCAGCCGCGCCAGTGTTGCCGTATCTTCAAGACCCACAGCCCGCGCGCGCCCAAGAATCTTGAGCCGGCGGCGGTTTGGATAGTCCATCAAAAACAGCGACACGCGGTCATCGGTGCTGAGGTTGCCAAGGCTGATATACTGGCGATTGCCGCGAAAATCGGCAAAGCCAAGGGTGCGATCGTCCAGCACGCGAAGAAAGCCCATAGGCCCGCCGCGATGCTGGATATATGGCCAGCCGGTTTCGGTGACCGTGGCCATATAGACAGAGTCGCGGGCCGCGATGAACTCGGCTTCGACCTCGCTCAAATAGAGGTTCACCGGACCGTCCGCAGCCTGCATCCGGGCATAGGAGGCGCGGCTGCCCTGCTCCTCTTGCAGCCGTGTCACCGTTGGGGTGAAGGCGATATTCGCAAAATGATGGGGCATGACATCCTCTGGGGGTTATAGGCCAAGATCGGAAAGGCCGGGGTGATCAGCGGGGCGCGGCCCTTGTGGCCAATGGAACTTGCGCTCAGACTCTTTGATCGGCTGGTCATTGATGCTGGCAAAGCGCAGGCGCATGAGGCCTTTTTCGTCAAATTCCCAGTTTTCGTTGCCATGGCTGCGATACCAATTGCCGGCATCATCGCGCCATTCATAGGCAAAGCGCACGGCGATACGGTTCTCGGCAAAGGCCCAAAGTTCCTTGATCAACCGATACTCCAACTCGCGGGCCCATTTGCGGGTAAGAAAGGCCGTGATTTCCTCGCGGCCAACTGGAAATTCGGCGCGGTTGCGCCAACGGCTATCGGGCGTATAGGCCAGCGCCACGCGCGCGGGGTCGCGCCCGTTCCAGCCGTCTTCGGCCATGCGCACTTTTTGGGTTGCGGTCTCGTGGGTAAAGGGAGGAAGCGGGGGACGAGCGTCTTGGGTCATTGGCGATCCTTGGTTGGGGGCACAGCGCTGGGCGGCGCTGTGCCGATCTGTGCTCAGGCGGCGGTGTTCAACGTGACCTTGGGAAAGTCGATCTCGACCTGTGTGGCCTTGCCCAGAATATTGGTAAAGATATTCATGGCAACATGGGTAATGATTTCGACGATCTCGGCGTCGGAATGACCAGCGGCGCGCAGGGCGGCAAACTCTGCTTGGCTCACTTCGCCGGCATGTTCGACCAGCGTATGGGCAAAGGTCAGCGCCGCCTCGGCCTTGGCATCGGCGGAACGGCCCGCGCGGTTGGCAAGGATTTCGTCACTGTCCAGCCCCACCTTGCGGCCAATTGCGGTATGGGCAGACACGCAATACTGGCAGCTGTTCTGTTCGGCCACCGCAAGCGCGATGCGTTCGCGCGTCAATGGGTCAAGCGCCCCTGCCCCGGCAATGCCATGCAGCCCAAGGAACGCCTGAAGCGCCGCGGGGCTATTGGCCAGAACGCGGATGAAATTGGGCACCATACCAAGCGCCGATTGCACGGCATCCAGCAGCGCCTTGGCCTCGCCTGTGGCGGTTTTCGGGTCGATAACAGGAATACGGGCCATGTCTTTTGTCCTTATATTGAGAGCGCGCAGGCAATGTGCCGCGCTTGGGCATAAGGTGGGGCAGAATGGTATTTGAAAGAATAGATGAAATGTGGAATGCTTCATTCCGTTGAAAGGAATAATTGATGAACCGTTTGCACGAGATTGAGGTGTTCATCGCTGTGGCAGAGGCGGGCAGCTTTGCGGGTGCGGCACGGCGCCTGCACCTGTCGCCGCCTGCGGTGACGCGGGCGATTGCCGCGCTTGAGGATCGGTTGGGCGCGCGCGTCTTTCAGCGAACCACGCGCAGTCTGACCATCACCGATGTCGGCGAGCGGTTCTTGGGTGCCGCGCGGCGCGTGCTTGGTGATCTTGACACCGCAGAGCGTGAGGCGATGGGAGAGACAACCGCGCCGCAGGGGCATTTGACGGTGACCGCGTCGGTGACGTTTGGCCGTTCCGCCCTTGGGCCGATGGTTGGCAGCTTTTTGGTGGCGCATCCGCGTGTGTCGGTCTCGGTGCTCTTGCTCGACCGGGTGGTCAATCTGGTCGAGGAAGGCGTGGATCTGGCCATTCGCATCGGAGAGTTGCCCGAGTCGCGGCTGATTGCCAAACGGTTGGGTACGGTGCATCGCATTCTGGTGGCAAGCCCCGAGTATCTGGCGCAACACGGCACGCCCGCTGCCCCTGCGGACCTGCGCCACCATGCGGTGATCGCCTTTACCGGGCTGATGCCCAACCGCGAGTGGCGGCATCGCAGCGGGCAGCGCAGTGCCAGCGTGGCACTTGCCCCGCGTCTTGAAATCAACGACGCGGTGGCCGCCATCGACGCGGCAATATTGGGTCAGGGCATCACGCCCACCCTGTCCTATATGGTGGCAAGCCACATTCGGGCGGGGCGTCTGGTGCCGGTGTTACAGGCCCATACCCTGCCGCCGCAACCCGTTAATCTCGTGTATCCCGAGGCGCGCCTCATGGCCCCCAAGCTGCGCGCCTTTCTGGATTTCGCCGGTCCCCGTCTCAAATCTGCGCTTGCGGATCTGGCCGAAGGTGTGGCCGTGCCAAAGGCGCTCTGACGATCACAGGAACTGGAAATCGTCCACCGTCAGTTGCGCGGCGGTGACCCCCTCAACGAGGATGTTGTTGCCATTCACAGTCATCTGCGCGCCGCCCGCCCAATCGACGATATTCATCGCTGCCAGAAAGCCCGCCAGACCGTTGCCACCGTTGTTGATATTCTCAACGCCGGTATCGGGATCGAAGCGGCGGATCAGGAAGATATCTGAACCATCCTCAAAATCGGTGATCGCATCCGACTCGCCGTCGAAAAAGGCGCTGAACACGAACAAATCGGCATCCGCACCGCCAGTGATCGTGTCATTTCCAGCGCCCGCGTTGATCGTGTCACTGCCTGCGCCGCCGTCGATCAGATCGTTACGCCCGCCACCAGCGAGGAAGTCATCACCGTCACCGCCAAGGATACTGTCATCGCCTTCGCCACCGCCCACGCGATCATCCCCTGCGCCTGCGTCAATCGTATCCCGCCCGGTGCCGCCGCCGATATCATCCGCGCCCCCGTTGCCAAAAATCAGGTCGTTGCCAAAGCTGCCCGACACGCTGTCATTGCCATCGCCGCCGGACAGGGTGTCACTATCGGCACCACCGGCAACCACGTCATTGCCCGCGCCGCCCGTGATGCTATCCGCGCCAAAGCCGCCGCCGATGATATCGTCACCACTGCCGCCGTCGATGGTGTCATCGCCCTGACCCCCGCCGATATTGTCGTTGCCAGCACCGCCGGAAATCAGGTCATTGCCATCCGAGCCGGAAATGGAATCGTTGCCTCCGTTGCCTTCGAGCGTGTCGTTGCCGGGCCCGCCCGCGAGCCCGTCATGGCCCTGTTCCCCGATCAGGGTATCGTTGTCATCAGTGCCAATCAGGGTATCACCCCCCTCTGCGGCCACAAGAAACACGCCCGGACGCCCGACGATTTCCTCGATCAGGTCGCTCACCAGAACGGATTGCCCCGCAAATTCGACCTGCTCGATGTTGATCAGATCATCCACGCCTTCAAAGGGCGAGGCGAGGCGCAAGCCGGTCTCAGTCAGAGTGATCTGAAACTCGCTCGGCGAGCCAATGTTATAAGTGGCCGTATCGAAACCTTCGCCGCCGTCCAGCAGGTCATCGCCGGTGCCGCCGTTTAGCACGTCATTGCCGTTAAGCCCTTGCAAGGTATCCTGCCCCACGCCACCTGTAAGAAAGTCTTGAGCGTTGGTGCCAATCACAAGCTCGTCGTCAGACAGCTCTGACACCGTTGTGTTCGCAAAGGCACTGAGCGCAATGGGTTGATTTGGGGCAAAGGCCCCTTGGGTCACGGGACCGCCCCCGATGATCGAGGAGGCAAATTGCGTGAAGCTCGCCAGATTGGTGGGCTGCACCACACCAGAGCCGCCAAGCTGGAAGAAGTAATTAACATTTGTTGCGAAATCGAAGAAGGAGATCATGACAGCTTGGCCAAAGCCAGTTGTCAGAAAACCCAAAGCCGGAAAATCTATCGTGTTGGCATCCGAGGTCAGGTCGATACCATCAAGGCGCGCGATCCGAAACTCGCTGAGGTTATTGATGATGACGTCTGGAACCTCTCCGGCGGTGGCCGGCCCTGCAAACCGATAAGAGAACTGATCAGATGGCACCGAGAGTTCGAGAGACACAGTCCGGAAGTCTGCTGCGATCACGCTGACCGTGCCATTGGGTCGCAACACGATGTCATCAATACGCGCCGCAAAACCGTTAACCGTAAAAAGATTCATGAACTCACCCACCAACGTTTTACCCGTTCGGTAAAACCGAATGCCGCCAGTTTCAAGCTATGAAATCTATGCCCTTGCGTGGGCCAATGTTGTTGATACCAAAAGAGCGCCCTTGGGCGCTCTGATGCAGTGGCTTAGCGCGAGAATCATTAAAGAAACTGGAAATCCTCAAGCGTCAGTTGTGCGGCGGTGATGCCTTCGACAAGGATCGTGTTGCCATTGACGTTCATCTCTGCGCCCGCTGCGGTGTCGGTGATGTTCAGCGCCGCAAGGAAGCCGACAAGACCATTGCCGCCGTTGGTGATATTCTCAACCCCGGTGTCGGGGTCAAACCGGCGGATGAAAAAACTGTCCACCCCATCTTCGAAATCGGTGATCACATCCACCTCGCCATCGAAAAAGGACGAGAACACGAATTGATCCGCGCCGGCACCGCCGCTCATGCGATCACTGCCCGAGCCGCCGTTGATCGTGTCATCGCCAGTGCCGCCGTTGATCGTGTCATCGCGACCGCCCCCGGCGAGAAAATCGTTGCCGTCTTCGCCAAGGATGCTGTCATTGCCCTCGCCGCCGCCCACGCTGTCATCGCCTGCGCCTGCGTTGATGGTGTCCTGACCGGTGCCGCCGCCGATGTCATCCGCGCCATCATTGCCAAAGATCAGATCACTGCCAAAGCTGCCCGATATGCTGTCATTGCCTGCGCCGCCCGAGAGCGTGTCATTGTCCGCCCCCCCTGCGACCACGTCATTGCCGTCGCCGCCCAAGATGCTATCCGCCCCAAAGCCGCCGCCAATAATGTCATCGCCCTCGCCGCCGTTGATGGTGTCATTGCCCGGACCACCGCCGATATCATCGTTTCCGGGGCCACCCAGTATGAAGTCATTGCCATCAGAGGCGGAAATCCTGTCATTGCCTGCGCCCCCATCGAGACTGTCATTGCCCAAGCCCCCCGAAATTATATCATCGCCGTCGCCGCCGATCAGAGTATCGTCCGAGTCTGTGCCGAACAGCATTTCGCCCGCGTCACCCGCCATAACGAAATCGCCCGGAAACCCGAGCATCGCGACGCGCACCTCAGCCACAGACACAGTCTGATCCCCGAATTCCATCCATTCGACATCTGTCAGGTCGTCAATCCCAAGCGCAGAGACAACGCGCAGCCCACCGGGCGTCAGGCTGAACGCCACCGTATCAAAGGTGACACCTTCAAACACGGCCACGTCGTCCCCGATACCGCCAAGAATCAGGTCATCGCCCAAGCCGCCGATGAGGCGGTCATCGCCAGCCCCGCCATTGAGCGTGTCGTCACCTGCGCCGCCATTGAGAATGAACCGTGGCCCTTTGACATTGGTATGATGATCCTCTTCGCCCGGCATATCGCCAAGGCTGAGCGGGTCATCACCCACGGTGACTGTCACGGTCCGGCTCGCCTGTCCGGGTTTGGCCGCGACACCATCGGTGACGGCCTCAAGATGCAGATAGACCAGGGACCAAGCCTGCATGGTCACAAGAAAGGATTCCAGATCCTCGGCGGAAATCAGATCGACAAACTCAGTTTCAAGCACGACCTGTGCGGCTTCTTCGTCCTGTCCCCCGGCCCCGCCATCCCATAGCTCGCTATAGGACACGCGATAGAGCGTCGCGGAGGGATCGAGCACGGCACTGAAATCAAGCGTCTTGTCTGTGGCTGTGCCGCTTAGATCAGCCAGGATGAAGAACGACTCTGGGCCGTTCTCGAACCCGTGGATCGTGATGTTATCCGCCTCGAGAAAATCCAGAACCGGGGTCATACCAACGGCTTTGTGCAAGAGGGAATACGATTCTCCTGCGATGGTGAGATGCCCGCGACAAGTGCAGACCAGCGTGACGGAGCGGCTGTTGTTGAAGAGCGAGGGCCAGTAATGCGCGGTGGTCACGTCATGCGTTACCATCTCGTAGAACATGGCGACATCAAGGATTGCGTGTTGCAGGCCGCGATTGTTTGCCTCGTTCACGTCGCCTGTGCGGCTTACGTTCCATTCGGTGATGTAGTAATCGAGTTCCGGCAAGGCCGCGCTGCGGTTGCCTAGATTCATCCGCCAGAACTCAAGCTGGGTGAAGCCGAATTGTTCCTGCGTATCGACGGCCCCCAAACCGCCATCGAGGTAATAGTGCTCGCTGATGGCATCGATTGCATTGGCTGCATCAGACACGTCGATCGAGAAAATTCCGCCATTTGCGGCCTGCACCAACATCGACTCTTGCGCGAAAGCCGAAAGGATCACGGTGTTCTGGGTTTTGGCGTTCCCTTGCGAGGGCACGGCAACCTGCGTGAGCTGTGTGAGCGGCGGCACGCCCGCATCACCAATCTGGGTTGGCTGATACACAAACCGTGTGAGGGGATCGACATACAGCACGCCGCCGCCATTTGGCGAATAGACGCCCGCAGCACTGAGGGTTTGCACCACGATGTCAGGTTGCTTTGCGCGAACAAGGTCCAGATCGAACAACGTTGTCTCAACCGTTTGGGCCACGGCAGCGGCCAAACTGCCGTATTCATGCGCGGTCATACGCCCCGAGCCCCAGAATTCATTGCCAATCTCAAAGGCGTCGATCCGCACACCTGCCGCCGCCGCACTTTGCACCGCCATCGTGACGAAATCGGCCACATCCTGAAGATAGCTCGCGGACACAAGCCGGCCGCCATAGGTGCCCGCCAACAGCGCCTCGCCTGCGGTTTGTGTGAAACCCACCGAGGTGGGAATAACAAAGGTTGTGCTGGTGCCAAGCGTGGCGGTGAAATCGAGAAAATCGGAAAAGGCGATCAGGTCAAGCGCGCCGCTATTCTCGAACGATCCCACCGTGCGCTCGTGGCTGCCGCCTGCAATGTCGGAAATGTCAAAATGGCTTTCGGTGATCGAGCCACCGGGGAACCGCAAATTGGTGATATTCGCCTCTGTGAACCGGTCGATCACCTTGTCCCGCAAGGAAATATTGGTGGTGATTGTGAGGTTGGTGCCGAACATTTCGGGCGTGACCGTAGTGCCCGAATTCCGGTCCGTTTGATCTACAACTCGTATCATTCAATCATCCTCAACGGTCTAAAACACCGGATTACCAATGACACACAACAATGAATACAACCGGTAGTTTATATTTCTCTTCTCGGGAACCTATCCTTATGAGGTGGATCCTCAACAAGTGCTGCAAAAATCGTTCCAAATGTGCGGGGTGGATCAGCCTTTAAGGGACATGTATTATGCATCTTTTACTTCCGATGATGGCTTTCGGCGGCGCAATTCAGCGCATAAAGATGCAGCGTTTCCAGAACACAGAAGGCGCGGACGGTTCCAGCAAGTGTCAAGCAGCATGCAAGCCTTTGGTTTTCATCAGATTTACTCAAAGCCCCTCGCGCAGCTGAAATTTTGCTTGAGGTTCATTCCTGACAGATGAATTAGGGCAATGATCGAGAAGCGGAGACAAACCAGACGAAACTTTGCAAAAAAACACGCGGCCCCGCTACTTTTGCCCCCCCGCGACAATTTTAATGTCGAAACGTCGCGCCTTAGCGATTAAGAGGGCGTCAAAATCTCGACGAACCCTCCTTTTGCAAGAACGGACAGACAGCATGACCTCTTACGGACGCGGCAATCCCAGCCCCGAGTATCTCGACATGGTCGCCATGTATGAGAGGCTGCACGAAGAGGGCGAAGCGGCGGCTGGAAAATCCGGCACCCAGACCTTTCCCGGTAAAATGTTGATCCGCCATGCGCCCGGTATCAAAGAGATGATCGACCGAACCGGCGCGGCGGATATTCTGGATTACGGCGCGGGCAAGGCAGTTGGATATGACCTGCGCGATGTGGCGCTGACCAAAGAGCTGACGGTGCCCAGCATTCAGGACTATTGGGGCGTGACCGATATCCGCTGCTATGACCCGGGTCATGAACCGTTCAAGGAATTGCCCGACCGGCAGTATGATGGGGTGATCTGCACCGATGTGCTGGAACATATCACCACGCCCGATGTGCCGTGGATCGTCGAAGAAATGTTTGGCTATGCGCGCAAGTTTCTATACGCCAATGTCGCCTGCTATCCGGCGGTCAAGGTGCTGCCCAATGGGCAGAACGTGCATTGCACGGTCAAATCCCCCGAATGGTGGGCCGGTTTGTTTCACGGGATCGCCATGCGGCACACGGATGTCTCTTACCGGCTGATCACCTCGACCGCGACGGGGCGCAAGAAGAAGTTCGGCTTCGCCAAGAACCGCAAGAAAGAATACCAGACCGTCGAGCGGATGGCCTGATCCGCGCCAGTGACTGAAAATCCCGACGTGTGCCGAGTGCGTTCATCATGAAGTATCGCCCCGAAATCGACGGTTTGCGTGCGATAGCGATCTTGCCGGTCGTATTTTATCACGCGGGCGTTACGTGGTTTCCCGGCGGGTTTGTCGGCGTCGATGTGTTCTTTGTGATCTCCGGCTATCTGATCACGTCGATTATCCTGAGCGAGCGTGCCGCGGGCAACTTTACGCTCACCGGATTTTATGGCCGCCGTATCAGGCGCATTTTTCCGGCGCTTTTTGTGATGATGGCGGTCAGCTATCCCATCGCCTGGGCGCTGCTGGACCCTTCGGCGATGGCCGAATTTTCCGGCAGTATCGCCGCCTCAACCGTGTTTTTCGCCAATGTCTATTTCCTTGAGGTCAGCGGCTATTTTGCGACGGCGGCAGAGTTCAAACCGCTTTTGCATAATTGGAGCCTGTCGGTCGAGGAACAGTTCTACCTGATCTTCCCCATGGCGGTGCTGCTCACATGGCGGGCGGGGGCAAAATGGCAGGTCCGCATTTTCATCGCCGTGGCGCTCCTCAGTCTTGCGCTGGCGCAATGGCAGATTGCGCGGGGCAATGAGGCGCGCGCCTTTTTCCTGCTTTATGCGCGGCTGTGGGAATTGTTGGTGGGCGTTCTCATTGCCTATTGGCTGACCACGCCGCAGGGGGCCGCGCTGCGCGATGGCGGGCGGTTTCGGCATGGCGCGCTGTTGGGTCTGGCGCTCATTCTCTGGGCTGTGTTCACCTATGACACCGAAACCGCGTTTCCGGGGCTTGCCGCGCTCTTGCCCTGTGTGGGCGCGGCATTGGTCATCGCCTTTGCCAAAGGGCAGAGCCTGACCGGGCAGGTTTTGGGCTGGCGTCCGGTCGTCTTTGTCGGGCTGGTCAGCTATTCGCTCTATCTTTGGCATGTGCCCGCGCTGGTGTTCACGCGCATCGGCACCGGGCGAGAAGACCTGTGGCTCATGCTGGCCGCCTGCGCGCTGGCCTTTGCGCTGGCCTGCCTGAGTTGGCGCTATGTCGAGCGACCGTTCCGGCGCATGCACGCGCTGCCGCCCCTGCGCCTTTTTGGCACTGCGGCTGCCTGTATGATGGTTCTGGGCGGTCTGGGCCTTTTGGGGCAGGAAACCGACGGGTTTCGCGCGCATTACCTTGAGCATCGGCTCGATCCCGTCACCCGCGCCAATTACGAGAGGTACAGCCCGACCGCGACCCGCTCGCGCGTGGCCGATGACGGCTGCCGGTTCCGCGATGAGGAGCTGACAGAGGAGTTTGGCACGCGGTTGCAAGACTGCGCCGCGCGGCATGGGCCGGGGATATTTATCCTTGGGGATTCTCATGCCGAGAATGTTTACAACGCCCTGCGCAGCACTGAGCGGTTTCCGTTTTTGGTTGGTCTGACGCGTGGCGGCTGTCGCCCCTATCAATACAAGGCCAAATGCTCTTACGAGGCGGCGATCCCCTTTTTGACCAGCTATCGCGACGCGGTGGCGCAGGTGGTCTTTCACGTCTCGGGCTCGCATTACATCCTTGACCACCGCAACGAGGGCGACAGTGATGCAGCCTTTGAGCCGGGCACTGAGGGACGGATTGCCGAAGAGAATGTGATCCTGACCTCGGCCTATCTGGCAAAGCTGCCCGAGGGGCTGGATGTGGTCTGGCTTGGCCCCTTTGCCGAGGCACGGGTGGACCTGAGCAATCCCGGAAATTACAGCACCGAGCGGCTACAGTTCAATCCCGTGGCCTTGGCGCATTTTGACCGGCTTGAAGCGCGGCTCAAATCCGAGGCCGAGGGGCAGACTGCGTATCGTTACCTGTCGTTGCTTGACGCGCTCGATTTCGGGCCTGACGCGCTGTTACAGAGCGATTGCCTGACCTTTTGGGATGTGGATCACTTTAGTCCCTGTGGCGAGCGCCTGTTCGGCCCCACCATCGCGGATCTGGTTCTGAGCAAGGCTCCGCTGACGCAGTGATGCTTTTGATATGGCAAATCGGACGTAGAATGGGTATGCGACCCCCAAAACCGGTCATGGTGGCACATCCCCCCGCGACACCGGCAGAAAAGGCCCAAGACCATGCGTGACACCCTCCGCCTTCTCCGCGCCTCCTTTCCCGAGGCCAGCAAGGTTGGCTGGCGCAAGGCCAGCCGCCGCCTGCTCAAGCTCAAGATGGACATGACAGGCGCAGATCAAGACGAGCGTATCCGCGCCGAACGCCACATGCGCGGGCGCGAGCAATTCGCCAGCCTGCAACGCGCCGATGCGGTGGTTGTATCCTTTGGCAAAAGTGGGCGCACATGGCTGCGGGTGATGATTTCGCGGCTCTATCAACAGGTCTATGACCTGCCCGAGGATATTCTGATCGGGTTCGACAATTTTCACAACATGGACCGGCGCGCGCCGCGTCTGTTCTTTACCCATGACAATTACATCGGTGATTTCACCGGAAACACCGACAACAAGGCGGATTTCTACGACAAGAAGGTTCTGTTGATGATGCGCGACCCGCGCGATGTGGCAGTGTCGCAATTCTTTCAATGGCGCTTTCGGATGCCATCGGAGAAAAAGGCGCTGAATGAATACCCGGCCCATGACGATGAAACGCCGATCTATGATTTTGTCCTGCATGAGGGCGGCGGTCTGCCCAAGATCATCGACTTTATGAACCTTTGGGCGCGGGAAATGGACAAGATGCGCGCGCTCTGCCTTATTCGGTATGAGGATATGCGCGCCAATCCCCACTCGGTTCTGACCGAGGTGGCGCAGTTTCTGGACATTCCCGCCGATGCCGCCGCCATCCAAGAGGCGGTGGATTATGCCTCGTTCGAGAATATGAAGAAGAAAGAGGCTGACAGCAGTTTCCGCCTGAGTGGCGCGCGGGTGGCCCCCGGCGATAAAAGCAATCCCGACAGCTACAAGACTCGGCGCGCCAAGGTGGGCGGGTATCGCGACTATTTCGACGATGCTCAAGTGGCAGTGATCGACGCGCTGGTCGAGGCACGGCTTGATCCGGTTTATCGCTATGCAGCCACGGCAAATGCGGACAAACCGGCGGAATGAGCCAGCCTGACGCGATGCCCCGCATCTGGCGGGTTCTGGGGGACAAGCGCGGCGACAATGCGCAAGTCGAGATTGTCGCCGAAGCGCTGGCGCGGGAACGCGGCTGGGTGTCGGAACTGCGGCACCTCGAAATGCTGCCGAAATTCGTGGTGGGCAAACCGCGCGTCGGCCCCACGCTTTATCACATTGACCAGAGCCTGAGCGATCCGATCGAGCCGCCTTGGCCAGATGTGATCCTGACGCGCGGGCGGCGCTCAGCCAATGTGGCGCTCTGGATCAAGAAGCAATCAGGCGGGCGCACGCGGATTGTGCTGGTGGGCAAGCCTGCGGGCTGGTTCTCGCATCAGATGGCGCAGTTTGACCTTATCGTGACCAGTGCCGAAACCCTGCCCGCGCCCTTTGAAAACGTGATGCAGATCGACCTGCCCTTGATGAAGATCAGCCCCGAGCGGTTGGAGGCGGGGCGCAAGGCGTGGCAAGAGCGCTTGGGCGCTTTACCCCGGCCACTGGTGGTGTTTCTCATCGGTGGGCCGACCAGCCCCTTTATCTATAACGCAGAGATGGAGGCGCGGCTGCGCGCACGGATGGCACAGGTGCTATCCGAGGGCGGCACGCCCTATATCGTCGGCTCGCGCCGCACACCCACAGGGTTTCTGGACCGCGTAACTGCTGGGCTACCCCAGGGCGTGCAGCGCTTTGACTGGACCCAACCCGACAGTGAAAACCCCTATACCGGCCTTTTGGCGCTGGCGGACCGCTTTCTTGTGACCGGCGACAGTATTTCGATGCTGGTCGAGGTGGCGCGGCTTGGAAAGGCGCTGGAAATCGTGCCCCTACCCTTTGGTCCCTTGGGCAAGCTTGACGATGCCCGCAGGCGCGCAGCGGCGTGGATGTTTCAGGCGCGCCGCAATGCAGGGCCGGCCGAGCGGCTGCGCCTCGCACTGGCGCGTGGGCTTTATCATTTGCGGATGCTGCAACAAACCCGGCACTTCCCCCGGTTTCACCAGATCCTGATTGATCGCGGGCTGGCCACATGGATGGGCGAGAGGCAGGATGCCAGAATGGGCGACCGCCCTGCCCTGTCGGCCACCGATGCCGATGTGGCGCGTATCCTTGCGCGGATTGATCCGCTCTTGTCGGGGCGCTGACATGAGCACGACCCGCATATGCATGATCAGCAACCCCACCAGCGGCAATAACCGCAAATGGCAGGCGCATATCGAGGCGCGGCTCGCGGCCTATCCGCAGGTTGCCCATCACGTAACCCGCTCGCCCCAAGAGGCCGAAGCGCTGGTGCCGCAACTGGCCGCCTCACGGCCCGATGTGGTGGTGATCAATGGCGGCGACGGCACCATTGCCGCCGCTCTGGGCATGATCCTAAGCCATTGGCCGCGGGAGAGCCTGCCGCTGATCGTGCTTTTGCCCGGCGGCACCGCCAATATGACGGCGGGGGATATTGGCACCGCCTCTTCGCATAGGCGGGCGTTGAAGCGGTTTTTTCGCTGGCTTGATTGCGGCGCGCCCCTTTCGGGGGATATTCGCGCGCGCCATATCATGCGGGTAACAGGCGCTGCGGATGGCCATATCCGGCACGGTATGTTTCTGGGCACCGGGGCGATCATGCAGGCCACGCGCTTTGCCCATAAGACCGTGCATTCGCGCGGGCTGGGCGGCGAGCTGAGCCTTGGCATGGTTTTGATCCGGTCCGTCTGGGGATTGATCCGCCAAGACGCGAGGTTTTACCAGCCCACGCATGTCGCGATGACGGTGCAGAACGGGACGGGTGCGGATGTCACGCGCGATACCGCCCCGATGCTGATCCTTGTGGCGAGCACGCTGGGGCGGCTTTTCCTCGGCATCCGACCCTTTTGGGCCAAGCAACAGGCCCCCATTGGCCTGACGGCAATTCAGGGCGGCGCGCGGCGGTTTGCCCGCGCCTTTCCCTCGGTGTTGCGCGGGCATCCCAATCGGCATGTGACGCTCGAGAACGGGTATGAGAGTTTTCGCGGTGCGCGGATCGAATTGCGTTTTGACGGCGAGTTGAACCTTGATGGCGAGTTGTTCGCGACGTCCGGGGGTGACGTGCCATTGGTGATCGAGGCCGAAGGACCGATCCGGTTCCTGCGCCCGAAATAGGCGCGGGCAGTTGGCGCGGGCATCAAGCGCGTATAGAACGGCGGGCACCACCCGATGCAAGGCAGCACAGATCCATGACCGGCGCGCAGTATCCCACCCCGGACGGCCCGACCTTAGACAGCTCTGCGGAATTGCGCGCGCTGATGACGGCGTTGACCGCACGCTTTGGCGATGGGTTGCAGGCGGTGATCCTGTATGGATCGTGCCTGCGCAGCGCCAATCTGCTGGATGGGCTGGTCGATTTCTATGTGCTGGTCGAAAGCACGCCCAAGGCCGAACCCCGCCTCTGGCTGCGGCTGGGCGGTCGGCTCTTGCCGCCCAATGTCTATTACTTGGAGGCGCCTCTGGGCTCTGACACGGTGCGCTGCAAATATGCGGTCCTCAGCCTGCGGCAGTTTGAACGCGGCACCGGCCCTGGCTGGTTTCAATCCTATCTCTGGGGGCGGTTTGCGCAGCCGGTCAAACCAATCTGGTGTCAATCACAGGATGTGGAAACGCGCCTGCACGCCGCATTTTTGCGGGCAGGCGAAACGCTCTTGCGCCGCGCCCTGCCCGCCTTGCCACCCGAGGGATCGGTCGAGGCGCTCTGGCAAGGCGCGCTGGCGCTGAGCTATGCCACGGAATTGCGTGCCGAAAAGCAGGGCCGCGCGGCAGAGTTGGCGGGGCATGGGCGGAGCTTCTTCACGGCGATGACGCAGGCGCTCTTGCCGCGTATGGCGGATGTCTTGCAGCTTGAGCGAGGGGCGGAGGGCGCGCCGAGGTATCGCAGCAACGTATCGCCCCGCGCACGCCGCCTTGCACCCATCCTCTGGGCGCTGCGCCGGGTGCAGGGCAAGGCGCTGTCGGTGGCGCGGCTCATCAAGGGGCTGTTCACCTTTGAAGGCGGCCTTGATTACCTTGCGTGGAAACTGTCGCGCCATTCCGGCCAAGTGGTCGAAATCCCCGACAAAGTGCGCCGCCGCCCGCTGATCCATATCTGGGGCTTTATGCGACAGCTTTATCGACGGGGTGTGTTCCGCTAACGCTGGCGCGATGGGCGAGAACCCGCGTATCGCGATCAGGTTCAGTTACAAACGTGTAAGATTGGGGCTATTCTCTGATCCAGATCAATACATGACAGTTTTAATTGTGTTTCTGGACATGGCGTCTCTGCAAATTCTCCTGTATAGAGCCGCTCAGAACAAAAAACCGAGGTTGCGGATCACTCATCATGAAACACGCTGTATTCATCCAGACGAACCACAAGCAGATTGTCGGCGCCATCGTCGCGGAACACGCGCTGCGTCGCTACTCCACAAACAATGACAAATTCGAGGTGCATATCGTCAACAGCCGCGATTACCCCTTCTTCCTTGCCCGTGAAGGTCAGGAATATATGCGCGACGGCGTTAAGCGGGTTTGGTTGAACGAGGATCTGCAATCCTTTACCCCCACCCGCTTTATGCCGCCCGAGTTGATGGGCTATGAGGGCCGCGCCGTGGTCATCGACCCCGACGTATTCGCCTGCGCCGATATCTGGGAACTGCTGAACCGCGACATGAAGGGCAAAGCCGTGATGGCGCGTATGCGTTCGGGCACCAAGGGCCTGATCGACAAGGCCTATGCCAGCTCTGTGATGCTGCTCGATTGCGCAAAGCTCAAGCATTGGAAGGTTGAGGAACAGTTCAACGCTATGTTCGATGGCGACCACGACTATTCCCGCTGGATCGGTCTGCGCAACGAGGACCCCACCACGCTGGAGTTCATCGAAAACGAGTGGAACGATTTCGACAAGTTCACCACAGACACCAAAATGCTGCACACCACCCGCCGCAAAACCCAGCCATGGAAAACCGGCCTGCCGGTGGATTGGCGCCCCGCAGAGCGGTTCCGCCTGTTCCCGCCAGCCGCATGGGTGCTGCGCCTGCGCCGCAAGATTTTTGGCGAATACGGCCTGATGGGCAACTACAAAGAGCATCCCGACAAGAACCAAGAGAATTTCTTTTGGGGTCTGGTCAAGGAATGCGTCGAGCAAGGCAAGCTGACGGAAGAGTTCCTGCGTCAGGAAATGAAAGACAACCACGTGCGCCACGATGCGTTGGACGTGATCGCGCGCGTGCCCAGCCTGCCGCCCGCACCGGCGCATCCGCTGAGCACCGGCAATCTGGCCAAGGCCGCCTAAGCGCTTAGGCGTTCAAAACAGCGCGCGGATACGTTCCGCCGCAACATGCGCTCCGACCGATGGGTCGGGGCGCATTTTCTTTGCCCAAGTCTCGCCTGTGGCTATCAACTCTGGCGCGTCCTCTAACCAGCGGGCCTGCCCCGCCTCCACCAGTGCCTGCTGGATGCGCGACACATCGCGGCGCATCCGGCGCGGGGCAAATCGCATGGCAAGCGCGTGGCTCAGCGGTTTTGGACGCAAGTTATGCGCATGCGACCACCAAGACCCCGACGCATCACCGGGATCAAAGATATAGAGCGGGCGACCAAGGCTTGCGGCCTCAGCCAGCATCGACATGCTCTCGCCGGTCACCACAAAGCGATCCGCAAGGCCTAGATAGGCCGAATAGGGATTGGGCGCGGCCTTGTCGCGATTGTGCCACCAATAGCACTGGGCCGGCACATCAAGGGCGGCGCTGATCGCCTCGGCCACGGCGGGCGGGGTACGGGGGCTGCCGCTGACCAATGCGGTGCCACCGGTCTGGCGGATCAGGCGATTCACCCCTCGTGCCAAAAGCCGCCCCTTGTCCAGGGTAAAGACAAACGGCCCACTGTCCCCGCCAATCAGCACGGTCGTATAGGGGCGTGGCATATGGGCCAGTGCCGTGGTTGCCGCCGTGGCGGCTTGATCCACGCCAGCACGTGTGAATTGGTGCAAAGGCAGAGGATTGATCAGGACCATGGGACCGGGCGTCAGGAAATACTGCGGCGTGCTGACGATCAGATCATAGCTCTCAACCGGTGCCCAAGGGCGGCCCAGATGCACCAGCTTTGTGCGCCCCCCCGATTGCCGCTTGATCCAACGCGCCACCGGCTCGTTGCGGCGGCCAGCGCTGATCACCAGATCGGGCCAAGGCGCGGTCAGTGGGCTGGATGCATGTTGATCGATCCCCAAGAGCGTGACCCGCAACAGGAGATGCGGTACAAGTTCCCAACCACGCGCGAGGATCAACTTTTCCTCCATCGGCCAGCCAAGCGCATGGGCCAAGGCCAAGACCTGCGTGTTATCGCCCGCTTTGCGCCCCAAGAGACACCAGATCTTTGGCTCTTGCGATGTGGTGCTGGGCTGCACAGGCCTCTCCCTTGTTGTTGCGCGATGGCGCGGAATCACGCCGGATGCGACACGGGTCAAAATTACCCATACAAAGACCGAGCGATACCCTCTATGAGGACCGCAAGAAACCCCGATCCCTGACCAGAATGCCCGACATGACCAATTTATCCTACCGCGAGATCCGGGACGTGGCCGCGCGTCACCTCATTCTCTCTGCCCTGTTCTTTCTGCCCAAGGGCCAGAAAATCGCGCTGGAACGCCGCCTGCGCGGGCGTCAGGAGAATGCCAAGCTGCAAGAGGCCGATTGGGCGCTGGTGTCTTGGGGCAAAAGTGGGCGCACTTGGTTTCGCGTGATGCTGTCGCGTTTCTATCAGCTGCATTACGGGCTTGAGACCGAGTATATGCTGGAATTTGACAATTTCCACGCTCTAAACCCAGCCGCGCCCAAGGTGCTGTTTAGCCACAACAATTACATCCGCGACCATTTCAACCATGGTGACGATCTGGATCAGTATCGCGGCAAGAAGCTGGTGCTCTTGGTGCGCGATCCACGCGATGTGGCGGTCTCGCAATATTTCCAGTGGAGCTATCGCATGCGCCCGCGCAAGAAGGCCCTGAACGCCTATCCCGCCCATGGCAGCGAGGTGGCGATCTATGACTTTGTGCGCAATCCCGATTGCGGCATCCCGCGCATTGTCGCGGCGTTCAATGCCTGGGCGCGGTCCTTGCCCAGCTTGGGCAAGGATGTGTTGGTGGTGCGCTACGAGGATTTACGTAGGGATCCGGCCGAGGTGCTGCGACAGGTCGTCAGCTTTACCGGCGTTGATCCTGACCCGGCGCATATCGAGGCGGCCAAAGACTATGCTGCCTATGAAAACATGAAAAAGCGTGAGGCGTCGAATGAGGGCATGCGCGGCAGCGGTCAGCGCGTCAAGCCGGGGGATGAGAGCAACCCCGACTCGTTCAAGGTGCGGCGCGGCAAGGTCGGCGGCTATCGCGATTACTTCACGCCCGAAGAGGTAGAGGTGGTCGATGCGCTGGTTGAGGGCAAGCTGGACCCGGTGTTTGGGTATAACGAGGGGTGAGAGGGTAGACCCCTCGCGATGAGCCGCGCGGGACGGTTGGGGCCAACGCCTGACCTATGAAATCACCCCTACGCCCCGCCGCGCCCCTCGGCGCTATATTGTTGCACCAGCACGTAATCCGACACCGAATCCACATCGACCGAGGCATGGGCATAGGGCAGAATGACCACACCGATGCGCACGCCCACCCGGCGTGACAGGCGCGCCAGCGCCTTGTCCAGCGTGAGCCAGCCCATGCGATAGCTCAAGAGCGACCACAGCCCCAAAAGCCGGATCACCACCAGCGGCTTTTTGCGGTCTTTCTCGACCTGCCGCCAGAAATCCGCCACCCGGCGCCCGTCCTCGGTCAGAAAGCCAAAGAGATTGCAGCCGCAATAACCGCCATCGCGGAACCGCAAGACGGTCTTTTTCAATTCAGGGTAGGTCGCACGCACCAAATCATAGGGGGCAAGACCAATCACCACGTCGCAGCCACTCTTTGCTGCGCCACGGCAGAAATGATCAACGATCTCACCGGTCAAAAGCGGATGATCGGCAGTCGTGATCATGACCGGCTGACTGGCGGGAAAGCGGCTGAGCATCTGGTGCGCGCTGGTGCTGGGGGATGGGCCAGAGGCAACCCAAGCGACCTCTTTGCGTGCCACCAATCCCGCCAGCCCGGCATCGCTTTGAACACAGGCCTCGGTCGGGCCGCTGAGATGGATCGTGCCAATCGACTGCGCAGAGCGCAGCGCGTCAATCACGCGGCGGATCATCGGCGTGCCGCCGATATCGAGCAACGCCTTGCACGCCACACCGGTTTCGTCGCGCAGGGCGTCGCGGTCATCCCGTTCGCCCGCAAGGATTACGGAAGCAAAATCTGTCACGGTCTCACTTTCTCAGTGCCTTGGTCTGGCCTTCGGTCGCGCTACAGGGGTTTCTGATAGACGCGATAGCGCTTGTAGATCGTGCTGCCGATGGCCTCGATGATATGCCGCATGCCATGATTATCCTCGAGTATCCAGCCCATCTCGACCGAAGTGACGTTTCGTTGCTGCATCGCCTTGCGCACCGCGTCGATCACCAAAAACGCCAACGTCGGCCCAAGGCGGGAATTCTGGTATTCCTTCCGCACCCCCATCAGCGCCACGCGCGCGCTTTTCGGTCCACGTACCTTGAGCCGCCACAAGAGCTTGGCCCAGCCAAAGGGCAAAAGCCGCCCGCGCAGATCGCCGATCAGCTCGTTGAGATTGGGAAAGGCGGTGATAAAGGCCACGGGGCGTCCGTCAATCTCGGCGAACTGGATGTAATCGTCCGACAGAAGGAACGACAGAACCTTGGCGGTTTCGGCGAATTCTTCGCGCGTAAAGGGCACAAAGCCCCAATTGTCCGACCAGGCATCGTTGAAGATATCGCGCATCGCCTCGTAATCCGCCGCCTTGCCCTTGCTGTTGAGGGGGCGGATGGTGACGGTGCGGCTGGCACGTTGGGCCAGTTTCGTCATCACCTCGGGGGCGACGAAATCGGGGCGCACCTTGTAGGTCAGGAGGTCCTTGATCGTGGCAAAACCGCGATCCTCGATCTGTCTTTGATAATAGGGCCGCGCGTGGCCCATCATCACGAAGGGCGGATCGTCGAAATTCTCAACCAAAAGGCCAAGATCCTCATTGATCGAGAGGTTGTAGGGCCCGCGCAGATGGGCCGCGCCCCTATCGCGCAGCCACGCCTCGGCCGCGCCAAAAAGCGCGTCGAACACGGCTCTGTCATCCACCGCCTCAAGCATCCCGAAATAGCCGATCTTGCCCCCCTCTTCGGCCTCGGGTTGAAGCGTATCAAGCTGCGCCGTGATGCGGCCCACGGGCACGCCGTCGCGGTAGGCCACCCAACGGGCAACCTCGCAATGGGCAAAGAGCGGCGCATTCTCGAACACGCGCTGCTTTTGCTCAAAGATCAGTGGGGCCACCCAAGCCGGATCATCGGCATAGATCCGCTCTGGCAGGTGCAGGAAATCCCGGACCGCCGCGCCATTTACGGCCTCGACCAGCCGAATGTGAGCGCCCTCAGGCTGTGTTGGCGACATCTTGGGCCTTTCTTGCGATGATGCGGGCAAGGCGGCGCGCAGCCCTGCGTGGCGCGCATGCCAGAGCGGCGGAACCAACCATGGAAACTGCTTGCAATTCCGGCACCTTGCCTCAATTAACGTGGTAAGTATCCACACTGCATCAGAAGAAGTCGAGTCCTCCTTGGCCAAATTCATTCTCGCCAATGCCCATCGCGACAAGCTGTTCAATAACCGCGTTGCGCGCAATGTGCTGTGGTTCATCGACTATGTGGTCTTGGCCTCGGTCATGTCGCTTTTCCGTTTGATGCCCGTGACATGGGCCTCTGCGCTTGGGGCGCGTCTGGGGCAGATGTTTGGCAGGATCTTTGGCCGGCGCAATCAGCATGTGCGCGCCAATCTTACAATGTCCCTGCCTGACAGGTCGCCGGCTGAGATCGACAATCTGGCCAATCAGGTCTGGGCCAATGCTGGCGCGGTGCTGGGCGAATATCCAAATCTGGCCAAGCTCTGCAATCCAAAGCGCGACACTCTGGAAATCGAAGTGCTTGAGCAGATTCCCGCCTATTCTGATCCGACCAAACCGGCGGTTTTCGTGTCGGCGCATCTGGCAAACTGGGAAATGATGGCCACCGCCATCGCGCGTTTGGGTGTGCGCCCCTGTGCCATGTACGCCCCGCTGACAAACCCGTGGCTTGACCGCACGATGCTGCAATATCGGGGCATGCTGGGCTGCGAATTGGTGTCGCGCAACGAGGGTTTGCGCGCCTTTGTTGATGCGCTGAAGTCCGGGCGGTCGCCAATCATGCTGACGGATCGGCGCGTCGAGGGCGGCAAACCGATTCCGTTTTTCGATGAAGACAAGGAATCCTCGCTGTTGCCCGCGCGGCTGGCGTTGCGGTTTGGCGTGCCTTTGGTTCCCGTGCAGGCCGAACGGCTGCCCGGTGCGCGCTTTCGCGTGCGGTTCTATCCGCCCTTGGTGCCCAGTGACCCCACGATGGACCGCGACAATCAGACCGTTGACCTTGCCCGTCAGATCAACGAGAAGTTCGAACAATGGATAACGGCAAAGCCCGGAGATTGGCTTTGCACGAGCAAAATCTGGCCGTCTTCTATTCTTCGGGCTAAAACCGACATATATGAAGACGCATAAGTCGGCGCAGATCAGGAGTGCCCAAAATGACAAGTCATCAACCCAGTCGCACGCATCGCGTCGACGAGTCGGTTCGCCTGTTCGAGAACCCGCTTCTTGAAAAGTTGAGCCATGTGCATCCCATCGTGCCCTTGCTGGTCTGGGGTCCGGTGGCCATCTGGTTGATTGCGCGCGCTGTGATGGTGCATGGCATCGGCTGGGGCGGCATGGCGATGATCGGGGTTGCGGGCCTTGTGACATGGACGCTGGCGGAATACCTGCTGCATCGCTACCTCTTTCACTTTGAGCCCAAGACCGACATGGGCCGCCGTTTCATCTATCTTTTTCATGGCGTTCATCACGATACGCCACAGGATAAGACGCGCCTGCTGATGCCGCCCGCGGGCGCGCTGCCAATCATCGCCGTGCTCTATCTCATGTTCTACACGGTCCTGCCCTACCCCTGGGCCGAGCCGTTCACCGGGTTCTTCATCATCGGCTATCTGGTCTATGACTATATCCACTATGCCACGCACCATTTCCCGATGCGGCACCCGGCGCTGAAATTCCTCAAGCATTACCATATGCGGCACCATTTTTCGGATGATGCCGGGCGCTATGGTGTCAGCTCGCCGCTGTGGGATCTGATTTTTCGCACCTACCCGACCAAGCCGGAACGGTCCGACCGCACCTAGGCGCGGGTCTTATCCGCGCCACAAGTCCGGGAACGGATATCCGCCATGGCAAAATTTTTCCTCACGCCCAAGGGGCTGATCGCACGGTTTCCGTGGGTTCAGACCCCGGCTTGGATGGTTGAGGCGGGCGTGTTCTATCTGATGCTCGGGTTTGCGCGGCTGCTGCCATTTTCTGTGGCCTCAGGGCTTTTTGCACGCGCTCTGGGGTGGCTGGGCTATCGCAACGCGCAAAAGCGCCGCACGGTCGGGCGCAATCTTTCGCATGTGCTGCCCGAGGCGAGTGACACCACACGCGACGCGGTGATGCGCGATATTTTCCGGTCTACCGGACGTGCGGCTGCGGAACTTTTCCTGCTCGAACGACTTTGGCAGAACCGCACGCAGCACTTGGAGTTTTTCGTTCATCCCGAGGCAGAGGAAATCATCGCGCGCAAAGAGGCGATTGTCTTTGCCACCGCCCATGTCAGCGCGTGGCAGCTCTGCAACCTGATTGGGCGCGAGCGAGAGTTGACGATTTCGGTGATCTATACGCCCGAGCCAAACCCGTGGCTGCACGGTTTTTTTCTTTCGCTGCGTCGGGCGTTCGGTGGTCCCTTGGTGCCAAGTGCGGGGGGCGCGCGGGAACTTTTGCATGAGTTGGCAGCCGGTCGGTCGGTTGGTGCCGCCTTTGACACCCGCGTTGATCAAGGCGAGATGGTGCCCTTTTTCGGCACGCCCACGCCCACCAGCACCCTGCCTGCCTTGTTGGCACAGCGCGGCTATCCGCTGGTGCCGATACGCGCCGTGCGCCTGCCCAACGCCCGCTTTCGGATCGAGGTTCTGGCCCCCCTTGCCCCAGCCGATCCCGATCTGCCGCGCAAAGAGCGTATCCTTGACATGACACATCGTCTGAACCTGATTTTTGAAGATTGGATCAGGGACTATCCCGGCGAATGGATCTGCATGAAACGTCGTTGGTTCAAGACCCGCGACAGCGCCCCAAAGGCCCCGGATGCCTGAGGCCAACGCGACCCCACGCGTCTGGGTGCTGGATGCCTACCGCTCTGGCGAGAAAACCCAAGTGCGCGCGCTGGCACAGGGGCTGGGCTGGCCTTATGAGATCAAAACCTTGCGATATCGCAAAAAGGAAATCCGCACCACGCTGTTTCGTGGGCGTGATTTGCGGGGGGTAGACCTTCCCGCCTCTGATCCGCTGAGCGCCCCTTGGCCCGATCTGGTGATTTCCATGGGCATGCGCAACGAGCCTGTCGCGCGCTGGATCAAGGATCAATCGGGCGGGCGCACGCGGCTGGTGTTTTTGGGGCGGCTTTGGGCCGATCCTGCACATTTCGATCTGGTCATCACCACGCCACAATACCGCGTGCCTGACCGGCCCAATGTGTTGCGCAACGCCCTGCCCCTGCATCCGCTGACGCCCGAACGGCTGGAGACGGCGCGCGCACACTGGGCCCCCAAATTGGCGCATCTGCCCCGGCCTTATCTTACGCTGAATATCGGCGGCCCGAGCGGCCCCTATGCGTTTGGCGCGCGCGCCTCTGCGCGGCTCTTGCGCGATACGATGGCGCTTGCAAAGACGCGGGGCGGATCGCTTCTTATCAGTTCCAGCGCCCGCACGCCGCCTGAGGCCATCGCTGCCTTTGCCGCGCAAACCGATGTGCCGATGCAGCTTTATCGTTTTCGGCCCAATGACCCGGAAAACCCCTATCTTGGGTTTCTGGCCATCGCGGATGAGATCATTGTCACTGCTGACAGTATCTCGATGTTGTCTGAGGCCTATGCGACGGGCAAGCCCGTGCATATGTTCGATCTGGGCGCGGGCACGCTGAGCATGCGGCACGATGCGCTGGTGGCGATCGGAGAGCGTGCGCAGGCACGCGCGCTCGCGCGACACGATCCTGACCGCCCTGATCTTAGCCTTGGTGCACTGGCCTATCGCGCCTTGATGCGTTGGGGCTGGAAGCATCTGTCGCGCGACATCAGCCAGATGCACCTGCGGCTTGCGCGCTCGGGCCGCATGACATGGCTGGGAGAGCCTGTGCGCCCCGCCTCAGACACGCCCCCGCCCAGTGACATGGCGCGTGCGCTGGACCGGATCAACGCCTTGGTGGGTCGTAGCTAAGCCTCGTCTGTCGCGACCTTTGGCGCCGCCGCAGGCTCTAGCCGGTGGACGACATCGGCGGCATCCGACAGGCTGCTGTTATGTGTGATGGCAAGGATTGTAAGCTGTTCACGCAGGCCGCGCAGCGTTTCGATGATGGCGGCCTCGCTTTCGGGGTCAAGCGCGCTGGTCGCCTCGTCGAGGATCAGAAGTTGCGGCGCGTTGATCAGCGCGCGGGCAATGGCGACCCGCTGACGCTGGCCCCCAGAAAGCCGCCCGCCGCGCTCGCCCACGAGGGTGTGGATACCTTCGGGCAGGTCCTGCACGAAATCCCAGGCTCCAGCCTGTTTCAGCGCCGCCTCTACCCGAGCCTCGGAAATCTGCGGGTCCCCCAAGGATACGTTGTGCAAGACGCTGTCATGCAGCAGCACCGTTTCCTGCGGCACATATCCCACCATGCGACGCCACGCCTTGAGGTCGATTTCCTCGAACGGGCGGTCATCAATCGTGATCTGGCCCGTGTCCGGCCGCAACAGACCGATCACCAGATCAATGATCGTGGTTTTGCCCGACCCCGAGGGGCCGACCAGTGTCGTCATCTGATGCGCGGGAATATCAAGATCAAAGCCGGAGAGCACCGTGTTGCCGTCATAGGAAAACGCGATATCGCGCAGGGCGATCCCCTTGGTCAGCGCCGGGGTGGCATGGCCGCCCAGATGCTCTTGTTCTTCTTCGGCGCGGCGATTGGTGTCGATCAGCGACCAATAGGCGCTCTCGCTCTGCATCATTTTCTGATATTGCTTCTGCACCTTGCCCAGAAAGTTATATCCGCGCCCCAGCGTCACTGCCAGCATCAGCACAATGGCGAAATCCATCGAAAGAATGCCGAGCGCCAGATAGACACCAAAGGCGATGACCATGATGAACATCAGATCCTGGCCAGAGTTGAGCGCAGCACTGGCCAGAACCTGACGGCGCAGCGCCTTGTTGAGACGGTTGGTCTCGTGCTTGAGCAGCTCATCCGCCAGATGTTCGCGGGCCATCGCCTTGAGCGGTTTCACCGATTGCAGCGTATCGGTCAGATGCGACATCAGCGAGACCATAAGATCGGTTTGTTTCTGGCCGGCCTTGCGGGTGATCCGCACCAGAAAATGCGACAGGCCGATGATGACGATCCCGCCGATCAGGCTGAGCAAGGTTGCTTTCCACGAAATCACCACCGCAACCGAGGTATAGACCAGCGCCTGAATGAAAAAGGTCAGCGCAGTTGCGCCATTCATATAGGCATCCGCCGCGCGCTGCGCCTCGGTGGCCAGCGTATTGGCCAGCTTGCCCGCCGGTTGATGCAGGAAGAAATGCCAGCGGCTGCGCATCATGTTGCGCAAGATCTGCAGGCGGAGATCGGTCGCAACGCGGGCAGCGGTATAGCCCACCTGCCGCTGCGCGATCAAAAGCAGCACCGCCTTGAACGTGGCCGCCACCACGATCAGGGTCAGCAGCGCCCCGAGTGTCACGGGAATTCCGGCCCATGCGAGCACATCAAGCACCATCTGTTCCATCTGCCCCGGCGGCTCTGCCATCGTGCCGGATGGATCGGTGTTGAGCACGATCTTGAGCATTGGCAACATGGCGGACAGGCCCAAGCCTTCGGCCAGACCCGAAAAGAACAGCGCCAGCACCATGAGGAAACTGGCCATCGGATAGGCGCGGAACAGGTTCAGCATCAGGCGCATGGAAGGTCTTTCATGGTCTTGCAGGACAGTTTGCGCCTCTGGTGCGCCGGTCTCTTGTCTTGGCGGCTGCGCCCTTGGCGCGTGCCGCATTTGGTTTCAGCGGTGTCATCACGGCGCGCATGCTGCATGGGCGCGCGCCAGTGTCAACCGGGTGCAGCGCCCGGTCGCCATCTCTTGCTCACGTGTCGCGTGCCGTGCCGTAACGTCAATCTCCCAGCCCGCGGCGGTGGGCCGGATATGATAGAGGTGATAGGCGGCCGCCTCGGGATAAAGCGACGAGGCTGACGGCACGCCAATAACCGAGGCTGGCCCATCGCGGGTTTCAAGTGTCTGGTGATGGTGGCGGTGGCTATGGCCATGCAGCACTAATTCCACGCCTTCCGCCTGCAGCACGGCACGGAACGCCGCCGCGTCACGCAGGGCCTTGCGCGCCGATACCGTGCCATCGAGCGGCGGGTGATGGATCATCAGCACCCGGCAGAGGCCCGCATCACGCGCCTTGCGCAACATAGGTGCCAGCCGCGCCAATTGCGCCGGACTGACCGCGCCGCTGGCAAAGGCCGGCGGGGTGGCCACAGCACTTGAAACGCCGATCAGGGCCAGCATCCCCCGCCGCCGCATATATGGAAAGGCGTCGGACACATCCACCGTTACGGGTGCAGCATCGCCCTGCCAATAGGGCAGCCACTGCGCCGCCCCCGCATCCCATGCGCCCCGAATGAGGGCCTCGTGGTTGCCAGGGATGACCATGACGCGCTCCGGCCTTCCTAGGTTTTCAAGCCAGCGACGCGCGGCACGATACTCGCTTTCCAGACCAAGATTGGTCAGATCCCCCGTGACCGCAATTTGGTCAGGGGCATGGTCGCGCATATCGGCGATCAGCATCGCGAGGATTTCTGGCCGGTGGTGATGGCGGCGCTTGCGGTGCCATGACAAAAGGCTCAGCGCCCGCTTGTTCAGCACGCTATGCCACGGCACCGGCCCCGTCAGCGGCAGATGCGGGTCCGACAGATGCGCCAGCGTGATGCCAGCGCCTGTCTCTGGGTCGGATCGCCCCTGCCCTGTCATGTCTCAGATGTCCGCCAACGGTTGGGCGTGCCGGGCATGACCCGGCCCACCGATTTACTGCGCCGCCGTGCTCTGGGCGGCGCGGGTGGCCGCCTCGGGTGCCACGGTCTTGAATGCGGCGATGATGGCGTCAATCTGGTCAAAGCTATGGGCCGCACTTAGGCTGCACCGCAAAAGCGCTGCCCCTTCGGGCGCGGCGGGCGGCAGCACGAGGTTGACATAGACACCATGCTCCATCAGCGCATTCCAGATCCGCGCGCCCTCTTCACGGGAGGGTACCCGCACTGCGATGACCGGGGAAACGGGCGCGGCCAATTCATAGCCTGCCGCACTCAGCCCGTCGTGCAGACGGGTGGCATTGGCCCAAAGATTGGCCTTGAGTTCGGGCCGCGTGCGCACTGCTTCTAGGGCTGCGGCGGCGGCACCGATGCTGGCCGGGCTGGGCGAGGCGGTAAAGATATAGGGCCGGCTGCCATAGCGCAGCAGTTGCAACTCGGGATGACGGCTTACGCAGAAGCCGCCCAGCGAGGCGAGGCTTTTGGAGAAGGTGCCGGTGATGAAATCCACCTGATCGAGAATGCCCGCCTCTTCGCAGAGGCCCAAACCGCGTTCGCCGTAGACGCCAAAGGAATGCGCCTCATCGACCATGAACCACGCGCCATATTCCTTGGCGATGGCGCAGAGTTCCGCCAGCGGGGCCGTATCGCCCAACATGCTGTAGAGCCCTTCGGCGATCACCAGCGCGCCTTTGGCCTCGTCCCCCAGACGCCGCAAACGCTTGCGTAGATCCTCTGGATCATTGTGGCGGAAGGCAAGGAAATCAGCCCCGCTGATGCGGCACCCGTCATAAATGCAGGCGTGGCTATGGCTATCCAGCACGACCTTGTCACCGGGGCGCAGGATGCCCATCAAGAGGCCCAGATTGGTCTGATAGCCGGTCGAGAACACCATAGCCGAGGGCACGCCGTAAAAATCTGCAAAGGCACGCTCGAGTGCCGCATGGCAGGCAAAGCTGCCATTGGCCATGCGCGAGCCGGTGGTGCCGCTGCCCTGCTCATGCAGCGCGGCGCTTGCGGCCTCTAGCACTGCTGGATCAAAGGTCAGCCCGAGATAGTTATTCGTTCCGACAAGGATTGTCGGACGGTTGCCAATCATCGCCTCGGTAGAGGACAGGATGCGCTCCATCACAATGCGTGTCGGGTCGGCCTCTTCGGCACCCAAAGCGTCACGCAGATGCGCCAGTTCGGCAAAACGGTCTGAAATGCTCATGATTTTTTCTCCACAAGCAGTTTGATCTGATCGGCAAGGTTCTGCACCGTATCGACATTGGCCATCATGTTGAGCGGAAAGCTGACGTCAAAGGTGTCCTCAACCTCCATCAGCAATTCCATCATATTGACGGAATCAAGGTTCATATCGGCGACAAGGCTGGTGTCCGCAGACAATGCGCCGGATTTCACCGGGAATTTCGACAGGCGCTCGAACAGCACGTCGAGGATTTCCTGTTCAAGGTCTTGGGTGTCATGTGACATTGGTGATGCCCCTATCAGATTTCAACGGCGTCCCGCGCAAGATCGAGGATAGCCCGTTCTCCAGAGAAATCAGCGGCAGCCATCCGGTGTCGCGGCTGATTTCGGTGTTGTCGCACACCCAGTCAGGGTGGCGCAGTTCGTTGACCTTGCCGGGTGTCAGCATCGGACTGTACCCCAAAAGCCGCGAGGCCAACAGATTGCCCGTGGCCACCGCTCGCAACAGGCCGCCCGGAAGTTTCACGCGCCAGCCGCGCCCGCGCCCCGCAACCTCTTCGACAATGGTCGCTATCTCGTCCCAGCTGTAGCCCGCCCCGTGCCCGTCGTCGAGTTCATAGGTAGCCTCTGCCGCGCTGTCCAGAAGTTTGACAATTGCGCGCGCAAGGTCATCGACATGCAAGAGCGAGGCCCGCGCACCGGCCACACCCGGCAGCGGCACAATGCCCCGCGCCATCGTCTGAAAGAGCGGCACAAGTTCGCGGTCCTCGGGGCCGTAGATTGCAGGCGGGCGCAATATGGCCGATGTGAACCCCGCACCAATGGCCACCTTGGCCAGCCGCTCTTCGCCCGCGCGCTTGCTTGCGGCATAGGGCGAGAGATGCGGCGCACGTGCCGCGAGCGAGGAAATCAGGATCACGCGGCGTACGCCAGATGCCTGCGCGGCCTCTGCAACATGGGTCACACCATCGGCGTTGACCCCCAGAAAATCCGCCAGATCGCGTCCGCGCACCTGCCCCGCCACATGAACGACGGCCTGTGCGCCCGCCATCAGCTTGGCAAGTGCGGCCTTGTCCGACAGGCCGCCCGTCACGGTTTCCAGCAAAGGATGCGTGATCCCAAGCCCCTGACGGTGCACAAGCACCCGGACAGGGCGTTCGGCGTCCAGCAATTGTCCGATCAGGGCGCGCCCGACAAAGCCGGAGGCACCCGTGACGGCCACCGGGCCGGTCATGCGATGTAACGGACCTGCGGCATCGCCTCGTCCATGGGCAGGCTATTGGCCGGTTCCGGCTGATGCTGCATCTTGGCCGCCTGACGCCGCCCGAGATAATCAAGCCGCGCCCGCGCCCGCGCCAGCTTGCCCGAGGACGTGCGGGGCAAGGTGCGGGTCGGCACCAGTTCGACCACAACATCAATCCCGAATTCCGAGCGCACCAGCGACGCGATGGTCTTGACCAGACGCGCACGCTTGATCTCGTCGCGCTCGCGGCATTGCACCACCAGAACGGCGGTTTCCTGTTGATCCACATCCGAAGGCACCGAGAAAGCGGCAGCATCGGTATAGTTGACGCCCGGTTGCGTCTTGGCCAGATATTCCAGATCCTCGGGCCAGATGTTGCGCCCGTGGATGATGATCATATCCTTGCGCCGTCCGGTGACAAAGAGCCGCCCATTGGCCAAGTAGCCGATGTCGCCGGTATCAAGCCAGCCATCTTCGCTCAGGCATTCGCGGGTGATCGCCTCTTCCTGAAAATAGTGGCTCATCACGCTGGGGCCACGCAGGTGGATCACACCAGCCTGACGCTCGGGCAGATCGTTGCCATGCTCATCGCGGATCGCAATCTCGAACGTGGGCAGCAACGCGCCACAATCCACATAGCGCGCGACGCGGCGTTTGGATTTCTGCGCCTCTTCCGGGTCGAGCGGCGTGGCGATGCTGTCTTCTTGCATCTGTTCGGCATCGACATAGTCAATCTGCAACTCTTCATCGAGCCCGGCAAAGCTGATGCCCAGCGAACATTCGGCCATGCCATAGCAGGGCAAGAATGCGGTGGATTTGAACCCCGAGGGGGCCAGCGCCTCGGCAAAGCGCTTCAGCGGTTCGGGATTGATCATCTCTGCACCCACGCAAGCGACGCGCAGCGCGCTCAGATCCCATTGCTCGGCATCGCTTGGGCGCACCCGCATCGCGGCAAGGTCATAGCCAAAGGGCGGGCCAGAAGTGATCGTGGTGCGGTTGCCGGACATCATTTCCAGCCATTTGCGCGGCCGCATCGCAAAATCCTGCGTGCCAAGGAAATCGACCGAGCGTTGGGTCGCCATCGGCATCATGATAAAGGCAACTAGGCCCATATCATGATAGAACGGCAACCAAGATCCAAAGCGGTCCTGCTCGGTCATCTTGAGGCCATGGCTCGCCATATCGTTGATATTGGCCAGCACCGTGGTGTGGTCGATGACCACGCCGCGCGGAAACCGCGTGCTTCCAGAGGTATACTGGAGATAGGCGATGCTGTCCGGGGCCACTGTTGGCAATGTCGCGGTCGAGGGCGTCAGACGATCAAAATCCTCGGGCGTGCCGACAAAGCTCAGTGTCAGGCCCGTTGTCGCCTCTTCCAGAAAGCTCATCCATTCAACAGGGGCCATGGCCACCGCTGCGCCGCAATTCTCGATCAAGCCGCGCAGTTGCGCGACATAGCCTGCATGGCCCCCGATATGCATCGTGGCCGGCAGTGGCACGGGCACCAGCCCGGCATATTGACAGGCCCAGAAGAAGCGCACGAAATGCGGCGAGGTTTCGGCCACAAGGCCCACCCGCGCGCCCGGCTCAAGGCCCAGACCCAAAAGACGCCGCGCGAGAGCGACAACCTCGACCTGCAAATCGGCATAGGTGGAGGTTGCATAAAGCTCGCCGCGCGCGTTGTAGAAATTGACACCCGTGTCGCCCTTGGCGGCATAGTCGAGCGCCTCGATCAACGTCGTGAAGTCGCCGCGCCGCAACGCGAGACTGTGCGAACTGCCTGTCGCCTGCATCCCAATTTTCCTTGTTTCGCTTCCGACTCTGGTCGGTTTGCCCTCTGTCATACCAAGTATATGGCATTTGAGGGTCTGATGGCACAAGCTGGCGTTTCAGGTCAAGGACTTGGCCCGCGGCCAAGGCACCCCCCGAGACACCACTTGGCACAGTCTGCAATGCCAGAGCGTAGCCCGTTCCCGCCCCCTTTACCCAAATCAAACGCCCGGGTTGCGGCATGGTGCAGAGCGGCGTTAGAACAGAGCCCCTATTGTTACGTCTCCACCCGGCAAGCCGATGCAGATCATCAGCTTTTGATAGGTCGCCCTCTAATCTCGCGCGCGTGAGCGCTTGATGAATTTTGGGCAGGCAACCTTGAATGACATTCATATTTTATCGTTTAAATACTTATATATAGAATTCTTTCTTAAACTCGGGGAATTCAGCAGCGCGCCACACGAAGATGCGCCAGAATAGTCCGGTCAATCCGCAGCGGCCCGTTAGATTTGGATCGCCAACCTGGGGCGACTTGACCAATCAGGTGCCGCGCATCGCCCCTCAGTGACTTCGCGGGTTGCGTTATGGAAATCCTATGCGCTACATGAGGACGGCTGAGCCAAGAACCCGGCCAAAAATGCCGACAGAGACAATCGGCAACATGTTGCCCCGATTGTCACATTTGGTTTCCAAGTCGTAACATCTTCACAAGATGCAGGAAAAGGCAGCCCCAAACGCGCCTTTGTCGCCCTTGCCACCAAGGGGCGCATCCGGCACCTCAGGCCCCAGACCGCAATGTTGCGCGATGGGAATTGAGGCGGGCTGTGACCCTAAAGCGGCGGGACAAGCCGTGCTGATCACCCTAGAATTCACCCGATGCGGTCGACCTGCCTTGAGCATGGTCCTGCGTGGCTTACTTCACCTGTCATGAAATACGTGATCGTTGTGGCCTTAAGCCTTCTTGCCGCCTGTGGACGCGGCATTCCAGAGACCGCGCGCATCGTTGTGGCGGGGGATTCTGTTATGGCGTGGAATCGATCCGCCGGGGCCTCGGTTGCAGATGGTCTGCAAGCACGTCTCGGAGAGCCGGTCGGCGATGTGTCACTTTCACTGGCACAGGTCGCGGGTGGGTGGAGTGCCTGGAATATTCCAACCCAGCTTGAAGGATTGAGGGCCGAATGGGTGGTGCTGAACGGCGGTGCCAACGATCTGAGCACGGGCTGCACCTGCTCAAGCTGCGGGGCTGTGCTGGATCGGCTGATCTCCGACGATGGCGAACGGGGTGCCATCCCAGACCTCGTGGCCAACTTGCGGGCGCGGGGATCACAGGTGATCTGGGCAGATTACTATACTGCGCCACGCTATGCAGGCACCGCATGTGAAGCGCCCTATCAGGTTCTAGAGGAAAGACTGGGCCGAATGGCGCATGCTGACGCGGGCGTGACGCTGGTAAACTTGGATGACGTGTTTCTTCCTGATGACCTTTCACTTTTTGCCGCGGATCGCCTTCATCCGTCACAGAAAGGATCGGCGCGTATTGCAGGGCAAATCGCTCCGCTATTGGCGAGGTAAGCGTTGCGCAGGGCAAAAGGTGTTGGATTTCATTTGCCAAGGTGACATGCGCGAGCGGCTATCATCTCTGCGCGGTGGTCGGCGACATTTGATAGTCAGAGCGTTCCGCTGACCCCTCTTGGCCTGGGTGCCAGTCAATCGGTCTTGACCCGATGCTAGGCACGAACGGGCTTCAGTTCAGCGTGGCGCTTCGGTCTGGTCAGTCGCTTTCGTAGCTCAGGTTGAGAAATCAGCGGCCTTCAAGCACCGCGTTCTGAACGGTCTCGTCCCAACCCAAGTAAAACGTGTCCCCGTCCTGAATTACCGGGCGCGCCATGACCTTGGGCTGCGCTGCGATCTGCGCCTCGGCCTCTGAATTCTTCAACCAATCACTAAGCGCGCGGTAATCATTCGATTTGCGATCCACGAGCCGATCCCCGAACTCTACGATCAGCGCCGCTAATTCCGCCTCGCTCAATGGTTCGGCTCGGATATCACGAAAAGAAACATCCAGCCCTTCCGCCTCCAATGCTTTGCGGGCCTTCTGACAGAGTGCGCAAGTCTGCAAGCCGTAGATCATCATGTCGCAAACTCCCTTTGCGTCGATCGTGCACCCTTGTCCAACGCCGCGCCAAAGGCAACCATCTGAACGGTTGCCTGTGCTGGCCGACAGCTGCGTTCGACCGGATGTTTCGCAGTGTCATATCTGCGCTTAACCGAAGGATATGCTTGCAACAACGCCATTCCGCCGCCATTCATGCGGATGTGAGCATTTCATCAGATCAGCCCTCAATTTCATTGGCCGCGCTCGGCTGGTTTACGTTCTTTTCCGAGCAGGTAGAGGATGGCGAGGCAGAGCTTGCCCCCATGCGTATTGCGACTGTTCACCGGGATCGGGTCACAGCAATCTCCGAACGCGGCCCGGTGCGGCTGGAGCTTTCCGCGCAGTCGCTTACGACGGATTTTGCCGTCGGCGACTGGGTTTTGGTGAGCCCCGAGACCCGCTTGCTGATGCGGCGGCTGGATAGGCGGATGCTGTTACAGCGGAAAACCGAAGGCGGCCGGCCCACACAACTGATTGCTGCGAATGTCGACACGTTGCTGATCGTCACCTCCTGCAACGATGATTTCAATCTGGCGCGCCTGGAGCGCTATCTCGCGCTTGCGAATGAGGCTGGGGCGACCCCGGTGATTGTCTTGACGAAGATCGATCAGACGGCAGATGCCGCCCCTTACCTGCAGCAAGCCAAAACCCTTCAACAAGGGTTGGAGGTGGTCCTGTTGAACGCGACCGGGCCAGAGGCCGCCCTGACCTTGGCACCTTGGTGCGGCCCCGGACAGACCGTTGCGCTTGTCGGATCTTCTGGGGTGGGCAAATCGACCTTGCTCAATACATTGTCAAACAAATCATCCGAGGACGCACAGCCGACAGGCCCCATTCGCGAGGCCGACGCCAAAGGGCGTCACACAACCACGTCGCGGTCACTTCATGCAATTGCCGGTGGCGGCTGGGTGATTGATACGCCCGGAATGCGAACGCTGCATGTTCGCGATGCTGCGGCCGGGCTCAACACGCTGTTCGCGGAAATTGTCGAGCTTGCCGCTCGGTGTCGTTTTCGGGATTGCACCCATGATCACGAACCCGGTTGCGCCGTTCAAAGCGCGGCGGCCGACGGTACACTCGATCCGGCACGCCTTGCCCGATGGCGCAAGCTGACGCAGGAAAACCTAACCAATACCCCCGTCCAGTCCGGCCCCCGTGGCAACAAGATCACGAAACCCCAAGGCAAACGACGCTGACGCGACCAGCCCTAAAAGTCGGGTGCAGCATGCCCGAAGGATAGAACGCCCTGCAAACAAAGCTGCCGACGCGCCTGCGTTTTTGCATGACCGCACTGGTAGAAACTGCCGCGTTCGATAATGGTGTTGAAAACCCGAACTAAGGTGGTTCCAGTCCATGTTTCGCGATCTTTCAGTATCAGCCTTTTCAATGGGGGTCCTTGCAGCTTTCGTTGGATACTCGGCCTCATTCGCCATCGTGTTGGCCGGATTGACGGCGATGGGGGCCACGGCGGCGCAGGCGACCACAGGGCTATTTTTTGCGACCGTTGGGATGGGTATTTGCAGCATCTGGCTGCCTGTCGTGACGCGAATTCCCGCTGCGGTGGCCTGGTCCACGCCCGGAGCTGCGTTTCTTGCCGCAACGGTCGCCTTGCCCGGCGGTTTTGGTGAGGCTGTCGGCGCGATGATTTTTGCAGCCGGGTTGATTCTGTTGACCGGGTTCATTCCAACCCTTGGCCGGGTCGTCGCCGCCATCCCGAAACCCATTGCCAACGGATTGCTGGCGGGCGTCCTGCTCAAACTGTGTTTTGCCCCCGCGATTGCACTTGGGAGCATTCCTCTTTTGGTTCTGCCTGTTCTCGTGGCGTGGCTGGTGGGTTTGACATGGAACAGGCTGGCCGCAATGCCGTTTGCTGTGCTTGCGTTTCTTGCCGTTCTTTACTTCAGCGTCGAGAGTTCAACAGACGCTCTGCAGGCCGACACAACATGGCTTCCTGCCTTTACACCGACCATCCCTATTTTCACGGTGCAATCGTTCTTTTCCATCGCTCTGCCCCTTTATCTGGTAACGATGGCAGGGCAAAACATCCCCGGCTTTGCGGTCTTGGAACTGAACGGCTATCGGGTGGAACGCCAACCCCTGATCCGGAGAACCGGCATCGTCAGCCTCGCGTTTGCCCCGTTCGGGTCAATTCCCGTCAATATGTCGGCGATCACCGCTGCGATGATGGCTGGTGAGGATGCTGGCCGAGATCCGGCAAAGCGCTATTGGGCCGCGATCACATCGGGCGTCGTCTATGTCGTGCTGGCATTTGCGGCAGCGCTTGTAACGTCATTGGCCAGCCTTGCGCCGCTCGCCCTTATCACGGCGGTGGCTGGGCTTGCGCTTGTTCCCGCTTTGGTTGGGTCGATGTCAGCGGCATTCAGTGACCGCACCCAATTGGAAGCCCCCGCGCTGACGTTTTTGATAGCAGCGAGCGGCATGACGCTTTTTGGCATCAGCGGGGCGTTCTGGGGCGTTGTCGTTGGGGCGCTTATCTGGTTGGCAAAGGCGTTCGCGCATCGATCCATCGACCCGTAACCCACCTGCGTCGCGGATCACGCCAGCCCCCTCATGCTTCTCAATGCGTTTCCAACAATGCGATTGTGACAGCCCGATCTGCTCGGCGATACGGGCGACTGGCACGGTCGCATCCCGCTGCAAAATGTCGAGGATTTTCAGGCCTATCCGGTCGAATGTCATCGCGCCTGCTTTTGTTCCAAGATGGCCGCAGCAAATGAGTCGGTGCGAGCAGGCCACAATTTTTCTCAATGTCGATCCTCCTTATCGTGTTTTATGTTCACGCTCGCTTGTACTTTAAACTTGATAATCTTGACCTTGTTAGTCGCCGTTTTGAGAGCCATATTCAGCCGATGATCACTCATAAGACCAAATATGCGCTCAAGGCACTCATGGTGCTTGCCGACGAAAAGGCTGGTGAAGGCGCAGCCCTGCGCATCGAAGATATCGCGGCTCGCTCGGGTGCGCCCAAGCGCTTTCTCGAGCATATCTTGCTGGATCTCAAGCGCGCCGGTCTGATCGGCAGTCGCCGAGGTCGCAATGGCGGATACGAGATGATCAAAGAGCCGAGGCGGGTATCGCTTGCCGAGGTTCTGCGTCTGATTGATGGGCCAATGGCCCCCCTGCCCTGCCTGTCGCGCAAAGCTTACCAGCGCTGCGAAGATTGCACGGATGAACAGACCTGCCGGGTGCGCGCCGTCTTCGGTGGGTTTTACGCCACCTACATCCTGATGATCGAATCGCTCACTGTCGCTGATCTTCAGAGGGATGCACGGCCCTTGGAAAGCTTTGGGCTTTCCTAACTCGGCACAGGAGAATGATCTTCTATAATCACGACAAAAAGAGCGTGAGTCTTCCTTTGCAACTCACGATTAACTCTGTCGTATTTAGGTGTCAGGCAGCGCTGGTGGCGCAGACGCCCAAGCACGCGCCGTGATCGACGGGCTCAAGGCGACAGTGGTCACAGTGGCGCTTTCGGCTGACATTGATGCGATTTCCGAGCGCACGGGCCTCTTCCCGGCGGGCCGGCACTCGCGCTTGCCGCAGAATTCCTCGCCCTAGACGTCCACCATCCTCTTTCTTGTGCGCGACGGGAACCCTAAGGGCATCGAAGACCGGAACGACCTTGTCGTCGAGGGCGTATAGGTCATCCCCCCAACCCCTCAAGACCTCCGGTGGCGCGCGCTGGACTGTTCTTGCCGCTTGGGCCTATGCCGAGCAGAGCGGGCTTGATCCAGCAGAGTTCGTCGGCGCGCTCTATCGCAATGTGCCGTATCGAGCAGGTCGGCAAACCCGCCACTGACTTCGCGCGTGATTTCACGGCCGCCTGACGCTTAAAACGGAAAGAAGATCGGGATGATCAGCACCGCGACCACGGCGAAAATGATGTTGAGCGGCAGGCCCACCTTGATGAAGTCGGTAAATTTATAGCCCCCGGCACCATAAACAAAGGTGTTGGTCTGGTAGCCGATAGGTGTCGCGAAGCTGGCCGAGGCGGCGAACATCACCGCCATGATGAAGGGGCGCGGGTCAAAGCCCAACTCGATGGCCAAGGCAATGACGATCGGGCCAATCAGCACAGCGACCGCGTTGTTCGAGACCATCTCGGTCAGCGCGCTGGTCAAGACATAGACGGCGGCGAGGATGGCGAGCGGGCCAATCCCGCCCACGGCACCCACCACCGCCTCGACGATCACACGCGCGGTGCCGGTTTCCTCCATCCCCATCGACAGGCCAAGCATCCCGAAAATCAGGAACAGGATACGCCAGTCGATGGCTTCAAAGGCTTCCTCGGGATCGACGCAGCGGGTCATCATCACCACCACCGCCCCGATCACTGCGAGACCGGCGATGGGCATGACGTCGAAGGCCGCAAGCCCCATCACGGCAAGGATCGTCGCAATGGCAATGGGCGCCTTGGAGCGTCGCTGCGGGCGTTCGGTCGGGGTTGACAGGTTGACGATGCCGCCATCCTCCATCATCCGTTGAAGCCCCTCGGGGGGACCTTCCAGCAGCAGCGTGTCAGCGAATTGCAGGCGCAGATCCTGCAATTCCTCGCTAATTTTCTGTTCCTGCCGATGCACGGCCATCAGGTAGACGCCGTATTTGCGGCGCAGCTTCAAATCCTTGATCGGCCGCCCGCGCAGGTGCGAGTTCGGGCCAACGCTGGCCTCCATCGTGATGGTTTGGTCGGCGGTGACGGGTTCCACATCGTGGTCGTCCCGGTCCCGAAACGCGATCTGTCCGTCTTCCTTAAGCCCGAGAATCTCACCCGTTCCGGTTTTGAGGACCAGCCGGTCACCAACCTCGAGCACGAGGTCGTGCATCGTGCGGCGCATCGAAACTTCTCCGCGAACGACATCGAGGATGCGCGTCTCGGCGGTGTTGAAGGGCAAATCAGACAGCCGCCGCCCCACGTATTTCGATCCGTTGGGGATCAACAGTCGGGCCAGAAAGCGGCGCTTGCCCTCTTGCCCCAGCAACCCAGAAAGCGACGCACGGTCGGGCAGCAGAAAGCGGCCGGCAAAGATCATATAGGCCATGCCCACACCGGCGAATATCAGACCGGGCAGCGTCATCTCGAACATCGTGATCGAGGGCTGGCCCGCCTCCTGCGCGACGCCGCTCATAAGTATGTTGGTCGAGGTTCCCACCAGCGTCAGCGTGCCACCAAAGATCGCCGCAAAGGACAAGGGGATCAGCATACGCGAGGGGGCCACGCCCACCGAGGCCGCGACCGAGATCATGATCGGCGTCAGCAAGATCACGACAGGCGTGTTGTTCATAAAGGCCGAGGCCCCCATGGTGCCCACCATCATCAAGAGCATCGCCCGCAGGAACGATCCCCGCGCCTGTTGTTTCAGCAGGTCACCCACGATGGTCAGCACGCCAGTGCGTTCAAGCGCTGCGGAAATGATGAACATCATCGCAATGGTGATCGGCGCTGACGAGCTGAACACCGTCAGAAAGTCTCGTGTTTCGATGATTCCCGTGGCCAGCAATGCCGCCGACGCCGCCAAAGCGGTGACCTCGGGCGGGTATACCTCCTTGACAAAGCTCAGGAAAACCACGGCGACAAGCGCAAGAACAAAGATCTGGTCGAGACTCATGGGCGATACTCTCGAAGGCGATGGCATTTTCCAACAATAAACGATAAAGTAACTCGTGTTTTCAATTGCAATCTGCCGAAACTCCCCGAGATCACCGGGAAAAAGCGATGGCTCCAGAGGATCGCCCTACCCCATGCTGCGCAAGCTTGGCACCGTCTCGGGTCTGACATTGGTCAGCCGTCTTCTTGGCTTCCTGCGCGACGTGGTTTTGGCCGCAACGCTGGGTGCAGGGCCGGTGGCAGATGCCTTTATGCTGGCCTTTCGTCTGCCAAACCATTTTCGCGCCCTTCTGGCCGAAGGTGCGTTCAACGCCGCCTTCCTGCCGACATGGGCCGCAGCCGATGCAAGCGGTCGCGACAGCGCGCGCCTTGGCGCGGAGATTTTGGGTTGGCTCACGCTCGCCAATCTTGTGCTGTTGTCGTTGGCGCTTGGGGCGACCGGCTGGATGCTGGCGGTGCTGGCACCCGGCCTGTCACCCGCCGACGAGACTTGGCCGCTGGTCGTCACGCTCACGCGGATCACCTTTCCTTACCTGCTCTGCATGTCACTGGTCGCCTTCCTCGCGGCCCTCTTGAATGGGCGCGATCACTTTGCCGCGCCAGCGGCAGCGCCGATCCTTCTCAACCTGTGCATGATCGGCGCATTGCTTATGGCCCAACACTTTCCAAGCACCGCCCATGCCGCCGCCTGGGGCGTCATGGTGTCGGGCGTGGCGCAGGTTATCCTATTGGCCGGTGCCGCAGGGCGCGCGGGCCTGCCCCTGCCGCGCCCCCGGCTGGGCCTGTCGCCCGATACCCGGCTGGTGTTTCGCCGCCTTGGGCCCGCGATCCTCACCTCGGGCGCGCTGCAGGTGGCGATTTTTGCCGACACGATCATCGCCACCTTCCTGCCTAGCGGATCGCTCTCGCATCTTTACTATGCCGACCGGCTCTACCAGCTGCCCATCGGCCTGATCGGTGTTGCACTCGGCACCGTCATCCTGCCCGATATCGGGCGTCGCGCGGGCCTAGGAGACGAGATGGGCATGCGCGCCGTGCTCGACCGGGCGCTGCTAATCTGCTTGGCCGTGGGCGTGCCCGTCGCGGTGATGATGGCGACACTGGGCGATTGGGCTTTGCGCATTCTGTTCGTCCGGGGCGCGTTTGATCTGGCCGCAGCCGAGGCGTCAGCGGCCATCCTTGCGGCTTATGCTCTTGGTCTGGTGCCCGCGCTCGCGCTGCGCTCGCTCGTCGCTGGGTTCCATGGGCGCGGGGATACAAGAACACCACTGCGGCTGCTTGTTGCAGCAACTGTGGTCAATATCGCACTCAAGATCGCGCTCACCCCATGGCTGGGCGCTGCCGGGCTTGCCGTCGCAACATCGGCTGGGATCGCGCTCTACGCGGCGCTCTTGTTCCAGACAGGCCGCACCCGAGGTTTCCTCACAGGCCCATCTGCACGGTCGAGCGCGATCCTGATCGCATCCGGTGCGGTATCGGCGCTGGCAATCTGGTGGTGGCGGGATGCCATCCTCGACGCTTTGGTCGCAGTGGGACCGGCAGGCGGGTTGCTCACAGCGTTCCTTGTCGTGGTGTCCCTCTCCGGCGCATTTCACGGGGCTGCGACCTTCGTCGCACTGAAGGTTGGCCACACCCGACCATAGCATCAAGCGCGATGCGCTAGCCTACGCCTCACGCTCCTTTTCTACTCGATGACCGGGGGGGGCGTCGCCCTCACGAGGACGGCAAGCTGCCTTTTGACAGTGGCAGGCATAAGGCCCGCTCTGTCGGTCACTAAAATGTCGTCTCAATCCGCACATTGACCACCGCTTGCTTCACTAGTACCTTTGATCGCGCGCGGGACGACCCGTGCCTGACGCATCCATTTCGGGACGACCCGACCTTAACATGAAGGGGTCTCCTTTGGCTTGGATCTATCTTGTTCTCGCTGGCCTGCTTGAAATCATTTGGGCTTTTTCCATGAAGAAATCCATGGGGTTCACGTTGCTGATACCCAGTGCAATCACCATTGGAACCATGATCGCAAGCTTTGCTTTGCTCGCCGTCGCGATGCGGTCGCTCCCGCTCAGCACCGCCTATACTGTTTGGACTGGGATTGGCGCTATTGGCGCTTTCACGGTGGGTGTCTTGGTCCTGGGAGAGTCCGCGTCACCGACGCGACTGATTGCGGCGGCGTTGATCGTTTCAGGCATTGTGCTGATGAAGATCTCGAGCTCGACTGCCTAGCAAACGTCGCTTTAGAACATGTACTCCGGCGGTCAGCCTCAGGTCTCATTGGCTAGTCCAGTGGCAATCCGATCAGGGATCTGCCGCTGAACGTGATGTTGGTCATCCGACATCGCTTTCAACGCCCGCGGCGGACCTCCTACCTAGACTCGATGTGCCCAAGGGTCTTGACCCGTGCGCAAAGTGACGCCAGCATTACACATACACCCTTATGATTTTAGAATTTTGGTTCAATATTCTGTAGTTAACCCACAAAGCATTCTTGGGAGCGCCTATATGACAACCTATTTTATCGTCCTCCGTGAGCTTGGAATAAACGAAAGCGACAATCTCAGCGGTGCGAATATCGCTCTACCGGACAGCTTTGATGCGACTGTTGACGCGTTGATTGACGGCTTTGGTGCCGTGCCGTTCCGGGTCGCTGCGGAAACTTTGCCCACAGTTTTGGCTGCACGAAACGGCATTGACGGCGTTCTTGTCCCAGAGGAGCTGCTACTGGGCGTCGATCCCATCGATTTTTCCCAACTCAGCGTGGCGGCATTCCGAGTTGACGACAGATTCTTCTCAGGCGATGGCGCCTTTGTCTTGATCCCCAGCGAGCTGCCGGTCCCTCCAAACACCGAGACGGGCGAGCCAAACACGAATGAAGAAACCCCAATAGACTCCGAGGGTGGCACGAGCACACGGATCTATCTGCTTTCCCGCGACGGAGCCCTAAGCGACACGAGCGCTATTGCAGGCTTGAAGATTGCCGTAGAGTCGGACGTAGATGACAGTGTCATGACACGCCTCTCCAACCTCGGCGCGATCCCCATCCGCATCGCGGTTGCGGAACATTACCAAGCCCTACAGACCGGCGTGGTTGATGCTGTCGTGCTGACGGAAAGCCGTCTGCTTGGTGACATCGGCACAAGCTTGCTCGCAGACTTCGATTTGGACGTCTATTTGGTTGACGACAGTTTCTTTACGGGAATTTTGGCAGGGTCCGTCGCCACAACCGAACTGCCCGTCAACGGAGGCCCGGATACGGGCGGACCAGATGAGCCCAATTCACCTCCACCGGACAGGTTCTTAGAGGGATCAGGTGGCAACGACACACTCCGTGGGGGTGAGGGGAACGACACGATTGCCGGGGGCGATGGCGATGACAGCATCGAGGCCGGTGGCGGCAACGATAATATTTCCGCTTCGGATGGGAATGACTTTGTAGATGCCGGCGCAGGTAATGACAGTGTCGGCGGTGGTCTGGGCAATGACACGATCTTTGGCACTACTGGGGATGATGTCATGGGTGCCGGTTTTGGCGACGATGTCGTATCGGGAGGCCTTGGCAATGACGTGGTGGCTGGCGGTGCTGGAAACGATACGCTGGAGGGGGGCGACGGCAATGACAGCATGTCTGGCAGCTTTGGCAATGATCTTATCAGCGGTGGAGACGGGGCTGACGACATAGGGGGCGGCACCGGACGCGACACGATTGACGCCGGAGCAGGGAATGACCGCGTCGGAGGCGGCGAGGGAGATGACAGCATTCAGGGCGGTGCTGGCAACGACTTCCTTGCAGGCGGCGGCCGCAACGACACCATCGACGGGGGCACCGGCGCTGACACGATCAACGGGGGCGCTGGCAATGACCGCATGACAGGGGGTGCGGGCGCCGATCAATTCGTATTCAGCGCCTTCAACGAGGGCGAGACCGATGTCATCACTGATTTCCAAGATGGGATCGACCGTCTTTTCATCCGGATCATCAATCCCGACACTGGTGAGACGAACATCACCAACGGCAACGCGGGGCTTTCTGGCTTTGTGGCGGCCTTGGGCATTCTCGACACAGCAGCCGGTGCGCAACTCAACGTGAACGGCCATCGCGTGCTGATTGAAGGGATCGCTGCGGCGGATCTCACTGTGGATGATTTCCAGTTCCTGTGAAGCGCGAAACGCAGGCCGTTCAATCCCTCAATTTTGGATAGGGGTTTGGATCGGGGGCAAATATCGCTCTGTTTGAACGAGGCATCGGGCACGTAGAGCTGCGGATCGCGTCTTTACCGGGGATGAGACATAGTTGGATTTCAGAGGCATCTGCGTCCAAGCCTCCTCGCGTAAGGGCCAGTGCTCGGCTCCAGCCGCATAACCCTAGAATACAACGCAAATCCAGCCGCAGCCGGATCGGGAGAAGAGTTTTTCAGGGTCAAGTGGCGGAGCGGGAGGGGCGTGAATCCCACCTTTTTCGCCCTCATTGTGAAGGCACCCTGTCGGCCTAGGCGGGCTCATCGTCTTCAAGATCGGCCCAGAACGTCGATAGGTGGGTATCCGGCGGCTGCCAGCACGTGACGGACGCCATGTCGAGCCGGTCGCCGTCGACAAACGGCACCCCCTCTGCCTGAAGAAGGCCGATCTGGCGTATCGTGCGCGGGCGTCCCATCTGCGCCTTCGTGAACGCGCCACCTCTCGGGATTACCCTGTGCCACGGCAACAACTCGGCTTCATCATCGCCAAGCCGCGACAGGATATGCGCCACGTGGCGAGCAGGCAGGTTCAGCGCCTCGGCCAGCGTCGCGACCTCCACCACCGAACCGACGGGGATTTCGCCCACATATCCCAGAAGTGCACGCCTCATGTTGGCGTAGGCGACGGACCTCTCAGGCAAGGTTGATCCGCGCCCGAGCGCCCTCGATAAACCGCGCTGTCTGGGCCGGAAGTCCGGCCGCGTGCCTGCGACCGACGACACGGCCCCAGACCGGTGCAAGAGGCCCCGTGATCTCGATATCGACGCGGATCCTGGTCCCGAGCCCGTCCGGAATCAGCGTGTGGCGGGTGCGCATGACCGCAAGCGGCATTCGGCAGACATCGGCGTAACGCGACGGCGCTTCGAATTCGCCGATAACGAAGTTCAGTCTCGGGCCGCCTTTCGGTTTGAGGACGAAGGTCACTCCGGGGCCCGGCTCTTCATCGATCTTCAGACACTCGATATTCCGGTCCACCTCGGGCCAGCGGGCGACATCCGCGAGAACGGGCCAGAGGTCTTCGCACGTCAGGGGCGTGTCTTCCTCGTAACGGTAGTGCCACATTGCGTCCTCGCAAAACCTGATTTATCTTGATGATCAAGATTTATGGCCACTATCGAGCCTGTCAAGAGTGGGAGAGAGCTTTCACTCACAAGCTGGCGCAGAACGGGAGCATGACATGAAAATTGAAAACTTACCCCGCGCTTTAGGCGTGTCCTATCCACAATCCTTCTGGTTTTATGGCTGATCGCCGTGGCCGTCCTATGGGTGCGCAGCAGCCCGGACGATCCTCTCCAACCTTGGAAATGGTGGCTTCTGACCGTCTACGTCATCGGCGTGCTGGCCGCTCTCGTTCACGCCAATCGTCGACCGTCGGTCACCCTCGACATCGGGCGACCTGGGCACATGACGCTCACCGTGGCGACGCTGTTCCGGCGGCGGACGCGGCGGATCAGACCGGATGATGTCATGGGCATTGCCGTTTCCGAGAGGAAAGATCAGGATAGTGATCCCTACTTCCGCGCCATTGTGTCATTCATGGATGACAGGCAGTGTGTCGTCGCAGACGGGCATCACCGGAACGTGATCGACAGAACCGCCGCGATGGTGAGCGACGCCTAGCGAGTGACCCGAGACGTTAGCTTGGGGTGAGCAACAAGAGAAAGGCCAGCCTTGACAGAACATTCACACCGCGGACGGTCAGACGAAATCCTCGCTGCCACGCGGCGCCTCTACGAAGCCGTGTATCGCTTTGACTCTTGGGCGGCGTCCGAGCTGGGACTGCATGTCACCGACCTTCGCTGCGTGAACGCGCTGGAAAACGGGCCGCTCACGGCAGGTGAGATCGGCGGGCGCCTTGCGCTGACCAGCGGATCGGTGACAGCGTTGATAAACCGCCTTGTGAGTGCGGGGTTCGTGGAACGTATCGAAGATGCCCACGATCGCCGCCGCGCCAAAATCGCACTGACTTCAAAGTTCCGTGCCAATGCGGACCGCGTCTATTCCTGCCTCGGCCGCGCGATCAGCGCCGAATTCGCGCAATGCAGCCCTGCCGAGAGCCTCGCTGCAATCAATACGATCGAAAAGCTGGAAGCGGGTTTTTCGGAAACGTTGCACCGAGATTGAACGCATCAAAGCGAGGGATCCCACACACCCCCAAGACACGCCCCTGTTTCGATTTGGGTCGCGATTGTGTGGCGGAGCGGGAGGGATTCGAACCCTCGAGACGGTTCCCCGCCTACACACTTTCCAGGCGTGCGCCTTCGACCACTCGGCCACCGCTCCATCGGGCGGGTTCTAGCCGCAGGGGGACGGGGTTTGCAAGGGGGAGAATGCATGCCAGGGCGGGAAAAGAGCAAAGCGCTTGACATCGACCTGCCACAAGGTTCTGTCGGAAAACTGTCAGGCTTGGCGTTTTCCGGCATTCCGGGGCGGGGGCGGATTTGTAACGCTGGCGCGCGATCAAAAGGCAAAGGCAGGCGAAACGTGACAGACCACGACTATATCATCGTCGGCGCAGGCTCGGCGGGGTCGGTACTGGCCGACCGGCTGAGTGCCAATGGGCGGCACCGTGTGTTGATTCTTGAGGCCGGGGGACGTGGGCGCAGCCCTTGGATCGCCCTGCCCCTGGGCTATGGCAAAACCTTTTTTGACGAGCGTCTGAACTGGAAATACGAGGCCGAACCGGAAGAGGCGCTCGATGGGCGGCGCGGTTACTGGCCGCGCGGCAAGACGGTGGGCGGGTCGGGGGCGATCAACGCGATGGTCTATGCTCGCGGCCTGCCCCACGATTTCGACGATTGGGAGGCGGCGGGTGCCACCGGCTGGGGCTGGAGCACCGTTCGTGCCACCTATGAGGCCCTAGAGACGCAGGTCTCGCCCGATGGCACGCGGCGCGGCAGCGGACCGATCACGGTGCAGGATGTCTCGGACCAGATCCACCCGGTCAACCGGCATTACTTTGCCGCGCTCGATGAATTGGGTCTGCCGCGCACCGACGATCTCAACGACCCGAGTGGCGAAGGCGGCACCGTTTACCGCATCAACACTGCGGGCGGATTGCGCAACTCTTCGGCGCGCGCCTGTCTCAAACCCGCGCTGAAACGCCCGAATGTGACGTTGGTCACAGGGGCCTTGGTGGACCGCCTCGAATTTGACGGCAGCCGGGCGGTCGCCGTTCATTACCGTCGCGGCGGGCAAAGCCACGTTGCGCGCGCGGGGCGCGAGATCATCCTGAGTGCAGGTGCCGTTACCTCGCCGCGCCTTTTGCAGATCTCGGGCATCGGCCCGGCGGATATGTTGCGCCAGCATGGCATCACGCCATTGCGCGATTGCGCCCATGTGGGCGGCAATCTTCAGGATCATCTTGGAATCAACTATTATTTCCGCGCCACCGAACCGACGCTCAACAACGATCTTGCCCCCTTCATGGGCAAGGTGCGCGCGGCGCTGCGTTTTGCCCTGACGCGGCGCGGGCCCCTGTCGCTCTCGGTCAATCAATGTGGCGGTTATTTTCGCTCAAAGCCGGGGCAGAACCATCCCGATCAACAGCTCTATTTCAACCCTGTCACCTATACGACCACGCCTGCGGGCACCCGCTCGGTCGTGCGCCCCGATCCGTTTCCGGGGTTCATCATCTCGTTCCAGCCCTCGCGCCCAACCAGCCGAGGCCGCATCGACATCAGCGGCCCCAACCCCGAGGCGCCGCCCCTCATTCAACCCAATTCGCTCGCGACCGAAGAAGACCGCGCGCAGGTGATTGCGGGGGGCCGCCTGTGTCAGCGCATCATGTCCACGGCAGCACTGACCGCCTTGGTCGAAAGTGCCATGTATCAGGACCTGCGGACCATGGACGATGCCACCATTCTTGAGGATTTCCGCAAACGCTGCGGCACCGTGTTTCACCCGGTCGGAACCTGCCGCATGGGATGCGATCCGGCGCAGTCCGTGGTCGACCCACAGCTGCGGGTGCATGGGGTCAAGGGGTTGCGGGTGGTTGATGCCTCGGTGTTTCCCAATGTCACGTCAGGCAACACCAACGCGCCCACCATGATGCTGGCTTGGCGCGCCGCGGATCTGATCCTTGGGGAGGTCTGAGACCCGCTACAAATCAAGGCAGGCGGCGGAAACACCTGATTTTATAGGCGAAAGGCCACGTTCTGCGATTGTCAGCCGACGCGATATTCCCGATACTGCATCCTATCCAAATCAGAAGCAGGCCAGACGGTGACACCAAGAGACCAAGACACGCGCCCTACCGGCCAGAGCACGCCCGAGTTGCAGCGCATCCGCACCGTGGCGCAGATCATCATCGCCTTTGCGGTGGTGCTGTTTCTCTTGGTGCAGGCGCGGTTCTTGCTGATTTCTTTGGCCACGGCGATCATTTTGTTCAGCCTCACCTCGGATGCCATCACCTCGATCGCGCGGGTGCGCCTTGGGCCGGTGCGCGTGCCCAACTGGCTGGCCAGCATCGTAGCGCTCTTGCTGATTTCGGCGGCGTTGCTCAGCCTCTCGGCGGTTATCCTGTCGCAGATCAACACGGTGCTGTCGACCACGCTGGCCTATACCGACCGCGCGCCACAGGCGATATCCGCCATGGTGGCTTGGCTCGGGCCTGATGCCGAAGAGGCGGTATTCAATGCGGTCTCGACCCTTGATGTGGCGGGCTATCTGCGCGCCTTGGCCGGTCAGGCCGGGGGGATCATGCAGGGCACGGTGCTGGTGATCCTTTTTGTTGGCTTCCTTTTTGCCGAGCGGATTTGGTTCACAACCAAACTCGAAAGCCTCTTTGGCGATGCCAAAAAGGCCGAACGGGTGGGCCGCATCATCAGCTCGATCATCCACCGGGTAAATTACTACCTGCTGGTCAAAACGCTGGTCAGTGTCGTGACAGGCCTCATGGTCTATGGCGTGGCGCAGTTTTTCGCGCTCGATCTTGCCGGGGCATTGGGCATCCTGACGTTCGTGCTCAATTATATCCCTTCCATCGGTTCGATTGTGGCCACGGTGCTGGTGGCGCTGGTGGCCTATGTGCAACTGGCGGATGGCACCACGGCGCTGGTGATTTTCCTGATCGTGGGGATCATTCAGTTTATCAATGGCAATATCATTGACCCGATGCTGATGGGCCGCGCGCTGCGCGTCTCCTCGTTTGGCATCATCATCAGCCTTGCGTTCTGGGCGGCGGTCTGGGGAATACCGGGGATGTTTCTGGCCGTGCCGATTATGGTGGCGCTGATGATCGTCTGCAGCCATGTGCCGGGTTTCCGCGCCATCGCCGTGTTGCTGTCGCGGGAAGGGCTGCCCGAAACCGATCAGGATCTTGACGCGCCCAAGCGCAGGCGGGGCTGATCGGCACGGGCCATTTTCGGAAATCCCGAAACCGGCTTTCAGCCGCTGGAAAAAGCCGATCCTTACATCGGCAAATCCCTTGCCGTTGGCCGCAACGCCCCCCATTCCTTGGGTCAAAGGAGTTGCCACCATGCCGATCACCCCGCTCAAGACCGCCCCCGGAGAGCCGCCGCACACCGCCCATGACGTGGCCGACACCGTCCAGATCATGCTGGCCCGGTTGCGCACAGGCGGCGCACAGGTGGCGCTGGAATATGCACGGCAGCTTGATGGCTGGCAGGGTGGCATCACCGTGACCCACGCCGAGGTTGCCGCCGCGGTATCCCGTGTGCCCGTATCGCTCAAGGCGGATATCCAATGGGCGCATGACAATATCTCGCGCTTTGCCGCGGCACAGCGCGCCACGGCACAGGATATGGAGATTGAATTGCGGCCCGGACTGCGCGCCGGGCAACGTCAGATACCCCTTGGGGCGGCGGGCTGTTACGTGCCCGGCGGGCGCTATAGCCATATCGCTTCGGCACTGATGACCATCGCCACCGCGCGCGAGGCGGGCGTGGCTGACATCACCGCCGTCTCGCCCCCCTGCGGCGATCAGGGTATTCCCGATGCCATGCTCTATGCGATGGATCTGGCAGGGGCCACGCGCATCCTGACCATTGGCGGGGTGCAGGGGGTTGCGGCCATGGCCTTTGGCCTCTTTGGCGCACCGCCTGCCGATATTCTGGTCGGACCCGGCAATGCCTATGTCGCCGAGGCCAAGCGCCAACTCTTTGGTCCCATCGGCATTGATATGTTCGCAGGCCCGACCGACAGCCTCATTCTTGCCGATGACACGGCCGATCCCGAAACCGTCGCCGCCGATCTGGTTGGACAGGCGGAGCATGGGGCGAATTCGCCGGTCTGGCTCGCAACCACGCATCGGCCATTGGCCGAGGCCGTGATGCTTCGTGCCCCGGCCCTTATCGCCAGCCTGCCAGAGCCGAACCGCGCCGCCGCCACCGCCGCTTGGCGCGATCTGGCCGAGGTGGTGCTGTGCGATACGCCCGAGGACATGGCGCAATATGCCGATGCCAAAGCGCCCGAACATCTGCATGTGCAGGCGCGCGATCTGCCGTGGTGGCGCACGCGCTTGCAGGCCTATGGCTCGCTCTTTCTTGGGGAAAACACGACCGTTGCCTTTGGCGACAAGGCGGCAGGCCCCAACCATGTCTTGCCCACCTCTGGGGCTGCGCGCTATACCGGAGGCCTATCGGTGCACAAGTTCCTGAAAACCGTCACCTGGCAAGAGGTGGACGACCGCGCGCTGCCTGATCTTGCGCGCGTGACCGCCAGCCTCAGCCGCGCCGAACGGATGGAGGGGCATGCCCGCAGCGCAGACATCCGCACAGGTCCGATTGACCGCGCGGCAACATCGACAGGATAAGACCGCCAGATGAGAACCGTGGGCATTCTGGGGGGCATGGGCCCCGAAGCGACCGTGCTTTTGATGCAAAAACTGCTGGCCGCCGTGCCCGCGCGCGACGATAGCGATCATATTCCGCTCATCGTGCATCAGAATTCGCAGGTGCCCAGCCGGATCAAGGCGCTGATCGAGGGCACCGGCGAAGACCCCGGCCCGGTTCTGGCCCGCATGGCCTGCGATCTACAGGCAGCGGGGGCAGAGGCGTTGGCGATGCCCTGCAACACGGCGCATCACTACGCGCCCGCCGTTGTGGCCGCCACGCCCCTGCCCTTTCTCAACATGCTGGATCTGACGGCGCAGTCGCTCGCCCGCCAAGGCGCGCGACGAGTCGGGATGCTGGCCTCACCCGCAACCCGGCTGGCGAATGTTTTTGCCGCGCCCTTCGCCGCCCATGGGCTGACCCCGGTGTTCCTGCCCGATGACAGTGGAATTCTTGCGATCATCCGCGCGGTCAAGGCGGGGGAACCACTGGCAACCCTCAAGCCACAGCTCGCCCAAGAGGCCGAGGCGCTCTTGGCCCATGGGGCCGATCACCTGTTGGTGGCGTGTACGGAACTGTCCTTGATGACAGATGCCCTGCCCGCAACGGCCCCGCATACCGACAGCCTCGATTGCCTCACCCAAGCCATAGCAGACTTTGCAAAGGGCTGAACGCGCTCAATCTTCCAAGTGAAGATAAACCCGGCGGTTGTGGCGGCCTTTCTTTTCGATCTTGCCAAGGCGAAGCCGCCCGATCTCGCCCGTGCGTGCCACATGGGTGCCGCCGCAGGGCTGCAGATCAACCTGATCCGTCCCCTGCCCAATCCGCACCAAACGCACCCGGCCAGACCCCATGGGTGGCGCCACCGACATGGTCTTGACCAGCCCCGGATTGGCACGCAGCGCGTCATCGGTGATCCACTCTTCGGTCACGGGCAAATCCTGATCCACCAGCTGATTAAGGTAGTCTTCCAGCGTCTCGCGATCCTCTGGCGCTTCGGGCATGTCGAAATCAAGGCGGCTGCGCGTCTCCGCAACGGCCCCGCCCGAGACCGGCAGCGGGATCACCACCGACAAAAGATGCAGCGCCGTGTGCATCCGCATTAGACGATGCCGCCGGGGCCAGTCAATCGCTTGCCGCAGGGCCGTGCCGATGGGCGGCAAGGCCATAGGCTCTGCCATCACCAGCGCGATCTGTTCCCCCTCGGCCTTGACGGCCGTGGCAATGGGCAGGCTGCGCCCTTGGCACATAAGCCGCCCGCTATCGCCCGGTTGTCCGCCCCCCATGGGATAAAACAGCGTCTGGTCCAGCACGATCCCACCCTCTGGGGTATGCGCCACAACGACGCCGGTCGCCTCGGTTTGATAGGCGTCCAGCCGAAAAAGGGGTGTCGTCATCGCCCGTCACCGTCTCCCTCGCCCTCAACATCGCCCTCTGTCAGGGCGGCGGGGCTTTGGCTCGTCTTGGGTTTGACCGGGGCCTTGGGCTCTTTTGCCTCTGCAGTGGCGTTGCGGAACCACACATCCTGTTGCGGAAAGGGAATTTCGATGCCTTCTTCGGCAAAGCGGCGGGCAATCTCGTGGTTCATGTCCGATTTCACACTGGCCACCCAGTTGACATCGCGCAGGATCGCCCGGATCTCGAAATCAAGCGAACTTGCGCCGAAATTCTGGAACAGCACCGTCGGCGGTGGCTGCATCAGCACCATTGGATGTGCCTCGGCCACGTCGCGCAGGATCTTTTCCACCCGGCGCGTGTCTGTGCCATAGGCCACCCCCACCGGCACAATCACCCGGCCCACGGTATTGCCGCGTGTGTAATTCGTGACCGTGCCACTGACGAAATCGGCATTCGGCACGATCACATCCGTGCGGTCAAAGGTCTCGATCCGGGTTGAACGCACCGAGATCGACCGCACATAGCCATGCTGCCCGCCGACCTCGATCCAGTCGCCTTCGGAAATCGGCCGCTCGATCAAAAGGATGATGCCCGACACAAAGTTGGACACGATATTTTGCAAACCAAACCCGATGCCCACCGACAGCGCACCCGCAACGATGGCCAGTGAACTCAGGTCAATCCCCGCCGCCGTGATCGACACCAACGCCGCAAGGAAAATCCCGACATAGCCCACGCCTGACACGATGGCATTACGCCCGCCCATATCGAGCTTGGTTTTTGGCAGGATGGCATTCTTGAGCGTGCCCTGAATGAGCCGGGTCAGCAGATAGCCAAGGGTAAAGACCACAGCAAGGATCAGAAAGCCGGTGGGCGATAGCGTGATGCCGCCAAAACTGACCCCTTGGGTGAAACTTAGCCACGCCTCTTGCAATTGTGCAGGCCGCGCGCCCCAGATCAGGGCAAAGACCGGCACCGACCCGAGCACGAGGAAAAAGCCCAAAAGCACCGGAAAGAGCGAGTCATCAATGCTCTGCGCGTTGCCACGCAGCATGATATAGACCTCGGACAGCACCCGTTGGACCAGCAGCAGCGCCGCGATCATCATCAACGACAAGAGAGCAGGCAACATCATCGCCTCGGCGGCGGACATATAGCCGATCGCGGACAAAAGCGGCGCAAGCAGCGCCAGCGCCCAGAGGGCACGCGCGAGAATACGCACCAGCTTGCTGCGGAACGTAAGCTCTGTCTCGGGCTCGTTCGCCGCCGCTTTGCTGTGCCGCATCAAGAGCCGCGCAAGCCGCAGCAACAGCAGCGACGCCAGCACCATCAACGGAAAGATCATGACATTGCGGGCCGCTTCGGACCAATCAAACCCATCGGCGAGGTCCTGCACATAGGCAAACCCCGCAACCACCAATCCAAGAGAGCCGCCACTAAGCCGCCCGGTGGCGCGCTCGGACGGGCCAAGCGTGAGCAAGGGCAACTGCCGGTCATCGCGGGGAAAGACCCGAAGCGACAACCAACGCGCCAGCAGAAGGATAAAGGCCGCCGCGGGCAGCGACTCGAGCACAAGGTTTCCCTTGGACCCCAAAATCCCGGTCAGAACGCCCGCCACGACAATGGAAATCACCCCAAGATAGGGCAACAACCATTCGCCAAACGAAATTGCGAAGGCCGAAAGACGGCGTCCGGCGGTCGGTGTGTCGCCCAAAACGCGCGCCGCCAGACGCATTGTCCAAACCCGGCCCCGCGTCATCAGCAAAAGGCCAATAAGACCCAGAGCAATCACCCCCGGCAAGTTTCCCTGAAAGCGCGTGCGCCGAAAGCTGCTTTGCCAATTGGTCGCCGTCTCGGCCCGGACGGTATCCACCGCGCGGTACAGTTCCTTGACCGCTGTCGGCCAATGCAGCGGATTGACCGGCGATGGCCCAAGCCGCAACAGCGCTTGGGTCTGCCGGTCACGGATCGCCCCATCTATATTCGTGACCAGCCCATCGGCGCGACTGCGCGCCAGATCGGCCAGCTTCACCGGTGCCTCTAACCGGGCCAGACGCCGGTTAAGTTCCGCACGCTGCGCTGCGATGTCCTCGGCTTCTTCGCCGGTCTCGGGCACGGGCCCCAAGGCGGCGATTTGATCGCGCACAGTTCGGATCGCAGTGGAATTCAAGCCCTGCATTTCAACAAACTGTTGCCGCCAACCGTTGATCTGGGCGCGCATGTTTTCCAGTTGCCCGGTGGAGGCCTCGCCGTTGGCAAGCATCTCGTCGGCATCGGCCGCAAGTTCCTCCCACGTCACATAATCGACCGCGTCAGGCGTATGCTGCCCCTGCGCAAGCGCGGTATCGGGCACAGCAACTGCCGCGCCCAACGCCAGACAGAGGACTAGGCAAAGCAGCCGCAGCATTCTTGTCACCCCGCGAAAACCCCCGGAATCGAGCGCGGAGCCTGATCCAGCCAATCTGGCGTCGGCAGGTTGTTGGCGCGCAGGAATTCGGGATTGAAAAGTTTCGACTGATAGCGCGTTCCGTAATCGCACAGGATCGTCACGATGGTATGGCCCGGCCCCATGTCGCGGGCCATCTGCATAGCGCCAGCGATATTGACACCGGTCGAGGCCCCCATGCACAGCCCCTCATGCTGAAGCAAGTCAAAGACAATCGGCAACGCTTCGGCATCGGGGACCTGGCAGGCGAAATCTGGGGTGAAGCCTTCAAGATTGGCCGTGATGCGCACCTGCCCGATCCCCTCGGCAATCGACGAGCCTTCGCTCTCCAACTCGCCTTTGGTATACCAAGAAAAAAGCTTTGCGCCCATCGGATCGGCAATACCCACCTTGACGCCCTTGGGTTGCAGCGCCATGCCGACCCCGGCCAAGGTGCCACCCGACCCCACCGCGCAGACAAAGCCATCAACCTTGCCGCCGGTTTGCTCCCAAATCTCGGGGCCGGTTGTTTCGATATGCGCTTGACGGTTGGCCACATTGTCGAACTGATTGGCCCAGATCACACCGTTAGGTTCGGTTTTCGCAAGCTCAGCGGCCAATCTCTCCGAGTATCGGACAAAATTGTTCGGATTTGAATAGGGCGCTGCGGGCACCTGCACCAAATCGGCACCGGCCAGACGCAGCATATCCTTCTTTTCTTGGCTTTGGGTTTCGGGGATGACGATCACCGTCTTGAACCCGAGAGAGGCCCCGACCAGCGCAAGGCCGATGCCGGTATTGCCTGCCGTCCCCTCGACAATCGTACCGCCGGGTTTCAAATCACCGCGCGCGATGGCGTCGCGAATGATAAAGAGCGCGGCACGATCCTTGACCGATTGACCGGGGTTGAGAAACTCGCATTTACCCAAGATGTCACAGCCAGTTTCCTCACTGGCGCGGCGCAAACGAATGAGCGGGGTATTCCCGACAGCGGCAGCCAAATCCTGTGCAATGCGCATCTTTCATGCTCCTGTAGGCAAAGTGTTCCCTTGGGTTTAGGCGCTTGGAGAACGGAACTCAAGCGGATGCACGCAGCCGTGCGCGTTCACGCTCAAGCCATAGAAGGCAGAGGATGAGCGGCCCATTATTGGCCTCTCCACTCTGCACAAGCGCCATTGCCTGCGCGAAATCAATCACATGCGTGCGAATATCCTCATGCTCTGTGGCCAGACCGCCGCGCCCCTGTTCCAGATCGGGCAGGTCGCAAATTCCCAGAAAGAGGTGAAAGAATTCGGTCGAATATCCCGGCGTGCAATAGTGCTGGGAAATCTTCTCGAGCGCGCGCAGCGTCAGCCCCGCCTCTTCCAGACATTCGCGGTGCGCGGCGTCTTCGGGGTTCTCGCCGCCGTCAATCCGCCCGGCGACCGGCTCTAGCATCCACGGGCGCGGATCGCCGCGCCCATAGGGCCCCATGCGGAACTGTTCTACCAAAAGCACCCGGTCGCGCACCGGATCATAGGGCAGCACAAGAGCGGCATCCGTGGCGACAAACACTTCACGCCGCAAGGTATCGCTTGGCGTGCCATCAAAACGGGGATGCCGCAACGTATAGGCGCGGCCAAGGAAAAACCCCGCATGGGTGATCTCGCAGGCGATCTCTTGCACGGTCGCAGCCTCGGTCGCACTGCGCACATCGGCGGGCGCAGGCGTCTGCGCCGCCACCCGGCCCGATGCGCGCGACAAGATCATGGGCAGGCCCGCGCATAGGTCTTGCGCGGCAATACGGCCCCTCAAGCTGAGTATCTCTTGAACTGCATAGCGCAGGATCGGCGCGGCGCGGCGCGACCAGTCTTGGCCATCCCAGTCCATGGGACCGGGCCGACCGGGAAAGACGCGCGCAGCGACGGGGCAGCCGCCTTGACTGACGGTAATGACATCCGAACGCCCCAAGCCAAGCGCCTCGGCGATGAAGGTCACCAACTCCACTGTGTGGGGCTCTGACACCAACCACCCGTCTACGGCCCCCAGCCCCCGGCGCAGTCCCGCCAAAGGCAGGGGCGCGTCATCACAGCAAATCTGCACGCCTTCGGCGCGCGCCTCAGCCGCAACAAGGCCCGGCAAGGTTGCCTGCAAAACGGTGATGTCAGCCAAGGGACCGTATAGAAAAACCGGTGTCACGACCACCGATGCGAGACCCATTCCGAAACGAGGCCCACCACGATCCCGCCGGTGACCAGCGCGCCGATCAATGGCCCGTTGATCATCGTCATGCCATAGTCAACCATCAAGTCGAACATCGCGGTCAGGCCCTTGATCACCCCGTCATAGCGGTTATCAAGCGCACGTTTGAGCATCTCATTCAGGCTCTGAAGAAAGAGCGCCCAAAACACCAGTGCGGCGACCCCGGTCAATCCGGCGCTGAACCCTTCGGCATAGCCATAACCCAGCCGCCTGCCCGTCACGCGCCAGCCGCAAATCGCGCCAAGCACAACATTGACCACGTTGAACCAGCCGAAATTGGTGTCTTCTGGCATAAGCGGGCGAAAGAGCTCTGATCCAAACCATCCCACAATGCTAAGTCCGATCGCCGCGACCAGCCGCGCGGCGGTGGGCATTTGATCTGTAACGGGCATCTATCCAGGCCTTGCGATGGTGATCTGCGTCACATCGCAACTACCCCCTTTGAAGGCCCCCGCGCAAGAGGTCAGATAGAAATTCCACATCCGGCGGAACCGGTCGTCAAAGCCCATATCGGCGATTTCGTCCCACTTGTCGTTGAACGCCTGATGCCAGCGGCGCAGGGTTTGGCTATAGCTTTCGCCAAATTCGATAGACCGCGCAACACTCAGCCCCGCGCGCTCGATCTCGGCGCGCAACGCGGTGGGGCTGGGCAGCATACCGCCCGGAAAGATGTATTTCTGGATGAAATCCACATCGGTACGATAGCTTTCCCACCGCCGGTCCTCGACCGTGATGATCTGCAGCGTGGCCAGCGCACCGGGATTAAGCCGCTCGCGCAGACTGTTGAAAAACACCGGCCAATAGCGCTCGCCTACGGCCTCGAACATCTCGATGCTGGCGATGCCATCATAGGTGCCGCGCTCGTCGCGGTAATCCTGCAACTTGAGCGTGACCCGATCAGACAGCCCGGCGCGCGCAATCCGGTCCTGCGCATATTTCAGCTGCTCCGCGCTGATCGTGAGGCCCGTCACGCGCAACCCCCGCTCTTTGGCGGCGTATTCGGCAAAGCCCCCCCAACCACAGCCGATTTCCAGCACGTGATCGCCGGGCTTCACCCCCATCTGATCCACCATGCTGGCATATTTGGCGATCTGCGCCTGCTCCAGACTGTTCTGACCGGGCTGAAAGATAGCACTGGAATAGGTCATCGTTTCGTCCAGCCAGAGGCTGTAAAACGCATTGCCCAGATCATAGTGGTAGCTGATGTTGCGCTTGGCTTGGGTCTTGGAATTCCGTTTGAACCAAAAGCGGATACGCTCGTAAATCTGCGCCAGCCTTTGACCGGGATAGCCGTTGTAAATGCCGTCATTGTCGTCGTTGAGAAGGTCCATAAAGGATTGAAGGTCCGGCGTGGACCAGTCCCCATCCAGATACGCCTCGCAAAAGCCCAGATAGCCCTCGCGCACCAACCGCGCAAACACCTCGGTGTCGTGGATTTCGAGCACCGCAACCGGGCCGGGGCGCGGCCCTTCGGCGCGGAACACACGGCCATCGGGTAGGCGAATATCAAGCCGTCCGGCGTCGATATTGCGCGCCACGCCAAAGCAACGGCTGAAATAGCGCGGCAGGCCCGTCTGGCCGGTCGTGTCGGTCAGGATCATACGTTCGGTCCCTTTTTCCTTTTGCGGCGCGTCAATCGCCGATCTTGCGGTCAGTGTGGTCATGTTTCAAAACTCCCGCGCTTCATAGGCGTTGAGCGCTCTTTGCCGCCCCTGTGACAGATCAACAATCCGCCCCGGATAAAGCATCGACGGATCAAGCTGCCAGGCGCGCGGCACCGCCTTGAAATAATCCAAGGCCGTGGCGGGTGGGGTGCGCTGCCCCTCGGCGATCCAGCGCCGGGTATAGGCCCCGCCACGGTCGAACTTGTCCAACTGTGTCTCGGGATTGAACACCCGGAAATACGGCGCCGCGTCGGGCCCACAGCCCGCCGCCCATTGCCAGCCCATCGCATTCGAGGCCGGATCCCAATCGGTCAGACATTCGGCGAACCAGTCCAATCCAATCTTCCAATGGGTCATCAGATGCTTGGTGAGGTATGAGGCCACGATCATGCGCGCGCGGTTGTGCATCTTGCCGGTCACATACATCTCGCGCATGGCGGCATCGACAAAGGGTTCGCCGGTGCGGCCCTGTTTCCACGCCATGACCTCGGGATGATCCGCATCGGTGGACCATGGAAAGGCATCCCAATCTGTCCGCCAATTGCCGCTCAGAATATGCGGCGTGTGATACATGAGGTGATAGGCAAACTCGCGCCAGACCAGTTCCTTGAGCCATGTCTCTGCGCCTTTGGCCCCGCCATGCAAGGCCCGCTGCCCCGCATGCCAGCACTGGCGCGGCGAGATTTCCCCATAGGTCAGGTTTTCCGACAGCGCAGAAGTTGCATCGACCGCCGGAAAATTCCGGGCGTCCTGATACTGCGCAATGGCCCCATCGGCAAAGGCATGCAATCGCTCCATCGCCGCAGCCTCGCCCACCCGCTGATAGGGCAAGCACACATCGGCCCCCCGATGCATGGCGGCCCCCATCTGCCAATCATCCAGCCTGTCAGAGGCGGGCCAAACCTTGGGGGCCGGGATCTGCGCGGGCGCTGTCAGCGGCACCGCCACGTCGCGATCCTTCACCGCGCGCCACATCGGGCTGTAAACGCGGTAAAAGCCGCCGGTCTTGGTCTCAACCGTCCAAGGCTCGAACATCACATGGCCCGGGTGGCTTTGTGCGTCCACCCCTGTCTCACGCAGCGCGGATTTCACCGCCTTGTCGCGCGCGATGGACTGCGGATCATAAAGCCGCGACCAGTGCACCGCCCCTGCCCCGGTTTCAGCCACCAGCGCACGCAGCACATCCAGCGCCGCGCCCCGGCGCAGGATCAAGCGGCTGCCGCACTCCGCCAGATCACGCGCAAGCGACGCCAGCGACAGGCCCAGACGCCATTTTGGTGCAGCGCCCAGACCTTCGACGCTCTCATCATGGATGAAAACAGGAATAACCGCGCCGCCGCCTGCAAGCGCCGCACAGAGTGCCGGGTGATCGGCCAGACGCAAATCGCGCCGTAGCCATACAATTGATGGTGCTATATCCGTCATCCCCTGCCCCGGTCTTTGGTTGCAATACGGGCCGGGGACGCGGGCGGATCAAAGAATATCATCAAGGGCGGTTAAGAGTTTGTCGACCTCTGCGCGGGTCGTGTAATGCACAAAACTCAGACGCAACACGCCGCGCTCTGGGTCAACGCCCATCGCCGTCAGGGGCCGCACCGCGTAGAAATCGCCGCCTCCCGCCATGATCCCATGCTGCGCCAACTCTGTCGCCGCGTCGATACCGGGGCGATTAAGCGCAACAGCCACTGTCGGCGCTTTATGTTCGGCCTCGACCGGGCCGATCAGCCGCGCAGAATTGCGATCCTTGAGGAAATCCAAGAGCGGCTGCAAAAGTGCTGTTTCATGCCCGCGTATCAGGTCATGCACCCCGACCGCCCGCGTCACGGCATCGCCCGTGATCCCGTGATGCGCCGCCAGATCGTCGATATAATCCGCCATACCGGCGCTTGCCGCGACCTGTGCATGATCCGGACCCGCTGGCGTGAACCGTTTATAGAGCGTGCCCGCATTGAAATAATGCGCCTGATTGGGCAAGAGATTGCCCAATTCCCGCCGGATCACCATGATCCCCTGATGCGGCCCATAGGTTTTATAGGCCGAAAAAAGGTAAATATCCGGCCCCATTCCCCCCACATCCGGCAGGCCATGCGGCGCATAGCTAACCCCATCGACACAGACAAAGGCCCCGGCGGCATGCGCCAGCGCCGTAATCTCGACCACCGGGTTGATCGCCCCCACAACGTTGGAGCAATGCGGAAAACACACCAGTCGCACCCGGTCATCCAGCAGATTTTCAAGATCGGCCGGATCAAGCAAACCGCTCTCGGGGTTGATTTTCCACTCACGCACTTCGAATCCTGCGTCCGCCAACCGCCGCCACGGCCCGGAATTGGCCTCGTGATCCTGATTGGTGACGATGATCGCATCGCCCGGTTCCATCCACTGCCGGAATGCCTGCGCCAGAACATAGGTGTTCTGCGTGGTCGAGGGGCCAAAGCTCAGCTCATCGGTGGCCACTCCCATCATCGCTGCAAGCCGCGCCCGCGCCTCGTCCATCTCGGCCCCGGCCAATTGGCTCGCCTCATAGGGCGCGTAGGGCTGCACCTTGCGTTGCCGATAATACCGCTCCAGACGCGCAATCACAGGAGCGCAGGTATAAGAGCCACCGGCATTCTCAAAAAACGCTTGTCCCTCAAGGCTTGGCTCGGCAAAGGCCGGAAATTGCGCACGTACGAAATCTGTATCGAGTGTCATCACTGTCCCCATTGTCCCTTTTTGCGGCCACAAAACAGCAAAGCCCCCCGGCGCGCAAGCGCCGGAGGGCCTTGGACCGCATGACCATGGGTCGCTCAGAGGATCTTTCGCTCGCTCTGCAAGCCGCGAAAGATCGCCCAGCACATCACCAACAGCACCAATGTAAACGGCAGGCCGGTCGAAATCACCGCCGATTGCAGCGCCGTCAGGCCCCCGCCGATCAAGAGAACAATCGCGACGGCCCCCTCAAAGATGCACCAGAACACCCGCTGCGGCACGGGCGCATCAACCTTGCCGCCCGCCGTGATCGTGTCGATCACAAGACTGCCCGAATCCGATGAGGTGACAAAGAACACCACCACAAGAACAATCCCGATGGTCGAGGTGATCGTCGCCAAGGGCAAAGGATCAAGCATCTGGAAGAGTTTAAGCTCCAGAGGGGCATTTTGTGCCGCCTCGTAGCCCCCGGCAATCACCTGATTAAGCGCAGTGCCGCCAAAAACACTCATCCACAGGACACAGACCAGCGACGGAATGAGCAATACGCAGATCACGAATTCCCGCACCGTGCGGCCCCGGCTGACACGCGCAATGAACATGCCCACAAAGGGCGACCAGCTGATCCACCACGCCCAATAGAACGCCGTCCAGCCCTGCATGAAATTGGTGTCTTCGCGCCCAAAGGGATTGGACAGCGCGAAAAGGTTTTGCAGATAGGCCCAAAGGCTGTCGAAAAAGAACGTCAGCAGGAAAATCGGGCCCCCCACAAAAAACACGAACAGCAGCAACAGCGCCGCCAAGCCCATGTTGATCTCGGACAGCACCTTGACCCCGCCATCAAGGCCACGCACCACCGAGACTAGGGCAATCGCCGTGATGCCTGAAATCAGCAAGACCAAAAGAAGGCTCGAATTTTCAACGCCGCTTTCTTCGGTATTGCCATAAGAGATGCCCAGGAATGCCCGCGTGCCCTCTGCTGCGTCGCCCGACCCATAGAGAAAGGTCAGCCCCGACGCCGCCTGTTCTGCCCCAAAGCCCAGCGAGGTGGCCAGACCAAAGAGCGTGGCAAAGACTGCCAGCGTGTCGATCACGTGGCCCCACCAGCCCCAGACCCGCTCGCCCAGGATCGGATAAAAGGCCGAGCGCAGCGTGAGCGGCAGACCCTTGTTATAGCTGAAAAGCGCCAGTGCCAGCGCCACCACCGCGTAAATCGCCCAAGGATGCAGACCCCAATGAAAAATGGTGGCCGCCATGCCAAGGCGTGATGCCGCCTCGGGATCACCGCCAGCCGCGCCAAGCGGGGCCCAATCGCTGCGCGCACCGCCCTCCATCGCCGTGCCACCCAAGGCACTGGAAAAATGGCTCATCGGCTCTGACACGCCAAAGAACATCAGGCCAATGCCCATTCCGGCCGCAAAAAGCATCGCGAACCAGCCCAGATAGCTGTAATCCGGCGTCGCCTCATCCCCGCCCAGCCGCACGCGGCCATAGGGGCTGACAATCAGGAAAAGGCAGAAGATCACGAAGACATTGGCGGCACTCAAGAAGAACCAGTCAAACCCTTGGGTAACTGACGCAAACAGCCAGTCAAACACCGATGCCGCATGACCGGGCAGCGCCAGCGCGTAGAACACAAAGATCACGATGCTAAGGCCCGAGATAAAAAAGACCGGGTTATGAATATCGAGACCAAAAGGCCCCACCTGTGGTTGCACATTGTCCTGCCCGATCTCGTACACTGTCTCGATCAGGTCCGACTGCCCTTCGGGCGCGGGTATGCCTTGATTGGTTGTTTCGTCGGCCATCTGGCCCCCTTTGCTTGTTTTTCTGCTGCCCGTTGCGCCCGTCGCAGCGGACAAAGGCGACGCACCAGTGCGGCACGTGGCAGCGTTTTGAGGTCTCGCGCACGAGGAAAGCAGACACGCTGTCCGCAGGCGCACCGGGCCTTGCATGCCCGGATCGTCACAACCTTTTAGCAAGAAACCGCCCAAAACTGCAACCCGGCGGCACGGAAACGTCACGTTTGCGACCTGCACCATGTCGCCAAACGACAATCACAAAGGGATTCGCGCGCCCTGATTTCATGGAAAGCCGATTTCAGTTTCGTTGCGCAGCGGATCAATCCGGTTGAACCCCGCGCACAGATGGCCGCAATTCCACACCCCAATGGTCGTAATTTGCGCACGGAGCGCCGGATTACCCGCTCGTTACACGGGCCTCGGCGTGGGAAAATGACGGGATGGGGCAACAGGCCGATTTCAGAGCCACACAAGGACCCCGTTCAATCGCAATGGATCAGGGACGTCACAGATGAGTATAAAACCCCCTTTCACAGATCTCGAGATAAAAACCGCCCCACAGGGGTTCTACGAGGGCTATAGCTTGCCCATCGCGCTGATTTCCAAAACCTCGATGGCGCTCTTGGTGATCTGGGCGCTGGTCTGGCCGCTCAATGCCAATGCCACGCTGTCGAGCCTCAACTGGTCGCTCCTCGAAGGGTTCAACACCTTCTATATTCTCGCCACCGGCATGTTTGCCTTTTTCCTCTTCATCGTGGCGCTCTTGCCCGCGACAGGCAGGCGCATGATGGGGCGCGTGGGCGAAAAACCCGAGTTTTCAAACTTCTCTTGGTTCTCGATGATGTTCGGCGCGGGTCTTGGTGTGGGTCTCATGGTGTTCGCCACGGCGGAACCGCTGGGCCTCTGGGGCTCGAACCCCGAGACTGTGACCGGGGCCGTCATCGGCAACACGGCAGAGGGCGTAACCCCGGCCTATCGCTACACCTTTGCGCATTACGGCTTTCACGCCTGGGCCATCTATGTGGTGACAGGGCTCAGCCTTGCCTATTACGCCTATACGCGGGACATGCCGCTGACCATCCGCTCGGCGCTGACCCCGTTGCTGGGGCGTGCCGCCAACGGCATTTTGGGTGATCTTGTCGACATTCTGGGCGTCGTGGCCACCATTCTCGGCGTGTCCGTCACCATCGGCTTTGGCGTGTCGCAATTTGTCGATGGCGTCTATGCAGTCAGCGGCATGGAATGGTTGATGAACACCACGGGCGAGGCCCCAAAACCCACCACCGCAGGCCTCATCGCTGCCCTGCTCGCGATCATGGGCCTGTCGATCCTCTCGGCGGTTTCGGGCGTGGGACGCGGCATCAAATATCTCTCGAACCTCAACCTCGTGTTGTCGGTGGTTCTGTTGCTGGTCTTTATCGTCTTTGGCTCTTTCGCCTTTGCCATGACCAAATACGCAACGGCCCTTGCCGATTACATCCTGCACTTCACCTCGCTGTCGTTCAACGCCTATGGGCCGCTCTCGTCCGAGGCTTTTGCTGCCGCGCTTCCCACCGAAGCGGCCCCGCTTGCCGCCGACCTTTACGGGGGCGCAACGAACGCATGGGGCAGTTTTGATGGCTTTGTCGGCGGTCTGAGCGGTGCCGCCGCTGAGCTGCCCGAGGCAACCAAGATCGCCGCCTACGAGGCCGGTGCCCAAGGTCGCCTGTTTGGCTGGCAGGCGGGCTGGACAACCTTCTACTGGGCGTGGTGGATCGCGTTTTCACCCTTCGTTGGCCTGTTCCTTGCGCGCATCTCGAAGGGGCGGACCGTGCGGGAATTCATTCTTGGCTGTGTGATTGCCCCGGCGCTTGTGTGCTTTGCCTGGATGACCATCCTCGGCGCAACGGCGATTGATCTTGAGCTTAGCGGTGTGGCGCAAGGGGCCATCATCGGTGCCTCCAACACCAATAAGCTCTTTGTCACATTGGGCTTCATGATTGATGGCGGGCTGCTGACGGCTGTGACGATCATGTGCGTGGTGCTGGTGCTGACCTTCCTCGTCACCTCGGCAGACTCGGGCATCCTCGTGATGAACACGATCATGTCAGGGGGTCAGGCGGAAACCGGCATCAAACACCGGATCATCTGGGGCGTCATCCTTACGCTGGTGATCGGCGCGCTGATCATCGCGGGCAATTCGGGCGCCTCTGCCGACCCGTTCGAGGCGCTGAAGAACGCCATGATCATCGGCGCGCTGCCCTTTGCCATGGTGATGGTGTTGATGGTGGTGGCGTTGACCAAGGCGCTCTACCGCGATCATCTGCGCGACAAGCACGGGCTTTTGGCCGAACAACCGGCGGAATAATCCCACCGCAGAACCTGAGCGACATGACGCCGCGCCCCTCGCGCGGCGTCAGCCGTTCAACAAGGCCCGATCCCGGTAATACGCCAGAACATAGAGCCGGATCGCCGTTGCCAACCCGGTCTCGATCCCGCGACCCGCATCAATTTCGGCAGCCAAAACGTTGAGAGCCATGGATTTTTCCTCGGCAATCTCGCGAAAGGCCTGCCAGAACTCATCCTCAAGAGACACGCTGGTGCGATGCCCACGCAGGGTGAGCGAGCGTTTGACCGGGCGCGCGCCCATCATAGGTCAGACAGGGGGGCGCTGCCCCCGTCCTGGATGATGTCCAGGACTCCCCCGAGGTATTTTGGGCCAGATGAAGCCAAACTCAGTCCTCGTCCCGGCGATGCTGGTCAAGCGCGGCGCGCGCCTTTTCGGTCTGCGCCTGCTCCAGCGCCTTTTGCGCCTTGGTCCGGCCAAAGCGCGCGGCATTCTCATCCGCGCGGGCCTTGTCCTTGGCCCGCGCCTTTTGCTTGCGCACCCGGTTCAGATTGACCGGGGCATCGCTCATTTCGGGCCGATCATGTCTTCGGGGCGCACGACGCGATCAAAGGTCTCGCCATCGACAAAGCCAAGCGCGATCGCTTCTTCGCGCAACGTCGTGCCGTTCTTATGCGCGGTCTTGGCAACCTTGGTGGCATTGTCATAGCCGATGGTGGGGGCCAAAGCCGTCACCAGCATCAGGCTTTCCTGCATCAGCTTTTCGATACGCGGGCCATTGGCCTCGATCCCGTTGAGCATCCGCTCTGTGAAGCTATCGGCGGCATCGCCCAAAAGCTGCATGGATTGCAAGAGGTTATAAGCCATCATCGGATTATAGACGTTCAACTCGAAATGCCCCTGAGAGCCTGCGAACTTGATCGCGGCATCATTGCCCATGACATGGGCGGCCACCTGCGTCAGCGCCTCGGCCTGTGTCGGGTTGACCTTGCCCGGCATGATCGAGCTGCCCGGCTCGTTCTCGGGCAGGATCAATTCGCCCAGGCCCGACCGCGGACCCGACCCCAGAAACCGGATGTCATTGGCAATCTTGTAGCAAGACCCGGCCACAGTAGCGAGCGCGCCTGACATGAACACCATCGCATCATGCGCCGCCAGCGCCTCGAATTTGTTGGGTGCTGTGACAAACGGCAGGCCGGTGATCTCGGCCATTTGAGCCGCGACGGTCGTATCCCAGCCCTTCGCGGTGTTCAGACCGGTGCCCACAGCGGTGCCGCCCTGTGCCAGCTCATAGATACCGGGCAAACACAGATTGACCCGCGCGATGCCCTGCCGCACCTGATGCGCATAGCCCGAGAATTCCTGCCCCAGTGTCAGCGGCGTGGCGTCCTGCGTATGGGTACGGCCGATCTTGATGATGTCCTTGAACTCTTCCGACTTGGCCTCAAGCCCGGCCAAAAGCTTGGCCAACCCCGGCAAAAGCACGTCGCGCGCCGTCATGGCAGCGGCAATATGCATGGCGGTGGGAAAGGTGTCGTTGGATGATTGTCCCATGTTCACATGGTCATTGGGATGCACCGGATCTTTGGAGCCGATGACACCGCCCAAGATTTCAATCGCGCGGTTGGCGATGACCTCATTGGCATTCATGTTGGATTGCGTGCCTGATCCGGTCTGCCAGACCACCAGCGGGAAATTGTCGTCGAATTTGCCTGCGATGACTTCTCCCGCCGCTTGGATGATGGCATCGGCGCGGCGCGCATCCAGCGCACCGCTGGCCTTGTTCGCCTGTGCGCAGGCCTGTTTGATCACGCCAAGCGCGCGCACGATGGCCACGGGCTGTTTTTCCCAGCCAATCGGGAAATTCATGATCGAGCGCTGCGTCTGCGCGCCCCAATATTTGTCATTCGGCACCTCAAGGGGGCCAAAGCTATCGGTTTCGGTGCGGGTGGCGGTCATGGCAAAGCCTTTCGTGACGGGTTTGCCCCGTTCATACCGCAGTTCTGCAAAAGATCAATGCTGTATACGACGGGATACAAAGACCGCAGGCCGCGACAAGGCGCCCGTTACTTGCGGAAACTGTCGAGCCGCACCACCTCGGCCTTGCCGGGGCTGGGATCGTCATCGGGTGGGTCGGTATCATCCAACTCGTCGATATCGTCATCCACTTCCTGTGTCTCAAAGCGCAGGCCGAATTCAACCGAAGGATCAACAAACGTCTGGATCGAATCATAGGGCACATACAGACGCTCGGGCGCGTCGCCAAAATTCAGCGTCACGCCAAACCCATCGTTCGTAACCTTGAGGTCATCATACCAATGCTGCATCACCACCGTCATTTCTGAGGGGTAGCGCTGTTTCAACCAATCGGCGAGCTTGGCCTCGGGGTGTTTGGTGTCAAACGTGATGAAGAAATGATGCGCCCCGGGCAAACCTTCGGCCTGCACCTTGCTCAGCACCTCTTGGATGAGGCCGCGCATGGCACGATGCATAAGATTTCCGTAGTCGATTGAACGAGACATGTTTGACCCTTGGGGAATTGCTGCATGCCAGCATAGGGGATTCGAAACAAAACAAAAGACCCGCAATGCGCGCCTCAGATCAAAACATGAGCCAGCCCCGCCAGCGCCGCCATAAGCGCCAGAACCGGCACCATTGGCAGGCGAAGACCCAGCAATAAACCGCCCGCAACCGCCACATAGACCGCATCGCGCAGCGAAAAACTGCTGATTTCGGGCTGGGGCCCAAAGGCACCCATCGTCACCTGCCCGAACAGCACATGCAGCGCGAACCACACCGAAAGGTTGAGGATGACCCCCACCACAGCCGCCGATATCCCCGCCAAAGCCCCCTTGAGACGGGGCCGCGCAAGGATCTGTTCGATATAGGGGGCCCCGGTGAAGATCCACAAAAAGCAGGGAATGAACGTCACCCAAAGCGTAAGGCAGGCCGCCAGCACCGCCATGCCCACTCCGCCCTGCGCATAGCCCGCCAAAAGGCCCACAAACTCGGTCACAAGGATCAATGGCCCCGGCGTGGTTTCGGCAAGCCCAAGCGCGTCGATCATCTCGGCCGTGGTCAACCAGCCCTTGGTCGCCACCACGGTTTCGGTCATATAGGCCAGCACCGCATAGGCCCCGCCAAAGGTTACCACCGCCAATTTACTGAAGAAAAGCGCCAGATCAGTCAGAAACGTGGCCCCCGTGCCCCAGACCAGCAGCACCGGCGCGGCCCAGAGCGCACCCCATATGAGCGCGGTCGCCACGGTCTGAGAGAGCGCCACAGGCACAGGGGCGACCATGCTCGCATCCACCGCCACACCGCGATGCGACCACGCGCCCCAGAGCGCTGCCGCCGCGATGATCAATGGAAAGGGAACCGACAAAAAGAACATCGCGACAAAGCCCAAGCCCGCCAGAACCCAGCTGTCCCAGCCCTTGAGAGCGCGCCGCGCCAACTTGAGCAAGGCTTGCAGCACGATCACCACCACCGCCGCCTTGATGCCCAAAAACACCGCCTGCACCAGCGGCAGATCGCCATAGGTGGCATAGCCCAGACCAAGCACGAGGATCACCGCCGCACCCGGCAGCACAAAGAGAAGCCCGGCAATCAACCCGCCCAGCACCCCACGCAGCCGCCAACCGGCATAGGTGCAAAGCTGCATCGCCTCTGGCCCCGGCAAGAGCATGCAAAACGACAGTGCGCCCAGAAATTGCTGTTCGGTCAGCCAGCCGCGCCGCTCTACCAATTCGTCATGCATCATCGAGATTTGCGCCGCCGGCCCACCAAAGCTCAAAAGACCAATGCGGGCAAAGCTGCGAAAGATCAGGGCAAGGGGCGGCGCGTTCATATGTCTTTGTCGCGCGCCACGCGACGACACGCAAGACATAGTTTTATGACGCCAGTTCCGCGCCTTATGGATCATTATTAAAGTGAAAGTGCAGGCTTCTGTTGCCAGGTGCCTGCGAACCCCGCCTTACGCGGCTAAGCGCAAGGGCTTAAGTTTCGGTTTGGTTACTGCTTACGCAGCAACGGCCACCGGAGCACGGTTGTCATTTGCAACTGTACGTTTCGGACCGATAACGGTGGTACCTCACCGGGACAAAGCATAACCCCTTTAGACGTTCGTCGATCCTATTTCGACCCCATGATCCCCAAATGAAGGATGTTTGGTGGAGTCGCCGGGTACCGCCCCCGGGTCCGATCCGCTTATTACGAGCGCGTTTATGTCCATAGTCCGCTTGCGCGAACACCTCATACATAGGCGCTCTGAAGCGGCTTGCAAAGGGGGTGCCGGTCACCTTGGCGAAAGTTTAAGCCAGATCCCGTCACGCCCCCGCACCGTCAGATGCGCCACCGGCACCGGTGGGCGCTCGGCCACCGGGCGAAGGCGATAGGCCCGAACCAGCATGGCCAACAGCAAAGGCCCCTCAATCATCGCAAACCCCGCCCCGGTGCAAACCCGCTGCCCGGCGGAAAACGGGATGAACGCCTCGCGCAGACAGGTCTTACCATTCTCGGTGCCATAGCGCGCCGGATCGAACCCATCGGGATTATCCCAAAGCCGTTCGTGCCGATGCAGATGCCAGGGGCTGATCACCACCTGCGCGCCACGTGGAATATCACGGTTGCGGAACCTTTCGGGGCAGGCCGTCTCGCGTACCATCATCGGCACAGGCGGATAGAGGCGCAGCGTCTCGCGAAACACATCGCGGGTAACTCGCAACCGCGCCATATCGGAAAACTCTGGCGCACGGGGGCCAAAAACCGCCTCTGCCTCTTCGGCCACCCGCTCTTGCCACTCGGGATACAGCGCCAAAAGATACAGCGCCCAAGCCAGCGCCGACGCGCTTGTCTCATGCCCCGCGAGGAAAAAGATCGCCACCTGATCGACCATCTCTTCGGTGTCAAACCGCGCGCCGGTTTCCGGGTCGGCAGTGGTCATGATCTTGGTCGCCAGATCGTCGGGCGCGGTGCCCGCCGCAATCTCGGCCTGCCGCCGGGCGGTCAATTCTGTGATCAGCCCCCGGATAGCCCGCGCCGTTACCCGCGTCTGACGGCGATGAAATCGTGGAAACCAACCGGGCAAGGGCACAAAGGCGGCAAGGTTCAGAACGGGTTGCATGCGCTGGTGCGCCTTGAAGGCGTCAAACACCTGCGCGGCGGTGCGATCCTCGATGGGCAGCGAAAACAGCGTGCGAAAGATGACATCGGCGGCGGCATGGCTGGTGTGGCCCTCAATATCAAACCCGCTTCCATCGGCCAGCGGGGCCAACCGCGCAACCGCCCCCTGCCCGGCGGTGACCATCGCGGCAAAGGTATCGCGCAACCGCCCGCCTTCGAATGCGGGATCAATGATGCGCCTCTGCCGCTTCCATGTCTCGCCATTGGTGACAAAGACCGATTGCCCCAGTAGAGGCCGCAACCCTTCGGACACGCGGGCGGATTTCGGGAAATCATCGGGGCGTTGTTTCAGCACCAGATCAACCAGGCCTGTGTCATTGCACAGGTAAGAGCGAAAGAACGGCGTGCGAAATTCAGCCATCCACGCGCGATAGAGCCGCGCAGGCTGTGCCGACAGAATATCGGCCCGAAAGAGCCGCAGATACCGCCAGAGCGACACATGGTCCGGGCGCGCGGGCGGCTTGGGCGGGATCATGGGGCGAGGCTCGTGTACCGCGAGGTGGCACGCTCGATCCGGCTTTTTGAAGGCGGTCTGTCACGAAACCGCGCGGCCAGTGTCAATGGCCCTGCCGTGACGCGGAAATAGTCATAGTCACCGGGCCGATCAAAGGCGCAAAGATATTGAAAATGCAGCCGGAAAAACCGCCACCGCAAGGCGCGCCACCGCTCGGCACTCAGCGTTTGGGTGAACGCCGCCGAAATCACCAGCGGCCAGCGTTTGTCCTTTGGGGCCACGCCCGACACCGCCACCGGATCGCAAAGCGCAAAGGCGCAGCCATCGCCGGGTGCCGTGACATCCACCCAAGTCACCTCGTCCCGCGCACTCAGATAGGCCAAATCGGCCCGTAGCCGGTGCGCGCGCGGCAGAAAGGACACCATCGGCACCACCTGCCCAAGGCTCAGGAACGACAGCGCCGGGCCGTGCTTGGGCACCTGCCCACCCCGGATCAGATCGGCCAGAATCGACACCCCAAGATGCGCGCCCGAGGAATGGCCAACCACCAGCACCTCATCACAATCTCCCTGCAAGGCCTGCGCGATCTCGGCGGTAAATTCCGCCATCCGCGCCTCCAATTCAGGCGGATTGGCCCCCAGATACCGCGCCGAATAGGCGTAATCATGCATCAGGTAATAGGCAAAAAACCGGCCATCCAGACGCCGGAACCATTCAAGAATGAACGGCACAACACCAAGCCCGCCCCACGCCGCCCAAGGATGCCAAAGCGCCAGCACGCGGCCCAATCCCCACGCCACCATGAACGCTATGCCAAGCTGCACCAACAGAAATCCAACCGGATAAAGCGCCGCAATCACCGGACCCTTGCGCAACCGCATAAGGCGGAACAGCGCGCCCGTGCCGATATAGATCGCCGCCGTGCGGATCAGCTGCACATAGGTGGCCAAAATCCCCTGATCCATGCTGCCTTTGACAATATCGGACCAGACCAGCACTTCAACCGCGCTCTCAACCTCGGCCCCCTCAATCTGCGCAGATACATTCCAGCCAAATCGCGCCTGAGCTTTGGCTTGCAAGACATTGATTTCATATCCGGAAATAGCAGCCTGCGCAGCGCTTTCCTTGCGGTAAAGCTCGCGGTATCGGCGCGGTGGAATCGGGTCATAGCCCGGAATATAAAACACGCGCCTGCGGCGCACTTGGGGCTCGCTGCTCATGTCCAACCTCATGTTGCAGCAAACCTAGCGCGGAAATCGGGCAAGCGTAAGGCGTTATCCAAGCACCGCTAGGGCGGGGAATGTTTCGAGCAACCAAAAGGAAAACGCTGAAAACCCGCCGGTGAGCATCAAAAGGCCAATGGTCCAAAGCAAAAGCCCCATCACCCGCTCGATCTGCTCCATATGGCGTTTCATCCAGCCCATCAGCCCCTGCAGACGCGGCAAGAAGGCAGCAACCAGCAGGAACGGCACACCAAGGCCAATGGCATAAATCGCCAAGAGCATCGTGCCCCGCGCAACCGACCCTTCTGACGCCGCCAAAGACAGGATCGCCCCCAGTTGCGGACCGATGCAGGGCGTCCAGCCAAAGGCAAAGGCCAGCCCCAGAATATAGGCCCCAAAGGACGATCCGCCTCGGTCGCCCGCATCCAGCCGCGCCTCGCGGTCAAGGAATTTGATCCGATAGACGCCCACGAAATGCGCGCCGAAAATCATCACAAGAATGCCAGCTACCGTATTGAAATAGCTCTGATATTGCAGAAACACCGTGCCAATGGCAGAGGCCGTGAACCCCAAAAAGATAAAGACCGTCGAGAGGCCCAATACAAAGAAGAGCGCCGGCACAACGGCCCGCGCCCGGCTCTGCCCGCTCTCAGAGAGATCATTCAGGCTGACCCCGCTCATATAGGCCAGATAGGGCGGGACGATCGGCAGAACGCAGGGGCTGAGAAACGAGATGATTCCAGCGGCCAAGGCCACGAACATTGCGGGCAAAAGCGCTGCGTCTATGATTTCGATTCCGAACATGCGCCAGACATAGCCCGCACTGCGACCCGCGTCACCCGACATTCTGTCACAACCTTGTGGACAGGCTGTAACAAGCCCGCTATCTCACGCCTCATGACACCCGATGATACGCTCGACGCCTGCGGCCTATTGTGCCCCCTGCCCGTCCTCAAGCTGCGCAAGCGCTTGAAATCCATGGGTATTGGCGCGGTGATCGCGATGCAGGCGGATGATCCCGCAGCCGTGATCGACGTGCCGCATTTCTGCGCCGAATCCGGGCATGATCTGATTTCCGCGACCGATGCGAATGGCGTGCAGACCTACGTGATCCGCAAGACGCGCTAAGGCGTTCTGCGACCGCTGGAACACAGACATCTCGGGCTTGACCCGTGACCTCGCTGCAGCTGCGTCGAGGCCCTGGCTCTGGGCCGGGGCGATGCGAAACCGATCAGACGCGACGCGCTCCTCCCATACAACAAAAAAATGCCGCACCCGAGGGCGCGGCATCCTTGATTTTCGTTTTCTTCCGCTCAGCCCAAAGACCACCAGCCGCGGCGCTTTGGCTTGGGCTCTTCCTGCGGTGCCGGGGTTTCGGCCACAGGTTCAGGCGCTTGCGCGGGCTCAGGCGCTTCTGCCTCAGCAACCGGCTCTGGCGTCACCTCTGCAACCGGCTCCGGTGCCACCTCCGCAACCGGCGCTGGTGGTGCCTCTGTTGGCACCACTGCCGCCTCTGGCGCTGCAGTCACGCTGCTCTCATCTGCAACCGCCGCCGTGGCCTCGGGCTCTTTCTTCTTGCGCGGCGTTGGGGTGCGTTTGGGCTTCGCTGCCGCCTTGGCCTTGGGGGCCTCCTCGTCAGAGACTCCCTCCGCGGCGCTTGCGGGCTCTTTCTTCTTGCGCGGTGCGCGGGTGCGCTTGGGCTTCGGCTGCTCCTCAGCGACCACAGGCGCCTCGGCCTCTGCCGTCACCTCAGCCGGGGCCTCTGGCTCAGCAACAACCGCAGGTACTGCGCTGTCTTGCTCCTCGCTCCCCTCGGACGCCTCAGCGTCATCGTCCTCCCGATCCTCATCGGTGCCTTCGCCATTGCGCTCTGCACCATTGCCATTCTTGGGCTTGCGGCGGCGGCTACGGCGGCGACGGCTCTTTTTGGGCTTGTCGCCCCCATCGCCCCCGGTGGTCGGCGCGCTCTTGGCGTCGTCGCCCGCTTCGGCTTCGACCTCCTCGTCGATTTCGTCCTCGACCTCGTCGTCGATGTCATCCATCAGCGCCGATGTGCCGGACACGAATTGCGCCATCGGCACTTCGGGCACGTTCCGGGTCGCTGTTTTGAACTTTTCCATCGTGAAATCGGGGCTGACCAAACGCGGATCACCCTCGATCCGCACCGACAGGCCATAGCGCCCTTCGATTTGCGCCACGTGATCGCGTTTCTGGTTCATCAGATAGTTGGCGATGCCCACCGGGCATTTCACCAGCACCTCACGCGAGCGGCGGCGCACGCCCTCTTCCTCGATCTGACGCAGGATCGACAGCGCAAGGCTGTCATCCGACCGGATAAGCCCGGTGCCATGGCAGGCCGGGCATGGCTGCGTCGTGGCCTCGATCATGCCGGGGCGCAGACGCTGGCGCGACATTTCCAACAGGCCAAAGCCCGAAATGCGGCCAACCTGAATACGCGCCCGGTCGGTCTTGAGCTTGTCCTTGAGCCGCTTTTCCACCGAAGCGTTGTTGCGGCGCTCGTCCATGTCGATAAAATCGATCACGATCAAACCAGCCAGATCGCGCAGGCGCAATTGACGCGCCACCTCTTCGGCGGCCTCAAGGTTGGTCTTGAGCGCGGTTTCCTCGATCGAGCCTTCTTTGGTGGCACGGCCAGAGTTGACGTCGATAGCAACCAACGCCTCGGTCACACCGATCACGATATAGCCGCCGGATTTGAGCTGCACCGTGGGGTTGAACATGCCCGACAGATAGCTTTCCACCTGAAAGCGGGCAAAGAGCGGCTGCTGATCGACGTAATGCTTCACGTTCTTGGCATGGGACGGCATGATCATCTTCATGAAGTCCTTGGCGATACGATAGCCGCGCTCGCCCTCGACCAGCACCTCGTCGATCTCGCGGTTATAAAGATCGCGGATCGAACGCTTGATCAGATCGCCCTCTTCATAGATTTTCGCCGGCGCCATAGAGCGCAGGGTCAACTCGCGGATCTGTTCCCAGAGCCGTTGCAGATATTCGTAATCGCGCTTGATTTCGGCCTTGGTGCGCTTCGCTCCGGCGGTGCGCACGATCAGACCCGCGCCGCGCGGCACGTCGATCTCGGTGGCGATTTCCTTGAGCTTCTTGCGGTCTACAGCATTGGTGATCTTGCGGCTGATGCCACCGCCACGCGCGGTGTTGGGCATAAGCACGCAGTAGCGACCCGCAAGGCTAAGATAGGTGGTCAGCGCCGCCCCCTTGTTGCCGCGCTCTTCCTTGACGACCTGCACCAGCATGATCTGGCGGACCTTGACGACCTCTTGGATCTTGTAGCGCCGCGCGCGGGGCTTGCGCACCGGGCGGATATCTTCGCTGTCATCCTCTTCGGCGACGGATTCGATCTCGTCATCCTGAGCGGCATGATCGCGGGTGTCGGTCTCGGGCTCATCCTCGCCCGCCTCGTCGGCACCGTTATCCTCGGGCTCTTCCACCGGGGTCTCGGCCACGCGCTCCATCGGCGATGTGGCCTCGGGCACTTCGGCGGTTGCGGCGGTCTCGTCCTCAAGGTCGATGGTTTCCATCCCCGAGATTTCAGAGGTGGCCACCGCATCGTCAGTTTGCGTCTTTTCGGCGCGTGTGCGCGAGCGGGACCGTGACCGCGAGCGGCTATTGCGCCCCTCGCTGCGTCCGTCACTGCGCCCCTCGCCACCGCTGCTGCGACGCGGACGATCTTCGTCCTCGTCGTTTTGCGCATTGGCCAGCGCCTCTTCCTCGGCCATCAGGGCCTCGCGGTCGGCGACCGGAATCTGATAGTAATCGGGATGTATCTCCGAGAACGCCAGAAACCCATGCCGGTTTCCGCCGTAATCTACAAAGGCCGCCTGAAGCGAGGGTTCAACCCGCGTCACCTTGGCCAGATAGATATTGCCAGCTATCTGGCGTTTATTTTCAGACTCAAAGTCGAATTCCTCGACCTTGTTTCCGTCGACCACCACAACCCGAGTTTCCTCGGCGTGGGTGGCATCAATGAGCATTTTCGTAGCCATGTTTTCCGTTTGCATCGCGGCGCGGCCGCCTGCCCCGGTAGGGCGGCGCGTTGCGGCAGATGTCTGATAAGGGCGATGGCGGACGCGCAGCCAAGGGTGCCGGTATCGGCCCCTGCACTGACAAAGTGATGTCTCGCGCGCTTCATCGCGGTTCTTCTTCTCCGGCCCCTCGCGGAGCCAATTCAGGGCCTGTCCACCGTTTTCAAGGGTCAGGCTTGTATGTGGCCCCCGTGAACGGGACCCAATCGGTCTGCTCAATCATGTCGGACTGATCCGGACGGAGGACTGAAACAGCGAATCTCTCGAGGTTTCGGGGCGGATTACGCCCGTCACCATAGTGTCACAGTAAAGCGACCCCTATGCCAATGACAATGGACAAAATGAAAAGCAGCGCGTGCCGCCCTCAAAGATAGTCGGACCGTTGCAAATTATACTTGGCCATTTTCTCGTTCAATGTCCGACGCGGAAGGCAAAGTTCGTCCATCACCGCCGCGATGCTGCCTTTGTGGCGGCGCATCGTGTTGTCGATCAGCATCCGCTCGAACGCCTCGACATATTCCTTGAGCGGCTTGCCCTCGGTGGTCATCACCGGTTGCATGTCCTGATGGTCCGACATCAGCAACGATGTGATCGTGCCCGACCCCCGCCGTGCCTGCAACACCGCGCGCTCGGCCACATTGAAGAGCTGACGCACATTGCCGGGCCAAGGTGCCTGCAAAAGCTGTGTGGCCTCCTGCGCGCTGACCTGCGGCGCATCACAGCCGTAATCTTCTGAAAACTGCTCGGCAAAGCGGGTGAAGAGCGTCAGAATATCCTCACCCCGCTGACGCAGCGGCGGCACGGTGATCCGCAGGCTGGCCAGACGGTAAAACAGGTCAGAGCGCAGCGCATCCTCACAGGTATGCCCCTCGTCCTGCATGTTCGAAATGGCCACCACACGGGTCTCGGGCGGCGTGCCCTCGGCGTTGATATGGGTCAGCAATTTGGCCTGCGCCGCTTCGCTCAGCGCCTCGATATCCTCCAGCACCAGCGTGCCGCCGCGTGCCTCTTCAAAGGCGGGCAGGCGCGCATCCTCGGGCTGCACCGGGCCAAACAGGCGCTTGATCAGCCCCTCGTCATCAAAGGCAGCACAGGCCACCGACACAAACTTGCGCCCCGCGCGCGCGCCCACCGCATGCAGCGCATGCGCCACCAGCGTCTTGCCGGTGCCGGTCTCGCCCTCGATCAGAACATGGCCATCGGCCTGCCCCAGATCTAGAATATCCTCGCGCAACCGCTCCATCGCGCCGCTGGTGCCGATCAGCTTTTTCATCAGCTGGCCCCCATCCGACAGGTCCTTGCGCAGCGCACGGGCGTCCAGCGTCATGCGCCGGGCGTTGGTGGCCTTCTTCGCCAATTCGGTCATGCGGTCCGGATTGAAAGGCTTTTCCAGAAAATCAAACGCCCCGATGCGCATCGCCTCGACCGCCATCGGCACATCGCCATGCCCCGTGATCATGATCACCGGAAGCGAACTATCGGCCCCCATCAGCTTTTTGAGAAACTGCATCCCGTCCATACCGGGCATCCGCACGTCGGTCACAACGATACCGGGATAATCCGGCCCCAGCGATTTCAGCGCATCCTCCGCCGAGGCAAAGGCCTCGGTGTCATAGCCCGACAGGGCCAACCACTGACTGATCGACTGGCGCATGTCTTTTTCATCATCGACGATGGCGATTTTCATGGCTGCTGGCATTTTACATCACTCCGCTGCACGGGTCTCTTCGGCCAATATGGGAAGCTGCATCTCGAATACAGCCCCCCCGTCGGGCGCGTTGCGCGCCACCAGACGTCCGCCAAGGTCGTTGACGATCCCCGAGGAAATGGCAAGCCCCAGCCCCACCCCGTCGCCTGGCTGTTTGGTCGTGTAAAAGGGCTCAAAGAGGTTCTTGAAATCCCCGATCCCCTCACCGTTGTCACGCACCGTCAGCACCGCCGTTTCCCCCGCCGCCAAGAGAATGTCGATGATGGCATCGGGCACGGTATTGGTGGCATCAATGGCATTGCGCAACAGGTTGACGATCACCTGTTCCACACGCACCCGGTCCCCCATGATCATCACAGGCTGATCGGGCAAAGTGCGGGTGATGGTGATCTTGCGCTGACGCAACTGCGGCTCCATCATCGACAGCGCCGAGGCCACCGCATCCGCCATGTTTACAGGGGAAAACTGCGTGCCTGACTGGCGCGCATAGGACTTGAGCTGCTTGGTGATCGCCCCCATCCGCTCGATCAGATCGTCGATCCTCTGAAACGCCGAGATCGCCTCGTCGGGCCGGTTGCGCGACAGCAAAAGCCGCGCCCCCGCAAGGTAGGTTTTCATCGCCGCAAGCGGTTGGTTCAACTCGTGACTGACCGCCGCCGACATCTCGCCCAGAACCGCCAATTTCGAGCTTTGCTGAATGGTCTGTTCGGCCTGTGCGAGGTTCTCTTGCGCGCGTCTACGCTCGGCGATTTCCCGCTGGAGGCGGGCATTCAATGCGCGAAGCTCTGCCGATTCCCGCTGAAACAGCGCCATCCGAAGCGCCGCCTTGCGATTGAGAAAGTAAAACGCGAGCGCCAGAAGAATCGCGAATCCCATGATCTCGAGCGCGAGATAGCCGTTCACCTTGTCACGCACCGCCGTGTAAGTGGTGAACCCGGCGATCCGCCAGCCGCGAAAGGCCACGCGCCCCTCGACCCGCATCACCGCCTCGCCGCGCACATAGGCATCCGCTGGCAGCGCCGTCCAATCCGAGGTCGCCTGAATGGCGCGCTGAATGGCGCTGTTGACCGGCTCGCGGCGCAGCGCCTCGGCCTCTGTCAAGCCACGCCAACGCGGTTCGGTGGCCAGAATGATCCGCCCCTCGGTATCCGTGACCATGACCGCATCGGAAATCCCGGCCCAGGCGCGCTCGTATTTGCGCAAATCCACTTCGACAACGATCACCCCCAAGGTGCCGTTCTGCGTCTCGATCCGGCGCGAGTAGTAAAAGTTGAATTGCCCCGTTTCCTGCCGCAAAACATGGAAAATCGTATCGCGCGAGCGCATCGCATCCACGAAATAGGCGGCGGCCTTGTGACTCTCGCCCAGGCGCGCCCGCTCTGTCGTCGCAACCGCCCGCCCGTCCCTGTCGAGCAGCGTCAAGTTCGCCGCACCGATTTCTTCCAGAAATGAAATCAGCCGCTGTGTAGATTGCGCATAGTCTTGTGTGTTGAGCGCAGCAATCAGCGCCGGGTCCCGCGCCAAGAGCTGCGGCACAATCGCATTCTGGCGCAATTCCGACAGCAGGTTACCCGAATACAGCACCAGCCGCAGCTCTGCGCGGTTGCGCGTGTTCTCGGTAAAGCGATCCGTCAAAAGGCGGTTGGTGGTCAGAACCACCGCCACCGCCACCACAAAAAGGCAAAACAGCACCGCACGCGCGCGCCATGAAATGGTGCGCATCCGGTGCCGTGCGGTCGAAGTGGCAGCTTTGCTCATGCGATCAGACTATGCCGCGCCGCGCCGCTTCTCAAGCGCAAGCGCTCAGGCGCGTTCCAGCGCCCCCATTAGCCCGCTAAAGAGCGCGGCCCCATCGGTGCCGCCCTGCAACGGTTCGGACATCCGCTCGGGATGCGGCATCATCCCCAGAACGCGGCGATTCTCGGACAGGATGCCCGCAATATCGCGCGCGGAACCATTGGGATTGTCCGTATAGGTAAAGGCCACACGGTCTTCGCCCTCAAGCCGGTCGAGTGTTGCGGTATCAGCGAAATAATTGCCGTCGTGATGCGCAATCGGCACGGTGATGGTGCGGCCCGCCTCATAGCCATGGCTAAAGACGCTATCGGCCGTCGCCACCCGCAGGCCCACCGGCTTGCAGACATATTTCAGACCCGCATTGCGCAGCAAGGCACCCGGCAAAATCCCCGTCTCGGTCAGGATCTGAAAGCCGTTGCAGACACCCAGCACATAGCCGCCCTTGTCCGCATGCGCGATAACTGACCGGCAGATCGGCGAATTCGCGGCAATCGCACCGCAGCGCAGGTAATCGCCATAGGAAAACCCGCCCGGCACGCCCACCACATCGACACCCTGCGGCAGGTCCGTATCCTTGTGCCAGACCATCGACACCCGCGCGCCCGCGCGCTCGAATGCAACGGCCAGATCGCGGTCGCAGTTAGAGCCGGGAAAGACGATGACGGCGGCATGCATCAGGCCAACTCCACCGAATAGCTTTCGATCACGGTATTCGCGAGCAGCTTTTCGCACATCTCGGTGACGGTGGCCTTGGCCTTGGCCGCGTCGGTCTCTGCCAGATCCAGCTCGATCACCTTGCCTTGCCGCACCGCTTCGACACCGTCAAAGCCCATCGACCCCAAGGCATGGCGCACCGCCTCGCCCTGCGGATCAAGAACGCCGGATTTCAGCATGACATGCACGCGCGCTTTCATGGGATACCTCTTTAGTTGATCAGTTTTGGCCGCGCCATCGGCGTGCTGCCCTTGGGCATGACACCCAGACGGGTCGCCACCTCGGTATAGGCATCCGTCAGACTGCCCAGATCGCGGCGGAAGACATCCTTGTCAAGCTTGCGGCCTGACGCGATATCCCACAACCGGCAGCTGTCGGGGCTGATTTCATCGGCCACGATCAGCCGCTGGAAATCGCCATCATAGACGCGGCCGATCTCGATCTTGAAATCAATCAGCTTGATGCCAACGCCATACATCACGCCCGCCATGAAATCGTTGACGCGCAGCGCGAGGCTGAGGATATCGTCCATATCCTGCTGGCTGGCCCAACCAAAGGCGGCAATATGTTCCTCGGTGACCAGCGGATCGCCCAGCTTGTCATCCTTGAGGCAATATTCCACGATGGGGCGCGGCAATTGTGTGCCTTCTTCGATCCCCAGACGCTTGGCCATGGTTCCCGCCGCATAGTTGCGAACAATCACTTCCAGAGGAATGATCTCGACCGCACGAACCAGTTGTTCGCGCATATTCAGCCGCTTGATGAAATGCGTCGGCACGCCGATGGTGTTGAGCCCGGTCATGAAATACTCGGACAGCATGTTGTTCAGCACGCCCTTGCCCTCGATCACGGCCTTCTTTTCGGCGTTAAAGGCGGTGGCGTCATCCTTGAAATACTGGATGATCGTGCCCGGCTCTGGGCCCTCATAGAGGGTCTTGGCCTTGCCTTCATAAATCTTCTTGCGCCGCGCCATGGGAACTCCATCGTTGAGGGTGGGGGGCGTGAGTCCCCTCATGCCGATGCGCTCTCATAGTGCATGGGCCAACACGTCGCAAGATGGCGTTGGCCCCTTGCCCTTTTGCGTGCCAGATTGCATATCGGAAGCAACGGCAACGCATGCAAGGGGACCGGCCCAATGACCACCTTTGACGATCGCGAAAGCGCATTCGAAAACAAATTCGCCCATGACGAGGAAATGGCCTTTCGCGCCGTGGCCCGCCGCAACAAGCTTCTCGGCCTCTGGGCTGCGGAACTGATGGGCAAAACCGGCGATGACGCCAACGCCTACGCCCTCGAAGTGGTCAAGGCCGACTTTGAAGAGGCCGGCCATGAAGATGTGGTGCGCAAGGTCGCATCGGATCTTGGTGACATCGCCGATGCCGACACCATCCGCGCCAAGATGGATGAGCTGCTCAAGATCGCCAAAGGCCAACTGGCCAAAGAGGCCTGAGCCTGCTCATTCGGTGAAATCAGGGGCGCGTCACATCATGGCGCGCCCTTTACGTCTTGGTCAGGCAATACAAATGCGCCTCACCATTTACATGAAATTTATGCATTTGCGCGCTTGCCTGATTTAATGGCACATCTGCGTGCTCACGGATTACGGGACAGCCCAAATGACAAACGCCCTCACCAAGATGCTCGCCACTCGCGATTGGATTCTCGCTGACGGGGCCACCGGCACCAATCTTTTCAACATGGGTCTGCAATCGGGCGATGCGCCCGAAATGTGGAATGACCAGCATCCCGACCGGATCAAGCGCCTTTATACCGAGGCCGTGGATGCAGGCAGCGATCTGTTTCTCACCAATTCCTTTGGCGGCAACGCGGCGCGTCTGAAACTGCATGGCGCGCAGGGCCGTGCCCGCGAGCTGTCGCGCATCTCTGCCGAGATTGGCCGCGACGTGGCCGACCGATACGACCGCCCGGTGATCGTCGCGGGCTCTGTCGGCCCCACCGGCGAAATCATGGCCCCGATGGGGGCGCTCACCCATGAACTGGCAGTCGAGATTTTCCACGAACAGGCCGAAGGCCTCAAGGAAGGCGGGGCCGATGTGCTCTGGCTCGAAACCATTTCCGCCCCCGAAGAATACAAGGCCGCCGCCGAGGCGTTCAAACTCGCCGATATGCCATGGTGCGGCACCATGAGCTTTGACACCGCCGGGCGCACGATGATGGGCGTCACCTCGTCTGACATGGCCACCATGGTGGAAAAACTGGGCAACCCCCCGATGGCCTATGGGGCCAATTGCGGTGTCGGTGCCTCGGATTTGCTGCGCACCATTCTGGGCTTTGTCGCCCAGGGATCTGAGCGGCCCATTATTGCCAAGGGCAATGCCGGCATCCCGAAATATCATGACGGTCACATCCACTACGATGGCACGCCCGAACTGATGGCCGAATACGCCGTGCTGGCCCGCGACTCCGGCGCCACGATCATTGGCGGCTGCTGCGGCACCATGCCCGAACATCTCTCGAAAATGCGCGCCGCGCTAGAGAACCGCCCACGCGGTGCCCGCCCCACGCTGGAAGAGATCACCGAGGCGCTTGGCGGCTTCTCATCGGGCGGGGATGGCACCGGGGACGATACCGCAGCACCCCGCCGCCCGCGCCGCAGGCGCGGCTGATCGGCATGTCAGGGAAGATGATGCGCCGCATCTTCCTTGCCGCCGCCCTGCTGGCCCTTGTGGCATGGATCGCGGGCTATATCTGGATATCCGGCCTTGCCTGCGCATTTGGCAGCCCAAATGGCCGATGTGCGTTCCCAATGCCCTGGGATATGCGCGGCGAAGATCTGATGATCCTCGTGCTTTTCCCCGCAGCCTTGGTCGCAACACTGCTCGTGCTTGCCCGGATCAGTGGACGCCGCTCTCAAAACAGCGATAACTGATCCCCCCGCGCCAGCGGCACCTCGAACAGGTCCGTGCGCAACACCGCCTGCGCCTGATCCAGCCCCAGCCGACGCGCCGCCAAATCAAACCGGCGCGCGATCATGCGGGCATGCACCCCCTCGCCCCGCATCCGCCGGTGCCAATCGGCGCTATACTCCTGCCCTCCATGCATCTCGCGCAGCCGGTTCATCACCTTGCGCGCCCGGTCGGGATACTGCGCCGCCAGCCACTCCTGAAACAGAGGCGACACCTCGCGCGGCAGCCGCAGCATGATCCAGCTTGCGGCCCCTGCCCCGGCCTCGCGCCCGGCCGCCAAAATCGCCTCGATCTCCGGATCGGTCAGCCCCGGAACAACCGGCGACACCATCAACCGCACCGGAACCCCCACCTCGGACAACCGCCGGATGATCTCCAATCGCCGCGCCGGAGTGGGCGCGCGCGGCTCCAACCGCCGTGCCAGCACCTCATCAAGGGTGGTGATAGAAATGCCCACCCGCGCCAGCCCACGCGCCGCCATATCCCCCAGAATATCCAGATCCCGCTCTATCAGCGCCCCTTTGGTGATAACCGCCACCGGATGATTAAAGCGCTGCAACACTTCCAGACAGGCGCGGGTGATGCCAAACTCTGCCTCAATCGGCTGATAGGGATCAGTATTGGTGCCAATCGCCACCGGTGCGATCTTATAGCTGCGCGCCCGCAACTCTGCCTCTAGCCGTGCGGGGGCCTCAGGCCGCGCGATCAACCGTGTCTCGAAATCAAGCCCTGGCGACAGGCCCAGATAGGCATGGCTCGGGCGCGCAAAACAATAAATGCAGCCATGTTCACAGCCACGATACGGATTGATCGACCGATCAAACGGCAGATCGGGCGAGCGATTATAGGTGATCACCCGGCGCGGTCGCTCTGTCGTCACCTGCGTGCGCAACACACGCGCCGCCTCCCCGGGGTCCTCGGCCTCATAGGCAACGCCATAGGCCTCGAACCGGCCCGCGGCGTTGCTCAACGCACCCCGCGCCCGCACGCGCAGATCATTGGGAAGGGTTTGCTCTGGTTTCATGCCCCCAAAATGGAACATAACGCGAACACTTGCAAGAAACCGATAATCATCATGCTGATAATTCAGTCACATCCCGCGCGATTCCAAGCTATACGTCGGTTGCGGCGCGGGCAGCGTCGCAATTCGGAAAGTGGCCGCGCCGCAAATTGACGAAAGCTGCGTCCAGTCAACCCAGATGCGCGCGCGCAGAGAACTCAAGGATTCCCCCAATGTCCGACCAAGACGACGACATCATCCTCGCCGACCTCGACGATGACGAGCTTGTCCAACAGATGTTCGACGACCTCTACGACGGCCTCAAGGAAGAGATCGAAGAGAGCGTGCACATCCTCTTGGATCGCGGCTGGGCCCCCTACCGCGTGCTGACCGAGGCACTCGTCGGTGGCATGACCATCGTCGGCAAGGATTTCCGCGATGGTATCCTCTTTGTCCCCGAAGTGCTGCTCGCGGCCAATGCGATGAAGGGCGGCATGGCCATCCTCAAGCCGCTCCTGGCCGAAACCGGCGCACCGCGCGTGGGCAAAATGGTGATCGGCACCGTCAAGGGCGACATCCACGACATCGGCAAGAACCTTGTCGGCATGATGATGGAAGGGGCCGGTTTCGAAGTGGTCGATCTCGGCATCAACAACGCGGTCGAAAAATACCTCGACGCGCTGGAAACCGAACAGCCGGACATCCTCGGCATGTCGGCTCTGCTGACCACCACCATGCCCTATATGAAGGTCGTGATCGACACGCTGGTCGAACAGGGCAAACGCGATGACTATATCGTGCTGGTCGGTGGCGCACCGCTCAACGAAGAATTCGGCAAGGCCATCGGTGCTGACGCCTACTGCCGCGATGCCGCTGTGGCCGTGGAAACCGCCAAGGATTTCATGGCGCGCAAACACAACCGGCTGGCCGCGAGCTGAGCATCCAAAACGCTCCAACACGGCCCGCCCCCGCGCGGGCCGTTTGCATTTGAGGGAACCGGCCATGGATCTGACCGACGATCATCTCACCACCCAAGGGCTAGAGGCCGAAGGTCGCGGTCGCCTTCTCCTGATCGCCTGCGGGGCCCTCGCGCATGAAATTCTCGCCCTCAAACGTCACAACGGGTGGGATCACATGGATTTACAATGCCTTCCCGCCAAACTGCACCTCTACCCGGAAAAGATCACCGAAGAGGTGGAAAAGGCCGTGATCGCCCAACGCGCCAAATATGACCGTATTTTCGTGGTCTATGCCGATTGCGGCACGGGCGGGCTCTTGCAGGCGAAATGCGCCGACCTTGGCGTTGAAATGGTGGCTGGCCCACATTGCTATGCGTTCTACGAAGGGTTGGACCGCTTTGCCGCGCATGAGGATGAAATCAGCGCCTTTTACCTCACCGATTTTCTGGTGCGGCAGTTCGATGCATTCGTCTGGAAACCGATGGGCCTCGACCGTCACCCGCAGCTGCGCGACATGATTTTTGGCAATTACGCCAAACTGGTCTATCAGGCACAAACCGATGACCCCGCCCTGCGCGCCAAGGCACAAGACTGCGCCGACCGCCTGGGTCTTGCCTATGAATACCGTTTCACCGGCTATGGCGATCTTAAAGCATCACTTGAGAAACAGGCCGCAACGTATTGATTTAAAATTCATCTGGCTAAAAATACCTCGGGGGATTGGGGGCAGCGCCCCCAAACCTCGCCTCTCACGCGGCCTCTGACGCCACCAGCCTGATCCGCTCGATCATCGCGCGCACCCCGTTTGAGCGTTGGGCGGACAGATGTGCATCTAGCCCCAGCCGGGCCAATTCGGCCGGGGCATCGACACGCTCAACCTCCGCCACCGGCACGCCGTTATAAAGGGTGCGCAGCACCGCAATCAGGCCGCGCACGATCATCGCATCGCTATCGCCATCAAAGCTGAAAACGCCCGTCTCGATTCTGGGATGCAACCAAACCTGACTGGCACAGCCCTCGACCTTGGTCGAAGGCACCTTGAGCGCCGCCTCCAGCGGTTCCATCGCCCGGCCACGGTCGATCACATAGCGATAGCGATCCTCCCAATCGTCGAGAAACTCGAAATCCTCAACAATCTCTTCAAAGGCGGCAGTGGCCATGACACTCTCCTAGCAGTCTATCTCAGACCTAGGGCCGGGCCGGAAAAAGGTCCAGACCCCGCTTGCACCTTTTCAAGCCAGAGAGGATAGGATAGTCGGAAGGAAAAGATGACAGGGGCGCATGGCATGCAACGGCGGGTCTTTCTATCATTGGTGGCAATGTCGGCTTTGGCGGGCTGTGGCGGATATCGCCGCTCTCGCGCAAATCCGCGCAATTGGTTCGGGCGCAGCACGCCGCGCCGCCGCACTGCCGAACCCGCGCCCGCCAATACCAATCCCCTCATCCCCGAGCGCGAAGACACGATCTTTCGTCGCCGCCGCGACAAAGTCTATGAAGGCACGCCGGTGGATCAGGTCACACGTATGGTGATCGAGCGCACCAGCGACGGTGGTATCGTCCGGGTCGAAGGCGTGGCCCTGCGCCAAGGTGCGTTTGACGTGCGCCTCGTGTCCGACACCGAAAACGAGCCCGTGAACGGCGTGCTGGAATTGCGCCTCATGGCCATTCAACCCGAGGATCAGCCGCAAGGCTCTGAACGTGCCCGCACGGTGCTGGCCGGGGTGTTCCTGTCAAATCAGGCGCTCGAGCGCGCCAATGAGATTCGCGTCATCGGCGCGCGCAACGAGCAGGTAAGCCGCCGCTGAGGGCAGAGGGCACGGCCCCTGCCGCGCGCGCCCCGCAGTGCTCAGAGATCCACAGTCTCTACGCCACTGCCCTTGACCGCCAAGGCCACCTCGCCCTTGCACAGGCGCAGGGCGTCGGCACCAAACACATCCAGCCGCCAGCCACGCAGCGCGGGCAGATCGCGCATCCCCGCCGCAATGGCGTCAAGGTCACTGGCACTGGCAATCAGCTTGGCCGCCACGCCATAACTCTCGCTCTTGGCCTTGAGCAGCACCCGCAACAGGTCCGCCAGCGCCGGGTTGACCTGCGCGCGATCTTCCAAGGCCTCGGCGCGCGGCATCCGCTCTGCCGGGCATTCCAGCCCCGCCTTGACCGCTGCAAGAATTCCATCGGCAATGTCGCCCTTGCGCGCCTCGCGCAGCAAAAGCCGCGACCGCCCCAAATCCTGATGCGTCACAGGCTTGGTTGACGCCAGTTCGACCAACGCATCATCCTTGTAGACCCGGCTGCGCGGCACGTCATGCGATTGCGCATATTCCTCACGAAACCGCGCCAATTCGCGCAGAATGGCCAGAAACTTGGGCGAGGTGTTGCGCGTCTTGACCCGCTGCCAGGCATCGGCAGGGTCGGTGCGATAGGTGGCGGGATCCGTCAGCACGCTCAGCTCTTCGGCCACCCATTTGTCGCGCCCGGAACTTGCCAGCTTCTTCGCAAGGTATTCGTAAATGACCCGCAGATGCGTTACATCCGCCAGAGCATAGACCTTTTGCGCCTCGGTCAGCGGTCGGCGCGACCAATCGGTGAACCGAGAGCTTTTGTCGACCGTCTGCTTGGCAATCCGCTTGACCAGCGTTTCATAGCCCACTTGCTCGCCAAACCCGCACACCATGGCCGCCACCTGCGTGTCAAACAACGGATCAGGAATCACCCCGGCATCAACGTGGAAAATTTCCAGATCCTGCCGCGCGGCATGGAACACCTTGACCACCGATGTGTCGCGAAACAGCTCGTAAAGCGGCTCCATCGACATCTCGGCACCGGCAATCGGATCAACCAGAACGGCAGTGTCGTCATCCGCACCCGGCACAGCCATTTGCAAGAGGCAGAGCTTGGAATAATACGTGCGCTCACGCAGAAACTCGGTATCGAGCGTCACATAGGGGTGCTTGCGCGCCATGGCGCAAAAGGCCGCCAGATCGTCAGTCGTGGTGATGGTTTTCATATGGGGTGATCTTTGCTCTTGTCTTAAATGCCCGGTTCTGTCCCCCGGCCCCAAGCTATAGAGAAGAACGCCAGAAATGCAACCGCTGCGCTCAGGGCAGATAGAGAGGCGCGCGATTGCCTTGGGCAAAGCGCCGCAGCACCGCAGGGTAAAGGATATGTTCCTGCACCAGCACCCTTTCCGCCAACGTGTCGGGCGTATCCGTTGCCAGCACCGGCACCCGTGCCTGCCCCAGAATGGGCCCCTCGTCCAATTCCGCTGTCACCTCATGCACGGTGCAACCCGCCTCCTGGTCGCCCGCCTCCAGCGCGCGGGCATGGGTGTGCAGCCCGCGGTACTTTGGCAAAAGCGATGGGTGAATGTTGATCATCCGCCCCTGCCAAGGTGTCACGAACCCCGCCGTAAGCACGCGCATGAACCCTGCCAGACAAATGATGTCGATGGCATAGGGCCGCAGCCGCGCGTCAATCTCCGCCTCAAACGCGGCGCGGTCGCTGCCATGGGGCCGGTGATCCACAACCTCGGTCGCGATGCCCTGCGCCTTAGCCCAGGCAATACCGCCTGCATCCGCCCGGTTCGACAGCACCAGCGCAGGCCGCGCCGGATGCTCGCCTGTCATGCTCGTGACCAGGGCGCGCATGTTCGACCCGCCGCCCGAGAGCAAGATCGCGACGCGTTTGCTCACAAAAGACGGCCCCGATACGTCACACCCTTGCCGGGCACAACCTGCCCCAAACGGTGAACCGTCTCGCCTGCCTCGCGCAGCGCCCCCTCAATCGCCTCGGCCTCGTCCGCCGCAACCACGACAATCATGCCAATGCCGGAATTGAACGTCTTGAGCAGTTCCGCCTCGGCCATATTGCCGGTCTCGGCCAGCCAGCGAAACACCCCCGGCAGCTGCCATGCGCCAAGGTCAATTTCGGCTCCCAGCCCCTCTGGCAACACCCGCGGCAGATTCTCGGTCAGCCCGCCGCCAGTGATATGCGCAAGGCCGTGGATCCCGCCCGCCTGCAGCGCCGCCAGAACGGGGCGCACATAAAGCCGCGTGGGCGTCAGCAGAACCTCTCCCAGACTGCCCTCGGCCCACGGGCAGGCATCCGTCCAGCCCAGCCCCGACATCTCGACAATCCGGCGCACCAACGAATAGCCGTTGGAATGCACCCCGTCCGAGGCAAGACCCAAAAGAACATCACCCTCCGCCACATGCGCCGGAAGTTCCGTGCCCCGCTCCATCGCACCCACGGCAAAACCCGCCAGATCGAAATCGTCCTTGGGATACATGCCCGGCATCTCTGCGGTCTCGCCGCCGATCAAGGCACAGCCAGAGCCTTCGCAGCCCCGCGCAATGCCCTCGATGATGCGCGTCGCCTGCTCCAGCTCCAGCTTGCCGGTGGCGAAATAATCAAGAAAAAACAGCGGCTCGGCACCCTGACAAATCAGGTCATTGACGCACATCGCCACCAGATCGACCCCCACGCCATCGACATGGCCCGTGTCAATCGCAATCCGAAGCTTGGTGCCCACCCCATCGGTCGCGGCCACCAGCACCGGATCAGAGAACCCGGCAGCCTTGAGATCAAAAAGCCCGCCAAAGCCACCAAGCCCCGACATGACGCCCGCCCTGTTGGTCCGCTTGGCCGCAGGCTTGATCCGTTCCACAAGCGCATTGCCCGCGTCGATATCGACGCCCGCATCGGCATAGGTGATCCCGTTCTGTCGCTCGGTCATGGCCTCAAGTCCCCATCGCTAGAATGCGCCACCCGTTAGCCGATTGGCCGCCGCTGCGCAATCTCAAAGCCTTGACCCTGCCGCGCCTCCAGCTTACCAGTTGCCTCAGGTCGGGCCTGTAGCTCAATTGGTTAGAGCAGAGCGCTCATAACGCTTTGGTTGGGGGTTCGAGTCCCTCCGGGCCTACCAGTTCAACGGATTGCCACCGATGCCCGCTCCTGTCTCGTCCATCCGCAATCTCGGCCCCGCCTCGGACGCAGGCTATGCCCGCGCGGGTATCCATGACGCCGACAGCCTGCGCGCCATGGGGGCCGATGCCGCCTATGAGGCGCTTTTGCGCAACGGCACGTCCCCGCATTTCATCGGCTACTATGCCCTTGTGATGGGCCTGCAGGGCAGACCGTGGAACGATTGCCAAGGGTCCGAAAAAATCGCGCTGCGCGCACGGTTTGACGCCATCAAGGCGCGGGTTTCCGGTGCCGGTGACGCGCCCGACAGCGCCATCGAGGCGATTCTGAACCAGATCGGCACGGGATTGCGCCGCTAGGCCACATTGCATCTGCTCGGGATCATATCGCCGCAGCGCCTCTTCCCCATCTCGGCGAGGTCCCGGGCCAAGCCCGGGACGGGTGTGGTTGAGATGGGGTAAACCGCGCCTTGGCCCTCAGACCGAGGGCACCGGCAGATTGCCCTTGACCCGCGTCAGGTTGATCCGCTGCCGATCCTCGCGCGGTGAAATGCCAAAGGCATCCCGGTAATGCCGCACCAACACCTTGGAACTGGCATAGCCCACGGCCTCGGCGATCTGCGCCATGGTGTCGTTGGAATACATCACGATCTGCCGCGCCGCCTTCATCCGCATGGCGCGGAAATAATTGGTCGGGTTCTGACCTGTCGCGCGCTTGAAACTGCGCTCCAGATGCCGAGGGGTGATGCCCAGATCTTCGGCCACCTCCGCCATCGACAGCGGGGCCGCCATATGCTGCGCCATCAGATCAATCGCCCGCGCCACCATCGGCGGCAGATCGGTGGCCCGCGCCCCCTCGCCCAGCACCGGCACCATTTGCTGCACGCCCGCCTTGCGCATCATCGGATGCTGGAACCAACAGGCCACTTCGGTGGCAATGCCCGCCCCTAGCGCTGTGTCGACCATATGCAGCGCCAGATCAAACGCCGCCGCCGCGCCTGAGGCGGTGACACAGCGTGGCGTGATCTCGATCACCTGATCCGAGGCCGGAACGCCGGGAAACTCCGCCAGAAACGCCGCCTCGTAGCACCAATGCACCGATAGCGCGACATCCGCGACCGCCCCGCTGCGCAAGAGCGGAAAGACACCCCCACTGATCGCCCCCAGCACCGTGCCATGCCGCGCCAAGCGTCGCAGATGCGCCGCAGAGCGTGCATCGGCAAACCGGCTGGTGGGGGCCGACAGCAGCAGCAGATAATCGCAATCGTCGGTCTCGGACAGCCGCCGACCGGGCTCAAACCCGATGCCCGCGCTCGACATGACGCGCTCCGCGCCTTCGGCCACCAAATCCCAGGCAAATGTGCGATGCCCCGAGATTTCATTGGCCGCGCGCAACGGCTCGATCACCGAGGTCAGGCATGACATCGGAAACCCCGGAAAGATCAGGAACCCTATTCGGATCACGCGCTGTGTCATCTCGGTCGGCCTTTTGCCCTTAGCGCTTTTGCCTCTACGTAACATTTTCCACTTGGGAAAAAATTATGCAATATGGTGAAGAGCATAAGGTAAAATAGACATTCTGGCATTTTCGATCCGCCCGGCCTAAATCTGAGAGGAAAACAATGAGCATCATGGAACCCGCGAAATTGGTCAAACTGACTCAGGACCCTCATAAGCTGCGCGACGAGCGTGAAAAAGTGCTTGAGGTTGCCATCGGCCGCGAGGTGCGCGCCTATCGCAAGAAACAGAACATCACCGTGGCCGAGCTTTCGAACATGACCGAACTTTCCATCGGCATGCTCTCCAAGATCGAGAACGGCAACACCTCGCCCTCGCTGACCACGCTGCAAACACTGGCCCATGCGCTTTCGGTGCCGCTGACCGCGTTTTTCAAGGAATACGAAGAACGCCGCGAGGCGGTGCATACCAAGGCGGGCCAAGGCGTCGAGATCGAGCGCGCCGGCACCCGCGCGGGCCATCAATACAATCTCTTGGGTCACATCGGATCGAACAGCAGCGGCGTTATGGTCGAGCCCTATCTGATCGAACTCAACTCCGAATCCGACACGTTCAAGACCTTTCAGCATGAGGGGATCGAGATGATCTACATGCTCGACGGCGAAGTCGGCTATCGCCATGGCAACGAGACCTATCACCTTACCCCCGGCGATACCCTGTTTTTTGATGCCGACGCCCCGCACGGGCCGGACCAGTTGATCCGTTTCCCGATCCGGTATCTTTCAATCATCAGCTATCCCCAGAAAAGCTAAGGCTTGAGGGAACGGTTGCTTGCTTTAACCGCAAACAATGAGGTGCGCGGTTCGCTAGGCCGCAGGACGGCCCAGCGATCCGCGCAGGGAATTGGGGCACCCTTGGCAACAGCCACCACACCCCCTCACTTTTGTAACGGCGGCTCTGTCTCCAGATCTGGCCAGATACCGGGGCTGGTGGGCAGGCCATCGTCATACTGGCTCAGATACTCGATCATCATCGGGCGATTGGCGATGAACCCCTTATAGGTCGCCAGTTCCTCGGGCAGATCGCGCACCACACGGTGCAACCGGCGGCCCCATTTCGGCACGCTGACAACATCCTGAAACGCAATCAGATAGCACCGGATCGGAAACAGCAGCGCGTTGGACCGCGGCAGCCGGAAAAACGTCTGCAACTCCACCCGCAAATGCTGTTTCGCGCCGATGTTCTCAGGCGTCAGCGTGGTCTTTTGCACGCCCCATTTGTGGTAGTTCTCGGGGCTGGTATCCAAGAGCGGATTAACCGTCATCGTCCAGTTCAGCCGCCGCGCGGGCGCGCCTTGCTGCACATTAAGCAGGAATTTCAGCGCGCGCTGGAAAATCCCCATCTCATGCGCCAAGGGCACGGGCGCGTGCCATTCAAAGAAATTCATGCCGATATCGAAATCAAGCGACCAATCCGCCTGTGTCGTGACCATCCCGGCATCCATCCACAGCATCTCGTCGCGCTGATCGAGCACCGCGAAATCGCCCTGCGTCTGGCGGGTGATATATTCCAATGGGCCGCAGGGCAGCGTGGTTGGGTCAAGAAAGGTGAAACTGTGGTCAATCCCCATCGGTTTGTTGATCCAGCGCCAGCGGTTGCCATCGCGGTGCAGTTCAAAGAGGTCGGGGTAATCCTCGGCCTTGCAGGTCATGATAAGCTCGAGCACGTCCCACCCGGCCAGCGTCATATGCGGCAAAGACTGACAGCGCAGCGGATCATCGGCCAGCACCAACGCCCGGTCGCGCATCTCCGACAGGTAATGCTCGTCAACATCGAACCGTTTTTCATAGACCGAGCCCGCAGGCCCGCCGCGATGCTGCTCCATATTGACCGAATACATGTAGCTGTCTTCGTGGAACGGGAACGGGAACCGCTTGATCGCCCAAGCCGAATTGCGGAACGAATAATCGTCGCGGAAGGTCTCGTTATTGAACTGAATAGTCATCTCGCGTGGCTCCTTATCGGTCCAGAACCAGCGTCTTGCCGATGAAACGGCTGACGCAGGGCATGATTTTCTTGCCGCTGGCATGATCGGCCTCGTCCAGCCAGTGATCGCGGTGCACGATTTCGCCGTCCACCTCGACCACATCGGTCTCGCATTGGCCGCAGGCCCCGCCGCGACAGAGGAACGGCGCATCGACCCCGGCCCGCTCGATCGCCTCAAGCAGGCTTTCGTGTTCGCCCACCTGAATCACCAGATCGGATTTGCACAGCCGCACTTCAAACGGCGCACCGGGTTGCGGCGCAAGGAATTCCTCGGAATGCACCGCCTCTTCGGGCCAGCCAAGGGCAGCGGCACGGGTCTTGACCCAAGTGATCATCCCCTTGGGACCACAGACATAGATATGCGTGCCCAAAGGTTGCCCGCTCAAGAGATCATCGAGCGGAATCGCCTGCTCCTGATCGTCGTAATAGACATGCGCCTTGTTGGGATACTTTCCCCGCAACTCATCGGCATAAGTGCCAAGTGCGGCGCTGCGGCAGGCATAATGCAATTCCCAATTGCCGTTCGATTGCTCCAACTGCGCGATCATCGCCATGAATGGCGTGATCCCGATGCCGCCAGCAAAGAACACATGCTTGCGCGCCCGCAAATCCAGCGGGAAAAGGTTGACCGGATAGGTGATGGTCATCGCATCACCCGGTTTGACATGGCGATGCATATAGAGCGAGCCACCCCGCCCCTCGTCATCGCGCCGCACCGAAATGGCATAAAGGGAACGATCACCGGGATCAGACATCAGCGAATAGGGGTTAAGCCGCGTGCGCCCCTCGTCGTGCATTTCCACGACCGTATGGGCGCCCGCCGAAAATGGCGGAAACTCTGCCCCGTCCGGGCGGCGAAATTCAAACCGCGTCACCAGCTCATTCACCGGCACCACGGCGGCGACAACCACCTCGATCTTTTCAGCCCCGGCGCGGGCCTTTTGGGGGGCGGCGCTCATGAATAAATCTCCTTTGCAGGGGGGATATTGCCGGGGTCTTCGGCATCGATGCACACGCCCTGAAAGGCTGCCAACCGGCGCGAATAGTGATCGCGGACAAAGAGGTTGAGGCCGCAATGCGAACACACAAAGGGATCGGTGGTCACATCCTCGGTGATCCCCTTGCAATGCACACATTGCATGCGCCGTGCGGTGGAGCCGCGATGCTCGGTCTGAATGGCGCTATGCGGAATACCCGCTGTCACCGCCTCATTCATCGCCTGCCCCATCAGCCCTTCTGTCCCCGCAAGATAGACCTGCAAGCCCATATGCGCATCCGACAACACCCGCCGCAGCCGCGGCACCGAAGCGGCATAGCTTGGCCCGACATAAAGCTGCGCCGGACCGGCCGCGCGCAGCTTCTCCACATAGGTCTCGCCCGTGCCCTTGGGGATATAAAGGACATGCGTCTTGGCCATCAGCCCCGCATCCTGCGCGACCAGATCCAACAGCGCCTCAGCCCCCTCGGCATCGGCGATCATCAGATGCGCCTTGCCCGGTCGCGGGGCCAATGTGCCATAGACCGGGCGGCTGGCGATACTCTCCGGAAACTGGAATTTCGACATCTTCGCGTCTGCTCCCTTTCGCGTCATTAGAGCCAAAGGCCCGTGGGCCAAGGGGTTACCCCTTGGCCGCGCGGATCAGCTTGTCCTTGTCATAGAACGGCATCTCCTCGGCCACGCAACCAACCTCGGTGCCATCCGCATAGCGCACGCTCATCTTGGTGCCCGGCACAGCGCAGTCAACCGGCATCCGCGCGATCCCCACGTTATACCCGTTGAGGTTGGAATTCAGACCAAAGGTCACCACACCGACAACCTCGCCATCCTTGAGCAGCGGAGCGCCCATATCCGCCGCGCGCTTGCCCTCAAGCCGCACGCCGTAGATTTTGAAACGCTCTTTTCCCTTCAGCGCATAGTGATTTTCCGAGCCGCGGAACCCGGTCTTGCCCGGCGAGACGGTGAAATCAAGCCCCAGCTCCCACAGAGTATCGCCGCACAGATCGTCCTTGAACGGGAAGGTCTCGGAATTGTCACCCGGATAGAACAGCAGGTAGCTTTCCGTGCGCAAGAGATCGAGGGTCGAGAATTGCACCGGCACGATGCCCATGTCCTTGCCCTCTTCCAGAATCCGATCCCAAATCTGGATCGCATGCCGGCCCTGACAGAAAATCTCATAGCCGCGCTCGCCGGTATATCCGGTGCGCGAGATCATCACCGGCAGATCAAACAGCTTGGTTTGCAGAATGCCGAAATAGGCCAGATTGCGAATGCCCGGCACGTGCTTTTCAAGGAAATCCACCGCAACCGGCCCTTGCAGCGACATATCGTGCAGGTCGTCATCAAACAGCATGGCGACATTCTTGCCATAGGCGGCCATCGCCAGCGTTTCGTGGCCGGTGCCGGTGCCATGCACCACCATCCAGTGATTGACCGACAGGCGGTAAATCACGCAGTCGTCGATGAACTTGCCCGCATCATTCAGCATGCACGCATAAACCGCACGCCCCGGCATGATCTTGTCGACATTGCGCGTGGTGGCACGGTCGATCACGGCGGCGGCATGCGGCCCGACGATGTGAACTTTCTTGAGGCCCGACACATCCATAAGCCCCGCCTTGGTGCGGACTGCCAGATAATCCGCCTCGGCGCGCTCATCCGTGTGGTCATAGAACCATGCGGTGCCCATGCCATTCCAGTCGGTCAGCTCGCCACCGATCTCAGTATGACGCGGTGCGAGCGCAGATGTTCTGTAGATAATGGCCATGTCAGCCTCCCTGTCGGTGTTGTGTTTGGCGATATTCAGACGCAGATCGCAGCAAAAATCAATACTTTCATGCAGATTATTTTCCTGACGGGAATATATTTTTGCTGTATGCGCAAATACCGGTGGTCACGCCAAGTGAGCGAGGCTTCGATTCAAACTGGTTGACAGAGCGAGAAATCTTTGTCTCCCTTAGAAGAAAAAGTTTTCACCACCAATAAAACAACAAACTGCACAACAGGGAGAGTGCGATGAACGGCAACCTTGATGCGTTGACGACCATCTTCACCGAATTTTACTATTGGGTGACGGTCGTTTTCATGTTTCTGATCCACGTTGGGTTTTGCATGTATGAGGTGGGCGCCAGCCGCCGCCGCAACCACATGCACACGTTGATGAAAAACGTGATGGTGATTCCCCTCGTTACCGTGACCTTCTTCTTTTTCGGCTGGTGGATTTATTGGGCCTTCCCGATGTTCCCCTTCTTTGGCGGCCTGAATCATGAAATGGCGAGTGCCAATTTGCCATGGTCACCGAACATGGCCACCAACCTTGACGACCGGATCACCGGTGTGTTCTGGGCGGCCTTCCTGCTGTTTTCCTGGACCGCCGCTTCGATCGTGTCCGGCTCGGTGATCGAGCGGATTCGCTCCTCGGCGCTCTGGGTGCATGCGGTGCTGATCGGCTCGGTCTGGTGGATCATCGACGCGGCCTGGGGCTGGCACTATGACGGCTGGATGGTCAAATATCTGGGCTACCATGACGCCTACGCGTCTGGCGTGATCCATGCCATCGCGGGCGGCTATGCTCTGGGTGTGATCATGGTGCTGGGTCCACGGATCGGCAAATTCGCAGCCGACGGCACCCCGCGGGATATCCCGCCGCATAACCCTTGGATGCTGACCATCGGGATTTTCCTGATCTATACCGGCTTCTGGGGCTTTTATGCCGCCTGCAACGTGCCGCTCATCTCGCCCGAAGTCATTGGCGGCCAGATCACCGGCACCACCTGGACAGCCACAAATATCTACCTCGCGCCCACCTCGCTGTCGGCCATCACCTTCAACTTCCTGATGTCGCTCTCGGGCGGTCTGATGGCGGCCTATGTGGTGTCCAAGGGCGATGCCTTCTGGACGTTTTCGGGCGGTCTTGCCGGAATCATTACGGCCTCGGCAGGTAATGACCTCTATCATCCGGTTCAGGCCATGCTGGTCGGCGCGGTCGGTGTCGTGATCGTCTACAAACTGCATTTCTGGGTCGAGCGTCGCTTCAAGCTTGACGATGCTGTGGGCGCTGTTGCCGTGCACGGGTATTCCGGTGTGGTCGGCTTGATCATCGCGGGCTTCCTGCTCTGGGGCGCACCCTCCTCTCCGTTTGAGGGCTACGCGACAATCAACCCGCTGGGTCAGACCCTTGGTGCGGTGATCATGTTCTTCTGTCTGGGCTTCCTGCCCGCCTTCATCGTGGCCAAGATGCAGGCCGCCGCTGGCGTGCTGCGCATCCCGGTCGAAGTCGAATTGCAGGGTCTCGATTACGCAGAACACCACGCCTATGAGGATGCCATTGTTCAGGTCATCGAGGCCGACAAGGCCTATCTCAACACCAAACCAACCCCCGCAGAATAAGGATAAGGCACATGTCTACAATCGGATACGAATCCTGGGCAGTTGATCTTGCCGAAGTTGGGCCCATCTACCCCTTCCAAGGGTATGAAATCCCGATGGTCGTGGCGGGTGTGATCTTCTGGCTCGCATGGCACCGCATTCAATTTGTCCGCGAGGGCGAACATCTGGAACAAGCGCGCAAGATGGGCGATCCTGAAAAGATCCGCAAACATCTCGAACGCTACTGATTCTGCTCTGATTTGCGCGGGCGACAGCCGCCCGCGCAAATACTTACAGGAAACTTTTATTCATTTGAGTTGCAGTCACCGGAGCCCGATGTTAGCCTCGGACTGAAGGGCCCCACGGGGCAGAATCACTAAAGTGGAGCAAACGCGAATGTGCGGGATTGTCGGACTTTTCCTGAAAGACAAAGCACTTGAACCCCAGCTTGGCAGCATGCTGACGGATATGTTGATCACCATGACGGACCGTGGCCCCGACAGTGCCGGGATCGCCATCTATGGTGCGCCTCAGGCGGGCCATGCCAAACTGACCATCCAGTCGGATACCGCTGCCCGCGATTTCGACGGTCTGGCAGAACGCCTGTCGTCCGAATTGGGCGCACCGGTCACCCTGACCCGCAAGGATACCCATGCGGTGCTGGATTTCCCCGCCGACAAGGCCGCCGACACCCGTGCAGCGCTCGAGCGCCTCGTGCCCGGTGTGCGCGTCATGTCCGCAGGCGAAAGCATCGAGATTTACAAAGAGGTGGGCCTGCCCAAAGACGTGGCCGCCCGCTTTGAGATTTCCGCAATGAGCGGCACCCATGGCATCGGCCATACCCGCATGGCCACCGAGTCGGCTGTGACCACGATGGGCGCGCATCCCTTCAACACCGGGGCTGATCAATGCCTTGTGCACAACGGGTCGCTCTCCAACCACAACTCCCTGCGCCGCAAACTGCTGCGTGAAGGCGTGCGGATCGAGACCCAGAACGACACCGAGGTTGCCGCCGCCTATCTCACATGGAAAATGCGCGAAGGCGCAACGCTGGGCGAAGCGCTGGAAAGCTCGCTGGTCGATCTCGATGGCTTTTTCACCTTCGTGGTCGGCACCGAAGATGGGTTTGGCGTGGTCCGCGATCCCATCGCCTGCAAGCCCGCCGTCATGGCCGAGACCGATCAATACGTGGCCTTCGGCAGCGAATATCGCGCCCTCGTCAACCTGCCGGGCATCGAACAGGCCCGCGTCTGGGAACCCGAGCCCGCAACCGTCTATTTCTGGAAGCACTGACATGCAGACATTCGACCTAGCAGCCGATGGGCTGCGCAGCCTCAATGCCACCCTTCAGGCCCAGGCCAATGAGACCAACCAAACCGGTTGGGATATCATCAATCCGCGCGGCAGCCATGCCATCGCCGTAGGGCTCGACGCCCCTATCGAGGTGCATGTCATGGGCTCGACCGGCTACTACTGTGCCGGCATGAACAAACAGGCGACCGTGCATGTGCATGGCTCTGCCGGTCCGGGTGTTGCCGAAAACATGATGAGCGGCACCGTGATCGTCGAGGGCGACGCCAGCCAATATGCCGGGGCCACCGGCAATGGCGGCACGCTTGTCATCAAGGGCAATGCCTCGTCGCGCTGCGGTATCTCGATGAAGGGTATCGACATCATCGTGCATGGCAACATCGGCCATATGTCCGCCTTTATGGCGCAATCCGGCAATCTCGTGGTCTGCGGCGATGCGGGCGATGCGCTTGGCGACAGCCTCTATGAGGCGCGCTTGTTCGTGCGCGGTTCCGTGAAATCGCTTGGTGCGGACTGTATCGAGAAAGAGATGCGCCCCGAACATCTCGAACTTCTTGCCGAGTTGCTGGAACGTGGCGGCTGTGACGCCAAACCAGAAGAGTTCAAGCGCTACGGCTCGGCTCGCCAGCTTTATAACTTCAAACCTGACAACGCATACTGAGGGCTCAGACCATGAAAGACGAGACCCACGGCGCTCCGCGCACCCAGCCGATCCAATCGGCAACCTTCACGCAGTCGATCAACGCCGAAATCCGGCGTGCGGCGGCCACCGGCATCTATGACATTCGCGGCGGCGGTGCCAAGCGCAAGGTGCCGCATTTCGATGACCTGCTCTTCTTGGGCGCGTCCATCTCGCGCTACCCGCTCGAGGGCTACCGCGAGCGCTGCGATACCTCGGTGACCCTGGGCACCCGCTTTGCCAAAAACCCCATTCATCTCGACATCCCGGTCACCATCGCGGGCATGAGCTTTGGCGCGCTCTCTGGCCCCGCCAAAGAGGCGCTTGGGCGTGGGGCGACGCTGGCAGGCACCTCGACCACCACCGGCGACGGCGGCATGACACCCGAAGAGCGCGGCCATTCCAAGAAACTGGTCTATCAATATCTGCCCTCGCGCTATGGCATGAACCCTGACGACCTGCGCCGCGCCGATGCAATCGAAGTGGTGGTGGGCCAAGGGGCCAAACCCGGCGGCGGCGGCATGCTATTGGGTCAGAAAATCTCGGACCGCGTCGCGCAGATGCGCAACCTCCCCAAGGGGATCGACCAGCGCTCGGCTTGCCGTCACCCCGACTGGACCGGCCCCGACGATCTGGAAATCAAACTGCTGGAACTGCGTGAAATCACCGGCTGGCGGGTGCCGATCTATATCAAGGTCGGCGGCGCACGCCCCTATTTCGACACCACGCTCGCGGTCAAGGCGGGGGCAGATGTGGTCGTCCTCGACGGGATGCAAGGCGGCACAGCGGCCACGCAGGACGTGTTCATCGAACATGTGGGCCAGCCCATCCTCGCCTGCATCCGCGAGGCGGTGCGCGCGCTCCAGGACCTCGGCATGCACCGCGAAGTGCAGTTGATCGTCTCTGGCGGCATCCGCACCGGGGCCGATGTGGCCAAATGCATGGCGCTTGGCGCGGATGCGGTGGCCATCGGCACGGCGGCCCTGATCGCGCTTGGCGACAATGACCCCAAGTGGGAGGCCGAGTATAACAAGCTGGGCACCACCGCAGGCGCCTATGACGACTGGCACGAAGGCAAAGACCCCGCAGGCATCACCACCCAAGACCCCGAGTTGATGAAGCGTTTCGACCCCATCGAAGGGGGCCGCCGCCTCAACAACTATCTCAAGGTGATGACGCTCGAGGCGCAGACCATCGCGCGCGCCTGCGGCAAAAGCCACCTGCACAATCTCGAACCAGAGGATCTGTGCGCCGTGACGATGGAGGCCGCCGCCATGGCAAAGGTGCCGCTCGCCGGCACCGATTGGTGGCCCGGCAAACCCGGCACCAGCTTCTGATCCTCCGCCAGGCGTGGCCCCACGGGCCACGCCCGCCAACATCCGATAACACATGACAACAGGGACCGAAAAAATGACCAGTGATCTGGCGAAATTTGCCAAGGACAAGGGCGTAAAATACTTCATGATTTCCTACACCGATCTGTTCGGTGGACAGCGCGCCAAGCTGGTGCCGGCAGAGGCGATTGCCGACATGCAAGAGGACGGTGCCGGTTTCGCAGGCTTTGCCACCTGGCTTGATCTGACGCCCGCGCATCCCGACATGCTGGCCGTGCCAGACCCCGCGTCGGTCATCCAACTGCCATGGCAACGCGATGTGGCATGGGTCGCCGCCAATTGCGTCATGGACGGCAAAGACCTGCCCCAAGCGCCGCGCAACGTGCTGCGCCGCCTCATCGCCGAGGCCGCAGCCGAAGGCATGCATGTCAAAACCGGCATCGAGGCCGAATTCTTCCTCCTGACCCCCGAGGGCGATCAGATCAGCGATCCCTTCGATACCAGCGGCAAGCCCTGCTATGACCAGCAGGCGGTGATGCGGCGCTATGACGTGGTGCGCGAGATTTGCGATTACATGCTTGAACTGGGCTGGGAACCCTACCAGAACGACCACGAAGATGCGAATGGCCAGTTCGAGATGAACTGGAAATATGACGACGCGCTGGACACAGCCGACAAACATTCCTTTTTCAAATTCATGACCAAATCCGTCGCGGAAAAGCACGGCTTCCGCGCCACCTTCATGCCCAAACCCATCGAAGGCATGACCGGCAATGGCTGTCACGCCCATATCTCGGTCTGGGATGGCCCCGGCAAACAGGCCAAGACCAACGTCTTTGCAGGCAAAGGCGAAGGCCAGACCGGCGAAGTCGGCCTGTCAGAGCGCGGCAAGCATTTCTTGGGCGGCATCATGAAACATGCCAGCGCGCTTGCGGCGATCACCAACCCGACCGTCAACAGCTACAAACGTATCAACGCGCCCCGCACCATTTCAGGTGCCACATGGGCCCCCAACTCGGTCACATGGACCGGCAACAACCGCACCCATATGGTGCGCGTCCCCGGCCCCGGCCGGTTCGAGCTGCGCCTGCCCGATGGCGCGGTCAATCCCTATCTTCTGCAGGCCGTGATCATCGCGGCGGGCCTCTCGGGCATCCGCTCCAAGGCTGATCCCGGCAAGCGTCACGATATTGATATGTATGCCGACGGTCACAAGGTGCGCGGCGCGCCCAAGCTGCCGCTCAACATGCTCGACGCGCTGCGCGAATATGACAAAGACAAAGAGCTCAAGGCGACCATGGGCGAAGATTTCTCTGCCGCCTATCTCAAGCTGAAGCGCCAGGAATGGAATTCCTTTGTCAGCCATTTCACCAAATGGGAACGCGACAACACGCTTGATATCTGAGGGCGTGACACACCAGATAACAGGCCCGCGCAAGAGATTGCGCGGGCCATTCTTGTTTGAGTTGCGCGCGCGAACTACGCAATTGGGTTTTACACGTACTGTGTGTGTTCCCGCGCGGAACAAGGCGCGGAACGCGCCGCCGCGCGGATCGCTGGGCCGTCCCGCGGCCTAGCGATTTTGAGACGAAACACCATACTGTCACGTTAGACAGACGTTGCTGGGATTAAGTGCCAGTTTACGCCGTTGCTTCGCTAGTCCCCGGCCCAGCGACCGCGCGGCTTACAACTTAGCCACGAGCCCCTCACGCCCCCGACACCGGGCACCCCTGCCCGACGTGACCAGCCTCTTCCCGCCAATCCGGCACCGCGTTGATCAGCATATGCGCCGCCCGGTGCAACACCGCGCGAAATCGCTCGACCACCGGCCCTTCCATCCCCTCTGCGCGCAACGCCGCGTCGAATGTCTCCAGCCACATGGTCACATCCGCCTGCCGGATCGGCACATGCGCGTGAATCTCGCGCAGGTCCATATGCCCGAACCGCTCGCGATAATACGCGCGTCCCCCCAGAAACCCCGACAGGAATTCAAACTGCGTCTGGCGCGTATGCTCCAACCCATGCCCGCGAAAATGCAAGCGGTGCAGCGCGTAGACCGCAGGGTCCTGCTCCATCCGGTCGTAGAACGTCCGAACCAGATCCCGCAGTCGCGCTTCGCCGCCAATATCGTCAAGGGCTGTGCTCATGGTCCTCACTTTTGCAACCCTGCACGCCGCCTGCCTTGACCGAAATCAAGAGCGCGGTTTGGTCTTTTGCGGATCGTAATGGGCAAAGGGCACCACCTGCGCGGGCAAACGTTTCTGCTGCCCGTCAAGCTTGCCGATCTCAACGGCTGTGCCCACCGCATGATGCGCCACATCAAGCCGCGCCAAGGCGATATTCTTGCCCAAAAGCGGCGACCGCATCGAGGATGTCACCTCACCAATCTGCGCCCGACCGATATGAACACAATCGCCATGGCCCACCGCCACATTGCTGTCGATGTCGAGGCCCACCAATACCCGCGCCGGATGTTCCTTGCGCCGGATAAGCGCCTCGCGCCCGATGAAATCATCCGGTTTTGATTTCAACGGCACGGTAAACCCGATCCCCGCCTCGAACGGATCGGTCTGATCGCTGAAATCATAGCCCGCAAAGATCAGCCCCGCCTCGATCCGCACCATATCCAACGCTTGCAGGCCCATGGGCGTCAGCCCGTGATCCTTGCCCGCCGCCCAGACCGCATCAAAGACCTCGACCGCATGTTTGGGGTGACAGAAAATCTCATAGCCCAACTCGCCCGTATAGCCGGTGCGCGACACCACCACAGGCACGCCGTCGTGATCGCCAATGCGCGCGGGCGCGAAGCGGAACCAGCCCAGCTCTTCAAACTTGGGCTGATGCGGTGCGGTCCAGATCACCTTTTTCAAAAGATCGCGGCTCTCCGGCCCCTGCACGGCGATATTGTGCTGCATATCGGTGGACGAGCGCACCAGCACCTTCAGCCCCAGTTCCTGCGCCTTTTCGCGCAACCATTCGCCGCCATAATCACTGCCGCCAATCCAGCGGAAATTGTCCTGCCCCAAACGGAACACCGTGCCGTCGTCGATCATGCCCCCATGCAGATAGCACATCGCGGTATAGACCACTCCGCCCACCGGCAGTTTCTTGATATCGCGGGTAAAGACATACTGACACAGCGCCTCGCTATCCGGCCCGGTGATCTCGAACTTGCGCAGCGCGCTCAGGTCCAGCACCACGGATTTCTGGCGGCAGGCGTGATATTCCTCGATCGGTCCGGCGCTCGACATGGCACTAGCCAGCCAGAAACCGTTATACTCGATGAAATTCTCGGTAAACCGCGCGAAACACGGGTGAAATCCTGTCTGTTTGGTCATTTTTGGCTCCGCGTCGGGGGTGGGCCGATAGGCCACCGATCTTTGAAAGGTTTCCTTGCCGCTATAGGTGCGCACATGGATATCCGTGGGGTTCCAGCCATTCGCGGCGGTGGTGTCATCCGGACAGGCCGAACTCACACACACAAGATCCGTCAAGGCGCGAAGCAGCACATAGTCCCCCGGCCGCGTCCAGGGCTCATCGGTATACAGCACCCCATGCGCGTCAATGCCGGTGTTGAAGAAGAAATTGATCGCCATCCAGCCCGCGCGCCCCGTCACCCCATGCGGGGCCAAAGCGCCGTTGAAATTATCCGAACAATTCACATGCCCCGGATAGCCGATATCGTCGTAATATTTCGCCGCACAGGCCAGCGCAAAGGCATCATGCCGCCCGACCGTGTCCTGCACCACCTCGACCAGCGGCAACATATCCTGATCATAGTATTTCGCATGCAGCCCCGGCATCGGATAGGCATGGCCCATCAGCGTGCGGGTCGTGGTGACATCCAGCGCATGCTCGATGCCCTTGTCCAGCTTGCGCGCGGCAAAACACTGGAAATCGGTGCATTGCCGCCCGTCCACATCAAGGATCTGGATATAATCCCCGGCTTTTACGAAATAGGCCTCAGCCGTGGCCGAATGCACCCGCAGATCGGTCACCGGATCGGCCAGCGGATCGGGCAATTCAAAGCGCGCCGCGGATTTCAGCTTGGCACGCGTTACCCAAACCGTGAGCGGCGTCGCGGTATCCTGTGCTGCGAAATCCATGATCCCGCCGGGGGCCGCGATCACCGCCACCCCGTCGCGCTGCACGGTGAATTCCGCCGCATCCCCGGCCGGGCTCATGCTGTCAAACACATCCACCGACCGCACCCGCGCCAGATCCATGCCGCGCGCCTCAAGGCCCATGCGCAAACCGCGCAACGATGTCTCGGACCCGGCAAGCAAGGCCTTCAGCCCAGCCGCATCGCCCGTGCCCGCCTCGCCCAGAATACCGGGATCAACCGTTCCATCCGGCCCCGCCGCCACGATCTCACAGCGTTGCCCGCCTTCGGTATTCACCACCCGCAGGCGATCCCCCGCTTCGATCCGGATTAGGATTGCACCCGCGCCGTCGACCACATAGCGTTCCGTCCCAGGAGGCAACGCAAACACCCGCGGCTCGACAATCACACTTGGCCGGGGCGGCCCCGCCTGAACCTCGGGATAGCGCGTTTCCAACACCTCGGACCTCCTTTTTCCCTGCAAGCTATTTGCATCAGCGGAATATTTATTTAACAATAAGAATATCGCAAGCCAGCCTTGCCAGCAACATGAAACCCGAACCAGAGCCAGAATTGTCAGCCCTCGACAAAGGACAAGACCTAAAATGACTGCGTTGATCTTGGGGCTTGTCGCAGCCCTCGCTTGGGGCACCCATGATGTTTGCGTGCGTTATGTCAGCCAAAACAATGGCATTTTCGCGCCGCTTGTCTGGGTTCTGGCCTTCGGCCTTATCATCGTGACACCGATCAGCGCCTATGCGGGGCTGCACGCGCCCGAGGGGGGCGACATCGGCTTGGCGGTTTTGGCTGGTCTTTGCTTTGGCGTTGGCGGCACCGCGCTCTACCGCGCCTTTTCTATCGGCCCGGTGCGGCTGGTGGCGCCGGTGATCGGGGCCTATCCGATTCTCTCGGTGGGCTGGGCCAGCCTCAATGGCGCGCCCACGACAGCGCTCGAATGGATCATGGTCGGCCTCATCATCTGCGGCGTGGCCTATATTGCCCAGAGCGATGCCGGTCACGACCATGCCGAGGCCCCAAGCCCCCTGCCCGCCATCGCCTGGTCGCTGCTGGCCGCCGTGGGCTTTGCCCTGACCTTCGCCATCGGGCACAAGGCCACGGCGACGGGCGGCGAATTGCTGCTCTTGGCCCCGACCCGCGCCGCCGCCCTTGTGGTGGTGTTGGGCTTTGCGCTCGCGCTGCGTGCGCCTCTCGCCCTCACCCGCCGCCACACGCCGCTGCTTATCTTGATGGGCACACTCGACGCGCTGGCCATCGGCTGCGTGATTGGCGCAGGTCAGACCGCGCGGCCCGAATTCGCCGCCATCGGCGCCTCGACCTTTGGCGTGATCACCGTGCTCTTTGCGGCCATCTTCCTGCGCGAACGCCTGCGCGGCTCGCAATGGCTGGCGGTGCTGGGCGTCTTTACCGCCATTGGCGTGCTTGGCGGCGGGCACTGACCCGCCGCTTTCCTCGGTCTTCACAGATGCAAAAACCTCAGCCCTCGGCGATCAACAACGCGGCGGCCAGAAATTTGCGCCCGTCATCGAACACCGGCGGCTTTTCCCCCCGCCACCGCGCAGAGATGGGCCGCTCAGGCCGCGCGCCCGCCAGCAACTGCCGCAACGCCTGATCACTGTCCGCGGCAATCGCGCGATAGCGCTTGCGCATATTGTCGTGGAAGGTATCGCGGTGCAGCGCCTCCATCCGCAGATGAAACAAGGACGAGCGGCTGCGCGGTTTGAACACCAGTCCGCCCGCCACCTCAGGCGCAGTCCGCCACAGGGTCAGCGCCCGCTTTTGCAACTGCTCCGCCCGCGCGCCCTGCCCGGCATCCCGCGCCAGTACCGCAAGATTGGCAAGGCTTGTCGCCCGCCGCAAATCCCGCGCACTGAAAAACAGCCGCGCCACCCATCCGGCCCGCCGCAGCATCCGGGCTGCCCCCAAACGGTCGCCCGCCTGATAACAGGCACAGCCCGCCTCGGTCAGACGTTCCCAGACCAGATCAGCCCGCGACCAACCCGCCGCCCGCGCCACCTGCATTTCGGCGTCGCCGCGCTCAAAGCCCCAGGTACGCGGCGCGAACATGTTCATTTCCACGAAGCTCATGGGCAGGCCCCTCCATTGCGGTGTTTCCGGTTTCCAACACATAGGCATGATGCGCCAGTTCCAACGCCAGTTCGGCATTCTGCTCCACCAGCACCACCGACAGCCCCTGCGCGTTGATCTCTTCGATGATCCGCGCGATTTCCTCGACGATCACCGGGGCAAGCCCCATCGACGGCTCATCCATCAGCAACAAACGCGGCTTTGACATCAGCGCGCGGCCAATCGCCAACATCTGCTGCTCGCCACCCGACATGGTCTGCGCCCGCTGCACCCGCCGTTCCCGCAGGCGCGGGAAACGGTCATAGACCTGCTCCAAATCGCGCTCGATCTCGGGCTTGTCGCGCCGCAGAAACGCGCCGGTACGCAGATTTTCCTCAACCGTCATATCCTTGAAGATACGCCGCCCTTCGGGCACATGCGCGATGCCATGCGCCACCACCTTATGCGCGGGCAGATGATCAATCCGCGTCCCCTCAAACAGGATTTCCCCCGCCACAATCGGGATCATCCCCGACATGGCGCGCAGCGTCGTGGTCTTGCCCGCGCCATTGCCACCGATGATGGTCACGATCTTGCCCTCGGGCACGGCAATGGAAATATCGCGGATCGCGTTGATCTTGCCATAGTTGACGGCGATCTTGCGCATCTCAAGCAACATGGCGCGCGCCTCCCAGATAGGCCTCGATCACCGCCGGATGATGCCGGATATCCGCCGGCCCCCCTTCGGCCAGAAACTTGCCGAAACTCATGCAGGTGATGGTATCACACAGCCCCATGATCGCCTGCATGTCATGCTCCACCAAAAGGATCGTGATCCCATCCGCCTTGAGGCGGCGCATCAGCTCCATCATCTGCCGCGTCTCCTCGGGGTTCATGCCGGTGAATGGCTCATCCAGCAGCATCACATCGGGATGGCTGGCATAGGCCACCGCCAGCCCCAAAGCGCGCTGATGCCCATGCGACAGATCCCCGGCCCGCTCCTCGGCCAGATCGCCCAAACCAAAGAACTCAAGCGCCTCGCGCGCCCGCGCCTCTGCCCCACGCCGATCCTCGCGGTCCCAGCCGATGATCGCGGCAAAGATATTGGGCCGGAACGGCATATGCGTGCCCACCAGCGCGTTTTCCAACACCGTCAACTCGGCAAAAAGCGTCGAGTGCTGGAATGTCCGCACAACACCGCGCCGCGCCACCTCATGCATCGAAAGGCCGGAAATATCCTCGCCCCTGAGCAGGATTTGACCAGACGTCGGCGTATAGAACCCCGAGATCATGTTGAACGTGGTGGTTTTGCCCGCGCCATTCGGCCCGATCAGCCCATGGATACTGCCATGTGCCACTTTGAACGACAGCCCATCCACCGCCATCAAGCCGCCAAAGCGCATGGTCAGGCCGCGCATTTCTAGAAAATCGGTCATGCTGCGGCCTTTCTATCGGGTTTCGCCGTGGCTTTGCGCGGCAGGATTTTCTGAACAATGCTCTCCAACCCATTGGGAAGAAACAGGATCGACAGGATCATGATCGCCCCGTAAAACAGCGGCCGCGCCTGTTCGAACCCCATCCCCCGCAGCACGACCTCATTGATCACCGTCAGCAGGACACAGCCCAGAATGGGGCCGTAAAACGTTGTCGTCCCCCCCACGATGGCCCAGGTCAGCACAAACACCATCACTTCGATGTCAAAGGAATTGGGGTTCACCGTGCCCACGTAATGCGCCTGAAGCGCCCCCGCGATCCCGGCAAAACCCGAGGCGATGGCAAAGGCCAGCGTGCGATAGGCCCGCAGGTTCACCCCCGACGCCTGCGCCAGCTTGTCCTGCCAATGCACCGCGTGAAAGGTCAGGCCCACGGGTGATTTCTCGATCCGCCACAGCACCCAGAGGCAGACAGCAACAATCGTCCCGGCAAAGTAGTAATAAGACACCGGCTCGAAGAAATCGAAACTGTAAAACCCAAGCGAGAAATCCGGCATCGGATCAATCCCCGAAATGCCACGGGCACCGCCGAAGGGTTCGCGAAACCGCTTCCAGATCAGGCGGATGATCTCGCCCGCCGCGAAGGACCCGATCAGGAAATAAAACCCCTTCATCCGGAACAGCGGAAAGGATAAGAGCACCGCCAAAAGCGCCGCCGTAACCCCGCCAAGGATCATGCCCACCGGCACCGGCACGCCAAGGTTCTTGGTCATGAGAGCCGAGGCATAGGCCCCCACCCCCATGATCACCACATGCCCCAGCGACCATTCGCCAGTCAGCGTGAGCAACCGGTAGGACATGACCAAGAGGATATTGATCACCAGAAAGACAAGAATTTCCTGTTGCGAGAAACTCAGGCCATGCGGCAGCGCGATCAGCGCGGCAGCACCAAAAAGGAACATCAGCGGCTTAAGCACGATCCGCACTCCCGAATAGGCCCGTAGGCTTGACGATCAGCACCACCAGCATAAGCGACAGACCCACGATATCGGCCACCACCCCATCCGAGAATGTGGTGACGAACGTATGCACAAAGGCATAGACCACCGAGGCGATGATTGCCCCCTCCAGCGACCCGACCCCGCCCACGATGATGACGATAAAGGCCGTGACAATCACCGAATGGCCCATATGCGGGTTGACCGAAACCAGCGGAGCCGTCAGCGCGCCCGCCACCCCTGCCAAGGCCGCACCAATGAACATGGCGATCCGCGCGGTTTGCGTGATCGAAATCCCCTGCAACGCCGCCGCCTCCGGGTCTTGTGCCGAGGCGCGCAGCGCCCAGCCAAACCGCGTCCGCTTGAGGAAATACCACAGCGCGCTCAACAGAACAACCGCCGCCACGATCACATAGATGCGCGCCACCGGCAGCCCCACCTTGTCAGAGATGCGCCAGACCTCTTGTGTCACGGGCGGAATATGTTCCATCCGCACGCCAAACCCCATCACCGCCAGCGATTGCAGGATCATCAGAAACCCGATCGAGGCCACCAGACCGCCCAGCGGATTGCCCTTGAGCGGTCGAAACAGCCCGCGCTCCATCACCAGCCCCAGCATGCCCACAAAGATCATGCCAATGGGCACAGCCACAAAGAACGGCAGATGCATATCGGCATAAAGCGCCACCACCGCATAGGCCCCGGCCATGAACAACTCGCCATGGGCGAAATTGATCACGCCCATCACGCCAAAAATCAGCACAAGGCCAACGGCCACCAAAGAAATATAGCTTGCTGCATAGACGGCGTTCAGGCCGGTCTGCGCCAGGAGTTCCATCATCGGAATGCTCGAATTTTAGAGAGGAAGGATAACAGCGCCCGCGTGCCGGGCGCTGTCCTGAACGTGCATCAGCCGCGCTGATCCCACATCTGGCCATAGGCCTGCATATGCTTGATCAAAAGATCGCCATGGCGGCTATACCAGTCGGGGATCGAGCGGAATTCCTTGATCACGGCCTTGCCGTTTTCAATCGCCACCACCGGCCAATCGCCGACCAGCGCATTGTCGATACCAAAAAGCTCGGTGCCCCACCATTCCGCCTCGCCAAAGGCGTGGTTGCCGGGGCCGTCTTTCATTGCCGCCAGCACCGCCTCGGGATCGGCAGAGCCTGCCTTTTCCGCCGCGACCTTCCACAGATCCATGATCGAGGCATATTCCCAGCTTACCGCGCCCCACTGACCGGGATGCCGCTTGTTGTACTCGGCATAAAATCCGTTGGGGTCCTGGAAATTCACGCTCTCGGCATTCAGCGCCGGATCGTCAAAATCGGGGAACTGGAAAATGAACCCTTCCATGAATTCCTTGGATGTCTTGGCGATCATCTGGTCATAGAAATCAGCCGTACAGCTGATGATCTGACCCTTGAAATTCTGCTGGAACAGTTGCTCTGCGATGGGATGCACATAATCCGAATAGCACGTGTCGAGACAGATGATATCGGGGTTCTTGGCCATCAACCGCGTCACCACCGGTGCAAAATCCGTGGTGGCCGGATCAAACAGCAACGGCTCATCCAGCATCTCGATCCCTGCCGCCTCAAAGGCCGCAAGATAGGTGGCCACCGACGGCAGGCCAAGCGCGTCATCCTGCGCGCACATCACCGCCGTCTTCAATTCCGGCTTGTTCTGCGCCAGCCACTCGACACCCGTCACATTATAGATGGGATGCACCTCGGCCGGGGCCAACAGTGTCTTGGTATCGGGCGAGAGATCCGACGGCAGCAACGTCGAAAAGAGCATCCCCGTGCGCTCTGCCACCGGCTGCACACCGGGCCAAGGATCGCCGCCCAGCATCATGATAAAGCTCACGCCATCCTCACGGATCAGCTTGGTTGCCCCGGTGCGCGCCTTGGCGGGATCGTATTCCTCGTCATAGGCCACGAATTCAACCGGATGCGCCCCATCCGTCAGCGTGATTCCGCCCGCGGCATTGACCCGCTCGGCCCAGATCATACAGCCATCAAGGCCCGGCTTGCCCCAGGCCGCCACAGCCCCCGTCAAAGGGGCCAGAAACCCGATCTTGATCGGTTCACCCGCCGCCAGCGCCACTTTCGGCAGGCCAAGCGCGGCAGTCGCCGCTGCGGAGGTTTTCAGAAAGGTCCGACGTGTGAACCCCTTAGAGATATATTTGGAAAGCATGCGTTCCTCCAACTGTTGGCACCGCGCGATATCGCGCAGCAGAGCGGAGCCAAGGACGACCTGTTTTGGTTCATTACCAATCCCAGAGACTATACCAGTTTCCGAAATTGGTTTCGGCTCACCAGCAAAGGCTAGCAAAGCGATTTGCAACTCACAAGAAAATTTGTTTCTTAGAGTTATAATTTACCCCGCCTATCCCGCCAAATCTCTCATATTGCTCAGAATTTTAACTGGGTTGTTTTAGAGGCATCCGACCAATCTGCGCCCACAGCCCGCAAAACTGGTCCGGAAGGGGATCGAAATTGGTTCCATGCCCCCGACCTGCGGCTTGTGCAGGGAACCGGTTCCGCCTAGATTTGCTGCAAACGGCCCCCGCGCCACACGAAGGACCCCGCTACGATGGCCAACCAGAGCACCACAGCCCAGCTTGTCACCAGCCATTCGGTCGGGGCCACCGTGCAGGTGGTGATCGACAGCCTCTTTGCCCGCATCAAATCCGAGGAGTATCCCGAGGGCGCGCGCCTGCCGTCAGAACGTACGCTCTCGTCCGAATTGGGCGTGGCCCGCAACACCGTGCGCGATGCGCTCGATGTGCTTGAGGCGCGCAACATCATCCGCCGCCGTGCCGGATCGGGCAGCTTTGTCACGTACAAAAGCGAACTCACCCGCACCCCCAGCCGCAGCGCGCTTGCCGAAAATACCAGCCCGCTTGATCACCTTGTCGTGCGCGGCATTCTAGAGCCCGAGATGATCCGCCTTGCGGTCATCAACATGACGCCGCGCGACATCATGGAGCTCGACGACATCCTCACCCGAATGGAGGCAATCAGCACCGACGCCGCCGAATTCGTCGCCTGCGAAGAGGATTTCTATCGCAAAATCGCGGCGGGCACCGGCAATCCCCTGCTTGCCTCCTGCTATGATCTGGCGATCGAGGCCTGTTTGCAAACGCATCGCTCCACCATGATGCGGCGGCATCTCACGCCCAAACGCATCGAGGATTACCAGAAACGCTATAACGCGCTTTTCAACGCGATTTCCTCGCGCGATGTGGAAACCGCCGTAGAATATATCAAGCTGCACCTGATCGAGGAACAAAAGACCCTGCTGCAAGAGGACTAAGCGCAGGACGGCGCAGCCGCCTCAGCTCACCACCAGCCGCGCCTCAAGACAGGCCTTGCCCGCCCCCTGCCCGTGCCGCTGATGCCAAAGCTGGCCAAGGGCCGCCATTTCCGCCCGCAACAACGGCTCATGCCGCGCCAGCCAATCGGGGATTGACCCGAAACCAACGATCCGCGCCTTGCCGCCTTGGATTTGCACCACCGGCCAATCGCCAATCAGCGTATGATCAAGGCCAAACATATCCTGCCCCCACCATTGCGCCGGGCCAAAGGCGTGGTTGACCTCGCCCAATTGCCGCATCGCCGCCAGAACCGAGACTGAATTGACCGTTCCCGCCCGCTCGACCGCCGATTGCCAGATATCAAGGATCGCGGCATATTCCCAACTCACCGCCGTCCAACTGCCCGGAAACCGCGCGTTGTATTCGTCATAAAACGCCTGCGGCTGGTTAAAGAAAAACGCCTTTTCCGCCAGCGCCGGATCGTCGAAATCGGGAAACTGGAACAAGAAGCCTTCCATGAACTCGGGCGAGGTAAGCGCGATCAACTGCTCATAGCAATCCGCCGTACAGCTCAGGATTTGGCCCGCATAGCCCTGATGATAGGCATATTCCGTCATCGCATGCACCATCGGCGTATAGCTTGTACACCAGCACAGCATATCGGGTGCCGCCGCCAGCATCGGGGCCACCACCGCAGGGGCCGATGCCGTGCCCGGATCATACCGAATTTCCTCGATGATCTCGATGCCCACCGCCTTGAACGCCGCGCGATAGGCGGCCAGCGCCGGCAGCCCAAGCGCATCGGTCTGCGCACAGAGCGCCACGGTCTTGATCTCGGGTCGGTTCTTGGCGATCCATTCCACCGCCGTCACCGTGTAAATCGGCAGCGATTCGCCCGGCGCAATCAGATAGGGCGTGTCCGGCGACAGATCACTGGTCAGCAAGGACGAGGTCAGCACCTTCTGCCCCATCAGGTAATCGCGCACCTCCGTGAACGAATCGCCCCCCAGCATCATCACCAGCGCCGCATCATGTTCCTGCACCAGCTGCCGCGCCCCGGTCAGCGCATCTGCCCCGTCATATCCGCAATCATAGGATTCGAGCCGCACCGGGAATCGCCGCCCCCCCATCAGCACGCCCCCCGCCCGGTTGAGCCAATCCACCCACAACCGACAGCCCTGCAATCCCGGCAGGCCCCACGATTCGACCGGACCACTCAAAGGGGCCAGAAAGCCGATGGTCAGCGTCTTGCGCATGCCCACCGAAAACCGGGGCAACGCGCTCTGAATGGCCAGACGTTGTGCAAAACTCGAATTTGACATGAGCAATTTCTAGCAGGTTCCCGGCATTGCGCCAGCGGTTCATGGGAAAATATTATTCTTGGAAAGAAAAATTATTGACAAGCCCGCCCCCACAACTTCAATCTGGCATGAACCAAAGGCACCAATACCTGAATATTGGTCCATACCAGCTTGGAGGGCAACATGACCAAAAAACGAATTGCAATCATCGGCGCAGGACCATCGGGCCTGGCCCAATTGCGGGCCTTCCAATCCGCCGCCGCCAAAGGCGCAGAGATCCCCGAAATCGTCTGCTTTGAAAAGCAGGATAACTGGGGCGGCCTCTGGAACTACACCTGGCGCACCGGCCTTGATCAATATGGCGAGCCGGTTCATGGCTCGATGTATCGCTACCTTTGGTCGAACGGCCCCAAAGAAGGCCTTGAATTCGCTGACTATTCCTTTGAGGAACATTTCGGCAAGCAAATCGCCTCTTACCCGCCCCGCGCCGTGCTCTTCGACTATATCGAAGGCCGCGTGCTCAAGGCCGGTGTGCGCGACCTCATCCGCTTTTCCACCGCCGTCCGCTGGGTCGAGAAAGACGGCGAGAAATTCAACGTCACCGTTTGCCATCTCCCCGAGGATCGCACCTATACCGAAACCTTCGATCACGTGATCGTCTGTTCGGGCCATTTCAGCACGCCCAACGTGCCCTATTTCCCCGGCTTCGAGAATTTCAAAGGCCGCGTCCTGCACGCCCACGACTTCCGCGATGCGCTGGAATTCAAGGACAAGGACATTCTCATCGTCGGCACCAGCTATTCCGCCGAAGACATCGGCTCGCAATGCTGGAAATACGGCTGCAAATCCGTGACCGTCAGCCACCGCACCGCCCCCATGGGCTTCAAATGGCCGGACAACTGGCAAGAGGTGCCGCTCCTGCAAAAGGTCGAGGGCAACACCGCCTATTTCAAGGATGGCACCACCAAGGATGTGGATGCCGTGATCCTGTGCACCGGCTACAAACACCATTTCCCCTTCCTGCCCGACGATCTGCGCCTCAAGACCGCCAACCGCCTTGCCACCGCCGATCTTTACAAGGGCGTGGCCTTTGTGCGCGAACCCGCGCTCTTTTACCTCGGCATGCAGGACCAGTGGTTCACCTTCAACATGTTCGACGCGCAGGCATGGTGGGTGCGTGACGCAATCATGGGCCGCATCGCCATTCCCGACCAAGCGGCGATGGAGGCGGATGTTGCCGACCGTGTCGCCCGCGAGGACGCCGGACAGGATGACTATGACGCGATCTGGTATCAGGGCGATTACGTCAAGGAACTGATCGACGAAACCGATTATCCCAGCTTTGACGTCGAAGGCGCCTGTCAGGCCTTCAAGGAATGGAAGGGCCACAAGAAGAAAGACATCATGGGCTTCCGCAACAATTCCTATAAATCGGTCATCACCGGCACCATGGCCCCCCTGCACCACACGCCGTGGAAAGACGCGCTCGACGACAGCCTCGAAGTTTACCTCCAGAACTGAGTTTCCCTACCTGAGGTGGGCGGCCCTGCGCTGCCCACCCTTTTTTTGCCTCTGCATGGGGGCTTGATCTTGGCCGCGCGTCGGCGCATGCACAGGGCTATGTTGCATCCCTGCCCTCATCCCGATTTTCCCTGATGCCGATTGCCCTCGACAGTCTCGCGGCGCTCGCCGCCCTGCCCTTTGACGAGGTGATCGATGTCCGGTCCCCCGCCGAATATGCCGAGGATCACATCCCCGGCGCGCTGAACCTGCCGGTGCTCTCGAACGAGGAACGCGCCCGCGTGGGCACCATCTATGTGCAACAGGATCGCTTTCTCGCCCGCAAAATCGGTGCCGCCCTCGTCTCCCGCAATGCCGCTGCCCATCTTGAAGGCCCGCTTGCGGACCGTTCGGGCGGCTGGCGTCCGCTGGTCTATTGCTGGCGCGGCGGGCAGCGCTCTGGGTCTTTCACCGTCATCCTGCAACAGATCGGCTGGCAGGCCGAAACCGTAAAAGGCGGCTATCAATCCTACCGCCGCCTTGTCGCCCGCGCCCTTTATGAAGAGCCGTTTGCCGCCCCCGTCCGCCTGATTGACGGCGGCACCGGCACCGGCAAGACCCATCTCTTGAGCCATCTCGCTGCCCTTGGCGCGCAGGTGATCGACCTTGAGGATCTCGCCGCGCATCGTGGCTCGGTCTTTGGCCCCGTCGCGGGCGGGCAACCCTCGCAAAAGTCATTCGAAAGCGCGCTTGCCGCCTGCATGGCCCGGCTTGATCCCACCCGCCCGGTCTATATCGAGGCCGAAAGCAGCCGCATCGGGCGCATCACCCTGCCCCCCATGCTGGCCCGCGCCATGCGCAGCGCCCCCGTGATCCGGATCAATGTGCCGCTTGCCGCCCGCGTGTCCAATATCTGCACCGATTACACAGACCTTATCGCCGATCCCGACCGGCTTGACGCGATCCTCTCGCGCCTCGTCCAGTATCACGGCCATGCACAAGTGGACCACTGGCGCGCCCTTGCCGCATCGGGCGATTTTCCCACCCTCGTGGCGCAACTGATCGAGACCCATTACGACCCGCGCTACATCCGCAAACCCCGCCCTGAAGGCATCACGCCCTTGGACTTGCCCGATCTGTCAGAGGCCACGCTGCAAGCGGCAGCAAAGGGCTTGATCCAGAGCGGGTAGGCTTGGGTTTACTGTTGACCACTAAGCCGGGCGGGTCGCTGGGCCGGGGACTAGCGAAGCAACATCCGTGGCTGCCACTTTATGCGTGCCAAGTCCGTGTGACCTCTCAGCGAGGCACTCCCTCTTAAAATCGCTAGGCCGCCACGCCAAAGGCGTGCCGGGATAAAGCGGCGCACCTTCGGTGCGACGGACGGCCCAGCAATCCGCCCGGCGGGCTTCGCCCTTGATTCCGCGCGGGGGAAACCCGCGACCCTCACCCCTTCACCACAATCCCCACCGGCCCTGCCACAACCCGCCCGATCACCGCCGCCGCATGCCCTGCCGCCTGCAACTGCTGAACCAAGCCTTCCCCCGCCTCAGCCTTAACCGCCGCCAGCATCCCGCCCGCCGTCTGCGGATCATGCAACAACGCCACCCGCGCGCCCGCACCGCCCGTCACCGGCGCCGCCGCCACATTCGCCGCCCAGATGGTCGACCGCACGCCCACCGCCGCCAACGCCTCGGCCCCGGCGTAAACCGGCACCGCCGCCAGATCGACCTCGGCCGCAACACCCGAGGCCCGGCATATGGCCATCAAATGCCCTGCCAGACCAAAGCCCGTCACATCCGTCATCGCATGTGCCCCCGACAATATCTCCGCCGCCACCCCCTGCGGCACCTGCAACGCGGCGAGCAGCGCCGCAATATCGCGCCCATCCGCCAGCCCGCGCATCTCAGCCGCCAGCAGCACGCCCGACCCGATGGGCCGCGTCAGGATCAGCGCATCGCCCACCCGCGCCCCCGCCACCGTGATCGCGTCGCGCTCGAGCAGCCCTGTGACCGTAAACCCAATGCTCGCCTCAGCCCCCAGGGTGGAATGCCCGCCCACGATCTCGGCACCGCTTGCGCGAAGCGCCTCCCCCGCCTGCGCCATGATCTCGGCCATGGTGCGCGCCTGCAAACCTTCCGACATGCGCGGCACAGTCACAGAAACCAGCGCCGCCTGCGGCTTTGCCCCCATCGCCCAGACATCACCCAAGGCATGCAGCGCCGCAATCCGCGCCATCACCCCCAGATCCTCGGTAAATCCCCGCAGATGATCCGTGGTCAACACTTGCCGCACGCCGCCGACCATAATCACCGCCGCATCATCCCCCGGCCCGGTCACGATATCCGCCCGCGCCGGGGGCCGTTCCTGCGCCAAGACTTCGGACAACACCCCCGGCGCCACCTTGGCCCCGCATCCCCCACACAGCGGCTCTGGCCCCAGATCGCCCAAGGCCCGCAGGCGTGGTGCCTCCGCCGCCGCCATCGCAGGCAAATCGCCGAATTGCACCATGAATTTGCGGTCGATCCGATCCTTCAACCGCCAGAGCAACCGCCCGCCAAAGGCCATCCCCATCTTTTCCGCCAAGGCCGATTTTTCACCCAAGGAAATCAGCTTGAGGTAATCGCGCTGCGGATGAAACGCCCGCGTTGTCCCACCGCTCAACACCGCGCGCAGATTGTCGCGCAGCACCGGGGCCGCGCGCACGGCATAGACCCCGGCCTTGGGGCGCGGCGCATGGGTCAGATGCGCGCAATCCCCGGCGGCAAATATCGCCTCTTGCCCCTCAACCCGCAAATCCGCCCCCACGCGCAAAAACCCATCCGCCGTCACCGGCAATCCGGTCTTTGCCAGCCAGCCATGCGCCCGCGCCCCCGCCGCCCCGGCCACAAACCCCGCCGCAATCTCTGTGCCATCGCCCAAGATCACGCCCGCGCCCGTAACCTGCGCCACGTCAACGCCCGTTACAATCCGCACGCCCGCCGCTACGCAGGCGCGCGTCAGACGCGGGCGAATAACCGGTGCCCCCGGCGCAATCTCTGCTGACTGCTCGATCAGCGTCACCTCGGCGCGCCCGGCAATGCCCCGCAACCGATAGGCCATCGCCATCGCCAATTCGATCCCGGCAATCCCGCCGCCAATCACCGCCGCTTGCGGCGCGGCCCCATCGGCCACCCGGCGCAAAAACTCCTCCCACGCCCCGGCAAAGGGGCCAAGCGGCTTGGCCGCGACACCATGCTCAGCGAACCCCCGCACCTGCGGCATGCCCGAATGAATGCCCACATCGACCGAGGCCACGTCAAAGCCGATCTCGCCCCGCCCCGCGACCGTCACCCGGCCCGCAGCAGCATCAATCCCCGTGACCGCACCCACGATCAGCCGCGCGCCCGCAAACCGCGCCAGCCGCACCAGATCAATCTCCAACTCCTCGCGCCGGTAATGCCCCGCCACCAGCCCCGGCAACATGCCCGTGTAGGGTGCCACCGGATTGGGGTCGATCACCGTCAGCCGCGCCCCCGGCAGCGGGTCCATCCCCCACATTCGCAGCACCAACGCATGTGCATGGCCCCCCCCGATCAGAACCAGATCGCGGGTCAGGGGAACAGAGGCAGGCATCATGGGACATTCTCCGGTTTTCGGCTACCGGCATAGGCCAAGCCACCGCACAGGAAAAGCGGCGAATGCGCGCGCCTCAGCCGCCCTTAAGCCGCTTGAGCAACACAACTTCGCTATCGGGCTTAATCGGCGTGAACCAACTGTCGTTATAGACGCGCCCGTCGATCGACACCGACACGCCGCGCTCCAACTCTGCGCGCAGGCCGGGGAATGTCTCGCCCAACCCATCCAGCAGTTCGCGCAAGGTGGCGGCCTCTACCGCCACCTCGCGTTGGCCTTCCGCGCTCTCGGCCAAAGACCCCCAGAGCACGACCTTGACCATCAACCCTTTGCCGCCTGAATCGCCGCCAACACCCGCGGCGGCGACATCGGCAGCTGCGTCATCCGCACCCCCGCCGCCGCCGAGACCGCATTGGCCACCGCCGCAAGCGGCGGCACAATCGGCGTTTCGCCCACACCGCGCACGCCGTAGGGATGGCCGGGGTTGGGGATTTCCAAAATCACCGTGTCGATCATCGGCAGGTCAGAGGCCACGGGAATGCGATAATCAAGGAAGCCTGCGTTTTGCAGAATCCCATCCTCGCCATAGATATATTCCTCGTTCAGCGCCCAGCCGATACCCTGCACGGCACCGCCCTGAAACTGTCCTTCAACATAGGCCGGATGCACCGCGCGGCCCGCATCCTGAAACACCGTGTAGCGCAGAATTTTGGTCGCACCAGTATCGGGATCAACCTCGACATCCACCATATGCGTGCCAAAACTCACGCCCGCGCCCTCGGCTGTCACCTCATGGTGCCCGGCAATCGGCCCGCCGGTGTTGCTGGCCACGGCGGCAATCTCCTTGATGGTCATGGGGGGGAATTTCCCGGCATTGGGGCCAGCAGGGCGCGCAGCCCCGTCTTCCCATTCGACCGCCTCTTCGTCGATACCCCAGATCATCGCGGCACGTTTGCACATCTCGCGCTTGGCGGCGCGCGCCGCCTCAATCGTGGCCAGACCCACGGCAAAGGTCACGCGGCTGCCGTCCGTCACCTCGTTCTGGCCCAGCGATCCGGTGTCGGCAATCACCGTGCGCACCTGATCATAGGGAATGCCCAGTTCTTCGGCGGCCATCATCGTCATCGACGCGCGCGAGCCGCCAATGTCGGGATTGCCCTCCGACACCGTCACCGTCCCATCCGGCGTCACATTCAGGCTCACACAGGTATCGCCACCAAAGTTGAACCAGAACCCGCAAGCCACACCGCGCCCTTGGTTTTCGCCCAAGGGGGCCGTCCAATGCGGATGCGTATGGGCCGCCTCCAAGGTCGCCATCAGGCCAATCGCCGGATAGGTCGGGCCGTAAGAGGCGCGCGTGCCCTCCTTGGCCCCGTTCATCAACCGCACCGCCAGCGGATCAAGGTCAAATCCCTTGGCCAATTCGTCAATCGCGCTTTCCACCGCAAAGGCCGCCATTGGCGCGCCGGGCGCACGGTAGGCCGCTGCCTTGGGCCGGTTCGTGACCACGTCCCAACCGACAGTTTTGACATTTTCCAGATCATAAGGCGCAAAGGCCGACATCGAGCCCATATCGACCGGCGACCCCGGATAGGCCCCGCCCTGATAGCGCAATTCGGCAAAACCGGCGGTGATCCGGCCATCCTTCTTCATGCCGATGCGCACATCAATCGAGGTAGACGAGGTCGGCCCCGTGGCACGCAGCACCTCAGACCGGCTCATCACCATCTTGACCGGGCGGCCCGATTTCTTGGCCAGCATCAACGCCACCGGCTCCAGAAACACCACCGTCTTGCCACCAAAACCGCCGCCGATTTCGCTGGCCGTCACCCGCAATTGCCCCTGCTCCATCCCAAGGATCGCGGCACAGACATTGCGCACCATGTAATGCCCTTGGGTGCAGACCCAAAGATCCGCCTGCCCATCCGCGCTCATCGTCGCCAGACAGGCGTGCGGCTCAATATAGCCCTGATGCGTGGCCCCGGTGCGATAGGTCCGCTCGACGACGCGGTCAGCCTTGGCCAAACCGGCCTCGATATCGCCATGTCCGAACTCAACCCGCGAGATGACATTGCCCGAATATCCCTCGGGCACCGTTTCCTGCTGCGCGCCCTCATGCAGCACCGGCGCGCCGGGCTTCATGGCTGCGTCCACATCCGTCACATGCGGAAGAACCTCATACTCCACCTCGATAAGCTTGAGAGCCTTGCGCGCCACCGCCGCCGAATTGGCGGCAATCGCGGCCACCGCGTGCCCATCATAAAGCGCCTTGTCGCCCGCCATGCAATTGTCGATCACATCGGCCACGTGGTCTGGCACATCACCGAAATCGGCGCGCGTCACCACCGCCTTGACCCCCGGCAGCGCCTCGGCCTTGCTCGTGTCAATCCGCAGAATGCGTGCATGGGCATGCGGGCTGCGCAAAACGCGCCCCGTCAACATCCCCGGTGCCACCATATCCGCGCCAAAGCGCGCCCGCCCGGTGACCTTGTCGATCCCGTCAGGCCGGTTGGGCCGCGTGCCCACAACCTTGAAATTCTTGGTTTTCTTGGTGTCATCCAAAGCCATTACGACGCCCTCCGCATGTCCGCCGCCGTTTCCATCACAGCGCGGATGATCTTGTCATAGCCGGTGCAGCGGCACAGATTGCCCGCCAGCCAATAGCGCACTTCCTCTTCGCTTGGGTCCGGGTTGCGCTCCAGCAGCGATTTCGCCGCGACAAGGATGCCCGGCGTACAGATGCCACATTGCAGCGCTGCCATCTCGATGAACTTCTTTTGCAACGGGTGCAGCACCTCGCCCGCTGCCATACCCTCGATCGTGGTGATCTCGCAGCCCTCGGCCTCGGCCCCCAGCATCAGGCACGAACACACAAGCCGCCCATCCACCGTCACCGAACAGGCGCCGCAATCACCAGTGCCACAGCCCTCTTTGGTGCCCGTCAGGCCCAGTTCGTCGCGCAGCACATCCAGCAGCGTCGCCTCTGCATCACAGAGAAACTCGGTCTCGTCGCCATTGACCTTTGTCGTCACATGTATCCGGCTCATGCCTTGTCTCCTTTCGCGCGCGTCTCGGCGATCACCGCCGCCCGACGGGCCAGAACCCCCGCCACATGGCGGCGAAACTCGACCGTGCCGCGCTTGTCCTCTATCGGGGTGGCCGCCTCGGAACAGGCCGCCGCCAAATCTGTCAGCGCCGCCTCATCAAGCGCCCGGCCCATGATGGCCTCTGCCGCCGCGTCCACCAGCATCACCTTGGGGCCAACCGCCCCCAAGGCCACCCGCGCGGCAGACACTTTGCCCGCGTCATCGAAACGCAGCGACACGCCACAGCCCACCACTGCGATATCCATCTCGGTGCGCGGGATGAACCGCAGATAGGCATCACCCGACCGCGCGCCGCACGCAGGCAGAAAGACCGAGGCGATGAATTCGCCCGCCGCCAGCGTCGTCTTGCCCGGTGACTTGGGAATATCAATCACCGCCACGTCACGCGGGCCCTTGGGGCCCACAACCCGCACAACGGCCCCCGCCGCCACCATCGCCGGAACGGAATCCGCCGCAGGCGAGGCGTTGCAGAGATTGCCCGCCAATGTGGCCCGCCCCTGCACTTGGGTCGAGCCGATAAGCCCCGCCGCCTCGACCACACCGGGCCAATCCGCGACCAGCCCCGCATGCTCGCCCATCTCGGCCCCTGAAACAGCCGCGCCAATGCGCCAGCCGCCCGCTTCAGCCGTGATCGCCTTCATGCCCGCAATGCGCTTGATGTCGACCACCAGTTCCGGCTCGACCATCTCAGAGCGCAGCTTGACCAACAGGTCCGTGCCCCCCGCCAGCACATATGCCCCCTGCTCCGCCGCGAGCAGCTGCACTGCGGCCTCGACATCCTGAGGTGCCTCATAACGCATTTCGGCCATCCTTTCCTGTTCACTCTTGATCTGATCCCAATCAGACCTCGGCCTGACTCGATCCCATTTGCCTCGACTATCCCGCAACTCGCGCCCAGACGCAAACCGCTTGCCGACCTTTGAGCGCCGGCGCGCGCCACATCGGCCTTGATCGAAAAGCGCCTTATCAGCGCACAATTCCCGCGCTAAAATCGCCGTAATCCTTTTGCAATCTTATCGCCGTTACAGAGTACACGCATTCACAAGAGGTTATTCATGTCCGACACCGATAAGCGCCCCAAGCTCGACCGCGCCCGCCATGCGCTTTTGTTCGAATTGATCCGGCAACGCGGCATGGCACATTCTGTCTCGCACAGACACATCAGCCAGCCCGAAACCGATCCCTCCGACCTGCACCTCTTTGTTCAGGCCGCCAGCCGCTCCATCGCCCCCGAAGACGGGAAAACCCACTGACCGCTCAGCCGCGAAACCCTGTGGCCACCACGAATTTCTCGGAACTGTCCGCACGGGACGCGGGCGGCTTGACATTGGCCACCTTGTCAAACCGCTTTTTCAGCAGCGTCTGCAACTCGCCCTCGGCCCCACCTGCCAGCACCTTGGAGACAAACGTGCCACCCACCTCCAGCACGTCAAAGGCCAGATAGGCCGCCGCCTCACACAGCGCGATGATGCGCAAATGGTCCGTCTGCTTGTGACCAGAGCTTGAGGCCGCCATATCCGACATCACCACATCGGCCTTGCCCCCCAGCCAGTCCTTGACCTGCTGATCGGCATCATCCGCCATGAAATCCAGCTGATGGATCTCGCAGCCCATGATCGGCTCGACCTCTTGCAGGTCAACCCCGACAATGCGCCCAATCGCCTTGCCCTGTTTCTCGCCAAGCGCATTGACACGCGGCACCGCCACCTGACACCAGCCCCCCGGCGCACAGCCCAGATCAAGCACCCGCGCGCCCGGCACAAGAAACCGGAACTTGTCGTCCAATTCCATGATTTTGAACGCCGCGCGTCCGCGATAGCCCTCAACCTGCGCGCGCTTCACATAGGGATCGTTCAATTGCCGCTGCAACCAACGCGTCGACGACGATGTACGCCCGCGCGCGGTCTTGACCTTGACCGTCAGATCACGCTGGCCCCGCCCCGAGGTGTTTTTCCCATCCGGTGTCTTGGCCATCTAGCCTGCCTCACACATTTTCAATTGTCAGTCCTTCATGGGCGATCTCAATCGATTCAATCGCCACCTCATTGCCCTTGGCCTTCAGATCGGCGGCTATCAGCTTGACCGGAAAAGCGTTTTTGACCCGCCAGATCATCGTCGGCGCACCGCTTTGATCCAGCAAGGCGATCGTCATATCTTTGCGCTTGATCACGTTCATATTGATCTCGGCGAACCAGTCAAAGATCGAGTTATCCTTGATAAAGATTCCCTTTTTCATGGTGATATTGCTCGGTTTTACTATACCCGGCATTTTCACCTGCGAAAACACGGGCGAATTGCCCGCGCGATAGGCAATCGTCTGATTGTCCGGATCCAGCCCAGAGACCTCTTGGAAATTCAGCTCCGCGGTATCCCATGTCACCCGGAAATAAAACTTTGGCAAAGGCCAGATGTTTTGCGATTGCGCCGATCCGTCATCCCCCATCTATCCGTCCCTTTCCGTCAACACGCCATCCGCCGCCATCTGGGCATACAGCATGCCTTCGCGCAGGCCCCGGTCTGCCACGCTCAACCGATCCGTAGGCCAGCACCGCAGCAGCGCCTGCAAGATTGCCGCCCCCGACATGATCAGCGCTTGGCGGTCCTGACCGATACGCGGATCACGACGCCGCCCCGCAGGCCCAAGCGCCAGATAGGACCGGATCACCCGATCAATCTCGTCGCTGGTCATGGTCAAGCCATCCACCTTGTTCCGGTCATAGCGCTTGAGGCCCAGATGACTGGCTGCAACGGTCGTCACCGTGCCAGAGGTGCCAACAATCTGAAACCCGTCCCGCGATTGCTCGTCCTTATAGGGGGCGAATTCGGCAAGGTTCTCTTCAAAGAACCAACTCATCAACGCAAACCGCGCCGCGTCATCCTCGACATCGCGAAACTGATCGCGCAACGTCGCCACGCCTAGCGGAACACTGATCCAATCCACGACCCGCGCTGCTGGCAGGCCAACGGGGCTTGCGTGAAACCCCAGATGCATCCGCATGATCGCGCGCCGCCGCTCGGAATGCGGCACCGCCGTCAGGTCGATCCACACCAGTTCCGTGGACCCGCCGCCAATATCCACCACCAGCAATTGATCGGTGCGCTGATTGACCAGCGGCGCACAAGAGACGACCGCCAATTGCGCCTCTTCTTGCGGCGCGATGATATCCAGCCTCAGCCCCGTTTCGCGCTCCACGCGCTGCATGAAATCGGCCCCGTTGCTGGCGCGCCTGCAGGCTTCGGTTGCAACCAGCCGCATCCGCGTCACCCCGTGGCGCTTCAACTTTTGCTTGCAAACCCGGAGCGCCTGAATCGTCCGGTAAATCGACGCCCGCGACAAGCGGCCAGAGCCTTCCAGCCCTGCGCCCAACTGCACCGATTTCGAAAAGCTGTCCACGACTTTGAACTGATGACCCTCGGGTTGGGCAATCAGCATGCGGCAACTGTTTGTTCCCAGATCAAGTGCCGCATAGAGCGGCCCCCGATCCGGACGGGTCAGTGCGGGGCTCTCAACCGTGTTCGGGACCGCGCCCGCACTTTCGGGACGCTTGGGCGTCATCGCAACACGCCCTCCATTTCAAGTTATCCCCAAACTAGTCCGAAGCGCAGGCGCACGCAAGCGTTGCGAGGGGTCATGATGATGATGAGTATTTTTCGCAATTGCCCCCATGGCCCCTCTGGCGACGCGCCGCTACTGTGCGCAGGTCGCATGACGCGCCCGTTCTGTCGAAATCCGACCCTGCGCAACGTCGCACCTGCATTACGTAGGGACCACGAAGGAAAAAGGAATCAGCCATGGTTGACGTCACCATCGTTTACTGGCGGGACATCCCCGCTCAGGTCATCGTCGGCAAAGGCCGTCGCGGCAGCAAGGTTCAGCTGCCCGAACGGTTTGAGCAGGCCATCGACCGTGCAGCGATGAAATGCGGCGCAGCAGGCACCGATGCCTATCTCGCTGAATGGCGCAAGGCTGATCCCTATCCCATCGAAGGCGAACCCGACGCCGTCGCCCAATCCGAGGCGGCCCGGATCGACGCAGAATTCGATCAGGAGCGTATCAAGGCCCTGATCGCGAATGATGGCTGGGCGTGAATGCGCTCTGGAACTCTATGGGAGGCCGCGATGGCTCTGTTCAATTTCAAGAAGCGTGAGAAGTTCACCCCCGCCAATGGTCAGCTCGAGGCTTTCCTTGAGGGCTATTCCATCGAGGTGATGCCGCGCACCGCCGAAAAGGTCGAGAATTTCCGCGACCTTCTGCCCGCAGGCACCCGCGTCTACATCGCCCATATCGAAGGCACCCCGATCGAGGATATGGTCGCCACCGCCAAGCGTCTGGCCACCGATGGCTATCCCGTGATGCCGCACTTCCCGGCCCGCATCATCAAGGACCGCGCCACCCTCGCCGATTGGATCGCCCGCTACCAGGGCGAGGCAGGCGTCGACCAAGCACTGCTGCTCGCCGGTGGTGTCACCACCCCGCATGGCGATTTCGACAGCTCCATGCAGCTCATGGAATCCGGTGAATTCGACCGCGCAGGCTTCAAGCGCCTGCATGTCGCTGGCCACCCCGAAGGCAACAAAGATATCGACCCAGACGGCAGCATGAAGAATGTCGAGGATGCCCTTCGCTGGAAACAGAAATTCTCGGAAACCACCGACGCCAAAATGGCGCTCGCCACCCAATTCGCCTTCGAGGCCAAGCCGATCATCGCATGGGCCGACAACCTCAAGGCCGCGGGCATCGACCTGCCCATCCATATTGGCATCGCTGGCCCCGCCAAGCTGCAAACCCTGATCAAATTCGCCATCGCCTGCGGTGTCGGCCCCTCGCTCAAGGTTCTGCAGAAACGCGCCATGGATGTCTCGAAACTGCTCCTGCCCTATGAGCCGACCGAGGTTTTGACCGAACTCGCCGCCCACAAGGCCGCCAACCCCGATTTCAACATCGAGCATGTGCATTTCTTCCCGCTTGGCGGGATCAAGGCCAATGCCGAATGGGCCATCGACAACGGCGGGGCCTCCGCCACGCCCGCCAACCAGCAAGGATAAGACCAAACCATGACCCGCACCATCGTCGAGAGCAAAACCAAAACCGCCGTCATCGGCTTTGACGAGCCCTTCTGCGTCATTGGCGAACGCATCAACCCCACGGGCCGCAAGAAACTCGCCGCCGAACTTGAGGCGGGCGATTTCTCCACCGTCGAATCCGATGCGCTGGCACAGGCCGCAGCCGGGGCCACCGTGCTCGATATCAACGCAGGTGTGGTCTACAACTCCAACCCCAACCCCAACGAGACCGAACCGCCCCTCATGACCAAGATGATCGAGCTGGTTCAGGGCCTCGTTGACCTGCCCCTCTGCATCGACTCATCCGTGCCCGCCGCCCTCGAGGCCGGTCTTATGGCCGCCCATGGCCGGCCGCTCCTCAATTCGGTGACAGGCGAAGAAGACCGTCTCGAATACGTCCTGCCGCTGGTCAAGAAATACAATGTGCCGGTCGTGGCCATCTCGAACGACGACACCGGCATTTCCGAAGACCCCGATGTGCGCTTTGCCGTCGCCAAGAAAATCGTCGAACGCGCCGCCGATTTCGGCATTCCCGCCTATGACATCGTCGTCGATCCGCTGGTGATGCCCGTGGGCGCAATGGCCACCGCTGGCCGTCAGGTCTTTACCCTTGTGCGCCGCCTGCGAGAGGAATTGGGCGTCAACACCACCTGTGGCGCGTCGAACATCTCCTTTGGCCTGCCCAACCGTCACGGCATCAACAACGCCTTTCTGCCCATGGCGATGCAGTCGGGCATGACCTCTGCGATCATGAACCCGATTGCCCTGCCGGTGAAACAATCCGAGATCGAGGCGAAAAAGGCCGAAGTCGCCGCCTCTGGCCTGATCCTGCCCGATGACATGGATGACGAGACCTTCTGCCAACTCTTTGGTCTCGGCTCCACCAAGGCGCGTCCGGGCAAGGAGATGGAGGCGATCATGGCCGCCAACTTCCTGATGAACGCCGATCCGCATGGCGGCAACTGGATCAAGTTCAACAAAGCCCCCCCCAAACCCGGCGAAGAAGTCCGCGCCGGTGGCCGCGCCGGAAGCCGCAGCCGCCGCCGCGGCTAACCCCCGCCCCGGCCCCGAGCCGGGGCCTCCCCCCAACACGCCCCGGGCCCGCCCCGGGGCCTCACACACCTCCCCGCCCCGGGCTCGACCCGGGGCCTCCCACACCATCCGCCCCGGGCTTGACCCGGGGCCCTCCCCCCCCAATCACCAAAGCGCGCATTCAAGGCGCATAGCACCGCCGCGCAGCGGTCATGCCAAAGGCATGCCTCCGGCATCACCCGTCCCCGGCAGACAGGCGCCGCGCGGAGCCTAACCGAGGTGAAGATAGGGCGTTTGACGCTTCGTCGGCGGGCGCATCCAGAAATCTAGCTCTGAAGCGCTATACCTTTGATCACTTCAAGCTGCCCTTCTGCATACTTTTTAACGACTTTAAGTGTTTCCGTGCAGGCTAGCTTCAAATCATCTGGTAATGGTTTCTCGTCATAGTAGGTTCCATGACAAAGCGAGTTGATCAAAACGCTCTTCACGGTGATCCCATCCGCTGCGGCTAGATGTTGAACGAAAACTGTCAGGCTTTCAGACTTGTCTGGCCTGCAAAATCTTCCCACCGCCTCCAGTACAGAGCGGATAGCATTAGCTGTTGTGTGGTCTGGATCGCGTCCATTGGCCACCTCATAAATGTCTTTCAGCTGCTCTTGGAAAGGTGCCACATACTTCTTAAGCCGTGAAATTTTATGGTTTCCCTTTTCGGAATGAAGGGCAAAAGCAGCGTTTTCTTCGACGACCTTGTTCGTCACTGATATATTGAAGAAGTAGCTACTGTGCGTAAGAACGAGAAGATCTGGCCGTCTGTGCGAGTTCCCGTTAATGAGACCGGAATTAAGAGATACTTCTCCCCTGTTGGAGATGTTCAGGTTTTTGAGTGTTTGGGCGATCCCAAACACAAAATCATAAGACATCGACGTCACGGGGTCATCGAAAACCAGAAACAGGCGGCGATAATCGCTATTGGCTTTAACCTTCCGATGAACACAAGCCACGAAGTAACAGAACGCAATGGCGGTTTTCTCGCCATCGCTCAGTGTCCGATGTGGCCCACGCACCATCTCATGCGCGCCGCGCTTTAGCACGAAAGAGTCTTTGTCAAAAATGTATTTTTCGCCAAAGAAATCTTTCAACAAAAGCTCGAAGGTATCTGCAACGCGCACTCGCGCGTCAGTGGACGGACTAGACTTCTCCAAAGCTACTAACGCAGTTGCTTTGTCCCTCTTGTCGTTTGCGAGCTTCCTGAACGCTTCGATGTCCGGCCAATGCGAGATTGCGAACTCCTGTGCGAACACGCTACATGCCTGTCGCTGCGATTTTTTTCGCTCGTCATCGGACTTAGCCACAGCCCGCGCGAGTGTTTCGACACTCGTGTTGTTGTCCTCGATTGCTTGATTGAGCGCATCAATCCGCGCACCGAGTTTGTCTTTGGGTAAGGACGCTACAACACCCAGATTCTTCGCCTTGCTATCTATTACGCTCTTGATCGAAGAGATCGTCTCCACGGCAAGTTTAATCACATCCGCGCTGTCGGCGAGCGATGTATATTTCATAGAGGGAAGGTAAACTTTGAGTGCATCGTAGCGGGACTTCTGGCGCGTCAGTTGTGTCTCAGTCTCAGACAGTTGCTTTTCTTTGAAGCTCAGCGCTCGATAGAACGAGTGAAGCTCAGTTTTGTGTTTCGCTTCCTCATCCGAAAAGTATTCAACATAAGCATCAATAATCGCTCTAGGGTCAGGCGCGGCAATGCTTTGCTCGCAAAACGGACAGGAGTTGAGGTGTTTGTGATCAATGATTTCAACACCAGTCTTGTAGAAATCTCGATGCGTCTCAATTTTCTGTTTTAATGACTCGGAAACGCTTGAGGGCGATGTGATCTTGTAGAGGCTGTTGGCGAGCGCAGCCAAATTCAGGTCTTCAAGTCCAATGGAATTTAAAGCTTCTGGATAGAGCGGTTCGGCAGGTATGGACTTGAGGGCATCGAGATCTTTCAAGATGGCAGCAAAGGTTTTTTCGGGTGCCTCTGGTTTTTCTAGATATGTGGTCAGCAACCCGTCGAAATTCAGCGAGGAATATTCTTTCAGTTGCTTTCTGACGCCTGCTTTATCAATTAGCTGCGTGAGCTTTTCTTTATCGAAGTCCACTCGTAGAGCTTCCAAAGCGCTTTTCTCTGCGCTGACTGCTTTCGTTAGCGCGTCCTTTGCGTCTTTGAGTTGGATGTTGCCACTATCAACTGTAATCTGATTTTCTATTTCTCCGTTGAGGCTGTATTGTTGCTCCCTCAACTCTTCTTGAACGAAGTCCTCCGAAAATACGTGAAAAATGGTGTTGTTGACCTGCGCTATGGCTTCGTCCGAGGTTTTGTCGACTTTCAGTGACCCCATAACATTGGTGTCGCGCCCAAATAAAAACTCAGCTTTCCCATCCGGGGACTCATCAGAAACAAGGTTTAGTGGTGCACTGTGAATAGGACCGCCCTGGCCATAGATGTCTAGATAGCGGAAAGCTCGACTTAGAAACGACTTCCCAGTTCCATTACGAGCGAAAACTAGGTTCTGAGCGTTCTTGGTCAATTCGCCGTTAAGGGAAAAAACGGGGCCGAGATATGCTGCTGCAATTGAGAACGGTGGGTTGGCGGGAGTACTCATTAAAACCTGCTCTATAGATCAAGATATAATCGTCTAAGTTGAGTACCGGCGTAACAGTCCGTCCGAGCAAGTCAAGCGACCGTCCGATCCCCGTCCTAAACTCAAAACCCACCCCAAATTTCACTAACCCTCGCTCTCAGCCCCCAAACCTTACAAATTCCCCTCACAAACCTCACAAACCTTGCACGCCCCCCACACGACAGCCCCATATCCCGGGCGATCAAAGCGGCGTGGGTGCGATTTTTGGCGCTGACCCGCCGCCCAAAGGTGCGCCGCAGCCCCTTGGCAGGCCTCTGGCGCGAAGCCCTCTGCGCGGTGCCTGTCCGAAATGATGACAGGCCCAATTGCGTATTCACCCTCCGACCTGACGGCGTCGTTGGGACATGGGATAGTGTCGCACGATTGCCTGCACAACATGGGCGGCGTCCTCTGCCACGCCGAGGAACCGACCGGACCCCCACGTGTGCAACCAGCCAAGACCCAGAAAATAAACGCCTTTCTCAGTGCAGACGCCGCGCTGATGCACGGGTCGGCCGCGCGAGTCGAGGCAATCGACCTTCAACCAATCATAATTCGGGCGGAACCCGATGCACCAAAGAACCGAGGTGATGCCCTCCGCCACAGCGTCGATCTGCGTGATCTCGGCCTTGGGGCGCCACACCTTTTCAAAAGGCGGCTCTACCGGTGCCTCAATACCCTCACGCGCGATAAAGTCGTCGATCATGGTTCGGATCCCGACATAGCTTTTGTCGGCAGCATCAAGATTATCTTCAAGATCGGGGAGAAAGCGAATGGTCGCTTCGTCCATATCCGCGACCGACCCGTACATCTGCAGCCCATCCAGCGCAAAGCGGCGCAGGTCGATCTCGTGACCACCATCGCGACCGGACATATAGTGGTTGGTTTTCGCCTCGGTGCCCTTCGGGTCGGGTTGCTGGTCGATGGTGATGTCGTAATAGCCCATCTGATGCAACCAGTCCGTCGCATCCTTGCCGCGATACCAGCGCGGGCTGCGGGGCGCCGGCCCCACCGCAAGGCGCACGTCGCGGCCCGCGATGATCATATCCTCCATCATCTGGACACCTGATTGCCCTGTCCCAACAACAAGACAGGTGCCATCAGGAATGTCCGAAGGGCGTCGATAGAATTTTGAATGGATTTGACGGATCGAGGGATCGAGCCTGTCCGCAAAGGGCGGCGTTATGGGCAGATCATACCCACCGGATGCGATGATGACATGATCCGCCGTCCACAGCCCCTGATCGGTGTCCACTTCAAAGATGTCGTCAATTTTTTCCACGCGCTCGACCGTCACACCTTCGCGTAGCGGGGCCTCAAAGCTGTTGCAGAACCCTTCAACATATTCAACGATCTCATCCTTGAGCATAAAGCCCTCGGGATCGTCGCCTTGATACGGAAAATCAGGCAGTTTGCATTGCCAGTTGGGCGTCACAAGGCAAAAGCTGTCCCACCGGTCCTCTTTCCATGCGTGAAAGCGTTTGTACCGCTCCAGAACGACGTGATCGATCCCAGCCTGGCACAGGTAGTAGGATGCCGACATGCCCGCTTGGCCAGCCCCGACGATCAAGACAGCGACATGGGTGCGGGCGTGCGGTATCAGCGTATGGACAGGCATGTGACAATCTCCTGAGGATCAAAGCGGGACACGGCAGCGGCGATTTTGGCGGCCTGCGCGTCAGCGGATGAACAGCGAAACCCGAACTTGGCTTCGACCCGCTGCGCAGCAAGCTCAAGCGCCACTCGGCTCCGCTCGTGAAATTCGGCCACCTTGTAGCTTTCGCGCGCCGTCAGATGGTCGTGGATGACAGTGGACGGGGAATAGCAATCTTCCTCTACCCCATCAGGCCAGCGGATGCGGAAAATGGCTTCAGGCATAGGCAGGTTCCTTCACAGGCGGCAGGCCAAGATAGGGCTGCGCGGCGTGGTCCCAGATAGGATGCGCGTCAACGCCGTCCGACAGGCTCAGGACTGAACCTGCGGTAACAGCGCCGATAACCTCGGCCCCAATGGCCCGCGCGTGAAAGCGCGACAGAACCGCGTCAACATTTGCAGGCGTGGCCGTCAGCAGAAAGCCAAAGCTGGGAAAGGCGGTCATCCAGCGGGTCAGATCACCATCGGGCGGCGTGATCTTGGCAGGGTCGATGCTGATCCCGACGCCCGAGCATTCCGCCAGCATCAGCGCCGTGCCCGCAATCCCACCCTGACTGATGTCCTTTCCAGCCGTGACAAGACCAGACTCAGCCAGGAGCGGCAGAATTTCCATATCGCCGCGCAAACGGTCGTGCGGCGCGTCGAGAAAGGCGGGGAAATTGCTGGTCTTCCCCGCATATCCACCGCGCCGGTCGGCGCATGCGATCACCACGTCGCCGGGGCCTGCGTCAAAACTGGTGATCAAGGCGCGCGCCCGGCCCCAGATTGCAGCGGCAAGCTGTGGCTGCTCGGTGCGCAGGTTGGTGTGGCCGCCAACAATCGGAATGCCATAGGCCCCCGACGCCTCCTTCATCCCGCGCAAGATTTCAGCCGCTGTTGCTGCATCGGGGGCCCAAAGCGCGTTGGTCACCGCGATAGGCCGCCCGCCCATCGCGAGGATGTCGGACATGTTGACCATCACCGCGCACCATCCCGCAAACCAAGGGGCGCTTGCGACGAAATCGTTCATGAACCCTTCTGTCGCCATCAACTGCCAGCCGTCACCATCCGCGATGGCTGCGGCATCGTCACCGGGGCGGCCAAAGCTGTCTTGGGTCAATCCAAGGGCCGCACAGGCCACGTCGATGTCACGCTTGCCCGTTACATTCGGGTTCGTGGCAAGACTTGCGGCAAGAGCGGCGATGTCTGTCATCCCGTGGTCTTTCGGGTCAGGGCCATCCACCCGCGAGCCGGGTCCTCAATGGCGGGATATTTGCTCAGATCGGCGCGCATCTTCATATGCGGATGCCCGTGCAGGTCCCGCTGACCCAGCGATGTCCAGTTGAGTTTCTCGAACAGCGGAACGTTTTGCATCTGCACAAAGGCCAAGAAAAGCTTGCACCCGCGACCATGCGCCGTGCCAACAGCCAACCTGATCAGCTCTGCCCCAAGACGCCCGACACGGCGGTATTCGGGGGCCACAGCCAACCGCGAGCCCCACCAGACGTCTTTGTCGGCCTCGTGAATGCGAACCGTGCCCACAACCTCATCCGCTTCCGAGGCCATTGTCGACACGGCAACCAGAGGCAGGGCGTGGCGGTCGATCTCATCGCGGTCGTGATCTGCGAAAATGCCCTGTTCCGTGACGAATGTCCGGTGCCGCAACGACGCCGCCGCCCCGATTTCCCAAGGCGCTGTCGCCTGCCTGATCAAGAACTCGGGGGTCACAAAGGCTGCGGGGCGCTCGATGATCATGACGAGGCCTCCTGCAAGGCGGGCCGCTTGAACTTTTCAAAGGCCGACAGCGCCGAACAGGCCCCGCAGCGCCCACAACCGGCCTTTATATCCTCAGCCCGCATGCCCCGATCGACGATCATCTGCGACAATGGCCCCAGAATTCTGTGCATAAAGGCCGAGCTGGGCGCCGGGTGGCTTTCCAGCGGTGTGCCAGAGACAGGCACAAAGGGCACAACAAACGGATATACCCCGATCGCGGTCAGGCGTTCACACATCGACAGGATGGCCTCTTCGGTATCCCCCAACCCTGCAAGGATATAGGTCGACACCTGCCCCCAGCCGAAAACCTCGACCGCTGCGCCGAAACTGTCGAAATACTTTTCAAGCGACACCTGCGCCTTGCCGGGCATGATCTGCTGACGCAACTCCGGGGTGACGACCTCAAGATGCATGCCAAGGCTGTCAATCCCGGCCTCTTTCATCCTTCGGTGCCACGCGTCATCCTCTGGCGGTTCGCACTGCGCCTGTAGCGGCAGATCAACAGCGGCGCGGATCGCCTCGGCGCTCTCTGCCAGCACCTTGGCCCCACGGTCCTTGCCCGCAGGCGTGCCGGTCGTCATGACCATGTGCTTGACCCCGTCCAGTTGCACGGCGGCGCGCGCAACCTCGGCCAATTGGGCAGGGGTCTTATGCGCAATCGTGCGCCCGGCGGCGAGGCTTTGGCCAATCGCGCAGAACTTGCAGGTCTTCTTGCGGCTTTCGTATCGGATACAGGTTTGCAGGACTGTGGTGGCCAGAACATCCTTGGCATGCAACTGCGCGATATGTCCGTAGGGCACGCCATCGGCCGTAGACAGATCCAGAAACTTGGCCCGCTTCGGGAATTCCACATCCGCAAAAAAGGCACCGTCTTTCATGACGCGCGACCGACCATTCGCATCCGGCGCTTCGACCAGATAGGGCGAGTCAAAGGCGCTTGCCGTATGAACCGGGATCATCACGGTCATGCCGCTGATCGTTACGGCCTTATGGTCCGTCGGCCCGGCACCGCCCCGGCGGCTGTCCGCCCCAGCCTTGGGATCGACAAGGCGCATGCCGCGCGTTTGCAGGTCGTTGATGATATCTCCGGTTTGCATGTCAGTCCTCCAAGGGGATCGGCTGAAATTGCGCGCCTGTGCCGGTCGTGTGGCGGGCCGGCGTCAGGTCTGTGTTGTGATTTAAGGACAGCAGTTCGGGCCGGGCGTAATGCCCCACCGAATCCATCATCCGCTTGCGCTTGGTCACCAGCCCGAGGTCAAGATCACCGTATAGGATGCCTTCGCCTTCCGTCAGCGGGGGCACGACATGGCGACCCTCCGGCGTGATGATGCAGGTCATGCAACCATCGCGCAGCGCCTTTTGCAGGACAGGATCGGGTGTCACGCTGTCAATCTGTTCATCGGTCAGCCAGCCGGTTGCGTTCACAACAAAGCAGCCCGATTCCAGCGCATGGTGGCGCATGCTGACTTCGATCTGCTCGCCAAAGACGGGCCCAACCAGCGATCCGGGGAATTGCGCAACGTGTATTTCCTCGTGCTGGGTCATCAGGGCATAGCGGGCCAGCGGATTGTAATGCTCCCAACAGGCCAATGCCCCAACGCGGCCCACACGGGTCTCCACAACCTTCAGGCCCGCGCCATCACCCTGCCCCCACACCATACGTTCGTGATAGGTGGGCGTGATCTTGCGCCGCTTGAGAAGCAGCGTGCCATTCGCATCAAAAATGAGCTGCGCATTGTAAAGCGATCCGTGGTCCCGCTCGTTCACGCCAAGAACGACAACTACGCCGTGATGCGCACAGCGCTCCGCGACACGTCGCGTGTCGTCAGACGGGACGGTTACAGCCTGCTCATACAAATGCAGGTGCGGCTTGCCCTGTTGGCACGGCGGCAGGACAAAGGAAAAATATGGGTAAAACGGGACAAAGGTCTCGGGGAACACGATCAGATCGGCCCCGTTTCCCGCGGCCTCGTCAATCGCGTCAAGCACGCGGGCCATTGTTTTCTCACGGCTGGTCAGATCGGGGGCGATCTGGACTGCAGCCGCCTTCACGCTGCGGGACATGTGATCCCTCCAAAACAAAAGGGCCGAGGCAATCATTGCCTCGGCGCTGTTGGCTTACACGGTCCAGGTGTCGACGATGACCGCATTGTCGCGCACATGCAAAAGCTTCAGGTCGAGAACGTCCTGAGGTGCTATCGGAATGATGCCGGGCAGCAGCGATGGCTCGCCATGGCCATAAAGCGCCTGCAACGCAAAGCGGCAGGCATAGACCTTGCTGCCCTCGGCCATGAACTTCTTGAGGTTGTCCGCAAAGTTCTGGTGGCCCGGAAAGGCCGCGTCGCCCAGCGTCGGAAAGCCGCGCTGAAGACCCAGCGTGACACCCGGACCATAAAGCAGAATTGATGTCTCGAACCCCTTGCGCGCCAGACGGATCGCATTGAGCATATTCACCAACCCGATAGACCCTTCAAAGGCAACGGTGTGAAACGTAACCAGCGCCTTCTGGCCCGGCTCGGCTTTGACGTCCTCAAATACCTTTTCTTCATAGTCGACGAAAAAGTCGCCGTCCTTGTGCTTCTCTTGCGTGACTGCTGGCATGTGTTCGCTTTCTTGGATGTCAGGCCACTGCGGGCCAATTGATGTTGAGCAACCATGGAAGCGCCGCGATCATACATTCAATTATCAATTCAATTATGCATACAATTTTTTTCCTCATCGCAGAATTTCTGCTATTTTTGAGAAGTTCAGCGTAGAAAACGGCCGCCTGACTAACGCATTTCCACGAATGCACGGCTCAATACATACAATCCGCTTCAATGCATGCGCGCACGGCGCTAAGGTTTTTCCATGACAGACTGGACACCGATTCTCCGCCCCGGAGGCCTGCCGCGCTATATCCAACTGGCCGACGCAATCGGCACAGCCATTGCCAATGGCACGCTGCACGACGGGGCACGCTTGCCCCCGCAACGCATGCTGGCCAAACGCCTCGGCATAGATTTCACGACGGTCTCGCGCGGCTATGCAGAGGCGCGGCATCGCAGGCTGGTCTATAGCCATGTCGGTCGCGGCACCTTCGTCATCGGCAAGACGCTCGTCGATCCGCAGCGGGAACAGCGCCGCGCCGCCGATATGGATCTGACCATGAATTTGCCGCCAGAAACCGAAGACCCGGTGCTGCTGGCGCGAATGCAAGCAGGCATGCAGACCGTCACTGCCAATCTGATCGACTTGTTGCGATACCAATCCTCAACCGGCGGCCAGATCGACAAAGAAGCCGCGTCAAACTGGTTGTCGCTGCGCGGACTGGTGCCGTCACTCGACCGGATCGCCGTCACGCCCGGCGCTCATCCCACGATCGTCGCGATTCTGATGAGTTTGGCCAAACCCGGAGATTGCGTGCTCTGCGAAGACATTACCTATCCCGGCATCCGCACCATCTGCGCGCGGCTGGGATTGCGCCTTATCGGTCTGCCCGGCGATGCCGAAGGCATTGATCCTGATGCGCTCGATACGGCCATTCGGAACCATCGGCCCAAAGCGCTCTATCTCAATCCGACGCTCAACAATCCGACGACGCGCACCATTTCCCTCACGCGGCGTCAGTCTATCGCGGATGTGCTCCTCGCCCATCGTTTGCAACTGATCGAAGACGACGCCTATGGCTTCATTCCGCCCCAGCCCCCCGCACCGCTGGCAAGCTTTGCGCCGGATCTGGTCTGGCATATCGGCGGGCTCGCCAAATGCATCGGGGCCGGTCTGCGGCTGGCCTATACGGTCGCACCGTCCAGCCATGCCGCCCGCGAACTGGCCCATCAGATCAAGATCATCTCGGTCATGCCCTCCCCCTTGATGATGGCCCTTGTGACCCGGTGGATTTTGGACGGCACCGCCGATGGTATCAGACGATTCATCCGCGAAGAGAGCCAGAAACGCCAAGCCATCGCAGCCGAGGTCCTCGCAGGCTACCAATTCGAAGCGGCGCCAAACGCCTTCAACGTGTGGCTGCACCTGCCCCAAGGCGTCACGCGCGCCGACATCATCGGACGCATGGCCGGCACCGGGGTCGGCCTCATGCCCTCAGACGCGTTTACCGTGTCCGGAGTACCCTCCGAAGCGATACGGGTCTGTCTGGGGGGGCAAATCAAGCAAAGCCAACTCCGGGATGCCATGGGCCTGTTGGCCTACCTCATGTCGAGCCAAACCTGAAACGCCTCCCCTTCACGCCCAGCCCCTCCATCGCACTGCCGCGCCAACGCAGCACCCGTCCGTTCCGCCCGGCTCACATCCACTTTCCAGCCAACCGCGCCAGCGCAACCGGTTCCAAAACGTTCATAACACCCCACGACCATCTCCCGCGACAGGTATTGGGAGCCACGCGCCCAATCCTCAACCCGTCACTCCTCTGACACTCAAGACCACCCGCTGAATGACGCCAGCATACTTTATGCGGCTCGCTTCTGATCTCCGTTCTTCCACGACTAATTAAGCCGCCGCTCATTACTGCGGCTGGCCCAGATCCAGCGCAATCAAATGCGCCACATGGTCCGGCCCACATGACAGCTTCTGTGCGACCTTGCTTTCAGGCGTCACCACCCGCCAGAATGGCACAACCTCTTCGATCCGTTTACCCTCTTCAAGGTCGCGCAAGCTTACCTCTGCGACCACGCGAAGATATATGGCCGTTGTCACTGGGCACATCGACTGCGCCCCTGCTTTGCGGGCCAACTCGTTGCGAAGCCGTGCAATCGTCCGCGTTTCGCCCTTGGGGATCTTTGCGAGATACGTGGCAACATCGCCCGGTGACGAGATTAGCATCGTCGTCCCAGCCTTCACCCCTGCAAAATCGCTGTGGAGCATGACAATATGCGGCGGCTTTGCAGCACCAAACCGTTTGCGCCAATCTGTCGGCTTCTTTGCCATCTACTGTTCCTCAACTCGGGCTTTCAACTTGGCCAAATACGTGGTCGCGAACTCCGTCGGATCAAACAACAAACGAGCCATAATCCGCCCCAAAGGAGAGGGAACAGTCACACGTTCGATCACTGCGATGCGTGTGCCCCCTGAAACCGGCTCCAAAAGCGCCTGCCACTCACCGGAGTAGCCAGCATCCGACGTGAAGCGCAACGATATCCGATCCGCGGACATGTCGTCGGCAACAAACTCGATCCGCTCCCCGCGCGATGTCATCTCGAACCATCCCGTCTCTGTCCGTGTGACGGTGCCCAAATCGCGCCATTCTGGTTGTGTCTCCACATCTGCAATCACTGCAAGCACCAGATCAGGCGGTGCCGCAATGGTTGTTTCCGCGCGACCTTCGCGCGTCGCCGGCAAGAGCCACCCAATAAAGAGGATCAGGACCACGAGCAGTGCCACTGCGAAAAGAGACAAGATCAAGATTCGCATACACGTGCCTCCGAATTGTTTCCTTTGAGTCTATCGACCCGTGCGAACACTCAGAAGTATCTCAAGATTTCTTTATTTCTTTCAGATGGTTGCGCTATTTCGTAGCTTCCACAGGTCGCAACCATCGTCTTCATGACGTAAGATACAGCGAACCCGGCGGGTTTCCCCGCCGGGCCCAAGGGGAGGCCCCGTTCCTTTCAGAACGGGATCTCGTCGTCGCGGTCGACCAGCTCGGGATTTTCACTCTCGGCCGACTTCGGGCGGCTTCAGGCAAGTCGACCTTCTCAGCGATGATCTCGCGGCCGTAGCGGTCGTTCCCCATGCGGGAGGTCCATCCAGCTCGCAGTGGATGCGCCCCTTGAAGCACGTGATGCGATGCCAACCGGGCGTCAAGTTTCCACTTGCAAACTGCTCATTACCTTTGAAGGGTTAGGGGACACTAACTTTTGGCGTTTCATGATGACCGACTGCGGCCAGAGATTTAGGATGCCTGTTATAAATGGAACAAGACGTAACAAGGAGCGAACCGACAGTTTCCGCTGAAACCCTCGCCAAGTGGCAGTTTTTGGTTGATCAGATTTCTAAGATTGCAGACGTTCCAGCAACGCTGATCATGCACACGCGCGAACAACAGCACAGTGTTTTTGTCAAAAGCGCAGGCAATATCAACCCCTATCTTAAGGGGCAATCCTTCCAACTTCACGACAAGTTGTACTGTTCTGGCGTGTTCCAACGAGACGGTGAACTCTGCGTCGAAGACGCCACGCAAGACCCGCATTGGCATGACAATCCTGACATGGAGTTCGGGATGAGCTTTTATGTCGGGTTGCCGCTTAAATGGCCGGATGGTTCGAATTTCGGCACCATCTGCATGCTGGACCGGTTCACAAATCAGCGTGCGTTGCAGTTTCGCGAGGGGTTGCGGCACTTTTGTCAGATTATCGAGGACGACTTGGCCATGCTTGAGGAAATCGAGCGGCGGAAGCGGGCAGAGGCGCGTTTGCAGAAAGAACTGGACTTGCGTGAAGACCTTGTTGAAGCACGAACAAAAGACCTAGAGGAGGCCAACACTGCGTTGCGGGTACTTTTGAAAGGTGTCGAACGATCCAAAACAGAAATCGAGGAGCGTGTTGCGCAGCAGATCAAAGGGTTGGTCTTGCCGCATGTTTCGCGGTTGCGGCAGTTGAATGCAGATGACGAGCGCGCGCGCTCTTATCTCGACACCCTCGAAGCAAATCTCAAAAATATCACGTCGGCATTTTCGGGAAAGTTGGCTGTGGCCTTGGAGAGGTTGACACCAACGGAATCAGAGATCGCTCAATTGGTCGCACAAGGGCGCAGCACAAAAGAAATCGCAAAGACCCTGTCCCGCGGCACCAGCACAATTGATTTCCATCGCAACAACATCCGACAGAAACTTGGCCTGACCCATGGCCGCAGAAACCTCCAGAAATATCTGGAGAATTTGAAATAGTATGGGGAAACCCCCAATATTGAACCCACAGTATTCTAGCACCCTGACCAGCCCACCGTGCCCTATCCTCGAACCATCCGCGCAACGGGCGGTGGATCACAACAGGGAAATCAAAACGATGGACAAGAAAGATCTCAAGCCAATCACAATGAACGGGCAAAAAGACGATCTGGCCCCCGGCCTGTCACGACGGTCCTTTTTCATGGCTGCCGGTGCGGCTGGCGTAGGCAGCGCGGCGAGCCTGCTGACGTCGACCTCTGCTCAGGCTCAATCGACGGACTGGACCCAACCGGGCAACAACAACCACGTCATTGAGCTTCAAAGCGCGACAAGTTTTCCCGACGGTGCGGTCGGCATCGAATACTTTGGCCACTGCGCATTCAAGATCACGTCACCGGGCGGTGCGACCGTGGTGGTTGATCCGTGGCGAGACGATCCATCGGGCGCTTGGGGTTTGTGGTTCAAGTACAAGTTTCCCGAAACGGTAACTGATATCACGCTCTCCACGCATACGCACTTTGATCATGACGCTATCGACCGGCCGGTTTCGACCATGGTGCTTGACCGTATGGTCGGCACGTTTGAATTCGCTGACCTTAAGATCACCGGCTTTGCGGACAAACACGTTTGCAAGGCCCCCGGCTACTACGACTGGACCAATGCCCTTGCGGAATTTGGCGCCGAAGCCTGTGCGCCCAACAATGTCAGCCACATGGATATGGTTGTGTACGTGATCGAAACAGGGGGCATTCGCACCTTGATCTGGGGCGATAACCGTGCAGATCCCGGTCCTGGTTTTTGGGAGGCCATCGGCCGGGTTGATGTATTGACGATACCGGTGGATGGCTCAGAGCATATCCTGTCTTACGAGCAGGCGAATGCAATTGTTGACCGCCTCAAGCCCAAGGTTATCGTACCGACCCACTACCTGAACGAAACCTCCACCTACACCCTGTCCACACTGCGCCATGCGGATGATTGGGTGAAAGACCAAAAAAGCTTCAAGCTGCTCGACAGCGCCAATCTCTCGCTGAACGCAGCCGAGGTTGCTGCAATGGATCGTGAGTTCATGTACTTTGGCAGCAACGTCTCAACTGCATAAACTGGCCAAAGCATGTCACAGTGCGAACCTTGGAAGCTAAGCGTTCAAGGTTCGCTCATACCTCTAAGACCTGAGTACACACACCCGAACACGTGCTCTAAAACGCCGCGTTGTCCCGCTCTGCGAAGAGCGGTCACCTCATCCGCAGAGGCCTGCAGTGCCGCGCCTTCCCGCGGCCTTCAACGCTGCGATGAAGCGTAGAAGAGCGGCCATTCGTGTAAAGGGCGGCAATGTCGATGGTTCACAAGCGGCAAAGAAGAACCTGCGCGCGCGAGCAGGCCTCACATCGGTCGACCACTCGCGTCGCGCGTCACCCCCGGCCATCATTCTGCAGTTGGCCGAAGTGGTAGTCATAGCTCCGAGGTTCAGGGCTATTCTTACCGCCATTCAACCATCGTGCGTGTCGCCACCATGCGCGTGACTGGCAAATTGGCGAAAGTCCAAGCAACGCGGCAAGACAGCCCTGTCCGCCACGTTGCGAAACTTGCCGGCTGACAAAGGTGGTGGGCAGTCGCAGTACAATCAACGCACATTCAAACACCGTGGCGACTGCTCTAGGGACTGAGAGCGCAATACACTTGATGTGGCAGCAATATAAGACAAAAATGACACTAAGCAGCAAGTCACTTGAGCAAACTCGGGTCGGTTGTGAAGCAATGAGTCTGAAGCCTACGGGAGCAATTTAATGTCGATATCGGATCAGCTGATCACCCAACGCCGCGCAGAACCCGCAAAAATGCGCGAAGAAATGCGCCAAGTATTGACCGAAAAGGAACAACAGACGCTAGGGATCAATATGGGTGCCGGGTCCGACCATCCCCGTGCTTGGGTCGGCCCCCCGTTTATTTACGATCTGCTGGGGGCGATGCAGTTCCAGCTGCTGATCGATCTGGGCATGCGCGAAAACCATAAGTTTCTGGATGTAGGTTGCGGCAGCCTGCGGTTGGGCCGTCTGGCGATTAACTACCTGCTTGAAAACCGGTATTTTGGTCTGGAACCCAACGTCGACATTCTGAACCGCGGATGCGAGATGCACTTTGGCGCGGATATCGAGAAATCGCAGGTCATCGCAAAGAAAAAGGCGACTTTCGCCTATAACACAGACTTTGATTTTTCGCTGACAGGTGGGCCGGTGGATTTCGTTTTTGCGCAATCCATCGCGTCGCACACTGGACCAGCCATGACCCTGAAACTGCTCAAGGCGATTGCCGACGTGTCACACGACGATACCGTCAGCATGGTGACCTATATCCGCTGCGGAATGCCTTCCAAGTCGAATACCGAAGAAGGCTGGTTCTATCCCGAATGCGTGACCTATACTGATCAGGCGTTTGGCGCCTTCGCACGGCAAGCTGGGCTGCACGCCTATCGCACGGTATGGCCCGCGACGAACATCCGCGAGGACGGTCTGGTCACCACACAGCACCCGACGATCCTAACGAAACGGCCGTGGAAACCACGCCTAAACCAACGCATGACCGCGTCGCTGTTTGAGGGCATCCAGAAAATCAACTGACCAAAGCCCCCGCCCCACAAGGTGTGGAACATCCGGGTTAGCGAGTGCTCCGGAGACCCGCGCGATGATCATGGTTACTGGGCGTCATTCGCAGACCACGCAACTGCGTCTTCGACCAGTTTTGATCAAACTTACCTAGCGCTCGGTTGTGTGGATCTGAAAAGCCACTTAACTCAAATCGACGGAACATACGAACGCGTGCACAAACGACCCCGCCTCACCCCTCACGAAAATCCGCCCCGAGGTTTCACCCATTCCGGGCCCCGATCCCAAACAGGTCGGAACCACCGGCCAACTTCCCCCCAGACCTTACAAAACCCACGTACAGACCTTACCAAACTTACACGCGAACTCTTATGTCAGCCCCATGTCTCGGGCGATCATGGCCGCGTGGGTGCGGTTTTTGGCGCCGAGTTTGCGGGATAGGGTTTTGAGGTGCAGCTTGACTGTAACCTCTTGAATATCAAGGTCTCTTGCGATTTCCTTGTTGGATTTGCCGTGCAGGATGCCGACCAACACATCGGTCTCTCTGGGCGTAAGGCGCACCGGCCCCTCCGCCTCCGACTCTCCGGTCTCCAGAAAATCTAGCGGTGTGTAGGTCTCTCCCAACAACATATGGTGTACCGCGGCCACCAAAGACTGTGGATCAAGCGTCTTGGGCAAGAACCCCGCCGCCCCCGATCTCAGCGCCCTGCGCCCAATCTCCGCCGTCGCCGTCCCCGACAAAATCGCCACCGGGCATTTCGCCCGCGCTTTCATCACCCCAAGTCCTGTCAGGGAATCCATGCCCGGCATCATAAGATCGAGCAGAACCAATTGAAAAGGCCCGTTTTTTTCTTGAACATCCAGCGCCGCCCCAAGGCTCTCGGCGACGTGCACCTCAAACCCACCCTGCGCGCGCAGGTAGGCGGCGATCATTTCCCGGACCAGATCATGGTCGTCGGCCAACAAGAGCTTGGTCATCGGCGCGTCCTTCCTTCTGCCACCTCAAAATTCCTTTTTTTCTCATTTTTCAACACGTAAGCAAGCTGCCGAACCATGACAATCCTTTGATAACCCTAAGCGGGTATGTCCCGCCTACCCTATAACCGGCAAGTTCCGTGCCAAGCCGTCAACTCCCCTATCTTTAGGGATAGGGGGGTGGTCAAACGGTGGAAAAGAGGCAAATACCAAAGATGGTATAAGAATGTGACCTGTCCTGATGACCCCGCGTGACAAGGAACTCCTCCGGTTGATATACTCTACACACGCAAAAGCTGAAGATCACTCGGAAACTGTCTCAGCCGCGCCGCGCCGAAGGATCAGATCCACCCAAACTGCCTTTTGTCCAAGTATTCCAGTGTAAGGCCCGACATGCACGTCCCCTCCTCCCGCAGGTTCCCCCGTCTGAACAGACTGCTTGTGATCCTGCTGGGCCTGTTTGCAGCGGGGTGCATGCTGGCTGCGGTACTGTTGACAAGCCGCGTCTATGTGCAACTGGACGAGTATCGAAGCGCCAGCCAAGACAACCTGCATTGGACCACCTCACGGCTGGAGGTAGACCAGCTTAAATTCCTCGCCTCTCTCTATGCGCTCACCGGACCCGAAGAAAATCTGGTCGACCAAGTGCGCCGCCAGTTCGATATCCTCTACAGCCGCGCAACCGCCCTCCGGGATGGCCGCGTATACCGCGAGGTGCTGGAACTGGATATTGCACATGCAGACCTTGATCGCGTGTCGGAACTCTTGGCCAGTATGGTGCCTATCATTGACGGTGATCCGGGCGATATCTTCAAGGAACGGGCACGGCTGATCCAGCTTGGAAGCCGGATGGCAGATCCGATCCGCAACATTGCCGCGCGGGGTCTTGCGGCGGATGCGCAGCGCTCGGATTCCGAACGCGCGGCGCTGACCGCCAAGATCCTGAGCCTTGCCGTTCTGATCCTGATGATGCTGGCTGCGCTGTCCTCTCTCTTGCTTTTGGTGTGGCGCGTCTACCGCAGCTACCGTATGCAGGCAGAGCAAAACATAAGCAAATCCAATAGACTAACAACCATTCTTAACACGTCACAGGATGCCGTGCTTGTGGTTGGGGTCGACGGCTGGATCGAAGACACGAATGCGCGTGCGGATGATCTTTTGGCGCTGACGGATCGGCTGACGGCACGCATAGACTTGGGCGACGTGCTGTTCTGCAAGGGAGAAGATGGGACGTTGAAGCCCCTTTCCGGTAAACTCTTGCGTGACACCTGCGCCAGTGGCCCGTCGCGGCGCGAGGACGTGATCGTACGCAATCTGGAAGGGCGTGAATTTGCGGCGGAACTTTCGGCTGATCTCGCGCGACAGGGTGAGGGCGATATCTGCATCCTCTTCATCCGGGACATCTCGGAACGTCTGGCTGCCGAGGCTGAAATAGATCGCTCCCGCGAACAGGCCCTAGCGGGAGAGCGGGCCAAGGCGCGGTTTCTGGCCATGATCAGCCACGAAATGCGCACGCCACTGAACGGCATCCTGGGCGCGCTCGAGCTCTTGGGGGATACCGGGCTTACCCCGGAACAAGAGAAATTCACCCGCATCATGCGCTCCTCGGGCCAGCTCTTGCTGACGCAGATCACCGATGCGCTCGACCTGACACAGGCCGCCGCGCGTCAAATCGTGTTGCGCCCCGCCGCCTTTGACCTCGACCAACTTTTGGCAGAGCTGACGGAAACCCAACAAGGTCCAGCGCAGGCACGCGGCAACAGCCTGCGTCTGCTGGCCCCCCAAGACGGCTTCGGGCGTGTCACTGGGGACAGAGCGCGGATTTATCAGGTTCTACTCAACCTTGTCTCGAATGCGATCAAGTTCACGCGGGATGGGGAAATCACCCTAGACGTGAGCCGCCTGTCATCAAAAGACACCGAACCAGACATGATCGAGTTTCAGGTGATTGACACGGGCATCGGCATAAGCGCCGACAATCTACCAAATGTGTTTGAAGATTTCATGCGGGTTCAGGACACAACAGGCGACCGACCCGAGGGGACGGGGCTGGGTCTTGGCATCGCGCGCCAACTCGTCAAGCTGATGAAAGGCACCATTGGCGTTGAGAGCGAACTTGGCGAAGGCAGCCTTTTTTGGGTCCGCCTGCCGCTGCCCGCCGCATCGGCGGTCGTCGGACCCAAGCCCAAGGCGATCGTTGCCCCTGCCCCCGTTTCCGCCCCCCTGCGCGCGCTCGACGTTCTGGTGGTCGAGGATAATGCCACCAATCGCGTTGTGCTGGAAGGCATGCTGACAGGCGATGGCCACAAGGTGCATCTGGCCTGCGATGGGATCGAAGGTGTGGATTGCGCCCAAATAAGGCGTTTTGACCTGATTTTGATGGATATCAGCATGCCACGCATGGACGGGCGCGAAGCGACGCTCCACATCCGCGCAAGTCAGGGGCCGAATGCGCGCACGCCCATCGTGGCGCTCACAGCCCATGTGCGCGCAGAGGATCGCGGCGACCTCAAGAATATGGGCTTTGACCGGGTCGAGACCAAACCCCTGCGCCGCGAGGCGCTGCGCGCGCTGCTGATGCAGATTGGATCAGCCCCTTCGGCCCCCGTGGACCAACCCTGCCATGTTGACCCGAGTTACATGGAACAACTGCGCGCCGCCTTGCCGCAAGACCGCATCGACCGCCTCTTGGTAGAATTTGAAGCCGAAGGCGAGGCCATTCTGGACGGTCTGAACCGCGATGCTCCGCTAAGCGGAACGGATCTTGCGGATCGCATCCACAAGCTGGCGGGCACGGCGGCGGCGACGGGCGGGCTTGCCTTGCAGGCCCTTCTGGGGCGCGCGGAATCCGCCCTGCGCGGCGGCGATACAGCCGAGGCGCAGACAGCCATTCTGGCCCTGCCCGACCTCTTGCAAGAGACGCTCCGCCAACTGAACGGCCACAATCGCGCGGGCTGAAACGCGCACAATGAATTGCCTTTTTGCGGACTTACTATACGTTTGCACCAAGTCAGCCCGCGCCCACGACCCACGCGCGCCTTGGTGCCCTCTGAAAACGGATTGCCGCATACAATGCAGATATGGAAACAACTGCTTTTGCTCTGCCTCATAGTCGGCACAGCGTATGGTGGCTATTACGGCTATCAGACTTATCTCGTGAGCGCGCCCGAAGCAGCTGCCGAGGCGCAGGCTGAGCGCCCTGTAACGGTTGAGATCGCTCTTGCAGAAGAGCGCACGCTGCAACAGACAATCGAAGCGGTCGGCACAACCCGCGCATTGCAATCCATCGACATCGTCCCCGAGGCGGACGGGCGGCTGACCAGCCTCAGGATCACGCCCGGCACGCGGGTCGAACAGGGCGATGTGCTGGCGCGGCTTGACGATACGATCCAGCGTGCCGACCTGAGCGAGGCCGAGGCTGTGCTGGTTGAACAGCGGCAAACCGTTGAACGCACGCGCCAATTGCGCCAAACCGCCGCCGTGTCGCAGGCCACCGAAGAAGAGGCCGTGGCGCGTCTGGCCGAAGCCGAGGCCGAAGTCGAGCGCGCACGCCGCAGGCTTGAGGATCGCACCATCACCGCGCCCTTCGGGGGCGTGGTGGGGCTTACCAACTATGACGTTGGTGCGCGCGTGATCGAAGGTCAGGTGCTTACCCGGCTGGATGACCTAAGCGAGGTCGAGGTGGAATTCTCGCTGCCTGAAACGGTGTTTTCCCAAGTGCGCCCCGGCCAGACCCTGATCGCCCGCAGCGCGGCCTTTGCGGACCGGGTTTTTGAGGGCACGCTGGATGTGGTGGACAGCCGGATTGATCCGGTCGGTCGCGCCTTTCGAACCCGCGGGCGGATACCGAACACCGATGGCACGCTAGCCTCGGGTATGTTTCTGGCGCTGACATTGGTGCTCTCTGAAAGCGCGCATGTCACCGTGCCCGAAGAGGCGCTGATCTTTCAAGCCGCCGAAACCTACGTCTTTGTCGTCACTGATGGCAAAGCCAATCGCCGCATCGTGACCTCTGGGCAGCGCAAGGATGGGCAAGTTGCCATCCTGTCGGGGCTTGAGGCGGGCGAAGAGGTGATCATTCGCGGACTACAGCGGGTGCGTGACGGGAGCGTGGTCAAAGTTCTGGGAGCAGACGCAGACGCAACGGCGAAAACCGACCTTGCCAAGCCGGAGAGCGCGACGTGACCCTCTCGGACATCTCGATCAGACGTCCAGTTCTGGCCGCTGTGGCCAGCCTTTTGATCGTGATCTTTGGTGTGGCGGCTTTGCGCTCTATCCCCGTGCGCGAATTGCCCGATGTGGACAATGCCGTCGTGACCGTGACCACCACCTATCGCGGTGCCGCGCCCGAAGTGATCGACACCGATATTACCGAGACGGTCGAGGGGGCCATTGCCTCGATCTCGGGCATTCGAACCATCAGTTCCGAGAGCCGACAGGGCCGAAGCCGCGTCACTATCGAATTTGAAACCAGCGTTGATATTGACGTGGCCGCCAATGACGTGCGCGATGCCGTAGGCCGGGTGCGCGGCGACCTGCCGGAAGAGGCCGACGAACCGCAGGTCGTCAAGAGCGATGCCGATGCCGATCCCGTGATGCGCGTCGCCGTCACCTCGGACCGCATGACAACAGCCGAAATCACGGATTATATCGACCGGTTCGTGGTGGATCGGTTCTCAACCCTCGACGGGGTGGCCAATGTTGATGTGATCGGTGCGCAGCCCTTTGCGGTGCGGATCTGGATTGACCGCCGCGCGCTCGCCGCGCGCAACCTCACCGTCTCGGATGTCGAGGCGGCGCTCTTGCGCAACAACCTTGAACTGCCCGCAGGCGAGGTGGAATCGATCAACCGGCAAATGACGGTGCGGCTGAACAGCCGGTTGCGCAGCATCGAGGATTTCCGCGACATCGTGATCGACCGCGTGGCGGGCTATCCGGTCCGGTTGGGCGATGTGGCGCGGGTCGTGCCGGGGGTGGCGGACGATTCCACCATTGTGCGCACCAATGGCACAGAGGCGGTGGGCATGTGGATCTTGCGGCAGAGCCAATCCAACACGCTGGAAATTTCCAATGCCGTGCGCGCCGAGATCAAGACGCTGGAACCGAACCTGCCGGAAGGCATGAAGATCATCGTCGGCTCTGATGATGCGCTCTTTGTCGGGGCGTCGATCCGCGAGGTGGTGATCGCGCTCTTTATTTCTCTGGCGCTTGTCGTCGCGGTGATCCTGCTTTTCCTGCGCAGTATCCGCGCCACGCTTGTTCCTTTCATCACAATTCCTGTGTCGTTGATCGGCAGTTTCCTTTTGATCGGCATGTGGGGCTTTTCGCTCAACACGCTGACATTGCTTGCGCTTTTGCTGGCGATTGGCCTGGTGGTGGACGATGCGATTGTGGTGTTGGAAAACATCCAACGCCGGATCGAGGATGGGGAATCTCCGCTCGTGGCCAGCGTGCATGGCGCACGCCAAGTAACCTTTGCGGTCATTGCCACCTCCATCACGTTGATTGCAGTTTTTGTACCGCTGTCGTTCATGCCCGGTCAGGTGGGCCGACTTTTTGTGGAGTTTGGCTGGGTCATGGCCGGCACGGTCGCCATCTCGACCTTTGTCGCCCTTTCCGCCTGCCCGGCGCTTGCCTCCAAGGTGCTGAGCGCCCGCAAACTGCGCGCCAATGCCCCATCCGGCCCACGCCCGCCCTCATGGATTCAGCGCGCCTATCGCGCACTCCTGACCCGCGCGATTGGCATGCCACTGGTAATCCTGCCCGTGACACTCGCCATCACCGCAGGAGCAGCACTTTTCTACGTGGATCTGCCCCGCGAGCTTGCGCCGCGCGAAGATCGCGGCGTTGGGTTTGTGCCACTTACCGCGCCTCAGGGATCGACCGTCGCGCATTCCGACATGGCGGCCCGACAGGTCGAGGCCATCCTTGATCCGCTGGTGCAATCGGGTGAGGTCGAAACCGTGTTCAGCTTTACCGGCTGGGGGGGGCGTTCGTGGCGCTCTTTCGTCGTGTTCCGCCTTGCGCCATGGGAAGAGCGGGATCGCCCGGTATCAGAGATTGTCAGCGAAATCGCACCGCAGATGGGGCAAGTCACCATCGCGCGCGGCTTTCCCGTAACCCCGGCGGGTCTTGGCCTGCGCGGCAGTTCCACGCCCGTGCAGGTGGTGATCGGCGGGCCTGACTTTGAGAGTGTCAAGGAATGGGCCATAACCCTTCTAGAGCGTGCCGAAGAGGTTGAGGGGCTCGTCAATCCCGAGATCAATTTTGAACAGAACCTGCCGCAGCTCGACATCGAAATAGACCGTGCGCGCGCCGATGATCTGGGCATCTCTGCCGATGTGATCGCGGCCACGCTGCAAACCATGCTCGCGTCGCGCGAGGTCACGACCTTTGTCAGCCGGGGTCGCGAATATCCGGTGCTGGTTCAGGCCGAGGATGCGGACCGCCGCTCGCCCACGGATATTGAAAACATCTTTCTGCGGGCGGGCGACGGGGAAACGCTGGTGCCGCTTGGCGCGCTCGTGACCCTGAACGAGAATGCCGCAACCCCGTCGCTACGTCGCTTTGACCGGCTGCCGTCTATTCAACTCTCGGGCGCGCTTGCCCCAGATGCAGAATTGGGCGACGTTCTGGAACAACTCCAAGAGATCGCCGCCGACATCCTGCCGCCCGAGGCCAAGCTGGGCTATGATGGTCAATCGCGCACCTATATCGACACCTCCGCCGGGGTGGGTGTGGTGTTTCTGCTGGCGCTGCTGATCGTCTATCTCGTGCTTGCCGCGCAATTCGAGAGTTTCGTGCATCCGCTTGTCATCATGCTAACCGTGCCGATAGGGGTCGCCGGGGCGATTTATGCCATGGCGGCGGGGGGATTATCGCTGAATGTCTACAGCCAGATCGGCATTATTCTACTGATCGGGCTCATCTCCAAAAACGGTATCCTGATCGTCGAATTCGCCAACCAGTTACGAGACGAAGGTTATGCCGTGCGTGAAGCTGTGATCGAGGCCTCGGTCCTACGCCTGCGTCCGATCATGATGACTGCCGTCTCGACCGTGTTGGGCGCGGTGCCGCTTGTCACCGCCTCTGGCGCGGGCGCCGAGAGCCGGATCGCTGTGGGCACTGTGATCATCGCAGGGCTGGCCATGGCCACGGCGCTCATGCTCTTTGTCACACCGATCCTGTATGACTTGATGGCGCGGTTCACCCGCCCGCGCGGAGCAATTGAGAAAACGCTCGACGCAGCGCTCGGCAAAAGCGGCCAGCCCGCTGAGTAAGCTCTTGCCGATGACAGCGCCTTACCCCGCTTTTGTAGCCCCACAAGGGTGGCATTCCCGTGATCGGGATGGCATAAAAGACCAGCAGTCTGGGAGGGTCGTCGCGGTGTTGAAATCCAGTGTCAGGGTCGCCTCGCTTGCCGCGCTGTGCCTCTGGATTCTGCCCGATCTGGCGCAGGCGGCTGAGGTCCGGCTGACCGCGCCTGACGCGGGGGATGGGTTTGCAGACCGTTTGCGCAGCGCCTCGCTCACGATCACCACTGCCGCCCAACAAGAGGCCACCGCACAAGACCTATTGGCTGCGGCCCAATCGGATTACGGGCGTCTGATCGGTGTGCTTTATGCCGAGGGGTTTTATGGCGGCGTGATCCGCATCCTCGTGGATGGCCAAGAGGCCGCCAGCATCCCGCCCCTGCGCGCGCCAAGTGACATCAGACAGATTGACATCACCGTCGAGCGCAACGCGCCTTTCGTCTTTTCAACCGCACGCGTCGCACCGCTTGCCCCAAAAACCAAGCTGCCGCCTGAATTTGTCACCGGCAACCGGGCCAAGGGCGATCTTATCGGCGATGCGACACGCAGCAGCATCGCCGCATGGCGCACCACCGGACACGCCAAGGCGCTTGTGTCAGAGCAAACCATTATTGCCGATCACGCGGCCTCGACCTTGTCCGCCGACATCCAGCTTGATCCCGGACCGCGCCTGCATTTTGGCGAGCTGTTGCTGGCCGAAGAAAGCCGCGAAAGCCGTGTGCGCCCGGACCGTATCCGCGACATTGCGGGCCTGCCGACGGGCCGCAAATTCTCGCCCGAAGAATTGGACAACGCCGCCACCCGCCTGCGCCGCAGCGGTGCCTTTCGCTCGGTTGTGATGATCGAGGCAGACAGGCCCAATCCCGATGGCAGCCTTGATATCACGGCCCGCGTCACCGATGCCCCGCCGCGGCGTCTTGGCTTTGGCGCGGAACTGGCCTCGCTCGAAGGGCTGACACTTTCGGGCTTTTGGCTGCATCGCAACCTCTTTGGCGGTGCCGAGCGACTGCGGCTTGATGCCATGATCGGTGGTATCGGCGGGGATTCAGGGGGCGAGGATTATCGCCTTGGCGCGCGCTATGACCGGCCCGCAACCTTTCACCCCGACACCGGGCTGTTTCTTGAGGCCCGGATCGAGGGAAATGACGAGCCAGATTATACGGAATCAAAGGTCGAAGTCGGCGGCGGCTTTACCCGGGTATTCTCGGACGAGCTGCGCGGCGAGGCGGGCATTGCCTATCGCTATTCCGACATCGACGACGATCTTGGACGGCGCGAGTTGCAGCATCTGCTGTTTCCGGCCAGACTGACGTGGGACAAACGCGATGATGCGCTCAACGCAACCTCGGGTCTTTTCCTTGAGGTGTCGCTCACGCCTTTTATCGGCCTCGACCAAAGATCGGGGGACGGCGCGCGCATATTTGCAGATGCCCGGCACTACCGTAGCTTTGGCGCGGGCGACCGTTACACCCTTGCAGGGCGCGCGCAGATCGGATCGGTCGCAGGCCCCTCAATCGGCGAAATCCCGGCAGACATGCTGTTTTATTCCGGGGGGGCAGGCACTGTGCGCGGACAGGATTATCAATCTCTGGGCGTGGATATCGCCCCCGGAGTGCGCGTGGGCGGGCGTGCCTTTGTCGGCTTCTCGGGCGAATTCCGCGCCAGCGTCACAGACAAGATCCAAGGCGTGGCCTTTGTCGACACGGGCTTTGTCGGTCAGGATGCGCTTGGCACAGGACGCGGGGATTGGCACAGCGGTGCCGGGATCGGTGCCCGCTACTTCACCCCCGTGGGCCCGATCCGCGTGGATATCGCCACACCCTTGGGTGAAAGGGCCGGGGAAGACCTCGAACTTTACATCGGTATTGGGCAGGCATTCTGATGGCCCGGCTGGTCCTTTTCCTGTCGTTGCTGCTGGGGGCGCTTGCAACGCCACTCTTGGCGCAAACCGCAGATGAGGATCGCGGCTATCTGCAAGCCTTGATTGAAGATAACCTCTCTGGTGCTGGACGCGAGGTGCGGATCACCGGCTTTGCCGGGGCGCTCTCGTCTCAGGCGACTATCGCAGAACTGACCATCGCTGATCGCGACGGCATCTGGCTCACGCTGCGCGATGTAACGCTCGATTGGACGCGCACGGCGCTTTTGCGGGGCCGGGTCGAAGTCAATCGCCTGACCGCGCGAGAAATCACGGTGGCGCGTGCGCCAATTGCCGAAGAACCGCTTTCGCCAGACATGGCAGAGGCCACGCCCTTTCGCCTTCCAGAGCTGCCAGTCTCCGTCAACCTCGGCGAGATCAGCGCCGAGACGCTTACTCTTGGCGCCCCGCTTTTGGGTGAGGAGGTCGCTCTGCGCCTGCTTGGGCGGCTGTCACTGGGAAGTGGTGAAGGGGCGGCAGAGATCGAGGTGACCCGCCTTGACGGGCGCGGTGCCGTATCGCTGAACGCAAGTTTTGTGAATGCGACCCAGGTTCTCGCCCTTGATCTGTCACTTCAAGAGGACGCGGGCGGCATCGCCGCCACTTTGCTGCAACTGCCAGATCGGCCCGCTCTTTCGCTCGGGATCAGCGGCACGGCGCCCTTGAACGACTATACGGCCGACATTCGCCTTGCCTCGGACGGCACCCCCCGCCTGACCGGAGAGGTTACGATCCGCGACGCGGAGGCCGAGGGCGTTACGTCAAAAGCCTTTGGCGCGACGATTTCGGGCGATCTCACACCGCTTTTTGCTGCTGACTACCGCCCCTTCTTTGGGACAGAAAGCGCGCTCAAACTGACCGGCACGCGCCAGCCAAACGGGGCCTTGGACATCGCGGATTTCACACTTTCGGCGGCACAGGTCACGCTGTCCGGCGCGTTGTCGCTCGATGCGGCGGGGTGGCCTCAGCGATTTAGGCTGACCGGCGAATTGGGCGATGGTGACAGCCGCGTGCGTTTGCCCATCAGCGGCCCCGCAACCCACATTCGTGGCGCTACGATTGACGCTGCCTTTGATGCCGCGCGCGGCGATCGTTGGCGCACACAGCTGGGCCTGACCGGGTTCGAGCGCCCTGATATCGGCCTTGCCACGGCCACGCTCTCGGGGCGTGGGGCGTTAGAACGCACCGCACCGCGCGGTGTGACGGCGCTTGTTGAATTTGACCTTGCCGGGCTGCGCGTTGACGATCCGGCACTGGCTGAGGCCGTCGGAACAGAACTGTCCGGCCTTGCCTCGCTCGATTTCACCGAAGATCGCCCACTTGTCCTGAGGGCCCTACGGCTTGTGTCCGGCGCTGCGCAGCTTTCGGGCAATGGACGGATCGCGGCCTTGGCCGAAGGGTTTCCTGTCTCTGGCACCGCAACGCTGGAGGCACCCAACCTCGCACGCTTTGCCGCGCTCTCCGGGCAGAGCATTGCAGGGGCAGCCAAGGCGACCATCGCAGGCTCTGGCAGCCTGCTTGGGGGCGACTTCGACATCACACTCGATGCGGAAACGGATCAACTTGCGGTCGGCATTGCCCAGGTTGATCCCCTGATCGCAAGCGCGGGCACGCTCTCGATGGCTGCACGCCGCGATACCACCGGCATCGCGCTCGACCGCCTTCAGATCGAAAATGACGTGATCCGCGCCACAGCTTCGGGGCGCCTCAGCGGCGAGAGCGGCGCGCTCAGCCTTGCGGCGCGGTTGACCGATCTGGCACTTTCAGATCCGCGCCTGTCCGGTCCGGCAGAAATCAGCAGCAACGTGGCCTGGCAAACCGGGGGCGATGTGACCCTGACGGGACTGGATGCAGCGCTCATGGGAAGCCGCCTGCGCGCCAATGCAACCCTCTCGCCCGAGGTCGAGGGCCTGCCCCTGAGCGGGGAACTCAGGGCAGAGATCAGCGATCTGGCACGGTTCAGCGCCCTGGCGGGCCTTCCCCTGCGCGGTGCCCTTGACCTGACGCTTGACGGCAAAGCCAAGGATCGTGGACAGGATGTAGAGATCAGCGCCACGCTCGATGGGCGTAATCTTGGAACCGGGATCGCCGATCTCGACAAGCTCATCGCCGGGCAACTCTCTCTCAGGGCAGACGGTGCGCGCCGCCTTGACGGGATCGAGATTGGTACGCTTCGGCTTGAGACGCCACAACTCGCGCTCTCCGCAGGGTCGCCCAACCCGGATGCTCCCGTAGATTTCAACATACGTCTGGCCAATTTGGGCCTGTTCGCCCCTGATTTCGCGGGCCCCGTGACCGCAACGGGCCGCGCCACCCTGTCGGGCGCTCTTGCTGAACGGGTGGCCGTGACGCTTTCAGCTGAGGGCCCGGGGGGCACCACGGCGCAGGTCTCGGGCGATATCGTGGATCACGGCGCGCGCCTTGATCTTAGTGCCAGTGGCGCGCTGCCGCTGGCGCTTGCCAACAGCTATATCCGACCAAACGCGATTCAGGGAACGGCGCGCTACGACCTGCGGATCAACGGTGCCCCCGCCCTGCCCGCCGTCTCGGGCACGATCAGCACCTCTGACACACGCATTGCCCTGCCCGCAACCGGCCTCACGGTCGAAACCCTGAGCGGCACGGCAACGCTCGGTCAAAGCCGCGTTCAGACAGATTTCACCGCGCAGATGCGCGATGGCGGACAGATACGGGTGACCGGGCCGGTTGGCCTGACCCCCGGCTTCACAGGCGATCTGTCGGTGGGGCTTGATGGCCTCGTGCTGAGCGACCAGTTGATCTATACCACGACGGTGAACGGCAACATTGGCGTCAACGGCCCGTTGACAGGCGGCGCGCGGATCAGCGGGGCGCTGACACTTGAGGAAACCAATATCCGCATCCCCTCGGGCTTGGGCGCGGCATCGGTCTCGTTGCCAGATCTTCAGCATCGCAACGAACCCGCCGCAGTGCGCACCACCCGAGAGCGCGCAGGCCTGATCCAGACCGAAACAGCCGGGCGCGCGCGGCCCTACGCGCTCAACCTGTCGATCAATGCCCCCAACCGGATATTCGTTCGTGGGCGCGGGCTTGATGCCGAACTGGGCGGCAGCCTGCGCCTTGCCGGAACCACCGATGCCGTTGCCCCGGACGGGTTTTTTGAATTGATCCGGGGACGGATCGACATTCTGGGTCAAAGGCTTACGATGACCGAAGGCCGCATCACGATGCAGGGCTCTCTTGATCCCTACCTGCGCTTTGTGGCCACCACCGATGCGGGCGACGTCGCCGTGCAAGTGATCGTTGAAGGCGTGGCAAGCGCCCCCGAAGTGCGCTTTGCCTCTGACCCTGATCTTCCGCAAGAAGAGGTGGTCTCTCGGCTTATCTTTGGGCGCGGCTTGGATAATATTTCTGCCTTTCAGGCCGCGCAAATGGCCTCGGCGGTGGCGACGCTGTCCGGCAATAGCAACGGCGATGTGGTTGGTAAGCTGCGGGGTGCCATCGGCCTTTCGGATCTCGACGTCACACAAACCGAGGATGGCGGCACCGAGGTGAGTGCCGGTGCCTATATCTCGGACAAGGTCTATACCGAAGTCACAGCCGACAGCGAAGGCAAGCAACGCATCAATCTGAACTTTGATCTTAGCGACAGTGTCACGCTCAAGGGCGGGGCCTCTAACGATGGCTCCTCTGGGGTTGGCGTGTTTTTTGAACGCGATTATTGAGGGAATCGCGAAAACTTTTACAGGTTGCTCAGAATTCGGGCATAAAAGACTGACCTAACGCTCTGCTGCTTGGAATGATTTGTGCAGGCACAGAGCAAAAGGGAGGATCGCATGCGTTATATTCCATGGTTGATCAGTATTCTGCTCGTGCCCATTGGTGGGGCGATTGCCATATGGTTGCCATTCTGGGGCGGGATGCTGGCAGGGCTTGCGGGCTTGGCCGCAACCATCGGGCTCTACGATGTTTACCAAAGCAAGCGTGCAGTTCTCAAAAACTATCCGCTCTCTGCCCGTCTGCGATTTCTCTTTGAACATTTCCGCCCAGAGATACGGCAATACTTCCTCGAAAGTGATCATGACGAGACCCCCTTTTCGCGCGAACAGCGCGCGCTTGTCTATCGCAGGTCCAAGGGGATCGAGGGCTTGCGCCCTTTTGGCACGTTGCGCAATGTCAATGCCGTCGGGCATGAGTGGATCAATCACTCCATGTCGCCAAGCCACCTGGGTGACATCGCATTTCGCCAGCCCATCGGTGGCCCGGACTGCACACAGCCCTACGACAGTTCTGCGCTCAACATTTCGGGCATGTCCTATGGCGCGCTGTCGCCAACGGCGATTGAGGCGCTGAACTGGGGGGCAAAACTGGGCGGCTTTGCCCATACCACCGGCGAAGGCTCGATCTCGCGGTTTCATCGCAAACACGGCGGCGATCTGATCTGGCAGATCGGATCAGGCTATTTTGGCTGCCGCACCGCCACAGGCGCGTTTGACCCAGAGATGTTCGTCACCAATGCCTCTGACCCTCAGATCAAGATGATTGAGATTAAGCTCAGCCAAGGGGCCAAGCCCGGACACGGCGGCATCCTGCCCGGCGCAAAGGTGACAGAGGCGATTGCAGAGGCACGCGGCGTTCTGGTGGGTCAGGATTGCATCAGCCCTGCCGCCCATTCTGAATTTTCCTCGCCCGACGGCCTTTGCCGCTTTATCGCCCGGCTTCGGCATCTCTCGGGCGGGAAACCTGTGGGGCTCAAACTCTGCGTGGGTCACCCATGGGAGGTGTTCGCCATGGTCAAAGCCTTTCATGAAACCGGCATCACGCCAGATTTCATCACCATCGACGGGGCCGAAGGCGGCACCGGCGCGGCCCCGGTGGAATTCGCCGATCACAAAGGTGCCCCCATCCGCGAGGGGCTCATGCTTGTGCATAACAGCCTCGTTGGCATGGGGCTGCGCGACCGCGTTCGCCTGATTGCCTCGGGCAAGATTATCAGCGCCTTCGATATGTGCCGCATGTTCGCCCTTGGTGCCGATGGCTGCAATATCGCGCGCGGTTTCATGTTCGCGGTTGGCTGCATTCAGGCGCAAGTCTGTCACTCGGGCAAATGCCCAACTGGCGTCACCTCGCAGGATCCCGGCCGTTACCGCGCGATCGTGGTTGCGGAAAAGCATCTGCGCGTCGCCAGTTATCATCGCAACACGCTCTTCGCCCTCAAGGAAGCGGTGGAATCCTCTGGCCTTCAACGCCCACAGGAATTCACCCCACATCACCTGATGATCCGCGTCAACAGCCGCGAAGTGCGTTCCGCCGCAAGCCAGTATCTCTGGCTTGAACCCGGCGAATTGCTCGGCGGTCATGTCAGCCATCCCGCCTTTGCCAAATACTGGGATCACGCCCGCCCAGACACATTCGCCTTCGCCCCCTGACCAAGGACCGCGAACAACCGGGATAAGCCGGTTCTGATCAGAGGAAAACAAATGGTGCCCAAGGTGGGATTCGAACCCACACACCCGTAAAGGCGGCGGATTTTGAATCCGCTGCGTCTACCGTTCCGCCACTTGGGCACTGTTCTTTCTCTAGCCAAGCACGCGACCGACGTCCAGTGCCGAAACGGCGTATTGTGGCGGAATTTGTATGTGGCCGCGCTCGAGACTTGACCCCGGCCATCGGGCGTGGTGTCTCGCGTCAGGCAACGTAAGAGACCCGCAATGATCCGCGCCCTTTATGACTGGACGATCCGAATGGCCGACCATCGCCATGCGCTTTGGGTTCTGGCCGCGGTGTCCTTTGTCGAAAGCTCGGTGTTTCCGATTCCCCCAGATGTCTTGATGATCCCGATGATCCTCGCGCGGCCTTCGCGGGCGTGGTTGATCGCGCTTGTGGCGCTTGTATCTTCGGTTCTCGGTGGGTTGCTGGGCTATGCCATTGGGGCCTTTGCGTTTCAGGAAATTGGCCAACCCATCCTCGCAGCCCTTGGCAAGGGCGACGCAATGACCGAATTCAGCACAAGGTTCAACGATTTCGGGTTCTGGGCGGTGCTGACCGCTGGCATCACGCCCTTTCCCTACAAGGTCATCACCATCATGTCGGGCTGGACTGCCATGCCGCTGGGGGTGTTCATCGCCAGCTCCATTCTGGCGCGCGGCATCCGGTTCTTTCTTGTTGCGGCATTGCTCTGGAAATACGGGCCCTCGGTGCGCGATTTCATCGAACGCCGTCTCGGGCTTGTAACCATCGTCTTTGTAGTTCTGCTTTTTGGCGGCTTTTACGCAACGAGGTTCTTTTGATGCAACTGAGCCAGAAACATCTCATCCTCCTTGCGGCGGGCGGTTCTGCCGCGCTGATGCTGGGGGCGCTCGGGTTTCAGCACTTGGGCGGCATGGCCCCCTGCAAGCTCTGCATCTGGCAGCGTTGGCCACATGTAATCGCGATAGCCTTTGGCGCTGCTGCGCTCGTCGCCCTGCCCCGCCTGCTCTGCCTCGGGGGTCTTTTGGCTGCGCTCACCACGGCCGGTATCGGCGGATATCACACCGGGGTCGAGCGTGGCTGGTGGCAAGGTCCGACCAGTTGCTCGTCGTCCGGCACGGATGGGATCAGCGCCGACGCACTCTTTGAACAGATCATGGCGGCGCCCCTTGTGCGCTGCGATCAGGTGCCATGGGAGATGCTGGGCCTGTCGATGGCCAGTTGGAACATGCTGGCCTCTCTGGGCCTTGCCACACTCTGGCTGATGGCATTGCGCAAGCGCTGAACCATTGCTTAGGCCCCCGATTTCCACGTGTTGAGCAACAGGCTCGTCTCGGATTGCGCTATCCCCTCGAACCGCCGGATCTGCGCCAGCACCTTGTCCAGCTCTTCAAGCGTTTCGGTCCCAATCTCGACAATTACATCCCACCGGCCATTGGTGGTATGGGTCGCGCGCACGGCGCTCAGACCGTTGAGTTGGCGCAAGATCCGATCTGTGCCGCGCCCTTCAATCCCCAGCATCATGAGGCCCCGCACCGGATCACGGGCCGCGTCGCCGCGCAACACCACGGTAAAGCCAACAATCGCGCCACTTGCCCGCAACCGCTCAATCCGCGCCCGCACCGTGGTGCGCGACATCCCAAGCCCAATCGCCAGATCCGATAGAGAGGCGCGCGCGTCATGCCGTAGCATGGAAATCAACCTCTGATCGGCATCGTCCATTTCGCAGCTTCCTTGATCCAATTTGCACAAATACTACCCTATTTGCGCAAAATAGCCGCTTCATTTCAACTCAATTCGGCGGCATCCTGATCCCAAAGCGCAAATGTGAGAGCCTCTGATGACCCCACAAACCATCCTTCTGATCGGTGCCCCGGTGGATAGCGGCAAAGACCGGCGCGGCTGTCTGATGGGCCCTGATGCCTATCGCACTGCCGGCTTGGCAGAGGCGCTTGGCGATCTTGGGCATGGCTTGCGCGACCTTGGCAATCTCTGCCCTGCCCCGGCGACGGTCGATCCCGCCCTGCCCGCGCATCTGCACGCGCCTGCCGAAACGGCCGGCTGGACGGCAACCTTGATGCAGGCCGCAGAGGAAGCCATGCAAGAGGGGCTGCCGATCTTTTTGGGGGGCGACCACAGCCTTTCGCTTGGGTCCGTCGCAGGCGTGGCCAATCATGCCGCTGCCATGAGGCGCCCGCAATTCGTGCTCTGGCTTGATGCCCATAGCGATTTTCACACACCGCAAACCACTGCGTCGGGCAATCTGCACGGCACGCCGCTCGGCTATGTCACGGGCCGCGCCGGATTTCACGGCTTTCCAGAGGTTGCCAATCCGGTGCCCGAAGAAAACATCTGCATTCTCGGCCTGCGGTCCGTAGACCGTGCGGAACGCGAGGCGCTGCAATCCAGCCGCATCCGCTATCACGATATGCGCGTGATCGACGAACAGGGGATTTCCCGCCCTCTTGCCGCCTTTCTGGATCGCGTGGCCGCTGCGGGTGGCGCGCTGCATGTCAGCCTTGATGTCGATTTCATCGACCCGCTCTTTGCCCCCGCCGTGGGCACGACCGTGCCCGGCGGCGTCACGATCCGCGAGGCGCATCTGACGATGGAAATGATCTGCGACAGTGGTCTTATGACCTCGCTCGATCTGGTGGAACTGAACCCTTTTCTAGATGAACGCGGGCGCACCGCGCAGGTGATGGTCGATCTCGCGGCCTCTGCCCTTGGCCGCCGCGTGTTTGATCGCCCCACCCAGGCCTATAGCTGAGGACCCAAAGATGACGCTTGCCCCCTCCCACAAGGCGCTGGTGCCTTTTGTATCTGTCGATAACATGATGAAACTGGTGCATCACATCGGGATCGAGCCGATGTTGCGCGGGCTGGCCGACTATATCGAGGCCGATTTCCGCCGGTGGGAGCTGTTCGACAAGACCCCGCGCATCGCCAGCCATTCCGAGGAAGGCGTGATCGAGCTCATGCCCACTTCGGATGGCGAGGTTTATGGCTTCAAATATGTCAACGGCCATCCCAAGAATACCCGTGAGGGGCTGCAAACCGTCACCGCCTTTGGCCTCTTGGCGAATGTGGGGAACGGCTATCCTGTGCTCTTGTCCGAAATGACCGTGCTCACGGCGCTGCGCACGGCGGCCACCTCGGCGATGGTGGCCAAGTATCTTGCCCCCAAAGGCGCGCACACGATGGCGATGATCGGCAATGGCGCGCAATCAGAGTTTCAAACGCTGGCGATGAAGGCGATTTGCGGCCTCAAATCCGTGCGACTCTACGACATTGACCCCGCCGCAACCGCCAAGGCCGCCCGCAATCTGCGCGGTCTGGGGCTGGAGGTGGTCAGTTGCTCCACCCCCGAGGAAAGCATGGAAGGCGCGCAGATCATCACCACCTGCACAGCCGACAAGCAATATGCGACGATCCTGACCGACAACATGGTTGGGGCCGGCGTGCATATCAACGCCATCGGTGGCGATTGTCCGGGCAAGACAGAACTGGCACCCGGCGTGCTTCAGCGCTCGACCATCTTTGTAGAATATCCCGAGCAAACCCGGATTGAGGGCGAAATACAGCAACTTTCGCCCGATCACCCCGTGACCGAGATGTGGCAGGTGATCAACGGCACCGCCAAGGGGCGCAGCCACGCTGATGAAATCACGCTTTTTGACAGCGTGGGCTTTGCCATCGAGGATTTTTCGGCCCTTCGCTATGTTCGCGACCATATCGCGGGCACCGACCTTTTCCTTGATCTCGACCTATTGGCCGACCCGGACGATCCCCGCGACTTGTTCGGGATGCTGCAACGTGCGAGCACCCCATAACCGCCCCCGTTTAGCGTCCTTTAAACAGCCCGCCCAAGATGCCACGCACGATGCGGCGGCCCGTGGTGCCGGTCAATTCCTTCATCACGGCTGAGGCAAGCGCGTCGCCAAAGCCTTCGGGTTCGCGCGCGCGGCGGCTCTGCCCCGAGGTGGCCCCACCTGAATACCGCCGTGCCGCTTTGAATTCGCGGGCGCGCTCGGCTTCGGCCTCTTCGGCGGCGGCCTCTGCGGCACTCTTGACCTCGGCGTCTTCGGCCTCTTTCGCCGCAGCGGCGGCGCGGGCGGCCAGAATCTCATGGGCGGACTGCCGATCAATCGCCGTCTCGTATTTCCCCGCAACGGGCGAGTCTGCGATGACCGCGCGCCGGGTGGCCGCATCGCAAGGGCCAAGCTGTGTTGCGGGCGGGCGTACAAGCGTGCGTTCAACCACCCCCGGCACACCCTTGTTTTGCAGCATCGAGGTTACAGCCTCGCCTACGCCCACATCCCGGATCGCCTCTACCGTGTCAAAGCGCGGATTGGGGCGATAGGTCTCGGCGGCGCGGCTCAGCGCCTTTTGATCCCGCGCGGTAAAGGCGCGCAGCGCGTGCTGAAACCGGTTGCCAAGCTGGCCCAGAATATCCTCGGGCACGTCATCCGGGTTCTGAGTGATGAAATAAACACCAACCCCCTTGGACCGGATCAGGCGCGCCACCTGCTCGACCTTGTCGACCAGAGCCTTGGGCGCATCCTCAAACAGCAAATGCGCCTCGTCAAAGAAGAACACCAGCTTGGGTTTATCGACATCGCCCACTTCGGGGAGTGTCTCAAAGAGCTCGCTCAAAAGCCACAAGAGGAAGGTCGCATAAAGGCGTGGCGAATTGATCAGCCGGTCGGCGGCAAGGATGTTGACATAGCCACGCCCCTCGGGCGTTACGCGCATCAAATCCTCTAGCGCCAAGGCTGGCTCGCCAAAGAAATGCGCGCCCCCCTGATTTTCCAGCACCAAGAGCGCACGTTGAATGGCCCCGACCGAGGATACACCCACATTGCCATAGCGCAGCGACAGATCGGCGCTGTTCTGGCCCACCCATGTCAGCAGCGCTTGCAGATCCTTGAGGTCGAGTAGCGGCAACCCCTCTTCATCCGACACGCGAAACGCGATGTTGAGCACACCCTCTTGTGCATCCGAAAGCCCCATCAGCCGCGACAGCAAGAGCGGCCCCATCTCGGCCAGCGTGGTGCGCACCGGGTGCCCTTGCTCGCCAAAGAGATCCCAAAAAATCACCGGAAAAGTATCATAGCGAAAGGCGTCAAAGCCAATTTTCTGGGCACGCTCGGTGAAGGGTCCGTGCAGCTTGTTTTCGGGGCTGCCTGCGACGGCCATGCCCGATACATCGCCCTTGATGTCCGACAGGATCACAGGCACGCCCGCATCCGAGAACCCCTCGGCCAATACTTGCAACGTCACCGTCTTGCCGGTGCCTGTGGCCCCCGCGACAAGACCATGCCGATTGCCGTATTTGAGCAAGAGTTCCTGAGGCTCGGAATAATCCGCACCGCCGCCGCCCACGAAAATCGAAGTCTGCACCCCAACACCCCCTATCCAGAAAAGGTCACGGGCTGACCATACTTAATTAACCCTTTCATGCCAGTCTGAATTCATGCCCGGAACCGATTGTCCTCTGGTTGCGGGTGACTTCCTCCCTGTCAGACTGGCCGCGCCCCTCGGGTGCGGCCTTTTTTCGCGATTTTGCGACCTTCCCTGTTGACGGGTGCGCGCATCTGTCCTAGCGTCCGTTTCAATAACTAAGTCGGCCAGTCCGACGGGGAGAAACGTAGGAAGAGGCCGAAAGGCCTCTTTCTTTTTTGCTGACCTCATAATCACAGCGTATTACAAGATGGCGTAAAGCTGCTGGCGACGCGACATTGCGACGTATTTCATCCTGACTCTCCCGGCACACCATGCTAAAGCGCGGCGGAAACATAGACCGATATGGGGAAATGATGCCTAGACTCCTTACAAGCCTTTCGATTGTGGCGCTTCTCGCAATGGGCGGAGCCCTCAGCGCACAAGAAGCAACACAGCCGGCCCCCGAAGCCCCGGTAGAGGCCGCAGAACCGGACGCCGAGACCCCGGCGATCGGTCTCGACACCGGACGCCCTGTGCAAGAGGATCCGTCCTATATCAAATCCACCCATGACGATTGGCAGATCAAATGCTTTCGCACCGGGGTGGAAGGGCAAGAAGACCTCTGCCAGATGTATCAGCTGATGACCGAGAGCGCCGGGAATCCGGTGGCGGAATTCACCATTTACCGCCTGCCCGAAGGTGGTCCGGTGATCGCAGGCGCCACGATTGCTGCCCCTCTGGGCACGCTTTTGACCGAAGAAATCAAGCTCTCGGTCGATGGCGCCAATGCCAAGAGTTATGCCTATTCGTTCTGCACCATGGCGGGCTGTTTCGCGCGCATCGGTCTGACGCAACAGGACATCGACACGATGAAGCGCGGTGTTAAGGTGACGCTTGAAATTGTCCCGGCTCAGGCGCCGGATCAAAAGGTAAAGATTGACGCCTCGCTCAAGGGCTTTACCGCTGCGTTCGAAGAAGCCTCAATTCTTCAGCAGTAATTAAAATATCACTCCTAAGGCCAACGCCGCCCTATGGGGCGGCGTTTTGCGTTCCAACCTCAGGCAAAGCGCTTGAGCGCCAGCACAGCGTTGAGCCCACCAAAGGCAAAGGCATTGCTCAGCGCCACATTCACTCGCGCCTCGCGCGCCACGTTCGGCACCACGTCCAGTGCGCATTCCGGGTCCGGTTCCTCATAGCCGATAGTGGGCGCAATGATCCCGTCGCGCAGCGCCATGATACAGGCCAAAAGCTCGACCGCGCCAGTTCCACCGATCAGATGCGCATGCATGGATTTCGTCGAGGAAATCATCAGACGATCCGCGTGATGCCCGAACACATCCGCCACCGCCGCACTCTCGGTCTTATCATTCGCCGCAGTGCCAGTGCCATGCGCGTTGATATAGCCCACCTCTTCGCGGTTGATCCGCGCATCATTGAGCGCGCCGGTGATGGCACGTGCGGCCCCCTGTTTGGAGGGCATGACAATGTCGGAGGCATCCGACGTCATGGCAAAGCCTGCCACCTCGGCCAAAATCTCGGCCCCGCGCCTTTTGGCATGCTCCATCTCTTCAAAGACGAAAATCGCGGCCCCCTCGCCCTGAACCATACCGTTGCGATTGGCCGAGAATGGGCGGCAGGCATCCCGGCTCATGACGCGCAACCCCTCCCACGCCTTGACGCCGCCAAAACACAGCATCGATTCAGATCCCCCCGTGACCATCACCGGGGTAATGCCGCCATGCACCATCTGAAATGCCTGCGCCATCGCGTGATTGGACGACGCGCAAGCGGTCGAGACGGTAAAGGTCGGCCCCTTGAGATTGAATTCCATCGACAGATGCGAAGCAGCGGCGTTATTCATCAGCTTGGGCACCACAAAGGGATGCACCCGGTTCTTGCCCTCTTCGTAGACAGAGCGGTAATTCTCGTCGAGCGTGGTCATGCCCCCGCCTGAATTGCCAAGAATCACGCCCGCCCGCGCGGCCAACTCGCCCGAAAACTCCAACCCGGCCTGCGCCATGGCCTGCCGCGCCGCGATCAGTGTGAATTGGGTAAACCGGTCATAGAGCGCCAGTTGCTGACGGTTGAACTGCACCTCGGGATCGTAGTTCTTGACCTGGCCACCAATGCGAATCGACAAGCGCTCGACGTCCTGAAACTCCAGATCGGAAATACCGCAACGCCCTTCGCGCATCGCCTCAAGCGTGCTGGGCACATCGGCCCCAAGCGCGTTGATCGTGCCCGCGCCAGTAATGACCACCCGTTTCACGATTGCGCGGCCACCAGCCGCTCGATGCCGGCGATGATCGAACGCACAGTGGAAATGTCGAAATCGCTCTCTGACGGGTTGTTGGCGTTGAAGGGCACGGAAATGTCAAACGCCTCTTCGATGGCAAAGATACTCTCGACCAATCCGAGACTGTCGATACCCAGGTCCTCGGGCGTGCTGTCGAGAGTGACATCCGCAGGTTCGAGCACGGCCTGTTCGGCGATGATGGCGATGACACGGTCCTGAATGGTGCTCATGGCAAGGTCTTTCATTCTGACGCCCGGGGGCCGGGCGGATGCTGGTCTTCTGCGTCGGTTTGGTAACAGTTTATTTAAGATCGGTCCCGCGCGCAGACAATCTTTTCAAGACAGCTGCGCAGTGTGCCGCACCTGAAACCCTTCGCTATCACAGGCAGGCGCATGGCAAAAGGCCCGCACCTCGCGGCACGGGCCCTCAACCGACGAAAAACTCAGATCTCAGCCCCGTGGCGTATCCAATGACACCCCGGCCTTTTCCAGCGCTTCCCAGATCCGCGCATCGCGCCCGTAGACATCGCCACGATACTGCGGACGCCCCTGTGCTTGGGTAAAGGCCGTGCGATAGATGATATGCACCGGCACATGCTGCTCCAGTTGCACATAGGTTTCACGCCCTGTGCCCAGCACGGAATGAAAGAAGGCCTTGGGATCGCTTTCCTGCCGCCCCAAGAGCGCATAGGCGAAATCGAACGGTTGATGCAGGCGGATACAGCCATGGCTGAAATCGCGCTTCTCCAGATCGAACAGCGCTTTTTGCGGCGTGTCGTGCAGGTAGATATTGTACTTGTTGGGGAACATGAACTTGACCAGCCCAAGCGCGTTGCGCTCTGACGGTGGTTGCTTGATCGCAAAGGGAAAATTGCGCGCATTATACGCGCCGAAATTGACTGCCCCCCGGCTCACCTCGCGGCCATTGCGATTGTAAAGCTTGAGATGAGACGCCGCCCCCGGATTGCGCTGCATCTGCGGCAGGTATTCATTGACCGCGATTGAATAGGGCACATGCCACGTCGGATTGATGACCATATACTCCATCTCATCCGAGAATTCGGGGCTCCGGCGGTTCTGGTCATTCTTGCCAATCACGGCTCTGGTTGCAAAGGTCACCGCGTCATTGTCGAGAATACGCGCGCTGAAATCGGTCAGGTTAACAAGTATGTGGCGCTGTCCGCGCTCCTCGCTTAGCCAGCGCTCCCGCTCCATCGCGACAATCACCGATTTGAGCCGCTCTGTCGCAGGGGTATTCACCGCCGCAAGCGTCGTCGCCCCCGCAATGCCGTCGGTCTCAAGCCCGTGATCCCCTTGAAAGGCCTGAACCGCCTGTTGCAGCCTCATATCATAGGTCTGCGCCGCACTCCGATCCAGATAGCCCATTGCAATCAGCCGGTTACGCAGGGCGATGACAGCCGGGCCGCTGTCGCCGGGCCGCAGCTTTTCTGCAGAAACCGTAGCCCCCCATCCGCCTTCTGCGACCAACTGCTCTAGCCGCAGTTTTTGTTTGAGGAGGCGCGCGTATTCATTGCTTTGCGGCGCAAGGTTCCGCATCACACGGCTAGGTTCTTTTGCAAGAATCTCTTTCAAAAGCGCGCCAGATTCCTGCCGCAAAACCTCACGCTTGATGTCACCAATAACCTTTGAGGGCACCAAAACCCCAGATTGCACATCATGCGCATAGCGCAGATAGGTGCGGCTGAGTTCGACCTCTACCTGCCCCAGATCGCGCTGTGACCGCGCGGCGGTCATCGACGCAATCAACCCGTCAAGATCATAACGCTCCGCAGGCAGGCCATGCACCCCGGCCCGCGCCAGCACCTGAACCAAGGCCTGACGGCGCGCGAGATGCTCGGCCCCAGCGCCGGTCCAGACCGGACGATAGCTCTGATCCTGATAAAAGGCCGCAAGGTCACGATCCTCGGCTGCGGCCTCGGCCACCGCTTGCCGAAACGCCGCTTCTTGCGCCGCAGCTGGCATGATCCATGCAAACAGAACAAGTGCGGCGGTCAGCATGACCGGGACAATTCGGAGCAAATCGCGAGAGCGCGGGTGGCAAGACGCCAAAATCATTCTTTTACCTCTAAGTCACGGGGTCGCTTTGAGAAACTATATGCGGGATTTCCCATCGTTCTCAATTTTTTACTAAGGATTCCGTGTCAGTTTCGACGACAAGTGCATGACTGCGACGAAAATGCAGCGGCGGATGCGTATTCTAGCCACATCAGGAAAATTATGCGCGAAATCCCGCCGAAAGGACTTGAATATTGAACGACACAGCAAATCAGGGCTTGGTCATTGATTCCCGCTGTGCCATAAATTCCGCACATCTGGGGATGATTGAGAATGTTGCGGGACAGCAACAACAGGTAGGCTACGGGACAGGCGATTGAAACAATGACAGAAATCAGTTCAACTGGCATCTCGCGGCGTGGCGTATTGCTTGCGTTCGCGGCAACAGCTGTGGCAGCAGCCCCGACATTTTCCAATGCAGCTGGCTTTCTACGCGGTGCTGGCGATATCCGCCGCATTCGCCTTGTTTCGCCGCGCACCGGTGAACGGCTCGACACAATCTATTGGATCGAAGGCGATTACCTCAAGGAAGCCGTGCGCGAGATATCGTTGTTCATGCGTGATTGGCGTACCAATCAGGTGAAAAACATTGATATTCGCACCATCGACATCATGGCCGCCAGCCATAACCTGCTCGACGTATCCGAGCCCTACACGCTCTTGAGCGGCTACCGAAGCGCCCAGACCAACGCGATGCTGCGCAGCCGTTCCAATGGTGTCGCCCGGAATTCCCTTCACATGGTCGGCGAGGCCGCAGACCTGCGTCTTGGAAGCCGCTCTGTCAGCCAGATTTACCGTGCCGGCGTGGCCTGTGGCGGCGGTGGCGTTGGGCGCTATTCCGGCAGCAACTTCGTACATATGGATTGCGGCCCGGTGCGGACCTGGGGGCGTTAACCCTCAATCACTGACAGTACCAAGAAACCAAAAAACCGGCCCATTGGCCGGTTTTTCTGTGCATCATGACCTGTCAAAGCGCACCCAAGGCACGATCAGCCGAATTTTGCATTCCGTGCCGCCTGCAACCGCGCGAAATCATCGCCCGCATGATAGCTGGACCGCGTCAGCGGGCTGGCAGAAACCATCAAAAAGCCCTTGCCATAGGCCGCCTTTTCATAGGCTGCGAACTCATCAGGATGCACAAAACGATCAACCGCGTGATGTTTCGGCGTGGGTTGCAAGTATTGGCCAATAGTCAGGAAATCTATTCCGGCGGCGCGCATATCATCCATCACCTGATGCACGGCCTGCCGATCCTCGCCCAAGCCCACCATAATGCCCGATTTTGTAAACATCGTCGGATCAAGTTCCTTGACCCGCTGCAAAAGCCGCAGGGAATGGAAATACCGCGCGCCGGGGCGCACGGTGGGATAGAGTCCGGGCACAGTTTCAAGGTTGTGATTGAACACATCCGGCTTGGCTGCCACCACGGTTTCCAGCGCACCATCCTCGCAATGCAGGAAATCCGGCGTCAAAATCTCGATCGTGGTTCCGGGTGCCCGGTGGCGAATTGCGCGAATGGTCTGCGCAAAATGGTCAGCCCCGCCATCCGACAGATCATCGCGATCCACGCTCGTCACAACCACATGCTTCAAGCCCAGCTTGGACACAGCATCAGCCACGCGCCCCGGCTCGAACGCATCAAGGGTTTGCGGCTTGCCGGTGGCCACGTTGCAAAAGGTGCAGCCGCGCGTGCAAATCTCGCCCATGATCATCATGGTCGCGTGTCCCTGGCTCCAGCATTCGCCGGCATTCGGGCAACCCGCCTCTTCACAGACCGTTACCAGCTTGTGCTCGCGCATGATCCGATGGGTTTCGAAATAGGCCTTGCTCGTCGGGGCCTTGACCCGAATCCAGTCAGGCTTGCGTGGTTGGGCGTTATCGGGGCGATGCGCCTTTTCAGGATGACGTTGGTCCGGCAGTTTGAGATCGCGCACGAATTTTTCCCCGCGAATGATTTGGTAAGGCTTGGATAGTATAAATCATAGCGATGGAGAGTGCCAGTCACGCAGCGTTACATCCTGACGACTGCACCATGGGTAACGAGTGTCCATCGCGCTTAGTGAGTGTCCCTGTAAATGTCGACCTGCGCTGCGTGCGGCGCAGGTCGCATCGCGGCTGTGGGTTCCGGCACCTCCGCGCGCGCAAGAGCGATAAGCGCGGCACCGGCAGTTTCCAACACCTCGGCCAGTTTCTCGAACCACACCTCGTCTTGCGTGCTCTGACGACGCACCAGAACGATCTGGCGGGCGGGCTCTGGCGGGCCAAACCGGCGCAGGTTTATCCCCGGTGCCGCCCTCACTTCGGTCGCCGCCGCAATCTCGGGCATGAGGGTCAGGCCGAATCCCGCCGCCACCAGCCGCGACAGCGTGCCAAGCGAAGAGGCGCCCATATCGATCTGTGCGTGCCCACGCCCACGTCCGCAAACCTCAAGCGCTTGATCCGTCAGGCAATGCCCCTCTTCCAGCAACAACAGCGGGCTGTGCACCAGCGAGGTTGGGCGCAGCGCCTCTGCCCCCTGCCCAAGCGCCGCCAACCGAACTGAGGTTCCCGCCAACAAGAACCGATCCTCGAACAGCAGTCGCTCGCGCAGCCCCTCAGCCCCGACCGGCCGCGCCAGTATCGCGGCGTCCAGTTGACCGCCTTGAATGTCTGCGATCAATTGGTCAGTCTTGGCCTCGCGCACTTGCACATCAAGCGAGATATCGCGGCTGCGCAGCGCCTCTAGCACGCCGGGTAGAATATAGGGCGCAATGGTTGGGATAATCCCAAGCGATAGCCGCCCCGCCAGCCCGCCTTGCCACCGCGCCGCCTCGCTCAGCGCCTGCATCTCGTCCAGAACCCGCAGGGCATGCGCCAGAATCAGGCGGCCAAACGGGGTCAGCACCACATCCCGCGCACGCCGCTCGACCAGCTTTTGGCCAAGCGTTGTCTCCATCTCTTTGATTTGAACAGAGAGCGCCGGTTGCGAAATATTGACCACCTCTGCCGCACGCCCGAAATTGCGCTGTTCGGCAAGCGCCTTGAAATAGCCAAGCTGTCGAAGGGTGATGTTCATATCCATAGCTTATGGGTCACCACCTCAATGACAAGCCTGAATTATAGCATGGCGGCTTTGCAGCCTGCGCGTTCAACCGATCAAGCTGCCCGCTTCTCCCAACCCCTCGTAATGCCGTTTGAGCCGTTGCAGGGCGATGCGTAACACGATCTTGCCCGACCGCGCCGACCAGCCCATTTTCTTCTCGGCGCGTTCCAGCCCCTCCATGTAACAACAGCAGCGCAGCACCACATCGCCCAAGCCCGGCCCAAGATCCCGCAACGCCGCCAAGACCCGCAGGCGTGCCGCCTCGGCATCATACCCACGAGAGACCACGGGGCTGCCATGCTCATCGACATGACTGAGAAAATGGTCCCAGTTCTGCGCGACACGTGGGGCCATCTGGGCCAGTTCGAAATCCTCGCGCAGCCGTTCGCCCGCGCGCACAAGATCCGAGGTCAGAAACCGGCTGCCGTCCTTGTCACGTCGTCGGGCCAGCGCCACAAGGGGCGAGTCCACCAGACCGTAGCGCGCGCGTCGTCCGCTGGCATCCGGCGTGGGGTGGGATGCGGCCTGCTCCGACAAAAACGGCCCGTCTCTAAGACCGCTTGCCTGATTTTCGGCCTCAGCCAACATCAGGCTGAGCGCGTTGCGCCCTGTGGCGGTGATATGATACCGCGCGATGCGCCCCGGTCCGTCACAGGCCACCCATCCCTTGAGCGCCATAGCCTCGGCCACTTCGCGCTCGACGACCGCCGTGCGCAGGGTCTGGCCGCTACCGGTGTCACGCACCACCACGGCCTTGTCCATATCGGCAGAGACGGCCAACAGGGCCCCCGGCTCACAGAGGCGGCGCAAAACGCGCCGCGCCTCTGATTTCAAGCGGTTTTCCGTCAGTTCAGGCGTCTGATTGTGTCGCGTGATGGTGTGGGATGTCATCGCAGCCTCCTTGGCAGGAGAACCGGAAATCTTGTCATGGTTAACCCTTTGTCCAAGTCGCCGCAGCGCCTCGTCCACCAAAAGATCATCGCGGCGGGTCTCATAGGCGCGGATTTGGCGCATCACGGTCGAAGCGTGCCGCCCCGCGTGCCGCGCCAGGGCCCTGATCGGCGTGCCGGATTCGGTATGGGCCAGATAGTGCAGCGCCGCCTCCGGCACCCAAGAGGGTACGTCATGCAAAATGGTCTTGAATGCATACCCCTCGTGCATCGCCCGTCCCCCAAATTTTCGGCCTTCCGGCACCAGATCGCAACCTGGCAACTTACCCACAGAGTTATCCACAACTTAAGAGTGCAAAGATTACCGGTTCGTTAATTGTTTCCAGAAATGCAACCTTCATTGACAAATCGTAAACAAATCCAAAGCCCTGCGCGCGGCGCAGCGCCTGAAAACGCAACAGCCACCGAACCTGTGCGACGAAGCATTTGCACGATCACAGGAGCCTCTTATGCACGATATACTTGGAACTCTGCAGGCGTTACGCCGCCCCCCACTGTTGATCCGCGCGGCGCGGATAGGTCTGCAAGACTACCGCCGCGAGGTGCATTTGCGGCGGCTACTGCGCGATGGCCCCCTACCCCAGAGCCCTACCGCGCTTGTGCGCCTGCTTGAAACCGAGGCCGCCTTGGATCAGGAACGCCGCCTTGCGTCCACAGGCTACTCACCGGCCCGCCATGTCGAGGTATTGATCGCCATGATGGCAGAGGCACGGGACATGACCCCGTTATTGCTCGAGACCTGACAAAAAAAAGCGCGCCGCAAATCGGTGCGGCGCGCGTTCTTTAGGCAAGTCTCGATGATCTTAGCTAAAGGCATCCGGCATTTCAGCCTTGCGCTTGGCGACATAGGCGGCAAGTGCCTCGGCAATTTCCGGATCAAGCGGCGGTTGCTGATAATCCGCCAAAAGCTTGTGAACCCGCGCATTGGCCAGAACCATCGTGTCGCGCTCGCCCTCATCTGCCCACGTCTCGAACGGCTTGTAGTCGAACAGGTCAGAGCGCCAAAAGGCGGATTTGAAATTCGCCTGCGTATGCGCACAGCCAAGATAATGGCCACCCGGCCCAACCTCACGAATGGCGTCCATCGCCTGCGCCTCTTCATCCACCTGCACGCCGCGCGCCAAATGGTGAAGCGTGCCCAGTTGATCGGCATCCATGACGAATTTCTCAAAGGATGACACAAGCCCGCCTTCAAGCCAGCCGCAAGAGTGCAACATAAAGTTCACCCCCGCCAAAAGCCCGACGTTCAGGCTATTTGCCGTCTCATACGCCGCCTGCGCATCCGGCAGTTTGGAACCGTTGAACGACCCGGAAGACCGGAACGGCAGCCCCATCCGCCGCGCCAACTGACCCGCCCCATAGGTGATATGTGCGGCCTCCGGAGTGCCAAAGGTCGGCGCGCCCGAGTTCATGTCGATCGAGGTAACGAAGGCCCCAAAGATCATCGGCGCGCCGGGGCGCACAAGCTGACTATAGGCAATGCCTGCCAGAACCTCGGCCAGAACCTGCGTCAGCGTACCCGCCACAGACACCGGTGCCATCGCACCGCCAACGATAAAGGGCGACAGGATACAGGCCTGATTGTTCGCGGCATAGATTTCCAGCGACCCCATCATGACATCGTCAAACGTCATCGGCGAGTTCACGTTGATGAGCGATGTCATGACAGTGTTGTTCTGCACGAACTCCTCTCCAAAGAGGATGTTGCACATATCAACGCTGTCTTGCGCGCGGCTAGGCTCTGTCACCGATCCCATAAAGGGCTTGTCCGACAGGGTCATATGCGCCAGCAGCATATCAAGATGGCGCTTGTTCACCGGAATATCGGTGGGTTCACACACCGTGCCGCCGGAATGGTGCAACCATTTCGACATATAGCCCAGCTTCACGAATTTGCGGAAATCCTCCATCGTGGCATAGCGGCGGCCGCCTTCCATGTCGCGCACGAAGGGCGGGCCATAGACCGGTGCCAGAACAAGGGACTTGCCGCCGATTTCCACCGTGCGCTCGGGATTGCGGGCATGCTGGATGATCCGCGACGGGGCGGTGGCACAGAGTTGCCGCGCCAAACCACGCGGAATGCGCACCCGCTCGCCCTGCACATCGGCCCCGGCCTGGCGCCAGCGTTCCAGCGCGGCTGGATTCTGGACAAAATTCACGCCCACCTCGGCCAGTACCGTTTCGGCATTGGCCTCGATGATTTCAAGCGCCTCTTCTGTCAGAACCTCGAAATTCGGAATGTTGCGCTCGATATAGCGCGCGGTCTCGATGCTGACGGCGGTGCGTTCGGCACGGCGTGCTGCCCCGCCGCCGCCACGGGACCGTCTGCTGCTCAGTGCTGCTTCTGACATGGATGCACCCTTCGTATATGGTCAATTGCAATAGCCAAGGCTCCCGCCACAGGGCAGGTCTGCTCTGGTCATACCTGTTTGTCGGCGTGTATCAGGCGAAGATTCCGGCGATTGCGGGGAAAAAGCGACACGCGCCCCTTGTTGATTTCAGGACAGGATAAAATGAATGACAAAATATATTCAAAAACCATAATGCTTTGATCTCGGCCTGATCTATTTACCATGATCAGCGTCAGTCTCTAAAAGCGCAGGACAAACTGACAGATCTGGGCTAACCGCACCGCAGTAAGAGGTATGTTACGATGAAGACGTGTTTGCGCCACTTGGCGAAACTATCTGCGCTGATGAGTGCATTTGCGCTGGCAAGCCCCGCAACAGCCACCAATGGCTATTTCTCCAATGGCTATGGTGGCCAGTCCAAGGGCATGGCGGGCGCAGGTGTTGCGGTGCCAACGGGTGTCCTCGGCATGGCGCAGAATCCGGCCACGGGCGTCAAGCTGGGCAATCAAGCGGGCTTTTGTCTCACCACCTTTGCCCCGAACCGCGACGTGGAAATCGCCCCCGGCGGGCCACTGACCCCCGGCACCCACAAAAGCCAGAATGACGTGTTCTTCATTCCCTGCGGCGGTGCCAACTGGAAACTCGATGACCGCTCATCGCTTGGCGCCTTTGTCTTTGGCAATGGTGGCATGAACACCGAGTTTGACACCAATTTCTTTGCCGGGCTTGGCGCGGGCTCCGCCCCGGTCGGGGTCAATCTCGAACAGGCCTTCATTACGCTGAACTATGCCCGCAAGGTGAATGATCGCCTGACCTTGGGCGTATCTCCTATTCTTGCGGTGCAGCGGTTCAAGGCACAGGGGCTGCAAGCCTTCTCTGCCCTTTCGATCAGTCCCAGCGATGTCACCAACCGCGGGCACGATTGGTCCACCGGCTTTGGCGTAAACCTTGGCCTGCTGTATGAGGCCAATCCGGAATGGACCTTTGGCGCGGCCTATCGCAACGAAATCCAGATGTCCAAGTTCAGCCGCTACAAGGGCCTCTTTGCCGACGGCGAATTCGACGTGCCCGCAATGCTGACCCTTGGGGCGGCCTATACCCCCGCCGCTGCCCCGCATTGGACACTCACGGGCGAGTATCAACGCATCTTCTACGGCAATGTAAAACCCATCGCCAATTCCAGCGCACCTCCGGGCGGCCCGCTGGGAGCGACCAATGGCGTGGGATTCGGCTGGCAGGATGTCGATGTCTGGCGTCTGGCCGCCATCTGGCAGAAGTCTGACAAGCTGACGTTGCGCACCGGCGTTAGCTATTCGACCGAGTTCATCAAGAACGACGGCAACGTGGTGATCAACACCATCGCCCCCGGCACGCCCCAATGGCATCTCTCGGCGGGCGGCACCTATGAGATCAACGACCGCTGGGCCTTTACCTTTGCCTACACCCATGCCTTCTCCAACAGCTTTTCGGGGTCCAACCCCGCGCTTACCGGCGTGGCACAACCGGTTAAAATCCGCATGCATCAACACGAGGTCGCAACCGGCATCAGCTATCGCTGGTAAGGCGCGCTGCTTTCTCTTGCGCCGGAGCGGGACGCCAATTACTAGGCGAGATATGAGCCAGATATCCCATGACCGCCTCCTGATCATCGACTTTGGCAGCCAGGTAACGCAGCTTATTGCGCGTCGCCTGCGCGAGCTGAATGTTTATTGCGAAATCCATCCCTACCAAAAGGTGACGGACGCATTCCTGCAAGAGATGGCGCCGCGCGCGATCATCTTTTCGGGTGGCCCCGATAGCGTGATGCGCGAGGGCAGCCCAAGGCCGCCTCAGGCCGCCTATGATCTGGGCGTGCCGATCTTGGGCATCTGCTATGGCCAGCAGGTCATGATGCAGGACTTGGGCGGTCGCGTTGAGGCGGGCGAACATGCCACCGCCGAATTTGGCCGCGCCTACGTAACGTCGACAGGTGTCGCCAGCGGCTTTGTCGATGGCTGGTTCGCCGGGGATTCGCGCGAACAGGTCTGGATGAGCCACGGCGATCATGTCTCTGAAATCGCACCTGGATTCGAGGTTCTGGGCACCTCGCCCGGTGCGCCCTTTGCCATCACGGCAGACCGCGCCCGCAACTTCTACGCCGTGCAATTCCACCCCGAGGTGCATCACACGCCGAACGGGGCGCGGCTCTATGAGAATTTCATCCGGCAGGCGGGCTTCAAGGGCGACTGGACCATGGGCGCCTACCGTGAAGAGGCGATTGCCAAGATCCGCGCTCAAGTGGGCGACAAACAGGTGATTTGCGGCCTCTCGGGGGGTGTCGATTCCTCTGTCGCCGCCGTGCTGATCCATGAGGCCATTGGCGACCAACTGACGTGCGTCTTTGTCGATCATGGCCTCTTGCGTCAGGGCGAGGCCGACGAGGTCGTGGCCATGTTCCGCGACAATTACAACATCCCCCTCATTCATGCCGATGAGGCAGAGCTGTTTCTAGGTGAGCTTGAGGGCGTAAGTGACCCTGAAACCAAGAGAAAAACCATTGGACGCCTGTTCATCGACGTGTTCCAGAAATACGCGAGCCAGATTGAAGGGGCCGAGTTTCTCGCCCAAGGCACGCTCTACCCCGACGTGATCGAGAGCGTCAGCTTTTCGGGTGGCCCCTCTGTCACCATCAAGTCGCATCACAATGTCGGCGGCCTGCCCGAGAAAATGGGCCTCAAACTGGTCGAACCCCTGCGCGAACTCTTCAAGGACGAAGTGCGCGCTTTGGGGCGCGAACTGGGCCTTCCCCAGAGCTTTATCGGGCGTCATCCCTTTCCCGGCCCCGGTCTTGCCATCCGTTGCCCCGGCGAGATCACCCGCGAAAAACTCGACATCCTGCGCAAGGCCGATGCCGTCTATATCGACCAGATTCGCCGCCACGGGCTCTATGATGACATCTGGCAGGCGTTCGTTGCCATCCTGCCGGTGCGAACAGTTGGGGTCATGGGCGATGGGCGGACCTATGATTTTGCCTGCGCCCTTCGCGCTGTCACAAGCGTCGATGGCATGACCGCCGATTACTATCCCTTTACCCACGAGTTTCTCGGTGAAACCGCGACGCGCATCATCAACGAGGTCAAAGGCATCAACCGCGTGACCTATGACATCACGTCGAAACCACCGGGAACGATCGAGTGGGAATGATTTCTCTCACTGGCCAAATGATTTGTCCCTCCGAAGACCTTGAGGTCACGCGCGCCGCCCTGACGGAGCATATCCGCCTTAGCCGTGCCGAACCGGGCTGTCTGTCGTTTGACGTGACCGAAACCGCGCCCGGAGAATTCAGCGTGTCAGAGCGCTTTGTTGACCGAGCCGCCTTTGACGCGCATCAGACCCGGACGCGCGCCAGCGAATGGTGGCGTGTCACCTCTCATATGCCCCGCCACTTCGAGATCACCGAGGAATGAGTCTGGCGGCCCCCGCCCCGGCCCCACAGACCTTGCGCGCGGGGCTCTGGATGCTGGGCGCGGTCGCCTCTTTCTCATCTATGGCGGTAGCGGGGCGCGCGGTCAGCTTTGAACTCGATACGTTCGAGATCATGATGTATCGCAGCATTGTGGGCTTTATCCTTGTACTATGCGTGGCCCGCCTGACCGGCCAGATTGCCACCGTCACCACGCGCAGCCCCGGCACGCATCTTGTCCGCAACCTCTGCCATTTTACCGGCCAAAACCTGTGGTTCTATGCGATCACCGTCATTCCGCTGGCACAGGTCTTTGCCCTCGAATTCACGGCCCCACTCTGGGTTCTGATCCTGTCACCGCTGGTGTTGGGCGAGCGGTTGACAGGCACCCGCGCCCTCGCCGCCGTAATCGGCTTTGCCGGCATCCTCATCGTCGCGCGCCCCAGTCCCGAGACAATCAACCTGGGCACAATCGCTGCGGCGGCGGCCGCCATCGGCTTTGCCGGTTCAATCCTGATGACCAAGCGCCTGACACGCACGGAATCCCTCACTTGCATCCTGTTCTGGATGACACTGCTGCAAATCGGTTTTGGCCTGGCCTGCGCAGGGTATGATGGCGACATCGCCCTCCCCTCGCTCACCTCTGCCCCATGGCTCGTGCTGATCGGATGCGCGGGGCTTTTGGCCCATTTCTGCCTCACCACCGCGCTCTCGCTGGCTCCGGCCACCTTGGTCACTCCGGTTGATTTTTTACGACTGCCCGTAATCGCCATTGTCGGCCTTTTGGTTTATGGTGAGGCAGTTGACGTGTTTGTACTCGTGGGCGCGGCTGTGATCTTTGGTGCGAATTACCTGAATCTTTGGCGCGAAACGCGCAAAAGTGTATGAATTTACACTTTTTTCCTTAGAAAGTGTGTCCGCTGCGCCACCTGCCGCCACGTCGCAATTTGTGACGCCGCGTCAAAGATTGACCGGTTTCGGCGTAAAGGTAATGTAATCCAAATATTTCTGGAGGAGAGGGACACATGAAGAAAACTTGGCTCGCAGCGACCGTGATCGCCGCAACGGCATCGTCAGCCTTTGGTGGTGAAATCGAACGACGGGGCGACCCTTCGATGATCCTGTTCGAAAAAGGCAAGAACTATCTCGAGTTCTCGGCCGCAACAGTGGACCCATCCGTCTCGGGCGTTGCGCGCCCCGGCGTGCCCACGGCCCCCACTGGCAACATCCAGAACCGCTATCAATCCTTTGCAGGCGGCTACAAGCATGAGCTGAATGATCGTGTGGCGCTCGCGTTCGTCATCGACGAGCCGGTTGGCGCTTCGGTCAATTATCGCACGCCCCCGGCGGCCTTGGGTGGCGCGTTCTTTGGCGGATCAAGCGCCGAAGTCAGCTCTGTCGCGTTCACTGCCCTTGCAAAATACAAGGCAACTGATCGCTTCAGCATCTATGGTGGTCTGCGCTATGTCGGCCTGTCGGGCAATATCACGGTGATTTCGCCCGCCACCCTTGGCAGCGCGGTTCCTGCACCCAACTCACCCTATACGCTGGGCGTGAACAAGGATTTCCAAGTCGGCTACCTGTTGGGTGCCGCCTATGAAATTCCCGACATCGCCCTGCGCGTTGCCCTGACCTATGAGTCCAAAACCGAGCACGATTTCAAGGACAACACCGGCGCAGGTTTCAAAGTGGAAATCCCGCAGGCGTTCACCCTTCATGCCCAATCAGGTATTGCCAAAGACACCTTGCTCTTTGGCTCTGTGAAATGGCGGGAATGGTCGAAATTCGCCGTTCAGCCCGGCGACTTCTTCTCTGTCGCCACGGGTGTTCCGGTCAACGTTCCTATCGCCAGCGGCCCGAGCGACATCTGGACCTATGAGCTGGGCATCGGTCGCCGGTTCAACGAAAACTGGAGCGGCGCTGTCCTCCTTGGCTATGAAAAGGATGAAGGGGACGTCGTTGGCAACCTTTCGGGCAAAGACGGTTACTTCAGCTACGGTCTGGCCGCCACATACGAAACCGAGGCATGGGAAATCACCGCTGGTATCAAGTATTTCGATGTCGGCGACGCGAACTCGAACGTCACGGCCTTCTCTGGCAGCGATGCCATCGCCATCGGCACCAAGGTCGCCTTCCGCTTCTAAGCGGTCCTAGAACCAAAAATAAGGCCCCGCCCCTCACCCGGGCGGGGCTTTTGCATGATTGCATTTGACCCCGCGCCGCGCGCTTTGTACCAAACCCGCGAGAGGGAGCAGCGATGATCTACACTTCGGCACAAGACTGGCGCGAGGCCACACATAAACGGGTGCTGTTCTACGGCATGTCAGGCTTGGGCAAGACGCATGTGTCGAACACGCTGCGGGATGCCGGGAACTGGTTTCACTACTCGATAGATTACCGCATCGGCACGCGCTACATGGGCGAACTTATCGCCGACAATGCCAAGGCGCATGCAATGCAGGTGCCCTTCCTGCGTGACCTTCTGCTGAGCGACTCGATCTATATCGGCTCCAACATCACGTTTCACAACCTCACCCCGGTTTCGACCTATCTGGGCAAGCCGGGCAATCCCGCCAAAGGCGGGCTGCCGATCGAAGAATACCGCATCCGGCAGGAACAGTTTCGGCAAGCCGAGATCCACGCGCTGATGGATACGGCCTATTTCATCCGCCGCGCAGACGCACTTTATGGATATCCGCATTTCATCTGCGACACCGGTGGGTCGATCTGTGAATGGGTAGACGGCGACGATCCCGAGGACACGATCCTAAAGGAACTTTCGGCACATTGTCTGCTGATCTATATTGAAGGCTCCGAGGCGCATACGGCCGAATTGATCCGCCGCTTTGATCGCGCGCCCAAGCCGATGGCGTATCAGCCTGCCTTTCTCGATGCGGCATGGGCCGAATACCTCAAAGAAAACAACTGCGAAGAGGACGAAGTTGATCCAGACAGCTTCATCCGCTGGACCTATGCCCGCGCCCTTGCGCACCGTCAGCCCCGCTATGAGGCGATGGTAAAATGGGGCGTCAGTGTCACCGCCAACGAGGTGGCGACCGTCAAAACGGCACAGGAGTTTGAGGCGTTGATCGCCACCGCCCTTGAGCGCCGCGCCGCCACGCCTATCTAAGGCCCGACAGCCAAGGAACCCCACCTGATGCCCATCAAGATCCCAGCCGACCTGCCAGCCTATGACGTGCTTACGCGCGAAGGTGTGATGGTGGTGGACCCGGATCAAGCCGCGCGGCAAGATATCCGCCCCTTGCGCATCGGCCTTCTCAACCTCATGCCGAAAAAGATCCAGACCGAGAACCAGTTTGCCCGGCTGATCGGGGCAACCCCGTTGCAGATCGACTTTGACCTGATCCGCATGAGCGAACATCAGACCAAGAACACCGCCGCCGAACATATGGAGAGCTTTTACCGCCCCTTTGAAGAGGTCGCCGCCTCGGGTGACAAATACGATGGCCTCATCATCACCGGCGCGCCGATTGAGCATCTCGATTTCGACGCCGTGACCTATTGGGCAGAGTTGGCGCGCGTCTTTGACTGGACCCAAACCCATGTGCATTCGACCTTTGGGGTATGCTGGGGCGGGATGGCGATGATCAACCATTTCCACGGGGTGCAGAAACACATGCTGCCCGCCAAGGCCTTTGGCTGCTTTCGGCATCGCAACATGGTCCCCGCGTCACCCTATCTGCGCGGATTTTCCGATGATTGCGTGATCCCCGTCAGCCGCTGGACCGAGATGAAGCGCGCCGAGATCGAGGCGGTCGAGGGGCTTATGATCCTTCTGGACAGCGATGATGTCGGACCCTGTCTGGTCGAGGATACCGCGCGTCGTGCGCTCTACATCTTCAACCATTTTGAATATGACAGCGACACGCTGAAACAGGAATATGACCGCGATATAGCCAACGGCACGCCGATCAATGTGCCCTGCAACTACTATCCCGGCGATGATCCGTCGCGCCCGCCGCAGAACCGCTGGCGCAGTCACGCGCATCTTCTTTATGGCAACTGGGTGAACCAGATCTATCAGACGACCCCGTTCGATATGAATGCCATTGGCTGTTAAATCCCTGATCCTTGTTGCGGTATGTCTGGTCGCTTTTTGGGGCTGGACCCAGCAACGTGCCCGCACCCACGAGGCGCGCGCCGAAGCCGCCTTTCCCCCAGAGGGCCAGATCATCGACGTGAGCGGCCACCGCGTGCATGCCGTCGTGATGGGCAATGGGCCTGATCTGGTGCTGATCCACGGGGCCTCGGGCAATACCCGCGATCTGACCTTTGAACTCGCCCCGCGATTGGCAGAGCGCTACCGTGTCATCGTGATTGATCGCCCCGGTCTGGGTTATACCGCCCGCATCAACCGCACCGGGGCCACGATCACCCAACAAGCGGCGCTGCTGCAAGAGGCGGCAGCCCAGCTTGGGGCCGACAAGCCTATCGTGCTCGGCCATAGCTATGGCGGCGCGGTAGCGCTTGCTTGGGCGGTGACGCGACCTGATCATATCGCAGCCCTCGTGGATGTGGCCGGTGCCGCCAAACCCTGGGATACCGGCCTCTCCACCTATTACCGCGTGCTCTCGCATCCGGTGCTTGGCCCGCTCGTGATCCCGCTGCTGACCGCCTTTGTCCATGATACCCGCGTCGAACAGGCGGTGCGGGAAATTTTCACGCCGCAAGAACCACCCGAAGGTTATCTCGAACATATTGGTGCCGGCCTCACGCTGCGCCGCCATTCTTTGCGCGCCAATGCCTTGCAGCGCGCCAATCTACTGGCCGAGATCGAGGCACTGCACCCCCTTTACGGCACCATCACCGTGCCGGTCGAAATCGTACACGGCACGGCTGATACCACCGTGGGCGTCTCGATCCATTCCGAACCGCTGGCGGCCCAAATTCCCGGTGCCCATCTGGCCGTGCTCGATGGCGTCGGGCACATGCCCCACCACAGCGATCCAGAGGCGGTGATTGCAGCCATAGATCGCGCCGCCACCCGCGCCGGATTGCGCCCCGTCGATTGAGCCGCCATACTGACGGAAACCATAGCGAGAGGCCCCATGGACCTGCCCTTTGACGGCGCGATCAGCGCCTTTTTCGAGACGGAAGCCCCCGAAGCCATCCGCAAGGAAATCCGCCGCGCCGATAAGGATGATATCTTGGGGGCCGATTTCCCTTATTCCGAAGGCCTGTCAAAAAAGACCTATGAGAAAGATATAGAAAAGCTGCAAATCGAACTGGTCAAGCTCCAGCATTGGGCCAAGGAAAGCGGTGCGCGCATCGCTATCGTCTTTGAGGGGCGCGATGCGGCGGGTAAGGGCGGCACGATCAAGCGGTTCCGCGAGTATCTGAATCCGCGCGGCGCGCGGGTTGTCGCGCTTAGCAAACCGTCGGATGTCGAGGCAACGCAATGGTATTTTCAGCGCTATATCGACCATCTGCCCGCCGGGGGCGAGATCGTATTCTATGACCGCAGTTGGTATAACCGCGCGGTTGTGGAAAAAGTGTTCGGCTTTTGCACCGACGCGCAGCGCGAGCATTTCTTTGCCCAAGTCCCGGATTTCGAGCGGATGATCGTCGACGAGGGTATCCATCTCTTCAAAGTCTGGCTCAATGTTGGCCGTGCCGAGCAACTCCGCCGCTTTCTCGACCGCGAGCAAGATCCCCTCAAGCAATGGAAACTCAGCTGGATCGATGTCGAGGGTCTCAAGAAATGGGACAGTTACACCGCCGCCATCGCCGAAACCCTCACGCGCAGCCATAGCGACCATGCGCCGTGGACTGTCGTGCGCTCGGACGACAAGCGGCGCGCGCGGATTGAAACCATCCGTCATGTCCTCAGCCAACTGGATTATGCCCGCAAGGATGCCCGCGCGGTGGGCAGCGCTGATCCGGGCATCGTCGGCGGCCCTGAAATTTGGCATGGGTAAGCAGGGCTATCACCACGGCAATTTGCGGCAGGCTCTGGTTGAGGCCACGCTGACCCTGATTGCCGAAAAGGGGCCGCAGGGCTTTACCATGGCCGAGGCCGCAAAATTGGCCGGTGTCTCGACCGCCGCGCCCTACCGGCATTTTTCAGGCCGCGAGGCGCTGATTGCCGAGGCCGCGCGCCAAGGATTTGAAATCTTTGTCACCCGGATGGAAGCCGCGTTCAATGACGCCCGCCCCAATCCGCTGACGGCGTTTATGGCAACGGGGCGCGCCTATTTGGCCTTTGCCCGCTCGAATGCCGGGCATTACGTGGCGATGTTCGAATCCGGCCTCTCGGTAAACTCCAACCCGGAATTGGCCGATGCCGCCGCGCGGGCCCAAGCGATCCTCACCCGCGCCGCCGCCGCGCTCTCGGCGCATTTGCCGACTGACCGCCGCCCACCTGCGGCGATGTTCGCCGCCCATGTCTGGGCGATGAGCCATGGGGTGGTCGAACTTTACGCGCGTGGCACCCCCGGTGCCCGCGCCCCCTTTCCGCCCGAAGACCTGCTTGAATCCGGCATAAGCGTCTATCTGCGCGGTCTGGGCCTCATCCCGCCCGACAGCACCCCCTGACCCGAAAATTCAAAGCACACCTCTTGCGTGCAGCACTGGGCATCTTACATATGTAAATGTAAGTAACATTCACACACGACAAGGAGACGTCATGTCCGCCATTACCACCTGGCCCGCACAGGCCGAATCTTGGCTCGACCGCCAAGGCAAACCCGCTTGGATCATCGCCATGGTCTTGGGTCTTATCGTTTTTTGGCCCCTCGGGCTCGCCCTACTGGCCTATATGATCTGGAGCAACCGCATGACCGTACGCAGCCTTCCCTCTCGCTTTCAACGCCAGAACGCCACGCGCAGCACTGGCAATGCCGCCTTTGACGCCTACAAGGCCGACACGCTGCGCCGTCTCGAGGAAGAGCAGGAACAATTCGAAGCCTTCCTTCAGTGCCTGCGCGACGCGCGCGACAAGGCCGAATTCGACCAGTTCATCGACGAACGCCGCAAGCCCGCACAGGCGCAAACCACCGCCTGAGCCGTACCGCAAAACCAAAAAGGGCCGCCCTCTGGGCGGCCCTTTGACTGTGTAATCCGAAACGGATCAGCGCTTGGAGAACTGGAAGCTGCGGCGCGCCTTGCGCTTACCGTATTTCTTCCGCTCAACGACGCGGCTGTCACGGGTCAGGAACCCGGCAGCCTTGAGAGCGCCACGCAGGCTGGGATCGTAAAGCTGCAGCGCCTTCGACACGCCGTGCTTGACCGCACCGGCCTGACCCGACAGACCACCACCGGCGACTGTTGCCATCACATCGAACTGGCCTTCGGTGCCAGAAATCGTGAACGGCTGTTTCAGGATCATCTGAAGCACGGGACGCGCGAAATACTCGTTCATCGGCTTGCCATTGACCACGACCTTACCCGAACCGGGCTTGATCCAGACGCGGGCAACCGCATCCTTCCGCTTGCCGGTTGCATAAGAGCGACCAAGCGCATCACGCTCGGGCTCGCGCGGGGCTTTGATGGCCACTGCTGCAGCGCTGACACCGCCAGCGACGGCTTCGAGACCTTCGAGGGATTTGATTTCGTCAGCCATCAGTGAGCCACCCGCGTATTCTTGGAGTTCATGGATTTGACGTCCAACACCTCAGGGCTCTGCGCCTCATGAGGATGCTCGCCGCCAGCATAGACGCGCAGGTTGGTCATCTGCGTGCGGCTCAGGCGGTTGCCCGGCAGCATGCGCTTGACCGCCTGCATCACGACGCGCTCAGGGTACTTGCCCTCGAGGATCTCGCCGGTGGTGCGCGATTTGATGCCGCCCGGATGGCCGGTGTGCCAGTAGTTGGGCTTGTTGCGCTTGTTGCCGGTCAGCTGCACCTTGTCGGCATTGATGACAATCACGTTGTCGCCCATGTCCATGTGGGGGGTAAAGCTGGCCTTGTGCTTGCCGCGCAGGCGCATGGCGATGATCGACGCAAGACGGCCCAGAACCACGCCTTCGGCGTCGATCAGGATCCATTTCTTGTCGATATCTGCCGGGGTAGCAGAGAATGTTTTCATTTCAGGCAGAACCTTGTGCTTGGTCTTTGGTCTTGATCAGTTTGGGCCACCCTATGGGCGGCTCTGATGCGATGGGCGGGTTATAATCAGTTCAATGCGCAGGTCAACTGCCATATGTTCAAAATAAAATAGCTAAATCAGTAGCTTAAAAAATAGGTATTATTTTACCCCAAATAATCCACCCCGTCACCGTTCTTGAAATACGCTTGGGGGGTCCGGGGAGTGAACAGCGCCCCGTCTAGGGCTTCATTTGGGGGGGATCGAATAGGTCAGGCTCGCGCGCGCCACCGGCGCGCTCATCCCTTCGGAATAGATCAGAACATCCCCCACCGCCAGCACCCGCCCCAGCTTGAGCAACCGACACTCCGCGATCAAATCCACCCCTGCCATGGGCTTGCGCATGAAATCAATGCTGCAATTTGTCGTCACGGCCAGCCCCTCAGGCCCGATCATCGCCAGAATTGCCAAGTAAACCGACACATCCGCAAGCGCAAAGATCGACGGTCCAGACACCGTGCCGCCGGGCCGCAAATGCCGCTCTCCCACCAAGAGCCGCGTGCGGATGTGCATCTCGCCCACCTCCTCGATGGCAAACTCCCCCGAGACTTGTGGAAACTCCCGGTCGAGAAAACTCATCAAGTCCGCCGCCGTCATCTTGACGCTCATGCTTTGCCCCCCGCGCTGTTCCGCGCTAGAATGGCCATAACGCACAAGGGGTTACAAGATGGCAATTCTCGACCGCACCGACCAGGGCGCAATCGCGCGGCTTACTCTCAATTCGCCCGGCAATCTCAACGCGCTTTCGGATGCCATGCTGGCTGCGCTTCAGTCCGAGTTTGACAGGCTGGCACAGGATCGTCACATCCGCGTGATCACCCTCATGGGTGCCGGCAAAGCGTTCTGCGCCGGGCATGATCTCAAGGAAATGACCGCCGGACGACAGGCCGAAGATGGCGGGCGCGCCTATTTCGCCGATCTCTTTGCACGTTGCGCCCGGATGATGACCACTATCCTTACCCTGCCCCAACCGGTGATTGCCGCACCGCATGGCATCGCCACTGCGGCAGGCTGTCAATTGGTGGCAAGCTGCGACATGGCCGTGGCCGCGCATGGCTCGCGCTTTGGCGTCAATGGCGTCAATATCGGTCTGTTTTGTTCTACCCCGATGGTGGCGCTCAGCCGCAATATCCCGCGCAAACAGGCGTTCGAGATGCTGACCACCGGCCAGTTCATCGACACCGCCCGCGCCGCAGAGCTTGGCTTGATCAACCGCGCCGTGCCGCCCGAGGATCTGGAGTCTGAGACCATGGCCCTTGCCGAAACCGTCGCCAGCAAACTTGGCTCTGCCGTGCGCATCGGCAAACGCGCCTTTTACGACCAACTCGACATGGGGTTAGAGGCCGCCTATGCCCATACTGGCGCGGTGATGGTTGAGAATATGCTCGACCGCGACACCGCCGAAGGCATCGCCGCCTTCATCGACAAACGCGCCCCCGATTGGGATCAGTGACGCCCCTTTCCAAACACCCCTCAATGGCCTAAATCGCAGCCCATGGATAACGTATTACACATCATCGGCGGCGGCATGGCCGGGTCAGAGGCAGCATGGCAAGCCGCGAATATGGGCGTGCATGTGGTCATCCACGAAATGCGCCCAAGCGTCAAAACCTTTGCCCATCGCACGGGTGATCTGGCCGAGATGGTCTGTTCCAACTCGTTCCGTTCGGATGATGATGAACAAAACGCCGTGGGCCTCCTGCATTGGGAAATGCGCGCGGCGAATGGCCTGATCATGGCCATGGCCCACGAGAACCGCCTGCCTGCGGGCGGTGCCTTGGCGGTGGATCGCGATCGCTTTGCCCAATCGGTCACGGCGCGGCTGTTGGATCACCCGAATATCACCGTGCAACATGATGAAATCACGCAACTTCCTGAAAGTGGCCATTGGATCATCGCCACCGGCCCGCTAACCTCTGAGGGGCTGGGACAGGCCATTGCCGCCGAGACCGGCACAGAGGCGCTCGCCTTTTTTGACGCCATCGCGCCGATTGTCTATCACGACAGCATCGACATGTCGCGCGCGTGGATGCAATCGCGCTATGACAAGGGCGAAACCGAGGCCGAGCGCACCGCCTACCTCAATTGCCCGATGGACCGCGATCAATACGAGGCGTTCATCGACGCGCTGCTGGCCGCCGACAAGACCGAATTTCACGAAGGCGAAGCAGAGTCTTCCCCCAACCCCACCCCTTATTTCGACGGCTGCTTGCCCATCGAGGTCATGGCCGAACGCGGCCGCGAGACCCTGCGCCACGGCCCAATGAAGCCTGTGGGCCTGACCAACCCACATGCGCCGGATGTCAAACCGCATGCCGTGGTGCAACTGCGCCGCGACAATGCGCTAGGCACGCTTTACAATATCGTGGGCTTCCAGACCAAGATGAAATATGGCGCGCAAACCACTGTTTTTAAAATGATTCCCGGCCTTGAAAACGCGCAGTTTGCCCGCCTTGGCGGCATCCATCGCAACACGTTCCTCAATTCCCCTACGCTGCTTGATGCGCAGATGCGCCTGCGCGCGCGCCCGCATATCCGCTTTGCCGGGCAGATCACCGGGGTCGAGGGCTATGTCGAATCCGCCGCCATGGGCCTTTTGGCTGGGCGTCTGGCGGCAGCGGAAATCCTGGGTCAGAGCCTGCCCCCCGTGCCACAGGACAGTGCCATGGGCGCGCTTATCCATCACATCACCGGCGGGGCCGAGGCGAAAACCTTTCAGCCGATGAATGTCAATTTCGGGCTCTTTCGCCCGATTGATGGGTTCAAAGGCGGGCGGCGTGGGCGCATCGACCGCTACAAGGGCTATACCGACCGCGCCAAGGCAGCTTGGGGCGAATGGCTGGCGGCTCAAAACATGAGCATCGCCTCATAACGCATTGAATATATGTTCATAACGCGCTTTGCTCCTTCGCCAACCGGCCCACTCCATCTGGGGCATGCCTATTCTGCGATGCTGGCCCATGACCGGGCGCAGGCTGAGGGCGGAACCTTTCTTTTACGCATCGACGATCTGGATCAAAGCCGCTGCCGCCCGGAATGGGAGGCGCAGATTTTTGATGATCTGGCATGGCTGGGTCTCGACTGGCCCCGCCCCGTGTTGCGCCAATCAACCCGCCTCCCCCGCTATCGCGCGGCCTTGAATATACTTTGGGATCAAGGGCTTTTGTACCACTGTTTCTGTAGCCGCGCCGATATTCGTGCCGCCGCCTCTGCCCCGCAAGAAGGCGCGCCGCTCTTGGGGCCAGATGGCGTGAACTATCCCGGCACCTGCCGCCCCACAGCCCCGCAAAACGGGCCGATGCCCGAGGGTTGCGCGCTGCGCCTTGATATGGCCCGCGCCTGCGCAAGGCTCACCAACCCACTCATCTATAGGGAAAAAGACGACGTCATCACCCCCCGTGACCTGCCCGAAACCGTCGGCGACGTGGTGCTGGCGCGCCGCGAGATGGGGGCCTCTTATCATCTGTCTGTTGTTGTGGACGATGCCGATCAGGGCATCACCCATGTCATTCGCGGCGAAGACCTGCAAGAGGCCACGCAAATCCATGTGCTCTTGCAACACCTCTTGGGCCTGCCCACGCCTGCCTATCACCATCATGCGCTGATCCGCGATGACGCTGGCAAGCGGCTGGCCAAACGCGATGACGCACGTGCTATCGCCACCTTCCGCGCCGAAGGGGCGAGCCCGCAAGACATCCGGGCCATGGTCGGGCTCTAGCCTTACAGCGTTCCGAAAATGCTCAATCCAACGGTGCCATAGGGGCCATGATCTCGGTCTCTTCCCCGGCACGCACCGCCGTGTAAAAGCACGACCGCCGGTTGGTGTGACAGGCAGGCCCATTCTGGCGTACCTGCACCAACAGGCAGTCACGGTCGCAATCGACACGCATCTCAACCAACTCTTGCACATGCCCCGAGGTTTCGCCCTTGATCCAGAACGCCTGCCGCGAGCGGCTCCAATAGGTCACGCGGCCCGTGTCGAGCGTGCGCGCGACCGACTGGGCGTTCATCCAGGCCATCATGAGCACCTCGCCGGTCTCGGCCTCTTGGGCGATGGCGGGGATCAACCCGTTCGCGTCATACTTTAGTGTCGCCGGATCGAAGGGCATGGCGGATTTCCTTTTGCATCTGCGCGCTCCACGCCTATTTATGGGGCAACACACGAAAGGGAAAGCCATGAGCGGCGAAACCGACCTGATCAAGCTTTATTCAGCGCGCATTCTGGAACTGGCCGCGGACATCCCGCATCACGGGCGCTTGGCCAGCCCACAGGCCAGCGTCAAGCGGCGCGCACCGCTTTGTGGCTCGACCGTGACCGTCGATATTCGCTGCGAGGGTGGCCGGATCACCGACTATGCCGCCGAGGTTAAGGCCTGTGCGCTTGGTCAGGCCGCCGCCAGTGTCGTGGGGCGCGCCATCATCGGTTGCGATCTGGCACAGGTGACAGCGGCGCGCGACGCGCTGCGCGAGATGCTGAAATCCGACGGCCCCACACCGCCCGCGCCCTTTGACGGGCTCGAGGTGCTGCGCCCCGCGCGGGATTACAAGAACCGCCACGCCTCTATCCTGCTCACGATTGAGGCCGCGGTTGAGGCAATGGAAACCGTGCGCGCCCAAACGTCCTGCGCCTGACGGTGCTGTCGCGGCAAAGCGACAGCTTGTGAACAGGCCGCCCCTTACCTTCGGTAAATTGCGCGCTATCTCTCTCAGAGATATCCGGGGACAGCGCCATGACAGGGCAGAAACTCGACCAGAATAGCCCGCTGATCGGGCGATTTGATCAGTCCTTTTTGATCCATATGATCCGTGACTTTTTCATCATCCTGTTGATGGTGACGGTGCTGGAATTCGCGCTCAAGGCGGGGATGGTCTATTACAAATTCCGCGTGCATGGTGCCACTGATGCCACCGAGGCGGCTCAGGATCTCGCCGATAATGTGCGTTCCATCATGCGCAACGAAGGCGGACCGGTCGCCGCGCGCACGGTCTATCCGATCCTTCAGGACAATTGGGACGGGCTTGGTTACCGCATCGCGATCATCCCCTCCGATGTCACGATCCGTTCCATTGAACAGGGGTTCGAGTTTACCCCCGAGGGCTTGCCGCGCGGCGATTGGCCCGACACCGCCCATGCAAGCGCCACCCTGCCCATCACCGCCGAGCCCTTTTGCCTTGCCTGTCACTCAGAGGCGCAGGTGGGGGATGTGCTGGGCGAGGTGACGGTGCGGCGGGATCTTGCGACGGATTTCGCGCAATGGATCGAGGATATGCGCCTGACCGGCCTTTTGGCTCTGGCCAAAATCGTGCTGCATTCGGTGCTCTTGTTTCTGATCCTGCGCGCGCGACTTGAGCCGCTTTTGGGTCTGCGCACGGTGGTCAGCAATCTTGCCCGCGCCTATGGCGGGCTGAACCACCGCGCCGAAATTCGCAGCGCCGATGAGTTCGGTGTGCTGGCACGCGATCTCAACCTCTTTCTAGACCGCATCACCCGGCTGATGGGCGAACTCGATGAGGTGCTGCAACGGGTGGTCACGGTCAATGATGACATCGTCACCATCCAAGCCGATCTTCGCGACCGGATCGACACCCTGACCGGACGCATCCGGCGACTGGAGCGCGCCGCGATGCTCAGCGCCAAGTCAGAGCCGCGCCTCTCGAAAGCGTGGTTTGATACGGCACGCCGCGCTGTCTCTGACCTGCGCAGCCAGACCCCCGAGGATGCCGGGGCCCTGATCGAGGATCTGCGCGCCGTCGTCGCCAATGCCGAGGCGCAGATTGCCGGAAGCGAAGCGCTCTTTGCTGATCTGGGTGCTTTGGGCGATGAAAGCGAACGCCTGCGCCATGTCATGTCCGAGATGATCCGCCTTGAGGAGCGGATGAAGGGGATCGTCGACACCGGCAGCGTTCTGGTGCAGCGCCTGCGCCCCGGCCCTGTGCCCTCGGAATGAAAAAACCGCCGCACGCTCGGATGAGCGGCGGCGGCAGAGTTGAGCGGGTCACAGGCCCCGGACATTCGGGAGGATTGAGGCAAATCCCGAAAACCGGATGGGACAGGTGGTGTGGCGCATCCCCAAAGTTGGGACAGGAGGGATGCAGCCAGAGCCGGGGCAAACCCGCAGGCAGAAACTCAGGCAGAAATCAGAGAAAACCGGGCAGATAAAGCGCACCGACCAGCGTCACCATCAGCGCAAGCGCGCCAACCGCATCGCCGACAATCGTATCCTGCGCACGGGTCGCAGTCGTCTTGATCTGGTGCAACATCTGGGGGCTCCTTCTGAAAACCTCTGTGTTGCTACTTTGTTCTCATATCGCAAACACCAAGTAAAGAACTTTTTAAGAACATATGTGAACAAAAATTCTAACCCACGGAAATTAAACGAATTGCCTGATCCTGTTCCATCAACCACAAGAGCACGCGCGCCGCACGTCCCCGCTCTGACACAAGGTCCGGATCGTCGTGAAGCAGTTTGCGCGCATCCGATTGCGCCACTGCCATCAGCGCCGATTGCGATTCGAGATCGGCAATGCGAAATCGCGGCAGGCCAGATTGCGCCGTGCCGATCAGATCGCCCGCGCCGCGCATCTCCAGATCAACCTCGCTGATGCGAAACCCGTCCTCTGTGTCACGCATCGTGGTCAATCGTCGCTCGCCGCTCTCACTCAGCGGGGCCTGATACATCAAGAGACAGGTCGACGCCGCCTGCCCCCGTCCAACGCGCCCGCGCAACTGATGCAATTGCGCCAGCCCGAAACTCTCGGCGCGCTCGATCACCATGATTGAGGCATTGGGCACATCCACCCCAACCTCAATCACCGTGGTCGAGACCAGAACGCTTGTGTCGCCCCGTTGAAACGCGGCCATCGCGGCATCTTTGTCCTCGGGCGGCATCTGTCCGTGCACCAGCCCCACAACGCCCTCCCCAAGGGCTGCGCGCAACCGCTTGAACCGCTCCTCGGCGCTGCTCAGGTCTACGACCTCGCTTTCCTCGACCAGTGGGCAAACCCAATAGGCCTGACGCCCCTCGGCCAAGGCGCGGCGCAGGTGATCGACCACCTCATCAATCCGCCCCATACTGATCAGCGCCGTCTTGATTGGCTGGCGGCCGGGCGGCTTTTCATCCAGCACCGACACATCCATATCGCCATATTGCGCCAAGGCCAGTGAGCGCGGGATTGGCGTGGCGGTCATCACCAGCACATCGGCCTGTGCGCCTTTCTTGCCCAGCTCAAGACGTTGCCGCACACCAAAACGGTGTTGCTCATCGACAATGGCCAGACGCAAATCGGAAAACTCCACATCCTTTTGAAACACCGCATGGGTGCCCACGAGGATCTGAATATCGCCCCGCGCAAGCGCCGCCAGCTTGGCGCGTCGCTCGGTGCCCTTGTCGCGACCCGTCAGGATTTCGAGCACCACGCCCGCACTCTCGGCCAAGGGGCGCAAGCCCTGCAAATGTTGCCGCGCGAGGATTTCGGTGGGGGCCATCATCACCCCCTGCCCGCCCGCCTCGACCGCGATGAGCAGCGCCTTGAACGCCACCAGCGTCTTGCCCGCGCCCACATCACCCTGAAGCAGCCGGTTCATCCGTTGTGGGGCGGCCATATCGGCGGCAATCTCGGCAATGGCCCGCGTTTGCGCCCCGGTCAGCGCATAGGGCAGCTCTGCCAATACCTTGGCCTGCAAGCGCCCGGTGCCAACCGTCGCGCGCCCCTTGGCGCGGCGCAGTTTTGAGCGGGCCAAGGCCAATGTCATCTGATGCGCCATCAACTCATCATAGGCCAAGCGCTCGCGTGCCGGATGCGCAGGCGAAAGATCCCGCGCCTCTTGCGGCCCATGGGCGGCACGCACCGCAGCGGCCCAATCGGGCCAGCCGGCCTGCGCCTTTTGCACCGGGTCGATCCATTCGGCAAGGTCTGGCAGTCGCATCAACGCCGAGTGCACCCCTTTGGTCATCACCCGCTGCGTGACACCTGCGGTCAGCGGATAGACCGGCTCAAAATCAGGGATGTCCGATGCCTCCTCAAGAGGCAGCATATGATCGGGATGCACGATTTGCGCGATTCCGTCGAAAAGCTCTGCCTTGCCCGACACGATCCGCCGCGCGCCGGTGGGCAGCATTTTGCGCAGATACTCATCGCGGGCATGAAAGAAGACGAGATGAAAGCTGGTGGCGGCATCCTCGACCACCACGCGATACGGCCCGCCTTTGCGCGAGGGCGGACGGTGCTGCCCCACAGTCACCTCGACCGTCACGATCCCGGGCATCTCTGCCCCCTGCACCGTGGCGCGGCGGCGGCGATCCACGCCGGAATGCGGCAGTGTCAGGATCAGGTCGCGCGGCCGCGTGATCTCAAGCGCAGAGAGGGCTTGCGCGGTCTTCGGCCCGATCCCCTCGAGCGTTTCCAGCCCGGCAAAAAGCGGAAATAGGATTTCCGGCCGCCCGCTCATGCGTCCCCGATCAGGGTCAGCCAACCATCCTCGTCAATTGTCTCGATCCCCAAGTCTTGTGCCTTCTTGGCCTTGGACCCGGCCCCCGGCCCTGCCACCAAAAGGTCGGTCTTGGCACTGACCGAACCCGCAACCTTGGCCCCCAGCCCTTCGGCCCGCGCCTTGGCCTCGGCCCGCGTCATCTTTTCGAGGCTGCCGGTGAAGACGACGGTCTTACCCGCAACCGGGCTGCCGTCGGTTCTGGGGCGCGCGGCCTCTTGCACGGTCAGATACTCGGTCAGCCGGTCAATGCTGCCGCGTTCATGCGGCTCTGCAAAGGCCCCGACAAGGGCGCGCGCCATGACCGTGCCCACCCCGTCGATCCCCAACAGACGCTCCCACTCCGGCCCTTCATAATCCTTGGCCCCGTCCATCGCCGCGATGAAATCATCCCAAGTGCCGTAATTGCGCGCAATCAGGGTACTGGCCTGCTCGCCCACATGCCGGATCCCAAGCGCAAAGAGCAACCGACCAAAGGGTATTTTTCTTTTTTCTTCAATAGCTTCAAAGAGGTTCTTCGCGCTCTTTTCGCCCCAGCCCTCGCGGTTCTTCAACTGCTGCAGGCCAGAGCCATAGCGCTCTTGCAGGGTAAAGATATCTGCCGGTTCCTTGATCCAGCCATAGCGGTAGAATTGCTCTACCTGCTTGGCCCCCAGCCCTTCGATGTCAAAGGCGGCGCGGGATACGAAATGCTTGAGCTTTTCCACCGCCTGCGCCGGACAAATAAGACCGCCCACACAGCGCCGCACCGCATCGCCCTCTTCGCGCACCGCATCCGATCCGCATTCGGGACAAGTCGCGGGAAAGACATAGGGTGCGACCCCCTCCGCCCGCTTGCTCAGGTCTACATCGGCCACTTTTGGGATCACATCGCCCGCGCGGTAAACCTGCACCCAGTCGCCCACGCGAATATCCTTGCCGCCGCGAATGACCTCGCCTTTGCTGTCACGCCCGGCGATGTAATCCTCATTATGCAGAGTGGCATTGCTGACCACCACGCCGCCCACCGTGACCGGCGTCAGCCGCGCAACGGGGCTTAGCGCGCCGGTGCGCCCAACCTGAATGTCGATCGCCTCCAGCCGTGTCCAGGCCAGTTCGGCGGGAAACTTATGCGCAATCGCCCAACGCGGCGTGGTCGAGCGAAAGCCAAGACGCGCCTGCAGGCCCAGATCATCGACCTTGTAGACCACGCCGTCGATGTCATAGCCCAAAGTCGCGCGCGCCTGTTCGATCCGCGCGTAATGCTCAAGCAGCGCCTCGACCCCATCACAGAGCACTGTCAGCGGGTTGGTCTGAAACCCGAGCGCCTTCAGACGCGCAATCGCGCCCATCTGCGTCTCGGCCAGGGGCGCGCTCACCTCGCCCCAGCTATAGGCAAAGAACAGCAGCGGCCGCGCAGCCGTGATCTTGGCATCCAGCTGCCGCAACGATCCCGCCGCGGCATTGCGCGGATTGGCAAATTGTTTGTCCGATTTCTCGGCTTGCCGCGCGTTCAGCGCGGCGAAATCGGCATGGCTCATATAGACTTCGCCGCGCACTTCCAGAATTTCGGGCGCACCGGTCAAACTCTCGGGAATATCGGTGATGGTGCGGGCGTTGGCGGTGACATTCTCACCCACCTCGCCATCGCCGCGCGTCGCGGCCTGCACCAGCCTGCCCTGAACATATCGCAAGCTCAGGCTTAGCCCGTCGATCTTTGGCTCAGCGGTATAGGCCAGCGGCGCATCGTCCGGCAGGCCCAGATAGCGGCGAATACGGCTGTCGAACTCGGCCACATCCTCTGGCTCGAACGCATTGCCCAGGCTCAGCATGCGGATGCTATGGGCCACCTTGGCAAAGCCATCCAGCGGCGCGGCGCCTACCTGATCCGATGCGCTGTCGTCGCGCTTGAGCTCAGGAAAGCGCGCCTCGATCGCCGCATTGCGCGCCTTGAGCGCGTCATAGGCCGCATCGGTGATTTCGGGCGCATCCTCGGTGTGATAGGCCCGGTTTGCCGCCGCCAAGAGCGCCGCAAGCCGCCCCAATTCGGCCTGCGCCTCGCTTTCGGTCAGATCCTCAACGGCAAGTTTGTCGGTCATCGGCCCCTCGCTGATCCCGGATGCGGCGGCCATTCCCTGCCCGCCTCTCCCTGATCAGAGTGATAGTGCCCGACCCGCCCAGCGTCCAGAGCCTGTGCTACCCTCAGGCCCCAATGGCCAGAGGCCGCCCGCCCAGCGTCGCTTGCTCAGGATCCCGCAGCACATAGCCGCGCCCCCAGACCGTCTCGATGTAATTGACACCATCGGTGGCCTCGCAGAGTTTCTTGCGCAGCTTGCAGATAAACACGTCGATGATCTTGAGTTCCGGTTCATCCATGCCGCCGTAGAGGTGGTTCAGGAACATCTCTTTGGTCAGGGTTGTGCCTTTGCGCAGGCTCAACAGCTCCAGCATCTGGTATTCCTTGCCGGTCAGATGCACCGGCTTGCCGCCCGCATCCACCGTCTTGGCATCAAGGTTCACATTGATCTTGCCGGTGCGGATCACCGATTGCGAATGCCCCTTGGACCGCCGGATGATGGCGTGGATACGCGCCACCAACTCATCGCGGTGGAATGGCTTGGTCAGATAATCATCCGCGCCAAATCCGAACCCTTTGATCTTGCTTTCGGTGTCATCCGCCCCTGACAGGATCAGGATCGGCGTGGCAATGCGCGCCAGCCGCAATTGGCGCAACACCTCGTGCCCGTTCATATCCGGCAGGCCCAGATCCAGCAAGATCAGGTCGTAATCATAGAGCTTTGCCAGATCTATGCCCTCTTCCCCCAGATCGGTGGTGTAGACATTGAGATTGGCATGGGTGAGCATCAACTCGATGCTTTTCGAGGTTGTCGGATCATCCTCGACCAAAAGTACGCGCATTGGGGACTCCATGGATCATTGTTTTGATACCGATCACACTGCTCAAAAATGGTTAACTACCCGTTACCATTGTTTCAACATCTCAAATGCTCAACCTGCAGTTATCGATACGCCCCCAATGCCGTGACCTTGAGCGCACCCTCCCCATGCTTGGCCACCGCGGCAATCCAGCCGTCAAACTCCTCTTCGCTCAACCCATAGGTTTCGAGCGCCTCACGCCGCGAGATCAGCCCATAGGCCACCCCGCGCACCACCGCCAACTTGCGCGATGCAACCCATCGCGCCGTATCGGCGGGCGGCAAATCCGCCCGGCTGAACACCGTTCCATCCGCCAAGGTAACAGCCCTTGGCCCTTCCACTTTCTTGAGATACATGACGCTCACCCCTTTGGTCTGATGCACCCAGAATGGCGCTTTCAGGCTTAATGCGGTGTGAAACCGGGTCTTGAGAGTGTTTAGGATTTTCCTATATTCTGAAACACCCGAGCGGAGGCCGCCATGGCATTGGACATAAATAAACCATTGAACTCCCTTGGGTTTCCGAAATCCCCGGCCGAAACCCGTGTGGTTGTCGCCATGTCGGGCGGCGTTGACAGCTCGGTTGTGGCCGCACATCTGGCCGCCGAGGGCTATGATGTGGTGGGCGTCACCCTGCAACTTTACGACCATGGCGCGGCTCTGGCCAAGAAGGGCGCCTGCTGTGCCGGGGTGGATATCCACGACGCCCGCCGCGTTGCCGAGGAAATGGGCTTTCCGCATTACGTGCTGGATTACGAGAACATCTTTCGCGATGCCGTGATCGACGAATTCGCTGATAGCTATCTTGCCGGAGCCACGCCCGTGCCCTGCATCCGCTGCAATGAACGGGTCAAGTTCAAGGACCTTTTGGAAACCGCCCGCGATCTTGAGGCGGATTGCATGGCGACCGGCCATTATATTCAGCGCAAGATGGGCGTGCAGGGGCCGGAATTGCACAGCGCCACTGATTCGGCGCGCGACCAGTCCTATTTTCTGTTCTCGACCACGCCCGAGCAGCTCGAATTCCTGCGCTTCCCGCTGGGGCATCTGCCCTCGAAACAGGCGACGCGTGAATTGGCCGCGCAATATGGCCTGCAAGTCGCGGACAAACCCGACAGTCAGGACATCTGCTTTGTCCCCAACGGCAATTACGCCAGCGTGATCGAAAAACTGCGCCCCGGTGCCGCCGAACCCGGTGAGATTGTCCATGCCGATGGCCGCATCCTTGGCACGCATGAGGGCGTCATCCATTACACCATCGGTCAGCGTCGCGGCCTTGGCATCGGCGGGCTTGAAGAGCCGCTCTATGTCGTGCGCCTTGACGTCGACACGCGCCGTGTGATCGTCGGCCCCAAGGACATGCTCTCGACCCGCACCGTGCCGCTGCGCGAAATCAACTGGCTGGGCGATGCCCCCCTCACCTCTCAGGCGGAATGGCATATCTCGGTCAAGGTCCGCTCCACCCGCCCGCCGCGCGAGGCGGTGCTGCGCCCCATTTCCGCCACCGAGGCGACGGTTGAATTGCTGACACCAGAGGAAGGCGTCTCGCCCGGTCAGGCCTGCGTTTTCTATGAAACCACCGGCACCCGCGTTCTGGGCGGCGGCTGGATCTGGCGCGGCGCGACAGTCTGAGGCGTTAAAACGCCCCGCTCAGGTGTTGAAGAGAAAGTGCAAAACGTCGCCATCCTTGACGACATAGCTCTTGCCCTCAGACCGCATCTTGCCCGCGTCCTTGGCCTTTTGCTCGCCGCCAAGTGTCACGAAATCGTCATAGGCAATCGTCTCGGCCCGGATGAATCCGCGCTCGAAATCGCCGTGGATCACGCCCGCCGCCTTGGGGGCTGGCGTGCCTGCCGGAATGGTCCAGGCGCGCGCCTCTTTGGGCCCGACGGTGAAATACGTCTCAAGATGCAAGAGACCATAGCCCGCCCGGATCAGCCGATCCAGCCCCGCCTCTTCCAGCCCCATCTCGGTTAGAAACATCTCCGCTTCTTCCGGCTCGAGCTTGGAGATTTCCTCTTCGATCTGCGCAGAAATCACAACTGAGGCCGCGCCCTGTTCAGCAGCCATCTTTGCCACCGCCTCAGAATGGGTATTGCCGGTCGCGGCATTCCCCTCATCCACGTTGCAGACATAGAGCACCGGCTTGGCGGTCAAAAGTTGCAGCATTTTCCATGCTTTAATGTCTTCGGCATCCACCTCAACCGTGCGCGCCGGGCGTCCCTCTTCCAGCGCGGCCTGCGCTGCGGCCAAGAGCCGCTCAGCCTGTGCCGCCTCTTTATCGCCGCCCTTGAGCTTGCGTTGCAGGCCTGCGCGCCGCTTTTCAACCGACTCAAGATCAGACAGCATCAATTCGGTCTCGATCGTATCGGCATCCGCCACCGGATCAACGCGCCCCTCCACATGGGTCACATCGCCATCCTCAAAGCAGCGCAGCACATGGGCAATCGCATCCGTCTCGCGGATATTGGCCAAAAACTGATTGCCCAGCCCCTCGCCTTTGGACGCCCCTTTGACCAGCCCGGCAATGTCCACAAAGGTCATGCGCGTCGGGATGATCTGCTTGGATCCGGCAATCTGCGCCAATTTGTCCAGCCGCGCATCAGGCACGGCCACCTCGCCCACATTCGGCTCGATCGTGCAAAAGGGAAAGTTCGCCGCCTGCGCCGCAGCCGTGCGGGTGAGCGCATTAAAGAGCGTGGATTTGCCAACATTGGGCAGGCCCACGATTCCCATTTTAAAGCCCATCTCAGACCCTCCATGCGGTGAATTGCGCGCATCTACGGGTTTGCGCCCCCCAAGGTCAAGCCGGGCATTGATTTCCCGCGCGCTTTGCGCCAAACCCGCACGGACCCATTCGAAGGACAGACCAACATGACACGTATCGACGCCAAATTCGCAGAGTTGAAGGCCGCCGGTAAAAAGGCGTTCGTTTCCTACATCATGGCGGGCGATCCGGATTATGACACCTCGCTCGCGGTGATGCAGGGGCTGCCTGCTGCGGGGGTGGATATCATCGAATTGGGCGTGCCCTTTACTGATCCGATGGCGGACGGGCCAACCATCCAACTCGCCGGTCAGAGGGCGCTGGCGGCGGGCATGACGCTCGAAAAAACGCTGGCCATGGCGCGCGAGTTTCGTAAAGGCGATGACAGCACGCCCATCGTGCTCATGGGCTATTACAACCCGATCTACAATCGTGGCGTGGACAAGTTCCTGACCGATGCGAAGGCCGCCGGGATCGACGGGCTGATCGTGGTTGATCTGCCCCCCGAAGAGGATGACGAACTCTGCATTCCGGCCAGCAAGGCGGGGATGAACTTCATCCGCCTCGCCACCCCCACAACCGATGACAAACGCCTGCCCAAGGTGCTCGAAAACACCTCTGGCTTTGTTTATTACGTCTCGATCACCGGCATCACCGGGGCAGCGGCGGCAGAGGCGGCGGATGTCGCCCCCGAGGTGGCACGCATCAAGGCTCAGACCGATCTACCGGTGATCGTGGGCTTTGGCATCCGCACACCGGAAACTGCGCAGACGATTGCCAGCGTTGCCGATGGCTGCGTCGTAGGCTCGGCCATCGTGGGCGAGATTGCCAAGGGCAAAGCGGTCACAGAGGTTTTGGCCTTTGTAAAAGGTCTGGCCGACGGGGCACACCGCGCCTGAGTGCCATGCCGAATAGTTAATAAAACGTAAATATAACGGATAGTTGCGGGTCGAAGCTATCGCGCTGTGACTTGACTCACCGCGCGGCCTCACGTATAGGTTGTGACATGCTGGACGAAATGGGCAACGGCCCCGGGGGAAACCCCGGAGGCCGTTTTTTCATGTCGAGCAGACAGAGGGGCCCACCGAAACACACCACTCATGAGGCAAGAGCACGCATGGTTTTGATCACCCCCGACGAGGGGCCCACCGGCCTGACCACCTCGATCAACGCGCTGGAACAGCAATTGGCCGACATGCGCGTCGATCTGGCAGAGATCTATCAACGGATCAGAGCCGGTGATCTGGATGAATTGAAAAACGCGACCAAGGCCACCGCCGAGATCCGGCAATGGCTCAAAATCGCTCTGGAAGCGGAGGCACAACTTGAACGACGCAGAAAAGAAGACCTTGGTATTGTCCATGGATACGCCCTCGATTTCGACGACGCCCGGCATCAGATCGGGTGCCGATTGGATCGTCTCAAACGGGCAAGCTGTCCGGGACGACTTTCTCGATGCCCTGAGTGACGGCGAGCTCATGGCCCTGCCCTATCTCTTCGAGTTCTGGGCGCTGCCGCATCAACTGCCGCCCTCGGGCGACTGGCGGACATGGGTGATCATGGGCGGGCGCGGGGCGGGCAAGACCCGCGCCGGGGCCGAATGGGTGCGGTCCGAGGTCGAAGGCGCGCGCCCCATGGATACAGGCCGCTGCAAGCGGATCGCCCTTGTGGGCGAGACGATTGATCAGGTGCGCGAAGTGATGATCTTTGGCGAGAGCGGCATTCTCGCCTGTTCGCCCCCCGACCGCCGCCCCGAATGGCAGGCCACGCGCAAGCGGCTGATCTGGCCCAATGGCGCGGTGGCACAGGCCTTTTCCGCCCATGATCCCGAGGGGCTGCGCGGCCCGCAATTCGACGGAGCCTGGGTGGATGAGCTGGCCAAGTGGAAACGCGCGCGCGAAACTTGGGACATGCTGCAATTCGGTCTGCGGTTGGGCGAAGCGCCGCGCGTCTGCGTCACCACCACGCCGCGCAATGTGGGCGTGCTCAAGGACATCCTTGCCACCCCCAGCACTGTGACCAGCTCCGCCCCCACCGAGGCCAACCGCGCCCATCTCGCCGAGAGCTTCCTTGACGAGGTGCGCGCACGCTATGCAGGCACGCGGCTTGGGCGGCAGGAACTGGACGGCCTGCTGATTGACGAGGCCGAGGATGCGCTCTGGAGCCCAGCCATGCTAGAGGCCGCGCGCGTCGACACCTTGCCCGAATTTGACCGCGTGGTGGTGGCGGTTGATCCTCCGGTTTCGGGCCATGCCGCATCGGATGAATGCGGGATCATTGTGGTCGGGGCCATCACGCGCGGCCCGGTGCAGGACTGGCGCGCCTATGTTCTGGCCGATGCCAGCGTCAGCGCCGCCAGCCCCGCCCGCTGGGCCCGCGCCGTGATCCGCGCACGCGAGCTTTGGGGGGCAGAACGGGTGGTGGCCGAGGTCAATCAGGGCGGCGATCTGGTGGAACAGGTGATCCGGCAGGTCGACCCCCTCGTGCCCCTGCGCAAGGTCCACGCCAGCCGGGGCAAGGTGGCACGGGCAGAGCCGGTGGCAGCGCTTTATGAACAGGGCCGGGTCCATCACGCGCGCGGGCTTGGCACGTTGGAGGATCAGATGTGCGCCATGACCGCACGCGGCTATGAGGGCCGTGGCAGCCCCGACCGCGTCGATGCGTTGGTCTGGGCGCTCACCGATCTCATCGTGGAACCCGCCTCGAAATGGGTCCGCCCAAGGGTGCGCGGGGTCTAAAGCGCGCCGCCGACGGGGGTCTAACGTCCCGGGCCTGACCCGGGACATCGGCGCCGCCCCCCGTGCGACGCCAGGCACGATAGCTTAACGCTGCCATGAATCTTTTGATCCATGCAGGGGGCATGCAGGCTCAATTCAACGGATAAAGGCGCAAGATACACCGTTCTGTGCACTGTTCAAACGTAGACGATATCGCTGACCCAAGGCCGGTTCGGCATGTCTCGCGCAAGGACCCCAGTCCACCTTGTCATCGGCTTGGAGTGCTGAATGCTCAAACGGCCCCGATTTCCAACAATCGACAGGAACCCAAAGATCCGGTAGTGCGGCCCTGACATTTTGTTTTTAAGGGCTTTCTTGGCATGGGCTGATTGGTAGATGCTAAATCCAAAGCATCATCCCAGTCTGAACCATCGGACCAAGCGTAGATTCCAAAGGCGGACATAAAGAGACAGGCAAACCCACATTCAGTTGAAAAATATAGCCCTTTTTCTTGACAATACCTCCTCTGGACGCCCAACTCTCTACCGCGTACCGCCCAACCCAAGGACCCTGCCATGATCCCCACCACCTACCCGCCCAAGGATGAGATCGCCCGTCTGACCGCCCGCATGCTGCTGGAAATCGGCGCAGTGCATTTCAACGCGGACACGCCCTTTACGCTGGCCTCGGGCCTGCCCTCACCCACCTATATCGACTGCCGCAAGTTGATCTCCTATCCGCGCATCCGCAGCACCCTTATGGATTTTCTCTCGATCACCGTGATGCGGGAAGCCGGGTTTGAGGCGTTCGACAATATCGCGGGCGGCGAAACCGCGGGTATTCCCTTTGCGGCCCTTGTCGCCGAGCGTATGGCCCTGCCCATGACCTATGTGCGCAAGAAACCGAAAGGCTATGGGCGCAACGCTCGCATCGAAGGGGCCATGACCGAGGGGCAGCGCGTACTCTTGGTTGAGGATCTCACCACGGATGGCGGCTCAAAGCTCAGCTTTGTGGATGCCATCCGCGAAACCGGGGCCACCTGCGGCCATACGGCGGTGATCTTTTACTACGGCATTTTCCCCGACACCAAGAAAACCCTTGGCGATCACGGCGTGGCCCTGCATCACCTCTGCACGTGGTGGGATGTGTTGGCCGAGGCGCGCACGCAAGCGATTTTCGAGGCCGCTACTCTTGACGCGGTCGAAGATTTCTTGCGCGATCCCCGTAAGTGGCAGGCGGCACACAAGAAATAAATTTGTCCTCAGGGGATGGGGATAAACCACCTCTCGAATCGTAAAATGCTTCGATATGTGGTAGGCTAGGAAAATCCTAATACAGGATATGGGAAGCGCTTCTGTGGCGCGGCCCTATCCACCGACTTATCCCGCCAAATGCCCACAGGTTTATACAAGTGGCGAGCGCGCAAGGATTGGCCTAGAACTCTCGAACCAAGACTACCGACACGATACCGATAAAACACCGAACAAACGGGGACCGCAGGCATGAACGAGATCAGCGCTTTCAATCCGACTGGGGCAGAGATTCAATCCGCTGAAAGCGTGCCGCATTCGATCGAGGCTGAGCAGCAACTCCTCGGTGCGATTCTGACAAATAACGATGTCTATGACCGCATCGCCGCCATTATCGGCCCACAGCATTTCTACGACCCCGTCCATGCCCGTATTTTCGAAACCGCCGCCGCCCGCATCGCCAAGAACAACCTCGCCTCGCCCGTAACCTTGCGCGCGTTCCTCGAAAATGATGAGGGGTTAAAAGAGCTTGGCGGGCCTGCGTATCTTGCCAAACTGGCCGGTGCCGCGATCTCGACCTTCGCCGTGCGCGACTATGCGCAAATGATCTATGATCTGGCGATCCGCCGCGCGCTTATTGCCTTGGGTCATGACATCGCCGGCAAGGCGGCCCGCGTCAATGTCGATAGCGAACCCAAGGATCAAATCGTCGAGGCCGAACAAAAGCTCTACCAATTGGCTGAGCAAGGTCAGTCCGAGAGCGGATTTCAAAGCTTTCTCAAGGCTGTAACAGACGCTGTTAATGTGGCCAACGCCGCCTATCAGCGCGAAGGCGGGTTGGCAGGCATCTCAACCGGGCTGGTCGATCTTGATGGAAAACTGGGCGGGCTGCACAAATCCGACCTTCTCATCCTTGCGGGCCGCCCCTCGATGGGCAAAACGTCGCTCGCGACCAATATCGCCTTTAACGTAGCCAAGGCCTATCGCCGAGGCACGCTGCCCGATGGGTCTGAGGGGGCTGTGGATGGCGGCGTCGTGGGCTTCTTCTCGCTTGAAATGAGCGCCGAACAATTGGCCGGTCGGGTGCTGGCCGAAGCCTCGGAAATCTCCTCGCACAAGATCCGTCAGGGCGACATGGACGAAAGCGAGTTCCGCCGCTTTGTCGAAGCCGCCAAGACACTGGAATCCTGTCCGCTCTATATCGACGATACTGCCGCGATCCCGATTTCACAACTTGCCGCGCGCGCGCGACGGTTAAAGCGCACGCATGGTCTTGATCTCTTGATCGTCGACTACCTGCAACTTGTGCGCGGGTCCTCTGACAACCGGGTGCAGGAGATTGGCGAAATTTCCATGGGGCTCAAGGCAATAGCCAAGGAACTTAACATCCCCGTCGTGGCCCTTTCGCAGTTGTCGCGCCAAGTCGAAAGCCGCGAGGACAAGCGCCCGCAACTCTCGGACCTGCGCGAATCCGGCTCGATCGAACAGGACGCCGATGTCGTGATGTTCGTGTTCCGCGAAGAATATTACAAGGAACGCGAAAAGCCGGGCGATCACGAAATGGATAAGATGGCCGAATGGCAAGAGGCGATGTCGCGCCTGCATGGCAAGGCCGAAGTCATCATCGGCAAACAGCGCCACGGCCCTATCGGTACGGTTGAATTGAGCTTTGAGGCGCAGTTCACCCGCTTTGGCAATCTGGTCAAGCCCTGGCAACAAGGCGGAAACGCCGACTACTGAAACCTGCAATGGACGGGGGCGCTGCCCCCGAACCCCCGAGGTATTTCGGGCCAGATGAACCGCAATTGATAGCAAGACCCGCCGACCATGCCCCGATATGCCCTCCGGATCGAATATGATGGCGCGCCCTTTGCCGGATGGCAGCGGCAGGTCGATCACCCCTCTGTGCAAGGTGCCGTCGAGGCGGCGCTCGCGCGGATTGAACCGGGGTCCCATACCATCGCCGCCGCCGGGCGCACGGATGCAGGCGTGCACGCGATTGCCCAGGTGGCGCATTGCGACCTGACACGGGAATGGGGCACGTTTCGCCTTTCAGAGGCGCTCAACTATCACCTCAAACCTTTGCCCGTGGCGATTACGGCCTGCGTGCGTGTCGCTGAAGACTGGCACGCAAGGTTTTCCGCAAACGAGCGGCGCTATCTTTTTCGCGTCATGTCGCGGCGCGCCCCTGTTACGTTGGACCGAGGCCGGGTTTGGCATGTGCGCCCAAAGCTCGATATCGAGGCGATGCGCGCAGGCGCACAACATCTGATCGGGATGCATGATTTCACCACTTTCCGCTCGACCATTTGTCAGGCGGCAAGCCCAATCAAGACATTGGACGCCATTGAGATTTCGGAGCACGAGAGCGCCATGGGCCCCGAGATCCATTTCCGCCTGCGCGCCCGGTCGTTTCTGCACAATCAAGTCCGCAGTATCGTGGGCACGTTGGAGCGTGTGGGCGCGGGGTCTTGGCATCCCGATGAGGTGCGCGCCGCACTGAACGCACGCGACCGCGCCGCCTGTGGCCCGGTGTGCCCCCCTCATGGCCTCTATCTGGCTGGGGTCAGCTATCCGCAAGACCCGTTCGCCGCGCAAGATTAGGCTTTGATCTTGCGTCCTTGCCACGCTAAGACCCTGCTCAGCGGTCCCGTAGCTCAACCGGATAGAGCACCTGACTTCTAATCAGGATGTTGGGGGTTCGAGTCCTCCCGGGATCGCCAGATATTGTGAATCCGCTGTCTTATATGCGCCGGCCACCTGTGTTTGTGCGCGATGCAGGCGATAACGCAAATCTGACTTGGCCTCTTGCCACGCCAGTAGTTAGCGCGTTGACGCCCGTTTCAGGATATCCGCCGCATTCGGGTGATTGAGCAGCGCTTGCCCCACCTCGAATTGCAGGTGGCTGGGGGCGTTCTGGCCTGCAATCTGTCGGCTCAGCGCCTCTTTGAGATCGGCGGGCAGTGCAGCAGAGGTGCGCGGATCGACCAGCAGAGTTTCGGCAGCAATCCCTTCGGCATAGATGATTTGATGCCGGTCAAAGAGCAGTTGCACGTAATCTATGAAACCGCCGCTCTCGCGGCGCACGGTATCCCCGTTGACCAGATGCCGGGCGCGCACCAATACTTCGGCCCGGCCCGCACCAAGGGCATCCGAGCGCTGGTAGATAAAGAGCCGGTGATCGGGGCTGACCAATAGGTCGTTTTCATTGTGCAACGCCCCAGCAGAAATCCGAATGGGGGCGAAATCCCCAACCGCGCGAACGGTCGAATGCCCGACCCACCGAATTGGCCGCACCCCGTCATCGCGCGTAAGGACCATGTCGCCGCACACCAAGGTTTCGACCGGGCGCTGTTCCCCCGTTGCCATGGTGATGTGGGTGCCCCGCGAGAACGACACGCACGCCACCTGAGCAAAACGTTGCAGCACGTTCTCCGTGTCAATGCCCACCAGCGCATAGCCGGTCTTGGGCCGCATCTGCGCCAGCGGCATGGCAAAAACCTCTACCATGTTTTCGGCATCATCCACCTCGACCAACACGATCATTTCGGTTGTGCGCCCGGTGCCCGACATCAACGTCAGGCAACAGTCGAGATGGATTTGCGCACCGGGTCGACCAACCTCGGAGCCGCGAGCGATTTTAAATGGTGCCCCCCCTGCCAGAGAAAGCGAGAGGCGAAGCTGCCGCGCTTGCGGCTGCAACTCATAGACATCGTCGAGGTCGAGCTCTGCCGCAAAAGACAGAGCATCCCCCATGTTCGCCCCGTTGACGACGCGAAAATCCAATCCCGTATACACGGGCAGGATGTGGTCGGACGGGGCAAGATCAGAGGTCATGGGTGCAGTTGGTCCTGATATGGCTGGGGTCACAATTCTCTATCGGGCAGCGTAGTTTAGAATTGTGGTATCATGGCGTCAATGTGATGGACATGCCCTCGTGGACGAGGCCCGTCACACGCCCGCTTGCAAGCATCTGGCCATTCTTGCCGACAGCGTGTTAATTTCGCGTTGATTAAGCAGGAGAGTGGATGATGGATCTGGGGATCAAGGGGAAACGGGCGTTGGTCTGCGCCGCGTCCAAAGGCTTGGGATTGGGCTCTGCGCGCGCATTGGCCGAGGCAGGGGTCGATCTGGTGATCAACGCACGCGGCGGCGAGGCGCTCGAGGCGGCAGCAACGGCCATTCGTGCGGATTTCGACGTTACCGTTCAGACGGTCGCAGCCGACATTACCTCAGAGGCCGGTCGCGCAGCAGTGCTTGACGTGGCGCAAGACGTGGACATTCTCGTCAACAATGCCGGAGGACCGCCGCCGGGTCTGTGGTCTGATTGGGACCGCGAGGATTTTATCCGAGCACTCGACGCCAATATGCTGACCCCTATCGCGCTGATAAAGGCCTTGGTCCCCGGAATGATGGCGCGGGGCTGGGGCCGTGTGGTCAACATTACCTCGCAATCGGTCAAGGCGCCGATCCCGGCGCTAGGTCTTAGCAATTCGGCGCGCGCAGGCCTGACAGGCTATGTCGCGGGCACGTCACGGCAAGTGGCTGGCAGCGGCGTCACGATCAACAACCTGCTACCGGGTATCCATGCCACGGATCGCGCCAAAGCACTGGATGAAGGCGTGGCCAAAGCACAAGGGATCAGCATGGAGGAGGCAAAGGCGCGCCGCTGTGCCAGCATTCCCGCTGGGCGCTATGGCACGGCGCAGGAATTTGGCGCGGCTTGTGCCTTTCTCTGTAGCCAGCATGCGGGTTTTATCGTGGGACAAAACATCCTGCTAGATGGCGGCGGCGTCAACGCAACGCTCTGATCGCGGGCATCACGAAAGCGAGATCGGGCTACATAAACTCTGGTGCTGGAACGCTCTGGTCATTAGCACTGGAGCAACCATTCCACGGAGGAAACACAAGTCATGCAAGCATTGGCGATTATTGGCCTTTTTGGCCTCGTCATTCTGGGCAGCCTGTTCGTCGCACCGCGTCGCGCCACGATTGAAGGTTTTTTCAACGGCACCGGCACGGATGGCCGAGCGCCAGGTCTTTGGGTGCTGGTCCTAAGCCAGGTCACTACCTGGATTTTCGCTCGTTCTCTGATGAATTCGGCCATTCTGGGGTATTTCTTCGGGATTTGGGGCACGCTGGCCTATGCTGCTTACTACGGCTCTTTCCTGAGCGGCGGCTATATCGTAGGCCGATTGCGTGCAGGTGGCGCGGGCTCTGTGCAGGATTGGCTGGGCACACATTTTGGCGCAATGGGCAAGGCCTGCTACAACTTCGTCATTGCTCTGCGGCTCTTGTCCGAGGTTTTTGCCAATCTGCTGGTGGTGGGGCTGATCTTTGCCGCAGCCCTGCCTGAAATGGGCATCGCGCGCGACGCCTCTATCCTGATCGTCGCGGTGCTTGGGTTGGCCTATAGCGCTTGGGGCGGGCTAAGCGCGGCGCTGCGCACCGATGTGTTGCAGATGGTGGTATTCTTGGGCGTTTTCGCGGTTGCCTTTGTAGCGCTCGTGATCAGCCCCGGCTTTGACCTTGGGGCCGTGCTGACCGCGCCGGGCACTTCCGGTGCCTGGAGTGGCCAAGTTCTTTTGCTGGTGGCGCTGTTGCAGGTGTTCTCTTACCCCGCACATGACCCGGTGATGATGGATCGTGGCTTTATCGCCGATCCCGAGACAACGCGCCGCTCTTTCCTGCATGCCTTCTGGATCTCTACGCTCTGTATCATTGGCTTTGGCTTTTTCGGCATTCAGGCTGGATTGGTCGGGGCGGAATATGAGGGCGAGTTGATTGGCACTTGGGCCACGATGTTCCCGGCATGGCTTTTTGTGGCGTTGCTCGTGTCACTGCTTATTTCAGCTCTCAGCACGCTCGATTCAGCACTGGCCAGTGCCGCGCGGCTTGTGGTGGACGAGCTGAAACTGGGGCAGCGGTCGCTTGCGGGTGGGCGCATGGCAATGATCGCGTTCATGGTGGTTGGCACCGGTCTGACCCTATGGGGAAATCAGACGCTGTTCGACGCTGTAGCCATCAGCGGCACGGCCAGCATGTTTCTGACACCTATTCTGATCATTGGGCTGGTGATGGGGCGTCACATCGCACTCTGGTCCTATCTGGTGGCTTTTGGTGCGGCGATGTTCGGTGCCGTGCTCTACTTCGCGCGCGAAGCCGACTGGGCCGTTGCGCTACTGCCAGAGGCCCATAAATACGAGCAGCTGTTGGTCATCTGCGTGGGGGTGTTGATCGCTGGCTTTGCCGCGGTGATGATGGGCGCTCGACGCAGCTGAGCCGGGCGTGTTTCAAAAGAACAGGGGGCAGGCCAACACCGGCCTGCCCCCTTTTTCGTTTTCAGTGCTCTTGCCCGTTCAGGCGCGCTCGGAATATTCCATCGTCTCGGTGTTGACGACGATATCCTCGTCAGGTCCAACAAAGGGCGGCACCATGACCTTGACCCCATTATCGAGGATCGCAGGCTTAAAGCTATTGGCCGCCGTCTGCCCCTTCACGACGGGCTCAGTCTCGACGATGCGGCAAATCACCTTTTGCGGCAGCGCGGCGTGCAGCGCCTCGCTCTCGTGGAATTCAACCGTGATGGTCATACCGTCCTGAAGAAACGGACGACGTTCCCCCAAAAGGTCAGCGGGCAATTCGATCTGCTCATAGGTCTCGGCATCCATGAACACCAGCTTGCCATTCTCTTCATAGAGAAACTGCTGATCCTTTTGCTCAAGGCGCACACGCTCGACCTTGTCGGCGCTGCGAAAGCGTTCGTTGAGTTTGGAGCCGTTGCGCAGGTTCTTCATTTCGACCTGAGCAAAGGCACCGCCCTTGCCGGGCTTTACGTGATCGACCTTCACCGCGGCCCAGAGGTGGCCATTATGCTCCAGCACATTACCGGGGCGAATTTCGTTTCCATTGATCTTGGGCATTGCGTTCAAACCGTGACAAAAGGTTGATGTGAGATTGATGCTTCCTATATCTGGAGGGATGATGGGTGGCAAGACAACGAAATGTCGTTATGCATCGTGGCGAGGCATGCAAAATTCGCATAGAAGTTATGCAACTGTGCTCTATCCGAATCGCAAAAACTCCGCCATAAGGTCCGTCACGCCCAAAACGCAAGAGCAATAAGAACAAGGACGAATGATGAAGGATTTCGTTGACGGTACGGCTTTCAACGCCGAACAGGGCAACCGTGCTCGTAAACTCTTTGCGGCCGTTGTGCTGGCCGCTCTGGATGACGCCATTTCCGATGACAAGAAATATGGCAATGGCCCCGAGCAGATCGCCCGCTGGGCGCGGTCCCGTGATGGCCGCGAAGTATTGTCCTGCGCCGGGATCGACCCGAATGAGCGGGTTGTTGCCGGCCTGATGGATTTCGTATCCAAGGGCGTGCGCACCTCTGTGGCCCTCTCGCGCGAAGAAAGTGAACGCCGGAATGCTGCGGCGCAGGCCGAAGCCGCCTGAGCACTGCTGCCTGACCACGTATCAAAGCCCTGCCCTAGTGGCAGGGCTTTTGCGTTGCGGTCGGGAAAACAGGCCTTTGTGACGGAAACCGGCCTTTCCCCCTGCACTCTCAAACGGTATCAGCACAGAGCGGCAAAAGGGGCATCGCAATGACACGCGCGATCATGATTCAGGGGGCAGGCTCGAATGTGGGCAAGTCCATGCTCGTGGCAGGTATGGCGCGCGCCTATGCCCGACGTGGCCTGTCGGTGGCCCCGTTCAAGCCGCAAAACATGTCAAACAATGCCGCTGTCACCGTGGATGGCGGCGAAATTGGTCGCGCGCAGGCGCTTCAGGCGCTGGCCGCGTACCGCGCGCCACACACCGATATGAATCCCGTACTGCTCAAACCCGAGAGCGATATTGGCGCCCAAGTGATCGTGCAGGGCCGCCGCTTTGCCACGCTGCGTGCCCGCGACTATGCCCGGGCCAAACCGCAGTTGCTGGCCCCCACGCTTGAGAGTTTTCACCGCCTTGCCGCCACCGCAGATCTCGTGCTGGTCGAGGGGGCGGGCAGCCCCGCGGAAATCAACCTTCGCGCCGGAGACATCGCCAATATGGGCTTTGCCGAGGCCGCAGGCGTGCCCGTGATCCTTGTGGGTGATATCGACCGGGGTGGGGTCATCGCGCAGGTTGTCGGCACCCAAGCGGTGTTGCCGCCCCAAGATGCCGCCCGGATCAAGGCTTTTGCCATCAACAAGTTCCGTGGCGATGTCAGCCTCTTTGACGAGGGCTTGCGCGAAATTGTGACGCGCACAGGCTGGCCCTCTTTGGGCGTCGTGCCATGGTTTTCAGACGCATGGCGCCTTCCGGCTGAGGATGTGATGGATATCGCCTCGACCAAGGGCGGCGCTTTCAAGGTGGTCGTGCCGCGTCTTGGCCGGATTGCCAATTTCGACGATCTTGATCCCCTCAGCAGCGAACCGGGTGTGAGTGTGGAAATCATCGGAGCAGGCAGCCCCCTGCCCGGCGATGCCGATTTGGTGCTTATCCCCGGAAGCAAATCCACCATCGCCGATCTGGCACATTTCCGCGCCCAAGGTTGGGATATCGACCTTGCCGCCCACATCCGGCGCGGCGGGCATGTGCTGGGCATCTGTGGCGGCTATCAGATGCTGGGGCACCGGATCGAAGACCCGGACGGCATCGAGGGCCCTCCCGCCTCGGTGCCCGGCCTGGGGCATCTCGGCGTCGTGACGGTGATGAAGCCGGAAAAGCGACTTGCCCTGACACAGGCCACCTATCTCGAAACTGGCGATGCCGTAGAAGGGTATGAAATCCATTTGGGTGAAACCATCGGCCCGGATTGCGCGCACGCATGGCTGCGTGTCGGGGATCGCCCTGAGGGGGCCGCTTCGGCCAGTGGCCGGGTGCGCGGCGCTTATCTGCACGGGCTCTTCGCGTCCGACGCGTTTCGTGCGGCGTTTCTGGCAGGGCTAGGTGCGCGATCAGACCTGAGCTATGGGGCAGATGTCGAGGCCACGCTCGACGCTCTCGCGGCGCATCTGGAAGCGTATATGGATTTAGATCTGCTCTTTTCGCTCAGTGCAGACATTCCGACTCAGTCGAAATCCTGACTGGTCAGCGCGCGGTGAATCTCGCGGCGCACAAGTTTGCGCACGTTGCGGGTGATCCGCTCGCCCAAGGCACCTTGCAATTCTTGCCGAACAATCTCGGCCACCAAATCACGCAGGGCCTCTTCATCCAGCACGGCGTCATCCATCAGCAGACCCTCGCCGCGATCCGCATCGGCATCCGGTGCCGGGCGCAAATCCGCCGCATCCGCATCCTGCCAATCCTGAACATGGCGTTCCGAGGCCAGATCGTCCGACTCATCCCAGTCGGGATCAACTGAGGGGGCCGTCTCGGCCTCGTCCAGCTCTGCCTCTTCGTCACCCTCTGGCTCATCCGTCTCGGACCAACTCAGCACCGATTCAGCGGCTCCCCCGGCGTAATCGTCGTCAGAGGCGCCATCCGGCTCCCACTGATCGTCGCGCCCGGCGATCATCGCTTCAAATTCTGCAGCCTGCGCGCTCAGTTCCGACGGAAGATCAGGCGTCTGATCGGTCTCACTGAACTCTGTCTCTATCCCCTCAGGCGCACTTTCGTCCTGAACATCTGTCTCATGCTCAGACAGATCTGTGCCTGTCCAAACGTTATGCGCATCCGGCTCTTCGGCATCCACAGCCTCGGCAGGTGGCTCTGCTACGGGTTCATCCACCCGCAAGGCCGGTGTCAGGACAAGCCGGTCCGCCGCCGGCATCCCTGCCTCGCGCGGCGCGGCCACGGTTGTGCTGAGGCGTTCGGCTTGGCCATTCGAGACCAGCCGCCTTATCGACGACAGGACATCCTCGATTTCCACATTGGTCACGGGGTCGGACATGCTCTTGTACCATTCTTGCCTAAGCAGAGCTTATCGCTGCAGGCGGTGCCACACAACCGTTTCAAAAACTTTTCAGTTTTTTCCCAAAGCCCGCAACACCCGGTCGAGCTTCTGGCCCTGCGGACTGCTTTCGATCGGCGCATCTTTGACCAGTTCGTAATAGGCGGCCGGATCATAGGTCTGCACCCCAAGGTTCAGATCGCGCGCCGTCAACTCGCCAATCGACGCCAGCACCGAATAGGCGGCAATCACCACATCGGCATTGGCCGAGATCAGATTGGCCCGCGCATCAAGCAGGTCCTGTTCGGCATCCAAGACATCCAGCGTGGTGCGAGCGCCCAGTGTCGCCTCTTCCCGGGTGCCGTCAAAGGCAACTTGGGCAGCACGCACCGCCTCGCGGCTGGCCGTGCGGCTGGCGCGGGCGGCGCGCAGATTGGCATAGGAATCGCCCACATCCTGCTTGACCTGAAGCCCCGCCAGATGCAGCAGCGCCAATTGCGCATCGCGCTGCGCCATGGCTTGGCGTTGCTGCGACGTGAGGCGGCCACCGCGATAAATCGGGCCGCGCATTTCGACGCCCAGACTGCCGGTGCGCGACATGTCTGACCCGTCGAGTTCTTCGGATGCCCCGACGCGCGCCGTCAAATTCAGGGTGGGCAACAGCGCTGCCTCAGCGGCGCGGATGTTCAACTCGGCGGCGGCAACATTATGCTGCGCCTGCAAAAGATCCGGGTGACGTCGCAGCGCCGCGGCTTTGGCGGCATCGACATTCTCACCCAGTTGCGGCAATTCGCTCGGTGTCTGCAAACTGCCCGGATCACGTCCGATTGCCTCGCGGAACTCCTCGATTGCGCGCGTAAGGTCGCCCTGCGCCGCAGCCAATCCGCTTTGCGCCAATGCCACAGCGGATTCCGCCTGCGCCACATCGGTGCGGGTCACCTCGCCTACCTCGAACCGGTCCTGCGCCGCGCGCAGTTCCTCGCGCAACAAACGCAGGTTGTTCTGCCGCAGGTCCACGAATTCTTGATTGCGGATCACGTTCATATAGGCCTGCACACCCGTCAACAGCACGAATTGCTCAACACTGATCAGGGTCTGGCGCGTGGCCAACACGGTCTCTTTGGCGGATTCGGTCAGAAAATCGCTGCGGCCGAAATCATAGACCAGCAGGCTCCCGGTAATCCCAAGATTGAGCGATGTTGACGTGTTGTTACGATTGGCCCCTTGGGACCGCGTATCCGATGAATCGAGAGTGATCCCCGAAGTCCAATCGATGATTGGCCGAAGACTGGCCACCGCCTGCGCCACATTCTCATCAGCCGAGCGCAGCAAGGCGCGGTTCTGTTCCAGAAGGCCACTGTTGACATAGGCGCTCTTGAGCGCATCGGCGAGTGTTTCAGCCTTGGCTGTAACCGGCGCAAGGCCCAGAATTGCCAGCCCGAAAACACCGCCCAAGGTCCGCAACTTGTTCGTTCTCATGCGCTCGCCATCCCTCTTTTGCCGCGCCGCTCCCCTCACAGGGTAAAGGCCGCGTGCCGTTCAAATCCGCGCAGCACCGGCGCACCCGCATTAAATGCGTAGCGCCAATTGATCCGCCCGTCGATCTTGTAACCGATCCGCACCACCCCAAGCGCACCCTCCATGAAAAGGCAAGCCATGCGGCCCCCTTCCTTGAGTTGCGCCGCCAGAACCTCGGGCAGATGCTCGACCGCGCCCTGCACCGTTATTACGTCATAGGGCCCGTGTTCCGGCGCACCGTCGGCCAAAGGCCCCTCGTGCAGAACCACATTGTCAGCCCCCTGCTCAGACAGGGTGCGCTGCGCCTCAGCGACCACAGATGCCTTATCCTCGACCGCAACGACCGCTTCGGCCATGCGCGCGATCACAGCCGCAGAATATCCATAGCCCGAACCGATATCGAGCACGAGATCGTCATTCTCGATCTCAAGCGCGTCAAGCATCTTGGCCAGTGTGCGCGGATCAAGCATCACCCGCCCTTCGCCCAGATCAAGGTTTTCGCCCATATAGGCCGCCTCGCGCAGGCCGGTGGGAACAAACGCCTCACGCGGGACCGACAGCATGGCGTCGATGATCGGAAATTTGGTCACATCGGACGGGCGAACTTGCGTGTCCACCATCATCGTGCGCCGCGCGGCATAGTCTGTCATGATCGAAGCTCTTACGTTCGGAATCCTATCGATTGCGGTTTTCGCACAGAACCCGTTCCGCGGCAACGGCTATAGGTCCCAGAGGCGCGGGACAATTCGACCTTGCAAATTGACCCTACTCAGCCTGCATTGCCCACTTGCACCACCCGGCCCGATCAGATAATTCATCCCAACCACACGGAATGGCGAGTTGGCGGAGTGGTGACGCAGCGGATTGCAAATCCGTGTACAGGAGTTCGATTCTCCTACTCGCCTCCATTTAAAATCAATCGCAGATATGATTTATGACAAACGCGGCATCGCGTGTCTGAACATCGTGTTTTTGTTCAGTTCGCAAATCCCTGTCGCAGATCAGGCAAACGGCTGTCTCGACACGCCTGAAATCAGCCCTGGCGGGTGGTCGCCATGTCTCGGCCTTTGCTCTGCGCACGCTCCCGATCACCGCAATAGCCGGTCATAATCGCGCCCCTGCTGGCGGTGGCGCGCCATTGGACGGTCAGGGCCACGTCAGACGCGCTTGACTGACGCGCGCGAATTTTGGCGCGGGCGCGAGGCCATCCCTCGCGTCTTCACTGCCTAATCGATCATCCTTGCGGCCTTGAGCGCGATATCATCGAGCCCCTCGCCGCCGGTGGCAACAAACTCGCGCAGTTGCTGGCGCATGCGCGGCTCCCAGAAATCCCGGATATGCGCAGCAACGCGGGCCGCTTGATCAGTGCCCGGCTGGGTTTTGAAAAACGTAGCGATCTGGTTGACCATATGGACCATTTTCTCAGGCGACATCGGGAACCTCATGGGGAATGCGATGGGGATGGGAATAGAGATCGAAGCCGCCGCCGCGTGCAAACGCGGCAAGGGTTAGCCCTGCGCTCTCGGCTAACCATAGCGCATGGGCCGTGGGCGCAGAGACCGCGACCAGCAGGCCGCAACCCGCGACCGCGCATTTCTGCACAAGTTCAACAGACAGGCGGCTGGTCATCACGATGCCACCCTCTGCCGGATCGATGTCCGCCCGCCAGAGAGCGCCAATGAGTTTGTCGAGCGCATTGTGCCGCCCCACGTCCTCGCGCGCCATGACCACACCGGCACCGGGCAGGATAAACCCCGCAGCATGAGTAGCGCGGGTCAGATCATGAAGCGGCTGGCACGCACTCAGGGCATCGGTCGCGCGGGCAATCTCTTGCGCGGTAAACGCAGGAGAGACATGGGCAACCGACGGCACCGGGCGCACCGCCTGTTCAAGGCTGTCGATACCGCACAGCCCACAGCCCACCGGCCCGGCCATATAGCGCCGCCGCGCCGCAAGCGCCTCTTGCCGGTCTCCTCGCAACCAGAACCGGGCCTCGATCCCGTTACAATGCTCGGCGATTTCAAAGCCTTCGATGTCCTCCTGAGTGGTCACGATCCCCTCGGTTACCGCAAAGCCATAGGCGAAATCGGCGATATCCGCAGGCGTTGCCATCATCACGGCTTGTGTCGTGCCATCGAATACAAAGGCCACCGGCACCTCATCGGGCAGAGCGCGGATGACGCGACGCGCCCCCTCGCCCTGCACCGAGAGGCCCGGACGGCTTTGGGTGGGAGAAAAGCCCATCGCCGTCACTCCGCCGCAGGCAGGATGCGCCGCGCCTGTGCGGCCTGCGCGGCGTAATCTTCTTGCCAGTCACTTGGCCCGTTCGACAGGCTGACCTGAACCGCTGTCACCTTGTACTCCGGACAGTTGGTGGCCCAGTCCGAGTAATCGGTGGTTATGACATTGGCCTGCGTATCCGGATGGTGAAAGGTGGTGTAGACCACGCCGGGGCTGACGCGATCTGTCAGCATGGCCCGTAGGGTGGTTTCGCCTGCGCGACTGGCCAATCGAACCCAATCGCCCTCTTTCAAACCCCGCACCTCGGCATCATGCGGATGGATTTCCAAGAGATCCTCTTCGTGCCAGACCACATTCGCGGTGCGCCGTGTCTGCGCGCCGACGTTATACTGACTGAGGATGCGCCCGGTGGTCAGCAACAGCGGGAACCGTGGGCCGGTTTTCTCATCAGTCGCCACATATTCGGTGACGATGAACCGCCCCTTGCCGCGCATGAACCCATCCACATGCATCAGCGGCGTGCCCTCTGGATGTGCTTCGTTACAGGGCCATTGAACGCTGCCCTTTTCCTCCAGCAGGGCATAGTCGACCCCGGCAAAGCTTGGCGTCGTTGCAGCGATTTCCTCCATGATCCGCGCCGGGTGGCTATACGTCCACCCTGCCCCCATGGCGTTTGCAAGCATCTGGGTAATTTCCCAATCCGCATAGCCGTTGAGTGGCGGGATCACCTTGCGCACGCGGTTGATGCGGCGCTCGGCATTGGTGAAGGTTCCGTCTTTCTCCAAGAAGGTCGAACCGGGCAGGAAGACATGCGCGTAATTGGCGGTCTCGTTGAGGAAGAGGTCATGCACGATGACACAGTCCATCGCAGCCAGACCCGCCGCCACATGCTTGGTGTCGGGGTCCGATTGCAGGATATCCTCGCCTTGGCAATACAGCCCCTTGAACGTCCCATCGACGGCAGCATCGAGCATGTTGGGAATGCGCAAACCCGGCTCGGCGTCAATCTCTACGCCCCAAGCCTCTTCAAAGACTGCGCGCACTTCTGGCCCTTTGACATGGCGATAGCCGGGCAATTCATGCGGGAAAGACCCCATGTCGCAAGAGCCCTGCACGTTGTTTTGCCCGCGCAACGGGTTCACGCCCACGCCGGGCCGCCCGATATTGCCAGTCAGCATCGCGAGGTTGGCAATGCCCATGACCGTGGTCGACCCTTGGGAATGTTCGGTTACGCCAAGACCATAGTAAATCGCCCCGTTCCCACCATGCGCGAAAAGCCGGGCCGCGGCGCGCAGTTCCGCAGGGTCGACCCCGGTCAACATCGCTGTCGCTTCTGGCGAATGGCGCGGGTTGCTGATGAATTCGGCGTAATGCTGAAATTCATCCCAATCACACCGCGCGCGGATGAAGTCCTCATCCATCAGCCCCTCGGTCACGATCACATGCGCAAGCGCGCTGACCACCGCCACATTGGTGCCGGGGCGAAGCGGCAGGTGATGCGCTGCCGAAATATGCGGTGATTTCACAAGGTCAATCCGGCGCGGGTCAATCACGATCAGCTTGGCACCAGCACGCAACCGCTTTTTGAGGCGGCTTGCAAAAACCGGGTGCCCATCGGTCGGATTGGCACCGATCACCACCACCACATCGGTATGTTCGACAGAGTCGAAATCCTGCGTGCCGGCAGAGGTGCCAAACGTCTGGCCCAAGCCATATCCTGTAGGGGAATGACAAACGCGCGCGCAGGTGTCGGTATTGTTGTTACCAAAGACTGCGCGCGCCAGTTTCTGCACCAGATAGGTTTCTTCGTTGGTGCAGCGGCTTGAGGTAATCACGCCGATAGATTTCTTGCCATATTGTGCCTGCAAGCTGCGCAGACGGGTGGCTGCAAAGCTGAGCGCCTCGTCCCAACTGACCTCTTGCCAGGGATCAGTAATCCGCTCGCGGATCATAGGCTTTAGGATGCGGTCGTTGTGATGGGCATACCCATAGGCAAATCGCCCTTTGACGCAGGAATGCCCGCGATTGGCCTTGCCGTGTTTATATGGCACCATACGCACCAGCGTGTCGCCGTTCATCTCGGCCTTGAACGAACAGCCAACGCCGCAATAGGCACAGGTCGTGACAACCGAGCGATCAGGCGTGCCCAGCTCGATGATGGATTTCTCCTGCAAAGTCGCCGTCGGGCAGGCCTGCACGCAGGCCCCGCAACTCACACAGTCAGAGGCGAGGAAATCATCATCCGCATTACCCGCCGATACGCGGCTGTCAAAGCCACGGCCCTGAATGGTCAGGGCAAATGTGCCCTGCACTTCTTCGCAGGCACGCACACAGCGGTTACAGACGATGCATTTGCTGGGGTCATAGCTGAAATACGGGTTACTGTCGTCTTTCGGCAACCATTCCGGATTGGCCTCGCCGCTCGTGTTCCGAGCCTCGAAATGGTTGACCATGCCGCCATCCTTGGGGGCCTCGTAGCGCACATCACGCAGCCCGACCGCACCGGCCATATCCTGCAACTCGCAATCGCCATTGGCAGAGCAAGTCAGGCAATCGAGAGGGTGATCAGAGATATAGAGCTCCATCACCCCTTTGCGGATCTTGCGCACCTTTGACGATCCGGTATGCACCACCATGCCCGGCGTCACAGGCGTGGTGCAGGACGCAGGTGTGCCACGCCGCCCCTCGATTTCCACCACACAGAGGCGGCAAGAACCAAAGGCTTCAAGATTATCAGAGGCGCAGAGCTTGGGGATGGAAATCCCCGCCTCGGCCGCTGCGCGCAACACCGATGTGCCCTCGGGCACCGTTACGGCAACACCGTCGATCTCCAACGTCACCGGGGCTCCCACTTTGGCGGGCGTGCCCATGTCGCGGTCTTTGGGAATAATGAAATCTTTCATTCGGCGGCCTCCTGCTGGGTGGCGAAGTCATTCGGAAAATGCGTGAGTGCGGACATGACCGGAAAGGGTGTGAACCCGCCAAGTGCGCAAAGCGAGCCGTCTTTCATCGTCTCGCACAGATCGGTCAAAAGCGGGATCGCCGTTCCGTCACCCGCTGCGATGCGGTCGATGGTCTCTACGCCCCGCACGGCCCCAATCCGGCAAGGGGTGCATTTGCCGCAGCTTTCCACAGCGCAGAATTCCATCGCGAAGCGGGCCATTTGCAGCATGTCGGCGCTATCGTCGAACACAACCAGCCCGGCATGCCCCAAGAGGCCGCCTTTTGCGTCTAACTCTTCATAGCCAAGCGGGGCATCAAAATTGCTGACCGGGATATAGGCGCCAAGCGGCCCGCCCACCTGCACCGCCTTGACCGGACGGCCCGTCATGGTGCCGCCGCCCAAGTCATTGACCACCTCACCCAAGGTGATGCCAAAGGCGGTTTCGAATAGCCCCCCGCGCGCCACATTGCCCGCGATTTGCAGGGTCACAGTGCCACGCGACCGGCCAAGCCCGAAATCGGCATAATGCTGCGCGCCCCTCTCGAAAATCACCGGCACAGTGGCCAGGCTGATGACATTGTTCACGACCGTGGGCCGCCCCAGGAACCCTTCAAGCGCGGGCAGCGGCGGCTTGGCGCGCACCACGCCGCGCTTGCCTTCGAGCGAGTTCAACAGCGCGGTTTCCTCGCCACAGACATAGGCCCCGGCCCCAACGCGGATTTCCATGTCAAAGGCGTGGCCAGACCCCAGCACATCAGAACCAAGCACCCCTGCCCCGCGCGCAATCTCGACCGCACGGCACATCACCGCGATGGCATCGGGATATTCCGACCTCAGGTAGACATAGCCGCGTGTGGCCCCCACACCGATCCCCGCAATCGCCATGCCTTCGACAAGGCTGAACGGGTCTCCTTCCATGATCATCCGGTCGGCAAATGTGCCGCTGTCACCTTCGTCGGCATTGCAGACGATGTATTTCTGCGGCGCTTGCGCCTCCTGCACCGTTTTCCATTTGATCCCGGTCGGAAAGCCCGCGCCGCCGCGTCCACGCAGGCCGGATTTTGTCACTTCGGCAACGATGTCATGGGCGTCCATCGCGATAGCCCGGCGCAGACCAACCAAGCCCCCATGGGCCGCGTAATCCTCCAGATCAAGCGGGTCGATCACCCCTGTGCGGGCAAAGGTCAGCCGCGTCTGACGTTTCATCCAGTCGAGGTGTTCGACCGGGCCAAGAGCTTTGGGGCTCGTCCCATCAAGAATACCTCCAACATCGCCAACTGTCGCCGGGCCATAGCCATGGCGCACGCCGTCAATCTCGATCTCCACAAGTGGCTCTAGCCAGATCATGCCGCGCGTGCCGGTGCGAATGATTTGCGCCTCAGGCGCTGCAGCGCGCAGCGCGGCGACCACGTCTTCGGCACCAAGCGCCTTGGCGGCGCTATCCATCGGAACATAAATCTTCATGCGCCCGCCTCCGCCAAAAGGGCATCGATCCGGGCGGCATCCACCCGGCCCACCACGCGGTCATCCAGCATGGCCGCAGGTGCGCAGGCACACAGGCCAAGGCAATACACCGGCTCGACCGTGACTGCGCCATTGGCCGTGGTGCCATGCCACGCAAGCCCCAGTTTGGCCAAGGTCGCCTCGGCCAGCACAGCACCTCCCACCGCCTGACAGGCCTCGGCGCGGCAGATTTTCAGCACATGCCGTCCAGCGGGGTTGGCACGGAAATCGTGGTAGAAACTGATCACACCATGCAGCTCTGCGCGGCTGATGTTCAGCGCTTCGGCGATTGGGCGATGCGCCGCCTCGGGGATATATCCAAAGGCAGCCTGCATCGCATGCAGGATCGGCAAAAGCGGACCTTCCAGATCACGATGCGCGGCTAGGATCGAGGTGATGTCGTCGGGGGCGGGTGTGGTCATGGCTGGCCTCTTTCGATTGCTGATGCCAGTCAATCAGGTTTCACCATGCCATATCAATATCGTTATACGGTGGATTGATAGCTATTGCCTATCAAGCATCCCCACCTAACCGCCGCGCCTCGCGCAATAGGCTTTCCAGAACGGGCGTATGCGGTTCGCGCCATGGCGCAACGAGACCAACCGAATGCGCCGGTTCCGAGCCGATCAATGGGATCAAGTCCACGTTTTTTCCGCTGGCATGGAAGCGTGCGGCATCCTCGGGCAAGACTGTCATCCAGCCGCCCGCCTCGACCGTTGCCATCAGGACAACGGTGGAATTCGACTCGATCCACGCCTCGGGTGTCACCTCAACCGCCGCGAAATTGCGGTTGATGATGCGGCGGTTCTGCATGTCGGGCGTCAGCAAACAGAGCGGCTCTCCCGCCATTTCAGCCCAGCCCACATGCTCGCGCCCGGCAAAACGTGCGCCCTTGGCACAGACCAAAAGGTAACGCTCTTCATAGAGCGGCTCCATGCTGACCCGCCCCATCGGCTCGTTGTCGAGATAGGAAATGCCCGCGTCGATCTCGAGATTATCTAGCATCGACAGGATCTCGATCGAGGTACGCGACAGGATCGTGAACCGCACCTTGGGATGCTTGGCATTGAACCGATGACAGAGCCGCGCCGCCCATGTCAGCGCAGTGGGAATGGCCGCAATCCGCAACTGGCCGGACAAGCCATGCCGCTTGGCGCGCATCTCTTCGCGCAATTGTCGGGCGTCGCCAACGATCCGGCGCGCCCAGACCAGCGTGGCTTGCCCCTCTGGCGTCAGCCCACCATAGCGTGAGCCCCGAAAAATGAGCTGCACGCCCAATTGTTCCTCAAGCTGCTTGATCCCGGCTGAGAGCGACGGTTGTGTGATCCCGATCCGAACCGCCGCACGGCCGAAATGCCCCTCTTGCGCGACCGCGATGAACATTTCCAGCTTGTCGATCATGATTGCCCCAGCGAATGAAATGCAGGAGATTCGATAGAAACCACAAATGGACACACGCCCGCAAGCCTGCACTAGCGGCCTGTGATCCCTCCTGGCAGGAGCGTAGCCGGGGCTAAAGATGCGCATGGGAAGCACTACGGCAACGTCATCAAAGTCGCGCCGCAGATTGTTTTCAGAAAAAACCCGCCAGCTTGGGCTGGCGGGTTTGTATAATCGTCAGAGGAACGTGAAATCATCCACCGTCAGTTGCGCGGCGGTGACCCCTTCGATGAGGATGGTGTTGCCATTCACCGTCATCTGCGCGCCGCCCGTCACGTCGACGATATTCATCGCCGTGACGAATCCCGCCAGGCCGTTGCCGCCGTTGTTGATATTCTCAACGCCGGTATCGGGATCAAAACGACGGATGAAGAAGCTATCCAAACCGTCCTCGAAATCGGTGATCACATCCGCCTCGCCATCGAAGAAGGCGCTGAAGACGAACTGATCAGCCCCGGTTCCGCCGGTGATCACATCGTTGCCAGCACCCGCGTTGATCGTGTCATTGCCCGCGCCGCCGTCGATGGTGTCGTTGCGCCCGCCGCCGGCAAGGAAATCATTGCCCTCGCCGCCAAGGATGCTGTCGTCGCCTTCACCACCACCCACACTGTCATTGCCCGCACCTGCGTCAATCGTGTCGCGCCCGGTGCCGCCGCCGATATCATCCGCACCCTCGCCACCGTCGATGAGGTCATTGCCAAAGCTGCCCGACATGCTGTCGTTGCCATCGCCGCCCGAGAGCGTGTCGTCGCCCGCGCCGCCTGCAACCACGTCATTGCCAGCCCCGCCGGTCACGGAGTCGTCTCCGAACCCGGCCCCGATGATGTCATCGCCCTCACCGCCATCAATGGTATCATTGCCGAGGCCACCGCCGATGTTGTCGTTGCCAAGGCCGCCCGAAATAAGGTCATTGCCATCCGCCCCGGCGATCGAGTCATTGCCCGCCCCGCCGTCGAGAATGTCATTGCCTGACTGTCCGAAGACACCGTCATCGCCGCCCTCACCGCGTAGCACGTCATCGCCCGAATTCCCGATCAAGGTATCCGCCAATTCTGTGCCGACGCTGGCCAAAGGCACATCCAGCGCTGAGGTCAGGAAACTTTCGTCATTGGTCAGCGCGAAATCCAGCACGGCATTCTCGAAGGCTTCGCTGCCCTCTTGCAATCCCGCAGCCAGTGCCGCCTCGCGCGCGGTGGCAAGCACCTCCGGATCAAGCGTATCGAGCGAAACAATCGCGCCGGGGAAATCCGATTGGTAAAACCCATTCGGGCTCTCGCCGGACTCGTAAGAAAAAAGGCTATCCCCGAGACTGCTGATCCGCCAATCATCGCGATACGCGCCATAGAGCTCTGAGAAGACCAAAGGCCGCGCCAAGACGGTGCCATCGGCCCGCGCAATATCATTGTCCGGGTTGCCATCCCCATCCCCAAGCAGCCCCTCAAGCGATCCGAGCAGTTCGGCGTTCAGGCGCACATCTAGGTCAAGCCGCCCTTCTCGCACCCGCACGACAACCTGACTGTCGCCATTGCCGATCGCACCATCCGCGCCGGGATAAACAATGGTGTAAACATCGCCGCGCCGGTAAATGCGCCCCTCGCCCACATCAAGAGAGGACCCATCCGCAAGCGCCACAACCGCACCATTCACGTGCAACGGATCAGGATCTGCAGCGTCAATCATCACTGCCGTGCCGTCGAGATTGGTGGCAATGGCCTCATTGACGCTGACATTCGCGGCCACCGGCACCATGCGCGCCTGCAAGGCAAAGCCCTGCGCATCGGTCGATTGCAACAGGACGAACTCACCTGCTGCCTGAAAATCGTAATCCACGCCATCCAAAGTCTTGAGATGCGGATCGCCAGAGACCCAAGCCGGGAAAGCATCGGTTGAGAACTGAGGCAAGAGATCCAAAAAGGCATCAATGATATCAGGATTGCCCGGCCCTGTGAAACCGAACGCATCCAGTAACAAGGTTTCGGGCGGCACCCCCTCGAGCGCCGCACGGATCGCGTCAAAGCCAACAGTCAGCAGGCCAAAATCGCCTGCCGCGATGTCTTCCAGAACTCCAATGGACTGGTCGATCACCTGCTGTACGCTCAGCCCATCCGGCACATTATCTGGCGTCAGGATCGCCTCGAGTTGCGCGCGGATTGTCGGAATTGAGAGCGCAAGAAAGCTGAAGTCGGTTGTGATCAAGCTCGCCTCGGCCGCGTCGATCAGGGCAAGGTAGTCTCCGACCGTGATGGCCTCGGGGTTGATGGTGAAGGCGTTGTTCAGATCCTGATCGCCGAGAAAGGTCAGTGCCGTTAGCAATTGTCCGTTCAGCGCTGTCAGATCGTCGACGCTGGTTATGTCAAATGTGTCGGGAAACATTCATAGCTCCATTTCAATACTTGGGCATTATTGCAAAATCTTGTTCAGAGAGGCCCATAAGAGGGCCAAGCCGAACATACACACTCCACCAATCAACCAGCGGGCGCTCGATACCATCCCCTTCATGTCTGCGTTCACTGCAGGCATCCAAGAGGATGGCGTGAAACAACTCACAAAAGCGCCCGGTGAGATGCTGGTTGATCTTATGAGAAAATCTTAGTCTTCACGAAACCGTGAAATCAAGAGGCGCGTGTCCAAACCTGGTGTGAAAATTCCGCCGCCTGCCCCCGGGTGATGCCGGTCGCCCCGCCAACCGGCACCGGGGTGTTGACCCCGTATTAGCGGCGTGAGCGCGCGCTTGGCGTCACCTGCGCGCCGCTTCGTAATCCCGCGTATGCTGATGCTTCCGAAACGGCTATAATTTAGGGCTTTTATCCTAAAATCGCAAAATTCACGTGGCACGGAAAACCGGCAAGGATTTGTCTCATGTGTTTTGCAAATACCCGCGCGGGTTGTTTTTTTTGAGTTTTAGTGTAGGTAGACACCCTTCACACCAGCAAGGAGTTAGGATGACCGATAAAAATTCGGACAAAGGGTTTGTTGCAATTTTAGGTTGGAGCTTGCGTTGCATTGACGCGCTCGAAAAATTTGATCGTAGGTATGTCATCGTCGCTCCCGCTTGGGCTGAATCCTATGCAGTCGAGCACGACATACCGTTTGTTTCCTGGGATTTTGAGCGGCTCAACGACCGTTCCTTCGAACTTGCCACGACACTGAAAGACATGGGGGTCGACGTGGCGATTCCCCTTTTCGAGGAAACGGTCGAGTGGGCGGGTGCTGTTAACTCCGTGTTGATGAAAAACCCGCGCTTGTTGGGTCAATCCATGTTGTTCCGCGATAAATCACTTATGAAACGCCGCGCGCAGTTGGGTGGCATCCGTGTTGGCATCTTTGAGGAAGCCATGGATCAGACGGATGTGATCCGCTTTCTCAGACGCGTGAACCAGACACTGCTGAAACTGGATGGCGACCCGAATGATCCGATCCATTTCAAGGCATTCGACAAGGCGGGGTGTCTGGGGCACCGCGTGATCCGCACTGCTGACGATGTGGCCTCCATCTCGGACGATGAATTTCCGGCGCTTCTGGAAAGCCATCTGGATGGTTGGGAATTCGCAGTCGAGGCGTGGATCAAGGATGGTAAGATCCAGTTCTTGAACATTTCAGAGTATGTCACCCTGGGCTATTCCGTTTTCGTCCCGGCAACCCCTGAATTGGAGCAGTGGCGCGGTCGTATCACGCAGGAAATCGAAAAACTAATTGACGTGTTCGATATTGATTTCGGTTTCATCCACCCGGAGTATTTCGTCACCTCTGACGGAACCATGTACTTCGGCGAAGTGGCCTATCGCCCGCCGGGCTTCAACGTGTTCGAATTGCTCGAACGCGCCTACGGGTTCAACGCGTATCAGGCGCTGGTTCTGGTGTTCGATCCCAAGACAACGCAGGACGAGCTTGATGCCTTCTTTCCGACCCCAGTCACGGATGCGACAGGCCATGCCGGGTGCTTTGGCGTCTATCCCCGCCGCCGTGTGGTCAGCAATCTTGAAATCCCCCCACAGACCGAGAGCCATCCCTATTTTGACTTTCACGAACTCAACCCGCCACATGCGCAAAAGGTAACCAAGCGAACGGCGTTCGGCACGCATTGGGGCCTTGTGTATTTTTATGGCGAGGATGCTGTCGAAATGCGTGACTTGCTTAAGGCGCAAGAAGAGCTGGATTACTATCTGTGACGGTCCCTGCGGGCCACGCCGATGGCTGCGGCACCCATGATGTCGCGCATTTTCGTTGTTGACCCCTTGGGGTCGCCGCATCCTTGAAGTGACGGTTGGCAGCATAAACAGTGCCCCGGCCAATTGAATAAGGGCGACGCTATGGTCGAAGCCGATATGACAGCCCATTTGAACGCCGCTGGACAGCTTGCATCGCTTCTTGACCGGCTCGACCGGCAGATTTGTGGTCTGCAAAGCGCGTCGCGTATTGGCAAGAACAACCATGCGCTGCGCGTGTTGGATGCGGCGCGCCCGGTGCTGCAGCATGAGGACGGATTGCCAGCCTTGCGCCAGCGGGCCGGCCTCATGGACGAGGCTGGGCTGTTCTCTGGCACGGATTGGGGACGTCCGGCGCACCTGCTGCCGAACCTTGTCAAACATACCCTGACACAGGCCAGCCAGCAGACGATCACATTAGAAGCGATGAGCCTGCTACGCTTTCTTGTGGTTGCCAAAGGCGAACATGCGACGCCTGATCTGTCACCTGCGCAGGCCGAACAATTTCTTACGCAGGTTCTGTCGTTCAATCTCGACCGGCTGCTCGGACAGGGCCTGGACGAGGCGCAACGCCACGCGCAAAATGCGCTCACACCGGCTATTGACCGGCTGATGCGGTATCTGTTGCAAGAGGTTGGGACTGACGGTGTCTTGGATCACCTGACAGACGAGATCTGGCGCATCATGGCGCAGCGACCTTTGCAGGTTGATCACGTCAAGGCGATGATCCTGCAGATCGCAAGCGCCCTACAAACCGGAACCGCCCTCACCGCCGACGCCCATCGGGGGGCCGACAGATTGATCAGCGCCTTATTTGGTCCGACCGCCCTGAACCGAGAGGACCCGGGCATTTCAGCTTACATCGACAGACTGTCACGAGCGGACGAGCGCACGGTTCAGGAAGAGGCCTATGCCTTTGCCCGCGCCATGCACGACACGGGGTTGGTATCAGATTATCACGCCAGCTTCTTGCGTTGGGCCATTGAGGCCGATCAGACCAAGGTGCTCCCTGACGCCTTGGGCCTGTCGAGCACCGGGCTTGATGCCCTGCGCTGCTATGAGCCGCTGGTGCGCGCCTTGGTCGATGTCGCCATTCAGCCCGGCACAGCGCAGGCGGTCTATGGGCTGGCGCTTATGTTGGAACGGGGCATTCTGTATTCCCCTCCCGTTGCGCCGTCCCTGTGGCGCCTGTTGGAAACACCACTAACCGAAGAGTGCATCTGCGCTTTAGAGGCAACCTGCGGTACGGCGCTCCCTGCGCGAACGCATCTGATTGCAGGGCTCATCATGTTCTTGGGCCAACCCCTTGGTGTCGGTCAGGGCAACAATCCGACCTGCCAATCTGCCAGGGCCCTGTCGATGTGGGCGTTGAACGATCCGGATTACCTGCTCTGGCTGATCGCACAGGTGGCACGCAGGGACAGGCTGGTGCTGCATTTCGAGGGCGAACCACTCGACACCGCGACCCTACCGCCCGGCCTTGCGACGTCGGCGTTGCTGGATGCCGATCCCATCTCTGTCCTGCTGGTACCGCATCTGGACCGCGCCTATGCCGAAATGGGCCGCCGATGTCTCGGCCGCCCCGAAGACCCACATCGCTGGATCAATCCCGAACTGCACGGCTGGTGGGTTGGGCGCGAGTTTCACATAGCCGTCGATGTCGCCACAGGCGCATTGAAACACTATGAGGATTTCCTGCGCCACTTTCACGCCTGTTACCACCCGCAATACAATGGCAACCAACCAGTCATCCACCCGCAACCTGCCGGGATCGCCGTGACAGACTCGGGCGCGACCTTTGTAGGCTGGCACGCGATCACACTAATCCGGGTAGGTCTGGACCCAACAGGGCATATGCGCGTTTACTTCTTCAATCCCAACAATGACAGCGGACAAGATTGGGGCCACGGTCTCGTTGTCTCGACACAGGGCAGCGGAGAGCGGTTCGGGGAAGGTTCACTACCATTCGAGGATTTTGCCGCGCGGCTCTACTTGTTCCACGATGACGGGCTGACGCCCCGTCCGACAGTGCCGGTGCCGGACGATCAGATTGCGAGTATCGCAGCCAAAGGCCGGAAAAGCTGGGCCGCTGGCCGTGGCGATCTTTGTCCCACACCCCCCGAGTGAAGGGTCAGAAAGGCCCAAGTTTGCGCTGCGCGCTGGCTCGATGAAATCCCCCACGTTAATGCCCGCACCAGCCTTAACCCCCCTGGCGTCCGATGGAGTTTTCGAGGGAGTCGCGCTCGAACGAGCCATTCCTTGGCGTTGAAAGCGCCCTGAACCTTGTTACGGACAAGAACGTCGTTGCTTGCCCGGTTGGCTTAAAAGGTGTGTTCTTTGAGGGCCCGGAGATTTTGCAAAATCGCCAAGCCTAGTTTGGACCGACGGAACCGCAGTGAACCTATTGTGCTTTTCAGGTCCATCCAGTTCCAGTGGTTCGGCAGGTGACAAAGGCGATTTACCTCTCGCATGCCAGCGCATTAGCAAGCACGCGACCACATATAGGCGGGCATCTCGTCATACCCGCCAGCCGAAACCGGCGGGGTTTATCCATTACAGGAACTGAAAATCCTCTACCGTCAGTTGCGCCGCTGTGATGCCCTCGACAAGGATGGTGTTGCCATTCACCGTCATCTGCGCGCCGCCCGCCACGTCGACGATATTCATCGCCGCGACGAACCCGGCAAGCCCATTACCGCCGTTGCTGATATTCTCAACACCGGTATCGGGATCGAAACGGCGGATGAAGAAGCTGTCGATCCCATCTTCGAAATCGGTGATGACATCGACCTCACCGTCGAAGAAGGCGCTGAACACGAACTGATCCGCATCTGCGCCGCCAGTCATCACGTCATTGCCTGCGCCGCCGTTGATTGTGTCATTGCCCGTGCCGCCGTCGATGATGTCGTCCCGTCCACCACCGGCAAGAAAGTCATTGCCGTTGCCACCCGAGATTGTGTCATTGCCCTCGCCGCCGCCGACCCGGTCATTTCCAGCACCGGCGTTGATGGTATCGCGCCCGGTGCCGCCACCGATGTCATCCGCCCCCAAACCTGCGTCGATCAGATCGTTGCCAAAACTGCCAGACATGCTGTCATTTCCGGAGCCACCCGAGAGCGTGTCGTTGCCGGCGCCGCCAGCAACTAAATCCCGGCCGTCGCCACCGATAATGGAATCATTCCCAAAACCACCACCGATAACGTCATCCCCATCGCCGCCGTCGATCGTGTCATTTCCCAGACCACCGCCGATACTGTCATTGCCAGCGCCGCCCGATACGAGGTCATCGCCGTCCGAGGCGGCAATCCGGTCATTGCCAGCCCCCCCGTCAAGCACATCGTTACCTACGCTCCCGGCGATTGTGTCGTCGGTGTCACCGCCAGTAATCGTGTCACCACCCTCAGGCACCTCTGGTGATGAGTCAGAAAGTGTCGCCGCACGGGCAAAATCGATTTCTCTTGAATCGTCAGAAGTTGAAATCCAGCCGGTAGGATTAGAGTAGAAATCAACCAGCCGAATGCTGGATTGACCAAGAGTGCCGATCACAAGGTCATTCCCAAGCCGTTCCAGCAAATTTGTGTTGAAGTCAGCGCTCATCCATGGAGCGAATTCCAGGATGCCGCCAGTATCAACAATGAGCTTATCCCCAAAGCTGCGAGAGACATCCGATCCCTCAAATCCGCCGTTTCCAACGCTCAGTGAATAAGTATCAAAACCCGCCCCGCCATGGACAACGTCATCCCCAAGAAGAGGCAAGATATAGTCGTCTCCATCACCTCCATGGAGAGTGTCAGCACCGTTGCCGCCAAAGAGGGTGTCATTGCCCGCGTCACCATGAAACAGGTTTGCGACGTCGGAGTAAATGTTTGCGCCCAGTGAGAAGTTGAAGAATGACCCTGCACCGATGTTGTCATCACCGGCCCCGCCGTGGATCGTATCCGCAGAGTCAAATCCACCTATCAACAGATCATTATCATTTCCGCCAAAGAACAGATTTGCACCGTTATTAAGCCCTTGGAATTGATCTTCGCCATCTCCGCCATGCGCTTCGAAAAAGGCGGCAAGACCGTCTGACGGACTGGACCCGAAGATCGTGTCATTGCCTGCGCCCCCATCAACAAATCCAGAGACCTTTACGACAAAGGAGATACTGTCGTTGCCCTCGCCGCCGTCAACGGACACAATCGACGGCACTGTCAGGGCGAAGGGCAAGACACCGCTTGTCGCGTCGCCTCTCATGTCGATGATGTCATCGCCCCCGCCTGCGTTGATCATGACGCGCCGCGCGGCAAAACCTCCGCCGGCGTCACTAAGAGAATCGTCGAAATCCGTCAGAATAACTTCAACATCCTCATTTGAGAAAAGGCTACGCGTATCAACAAGCTGCGCGCCATAGGCATCGTTAAAGCCCGATGGATCTAGTCCGATCCAATCGGCAAAGGTCAGGCTTGTGGTCACATCGGGTGTATAGACAAGGCGGACAGTCCCCGCAGCCGGGTCGGGGCCGAAATTCTCTGCAACAATCCGTATGGCCGTGGCTAATGACGCGGGTTGCAACGCCTGCAAGCTCGCGAGATGTTCCGCGTTTGCCAGCGCCGCCGCTGAGACAGCAAATGCTGTCGCATTGTTAAAATCCGCGAACGGCTCTGAGGGCAGCGGCCCAAAACTCCGCTCAAGTGTCGGCAACCCTTCGAAGCGCAAATAGCTCTGGCTGCTCAAACCAAAGAGCGTCAACTGTGCCTCTCCGGTGAAAAAATCTTCGGACGCGAAAAACTCAGGATCGTCGGCGTAGAAAATGGGGGAAAAAACATCCCCAGAACCAGACACTTGCTGTGAAAATGTTCCGAACGCATCGATGTTAAATCGGAAACTGCCGGTTCTTACTTCATCGAACTCCACGAAATGGTAGCTTAACACACCTGAAAGAGCGCCCAGAGGGTCCCAGAACTCGGCGGGCAGAAAAGTGCCATCAACGGTGCCAAACAAGTTACTTATGCTATAACCCGTGAACTGATTGATCCCGACAGAGGAGGAGGAATAGTCAAATAAATGCGTCATGATATTTCCTCTCGGGCATAAAATTCAAATTCCGGAGCGCCTTGGAAAGAGTTTAGATTTACAAATTCTCTGGTCAATCTTTGCCTGCTGAAGTCGGGCGAAAACAATGACCTGCCAGTGAAAAGCTTTGCCGCTCAGAAACGGTTCTTCAAAATGAGCAGCCTGATTTTGATCAACGCGGTGGGAGAATACCAAGACTGCTCCCCCCGCAGATGCCGCAAAATCGGCATCAAAAATGGTGGCTCGGGTGGTTAAAAGATGGCATCGCGCTTCGGCCGAATTATTCCTCCAGCTTTGATGGGGCTTCTTGCTTCCCTTGTAAGCCAAGCTCTTACTTAGGGCAGCAAAGCGCCTATTTTTCGCGCAATTGAGGACGTGAACGGTGGTGGCATTCATTCACGACATTCAAGAATATATCTAAAATGCAATCACATAAAAATGAAATGGCGGAGCCGATGTAGGCCAAAACCATAATCAACGGCAGTATAAATTATTAATAATCAATTGCTTATTAATTCCCCGTGGGGCTGCTTATGTAGTAAAAACAGTGCAGTATTTTCAAAGTAAGTTGGTTGCGGGAGGGCGCAACCGTCTTAACCTACCTGATCTTCGTTGTATGGTTTGGTCGACTGCGCAATGGGCGGAACGCTGACGGTCGCCGCCCATACAAGCCGTAGTCTTAAAGGACGAAGCGGCCATTACCTTGCGAAGTCAGGGCGGGTGAAACGGCCGCCTGTCCGTGGCGCATAGAACACTGTAACCTCGTTCGCGTCGCACCTCACCGAACGGCGGCTTTCGGTTCGAACCAAAAACGTGCCGAAACAGGATAGGTTGTGCCTCAGGGTTCCACCGCAGTTCGTCGCGCTAAACCATTCTGTTTTGCTCTCCTCTGCTCAAAAGTGCCTTTGGCGCGAAGATGCGCGTCTGAGACGAGCGGCAAGCATTTGCACCAAGTCAGTCGGGACGGGTTGAGCACGGATATCCATGACATCCACCCATAGATCGGATGCGGCATCAGCTGGTCGCTTGCAGCAAAGTCCCAACCGCCATCGATAACTCCACCCTTTCCAGGGCGCGGGGGCGGAGGACCGAACAGTTCGAAAAACACTTCCTTGCTGACCCCCAAGTTCAGACGCCAGACACCACTGCGATCAAGGTGTGACGCGCGATCATTGGCACCGTCCTTTTGCTTGATGGTCGCAAAATAGGTGCCACGTTGAAAGACATGGCCCGGGTTGTAGAAATAGGAAGTTTCGCCCCACGCGTCTTTCGGCACGACGCCGTCCAGTTCATTTGTGATGAAGCTATGAACGGTCTCGATCTCGATCCATTTGGTTTGCGACATGTGTCAAGTAATCCTCAATCGTCTTGCCCACTTCAGGTTTGAAGCCCCGCCCCGTGACCTCGCAGACCTGCATGCGGTCGATGCGGAAGGCCCGAAACCCGTCCCGCAGTTCGCACCAAGCTGAACATGTCCAGACCCGGCCCCAATACTCGGTCTGCAGCGGCCGGATCACACGGCTTGTCATCTGATCATCCAGCGACCGGTAGTCGATACGCAGCTTCAGCCCCTCACGGATTGCGCGCCGGATCAGCGGCATGTGACGAAAGCCTTCCCGCGCTTTTTCAAAGGCGTAAACGCCGAAGCCCCAGGATTTCGGGGCCTGACGGCGATTGGATGCGTGTTCGCCGATCTTGGCCATCACACCCGCTGCGGCCACCTGCAACTCGGCGTCTGCGGCCTCTTGGACAATAGCCATACCCAGGCTCAGCGCCTCAAGCTCGGCCAGCGACAGTGACATGGGCGGCAGGAACACCGGCTCGCGCAGCATGTAGCCGACGCCCCGCTCGCCATCTATCGGCACGCCGGCCGCCACCAGCGCGCCGATGTCGCGGTAGACTGTGCGCACAGAGACCTCGAGCGCATCGGCGATGTCTCGGGCAAGGTGGAGCCGCCCGTCCCGGACGATCTCTACAATATCCGCAAGTCGTCTGCCGCGCTCCAGCATCCGGTCAGTTGATGGCCACTGCCAGCTCGGAATGCATGAGCTGGACGGTTTTGCCGTCAATCGCGGACAGAAAATCGGCATTTCCCGGCACCTTGCCGATCTCGGCAGCCGCCGCTTTGGCCGAGGGCATGTCCTGCCACTGGATGTGCTCGATCCAGGTGCCGTCTTCGGTGCAGGACAAGCGGCGATGCACGAAACCGGGACACGCCACGACCCAGGCATTCATGCCCTTGGCAGCGGCCACAAAGGCGTCGTGGCTGACGCCCTCGTTCAGCTTGAAGGTGACGCTTTCGATGATGGCGTTCGACATTGGATTCTCCTGATGGGTTTGTAGGCGATCCGCTGTCATTACGCCATCTCAACTGCCACAGTCTGTCAGTTGAAAGGCGCCATTGGGGAAGGAGATCAAGAGACCAAGGGAAAATCCATGAAGATCCTACACATTGACGCCTCCGCCCGAACGGAGGGCTCTTACTCCCGCCGCCTGTCGTCGCATTTCATTGACTGCCTGCACGAGAACGGGTTGGCCATCACCGTGGATCGGCTTGATCTGGCCCTGCATGCCCTACGGCATTTCGGGGCGCTGGAAACCGCCGCGATCACGCTTCCCGAAACGGAGCATTCCGCAGAAATGAGGCAAGCAATCGCGCCATCTGACGCGTTGGTCGCCCGCGTGCTGGCGGCGGACGGCATCGTCATCGGCACGCCGATCTACAATTTCGGCATGCCATCAACCCTGAAGGCATTTTTCGATCATGTCTCGCGCAACGGAAAAACCTTTCTCGCCGACGGGACCGGCATGAGGGGTTTGCTGGGCGACACGCGCGTTGCAGTCCTGAGCGCAACCGGGGGCACCTACGGTCCTGGCGATGTGTTCGACGGCCTTGACTGCCTGACACCACATATCCGGGCCATCCTCGGCTTTCTCGGCGTTACCGATCTGAGTTTTGTGGCTGCACAGCCCATGATGTTCGCAGGGCCGGACGCCGCCGCTATGTCCTTTGAGGCCGCCAAGGCAGAGGCTGCGTCCCTTGCCAAGACATGGAGCACCGCATGGAACTGACCGCACAGGACCGCCGCCTTAGCCTCGGTGCGGTCATGCTCCATATGCTCGGCATCGGGCTGACGCTCGGCTTGACCTTTCCCCTTACCTCCCTGACGCTTGAGGCTTGGGGGAGTGCGGCATGGGTGGTTGGTCTGGCCGGGGCAATGGCCCCGCTGGCGATCTTGCTATTCATGCCAGTGTTGCCGTCTGTGGCACAGAAACTTGGCGCGGTCCGGGCGATGATACTGGGCTGCGGGATCGGGATCGCGGGCCTGGTCGTGATGTATCTGGTGCAAACCGCGCCCGTCTGGGTTGCGATGCGGTTCGTGATTGGTGCGGGGCTGGCGCTGCCCTGGCTTGCGGGCGACATCTGGGTCAATGCGGTCGCGCAGGAGGAAAGCCGGGGACGGGTCATTGCGGGCTACGTTGCCTGTCTCTTCATCGGCTTCTCCGCTGGCCCCCTCCTACTGGATTACACGGGGATCACCGGGATAGCACCTTTCGCGATGGGATGCGGTGCCCTGGCGCTCGCCGTCCTGCCGCTGATCGCCGTTGGCCGCCTCGCACCGACCATCGTGGCCGAACAGGGGTCAGGCGTTCTGTCGGCTGCGCGCGCCGTGCCGGTCATGGCCGTTGGCGCGTTTGTGGCTGGTTTCACCGAGGCCCTGATCTTTTCGCTGCTGACACTCTGGGGGCTTGAAACCGGGCTAGATGAAACCGGCGCGCTGCGGTTGCTGACGACCTGCATCATCGGGGGCGTCGTGCTGCAATTTGCAGTCGGTATCATGGCAGATCGCATTGGCCGCCAACGGTTGCTGGGGTTGATTGGACTAGCCCTGATCGCGATTGGGGCGCTGCTTCAACTTTCAACAGGCGGTCTGGTTTTCGTCGCGGCATTCATCACGGGTGGGCTGATCCTGGCCCTGTATGGCTTGTCCCTGATACTTCTGGGAGAACGCTTTTCTCCAGCGCAGTTGGCCGCTGCCTCAGCCGCCTTTCTGATCTTGTATCAACTCGGTTCAGTGACAGGTCCACTTGTTGCAGGCGCAGCAATGGATCTGGGGGGTGCGGTTGGTTTCGTCTTTTCCCTCTCCGGCGCAGGCCTGGCCATCGCTCTTGTAGCGTTCACCACACGAACACGGACCGAGGAGATTTGACGGCGACCGACCACCAGGCACCGTCCGGCTGGTGGTCGGTCCCCACGCGTGTTTGACCAGTAAGAAGGACTTTTTTGACGTTGACGTTCCCCGAGAAGCAGCCAGCCAAAAGACCCCCATCCTCAAAGACAATATGCGCCGCCTCTGTCTTCCCTCTCGAAAGCCGCCGTTCATCATACGGCGGCTTTGTGCTTACGACTGACTTTACGTCGTCAAGATTGGCGCGCCCGATATGAATGGCCAGTCCGGCGAAGATACGCGATCGCTGCCTTCATGTAGCGACCGGCAGCAACGGGCCAAGTGCGTTGATGCTGTGCCACGAGCCGATGTGTCGATGGTCAACCTCAAAGTGTCAGCGGGCCATGCTGCACCACCGCATAGATGCTTTGAGCCCGAAGCGGGTAGTGGGAATGAGCCTAACAATCCTAAAGGGTCAGTCGTTTGTGTCTGGCGGCCCGCGTCGATGGGCAAGATTCATTCTCACAATCAAGAAGGCAACCAACAAGAAATGCTCAGTCAGTTACGAGTACCCTTTATCGTCAAAGTCACAGCGGCATTGCTGATCGCTGGGCTGTTTCCGTTGTGGTTTGTTTCGACCAGTGATCTGGAACGCAGTTCGCGACAGGCTCACCTTTCAGCCGAGGCGCTTCTAACCTCTGCGTTGAATCTGAAGCGAAAGTCCGTTGAGAGCTATTTCGACGCGACAGTGCGCGCCATGCAAACCGTCGCCGCTTCCCCCGCTACGTTGGACGCCCTGCGTCGGTTGGACAACGCCGTAGAGCAGTTGCATGCAGCCCCAACCGTAAACCTTGATAACGCAGCGATGCAGGCCCGTTTCGACGCGCAACGGGATGCTACCGAGGACGCCTCCGCGACGGCGGCACAAGTTTGGATCAACGACCTTGATGAACGGGCGCGCTTGTTGCAGCAGCTTTTCATTTTCGGCAATCCCGCAACGATTGGGAGCAAACAAGCGTTAGCCAATCCCGGCGATGGAAGCCTTTACAGCACGCTGCACGCTCAATTCCATCCGGCGCTGAATGCGACTTTGGACAGGTATGGGTTTTACGACTTTTTCTTGATCGAGCCGGTAAACGGGCGCATTGTCTATTCCACTTTCAAGGAAACGGACTTCGGCACGTCACTCCGCAGCGGTCCCTATCGTGATACGGAATTCGCGAAATCTGTCGTCGAGATAATCGAAGGCAATACCGCCCGCGATTACACTTTCGTCGATTTTGCCCCCTATGCCCCGTCAAACGGTGCAGCAGCGGCATTCTTGTTGCTGCCAATCCGCGATGAAGGCGCTCTCGCAGGGGTGTTCGCGGCCCAATTGCCTTCGGATTTTGCCGATGATGTGCTGGGGCTGACAACGGGGCGCTATGGCAGTGAAGATGCCTATATCTTTTCCGGTGACATGGGGTTGCGGTCAATCCCGCTGCTAAGTCGGGAAGCCGAAGTTGGTATGCTTTTCGATACCCCATTGGTTCGCAGTATCAATGCAAGTGGCGGGACAGACACAAGATTTTTCGAAGGCATCAGCCATCATGGCGATCCCGTCTTTGCAGCAAGCGCCCCCCTATCACTGTCCGGGCTAGACTGGCGCGTTGTGACCGAGATTTCAAAAGACGAGGTGCTCGCCGACGCAATCAAAGGCAGACAGGAAGCGCAGCGTAACATGCTGATTTTGGCAGCTGTCATCTTTTTCGCTGGCCTCTTGCTGGCGCGTTTGCTGATCCGGCCAATACGCATATTAGGCAGCGAAGTGCAGGGGCAAGCGAAACAGGTGGTCGAGGCGCTATCCCATGCCGCAGAACAGGCGCGCTCGGCTGCGGTCGCGATGGCGAGCACCGCCGAAGAAACATCCCGGCAGTCCAAAGCCGCCAAGGACAGCGCCTGTGAAACGGCTGCCTCGGTCGATGCCGTAGCACAGGCGTCCGAAGAGCTGTCATCCTCTGTTGCCGAGATTGTTCAGGGTATCGGCCGCACGGCCCAACTGGTTGACTCCGCGTCCGGGCAAGCAGATGCAGCGTCCCGAATCCTTGCAGAGTTGGAGCGTGTTGCCGGCCGCATTACGGGTATCGTGGGTCTGATCAAAGAGGTCACGAATAGAACAAATCTGCTTGCGCTCAATGCCGCTGTCGAAGCCGCACATGCTGGCGACGCTGGACGCGGGTTCGCCGTGGTCGCCGCAGAAATAAGGAGGCTGGCAGTGAACACCGCCGAGTCCACTGCGCAGATCGGCGAGGAAATCCAGAACGTCGTCGCCGCCGTGGCCAGAAATTCGACAGCGATACATTCGATCTCTGCGTCGATAAGCGAAGTTAACGCCCAAGCGGGAACCATCTCGGCTGCGGCACAGCAGCAAGGTACCGTCACCACCAGCATTGCATCGCGCATGTCCAGCACGGCCACGCGGATGAATGAGGTTGATAGCGGTATTTCAGAGGTTCAGAAAGCATCCCAGCTGGCATCAACTGCGGCGAACGAGGTCATGTCGCTGATGCAACATGTTGACGATGCGGCCTTGCGGATGACAGATACGATGTCGGAATTTGTCAGGCGCATCCGTAGCATCTGATGCGTCAAAGCTGTCGAGTTAATGGGGCACAACTGGATCCGAAAAATCGGGAGCAACGAGGCGGGCATGCGCTGAATCAGGGGATGCCCCATCGGCGCGCAGATGTCCCAAGCGCATACAGATGTTGCAGATGCTGTCTAACCTCGACCTCGCGATCTTCGACCGGTTTACCCACCAACGCACCCTTCTTTCGGTGGACGGCGAAAGCTATCAGCCGACCTCGCCTCTCAAACAATATGCTTCACCAAGTTTAAGTGGCCCCTTTAGTGAGCCCAGCTCAACAGGCTGACCGGCGGCTTAGAGCCAACCTTACTCAGCCAGATCATCCAGACTTACGCCGAGCGCATTGGCCAAGGCGCGCAGGGTCGTGACCGAGCCCTGCTTACGACCGGTTTCGATCTCGGCCACAGTCACGCGGTTCACGCTCGCTTTTGCGGCCAGGGCGGCTTGTGTCATCCCGCGCAGGTCTCGGTAGACGCGCAAAGCGTTTTCGCCGTTCAACAGGCGGTTCGCGTAGTCCGCCGGGATCAGTCCATCCTCGCCCGCCGCAAGCGCGGCCTTGGCGCGGTCATAGGTCTGCAGATAGGCCAGATCTTCGGCCGCGGCTCGCAGGCGGTCGTATTCTTCGCGTCGGGCGGGGAGCGGTCTTTCGATCTCCTCATGTGAGAGTCCGCTCTGTGCCTTGGCAAAGCTCTTGCAGTTTGGCGTGATCGTTCAAGACTGGTGTTCGTCAACGCGTTAATTGCCGTTCAAACCATGAACGGGAGTTACTCATGCGCTTCACTCTGAACGGACTAGGTCAGGATATTCCGGCCGATTGGGCAGATGAGCCGCTGTTGGTCCTGTTGCGAGAACACATCGGACTGACGGGTGCGAAATTCGGTTGCGGGGTTGGCATTTGCGGGGCCTGCACGATCATTGTGGACGGTGCCGCCACGCGCGCCTGCATGATCCGCTCCGGCGATATCGAGGGTCTGAACGTCCGCACGATCGAGGGGCTGGCCGACGGGGACAGCTTGCACCCGGTCCAGCAGGCCTGGTTGGACCTCGGAGTGCCGCAATGCGGCTATTGTCAGGCTGGTCAGATCATGGCGGCTGTGGCGCTGCTGGAGGAAACGCCTGACCCATCGGAGGATGACATTGATGCGGCGATGGACGGCAACCTGTGCAGATGCGGCACCTATCCGCGTATCCGTGCGGCGATTGCCCGCGCGGCGGAGCGTGTGTGATGCGGCGGCGTGCGTTTCTGGCGGCCTCGGCCGTGGGGCTTGTGGCCGCTATCGGTGCGACGGCGTGTTCGCGCATCCCGGTTATCCCCAAACGCCCTGATCCGGACGTCTCGACTGCCATCGGATGGATCGCGCATCGGGACGGGCATTTCACCCTGACCCTGCCGCGCGCCGAGATGGGACAGAACATCGCCACCGCACTGAAGCAGGTCGCCTGCACCGAGCTTGGGGCGGAGTGGGACCGGGTCGACGTGGTCCTGCATGCGACCGACATGCCGCGCGTCAAGGCGACGGTGGGCAGTGAATCGGTGATGCTGTTTGCCGAACCGTTGGCGCAGGCCTGTGCCGCGCTGCGCGATGCCCTGGCTGCCGGACAGGTTGCAGGACTGGTCCGTGTCAGGGCGCGTCCAGTCTCCGAGTTGCGCGCATTGCGAAGCGGTGGCCTGATCGGCGCCAGCCCCGAACTGGTCCAAGCGCGCGGGATCGTCACGGGCGAACCGCTTTATGCGGCCGATATCCGACTGCCGGGAATGCTTTATGGTCGGGTGCTGCGCGCGCCTGCGTCCGTCGAGTTGCACTCTGGCCCCCGGCGCTGGGATATCGATGCGGCGCGCGCGGTGCCTGGCTTTGTCGCGGTTGTCAAGGATTGCGGTCCGCCGATTGGCAAGGCTCAGGGGCTTGGCATTGTCGCCGCCCGACCCGGCGCGCTTGATGCAATTGCTGAAGCGTTGCAGGTGGAGTGGGATGTGGCGGGCCAACACCCCCACGCGGATATCGCGCGCGCCATTGACGTCGATGCCCGTCTTGGAGCGGGCGCACTCCCGCACAAGGTTCTGAACGGCGCGCCCGAGGCTGGCCCGTGGGATGTCGATCTGCGTCTTGATATCCCCATGGCAGCCCATGGCCCGATCGAGCCGCGCGGAGCCGTAGCATCATGGGAAGACGGGGCATTGCGGGTCTGGGCCGGTACGCAGGATGCCTTCTACATCCGAGATTTTCTGGCCGATGCCTTCGGGCTATCTGCCGGTGCAGTCACTGTCCAATCCTGCCGGATTGGCGGGGCCTTCGGCGGCAAAACGATATGCACGGTTGAGGCAGAGGCGGCGGCACTCACACTTGCCGTGAGCAGCCCCGTCAAGGTCCAGTGGACGCGCGCTCAGGAATATGCGCTCGGGTTCCACCGCCCGCCGTCTTCTCACCGGGTCAGGGCGCGCGTCGGGCAAGGCCGGATCACCGACTGGGACCATGCGCAGATGAGTTCTCATATCATGTTCACCGCCGCCGTCGTGCCATCCTGGATGCAGCGCGGCACCGACGTCTTTGCCGGCGATGGTGGCGTGGCGCGAGGTATGGCCGCGCCCTATGTGCTGGGCCGTGCCCGCGCAGCTTATGACATGGTGCGGCTGCCTGTGCATACCGGCCCATGGCGCGGGCTGGGTGCCGGGCCGAACGCGCTGGCTATTGAGAGTGCCATGGACGAGGCGGCACTGGCCGCAGGCGTCGATCCCTTGGCGTTCCGCCTTGCGCATGTTGCTGATCCGTTTTTGGCGGCATGTCTTGAGCGGGTGGGTGAAATCTCTAGTTGGGGCAAAACGCCTGCGTTCTCCGAGGGTCTGCGGGTAGGACGCGGTATCGCCTGCGGCACCTACAAGGAGACCAGCCATACGGCGGCCATTGCCGATGTGGCCGTCGATGCCCGTGGTCGGGTGCGGGTCACGCGAATGTGGTGCGTGCATGATTGCGGGCTGGTCATCAACCCTGATCAGGTCCGTGCGCAATGCGAAGGCAATCTAGTCTGGAGCCTTGCCATGGTGCTAACCGACGATCTGCCCACGGAAGACGGGCGCGTCACGGCCCAGACCTTTGCGGATGCCCCAATCCCGCGCATGACCGATACACCCACACTCACCGTTGATCTGATCCAAAGCGATCGTCCGCCACAAGGCGCAGGCGAAACCGTCATGGTGGCAGGCCCCGGCGCCATCGCCAATGCGATCCGCGCAGCCACCGGCCGACGCCTGGTCCGCCTTCCGGCGCGGGCCGGGGACCTCGCGTTATGATGGCGTTCGGCTACAAATGTGCCCTGACCTTTCGTGTTTTGCCCTGCCTCCGAAAGAGGGCGCCGGACCTTCGTTCTTTTGAACATCCCCCTGTTTTGGACTACCCTCTGGCTGGAAAGGGGTAACGTGCATGGCCCAACGCATTGAAGGACAGGATTTCGCTTCGGCCGCCATGATGCGCCTGGTCGCAATGGGGCTTGCACGGCAGGGCATTTCCATTCCCGTGCCGACGTCCCCGACCGCGCATGTTTCGCTTGGGGACAAGCGTGCGGTCCTCAGCGCTGTCTTGGCATGCCATGGCCCGTTGGCCATCCTGTCCATTGCAGACGCCGCATGCGCCATGGCCCCCGAGCCGGTCGTCCAAGCCTTGACCAATGCAAGGGACATACCTGATCTCATGGAGCGCTGGCACAGGCTGGAGCGCTTCAGCCATGGGCGACACAGGGTCGAGATAGAGCAGCTTTCTCCGCAACGCTTTCGACTGACCCACCGCGCGCGTGACCATGGCCCGCCGCCATCCATGGCAGAAAGCTTGTTGGTGCTTGGGCTTCTTACAATCCTGACCGAGATGACCGGATCGACGGATGTGACGATGAAAACTGACGCGGGCGCGGTCTGGCGCAACGAGGGTAAATGGCATGACGCGGGCACGTCACAAGGCGTCGGCAGTGTCGTCCTGACAGCGGCATCGGCAAGCAGAACGGTCGAAGTGCGTGGCAATAACCCGGAGACCGATCTAGTATCACGGTTGCGAGGCCGTCTTGTTGCAGACCCGGTGCGCCGCTGGACAGTGGCCAGTCTTGCGGCCGAAGCTGGCGCCGCGCCCCGCACCCTTCAGCGCCGCCTGACCGAAGGATTGGCTTCCTTTTCCCGCCTTGTGACCGATGCGCGGATCGAGGTCGCTGCAACCCACCTGTGCAAATCCAATGGCCCAGCACTTGCAGAGATCGCCTTCATCGCAGGCTTTGCCGATCAGGCCCATTTTGCTCGCACATTCAGCCGAACCGTAGGCACAACCCCGAGCAGCTATCGCGCAGACTTTGGCCAGTAGCAGATCTGAAGCCCGCCATCTGCCTGAACGTATTACAAAGTTTCACCTGCAGAATGAGCCTTACACATTGCGGACACTCAGGTCTCATTTGCTGATCGGCCGCTAAGGGCCGGGAGCGTCGAGACAATCGGAAGCGCATAGGGCGTTCAAGCCGAGGAGGAGCGCACCAGTTTGAGGTGAGGATAGTGGCTATTTGCTCCACAATGCCCAAACGTCGGACATGCGGACAGTTTCACCATTGATTATGGAAATGTGGCTGGAGCATCTAATCCCATGATTGTCATGCTATCGATTTCTTTCATGGTTCCAGACAGGACGCGTTACTCCACACGCACATTCGCGGAAAACTGGTGGAGATCATGGGTGTGACAGATCACCAAGCCATTCGCAGCGTTGTGGTAATATGCTATTAGCTCAGGTGACAGCCGAACAAAGAGCCGGTCACAGCTGACCGATCGCGACAATAATGGACAAGCTTTCTGTCATGCAAGCCTTCCGCCGCATCGTTGAGCGGGGCAGCTTCGCACGTGCGGCGGAGGATCTTGGTGTCTCGCCTGCACTGCTGAGCCGCGAGATAAAGCTGCTTGAGGAAAGTCTTGGGACCACGCTGCTGACGCGCACCACCCGATCCATGTCCCTGACCGATGCCGGGCGGCTCTATTATGACGAGGCCAATGCCATTCTCGGCGCCATGGCCCAGGTCGAAGACCGCATCCGGGACGGCGCGGGCGTGGTGCGCGGGCATCTCAAGGTGAACGCCTCCAGTTCCTTCGGGCAGACAGTCATCGCACCCATGTTGCCAGATTTTCTCGATACCTATCCCGATCTGCGTCTGTCACTGTCGATGGACGACCGGGTGCTGGACATGGTCGAAGGTGGGTTTGATGTCTCGATCCGCATCCGACCCGCCATGCCGGACTCGGCGCTGGTCGCCCGCAAGATTGGAACGATGCGACAGCGCATCTTCGCAGCGCCCGCCTATCTGGAAAAGGCTGGTGCTCCGCAGGTCCCCGAGGATATCGCGCAGCACCGGGTCATCGGCTTCCTGCTCGCGGATCATCTGACGTCATGGACCCTGCACGGTCCCTCGGGCACAAAAATCATCGACCTTGATCCACCAGTCCGCGTCGGCAACAGCCTTGTTCTGCGCGATCTTTTGATCGCGGGTCAGGGCATCGGCACCTTGCCGGATTTCGTCTCGAAAGAGCCTGAGGCGCAAGGTGAACTTGTTCGTATCCTGCCGGACTGGGAACTTCCTGCACCGGAGATCTTCGCCGTGACGGCCTCGCGGCTGAGCATGGACGCGAAGGTCACGGCGTTCCTCGATCACCTGCGCGCGGCGCTGTAACCCTGACATTCTTCAACCAGCGTAAAGAATGAAGTGAGCGCCGGCTGGTTATTCCGGCGCCGAATATCCCCCATCCTCTCGGACAATGAAACTGCAATCCCCGAGAGGATCCCATGACCCGCGTTCTTGTTCTCTACTATTCCAGCTACGGCCATGTCCGCGCGCTTGCTCAGGCCGAGGCCGAAGGTGCGCGCTCCGTGCCCGGCACCCTTGTCGATCTGCGCCGCGTGCCCGAAACCGTCCCGGAAGAGGTAAGGCAAAAGGCTGGCTTCGCCCCGGATGACACGCCCTTGGCGACTCCGGCCGATCTGGAGGCCTATGACGCCATCATCTTCGGCACGCCCACGCTCTTCGGCATGATGGCCGGACAAATGAAGTCCTTCCTCGATCAGGCAGGTGGGCTCTGGGCGCGTAATGCGCTTGTGGGTAAGGTTGCCGCTGTCTTCGCCTCCACAGGCTCGCAGCATGGCGGGCATGAGGCAACGCTGCTGTCCACGCAAATCCCGCTCCAGCACTTTGGCATGCTGATCGTGGGCATGCCCTACAGCTTTGCCGGTCAAACCACAGCCGATGGGATCGTCGGCGGCGCGCCCTATGGCGCGGGAACGATCGCAGGTGCTGACGGTTCGCGCACGCCTACCGAGACCGACCTGGCCGGAGCGCGCTTTCAGGGCGCGCATGTGGCGCGCATCGCGGCGAAGCTCGCCGGGACCGTCAAAGTTGAGGAGGCTGCGTGATGGCGTCATTGACCATCGACTTCTTCCACGATGTCGTCTGCTGCTGGTGCTTCAACATCTCTTCGCGGATGCGCAACCTTGCGGCAGAGTTCGATCTCGACGTGCGACACCGCACTTTCGTCTTGCAAGCCAGCCGCGCCGAAATGGCCGCGCGCTGGGGCTCACCTGAAGACGCCCGCGACACGATCCTCGGTCACTGGGCGGTCTGCCGTCAGGTCAGCGATCGGCCGGAGCTTGTCGGAATCAACGAGATGCGGGCCGCGACCTTTGACTACCCGCACGGTATGACCGCCGCGTTGGGGTGCAAGGCTGCGGAACGCCTTGGTGGTCAAAAAGCCCATTGGGACATGTTCGACCTGCTGCAGCGCGCCCATCTGACCGAGGCGCGGAACGTTGCCGATCCTGCCACAGTATTGGATGTGGCGCGAGAACTGGGGTTCGAGGCATCTGCCTTCGCCGAGCTTTTCGATGACCCAGGAACGCTTAGTTCCGTCGAGACTGACCGGCAACAGGCCCGCAAACTACAGGTCCGGTCCATTCCCACCCTGATCGTTCGCGAAACCGGCACCCGCCTCGTCAATGGTCCACGCGAGGATCTGGCCGCACAACTGCGCGCAGCCCTCCGCCTCATCGCCTGAAAGAACGCGTTTCATGCCCGAGAGATGGCCAACATTTTCCAATTCCTTGAGATCGAGACAACCGATGTCACGCACCACCGATGTTCTTCTTACCGCGCTCGCCCCGGCCATCTGGGGCAGCACCTATCTTGTCACGACCGAGGCATTGCCTGCCGGCTATCCCGTGACGCTGGCGGCGCTGCGCGCGCTTCCTGCCGGGCTGTTGCTGCTCGCCATCACGCGCTGTCTGCCGCCGCGTGTCTGGCTTGGTCGCGTCTTTCTACTTGGCGCATTCAACTTCGCGCTGTTCTGGGTGCTGCTCTTCGTGGCCGCCTACCGGTTGCCGGGAGGTGTCGCTGCGACGCTGGGGGCGTTGCAGGCGATGATGGTAATCCTGATGGCCCGGGGCTGGCTTGGAACACCGATCCGGGCGGGTGCTGTCGTTGCAGCGGCGACCGGTGTTCTGGGTGTGGCGCTTCTGCTCATCGGACCCGAGGCCGCGCTCGATCCCGTTGGCATCGCGGCCGGCTTGGGTGGTGCAGCTTCCATGGCGGCGGGCACCGTTCTCAGCCGGAAATGGCAGCCGCTAGTTTCAGCACTGAGCTTCACGGCCTGGCAACTTACCGCGGGCGGCGTCCTTCTTCTACCGCTTGCGCTGATCGTCGAACCGGCGCTTCCGCCTCTCTCTGCCATAAACCTTGCCGGTCTCGCCTGGCTTGGCCTCATTGGTGCCGCTGCGACCTATGCAGTGTGGTTCCGGGGGGTTGCCCGACTTGAACCGGGTGCGGTCTCGATGCTCGGCATGATGAGCCCGGTGACGGCAGTCATCCTGGGTTGGATCTGGCTGGGCCAGTCCTTGTCGCTTTTGCAGGGCGTTGGGGCTACGATCGTTCTTGGGTCTGTCTGGTTCGGACAGCGAGCGAACCGCGCGCCTTCCACGCATGCGCCCCCGCGCCCTGTATCGCCGCAAACGAACGCCGCATGACTGACGCACAGGCAAGGAGATGTCACATGGTCACTCACACACTCACCCCCGAGCTTGCAGGCAGGGTCCGGCTTGCCGGACTGCTCTATCTGGTCATCATTATCGCGGGCCTTGGCGCCGAACTTGTTCTGCGCGGTCCTCTGATCGACCTTGGCAATGCAGAGACAACCGCCACTGCAATCATTGAGGCACCGGGCAGGTTTCGGTTGGCCATCGCCGCCGACCTGCTCATGGCTTTGTGCGACGCAGGACTGGCGATCTTGTTCTACCTGATTTTCCGCGTCATTGCGCCCGGTCTGGCCCTGTCTGCAATGGTGTTCCGCCTGATCCAGACCGTGCTGATTGCCGCCAATCTCATGGCGCTGCAGACTGCGTGGTTGCTGCTGGCAAAAGCGCCCGGCATGGCCGACGCTCACAAACTTGCACTCGTGTTTCTTGATTTGCACGGCCATGGCTACGACCTGGGGCTAGTGTTTTTCGGTGCTAGCAGCCTCATGATGGGGGGGCTTGTATGGCGGTCGGGGCTTTTTGCAAAGGCCTTCGGAGTAGGACTGGCTGTTGCAGGGCTCGTTTATCTGGTCGGGAGTGGGCTGCGGTTCTTCGCACCTAGCCTGTCTTCTGCTTTTGCACCCGCGTATGCGATCACGATCCTTGCAGAGGTGGCGTTCTGCCTACGGTTGCTTCTACAACGGAATCCAGTTTGAAGCGGCTTCCCTGACCGAAAACTCTGTGTGGGATGCGAATGACAGGTATGCTGTAGCCGCAGCGCAGCATCTGAGTGATGTGTGAAAGTCGGCTTTGGGCCGGTCACGTCTTGAAGGGCGACTAAGGTTCCCGACTTTGCAAAGCCCGCTTCCTGCGCCACTGCGGCCATTCGTGACCTTCGCAGCGAAAGTCTGCTCCGGGTCGTTAGTCGACATATCAAGCACGCTCTGCGGTCTTCTCGGTCACCGCCGTCAAAGAGCCCAGATAATGCACCATGAGCTTTCTTGTCAGCGGAACAATCAGCCTGATGTCAAAGCGAAACACCCACGCCAAAAGGCGCGCCCGGAGGCTTTTTCCACGACTGTCTCAAAAGGCTGGAAACAACCAGCTGCGCCGATTTGCGGGTGATCATGGCGCCGATGTTGAATTTCGCGAGGAATTGATCCACGTTCCTGAGCCACTGCGAGCCGCTGGTTTCAACAATTCCGCCTCTTTTTCATGAGATTATCATGTTTCAGAGGGGGCCGCGCCAAATGGAAAAACGGGTCAATTCGACGCGAAAATCAACAATTTGCATATCGACTGAGCGCAATGGCAGATCCTCAGCCGCCGGGGCTCTGTCGCAAAACCCGGATGGGGGACACCGTCAGGATCTGATCAATCAGAGGGGACGTATCCTCTCCAAAGCGACCTGCGCTGTTCAGTCCCGCCCCGATCAGTTGGACGACATCCGGCGAACCGGCAAATGCCGAATGGCTTCCGGAGCTAGAATCGTTGATGTCTGACAGGTCGATCACGGTCAGCCCGAATTCCTCAAGATCCCTGAGCGGGGCAGCCCCCACACGGGGCACACCACCGGCAAGGCGGGCAGAAACACGCAAAGCGGCGTCCCGCTCTGAGATTAGCAAAAAGATCGAGCGCCGGATTTCGGGGGATAACCGGTTGAGCTGTGCTCGGAACAGATCAATGTCGATATCGGGCGCGGCCAGAACGATGGTATTCAGATTTTTTCTACGGCCCAGCTCACCGCTTCGATCACGCTCCACAAGACCTTCCATAGTCAAGAGACTGCCCATGGAATGCGCGAAAACATCAACGCTATGCGCCTTGGTCTGTCCCAGAATCTCGGCTATTTCAGGCACCATATCCCGGGCAATCAGAGCGCTGTTGAGATCGTGAACATACCGGATCGTGCGTGCCGCAGATGCCCAGCTCAGCAAGACAGGCACGCCCTCAAAGTTGCTATCCTCGACAAACTGACCCAACCGCAACAGGGAATCTGTTGGCGTATTGTTGAACCCGTGGACAAAAAGCAGGATCGTCCGCTTGTCGGCGGGGCGGCTTTCAAGCTCTCGGTTGATCGCGTCAACAAAGGCAGCATCACCGGCATAGGTCACCGGATCAACGGCCATGAACTCTGTTCGCGGGTCAGGCGGCAGGCGTCTTGCCCGTTTCAACCTGCCAATTGAGTGGTTCGGAGGAACCAGCACATCCACAGAGGCAAGGCCAAGTGTCCGCGCGCGGTTGGCCGACAAGAACGCTCCGGGTTCCTCGGACGGCGCGCGGCCGCTTGTGATAAAAATTCGGTGCCGCGTGCTCTCGGCCTCAACCGCCGGGCGGAGTGCCGGATTGTCGATGCCAATGATTTCAGGAGGACGGCTACAGGCCGCTAGGATCAGTGTCATCAAGACACCGATAATCAAGGTGCAGCGACGGTACACAAGGACAGGCGCAGGAACTCTGGATTCGTGTGCAAGCCCCATGTCGCCCCCGCTAGGTTGGAAGTTTCCCAAGCACATTCGGTCAGGCTCCCGAAGTTGTCCAGACGAGGATTGACCCAACCGGGTTGATCCTTAGGGCGGCGTTGGGCCGTCGACCCTGTTTACGCAGCGCGGATCAACGGTCCCGATGGTCCTGACCTTCGCATCACCATCAATCCGGGCATTTGGGCTGGATTGTCAGGTGGCCATGGTGCCATGTAATGCGGTAGACTGTCACTCCGAGGTACAGGGATGCGCGACAAGGAAAATCGCCCCGATGGCGTGATTCAACTGCTGCCGAGACTGTTCGGGCCGCTCTCTCCCGCGGGCATTCTGGTTGGAGCCGTGCTCTTTGCCGTGTCGCTCACGCCGTCGATGGTGCCGCGCGGCCCCGAGATACAGGGAGCACTTGGGGGTCTTGTCTTTGCGATTGGTTATGCGGCGGCATACGTTGTCAGGTCAGGCGTTTACTGGCTGGGTGTGCAACCGGCTTTCCGGCCATCGCGCGTGCAAATCTACGCGATCTATGCGCTCGCGCTGATGATCTGCGGCTTTGGCCTCTGGATGGGCACAGAGTGGCAGAACTCGATCCGCGTAGTCTGGGGCCTGCCCGAACTCGACGGCTTTGCCACGACCTTTGTTGTCGCAATTGCCCTGGCCGTTGCCGCGCTACTAATTTTCGCGGGGCGACTTTTTGAGCTGCTCGCGGCCAAATGGTATCGTCGCACCGCGCGGTATCTGCCACCGCGTGTCGCACGGGGGGTCGGGCTGCTGCTGGCGCTGGGGATCTTCTGGGCTGTGATCGACGGGATTGCCTTTCGCTTTGCCCTCAGGACGATCGACACCACGTCGCGGATCGCCGATCTGGTGATCCCGCCTGATCTTGCACCGCCGACGGACGCGGACACGCCGGGGAGTGCGGCCTCGCTGATCGCATGGGAGGATCTGGGGCGTTGGGGGCGCGGCTATGTGATCTCGGGCCCCGACCGCGCCGAGATCGCGGCGTTCTGGGAGGAACCGGCCCGCCAACCGATCCGGGTCTATGTCGGGCTCACCGCCTCGGGGACGGTTGAAGAGCGCGCGAAGCTCGCCTTTGACGAATTGGTGCGGGTGGGCGGATTCGAAAGGAAATACCTTGTCATCGCCACGCCCACCGGGTCCGGCTGGCTCGACCCCGGTGCGATGAATACGCTGGAGTATATCACGCGGGGGGACGTGGCCACGGTCGCGATCCAGTATTCCTACCTGTCCAGCCCGATGTCGGTGATCATCGACCCTGAGAACGGGCTCGCGGAATCCCGCGCACTCTTTGATCTGATCTATGGGCACTGGACCGCGCAGCCACCGACAAACCGCCCCCGCCTCTATCTGCACGGTCTGAGCCTTGGGGCTTTCCTGTCACAGGAAACCGTTCCCCTGCTGAATATGTTCGGGGATCCCTTTCACGGCGCTCTGTGGACCGGCTCGCCGTTCCTCAGCGACATGTGGCGGATGGTGCAGGACCGGCGCCATCCCGACAGCCCGGCATGGCGTCCAAAATTCGGAAACGGGTCTTTGATCCGCACCGCCAATCAGGATGGCGGGCTGGAGCGGTTTGAGGCCCCATGGGGACCGATCCGCCTTGTGTTCTTGCAATATGGCAGCGATCCCATCGTCTTTTTCGACTATTCTCTGGCTTGGCGGCGTCCCGACTGGCTCAGAGCGAACCGCGCGCCTGATCTGGGGCCGGACATGCGCTGGGTGCCTCTTGTCACGATGTTGCAGGTCGGTTTTGACATGGCGGTTGCGGTTGGAACGCTGGGCTATGGCCATGATTACGCCGCACGCCACTATATTCCCGCCTGGGCCGAAACGCTGGAGCCTGCAGGCTGGACCCCCGAAATCGAAGCGCGGCTCATCGACCATCTGAGGGATCTCACCCCGCGCTAAAGCAATTTCAGAAAAAGTTGATAGACTTTTTGGGTTTGAAATTTCGCCAATTCAAAGGGTTAAAGCGTGTTGGCGTTTCAGCGAAATGCTGAAAGGCTTTAGGCGGGAAAGCGGAGCCTAACCCGCAGACCCGGCCCCGCATCTTCGAGGGTCAGCGCCGCGTCATGCACCTGGGCGATGCCCGCCACCAGGCTCAGCCCCAGACCGTTTCCGGGGGTCCCGCGACTGCGATCCAGCCGGTAGAGACGGCGCAGCACCAGATCCCGCTCTGCCTCGGGAATGCCGGGGCCGTTATCCGTGACCGACAGGTCGATATGGGTCTCTGCCTCTGATAGGGCAACGGTGATCGTGGTGCCTTGCGGGGTGTGGTGCATCGCATTCTCGATGAGATTGGCCAGAACCTGCCCCAAGAGGGTGCGGTCCCCCATCACCGGGCGCACGGGCGCATCCGGCAGGGCGCAGATCAGCATTTGCCCATTCTCGGCCGTTGCAGGATCGTAAACATCACAGAGCGTCTGGCACAGTTCTGACAGGTCCACCGGCGCAAACCGCCCTCGTGGCGAGCCGCTTTCGATTTGCGACAGTTGCAAGAGCGCGTGAAAGATCGCCACGATCCTGTCGAGTTCCGCCTGAGCCCGGCCCAGCATCTCCCGCGCCTCCTTGGTCAGATCCGGGCTCTGGCTCAGATCGTCCAGATGCACGGCGGCGCACTGGATCGGGGTCTTGAGGTCATGGGCAATATCCGAGGACACCTGCCGCAGGCTCTCGACCGCATCCTCTTGCGCGCGGGCCATCTGATCGACCTTGGTGGCGATGCGCGCCAGATCGTCTGACCAGCCTGTGACATCCCCCACCCGCGCCTCTCGGTTTCCCGATGTCAGGTGATCCAGCGTTCCGCTGATGACCGCCACATGTCGTGCGCCGCGCCGCGCCAGCACCCACCCGCCCGACAGCGCCACAAGAACCGTGGGCAGCAGCGAGATACCCAGAATGTTGAGAAACGCGTCCCGCAGCGCGTCGATATGCGCAAGGCTGCGCGCCACGGTCAACTGGCCAGCCTGCAGCGATGTGGTCAGCGCCAGAAATCGCCCCTCAATCTCAGGATTGCCCGGAAGATAGGATATGATCCGATATCCATCCGCATCGCGCGCCACCAGCGCATTGCCATAATGCCGCCCGTTCGGGGCGAAATAGCTCAGCACGACCCGCTCAGGATCGGTGCTGCGTGCCTCGGCCTCGACCAGTGCGGCGAGGGCGGCGGCAGACGGGGCCGCGCGAAAACCCGCCATATCCTGCGTAAGATCGGCGCGGAGCGTCTGCTCGAAAGAGGACCGCGTGTAGAGGTAACTCGCCCAAAGCCCCAGCAGCGATACCAGCGCGAACAAGAGCACAAGCCCCGCCGCCAGCCGGATCGGCATAGAGCGCAGCAAAAAGGCGCGCCTCAAGGTCATGCGTCGATCCGGTAGCCGGCACCGCGCACCGTCTTGATAAGTTCGGTTGTAAAGGGTTTGTCAACCTTGGCCCGCAAGCGGCTGATATGGGTTTCGACCACATTGGTCATCGGATCGAACGAGATATCCCAGATCGCCTCGAGCAGCATCGTGCGTGTCTGCACGCGCCCCTTGCGGCGCATGAGATGTTCGAGAATGGCAAACTCACGTGGCAAAAGGTCAATCTCCTGCCCCTCTCGCGTCACCTTGCGGGCGATCAGATCCATTTCCAGAGGGCCTGCGCGCAACACGGTCTCTTGCTCCAGCGCATGCGGACGCCGCGCCAGCGCCGCAACCCGTGCCGATAACTCGCCAAAGGCAAAGGGTTTGACCAGATAATCATCCGCCCCCGCGTTCAAACCGCTGACACGTTCGTCGACGCTGCCAAGCGAGGTCAGAAAAAGAACCGGCGTTTGGTTGCCCGCGCCGCGCAGGGTCTTGACCAGTGTCAGCCCGTCGATTTCCGGCAGCATTCGGTCGATGATCAGAACGTCATAGGGTCCGCTCGTTGCCTGAATCAACGCATCCCGCCCGTTGCTGACCAGGTCGACGCTCTGCCCTTCCTCGCGCAGACCCCGCGCGATATAGGCCCCCGTCGTTGCATCGTCTTCGACCACAAGCAGCTTCATGTCATCCTCGTGATTTCCTTGGCCTGTGAACCGGCTATCCCCGTTGAAACCGATTTGCACCCGTTTTTGGAAGCGCCTGCCCTACCTAAACTATTTGTATAGTTGGGCACATCCGGCTGTGAGACCCGCGCATCATATGGGCACCATCGCACGCAACACAACGGAGCTTTCAATGATGTCCTCCACACCTCTTTCCCGTCGCCTTGCAGGGTCCGCAGCCCTTGCCGCCGTCTTGGGCGCAACAGGCCTTTCTCTCGGCATCGCCAGCCCAGCGCTGGCTGTCCCTGCGGGGGGATATGGCGATCTTGTCGCCGCCGTCTCGCCCGCAGTGGTCTATATCGAAGTCACCGCCAAGGCACAGCCGACCAACATGTCCGGCCAATTGCCCGAAGACCTGCCCGAAGAGCTGCGCCGTCAATTCGAGCGGATGATGCCCGAGGGTGAGATGCCAGCCCGTCAAGGTCTTGGATCGGGCTTCATCATTTCCGAAGACGGCAAGATCGTCACCAACAACCACGTGGTCGAAGGTGCCGAGACCGTGACCGTCAAATTGGCCGATGGCCGCGCCTTCGAAGCCACCGTTATCGGCAGCGACCCGCTGACTGATGTGGCCGTTCTTCAGCTTGACACAGAGGAACCCCTGCCCTTCGTGCGTTTCGGCAAGTCGGACACGATGCGGGCCGGGGATGAGGTGGTTGCAGTTGGCAATCCCTACGGTCTGGGCGGCACGGTGACATCCGGCATCGTCTCGGCCCTGTCGCGCAACATCAATTCTGGCCCCTATGATGACTATATCCAGACCGATGCCGCCATCAACCGGGGCAATTCCGGCGGGCCGCTCTTCAACAATGCAGGCGAGGTGATCGGCATGAACACCGCCATCTTCTCGCCGGATGGTGGGTCGGTCGGCATTGGCTTTGCAGTCCCGTCGGACCTCGTGCAGCACATCGTGGCGGACCTGTCGGATGACGGCATGATCACCCGTGGCTGGCTGGGCGTGCAGATCAAGCCGATGCCCGAGGATATCGCGCAGGTGCTGGGTTATGACACCCCCAGAGGCGCTGTGATCGAGAATGTGACGCCCGACAGCCCCGCGGCCAAGGCGGGCCTCATGCAAGGCGACATCATCCTCAGCTTCAACGAGACCGCGATTGCCGAGTTGCGCGATCTGACCCGCGCCGTGGCTGCGACCGATCCCGAGGCCGTCGTGCCGGTCACCGTGCTGCACAAAGGCACGGAAAAGACCCTCGACGTGACGATTGGCACATTGGCTAATCCGAACGCCTGAGGAAAATCCGTGTCGGCGCATCCATGCGGCGCCGACACGGACAACCCACCGGACATCTTGCGCAAACCCGCCCCTCCCGATCCGTGCCAGCTCATTTTGGAAAGAGGAATGTCGCCCCAAAGCGTATCCCCCAACCATCGGGACCTGCGGCTGGGCTGTCGGCCCAATAGCGAACGCCGCCGAACAGGCTGACAGGCTTGCCCCCGATCCGCACCAGTTTTGAGGCCACTGCATTGACTGGAACCGCCCAGTCCTCGGCCTCCCAGTCATAGGCAGTCTCAGTCTGCAAGGTGAAGGTCCAAGCATTCTCTGTGGTGTATGAGATGAAGGGTTGCACAAAGGTCCTGTTGATATCCGCGCGCGCGTCATCACCGGCAAAGGACCAAATGTGGTTGGCCAGCCCCCCCACTGTCCAGGGCCCGCGTTGAACCAGCACGACGCCAGTCGGCCCTGCCCCCCATTTCTCGGAACCGAGCAGATCATCGGTCGCAGTCGGAAAGAGCACGACAGACCCCAGTCCCCAAATGACACCGCCCGCCGTGGGGGCCTTGGGCGAGAAGAAGAAACTCTGGAGAATGTCGCCAAGGCCGCTCTGCGATCCTGATCCAGGCACGACATCATCCTGATGGATGATCGGGACAATCGTCCGCGAAATCAGGTTCCAATTCTCGCCGATAGAAAAGGGAATAACCGGCTGGACGTTAAGAACCAGTCGCGATCCATCGCCATTTGGTCCGATGCCGTCGTCCTGATTGAACTGGAACGGCACGCTGATGAGCGAGGCGACCGGATTTGCCAGTTGCTGGGCAAGCTCTTCGGCGTCTTGGGCCAAGGCCTGCCCGCCCCATGGGCCAGCAAGCAAGAGGCTGAGGCCCACAGCGACAAGATGTCGGCGCATGGATCGTCTCCTTTTTGAGGTTGATCTGCTCCGGGGTGTCCTAAGGCGGATGCTGCGCCTCCGGCGTTCTGCCGTCGTCCCGGAATGCAAGGTCAAGCGAACAAGGGGGTGGCAAGCGATGATCCTGCGCTGACCACCAGAGGTTTACTCGGAAATGACAGCCCCGACCGTAGCCGCGTAGGGGTCTGTATCCGCCGCATCAGATTTTGCCTTGGTGCCGGGCATGATTTCGAACCTTGGATCGAAATCTACCATCAACGCCGCAAGCTGTCCGAGGATTGCCAGATCGCCCTCGGCCGTTGCCGTGCCATCGGCAAGCTGTTCGTCCAGCGGCTTGATCCCCGCCATCGTCACCTCCAGATCGGCACGGTTGATCGTTAGCGTCAGGTCCGCCGCCGGGTCCTGGAACCCCTGAATGTTGGTCAGCGTTGCGTTCCGTAACTCGACGATGAACTGCTCACCATTGTCCGGCGTCACAAGATTGATGCTGAATTCCAACCCCTCCGCCCTTTGGCTGTCCATCCGGATGCCAAGGAAGTTGAGAAAAAGCTCGGTCGACATGGCCCGAATGATATCCGGCCCGGTCGAGCTTGCGGTTGCGCCCTGAGGAATACCTGTCCGAAGCTCGTAGGCCGCCGCGAGGAAACTGTTGCGCAGCCCAGGATTCTCTTGCTGATAGCCAAGCTGTTCAAAGACGTCGGCCAGCAGGTCCTTGGCCTCGACATTGCCCGGCTCCGCCTGAACCAGCTTGTTCATGATCTCCGAGGCAAGCAGGTAGTCGCCCGCGTCAAACAAGGCGCGCGAGCGCGCAATGATCTGCGCGGAGCCACCCATCATGTCGACATAAAGCGGGGCCGAGTCGGCGGGCGATAGCGGGATCAGCGTCGCGGGGTTACAATCCCAGAACCCGAGAAAGCGCTGTGCCACACCACGGGCGTTATGTTCAGGAGAGCCGTGATAGCCCCGGCAATGCCATTTCGCCTGAAGCCCCTTCGGCACCTCATAGACATTGTGGATCTGGTTGATGGTCACACCCTGATTGGCATAATGCAGCACCTGATTGTTGGCGTTGGCATAGAGATCGCGCTGGTCGCGGAGCACCTCCTGAATGCGCGCGTTGCCCCAACGTGGCCAGTGATGCGAGGCGAACATGACTTCGGCCTCTTGCCCAAAGCGGAACAGCGCATCGGCGATATATTTCGACCAGTTGAGCGGATCGCGCACCGGAGCACCGCGCAGCGTGTAGATGTTGTGCAGCGTCGCGGTCACGTTCTCGGCCATCCACAGCGCCTTCATCTCGGGGATATAGGTGTTCATCTCCCGAGGGGCTTCGGTGTTGGGCGTATTCTGAAAGATCATCCGCAACCCGTCGATCTCGACCTCCTCGATGGGCTCGGTGATCGAGCGCGTGGGCGCGATCAACCCGGATGCCCCGGCAGGCACAACATGGCCAAGGCCCTGCGTCACAAACCCGTGCGGGGCCACCGGCAAAAGCAGGCCGTATTGGTAGAACAGCCGCCGGTTCATCGCATTCCCGGCATAGACGTTTTCCGAGATGGTAAAGTCCATGAAGCCGCCCGGAGCGATGATTTCGACCCGGCCCGAGGTCACGTCTTCATCGCTGACAATGCCACGCACCCCACCAAAGTGATCTCCGTGCGTATGCGAATAAATCACCGCCTTGAGCGGGAGACCCTCCCCAACCTCGCGCTGGAACAACTCCCAAGACGCCCGCGCTGTCTCGGCCGCTGTCATAATGTCAAAGATGATCCAGCCCGTCTTGCCGCGCACGAAGGTAATATTGGCAAGATCGGGGCCACGGACCTGATAGATGCCCGGAATAACTTCGTAGAGCCCATAGTTATTGTTCAGCCGCGCGATCCGAAGAAGCGAGGGATGGATGCTGTCAAAGGACTCTTGCGTCTCGTTGAATAGAAATCGCTCGTGATCCCAGGCGACGTTGCCCGCATCCGCCATGATCTTGAGGTCAGGCAGGGGGGCAAGGAAGCCGCGCGCCTGCTCTTCGAAATCCCGCGTATCCGAGAGCGGCAGATTTGCCACTGACGCCTCGAGCGCCCGGATGGTGTGAACGCTGGGCGCCTTGCCTTTGGGGTGGAAATGACCCGCAAGCGGTGGCGGCGCTTCCTGAGCCAAGGCTGGCCCCTCGTTGAATAGCGCACCGCTCAGCGCAAAAGCTGCGCCCGTAACGGGGATGGCTCCGATGAATTGGCGCCTTGTGGTCATTGTGCTCTCCTTATTGCGTTATCCTCAAGTGTCAGAACCGTGCGGTCAGACCGATCAGCGGCCCTCCGAGATCAATCTCGACGTCGCGTCCCTTGATCTCTCTGTCGATCGTCATGTGGCGCCAACCGCCCTGCACCGACCAACGGTCGTTGATCTGGTAGCCCAACATCCCAACGGCCTGCCAAGTGCGGTCGTCCCCGCCCCCCGAGCCGCCAAAGTCGGCCAGGACGGTGAGATACCAACGCGAGTTGAGGGCGACACGAATGCGCCCGCCCAGAACTGGGTCAATCCAAGTGTCGCCCAAGTTGAACCTCTGCCCCGGCAGCGTGCCCGGTGCGAGCCTAACATCCAGATCGGCGCTCACAGCACGGAACCCGCCCATCAGATCGACCGACACCTGTGCGCCCTCCTTTAGCCGATAGGCCGCATAGCCGCTTGCCACCCGCAGTTCAGTTTCCACCGTCGCACGCGAAAAGAGAGCGCCGAACGGGGCATTCTGGCGCTCAGAGAGATCGGTATAAACAAGATCGGCGATCAGGCTCCAAGGCCCGCGCCGCGCCTCAAACACCCCCATAAAGGCGAAATCAGTTGCCGAGAGGACGTCACCAACACCCGCATCGGCGTCAATCGTGCCAAAACCAGTCTCGATAGATGTAGAGGCCCCGGGCGTCCAAACATACGGAGAGAGGGTGAATTCCCAGGATGCTTCTTGCGCTGCCCCCACCGACGCCAGTGGCGAAACCGTCAACGCGGCAATGATGCACGCTCTCCAAGACATCCTCCACGCTCCCCAGTTGCGGTCAAAACGTGTCGCCTGCTCGTTTCCGATATGAAAGCTTTCCCCCTCGGCTGCGGACCCGTCTCGCCGCCCGAAAGCCCAATTGATATCTGTCAACGAAATTCAGACGTCATTCGTATTTAATGAATCATACCGACTTTATGGGGAGGGTTTGCGACGAATGAAGCAATCAGATGAAAAAGCCACCATTCAGCTCTCCAGTTTGCCCACTGAGGGCTGGCTCCACGAGCAGCCATTGGCATTCCAGACCCGCATGGCGATGGCCGGTCGTTGGATGACGGTTCCGCGCGGCGGAATGATCTATACGATTGGTGATGCCCCGGACGCGCTCTTTGGTTTGGGCCAGGGCCTTCTCGATGTTTCGATTGCAATCGGGGGCGACGAGGAAGTGACCATCTATCGGGCAAAGCCCGGCTTCTGGATCGGCGACTCGGCGCTTTTGGCGGAGAAGAACCGGGGCGTGACCGTTTCGGCGGCTACGGATTGCCGCGTTTTCCGCATCCCGATCAACGCCGTGCGCCGCAACCTTGCCAACAATCCCGAAGATTGGCCATGCTTTTTCAGGCTCAGCCACAACAACACGATGCTTGCCCTGAGGGTCCACGCCGAGACGCTTTCTCTACCCCCGCGGGCCCGGTTCGCCCGGATGCTGCTGCGTCTGGCAAGTGACGATGGAACCGTCCGAGTGACACAAGAAGACCTCGGAAGAATGGCGGGCATGAGCCGTGCCGCCTTTCGCCGCGCTTTTGCAACGCTGATCGAGGTCGGCGCGGTGCGCACGGACTATGGCGGTCTGCGGATCGTTGACCACGCCGCCCTAGAACGCGCCGCCCAACCAGACTGAAATGCGTCAATACACCAGGCTCTCTCCGGGGTGCGAAGTTTGGCGGCATGCACGTGTCGGAGGCCAAGCGGCTGAAGGCTCTTGAGGCCGAGAACGCCAAGCTCAAAAAGCTGCTGGCCGAGCAGCCGATGAATGTATCAACGCTGAAGGGATAGCGGCAGCGGCGAGCCTGCGGTTTGGTTGGCATCAATCCGCGTGTCTATCGGCAACTGCCTACCCGATCAGAAGATGCTGACCTGCGGGGCTATCCCTGCATGATGGTCGCTCACAATGGGACCGAACGGACTTCAAACGCTATCCTGAAATGGCAGGAGAGCCGCAAGCTCGAGGGACCGCCAAAACCTGAACAAAGCTACCTCATGAACGAGGACTCTCAGGGCAGCAGGCCACATCCAAAGAATTTACGGGCTGATTGCTTAATACCGCGTGACGGTAAGCTAATTGTTCAGACACGCGAGTTGCAAAAGCTGATTGAGCAAAGCGGCTGGGCCTCGGACTAGTATCGGACAGCCAAAAGCCGGTAAGCGCGTCTTCTATGTGGGGCTTTAAGGGGGGTAGTATTCAAAAAAACTGATTTTACCCAATAAAACTATGGGTAATGGCGGAGCCGATGGGATTCGAACCCACGAGACCCTTCCGGGCCTACTCCCTTAGCAGGGGAGCGCCTTCGACCACTCGGCCACAGCTCCGTTGACGCGTATAGCCGCCCCTGTAGGAGAGTTACAAGGCCAAATTTCGACTGTCTGTCCGATCCTTTGCGCATGCCCTGGAAAAGATAAAACCGCCCCTCGTGAGGGGCGGTCAGCTCTATGGGTCTCTGGTTCCAGAGTACCTTGGGCCCTCTTTACAGAGCGCGTGACACCCTCAATTCGCCATCAATGCCGGGACAATCGTGACAATCGACGGAAAGAACCACAAAATTCCAAGCGCCCCAACCTGTATCAGCACAAAGGGGATAACCCCGCGATAGATATGGCCCGTTGTGACCTCCTTTGGTGCCACGCCGCGCAGATAAAACAGCGCAAATCCAAAAGGCGGGGTCAGGAACGAAGTCTGCAAATTGACCGCGATCATGATCGTCACCCATTTCGGATCAAACGTGCCGCCATAGATCACCGGCCCCACGATGGGGATGACGATATAGATGATCTCAAGGAAATCGAGCACGAAGCCCAGCACGAAAAGCACCAGCATCACGATCAGGAAAACCTTGAGCTCATTGTCAAAGCTCTTGAGGAATTCCTGAATGTAATGTTCACCCCCAAAGCTGATGACCACGAGGTTCAAGAGTTGCGAACCGATCAAGATGGTAAAGACCATGCTTGTGACCTTGGCCGTCTCGCGCACCACGGGCGTCAGCACACCACCGGTGTAAAGCACCCAGCAGGCGAACAAGAGCCCGAACACCGCATAGAGATAGGCGGCATAGGCAAAGAAGAACGCCACCCAAGATTCAAAACTCACTCCGCCCTGATTGATCCGGAGGTCAAAGTTGATGCCGATCAGGATCGACAGAACCACCGCCAAGGTGGCAAGGATGATGATCTTGGGCGACCGGTCCTGATCGCGCAGCTTGCGATAGGCCGCAAGCATGATGGCCCCGCCTGCCCCCAGCGCTGCCGCCGGGGTCGGGTTGGTGATCCCACCGAGGATCGAGCCCAGAACCGCCACGATCAACACCAAAGGCGGAAAGACAACGCGGATCAAATCGTTCTTGGCCATCCGCACCGCACCGTGGGCACAGCCGTAGCAGGCCATGGCCAATGGGATGAGCAACAACAGCACGGTTACCCCCGCAGAGGTCGACGGGCGGATGAGCGCGATATCCACCAAAAGCCCAAGCAAGATACCAAGCGCCCCGATCAAGAGCGGAGCCGGATTGGCCGAAGGAGCGACGCCCCGTGCCACCGCCAGCGTCAGGGCCAGCATCACCATCAACGTGGCCACCCCTGTGCCGATGGGGGCGGCATCCACCTCTTTCTGTGCACGCAGCGCGGCAATTTCTTCTGGAGTCAGTCGCACGCTTGCCGCCACCCCACCGGCGGCATCAATCGTCTGCTGCTCGGCCACCGCCGCATCCCATTTGGATTGCCCGTGCAATTCGATCATCGCCGCCTGACACTCGGGGCTTACATTGGTACGCAGCGACGCGGAACTGCCCTGATCGCTGAAACTGTCCACAATCAGGCTCTGACTGCCGACCACCCCCAATGTCGAGAACAGCATCACCCCGGCAATCAAGGCCACCGGAACACCCAGAAACCACGTGAACCCCTCACCGCGGGTAATCACCTCGCCGCGTGGGCCACTGGCGATCTGCACCGCCGGGGCCTTGGACGGGTTCACCAGCGCGTAGCCAAAAGCGTATAGCCCATAGAGCAAAGCCAACATGACACCCGGCAAGAGCGCCGCCTGAAAGAGCGTGCCGACCGAGACCACTGCCGGTTCGCCCAGATAGGTCAGCGCATCGGTGCAGCCCACGGCTTGCGCCCGGTTTTCCTGCGCCACGGAATAGAGATCCCCGGCCAGCGTGCCCAAAAGCACGATCACAATAGAGGGGGGGATAATCTGCCCCAGCGTCCCCGAGGCCGCGATAACCCCCGTCGCCAGTTGTGGGCTATAGCCCGCGCGCAGCATCGTGGGCAGGCTCAAAAGGCCCATGGTTACCACGGTTGCGCCCACAATCCCGGTCGACGCCGCAAGGAAGGTCCCCACCACCACGACCGATACCGCCAGACCGCCCGGCAGCGGGCCAAACACCCGCGACATCGTGGTCAAAAGATCGTTGGCGATCTTGGAGCGTTCCAGCGTGATGCCCATCATCACGAACATCAGCACTGCCAGCAGCGTCTCGATAGAGGCCCCCGCCAGAACCCGTTCGTTGATCCGGTTCACAAGGAACGACACGTTGCGATCCAGCGCCACTTCCCAGCCCTGCGGAAACACCGGCTGCGCGGCACGCGGCAAATCCGGGTATCGGAACACCGAAATCGCATCGGGCCTCACACCGCTGGCCACGATGGCATTATAGGCTTCACTCGATGTGTCGATGGCCTGATGGATGAGCAGCCCTGCGCTGTCCAAACCGGCAATAATGCCAAACGCCACGACACCCGCACCCCCAATGGCAAAGGCCACGGGAAAGCCGGATAGAATGCCCCCAAAGAGGCATAGAAATACGATGATCAGCCCGATCTCGACCCCGTCAAGTCCGAATAGCATTGGTCCCTGCCCCTTTAATGTGTGCCTTCAAAGGCTTCTTCGCCCTGACCCAGCGTGTCGCGGTCGAGGTATTTGCCCAGACTGTCGGGGCCTTCCTTGAACTCCAGATAAGAGCGCCAGAAAAACGCCATCGCATGCAGGAACACCATCCCCGCAAAAAGCACCAGCAACACCTTGAAGAGGAAATAGCCGTTGAAACCGTTGGGGCTGAACCCGATGGTTTCAACATTCCAGCGCAGCGCGCGGGATTTCATCAAGAGCCGGTCCAGTGTCTCACTGGCCGAAGGGTTGGGCACGATCAAATGCCGCCACATGAAGAACCAGCCATACATCCACGTCAACACCGCCATCGGCATCATGAAAATGAGACTGCCCACCATATCAATGATCTTTTTGGTGGTGTGACTGACCGGCGCATAGATCAGGTCAACCCGCACATGCCCGCCTTGGACAAAGGTGTAGGTGGCGCAGAGCGTCACGATCAGCGCGTTGTAAAGTTTAAGTTCTTCGGAATACCAACTGATGTCGAGTTGCAGCGGAATACCGATGCCAAACACCATATCCGGGCGCGCAAAGATGCGCTGGATAAACACGATAAGGATTTGCTGGATCACCATGATCAGCCCGGCCCAAGCGGCAAAGCGGCCAACCGTATTGGCCATCCCCTCTAGCCCGCGCACACAGCCCCATAGAAAAGCGTTCTTCCACATACCCACGGCGGTAATCACAAGAAACACCGTGAATGCCACAAAGAAGAACTCGACCGAGCCACCGTAATAGACGACCCGCATGATCGCCTCTTTATCGGACCAATCCAGCCAGCTTGCGGGATGGCTGATGGCATAGGCCAAATTGTAAAAGGCCATGCCGATATTCTGGAAAATCCAGAGAACTGCGTCCAGCATCCTGTCCCCCTGACACGCGGTGCTGCGGGCCCGCGTGGCCCGTTATCCGATTGTGACAGGCCCCGGCAACCGGGACCTGTCAATCAAACCAACCTGCCGGGACTTAGCCCAGAACGCGGTCGCGCTGCGCGGTATAGGCCCCGTCAGACTTGTTGATCCAAGCTGACGAAGACCTCATGGATGCCATGTAGCTGTCATAGACGCGCTTGTAGATCTCATCGCCCATGTTTTCCTGATGCACGGCGTCAGACGCTTGGCCAAAGGCATCCCAGACGCTATCGGGGAACTCCAGCGTCTTGACGCCATTGGATTGCAGGCGTTGCAAGGCCGACGAATTGTTGGACAGGAACTGTGCCAGATTCCACTGATGCGCTTCGGCACAGCCGATCTCGATGATCTTCTGTTGGGCCGGGGTCAGGCTCTCGAACACTTCGCGGTTCATACCGATCGACAGGCCCGCGCCCGGCTCGTGGAACCCAGCGGTGTAATAGAACTTGGTGATCTCTTGGAACCCGGCCTTTTCATCGGCCCAGGGACCGATCCACTCGGTGCCGTCGATGGCACCCGAGGCCAGCGCCTGATAGACTTCGGCACCCGGAATGTTCTGCACGCTTGCCCCCAGCTTGCCCAGCGCAAGACCGCCGAGGCCGGGCATCCGGAACTTGAGACCGTTGAAATCCTCTGGCCCGTTGATCTCTTTCGAGAACCAGCCACCTGCCTGCGCGCCGGTGTTGCCCGCAAGAAAGGATTTGAGACCAAAGATCTGACCCAGCTCGTCGTGAAGCGCGGCACCGCCGTCATGGTAGTACCAGTTCACCAATTCCTGCGCGGTCATGCCAAAGGGCACCGAGGTGAAGAAGCCATAAGCCGGGTGCTGGCCAACGAAATAGTAATCGGCCCCGTGATACATGTCAGCCTGACCCGCGGTCACAGCGTCGAACACTTCGAACGCGCCCACCAGTTCACCGGCACCTTTCACGTCGATCACGATGCTGCCATCGGCCATGCCGTTGATATTGTCGGCGGCCCGCTGCGCGGCGTCAAACACGCCCGCAAGGCCCCTGCCCCATGTCGTGACCATGGTCAGATTGCGCGCACCCTGCGCATAAAGCGGCGCGGCCAGCGTCGAAGCCGCAACAGCAGCACCGCCACCCAAAGCGGTATTTTTCAGAAAAGAACGACGATCCATTTGGTTTCCTCCCCATTTTTATGACAGTGCCGCCACCTCTTTGGCAGCACCCGGACCCTGTGTAGTGGGCAGACCTTAGCGACGGGTTTTGCATCTGCAAATACCGACTACTGCGTAGAAACCGTAGCGAGTCTCAAACTTTCCGTGATGATTTCCGGGGTCACACACTGACTTTGCATGCAATTGTGCACGCTGCTCGCTCTTTGTGCTTGAAACCGGATCGGCGCGGGTGTTGAGATTCGCACATGACACCCAAGCTGTTCACCACCCTACCGGGCTATACCGGGGCCCTGTTCCGTGCGGACCTCTTCGCAGGGATCAGCGTGGCTATGGTGGCGCTGCCGCTCAGCATCGCCATTGCCATCGCGTCGGGCGCGGACCCGGCATCAGGGCTGACAACGGCGATCATCGCGGGCTTCCTTATTTCGGCCTTGGGGGGCAGCCGGGTTCAGATCGGCGGACCCACCGGTGCGTTTATCGTGGTGGTTTACGGCGTTATCGCCGAACACGGGCAGGACGGGCTTATCATCGCCACGCTGATGGCTGGCGTGATCCTTGTGGTCGCGGGTCGATTGCGCGCCGGCAGCCTTGTGCGTCACATCCCTGAGGCGGTGATCAACGGCTTTACCATCGGTATTGCCATCATCATTGCCACCAGCCAGATCAAGGATTTTCTGGGCCTCACCACAACAAGCCTTCCCGCCGAATTTCTTGAAAAGATCGAAACGCTCTGGCAGGCCCGCGACACGTTCAACCCACAAGCGCTGGTGATCGGATTGGCAACCATGGTGCTGATCGTGGGGCTGCGTCGCGCAGCACCTCGGTATCCGGGGCTGATCGTGGCGGTCGGGCTGACCTCGGCTGCAGTGGCGCTTTGGCATCTGCCAGTGGATACGCTTCTCTCTCGCTTTGGTCCGCTGCCCAATACGCCCAACCTGCCCGTGGTGCCGGATCTCAGCCTTTCGCGGATGATCGACCTTCTGCCATCCGCCCTTATCATCGCCTTTTTGGCGGGCGTGGAATCGCTTCTTTCCGCAGCCGTGGCCGACCGGATGATCGGCGACAAATCCCAACCCAATGCCGAGGTCGTGGCCAATGGCGTGGCCAATATTGGCTCGGCGCTCTTTGGTGGGCTGCCTGCCACGGGCGCGATTGCCCGAACCGCCACCAATGTGCGCGCCGGTGGGCGCACGCCCGTTGCGGGCATGATCCATGCGCTGGTGATCTTGCTTGTGATGCTGCTTGCAGCGCCCTTGGCAGGGTATTTCGCCATGCCCGCCCTTGCCGGGCTCTTGATATTGATCGCATGGAATATGTCAGAGCCGCATAAATGGCGCGGTTACATGGCCGACCGTCCCTCGGACCGCGTGCTGCTTGTGCTGACGCTTGTGCTGACCGTTCTGGCAGACCTGACAGTTGCCATCGGGGTGGGCGTGGCCTTGGGGCTTGCGCTGCGCCTGCGCCGCGGCGATGTGCCCCCCGCCGATTGGCACCCGCCCGAGCACTGATACACGAGAGGCTGGAAATGCCGCGCATTTGGCCCTATCGCTGATCCATGCAACGCCTCTTCGCCCGCATCCGGCTCAATTATGGCCAAAAGCTTTTTCTGATCGCCACCCTGCCGCTGATCCTGACGGCGCTGGCGATTTCTGTCGTCGTCACGCTTCAATCGCGTCAACTGGCCGAACGCGAGATCGAAACACTTGAGGCGCAACTGATCGAGGCCAAGCGTGCGGAGCTCAAGAATTACCTCTCCATTGCCAGAACCGCCTTTGTGAACATCTACGGGCGCGCGGCCCCGAATGACGAAGCCGCGATGGAACAGGTCAGCCAGATCCTCGCGGGCATGCTCTATGGTCAGGACGGATACTTTTTTGTGTTCAACTATGACGGCATCAACCTTGTCAGTCCCCGCCGCACCGAACTTATCGGCCGCAACTGGACGGGGCTGGAGGATGAAGGCGGCCAGCCCATCACCGATGAGTTGATCCGGCTGGCGCGCACGGGCGGTGGCTATCACAGCTATGAATGGCCAAAACCCTCGACCGGCGAGCGTGCGCAGATGGTGACCTATGTCATCGGGCTCCAGGACTGGCGATGGGCGGTGGGCACGGGCGTTTTCATCGACGATGTGGTGGCCACTGTCACGGCCTCTCGCCAGATGGTCGAAGCGCGGGTAGAGCGCACCTTCTTCTATATCGGTGCCGCGATGCTGGCAGCGCTGTTGCTGGTCTTTGTCTCCGGTCTTTTTATCAACATCCGCGAACGTCGCCTTGCCGATGCCAAGCTCAAGAAACTGACACAGCGGGTGTTTGATGCCCAAGAAGAAGAGCGCCGCCGCGTTGCGCGCGAACTCCATGACGGTATCAGCCAAATTCTTGTTGGCGTGCGCTATGCGCTCGATACCGCCAAGCGGCGGCTGGCGGCAGGCGACGCCCGCGCCGCCGACACGCTGGAACGCGGTATCACCCATCTCTCAGGGGCCATTCAAGAGGTTCGCCGCATCAGCCGCGACCTACGCCCCGGTGTGCTGGATGATCTGGGCCTTGGCCCCGCCCTCAAAACCCTTGCCGAAGAGTTTGGCAAACGCACCGGCATCACGACCGAATTCAGCACCGTGGTTTTCCGCAACCGGCTGGATGACGAAGCCAAGATTGCGCTCTACCGTGTCGCTCAAGAGGCGTTCACGAATATCGAGCGTCATTCCGGCGCCACCCGCGTGACCGTTGATGTGCGCGGCCATACACATGGCGCCACGCTGCGCATTGCGGATAATGGCTGCGGCCTCGACCGCGCCAAACCCTCGGGCACGCCCGGCGGCGGGCTTGGCCTGCGCAACATGCAGGAACGTGTCGAACAGTTGGACGGCACGCTGACCGTGATCTCGGGGAAAACCGGAACGACCATCGAAGCCAATGTGCCCCTCACACACCTTCTGCCGCCACAAGAGCGGCCAAACCCCAAGGAAAAGGCCCGCGCATGAGCCCAAGACCGATCCGGATCGTAATCGTGGACGACCACCCAATGGTCGCCGAAGGCATCCAATCCATTCTCGAAAGCTATGAGGATGTCGAAATCCTGGCCACGCTGGGCAACGGTCAGGCCATCATCGACCGGGTCGAGAGCCTTGCGCCCGATGTGATCCTGCTTGACCTCAACATGCCGGGGCTGGGGGGGCTGACCACGACAGAAATCATCCTCGAGAAACGCCCCGAGACCCGCATCCTGATCCTGAGCATGCATGACAGCCCCGAGTATATTTCCTCAGCGCTCAGCCATGGCGCGGCGGGCTATGTGCTCAAGGATGTGCCCACGGATGAGATCAAACGCGCCATAGACGCTGTGATGACCGGGCAACGCTATCTGTGCACCGGGGCCAAAGGCTCGCTTGAGCCCTATGAAAACCCCGAGCGCGAACAGCTGACCAACCGCGAGCAGACGATCCTGCTGCAACTCGCCCAAGGCAAATCCAACAAAGATGTGGCGCAAGCGCTCGATATTTCCGTGCGCACGGTCGAGACGCATCGCAAGAACATCAAGCGCAAGCTTGGTATCGCCTCAACGGCGGGGCTGACCCGCTATGCGCTCGAACATGGCGTTTTGCAGGGCACCGGGGTGCGCCTTTGATCCCTGCGGCCAGATTGGGGGCCAGCCCCCAAACCCCCGAGGTATTTCAGGCCAGATGAAAGCCGCGCGCATGGCACCAGCATCACGGGGCGATTCCCGAAAAATGCGAGCCTGACATGCACTCAAAACGGGAAACACACGTCCGCGCCTCTTTTTGCGCAACAAATGCAAAGATTTCATCCCGTTTTGCGACATTTTATCCACCAAATCGGCTTGACGCCCCCTGCCCCCGCACCTAATGTCCCGGCCACGCAGAACGGAGTCGCCCGCATGGACACACTCGTATTCATCGTAGGTAAGTGGCGCATGGGCCGGTAACGGACACCCTTCGGGTCCCCCATGCGCCCCCGGAAAACCGGGGGCTTTTTTATGCGACTTGAATTGACGTCATATACGGAGCACGAGCACATGACACGTCAGATGACCGGAGCGAAAATGGTGGTCCAAGCCCTCAAGGATCAGGGCGTGGATGTCGTATTCGGGTATCCCGGCGGTGCCGTACTACCCATTTACGACGAAATCTTTCAGCAAAATGACATCCGCCACATTCTGGTGCGTCACGAGCAGGCCGCAGTGCATGCCGCCGAAGGCTATGCGCGCTCGACCGGCAAACCGGGCGTGGTGCTTGTCACCTCTGGTCCGGGGGCAACCAACGCGGTGACAGGCCTGACTGATGCGTTGATGGATTCCATCCCGCTGGTGGTGCTGACCGGGCAGGTGCCAACCTTCATGATCGGCAATGATGCCTTTCAAGAGGCCGATACCGTCGGCATTACCCGCCCCTGCACCAAGCATAACTGGCTGGTAAGCGACACCGCCCGCTTGGCGGATACGCTGCATCAGGCGTTTCATGTTGCGACCACCGGCCGCCCCGGCCCGGTTCTGGTCGATATCCCGAAGGACGTCCAATTCGCCTCGTCCACCTATACGGCACCGCATCAGGCGCGCGTGTCGCATTACCAGCCCCGCGTAAAAGGCGACATCGAAGGCATCACCGATCTGGTCGCGGCCTTGGAAAAGGCCAAGCGCCCCGTGTTCTATACCGGTGGCGGTGTCATCAACTCTGGCCCAGAGGCCACGCGCCTCTTGCGCGAATTGGTCGAAGCGACCGGCATCCCCACCACATCCACCCTGATGGGTCTGGGGGCCTATCCTGCCAATGGCAAGAACTGGATCGGCATGCTGGGCATGCACGGGCTTTATGAGGCCAACATGACCATGCATGGCTGCGACCTCATGATCAACATCGGCGCGCGCTTTGACGACCGGATCACCGGCAGGCTCGATGCCTTTAGCCCGGATAGCATCAAGGCGCATATCGACATCGACCCCTCGTCGATCAACAAGGTGATCCGCGCCGATATTCCGATTGTCGGCGACATCGCCAATGTTCTGTCCGATGTGCTCGAGGTTTGGAAGGCGCGCGGTGCCAAGGTCAACCGTGAGGCAATCGCCAAATGGTGGGAGCGCATCAATGAGTGGAAAAAGGTGGACTGCCTCAAGTTCACCCAAAAGGGCAAGACCATCAAACCGCAATACGCGCTTGCCCGGCTCGAAGCGCTGACCAAAGATCACGACCGCTATATCTGCACCGAGGTGGGCCAGCATCAGATGTGGGCGGCGCAGTATCTCGGCTTTAACGATCCGAACCGCTGGATGACCTCTGGCGGGCTTGGCACCATGGGATACGGCTTTCCGGCCTCTATCGGCGTCCAGATCGCCCATCCCGAGGCGCTCGTGATCAATGTCGCGGGCGAGGCGTCTTGGCTGATGAACATGCAGGAAATGGGCACGGCGATGCAGTACCACCTGCCCGTCAAACAGTTCATCCTCAACAACGAGCGTTTGGGCATGGTCCGTCAATGGCAGGAATTGCTGCACGGAGAGCGCTACTCCTCAAGCTGGTCGGAATCCTTGCCCGATTTCGTAAAACTGGCCGAGGCCTTTGGGGCCAAGGGCATCCTGTGCAACGACCCTGCCGATCTTGATGACGCGATCATGGAAATGCTCAATTATGACGGGCCGGTGATTTTTGATTGCCTCGTGGAAAAGCATGAAAACTGCTTCCCGATGATCCCGTCCGGCGAGCCGCATAACAAGATGATTTTGGGTGAGGCCTCGACCAAGGACGCCATCAAAGAGGGCGGTGCCGTTCTGGTGTGATGGTGGGTTCACCCATCCTGCGCCCATCCCCTAGGGTGGGCGCCCACCCAACAGCCGCCAAAGCCCGACAAGAAGGAACTGCATAATGTCCCCCCTGCAAATCAAAAAAGGCTCGTCCAAACACTCCGCCTATAACCTGCGCCCAACCTTTTCGGATGTGCAGGAAACCCATACTTTGGCGGTTCTGGTCGATAACGAACCCGGCGTTCTGGCCCGTGTCATCGGTCTTTTTTCCGGCCGAGGCTATAACATCGACAGCCTGACAGTGGCCGAGGTGGACCATACCGGCCACACCAGCCGGATCACCATCGTGACCACCGGCACGCCGCAGGTGATCGAACAGATCAAGGCGCAGCTTGGCCGTATCGTGCCCGTGCACAAGGTCAATGACCTTACCGTGGAAGGCCTCAGCGTCGAGCGCGAATTGGCGCTGCTCAAGGTCGAGGGCAGCGGCGACAAGCGCGTCGAGGCGCTGCGTCTGGCCGATATCTTCCGCGCCAATGCCGTGGACAGCACGCTCACCAGCTTTGTGTTTGAAATCACCGGCGCGCCTGAAAAAATCGACGCCTTCGCCGAGTTGATGCGTCCTCTGGGTCTGGTGGAAATGGCCCGCACCGGCGTGGCCGCCCTGCCGCGCGGTCTCTGACAGGGGCCACAATCGCAGGCTTGTCGCGGGATAGACGCGCCGCGTCGCAGATAGGCGCGTTCGAGGTTGGGGCTCTGGCAGAGTATGCGCCAGCCCCAACCCCGGAGACGCCCAATGCCCGCGCTGACTGATCTCACGAATGTCCGCACGCCCGTAGAGCAGGCCAACGGCCTGCCCAACGCCCATTACATCGACCCCGCCGTGTTTGAGGAAGAAAAGCATGCGCTTCTCTTCAGCCAATGGGCTGGGCTTGCCGTGGGGGCCGATGTGCCGGAACCGGGTGACGCCAAGCCGCTGGAATTTCTTGGCATGCCGCTCCTGCTTTTGCGCGACAAGGACGGTGAGGTCCGCGTTTTCCAGAATATCTGCCGCCATCGCGGCATGATCCTTGTCGAGGAACCGCGCAAGATCGAGGGGGCCATCCGCTGCCCCTATCATTCGTGGTGCTATTCCACCAAGGGCGCATTGGTCTCTACCCCGCATGTCGGCGGACCGGGGCATAACACCCACGCCAGCATCAAGCGCGACGAGTTGGGCCTGACCGAGATTCGCAGCCATATCTGGCGCGATGTGGTCTGGATCAATGTCTCGGGCGATGCCCCCGCGTTCGAGGTGGCCATGGCCGATCTCATCGCCCGCTGGGGTGAATTCGATCTGCCGGTCTATCATGGCGGTGCTGACAGCCGCTTTACGCTTGAGGTGCAAACGAACTGGAAGCTCGCCGTCGAAAATTACTGTGAGAGCTATCACCTGCCTTGGGTCCACCCCGGCCTCAACAGCTATTCCCGGCTCGAAGATCATTACCACATCGAGAAACCGGGCGCGTATTCGGGTCAGGGCACCATGGTCTACCGCCAATTGACCAATGAAGCCGGCCAGACCTTCCCTGATTTCGCCGAAGTGGGCGCGAAATGGAACGAACAGGCCGAATATGTCGCGGCCTACCCCAACGTCCTTTTGGGCGTGCACCGCGACCACGCTTTTGTCATCATACTAGAGCCGAAGGGCCCCGAGCGCACCGTCGAACATATCCACCTCTATTACTCGGTTCCCAATGCCGATGGTGGGCTACGCCTGCGCAATACCCAGCTTTGGAAAACCGTGTTCGAAGAGGATATCTTTGTCGTCGAAGGCATGCAGCGCGGCCGCCACGCCCCCTATTTCGACGGCGGGCGTTTCTCTCCGGTGATGGATAGCCCCACGCATTGCTTTCACGATTGGGTCGCAGGCCGCGTCGAGGCACATCGCGCCATGGGCCGCGCGGCGGAATGACTGATCTCGACAGTGCGATGATCCGCGCCCATGCAACAGGCGACCGGGCAGCGCTGATCTCGCTCTATACGCAGGCGGCGGACCGGGCCAATACGCTTGATGCCGCCTGCTTTTTTCTCACCCATGCCTATATCTTCGCACTCGAAGCCGGGGCGCTCGAGGCCACGCCTCTTCACGCCCGCCTTGTCGCCCATGGTCGCGAGGCATAGCGCGCCCACCCCGTTTCTTTATGGCTCAAATACTCCAGGGGGTCCGGGGGGCAGCGCCCCCCGCCTCGCAAATCAGCGTATAGAGATGCCATGTCGCATGGCCCAAGAGCGGCAGCGCAAAGAAAAGCCCCAGAAACGCAGGCAACATCGCCAGAAATGTCAGCCCCGCCACTAGGGCCGCCCAGACCAGCATCGGCAGCGGATTTTCGATCACCACCCGCAGGCTTGTCAGCATCGCGGTAACAAAATCAACCTCCCGGTCCAGCAACAGGGGCAGCGACACCACCGTCAGGCTATACAGCAACAGGGCAAAGACCGCGCCCACGCCTGTGCCCACCGCCAACATGCTCAGCCCCTCCGGCGTGAAATAGACCTCCAGCGAGCTTGAGACATTGGTCATGGTCGATAGCCCCAGGAACAGGGCGAAAATCATATGCGCCAGAAAGAACCAGAACAGGAACACCATGATGATGATGGCGCAGATCGAAGGCAATTGCCGCCGTCTCTGATGGGCGATGACGCCGAAAATCTCTGACGCCACCAGCGCCCGCCCCATGCTCAGGCGATGGCTGACTTCGTAGAGCCCCACCGCCGCGAAAGGCCCCACCAAGGGAAAGCCCACAGCAGCAAAGATCAGCCAGTAACTTTTGCCCGTAACCCATGTAATCCACGCAAGAATCAGCCCGATTCCCACATAAACCCCGGCAAAGATCACCGCAAAGCCCGGCGCGCGGCGCATATCCGCCCAGCCCCGGCGCAGCGCCTCTGCCAGCATGTCAAAACGGACATCGCCCATCTCCGGCACGCCCAGCGGCTTGACCTCGTTCTGCGGCATGGTGCCCTTCCTCCCTTTTCGGGAGAGCCTAGAGCAATTTCACGGCCATAGGATAGGGCTTTTCTGTGCAGAGCCCGGTTGTGAATTGCAAAGCAGGTTACCGCGCCGCATCCGGGTTCAGCCGCAGCACCGCAAGATTGAGCATGCCCGCCACGCTGACCCATGTCAGATAGGGCACAAAGAGCAGCCCCGCGATCCAGTCTACCGACCAGAGCGCCACCAATGTGAGCGCCACCGAAGCCCAAAGTGCGCAGAGCACAATCAGCCCTAACCGCATCCGTTGCAGCCCGAAAAAGACCGGCGTCCACAGCCCGTTCAGCGCGATTTGCAACGACCAGAGCGCCATAGCAATGCCGTTGTCGGGGCTTACCGCCACCCGCGCCCCTGCCGCCGCCATGCAGATATAAAGCGTGGTCCAAGCCACCGGAAACAACCAGTTGGGCGGCGTCCACCACGGCTTTTTCAGCCGGTCATACCAATCGCCCGGCGGAAACAGCCCGCCTGTCGAGCCTGCTGCGAAACAAGCCGCCAGAAAAATCCCGAAAATGAGCCATATCATGCGGTCTCTCTAACCCGCCCGACATCTCGGCTCAAGCCCGCTTCGCGCGCGACGTCCTGCGCTTTAAGACGCGCCAGCGCCTCATAGAGCGTATCGCTCCAATCGGCGGCGCGCGGTGCGTCCTGTGCCGCAGCACGCACCAGATATTCCGTTTCGGGCAGCGCCTTGGCATAGATCACGGGCGAGCCGGGCAGGATCACACTGCCCGCCGCCCGCAGCAGCGCCAGCATCAACCAGCCCAGTTTTTGCGTGCCATTGGTGCGCGCGCGGCGCGTGATACTGTCGTGGCCTGCGCCGCGCACCTGCGCGCCGATGCCCGCGTAGATATAGCGCGCGGCATAAATTCCGGGCCGCGCAGAAAGTGGCAGCACAGCAATCCCCGCCTCAGAGCGGGCATAAAGCGTGTCCGCCTCCATCAGCAGGCGGCGCACCATCCGTCGCACCTCGGCATCCGGGGCAGGTGTGCGCAAGAAGGTCTCCGGCGTCATGCCAGCCTCAGACAGCCACTCGAGCGGCAGGTATAGCCGCCCTTCGCGCGCATCCTCGCCCACGTCTCGGGCGATATTGGTCAATTGCATCGCCACGCCCAGATCACAGGCCCGCGCCAGAGCATCGCGCTCGCGCATCCGCATGAGCACGCACATCATCGCCCCCACCGCAGAGGCGACCCGCGCCGAATAGGCCCGCAGCTCTGACAGGGTCTCGTAACGGCGCCCTTCGGCATCCCAAGCCAACCCTTCGAGCAGCGCTTCGGGCAAAGCACGTGGCATGTCAAACCCGTCTATGATCGCGGCAAAGGCACGATCAGCCGGCGCATTGCGGGGCCTGCCCGCATAGACCAAATCCAACCGTTCATGCAGCGACAGCACCGCCGCCGCCTTTTCGCGATTCTCATCCACCGCGTCATCCGCCAGACGGCAGAACGCGTAAAGCGCCAAGGCCGGATCACGCACCCGTCGCGGCAAGAGCTTGGAGGCGGCGTGAAAAGACCGCGACCCATGGCGGATCGCCTCGGTACAATGCGCCAGATCCTGCGGCGCAATCATGGCATCACCCCGACCGGCACCGCATCCGGCACCAGTTGCGCCAGAACTTCGGCGCTCGAAATCACCCCCGGCAATCCAGCCCCGGGATGCGTGCCCGCGCCCACCAGAAAGAGGCCCCGCACCTCTTCGCTGACATTATGAGGCCTAAACCACGCGCTTTGCAGGATGCGTGGCTCGATAGAAAAGCCAGCGCCATGCGGGCTAAGATATCGGTCGCGGAATGTCTCGGGCGTGAACACCTCAGAGGCAGACAGATGCGCCCCAAGCCCCGGAAGCAACTGATCCTCCAGCACCTTTTGCACCTTTTGGCGATAGGGCTCGGCTTCGACGGCCCAATCCACCGGATTTGAATGGCCCAGATGCGGCACCGGGCTGAGCGCATAAAACGTATCGCCACCTTCGGGCGCCACACCCGGATCGGTCACAGAGGGGCGGTGCACATAAAGGCTCATGTCATCGGCCAGAACGCCGCGCCGAAAGATGTCGCGCACCAGCCCTTTGTATCGGGGACCGTTGAGAATGGTGTGATGGCCTGCATCGGGCCACATCTCCCGCGTGCCTGTCGTGCCGAAATACCAGACGAACAGGCTCATCGACCAGCGCGACCGCTTCAGTCGCGCCGTGGTCCAGCGCCGCTTTTTGTGATTGCGCAAAAGATGATCATAGGTATGGCCCGCATCGGCGTTAGAGATCACGATATCGGCGCTGATCACTTCGCCGCCGCTTAGCCGCACCCCCGTGGCCCGGCCCTCTTTGATAACGATTTCATCAACCTCGGCCCCCTGCCGGATGACCCCGCCCTGTCCCTCGATCACGCCTACCATGGCGCGGGCGATCGCATCGACGCCACCGATGGCATAATGCACGCCAAACGCCGCTTCGAGATGGCTCACAAGCGCATACATCGACGTTACGTTGAACGGATCACCGCCGATGAACAGCGGATGAAACGACAGCGCCATACGCAGGCGTTCGTCTTTCATCCGCCCCGCCGCATGGGCATAGACTGACCGATCCGCCCGCAACCAGGCGAACTTTGGCAGGACCTTGATCAGATCTCCCAGCCGGTGCATTGACCTGCGCCCCAGATCCTCGAACCCGAACCAATACCGCGCCTCGCTATCCTTGACGAAGCGGTCATAGCCCGCCAGATCACCCGGCGAGAGGCGAGAGACCTCGGCGCGCATGGCATCGCGGTCCTGCCGCGCGGTAAAGGTGCTGCCATCCGGCCAGCGAATTTCATAGAACGGATCAAGGGCGCGCAGATCGACATCTGTGTCAAAATCCCTCCCACAGGCGGCCCAGAGTTCGCGAAAGAGTTGCGGCACGGTCACGATGGTCGGCCCAAGATCAAACCTGTGCCCGTCCTTGGTGATACTAGAGCCGCGCCCCCCGGGGCTATCCAGACGATCCAGAACCGTGACCCGGTATCCCTTGGCCCCAAGCCGCATGGCCGAGGCCAGACCGCCCAACCCTGCCCCAATGACCAGCGCATGCGGGGCATCGGCGCGTGTGGCCTGTTCAATCAGGCGCGGATCGACTCTTGTCAACATAGGTTTAGACTACAGGTGTCTAGTTTAATTGACAATCCTTTCTCGCACCTCTTTTCTTGGGGTCAAAACCATGTCAAACTTGCCTTACAGTCCCTCAAGGAGCGGTGCCATTCAAACCGTCAGCCTCAGCTTCTTTCGCTTTTCCCGCGGCATTGACCGGCTCTGGGCGCTGACGATGATGGGCGCTGCGCGCTTCATGCTGCCGGGCGTGCCGGGTATCGGCTTTTGGAAATTGCTGGGATCGGGCACGGGCGAGGGGTTCACCCCCATTCCCAACACCGGTGTCTATGCGATTCTCGCGGTCTGGCCCGATGCCGCCACAGCCCGTGCGCAGACCAAGGGCGCAGGCGTCTTTCGCCGCTATCTCGCGCGCGCCAGCGAAAGCTGGACGCTCTTTCTCTCCCCCACTTCGGTGCGCGGGCAATGGGCCGGTGATACGCCGTTCGAGATCACCACACCCGTAGAGAAAGGCCCCCTTGCCGCGCTGACACGCGCCTCTGTGCGCCCGCGCAAGGCCTTGAAATTCTGGCGGCGCGTGCCCGATATCAGCGCCGTGATCGGTGCCGACCCCAACGTCGCCTTCAAGATCGGCGTAGGAGAGGTGCCTCTCCTGCATCAGGTGACATTCTCGATCTGGCCCGACAGCCAAAGCATGGCAGACTTCGCCCGCCGCGATGGCCCACATGCCCGCGCCATCGCCGCCGTGCGCGACGGCGATTGGTTTCGCGAAGAGCTTTACGCCCGGTTTCGCGTGATTGGCGAACGGGGTACATGGGGCGGGACGAGCCCACTCGAGCATATCAAGGAAGAACAATGACCGCAGCCTTTCCGTTTTCCGCCATCGTCGGTCAGGACGACATGAAACGCGCCATGATCCTTACGGCGATCGAGCCGGGGCTTGGCGGCGTGCTGGTCTTTGGTGACCGGGGCACCGGCAAATCCACGGCTGTGCGCGCTCTGGCCGCGCTCTTGCCGCCCATCCGCATGATTGACGGCAGCCCGATCAACGCCGAACGCCCCGAGGATACGCCCGACTGGTCCACCGCCCCCTTGGGCGAGATAGTCGAGCGGCCTACCCCAGTGGTCGATTTGCCCTTGGGCGTGACCGAGGATCGGGTGACCGGCGCGCTCGATATCGAGCGGGCGCTGACCTTGGGTGAAAAGGCGTTTCAACCCGGTCTTTTGGCCCGCGCCAATCGCGGCTATCTCTATATAGACGAGGTGAACCTGCTTGAGGATCACATCGTCGACCTGCTGCTCGACGTGGCCCAATCCGGCGAAAACGTGGTGGAGCGTGAGGGTCTCTCGATCCGCCATGCGGCGCGTTTTGTGCTGGTGGGCTCTGGCAATCCCGAAGAGGGCGAGTTGCGCCCACAGCTTCTGGATCGTTTCGGTCTCTCGGTCGAGGTGCGCTCGCCCCAGAACATCGAGGAGCGCATCGAGGTCATTCGCCGCCGCGACGCCTATGAACGCGACACCGAGGCCTTCATGGTGACATGGCAGGCCGAGGATGCCTTGATCCGCGACCGGATTCTGGCGGCGCGCAGCGCGCTGCGAACCGTTCAATCCCCCGACGAGGTCTTGCGCGACTGCGCGACGCTCTGCATCGCCATCGGCGCGGATGGGCTGCGCGGCGAGCTGACACTGTTGCGCGCCGCGCGTGCGCTTGCGGCCTATGAGGGCGATGCCGCTGTGACCCGCGCACATCTGACCCAGGTCGCGCCGCTCGCGCTCAGCCACCGGCTACGCCGCGATCCATTGGACGAGGCGGGCAGCGCCACACGCATTGCCCGCGCCATGGCCGAGGTCTGGGGATGACGCCCAGCCCCGCATGGGCGCGCGCCCTGCGGGCGCTCACCCTTTTGGCGATTGATCCTGAGGGGTTGCGCGGGCTGACGCTGCGCGCCCGTGCCGGTCCGGTGCGGCAGGCGTTCGATACGGCGCTCGCGCGTTTGCCCGGCCCTGCCCGGCGCATCCACCCCGATCTTAGCGATACGCAGCTTTTTGGCGGCGCGGATATCGCCGCCACGCTCGCCGCCGGTCACCTGATCCACAGCGCTGGACTGGCCGATAGCCCGGCGCGCCTGATCCTGACCATGGCCGAACGCACACCGCCCGCCCTTGCCGCCCGGCTGGCACAACTTCTGGATCAAAGCCCGCTTCATACGCTCGTTCTGTTTGACGAGGGGATCGACGCCGAGGAAACCGCCCCGCAAACCCTCTGCGAACGGCTGGCGCTGCATGTGACACTCGACGACATCCGCCATGACGCGGCCCCTGCCCTCATGCCCGCCGCCGCTGATCTGGCAGAGGCCCGCGCGCGGCTTGGCGGCGTTACCCACACACCCGAGGATATCGCCACGCTCACCGCGCTGGCCGCCAGTTTCGGCATCGACAGCCTGCGCGCGCCTTGGCTTGCCCTGCGCGCCGCCCGCGCGCTGGCCGCATCAGAGGCCCATCCACAGGTCACGCAGGATGATCTGCGCGAGGCGGCAGAGCTCGTCTATCCCGCGCGCGCCACGCAACTGCCGCAAGATCCCGAACCAGAACAACCCGACACACCGCCCGAACCCGAAGATCAAAGCCAAAGCGAAACACCCGACATCCCAGATGACTTGCTCATCGCTGCGGTGGCAGCCCTTTTGCCCCCCGCGCTGCTGGATCAACTGGCCCAACGCGGTGCCACGCGGCGTGCGGCAGGCTCGGGTGCCGGTGCCCGGCGCAAGGCGCATCAACGCGGTCGGCCCCTACCTGCACGGCAAGGTGCACCGGATGGGCGCGGGCGCATTGATCTCATTGCGACGCTGCGCGCCGCAGCCCCGTGGCAGCCGCTGCGCCGCCGCGCCCGCCCCGATGCACCGGGCGTGATCATCCATGCCGCTGACATCCACCTCAAACGCTATGAGGATCGCGCCGACCGATTGGTGATCTTCGCGGTCGATGCCTCTGGCTCTTCGGCGCTGGCACGGCTGGCCGAGGCCAAGGGCGCGGTTGAGCTCTTGCTGGCCGAGGCCTATTCCCGGCGCGACCAAGTGGCGCTGATCGCGTTTCGCGGCATGGGCGCCGACCTCATTCTGCCGCCCACCCGCGCGCTGGTGCAGGCCAAGCGGCGTCTGGGCAGCTTGCCCGGGGGTGGCGGCACCCCGCTTGCGGCGGCTCTTGGCGCGGCGCTCACCCTTGCCCGCCAGTCCGAGGCGCATGGGCTAAGCCCAACGCTTGCCCTGCTGACGGATGCCCGCGCCAACATTACGCTCGACGGGCGCGGTGACCGCGCCGAGGCGGCCAAAGACACCAGCACGATGGCGCGGCTCTGGCGCGCGCAGGGCCTGCCCGCCATCGTGATTGACATTTCCGCCCGTCCGGGGCCAGAGCCCGCCCATCTCGCGGCGGAAATGAACGCCCGCCACCTGCCCTTGCCGCGCGCGGATGCCCGGCGAATTTCGACGGCTGTCACCTCAGCCCTCGGGGTCTAGGCGATGGACTGGCAGCGCGATCTGGCGACTTGGCCGCTCAACGCCCAGTCGCGCCGCATTCACCATCCCCCCCACCAATGGCATCTGCAGGAAATGGGCAACGGTCCTCTTGCCCTTTTGCTGCACGGGGCGGGGGCCTCGACCCATAGTTGGCGCGATCTGATGCCGCTTTTGGCGCTAAGCCACCGGGTCATTGCGCTGGATCTTCCCGGTCAGGGGTTCTCGCGCGCGGGAGACCGGCGGCGGCTGGGCCTGCCCGGCATGGCCGGGGATATCGCGGCGCTTTGCCAGTCGGAGGGGTGGCACCCCGATCTGATCCTCGGCCATTCCGCAGGCGGGGCCATCGCGCTGGAACTCGCCACGCGGCTGAGGACGCCCACAGACCAGCCGCCCGATATTGCCTGCGTCAACGCGGCCCTTGGCCCGTTCGAGGGCGTGGCGGGCTGGCTCTTTCCGGTTCTCGCCAAGGTTCTGGCACTCAATCCGCTGACGCCCACGCTCTTTACCCTTGGCACCGACAAACTCACCCGCGCCCGCCGCCTGATCGAGAGCACCGGATCGCGCCTCACGCCCGAGGGGCTGATGCTCTATGCGCGGCTGATCGGGGACCGTGCGCATGTCGATGGCACCTTGCAAATGATGGCCCAATGGGATGTCGCCCCGCTTCTGACCCGGCTGGGCGCGATCCCCAATCGCTGCCTCTTGATCACGGGCACCAGCGATCTGGCCGTCCCGCCAGAAACCTCCGCGCGCGCCGCCGCGCAGATGCCACGGGCGCGCACGCTGTCTTTGGATGGCCTTGGCCATGTGGCCCAAGAAGAGGATGCCGCGCGCGTTCTGGCCGCAATCCTTGATCCGGGCAACTGGCCCGACTGATGCGCTTCGGGTTTACGGTGAAACACCGAAACGGTGTGGCTGTTTGATTTGGCGCGATGTCCTACAGGGAAAGCCTGTCAACTTTCTCTGAAACTGCGTTAAGCGCTCAGGCGATGCCATGCGCCGGGGCCGCGCGTGGCAATGGGCTTTCGTGAAACCGCGCACAGCCGCGACCCCGCCCCTTGGCAGCATAGAGCGCCAGATCGGCATCGGCCATCATCCGCACGGGTTCGGGGCTGTCATAGGCACAGCTAAGCGTGATGCCGATACTGCCGGAAATCCGACAGTGCTGCGCGCGATAGGGAACCGGCTTTTCCAGCCGGGCAATCATCCGATCTGCCAAATCGCCCACGGGTGCCCGCTCTGTCATGCCAAGCAGCAGGATCACGAATTCATCGCCCCCCACACGGGCAATCAAATCATCGCTGCGCACCTCGTCGCGCAGGCGCCGCGCCACCTCTTGCAGCACATGATCGCCCGCCGCATGGCCCAATGTGTCATTCACCTGTTTGAAAAAATCGAGATCGAGATGCAGCAGCGCGAAATCCTGCTCACTCTGCATCAACCGATCCAGCACATGGTCAAGGGCGCGGCGGTTCCGCAGCCCCGTCAACATATCCGTAAACGCCTGCTCTTCCGCGGCAATGCGTGCGCCCTGCAAGCGCAGGTTCAGCTTGCGCGAGGCGTCCATCGCGGCGGATTTTGCCTCGATCAAATAGAGCATCTCGGTCGTCAGATCCGTCGCCGCAAAGTCAGCGCCGGTCAGGTCAAAGTCGCGCACCGCCTCGACCACGGAAATCCCGAACGAGAGATTCACCACCGCCCCGCCCCCCGGTAATGGCAAAAGCACGCCCTTGAGCGCCGTATGGGGGGCCGCGCGCAGCCGCAGCCGAAGCCGCGCCCCGGCGGAGGCCAGAAGATCCGCCATATTCCCCGCCTGATGCGGGCGGCGCAGTTCGATCAGATCCAGAAACCGCATGCCCTGCAGCGCGCGCGCACCAAAGAGCTTGGCAAAGGTTGGCCCCGCCTGCACCAGATGGCCCTCGGCATCCAGAACCGCATGCATCGGGCAAAGCCCCGCAAGCAGCGGCAAAAGCCCCCTATCCTGAACAGTCATGCCGCGCTTTCCCCAAGCCCCAGAGCAAAGGCCCGCCCATGCGCGAACCCCTCATCCAACAAACGCACCTCAATGATTTCATAGTCCGCGCCATCCCCCTGATGCTCGACCAGCGCAAGCGCGCCATAGTCATCCGCCATGGCGCGCAAAAGCCCGACCACCACCGGGCCAAGCCGCAGATCATGCCCCTTGGGCAGCCCCACATGCAGAGCATAAACCCCCGCCCCCCGGTCTTGTAATTCCAGCGCAGGCAGCCCCAGATCGGCGACTGCAAGGCGCGCGCGCTCTGGCAGATCATCAAGAGAATGCAGAAACTCCACATAATCCACCCCCCCAAAGCGCAACAGACGGCGCAGCGCCTCGGTCGCGGGGTGCGAGACCAGATAGGTACCGATATCCTCAAGCAGATCGTCACGCCTGCGCGCCAATCGCGCGCCAACCGCGATCAACACCTGTTCGGTGATGCGCGCCTCGTAGACCATCATCGCTTCAAACTCGGTAAAACCCAGGTCCAACCGTTGAATCGTGCCGATCCAGACATCGCGCCCATAGGTATCCCTGACAAATCGCTCAATCGCGCGGTTGACCAGCCCGTGCATGACACCCTCCTCTCAGATGCCTGCATCCTGACAGCCAAGGGTTAAAGCCCCCTGAACATCTAAAATCCTCAGTATATTGCAGCCCCTATCGCGCCCTTGTCATCTCAGAGCGCTGCGGCTACATCTGAGGCATCCGTTGGGGTGCCCCTTGGGGCTGAGAGGTCTTGCACCAACCCATCGAACCTGATCCGGCTCGCACCGGCGGAGGGAACGGAAACCGCGCAGCGGCGCGCCATCCCCCTGCCCGCGAGCCCTGTTTGAAGAGGCCGCGCATGTCCGCCCCGCCCAGTCTGACCCTTGATGGCCACGCCCGGATTGGCGCTGTACCGGTATTTGGCCCACTGCGGCTGACCTTGTCCGCCGGGCGCATCACTTGCCTGCTCGGCCCTTCGGGCGTGGGCAAAACCACGGTGCTGCGCCTGATCGCCGGGGTGGATGAGGTGACAGAGTTTACTGGCACGATCACAGCCTCTGATGGCGGGCCACTGTCAGGGCGCATGGCGCTGATGGCACAGGGCGACATGCTGATGCCGTGGCTCGATGTGCTGGGCAATGTAACGCTTGGGGCGCGGCTGCGCGGGATGTCGCGCGACGTGGCGCGCGCGCGCGAGATGCTGGCGCGGGTCGGTCTGGCCGACCATGCAGACAAGCGGCCTCATGCGCTCTCGGGGGGGCAGAAACAGCGCGTGGCACTGGCCCGCACGTTGATGGAGGACCGCCCCATCGTTTTGCTGGACGAGCCGTTTTCGGCGCTCGATGCCCGCACCCGCGCGCAGATGCAGGATCTTTCGGCCGCCCATCTGGCAGGACGCACAGTCCTGATGGTCACACATGACCCGGCTGAGGCCGCGCGCATGGGCCATGCCATCCACATCCTTACCGAAACCGGGCTAGAGGATGTGACCCCGCCCGCAGCCCCGGTGCCACGCGCCGTGGATGACCCCGAAACTCTCGCGGCGCAGGGCCGTCTTTTGGCCCGCCTGCGCGCCCCCGCCTGACAGGAGAAAAAGATGCACCCCACCGAACACCTCAAATCCCTTGTGGCCACCGATTGGCAGGCCGCCACCCGGCACCCCTTCACCGATCAGCTTGCGGCGGGCACGTTGCCCAAGGCCCGCATGCTCGCCTATCTGCAACAGGATTACCTTTTTATCGAGGATTTCGTGCGGCTTCTGGCCTCTGCCATCGCCCATGCGCCCAGCCTGCCCGATGCGATCCCGGCGGCACAGTTTCTCGGGCTGATCTCGGGGCCAGAGAATACCTATTTCCTGCGCGCAATCGCGGCGCTTGGCGGAACAACTGAGCCGCCTGTAACGCCCCATCCGATCACAGCCGAATTTCAGGCACTGATGCGCGCGGCGGCAAAATCAGGCAGCTATGCGCAGATGATTGCGGTCCTCAGCGTGGCCGAATGGACCTATCTGGATTGGGCCAGCCCGCACGCGAACCGCGCCGCAGACCTGCCGTTCTGGTTCGGGGAATGGATCACCCTGCACAGCGGGCCGGGGTTCGAGGGGGTTGTGACCTATCTGCGCGGTCAGCTTGATCAGGTCTGGCCCAGCCTCACCCCCGAGGATCAAGCCGCCGCGCAATCCGCCTTTGTTACGGCAACACGTCTCGAACGCGCCTTCTTTGACGCGGCCCTTGCCGGATACCCCGCCGCATGAGCCGCCTTGTCACCATCGCAAGTTCGACAGCCCTTGCACTCGTGCTTTGGCAGGCGCTGGTGACGCTCGCGGCGCTGCCGCCCTTCATTCTGCCCGGGCCGGGCCGCGTGGCGGAAACCCTCTGGGCCAGCCGCGCGCTGATTGCCCATCATGCCACCATAACGGCGGCAGAGGTGTTGATCGGTCTGGCCCTGGGCGCAATCTTGGGCGGTCTTTCGGCGATTGGTCTGGCCTCTTCGCCCATGGCGCGCCGGCTCATCCGCCCGATCATGGTATTCTCCCAAGCGATCCCGGTCTTTGCCCTCGCGCCCATCCTCACGCTCTGGTTGGGCTATGGCCTCTGGTCCAAGGTCGCGATGGCGCTCCTCATCATCTATTTCCCGGTCACATCGGCCTTTTTTGACGCGCTGATGCGCACGCCGCCGCAGTGGCTCGACCTCGCGCGCGTCATGGGGGCGAACCGCGCGCGGCTCATGTGGCATATCCGCGTGCCCGCCGCCCTGCCGGGCTTTGCCTCGGGTCTGCGCCTCGCGGCCGTCTATGCCCCCATCGGGGCGATCATCGGCGAATGGGTGGGGGCCTCCAAAGGGCTGGGCTATCTCATGCTGCTGGCCAATGGCCGCGCCAAGATCGACCTCATGTTCGCGGCCCTCATCGTGCTGGCAGTGCTGACGCTCCTCCTGCACGCCGGGGTGGACCGTGGGTGTCGAAAGTGGCTGGATGGCAAGGCGGTGGGGTGAGGAGAAGCGTTTCGCGCGGTATCGCGGCCTAACGTTGGATTCCGCTTTGTGTCCAAACTGCATGATGCTAAGCTTTGCGCGAATGGCCGGATTTCAGGAATGGGCCCAAACCTGCCAAAATCAAGTTGAGTTTCGCCGAGGGCTTGTGGACAAGATTCTGCAAAGATTTCGAAAGTCGAACCGTAATTATCAAGAACGACCGTTTTTGGCCATACAAGTCAGCCGTCGTCCTGAGGCTTTGCAAATACGGCGTTGGTATAGGTATGATAAGCTTAAAAAGCTTAAGGCCACCCTTTGGGCGGCCCAGCTAGAGCGTCGGGGGTCCGTCACGAACAAGCGCGCTGCCGACCGCATCCCGACGTTTCAATGCTGAGTTTAGTGAGAAGCACAGTAAATGTCAAGATTTCTGTCAGCGGCTGACATGCAGGTAATACAAAACTTGCTCTCAGCTGAAAGGCTAGCGACCTTCCAGGGGCTAACGAAGTCAGGGGCTCCCGAGGATGCGATAGAGCTCCATCAAACTACCATGAGCTTGGGTGTATCGATCATGGCCGTCACAGGGTTAATCGAAGTTTCCCTGCGTAATGCCGTTTGCCACGCCATGAACAACAAATTTGGAGGGAGCCATTGGTTACGCACACCTCCCCCAAACACGTTCAGGTGGGCGTCCTTGGAAACCGGGTCCATCGGGAAGGCCACGCAGCAAGCACAACGAGCAGCGTATTCGAAAATGACTGGGGATCAAAAGACCGCCTTGGATGTCCAAGCATATTCCAATGGTGTGCCACAAAATGTAAATCACCGAACGATTGCCAAAAGGCGCCAATCCATGATCACCGTGCCCGACAGTCAGGTGATCGCTCAGCTCACTATCTTCTTTTGGAAGCGGATGTTTTCAGAGAATTACGAAAAGACGCTCTGGAAGCCAGTTTTGAAAAAGGTCTTCCCCAACAAGACGCTTGATCGATCAGATATCGCAGACCACCTCGAAGTCATTTACGAAATGCGAAACCGGCTGGCCCACCATGAGCCGGTGTATGGAGCTCGCCTTAGAAAAACTCTTGAATCCATCGATTTCGTCACACTCAATCTTTACAGCACAAAGCCTTCAGTTGAGAGTCCATTCGCTAAACTGATCATGCCCCAGCGTGATTTGCTGCATGGGCAAGTGGCGATTTTTGAAGCTACATTCATGCGTCTTGCGCGATGAGATAGGCTACTTTCACTCAGAAATTCACTCCCAATCCCCCACTTACCTTTATCTTGCCCCAAATACCCCTACCGCGCCCGCCGCCCCACGCTCCGCCGGAATACCGACGCGGGTAAAGCACCCCGTTTCCGGCCCGATATCAGAAATCCGTCGGTGCCCCACCCTCAGCCTTACGCCGCGCCACGAAATCTGCCAGTTCCTCGCGCACCGCGTCCTCCATCGGGGGGGCCTCGAACCCGGCAATGATGTCCTGAAACACCTGATGCGCGCGCGCCGGGGTCCAGACTGCACCTGCCGCCTCCCATGCCTCGTAATTGCGCCAATCACTCAGGAAGGGTTGATAGAACGCCGTCGTATAGCGGTCCTGCGTGTGCTGGATGCCAAAGAAATGCCCCTTGTCTCCCACCTCTCGGATCGCCTCGATTGCGATATCGTCAGGTCCGGTGGCGGTCAGCATCGGGTCCATATAGCGCTGAATTTGCTGCAATATTTCGCAGTCCATGATGAATTTCTCAGGGCTTGCAATCAGCCCACCCTCGAGCCAACCGGCCGCATGATAGACCATATGCGCCCCCGCCTGCACCGCCGACCAGAGGCTGTTTGACGTCTCCCACATCGCCTGCCCATCGGGCACGTTCGCGGCGCAGACGCCAGAGGCACGCATCGGCAGCTTGTAGAACCGTGCCAATTGCCCGGTCATCTGTGTCGCGCGCATATATTCGGGCGTGCCAAAGGCAGGTGCCCCGGATTTCATGTCGACATTGCTGGTGAAGGTGCCAATCGCACAGGGCGCGCCGGGGCGGATAATCTGCGCGAGAACCACCGCGCAAAGCGCCTCTGCGATCGACTGCGCAACCGCCCCCGCCATCGTCACCGGCGCCATGGCCCCGGCCAAGGTGAATGGCGTCACCACCAGCCCTTGACCGCGCCGCGCCAGGCGCATCCAGCCATCCAGCATCGGATAGTCATGCTTCAAAGGAGAGGTCGAGTTGATGTTGGTATACATGCGCGGGCTGGCCTCGAATTTCTCGTGGGTCAGCCCCCCCGCGATGCGCACCATTTCCATCACATCATCGACCCGCTCTGCGCCCAAGCTATAGGCGTGCATCGCCTTGTCGGTCAGCGTCAGCTTGTCATAGAGCACATCAAGATGCCGGACGCTGGCATGAATATCCTGCGGTTCCACCGGGTAGCCGCCTGCAAAGTGGATACAGTTGAAATACTGCGTCAGTTTCAACAGGTTCTGGCACATCTCGCGCGTGCCCGCGACCTTGCGCCCGATCTTCATATCCCAATAACTCGGCGGTGAAGACACATTGCCGAAATTCAGATGATTGCCGCCCATGGTAATCGTGCGGTCGGGATTGCGCGGCGTGATGGTCCAGCTTTCCGGGGCCCTGCCAATGATCTCCATGACGAAATCTCGGCCCATGCGGACATTCTCGCCATTGATCTGGCAGCCGCCAGAGGCGCGCAGGATCGCCACCGCTTCAGGGTTGAGAAACTCAATCCCGATCTCTTCGAGGATCCGCATCGCGCCATCATGGATGGCCAGAACGCCCGCATCCGTCAATGGCTCTGTCGGGCGGTCGCGGTTGATGGGCGGGTTCCACGGCATCTGTTCGATCACGGCACTGCCGCGCCGGGCAACCCCGCCTGCGCGCCCGCCACTGCGTGTCCTGCGTTTGAGATCTTCGGCCATCTGATGCCCCTCCGGTGCTCGTTTGAGCTAACGAAACACCGCTCAGGGCAGCCTCACATGCCGCTTAGCGACGTATCCTGTCGTTTTTGCTTTTCACGGATCACGATTGCAGCGCCATGCGCCGCCGTCCCGTCTGCCAGAGGTAAATCGCCAGGCTCACCACCACAATCGTACCGCCCAAAAGCATCATTGGTGTGGGCCCCTCACCCGTGCCCAGCCAGACCCAGAGCGGACCCATCACCGTTTCAAGCAAGAGCAGCAGGCTCACATTCGAGGCATGGGTATAGCGCGACGCGAGCGAGAGCGAAAAGAACGACACCGGCAGGATCACAAGCCCACAAATCGCAATGGCCCACACTTCGCCCTGCATCATCGCGGCAGGTCCGGTCACGATCACGCCCGTGGCCCCCGCCAGAACCGCCCCCAACCCGATCACCAAGAGGATCGGAACCTGCGGCTGCGCCCGCAGGATCACAAAGTTAAGCGCCAGCACCATCGCCACGCCCAATCCCGCAAGCGCCCCCCAAAGGGCGGCGCGGTCCAGCGTGACATCGCCGTGACCTCCGCCAAAGACTGCCAGCGCAATACCTCCCATCACAACGGCAATGGTGATCCATGTGGCCAAGCGCGTCGGCTCTCCGATGATGGCCCGCGCAAAAATCGCGGCAAAGACCGGCACCGTCGCCACGGCAAAGAGCACGACAGCAACCGGCGCATTGGCGATGCCAAGACTGAAAAGCGTTGCATTGGCATATTGGCACACCACGATACCAATCGCGTAACCACTGGCCAGAATGCTCAGGTCGCGCAGCCGGTGCTTGGAGGTCAGAGCCCAGAGGATCAGAAACACCAGCCCCATGAGCAACCCGCGCCAGCCGACCATCTGATAACCGCCCATGCCCGACCACCGCATGAAAAGCGCATCCGGCGTCAGCATCAGCGCGCCGAACGTCGCCAGCGCCAGCCCAAACAGCGGGTGTTGCCTCATGCGGTCAGCCAAGCCGGGATATGCCCGATGTCAGGCAGGACGATATCAGCCAGCGGCTCAAGATCGCTGCAAGTGGCGGTGCCGGTCAGCACGCCCACGCATTGCATCCCGGCCGCACGCCCTGCCACAAGGTCATGTGTGCTGTCCCCCACCATGACCACACGAGCAGGCTCGAGCGCCATGGCGCGCGCAAAGGCCAAAAGCGGCCCCGGCGCGGGCTTGGCCCCATAGCCGGAATCAAACCCGGCGATAAAATCGAAATGCCCAAGCACACCGGCCGCCCCCAAGTGCGCGCGCGCGCCGTATTCCGTGTCATTGGTCATCACGCCCAGCCTTAACCCCCTCGCCGCAAGCCCTTCGAGATAGGGCGCGAGCGGCACAGCCGGGGCCAGAGGGGCCGAGCCTGAGGACATCATCAGATGTTCTTCTATTTCTTCTATGGCGCGGCCCGGCAAGGCCCGCCCAAGACATTCGGCCGCCTCGCGGTTGGTGCCCGCGATGATCGGGCTTGTGGGGTGAAAGCGCCGCGCCACCAAATCATAATGCGCCTCATCCGCCATTCGCGCCATGACATCGGCATCGCCCGCCGAGAGATCAGAAATCACCCCATGGGCCCAGACGCTCCAGGTGGCGTGGAAATCAAACAGCGTGCCGTCCTTGTCAAAGAGAATTCCGTCAGCCCTGCTCATGTCCAGCTCATCTGCGCCCCGCCCGGCAGCGCCGCGCGCGCCATCATCGGCGTTTCGTATTTCAACCCCTGCGCATCGCAGAAGCCTACGATCCATGCGTCATCCATCATCAGGAAATCCAGCACGGCCCCCAGAAATTCGGGTTCCGTAGCACGCGCGCGCACATCCTGTTCCGAGGCCCCCGTCGCCCCCAAGAAGACCGGCAAAAGATCATCTTGCGTCGCAAGCCAGCCCAGCGCCTGCAAGGCAATTGTTTCGGCGGTTTCCTGCTGCATCGTGATCCCGGTTAATTTCTGGAAAGGTTTTCTTAACCTCTGCCATGGATAGTGAACCAATCGTAAAGGGCAAGAGCAAAGGCGTCGCGTCCATGTCAGGAAAAATTCTGATCGTCGACGATCTTGCAACCAACAGGATCGTGTTGAAGGTCAAATTATGCAGCGCACATTACGAGGTCGTGCAGGCGGCGTCGGCAAAAGAAGGTTTGCGCCTTGCTGCCGTCGAGCGGCCCGATCTCATTCTGGCCAATGCGCAGCTGCCTGATGCCACTGCGGCAGACTTCGTCAAATCCCTGCGCCGCTCGGATGAAACAAGGGCCACGCCGATCATGATTCTCCAGATGACGCACTGTTCAGCAGAACGTCGCCTAGCCCTCAGCGCCGGGGCGGATGACGTCCTGAGCAAGCCCGTGCCCGAAGCGCTGCTTTTGGCCCGCCTGCGCAATCTGCTGCGTCAGCATCATGGTGAACAGGAACTCAGCCTGCAAATCGGCAGCACGCAGGCTTTGGGCTTTGCCGAGGCCCCTCCAGGCTTTGACGCGCCCGGTCGCATCGGCATCATCGCGCGTACCCGCGCCGGGGCCTTTGGCCTGCAAACTCTGCTCGCGCGCTATTCACCCCATGTCACGTCCGTTATCGACGCAGATCGCGCCCTTTCGTTCTCAGATGCCCCACAGCAGGCCGATGTCTATTTGCTGCAGATCACCGGCGCCGAGGCCGAAGAGGGCCTGCGCCTTCTGGCTGACCTCAAGGCCGCCCCGCGCAGCCGTGCCCGCCCGATCATCGCGCTTGTAGAGGCCGATGCCGCGGCCCTTGGCGTGACCCTGCTCGACATGGGCGCGGATGACGTGATCACAGGCCCTCCCGACGCACGAGAGCTGATTTTGCGCCTCTCCGCACAGCTGCGCCGCAAACGGCGCGGCGAACGACTGCGCAGAGCATTGCGCGACGGGCTGAATGCGGCCATGCTCGATCCGCTGACCGGAGCGCATAACCGACGCTTTGCCCTACCGTTCCTGCAACAGCTGATCGAAACCAGTCAGCTTTCGGGCGAAAGCTTTGCCGTCATGTTGGCCGATCTCGATTTTTTCAAACAGGTCAACGATCGCCACGGGCACGCAGCCGGTGACCGGGTGCTTTGCGAGGTCACGCACCATCTGCGCGCGCATTTGCGTGAAGGCGACATGCTTGCCCGGATCGGTGGCGAAGAGTTTTTGATCGTGACCCCGGCCACCAGCCGCAGGCGCGCCCAACGCACCGCCGACCGGCTCTGCGCCATGATCGCGCAGACTCCAATTCCGCTGGCCAGTGGCCTTGCCCCACTGCATGTGACCATCTCAATCGGTGTGACCATGGCAACACCAGCACCCACCCGTCCGGCAGCAAGCGTCGGGCAATTGTTGGAAGAGGCGGATCGCGCGCTCTATGCGGCCAAGGCGCAGGGGCGCAACATGGTCACATTCTGCGCCCGCTCTGCCGCGTAGTCACCGCTCTTTCCCCAGCCGAAACGCGCGCGGCGACTGCCCCCACGCCTCGACAAAGGCGCGGCTAAAGGCGCTGCGGCTGGCAAATCCCACCATCTGCGCTACCCGCTTGACCGGCACGCGCTGATCCACCAAGAGCTGCGCCGCGCGCGCCAAGCGCAGCGCGCGTAGAAAACCCATCGGCCCCTGCCCATAGGCCGCCTGAAACCGCACCGCAAAGCGCGACCGGCTCATTCCCGCGGCCTCAGCCAGACTTTCCAGAGCATGCGGCGCACCGGGATCGTCGAGCATGGCACAAAGCGCGCGCCAAAGCCCCGGATCAGCCAAGGCGCCCAGCCACATGACCCCCGGATCACCCGCCTCAAGCCGCCCTCGCAACATCTCGATCACACATTGCAAGAGCAACACGCGCACCATGGCCCGCCCGCCGGTGCGGTGCTGCACGACCTCACCCAACAGCGTCTCCATCGCCCGCGCGGCACCCGGTGTCGTGGTCAAATCCAGACTGAGCGGCGCGCGCATCAGGTCAATCAGCCCATGCGTGCCCCGCAATCCCAGATGCAGTCGTGCGCAAAGCACCACCATCGTGCCCTCGCCCTCGCCCCGCGCCACATGCTCTTCAAGATCAAGCCCGGCAGGCCTGCATTCAGGCACCATTGTTGCGCCGGCACCGGTGTGGCTCAGCGAATGCCGCGCACAAGACGGCACCAGCACCAGACGCCCCGGGGCCAGCAGGATCGGCGCATGGCCTTGCAGGCTTAGATACCCCTCGCCACTCAGCACGTAATGCAAGGTCGCCCCCGGCACCCGCCCCAACCCAAGGCTACACACCCCCTCCAGCGCGCAAAGCGCAAAGGGCTCGGGCTGTATATCGAGCTCGCTCAGGATACGGTCATGGGTCTCTGTGATCTGCATGGTCGATAGACTGGCACGGCTGCGGTCGTATTGGCACAGAAATAATTGCTCACGCCCGAATTCGGGACGCAAAGGCACATAGCCCCTGTCAGACATTCTTTATTCAACACCCACTCAGGAGAGACAGACCATGTGCAACAATCATGACCACGACCACGAGCCGAAACTCACCCGCCGTCAGGCGCTGACCGGCACCGTGGCCATTGCCGCCGCTGCAACCGGCCTTGCCGCCACCGGCGCACAGGCGCAGGAAAACCCCTACGCGGAACCTGCAGAGCCCGCCCTTCCGCCCAGCGATATGAAAATTGACCTCTCCCGCGTCGCCCTTGTCGTCACCGATCCGCAGAACGATTTTCTCAGCCCCAATGGCGTAACCTGGGGTGTGGTCGGTGCCAGCGTCGAGCGCAACAACACCGTCGCCAATATCGAAAGCCTGTTCAAAGCGGCCAAGGCTGCGGGCATCACGGTCGCCGTGTCGCCGCATTATTACTATCCCGTCGATCACGGCTGGAAATTCGAAGGCGCATTGGAAAAGCTGATGCACAACATCGGCATGTTCGATCGCAAGGATCCCCTGTCACTGGAAGGCTTCGAAGGCTCCGGTGCCGATTTCCTCGATCTTTACAAACCCTATATCCATGACGGCAAGACCATCGTCACCTCACCGCACAAGCTCTACGGGCCAGAGCATAATGACCTTGCCCTGCAACTGCGCAAACAGGGCATCGACCAAGTGATCCTCGCGGGCATGTCCGCCAATCTGTGCACCGAAGCCCATATGCGCGAACTGCTGGAACAAGGATTCGAGGTGGCCGTGATCAAGGACGCCACCGCCGCCGCGATGCTGCCCGAAGGCGATGGTTATCTCGCGGCGCTTATCAATTTCCGCTACATGGCCAACGCCGTCTGGACCACCGAAGAGGTCGTGGCGATGCTGGGCTGACGCCCGCCGCCACAGCGCCCGCCTGCCGAGGAGGACAGGCGGGCAGGCCCGCGCGGATCACGGACCGCGCGGGCATTTTCATTTGCCGCGAACCGTCGTAACCATGGCAGAAAGAGGCACCAAACAGGATAGCGGCACATGACAAAGACCATGATCGGAGTGATCGGCGGCTCCGGGCTTTACGAGATCGACGGGTTGCAAGGGGCCGAATGGCGCGCAGTAGAAACCCCGTGGGGCGCGGCCTCTGATGCGATCCTGACCGGGACGCTTGATGGGGTGCCGATGGCCTTTCTGCCCCGCCATGGGCGTGGCCATGTGCATAGCCCTTCCTCTGTTCCGTACCGCGCCAATATTGACGCGCTCAAACGGCTGGGTGTCACGGATGTCATCTCGGTCTCGGCCTGCGGCTCGTTCCGCGAAGATCTGGCACCGGGCGACTTTCTTGTCATAGATCAGTATATCGACCGCACCTTCGCGCGCGAGAAATCCTTTTTTGGCCCCGGCTGCGTGGCGCATGTCAGCGTCGCGCATCCCACCTGCCCCCGCCTCTCGGACGCCTGTGAAACCGCAGCACAGGACGCGGGCATCACCGTGCATCGGGGCGGCACCTATCTGGCGATGGAAGGCCCGCAATTCTCGACACTGGCCGAGTCAAACCTCTATCGCACTGTCTGGGGCTGCGATGTCATCGGCATGACCGGCATGCCCGAGGCCAAACTCGCCCGCGAGGCGGAACTGTGCTACGCCTCTGTCGCCATGATCACCGATTATGACAGCTGGCATCCGGATCACGGCGCGGTCGATATCACCGCCATCATCGCGACCCTCACCGGCAATGCCGACAAGGGGCGCGACATGGTCCGCCGCCTGCCCGCTCTCCTCGGCCCAGACCGTGCGCCTTGCCCGCATGGCTGCGACCGCGCACTCGACTTTGCCCTTATCACCGCCCCCGAGAAACGCGACCCCGCCGTTCTGGCGCGGCTCGATGCGGTTGCGGGTCGGGTGCTGGGCTGATCGCCAGCGTTCACTCTTTAAAACGCAGGGTGTCACCTCACGGGACGCCCGCGCGCGCCATGCCCGATAACGCGGGCATGGCCTATCGCATCGAGAAACTTACCAATTGTCACCATTACCCATTGGGCCTCACCCTCAGCGCCCTCGCGGATCAAGGCCATCGCGCTTTACCGGATCACGCACTCAGCCCTTGCATCTACGTACCACCCGCGCCACAACATGCGCCGCACATAGCCGGAGCCACCCCATGCCGCCCCTCAAGACCGTTCAGGATTACATCCGCACCATCGTCGATTTTCCGCATGACGGTATCCTCTTTCGCGATGTGACCACGCTCTTTGCTGATCCGCGCGGCTTTCGCATGGCCATCGACCAGATGCTGCACCCCTACGCAGGCCAGCCGATCGACAAGGTGGCAGGGCTCGAGGCGCGCGGCTTCATCCTTGGCGGTGCCATCGCGCATCAGCTCTCGGTTGGTTTTGTGCCGATCCGCAAAAAGGGCAAGCTGCCCGGCGCAGTCATCTCCGAGGAGTATCAGCTCGAATATGGCGAGGCGGTGGTTGAACTCCATGATGACGCCATCCAACCCGGCGAGCGCGTGCTTTTGGTCGATGACCTATTGGCCACCGGCGGAACGGCGGCGGCAGGCATTCGCCTCATCGAGCGTCTGGGCGGAATTATCACCGGGTGCGCCTTTGTCGTTGATCTGCCCGACTTGGGCGGCCACAAGCGGCTGACAGATATGGGCATGGACGTGCACACCCTCTGCGCCTTCGACGGGCTCTAACCCCAACCCGCCACGGGCCAAAGCGATCAGCCTATTTCAACGCTTCCCAAAAGAGCGCCAGATGCCGTTGCACGATCTCGCCGTAGCGCCCGCTCTCGCGCAGCTTGGCCAGCCCCGCATTGAGCCGGTAAAGATGCGTCGTGCCGCGCCAATGGGTTTTGGAAATCACCGCATAGAGCGCCTCACGCGATAGCGGCTGATCGACCGGCACCACCTGCCCGCGCAGCCCCATGGCAACGATCTTGGCCGCACCTTCAAAGACATCAAGACTGACGGCATCCACCGCGCCCGCCATCAACAGAGCAAAGCATTCCTCGGGGCTACCGGGCTGGGTCAGGCTGATCTTGCCGTCCGCCATCCAGCGCCGGTCGGCCCGGTCCAGATCATGGGTAAAGCGCCCCATCGGACGGCAGAGCCGCTTGCCAAGAATATCAGCATCCTCGCCATAGCGAAAATCGCTATCGGCGCGCCGGAACAACATGACCGGCAGGTCCATCAAGGCCTCGGAAAAGTGAAACTCTTTGCAGAGCGTCACCTCTGGCGTCAGGCCGCAGTCGGGCTTGATCCAAGGAAAGCCCACATCATAACGTTTCTGCCCCAGCAGCGGCTCCAGATGCTGGCTGAGATCCGGGTCCCACACGATTTCATAAGGAACCGGCGAGGGGCTCAGCTCCAGCGCGGCATTGACCAGTTCCGTGATCATGCCGCCGCCGGGCCAATCCTGATCGGCAAAGGGCATATCCCCCCCGGCAGTGAGCAAAGTCAGCTCCGCCCCGCTTTGCCGCAGCGGCGTGGCATCTGGCACCGGATTCTCTGCCGGGCATGGAAGATAGAGGTCGCTCCCCGCAATCAGCGTTTGCCCCTGCCCCGCAAGCACGGACTGATTGGCGTAGTAAATCAGTGTCCATTGCTCGGCGTCGTCGTAATGCGTCTCGGCCACCTTAGCCAGCGTATCGCCGGGCTGCACCCGGTAGGTCACATCGCAGAGCGCGCGCGCAGCCTGCGGCAGCATCAGACCAATCCCCAGAATTGCGGCTGCGATCCCGCCCCGCATCACCTCAGAACCCCGCCCAAACGCGGCTCATATGCGCCTCGATGATGCTTTGATAGCGTCCGTTCGCGCGAATATCGGCCAGCCCCCGCTCGAACACCGCCAGAAATGCTGGCCCATCGGGATGCGACCGATGCACCACCATATGCATGCCCTCGATCGAAATCGGCTTACCTTCGGCCACGCCAACACGCTCGCCCAGACCCATGTCCTTGATCTTACCCCGTCCCAGAAACTCGTTAAGCACAACGCCGTCGACCTCGCCCTCGACCAAGAGCCGCAGGCAGTCGCCGGGCGATTGGGGCGTCTTCAACGTGATCACCCCGTTCTTGAGCCAGTTCCGCCCGCGTTGATCCAACATGAAGGTGGGATAGCCCGCAGGCCGACACAGGGTCTTGCCCTGCATATCCGCGTCCGATTGAAAGGCCATTGGGCGCGACTTGTCGACAAAGAGCAGCATCAGCACTTCAAACATCGACCCAGAGTAGAGCAGATTGGCACAGCCATAACTCTCGGGGTCATTGGCGCATTCCGGTTTGAGCCAAGGAAACCCGATATCCAAAAGCGCATTGGACAAGAGCGGCTCTTGATGCGCCGCCCAGTCATCAACCCAATGGATGGCAAAACCCTGCGTCGGATTGGCCGACTGCATCGCCGCCTGCACCACCTCGGTCAGCATCCCACCATTCGGCGCGTCCCTGTCGGTGAAGGGCCAGAAATCGCCCCCTGTCAGGATATTGATCTTGCGCCGGGTGGCGGCATTGCCGGGGGTTACAACCAGCGGCGCAGCGGCGGCAAGTGGCAAAGCTGGCGCGGTCGTACCGCCCTCCAGACCCGTTGGCCTGCCGTCAATACAGCGCAGCCGCAACTGCATACCCGCCCGCAGGTTGTTGGGGTCTTCGCCGATCTGATCTATGTTGGCAGAGTGGATCGCGGTCCATTTGCCCGCATCCTGATAAAAACTGGCTGCAATCAGCGTCAGGCTATCGCCGCGTTGCACCACATAGCTGCCGCCACAGCCCTGCGCCTGAGAATGCCCGGCCAAAACCCCGGCCAGAAGCAACACCACCCCACCAATAGCGTTCCTCATTAAACATTCCCCCAGATACGGAGGCACTAAGGCCAATCCGGCAGATTCGGTCAAGACGTTTCCGTCCCGCCGCCGCGCTTTGCAAGCTCAATGCGCGCCGCTCTGCCCAAGCCGGGCCGCCAGCCGCAGCGCGTGGCTTGGCTCTTGGCTGACCATGGGCAGGACCGGATCATAACTGGCCCGGATCAGCGCCCCAATCTCGGGCCGCAACACCACAGCGCCCCCCGGCAGGGCCGCCAGAGCCGAGCGATCCTGAAACGCGGCATCCGACCATAGCAGCACGCTCTGCACGATCTGGCTCAGCGCCAATGTCTCGGCGGGAACCGCACTCAGATGCACGTCCATCCTCAGAAAGACGAAACAGGCCCGGATCGCGCCCCGCTCGTCAAAGCGAAAAATGCGGTATTGATTGGCCTCGGTCGCCTCCAGCTTGGCCACCAGCGGGCCAAGATCGGGGATCAGCCGGTCCAGCCCCGGCACCTCAGGCAATTCCCGCCAGTCGCGAAAGAAAAAGAGCATGAGGTTCGCCCCCAGTTCCGGGTCGGTCTCGGCCATTTGATGCCCCGCCAGCGCCACCACCGCCTCGACCGCGCCCTTGACCACGCTCAGCGTCGCGTCATCCGTGCCAAACACCACCGGCACAATGGGCCGCCCCCAGCGAGCAAAGAGAAATTGCCCATCCGCACGCGTAAACAGCGCCGCGATCTCGTCAGGTGTCAGGGTGTCGGTCATGGGCAGGTCTCCGATTTTTGCGCCCATGTATCAAGCCAAGTTGCGTCTCGCAAATCCAGCATTCTTCTTGGTGAAAATACTCACCTTCAACGCCCGCCCCCGACGCGTCACTTGCCGAAAAGATCACTCTGCCCTTTCGGCCCAGGTGCGGCCAGCCCCAGATGCGCCCAGCCACCTTGCGCCAGCATCCGCCCGCGCGGGGTGCGTTGGATCAGGCCCTGTTGCAAGAGAAACGGCTCGATCACCTCTTCCAGCGCATCGCGGCTCTCACTCAGCGCCGCACTGATGGTCTCGATTCCCACCGGCCCGCCCTGATAAGCCTCGGCAATCAGGCGCAGATAGCGCCGGTCGGCGCCATCCAGCCCCAGATGATCCACTCCCAGCCGGGTCAGCGAACTATCGGCCAGCGCGCGGCTGATCTTCCCGCCCCCTTCCACCACGGCAAAATCCACCACGCGGCGCAGCAAACGCCCAGCAATACGCGGGGTGCCGCGCGCGCGGCGGGCAATTTCGCGCGCGCCATCAGGATCGGTGGGAATGTTCAAGAGCTTGGCGTTGCGCGTCACGATCTCGTGCAGCTCGTCAATCTCGTAGAATTGCAACCGCGTCGGGATGCCGAACCGATCCCGCAAGGGCGTTGTCAGCAGGCCCAGCCGCGTCGTCGCGCCCACCAAGGTGAAGGGCTGCAATTCGATCCGCACGGTGCGCGCCGCTGGCCCCTCGCCGATCACCAGATCCAATTCGAAATCCTCCATCGCGGGATAGAGCACCTCTTCCACCGCTGGGTTAAGACGGTGGATTTCGTCGATAAAGAGCACATCGTTGCGCTCCAGATTGGTCAGGATCGCCGCCAGATCCCCGGCCTTGGCCAGCACCGGGCCAGAGGTCATGCGAAAGCCCACCCCCAATTCGCGCGCCATGATCTGCGCCAGCGTCGTCTTGCCCAGGCCGGGGGGGCCGTGAAACAGCGTGTGATCCATCGCATCGCCGCGCTGCCGCGCCGATTGGATGAACACCGCCAGATTGGCCCGCGCCTCGCGCTGCCCGATGAATTCCGACAGGGCTTGGGGCCGCAGGCTGCGGTCCTGATCCTCTGGCAAAGCTGCGCCGCGCAGGGTCGGGTCTGGCTCAGTCATGCTTTACCCTTTCGGTGCCAGCCGCCGCAACGCGGCGCGGATCAACTCCGCTGTGGTGGCCTCGGGCGTCTCACCCGCCACCTGCGCCACGGCACCCGCCGCCTCGCCGGGGGTATAGCCCAGATTGGTCAGCGCCGACAGCGCCTCGGCCTGTGCCCCGGGGCTGGGGGGCACAGGGGGTGTGGGCACAGATGCAGTCTCGATCACCTCGCCTGTGTCCGGCGCGGCGGGCATAGGGGCCGGGGCCGCGCCCATCGCCATCACCAGCGGGGCCTTGTCCTTCAATTCGTTGACCACGCGCTGCGCGGTCTTGGCCCCGATGCCCTTGGCCGCCGTTACGGAATTCCAATCCCCAATCGCAATCGCCCGGCCAACGCCATCCGGTCCAAGCGCCCCCAGAATAGCAAGCGAGGCCTTGGCCCCCACCCCCTGCACGCTCATCAGCAGGCGGTGCCATTCCTTTTCCACCAGCGTGGGAAAGCCGAAAAGCTGCAAGAGGTCTTCGCGCACCAGCAAATCCGTATAGAGCGCGGCCATGCCGCCGACTGCAGGCAGCGCCGACAGCGTCCGCTCGGAACAATAGACCAGATAGCCGACCCCGCGCACGTCGATCAGCACATGATCGGTTCCGCGATAATCAATCCGTCCGGCGACACGCCCGATCATGCGCTGGCCCTCGCCACCGCCCGCGCCAGCATGTCTGAGGACCGCGCGTGATGCGCATGACAGATCGCAATCGCCAGCGCATCCGCCGCGTCCGGCCCGGCCAGCACAACGCCCGGCAATTGCACCTTGACCATATGCGCCACCTGTTCCTTGGCGGCATGGCCCACGCCCACCACCGTTTTCTTGACCGTGTTGGGCGAATATTCCCCCACCGTCAGCCCGTATTGCGCCGGCACGAGCAAGGCAATGCCCCGCGCCTGTCCCAGTTTCAGCGTGCCCGCCCCATCCTTGTTGACAAAGGTCTGCTCGACCGCCGCCGCCTGCGGATCAAACCGGTGCAGAATATCCGTGAGCTGCTCATAGAGCGACAAGAGCCGCGCCGCGAGATCAGGGCCGCTTGAATGGCAGATGCCATTGGCCACATGGCTTAGCCTGCTGCCCGACACCTCAATCACGCCCCAACCGAGGTTGCGCAACCCCGGATCAATGCCCAATACCCGCATCTCACTGCCCTGCCCGTTCTGGTTTTTTTCAGCAATAGCACGAAACGAGAACAAGCACCAAGCAGAATGCGCGTTCATAAACTGCCCGTTTTGCCATCGCTGCGTTGCAGAAATGTCGCGCTTTGGGATGGCACGCATGTGCGGCGAAATATTAAACCCTTTAAAAACAATGTGGTTACGCCTTGTTATACCCATGCATAAAACGCATAAGAACTATGCAATAAACTCGCCTTGCGAGAACGATAGGTGGGGATTACCTGCGGCTCAGAAACAGACATGCTCTGTCCCCTCATTCACTAGGAATAAAATCATGGCCGCTCTTGATAGCACCCGCTCACACGCTTCTCACGCCGGTTTCGGCGCAATCTTTGCCCGCGCCTTCTCGGTTCTTGCTGCATGGAACGAACGTCGCGCCACCCGCGCCGCCCTGTCGCGCCTTTCGGATCGCGAACTTGACGACATCGGCCTGAGCCGTGGCGACATCGATCTGGTGGCACGCCAGATCTGATCACTGCCTCAGATCACATGAAAAAGCCCGCGCCGGTATCAACCGCGCGGGTTTTTTTCTGTCCAGTTCGCCTGCGTTCAGCGCAGGATCGGCCGAATATAGGTCGAAAGCAGTTCACTGACCGGATCAGTCTGCATCACAACGGCGCCCGCCTGTTCCACAATGCTGCCTTGCGCCAATTGCGCCAGCCGATCACCATAGAGCGGCGCGCCCAAATGCGCGATGATCACCGCCTTGAAAAAGGTAAAACCAAGCGCGAGATAGAAAAGACCGCGTAGGGGAAGTCCGCTCTTGCGCCGCTTGGGGCGGAAAATGATCAGACCGTCTTTGCCGACTTTGCTGACATAGCCCTGCGCCAGTCGCGTGCGCTTGCGGCCAATCGCCTTAAGGCGCGAGTCGAACCCCTGAAATGCGTCACTCATATCGAGACATCCCATTATCACGACCCCCACCGCGATGAGGAAAAGCTAGGTCCAAATTGTGGCAAAACCAAGGCAACCGTGCGGGTCAGCCCCAATCCTGACGCATTTTTATAGACTTTTAGATAGGGTCAACGTGGTCCAGTCACCAATCTCTTCGCGATGCTCAAGACTGTTTCCAAGCGCGCAATAAACGTCGCGCACTTCATCCGCTTGCTCGTTCAAAATACCCGAGAGAATCACCTTACCGCCCGGCGTCAGCGCCGCCGTGATCCCCGGTGCCAGCAGGATTAACGGCCCTTTCAGGATATTGGCAAAAACCAGATCATAAGGTGCCGCAGCACTCAGGCGCGGATGCTCCAGCCCTTCGGCTTCGATACACTCCACCCGCCCCTCCAGCGCATTGGCCGTGACATTGGCGTTCGCCACTTCAACCGCCACCGCGTCGATATCGCTGGCCAGCATCACACCGGGCCAGATCCGTGCCGCCGCCATCGCGAGCACCGCCGTGCCGCATCCCAGATCGAGCACCGACCGCCCAACAAAGCCGGTATGCGCCAAACGATCCAGCGCCTTGAGACAGCCCTGCGTCGTGCCATGATGCCCGGTGCCAAAGGCCATCGCCGCCTCGATCAAAAGCGGCTCGCAATCCTGGGGCACCTTATCGGCATCATGGCTGCCATAGACAAAGAACCGCCCCGCCACGACGGGCGTTAAATCCCGGCGTACCTTGGCCACCCAATCCACCTCGGGCAGTTCGGAGATAACAAAGGGCTTGGCCCCGTGCATCTTGGCCAAAAGCGCCAGCGCCACCTCATCGGGGGCCGTCTCGAAATAGGCACCGATTTCCCAAAGGCCCGATCCATCCTCCATCTCGAACGAGCCAACTCCGGTTGGTTCCGGCTCCAGATGTTCCAACGCTTCGGCCAGCGCCTCGGCATTGGCGCGTCCGGGCAGGGTAGTGAGGGCGGTATAGGTCGGCATGCAGTTTCCTTTTCAGAGGATCGGGATCATTCGGCGGGGGCAGGCAGAAACCGGGCAAAGATCGTCTCATTGCCTGGCTCCGGATGGCGCGGGATCAACAGCGCAAGGCCAAAGGAAATTCCCGCCATGCCCGCCGCCCCAAAAAACACCGCCGCAGGCGACACCAGCCACAGATAGCCCAGTGCCGCAGGCAGAAAAACCGCCGCAATATGGTTGATGGTAAAAGCCACGGCCGCGGTGGGCGCAATATCACCGGGATCGGCAATCTTCTGAAAATAGGTCTTGAGCGCCAGAGCCAGCGAAAACAGGATATGGTCGATCACATAGAGCGTCGCCGCCAGCACCACGCCCCAACCAAAGAAATAGATGCCACCATAGGCCAGAAACACAATCGCCAGCCCGGCATATTCAAACATCAGCGTGCGCCGCTCGCCAAAGTGGAACACGGCCTTGCCCATCAGCGGTGCGAAAATCATGTTGACCACAAGATTGATGAGAAAGAGCGCTGTCACCTCATGCACCTCAAAGCCGAATTTCTCGACCATCATGAAGCCCGCAAAGACGATGAAAATCTGCCGCCGCGCGCCCGCCATGAATTGCAACGCATAATAAAGCCAATAGCGCCGCCGCAGCACCATCTTTTTGAGTTGCGGATTGGGGGCCTCGAACCGGGGATAGGCCATCAGACAGAACACCGCGATCACCGCCGTAAAGCCGCCCGAGACCATGTAAACGAAATTATAGCTCAGATCAAAGGCCTGCCACGTCAGCACAATAAGAACATAGGCCACCAGCGTCGCCGCCGATCCCCCCGCCATCAACCAGCCCAGCATCTGCGGCGCACGCAGCTTGTCCAGCCATTGCAATTGCAGCGATTGGTTCACCGTCTCGAAATAGTGAAACCCGATGGAGCTGAGCATGGTGATCGCAAGAATTCCACCGAGACTTGGGAAATGGGCGGTAATCGCGGTCGCCACCCCCAAAAGAAGCAACGACACCAGCGCGAGCACCTGCTCATGCATGAACATGATCAGCGCGATCACGCCAATTGCCAGAAATCCGGGGATTTCGCGCACCGTATGCAGCCAGCCGATATCAGAGCCGTTGAACCCGGCCACTTCGATCACGAAATTATTGAGCAGCGCCGACCACGTGGCAAAGGCCACCGGCATCGCGGCAGCCATCAGAAAGAGCAGCGTGACAGGCCTGCGCCAGAACGGCAGCTCTTGCGCTCTGCCCAAGGGAAACTGTGGTCTCATGGGTTCCCTTTACGCCCAAGACGCTGGCTTGGCGAGAGGCTGCGCCATGGTCCCCTTCAATAAAAACTCTGCGGATCAATATCGACCGTCAGGCGCATTTGCGCAGGCAACCGCACCTGCGCAATCCACTCGGACACCGCCGCCTGTATCGCCGCCCCCTTGGGGGCCTTGACCAACAGACGCACCCTGTGCCGCCCCCGGATACGGGCAATGGGTGCTGGTGCCGGGCCAAAGACCTGCGCCCCAACCGCCCGAATGGGCCCGTCACGCCGCGCCAGCGCCTCGCCCAGATCGAACACCGCCTGCATATCGGGGGAACTGAGGATAATCCCCGCCATGCGACCGTAGGGCGGCACCCCCGCCTGCCTGCGCCCCTCGGCCTCGGCGCGCCAAAATCCCTCTTCATCGCCGGCCAGAATGGCGCGAATGACCGGATGCTCGGGCTGAAACGTCTGCAAAAGCGCGCGCCCGGCCCGCTCTGCCCGGCCTGCACGCCCCGCCACCTGCCGCATCAACTGAAACGTCCGCTCGGCGGCGCGCAGGTCAGAGCCTTGCAGGCCCAAATCGGAATCAATCACCCCCACCAGCGTCAGCAGCGGAAAATTATGCCCTTTTGCAACCAGTTGCGTGCCGATGATGATGTCGGCCGCCCCTTGGGCAATCTCGACAATCTGCTCTTTCAAGGCCCGCGCAGAACCAAACAAATCCGACGACAGCACCGCAATCCGCGCCTGTGGGAATAGCGCTGCCGCCTCTTCTGCCAGCCGTTCCACCCCCGGACCGACCGCCGCCAGCTTGCCCGCGACACCACAGGCGGGGCAGGCCTCGGGCATGGCGGTACTCTCGCCACATTGGTGGCAGATCAGCCGCTTTTGGAACCGATGCTCGACCATCCGCGCATCGCAGTGATCGCATCCGATCTGATGCCCGCAGGCACGGCAGATCGTCGTCGGCGCATAGCCGCGCCGGTTGAGGAACAAAAGCGCTTGCTCTCCTGCCGCCACCCGCGCATTGACCGCCGCCTGCAATGTGGGCGAAATCCAGCGGTTTGACGGCAGCGTTTCCGCCCGCATGTCGATCGCCGCCAATTCCGGCATCACCGCAGCGCCGAACCGGGCATCCAGATCAAGCCGCTCATATTTTCCGGCCTCTGCATTGGCCCAGCTTTCAAGGCTTGGCGTGGCCGAGGCCAGAACCACCCGCGCCCCACACAGGCTTGCCCGCAAGACCGCCATATCGCGCGCATGATAAAGCGCGCCGTCCTCTTGCTTGTAGGAGGTGTCGTGTTCCTCATCGACCACGATCAGCGCGAGGTTCTGAAACGGCAAGAACAGCGCCGAACGCGCGCCCACCACCATCTGTGCGCCCCCCTGCCCGACCATTTTCCACACCCGCCGCCGCTCGGTCATGGTGACGCCGGAATGCCATTCTGCCGGGCGCGTGCCAAACCGCACCTCGACCCGCGTCAGAAACTCTGCCGTCAACGCGATCTCGGGCAAGAGCACCAGCGCTTGCCCCCCTTGGCGCAGCGCCTCGGCCACCGCCTCAAGATAGACCTCCGTCTTGCCCGATCCGGTCACACCGCGCAAAAGCGTCGTGCCATAGCTGCCTGCCTGCAACCCCATGCGCAACCGCGCCGCCGCCGCCGCCTGATCCTCGGTCAGCGCCTTGGCGGGCAGGTCAGGATCAAGCGGGACAAAGGGCGTATCGCGCGGCGTGTCTTCTTCGAGCACAGCCCCTTGCGCCACCAACCCCTTGACGACCGAGGATGTCACCCCCGCCAGATCACTCACCTCTTTTAGCGTGAACCCAAGCCCGCCATGATCGCGCAGCACCTCCAGCACCCGCGCGCGGGCATCGGTCAGGCGCGCAGGCTCTGTGTCGCCCAGACGGTAAATCTTTTGCATCGAGGGCGGATCGCTCAGCCCCGGTGCGCGTGTGGCCAGCCGCAGCATCGCAGGCAGCGGCGTCAGCGTATACTCGCCCGCCCGGCGCAGAAACTCCTGCATCTCGACGCGCATCGGGGCCACATCGAGCACACGGCCAATGCCGCGCGCCTTCTTGAGGTCAAAGCCGCCACGCCCCGGCCCCCAGACCACGCCCAATACCCGGCGCGGGCCCAGCGGCACCTCGACAAAGGCCCCGGCCATCACGCCCCCCTCAGGGGCCAGATAGTCTAGCGGCCCCTCCAAGGGCTGCGCGGTCAGCACGGCCACCAATGTGCCCTCGTCGTAAAAGTCGGGCGAAGCTTGGGTCAACGGGCGGCTCCTGTCGCATGAGGGGTTTCGGCTTGCGCCCCCATGAGGTAAACGCTTCGCCAAGCAAACCCAACCCGCCACAGAGGGCCCTCCCATGAAATTCTTTGTCGATACCGCCGAAACCGATCAAATCGCCGAACTCAATGACCTTGGCATGGTGGACGGCGTCACCACCAACCCGTCGCTCATCCTGAAATCCGGGCGCGACATTCTCGAAGTCACCAAAGAGATTGCCGAAATGGTCGATGGCCCAGTCAGCGCCGAGGTTGTGGCGCTTACCGCCGACGAGATGATTGCCGAGGGGCGCAAACTTGCGGCCATCGCAGGCAATATCGCCGTCAAGGTGCCGCTCACATGGGATGGCCTCAAGGCGTGCAAGGTGCTCTCGGGCGAGGGGCATATGGTCAATGTGACGCTGTGCTTTTCCGCCAATCAGGCGCTCTTGGCGGCCAAGGCGGGGGCCACGTTCATTTCCCCCTTCATCGGGCGGCTGGATGACATCAACCTCGACGGGATGGAATTGATCGCCGATATCCGCACGATCTATGACAACTACGGGTTCGAGACCCAGATCCTCGCGGCCTCGATCCGCACCGTCAATCACGCCTTTCAGGCCGCTCATATCGGCGCAGATGTGATGACAGCGCCCCCGTCCGTGATCAAGAAAATGGCAGAGCATCCGCTGACCGATCAGGGGCTCAAGACCTTTATGGCCGATTGGGAAAAGACCGGTCAGAAAATCCTCTGATCTCGCTTTCGTGGACAAAGGACAGACGGATCAAGGGGGGCTCTCGAGCGCCCCTTTTTCTTGCGGGGATCAGCCGCATAGACGCCTCTCGCCGCCCCTTCTATACATCGGGCATCGTGGCCCACTAGGGCACGCCCCCGCCACCCGAAAGACACATGAGGACAGTCATGAAACAGCTTGCCTTGGCCATTTTGGCGACATTGTCGCTTTGCGGCGCGGCCCAAGCCCATAGCGTCAAGAAAGACGCAATCGAAATCATCCATCCCCATATCAACGAACCCTTCGCCGGGGCCAGATCAGCGGCGGCCTATATGGCCATCAGCAATGAGGGCGAGATCGCGATTCGCCTGATTGGCATCGACACCGCCGCCGCCAAAGTAACCTCCCTGCACACCACCGAACATGGCAGCGACGGGGTGGCGCGGATGCAGCCGATTGCCGGGATCGACATCCCCGCAGGCGAAACCGTGGTGCTGGAGCCGGGTGGCATGCATGTGATGCTCATGGGCCTGACCGCCCCACTCAAAGAAGGCGATATGGTGCCCGCGACCTTCCTTTTCGAGCAGATGGGTCCGGTTGAGGTCGAATTCATGGTCGATCCGACCGATGGCGTGGATCATTCCAAGATGGGTCACTGACCCCCACACGGGCGCCTGCATGTTGCATCCGATCAAATTCACATCGCCCCGGCCCCAAGCCGGGGCCTCTGCTCTGCGTCGAAGAGGTCCTAAGTCAAGCCCGGGACGGTTTTTGATCGGGCGCGACACACGTTAGACAGAAAAAGAGGGGGCACTAGGCCCCCTCGAGTCTCGCGAACCGGGTGTCATTCACTGCCCGACTATGGTTGTTGCCTGCTTCCGATCCGCGTCCGGGGCGAGCGCACCCGCCCCGTGTCTCTGATTCATGGATATGTTTTCTAGCGTATCACTCGTCGAGAATACCGAAATAACGGCCTACATCGGCAGCCGCGTTGACGAATTTTTTTGCCATCTGAATATCCATGATGACGCACTCGTCATTGACTTTAAGGATTATGCTATCGGTTCCTTGACCTGACTTCACGTCACATCCCGAATAAAACGAGCACCGACCAAACTCGACGTTCATGCTGCATCGTTCATCCTGATCCTTGATCGTTTCGTCAAAGTATGTCGTTGTCGCCATAACTTGTCCCCTCGCGGTCAGCACTGAATGTTAGCTACACCCGCTTGTCGCACCACAGTTGTTGCACCTCATGCAGGTCCTGTTGCGCACCAGCGTGTAGTTAGCGCAACCTTTCGACTCTTACGGGACATCGTATTCCCGGCAGAATAACTTCTCGATCATCAATGATCGTGGCTTGAGGGCGATACTGATAGTGGTACTCGTAATAGTAATGTGTCTGCCGATAAATTGACCCGTCAGTCATTACCAAGACCGTGCTCCCATCAAATCCAGTAGATTCTCCATCCACAATTTTTGTTACCGTTCCCATGTCCCAATCTCCTCAGCTACACCCGCTTGTCGCACCACAGGTGTTGCACTTCATGCAGGTCCCGTTGCGCACCAGCGTGTAGTTGCCGCAATCGCCGCAGGCCTCGCCTTCGTAGCCCTGAAGCCGCGCCTTGGTGCGGGCATCCATGCTGACCGAGCCAGAGGCGACCGCCGTTGTCGTGGTCATCGCCGCCGACACGGTGGCTGTTGCCGTCTCGGGCACCAGCGTGGCCAGCATGGTCATTGGGTCCATGCCATCGCCTGCGGCGCGGGCGAGGGTCTGACCGCCCTGAAACACCACCAACTCTTGCGGAAGACGCTTGCGCAGATAGCCCGTTGAACTGATCTGCTTGAGCACTTCCAGCGAACGGCTGGCCGCGGCCTCGCTCATCTCCGAGACATTGCGCACGCCTTCTTCCTCGCCGCGCCCCAGATCGTCAAACGACGCGCCCGAGGGTTTGACATGCGCCAGATCGGTGCGATCCAGATAGCTTACCGCCAATTCGCGGAAGATATAGTCAAGGATCGAGGTGGCGTTCTTGATGCTGTCATTGCCCTGCACCATGCCTGCCGGCTCGAACTTGGTGAAGGTGAAGGCATCGACGAATTCCTCCAGCGGCACACCGTATTGCAGGCCAACCGACACGGCGATGGCGAAATTGTTCATCATCGCCCGGAACCCTGCACCTTCCTTGTGCATGTCGATAAAGATTTCACCCAGCTTGCCATCTTCATATTCGCCGGTGCGCAAGTAAACCTTGTGACCGCCGACAATGGCCTTTTGCGTATAGCCCTTCCGGCGCTCCGGCAGCTTCTCGCGGTGCGATTTCTGGATTTCCTTGATGATCACCTTTTCGACGATCTTCTCGGCCAGCACCTGCGCCTTTTGCTGCGGCGTGCCGGATTCGAGGATTTCGGCGGCCTCGTCATCATCCTCAACCAAACTTGCCGCAAGCGGCTGGCTCAGCTTCGATCCATCGCGATAGAGCGCATTCGCCTTGACGCCCAGCGACCACGACAATTCATAGGCTTTCTGACAATCCTCGATCGTGGCGTCATTGGCCATGTTGATGGTCTTGGAAATCGCCCCCGAGATAAACGACTGCGCCGCCGCCATCATGGTGATATGGCTCTCGACGCCAAGATAGCGCTTGCCCTTCTTGCCGCAGGGGTTGGCGCAGTCAAAGACGTGGTAATGATCCGCCTTGAGATAGGGCGCGCCTTCCAATGTCATCGTGCCGCACACATGGTCGTTGGCCAATTCGACATCGCGCTTGGAATAGCCCAGATGCGCCAGAATATCGAACGTCGGATCGTTCAGCTTTTCCGTCGGGATGCCCAGAACATTGGTGCAGAACTCCGCGCCCAGCGTCCACTGGTTGAACACGAACCGGATGTCAAAGGCAGAGCCGAGCGCGGCATCCACCTTGGCCAATTCATTGGGACCAAAGCCGTGGCCAATCAACGACGTGTGGTTGATCCCCGGCGCATTGCCGATAGTGCCATGGCCCACCGCATAGCTTACGATTTCCTCGATCTGCGCCGGACCATAGCCCAGCTTTTCCAAGGCGGCAGGCACCGACTGGTTGATGATCTTGAAATAGCCACCGCCCGCCAGTTTCTTGAACTTGACCAGCGCGAAATCAGGCTCGATACCGGTGGTATCGCAATCCATCACAAGACCGATGGTGCCCGTGGGCGCGATGACCGAAGTCTGGGCATTGCGGTAGCCGTGCTTTTCGCCCAGCTTCAGCGCCTCGTCCCAAGATGCCATCGCCAGATCAACGAGCCGCGCATCCGGGCAATTCTTGTGGTCGAGCGGCACAGGTTTCACCGCAAGCCCTTCATACCCTTCGGTCGCGCCATAGGCGGCGTTGCGGTGGTTGCGGATCACGCGCAGCATATGCTTGCTGTTGCGCTTGTAGCCCGCAAAGGCCCCCAACTCTCCGGCCATCTCGGCACTTGTGGCATAGGCCACGCCGGTCATGATCGCGGTCAGCGCCCCACACAACGCGCGGCCCTCGTCGCTGTCATAGCCAAAGCCCATGTTCATGAGCAAACCGCCGATATTGGCATAGCCCAGACCCAGCGTGCGGAACTCATAGCTGAGTTGCGCGATTTCCTTGGACGGGAACTGCGCCATCGTCACCGAGATTTCCAGCGTCACGGTCCAGAGCCGCGTGGCGTGCATATAGGCATCGGCATCAAACTTGCCGTCCCCAAAGAATTTCAACAGGTTCATCGACGCCAGGTTACAGGCGGTATCGTCGAGGAACATGTATTCCGAACAGGGGTTGGAGCCCCGGATTTCGCCATCCTCCGGGCAGGTGTGCCAGGCGTTGACGGTGTCGTGATACTGAATACCCGGATCGGCACAGGCCCAGGCCGCGTGGCCCACATCTTCCCATAGATCGCGCGCCTTGATCGTCTTGGCAACGGACCCATCGGTGCGGTTGATCAGCGCCCAATCGGCATCATCCTTGACCGCCTTCAGAAACGCATCGGTGACGCGGATCGAATTGTTGGAATTCTGACCCGACACGCTGGCATAGGCCTCTGAATCCCAGTCTGTGTCATAGGTCGGGAATTCGATGCTCTCATAGCCTTGCCGTGCGTAATCCAGCACCCGCTTGACATAGGTCTCGGGGATTTGCACCTGCTTGGCACCACGAATGGCCGCTTTCAGCTGCTCGTTCTTCTTGGGATCAACCGCATCCTCAGAGCTGCCATCCCAAGCGCGGATCGCAGCGAAAATCTGGTTGAGCTTCTGCTCGTGCATCTTGGACCCGGCCACGATGCTGGCAACCTTCTGCTCTTCCTTGACCTTCCAGTTGATGAATTCCTGAATATCGGGATGGTCGGCGTCACAGATCACCATCTTGGCCGCGCGCCGCGTGGTGCCGCCCGATTTGATCGCCCCCGCCGCGCGGTCACCGATTTTCAAGAACCCCATAAGGCCAGACGACTTGCCACCACCCGACAGCTTTTCGCCCTCGGCGCGCAGGCTGCTGAAATTGGTGCCAGTGCCAGAGCCGTATTTGAACAGCCGCGCTTCACGCACCCAAAGGTCCATGATGCCGCCATCGCCCACCAGATCGTCTTTGACCGACTGGATAAAGCAGGCATGCGGCTGCGGATGCTCATAGGCCGAGGTGGATTTGGTCAGCTCGCCGGTTTGGAAATCAACGTAGTAATGCCCTTGGCTCGGACCGTCGATACCATAGGCCCAATGCAGGCCGGTGTTGAACCACTGCGGGCTGTTGGGCGCAGCCATCTGGCGCGCCAGCATATAGCGCATCTCGTCGAAATAGGCGCGGGCATCGGCCTCTTTGGTGAAATAACCACCCTTCCAGCCCCAATAGCACCAGGCACCCGCCAGCCGGTCAAATACCTGCTTGGCGCTGGTTTCGCCGCCAAAACCGTCATTGTCCGCTGCCGGAACGGACCGCCACAGGAACTCGGGCACCCCCTCTTCCTTGACCTTTTCGATGCGGTTCGGAATGCCCGCCTTGCGGAAATATTTTTGCGCGATCACGTCGCTTGCAACTTGGCTCCAGCCGCGGGGCACCTCGATGTCATCCAGCCGGAACACCGTTGTGCCATCCGGATTGCGGATTTCGGAACTCGTGGTCACGAACTCAAGCGCTGCATAGGCGTCTTGTCCGGCGGTGGTGAATTTTCTTTCGATCTTCATGTCTTCTGCCCCATCGCAATCGTTTTTCAGGCCTTTGGCCCCGTGTGATTTTCAGGCGTCTCGCCTGATGTGAGTCGGTCGTTTCAACCTTGAACGGTGGCGGTTTGGCGCCCTGAAACGCCCTCTGGCCATGCCGTGCGGAGTGGTCGCTATCTCGTCGTCCTGAGTGTTGGTGTCATGTCCCTGCCGGGGCGAGCCACTATATGTTGTGGCCTTGCTGCCCGTCCACACAAACTGACGTATATTGCCATAGGCGGTCAACGAAAACTTTTCGGATTTTGGCAGAAAAATCGTTTGACTATGTCTCAGGTCACGCCCCCCCGGACGCGGACATGATTCATCCACAGGCGGCCCCGCAAAGAAGCCGTTATTTCCGGCACATTTGCCGGGCATAGCTGCAAAAGAGGTTGAAGTTTGGCGCGCCAGGCGTTTGTCGAAAATTGCGGCGCGCGCACCCAAAGGCGCAGACCCCAGAGGGTCTTTGTTATGCACTTGTGGGTAAAATGGTCGGGGCGATAGGATTCGAACCTACGACCCCCTGTTCCCAAAACAGGTGCGCTACCAAACTGCGCTACGCCCCGGACCGTGCGCCTGCATACTGAGGATTACTGGGCTTGAAAAGCCAAAAACAGGCCTCGCGCTGCTTTATTGGCTTTCAGAGCAGGGCCAAGCGGCCTTGCTCTGATCAATCGCGGCGTGCCGCATGGTCCAGCCCTCGGAAATACCGATTTTTCGCGCCAGACCACCATTGATTTCCAACACTGCCAGAATGTCCTGGCCCCCAAAAATCGGCGACTCGTCCAAGGGCTGTGCTTCGTGATGCACTTTTTTCACGGTGCCAGTCTCGTCCATGAAAATCATGTCGAGCGGAATCAAGGTGTTCTTCATCCAAAATCCGACCGCTTGCGGTTCGGGATAGACAAAGAGCATGCCCGCGCTCATCGCCATACTCTCGCGATTCATCAGGCCTTGGGCACGCTCCGCCTTGTCATCGGCAACCTCCACACTGAAGCGGGCGCTGCCGGCATCACTGCGCAACATCACCACATCCTCACGGCAGGTTTCAGCCGCTGCTGTGCTCGCCAAACCGGCAAGCACAACCGCCGCTATCATTCGGACAATTTTACCGCCGTTTCCCATCCACATACCTCGGTTGCCATCCGCCCCCTTTTACCATCAATCACGCGGATTGCCAGCGCCTCACCGGGCTGAACATCCGCAAGACCAGAGCGGCGCAAAACCTCGATATGCACGAAAACATCTTCGTCGCGACCAAAGGTATTGGCAAAGCCAAATCCTTTGCCTTTGTCGAACCATTTCACGCGCGCGGGTTGCAACGGAGCATTGCGAATGATCTCGGGATCAATCTCATCGAGATCAGCAAGCCCTGTGTGTTCAAGATCATCGGGCGGTGAAATCGTATGCACCGCCACTGCTTGCCGACCGCGCTCGGTCTGCTGAACATCCAATTCCACCCCGGCGCGATCCGCAACCGAACTTTGCCCAAAGTTCCTAAGAACATTGGCATGAAGCAAAATATCCGGGCCGCCTTCATCGGCAATTACAAACCCAAACCCTTTAACAGGGTCAAACCACTTAACACGCCCCTTTATTCTGCGAATATCATCATCCTGTGTCGTCACTTTTTCCTACCTAACAGCCTTCATCCCCAAGACTGCATTACACTTGCGTTATATTCACCCCCGCTTGCAAGTGGTTAATAATCAATAACTTCAATGCATTGCATTTCACGCAACGTGAAATTCATGGGTTCAGTCGTTGAATTTTCCAGCTTTCCCCTATGTCCGAGCGCCGCCAGACAAACCGATCATGCAGGCGAAACGCCCCATCCGCCCAGAATTCGATTTCGACCGGCGTGATCTTGAAACCGCCCCAAAACGGCGGTCGCGGCGGATTCGGTCCTTTCTGCGCGGTGATCTTCGCGACTTTCGCCATCAAGGTCGTCCGGCTGTCGAGCGGCTGCGATTGTTCCGACGCCCAAGCACCAAGCCGGCTCTTGAGCGAGCGCGACGCATAATACGCATCCGCACCCTCACCCTCCTCGCGACCCACCATACCACGAATGCGGACCTGACGGCGCAAGGATTTCCAATGCAGCACCATCGCCGCCTTGGGGTTGGCCGCGAGCTCCCGCCCCTTGGCGCTGTTGTAATTGGTGTAAAACACAAATCCGTCGTCGGAGATTTCCTTGAGCAACACCATCCGCACATTCGGCAACCCGTCGGCATCCACCGTGGACAGCGCCACAGCATTGGGGTCGTTCGGTTCTGATTTCTCTGCCTCGGCCAACCAGCCTCTGGCAATCTCAAAGGGGTCGTCGCCTGCAAAGTGTCCGTCGCGTTCCATGAGATCTCTTATTCCTGTCTGCGAATTCTCGCGCATATGTTTCCATATGTGTCAAACTAGTGTTCCCAACGGCATTTGACACCGCGCCAGCAAAAATGACCAGCCCTTGATGCAATCCCCCCAATCGCCTAAAGGTCAGAAAAATCTGATGGTCGGGGGCTGGGAATGTCGAACAATCTGATGGCGGGAAAACGCGGGCTCATCATGGGGCTCGCCAATGACAAATCAATCGCCTGGGGCATTGCCCGCGCCTGCGCCAATGCGGGGGCGGAACTGGCGTTCAGCTATCAGGGCGATGCTCTGAAAAAGCGGGTTGATCCGCTGGCGGCTGAGCTGGGTTCGACCATCGTATTGCCCTGCGATGTCGGCAATATGGCCTCTGTCGATCAGCTCTTTGTCGATCTGGGCACCCATTGGGACAGCCTCGACTTTGTTGTTCACGCCATCGGCTTTTCCGACAAGAACGAATTGCGCGGGCGCTATGTTGATACCAGCCGCGACAATTTCCTGATGACGATGGATATCTCGGTCTATTCCTTCACCGCCGTGATGCAACGCGCCGAAAAGATGATGGGTGAGGGCGGATCGGCCCTTACCCTCACCTATTATGGCGCCGAACAGGTCATGCCGCATTACAACGTGATGGGTGTCGCCAAAGCGGCGCTTGAGGCCTCTGTCAAATATATGGCCGAGGATCTGGGCAAAGACGGCATTCGCGTCAACGCCATCAGCGCGGGGCCGATCAAGACGCTGGCCGCCTCGGGCATCGGCGATTTCCGCTATATCCTGAAATGGAACGAATTGAATTCACCGCTGCGCCGCAACGTGACCATCGACGACGTCGGCCGCTCCGCGCTTTACCTGCTCAGCGATCTGGGCTCTGGCGTGACCGGCGAGACGCTGCATGTCGATGCGGGCTATCACATTGTTGGCATGAAGGCCGTAGACGCCCCCGACATCGACGCCACCTGAGAGGTTCGTACATGACCGCGCTCGATCTTTTGGCTTTCAACGCGGTTCTGGCCGCCGCCATTCTCAGCCCCGGTCCCGCCCTGCTCTTTGCCCTGCGCACCGCCCTTGCCGATGGGCGCGCGGCGGGTATTGCGGCGGGCCTGGGCCTTGGCCTTGTCGCAGCACTCTGGACACTGGCGGCGCTCTTGGGGCTAGAGGCGCTTTTTACCCTCTTCCCTTGGGCCTATATCACCCTCAAAATCGCGGGCGCGGCCTATCTGCTCTGTATCGCGTGGACCACGTGGCGTGCCGCGCGCCAGCCCGTGAATGAAGGCCCACGCAAACCGCGCGGGCGGGCCTTTCTTGACGGGGTGCTGATCAACCTCGGCAATCCCAAATCGGTGCTGTTCGCGGCCTCTGTGCTTGTGGTGATCTTTCCCAAGGGCCTTACAGCCTCGGAAATCGCCCTCATCACTGTTAATCATATGCTGGTCGAATGGCTATTTTACGCAGGCTTTGCCACGCTTCTCAGCGGCGCTGCGGCGCGTCGCGCCTATCTGGGAGCGAAACCGATCATCGACCGCACGGCGGCCCTATTGCTGGGCGCGCTCGGGCTGAAACTTCTCTTGAGCAGGTAACACCATGATGGACCGCCTCCCCCATGAAAAAGGCTTTCACGTAAGCTGGGACCAGTTGCACCGCGATGCCCGCGCGCTTGCATGGCGGCTCCAGAGCGAGGCCCCCGAAGGTGGGTGGCGCGCAGTGGTGGCCATCACGCGGGGCGGCATGGCCCCCGCGATGATCGTCGCACGCGAATTGGACATTCGCACCGTCGATACGATCAGCGTCAAATCCTACAACCATCAGGCCCAGACCGCCCCTGTCGTGATCAAATCGCCCGACATGTCGATCATCGGCGACGGCGCGGGCGTGCTCATCGTCGATGACCTTGTGGATACCGGCCGCACGCTTGAGGTGGTGCGCCAGCATATGCCGCGCGCCCATGTTGCCACCGTCTACGCCAAGCCGATGGGCCGCGCGCAGGTCAACACCTTCGTGACCGAGGTCAGCCAGGATACGTGGATTTTCTTTCCGTGGGATATGGCCCTGCAATATGTCGAACCCTACCGGGGCGCCTGACATGATCAATCCGCCCCGCACCGCCTGCACCTTTTCGCCCCCTGTCATGGAGGCGCGGCGCTGGCTGGACGGGGTGACATTCCCGCCCCATCGCCCGCTCATCAATGTAAGCCAAGCCGCCCCCGTGGCCCCGCCCCCCGAGGCACTGCGCCGCGCGGTGGCCGAAGCGGCACTGAATGAGCCGCAGGCGCATCTTTATGGCCCCGTGCTGGGCCTGCCCGACCTGCGTGCCGAAGTGGCGGCGCAGTGGTCCGCCACCTATGGCGGCAGCATCGCACCCGCAGAGGTCGCCATCACCTCTGGCTGCAATCAGGCCTTTTGCGCGGCGATCACGACCCTCTGCGCCGAAGGGGATGAGGTTATCCTTCCAACCCCATGGTATTTCAATCATAAAATGTGGCTCGATATGGCGGGCGTGCGCGCTGTCCCGCTGCCTGCGGGCGCGGAACTTTTGCCCGATCCGGATCACGCGGCGGCGCTCATCACGCCCCGCACCCGCGCCATCGTGCTCGTTACCCCCAACAATCCGGGCGGCGTGGAATATCCCGCCGACCTCACACATGCGTTCTACACCTTGGCCAAAGAGCGCGGTCTTGCCCTTATCGTCGATGAAACCTACCGCGATTTCGATGCCCGCCCCGGCGCGGGGCACGACCTCTTTCACGATACCGACTGGGCCGATACGCTCATCCAACTCTATTCCTTTTCCAAGGCGTACCGCCTGACCGGCCACCGCGTGGGCGCAATGGTCGCCTCTCCGACCCGTCTGGCCGAAGTCGAGAAATTCCTCGACACCGTCACGATCTGCCCCAACCAACTGGGTCAGATCGCGGCGCTTTGGGGCATGCGCAATTTGGGGCAATGGCTGGCAGGCGAGCGCGCCGAAATCCTCGACCGGCGTGCAGCGATCCATGACAACATGCCGAAACTCACAGGCCAAGGCTGGCGGCTTTTGGGATGCGGTGCGTATTTCGCCTACATGGCGCATCCTTTCGCGATGGGCTCGCATCACTTGGCGCAGGCGCTTGTGCCCGAGGCGGGCGTTCTCTTGCTGCCCGGCACCATGTTCCGCCCGTCTGATGACCCGCAGGGCGCGCGTGAGTTGCGCGTAGCCTTCGCCAATCTTGACCGTGCCGGGATCGACACGCTCTTTGACCGGCTGGCTGCCCTCCGCTGGCCTCTTGTCCAGACCGGCCACAGCGCGTAGACAGTCGCCCAAGCAGGGCACAAGCCACAAACGGACAGGGGGCCACCATGGCAGGCAACAGCATATCCAAAGGCGCGATGTGGGTTCTGATGGGCCTTCTGATTGTGGGCCTTGCCGGATTTGGCGCAACCAACCTTTCTGGCAATGTCCGCAGCATCGGCCATGTTGGCACCGCCGAAATTGATGTGACCACCTACGCCCGCGCCCTGCAAAACGAAATCCGCGCGCTAGAGGCGGAGCGCGGCAGCGCCATGAGCTTTGCCGAGGCGCGCGCCGCCGGGGTTGATACCGACGTGCTGGGCCGTCTGGTGGCCCGCGCAGCCCTAGAGCATGAGGCAGACCGCCTTGGCCTGTCCATCGGCGATGAGAACCTGCGCGAGCAAATCCTCGACATTCCCTCCTTTCAGGGGCTCGATGGCAGCTTTGATCGCGAGGCGTATCGTTTTGCCCTCGATCAGGCCGGCCTGAATGAAGGCCAGTTCGAAGAGAACATCCGCGCCGAAACCGCGAGCACACTGGTGCAGGCCGCAGCCCTCGCCGGTCTGCAAACGCCAAGCACCTATATGGACACGATGATGACCTATCTGGCCGAGCGGCGCAGCTTGGCCTTTGCCGTGCTTGACCGCGCCGCGCTGCAATCTGGCCTGCCCGTCCCGTCCGAGGACGACCTCAAGACCTATCATCAAGGCAATCTGCCCAATTTCACGACACCCGAAACCAAAACCATCACCTTTGCATGGGTCACGCCCGCGATGATCCTTGATAGTGTCGAGGTCGACGAAGCCGCCCTGCGCGAGGCCTATGCCGAACGCGAGACCGAATTCAACATGCCCGAGCGGCGGTTGGTCGAACGTCTGGTCTTTGCCGATTCCGCGGCCGCGACCCGCGCGCGTACCCGGATCGACGACGGGATCGCGCTTGAAATGCTGGTCTCTGAGCGCGGGCTGGATATGGCCGATATCGACATGGGCGATGTCAGCCGCGAGGATCTGGGCGCTGCCGCGGATCCCGTCTTCTCCGCTCAGGCGGGCGAGGTGGTCGGACCGATCGACACAAATCTTGGCCCGGCCCTCTTTCGCGTCAACGCCGTTCTCGCGGCGCAGATCACAACCTTTGAAGAGGCGGAACCGCGCCTGCGCGAGGAACTGGCCGCCGACCGCGCGCGCCGCGTCATCGAGGCCAAAATCGACACGGTCGATGATCTACTTGCTGGGGGCGCCACGCTCGAGGATGTGGCCAAGGAAACCGATCTCGAACTTGGCAGCATCGACTGGCACCCCGGCCTGACCGAAGGCATGGCAGGCTATGACAGCTTTCGCGCCGCAGCGCAGGCCGTGGCAACGGGCGACTATCCCGAGGTTGAACAACTGGCGGATGGCGGCATCTTTGCCCTCCGTCTCGACGGGATCGTAGAGCCCCGCATCCAACCGCTTGAGGATGTGCGCGACGCCGTCCTGCGTGGCTGGCGCGCTGAGGCGACGGTGACTGCCCTGCGCGCGCAGCTCGAACCACAGCTCGCAGAACTGCGCGCCGGTGCCAGCTTTGCCGATCTGGGGCTGACGGCAACGGAAGTGACCGACATGACCCGCCGCGATTACCGCCCCGAGGCCCCCGCAGAATTCATCGACACGGTGTTTGACATGGTCCAAGGCGAGGTGCGCGTGATCGAGGGCAATGGTCGCCTCTTTGTTCTGCGCCTTGACAGCATCGCGCCGCCCCTGCCCGCGGAAGAGGACGAGGATCTCGCCCGCCTGCGCGCCGCCCTGCAAGATCAGGCCGCCGCCGATCTGGGACAGGATCTGTTTCAAGTGCTGGCCAATGACATCCGCAGCCGTGCGGGCGTCGAACTTGATCAGGCGGCCCTCAATGCCGTGCACGCCAATTTCAACTGAGGACCGCCAAAATTGGAACTGACCCCGTCCTTTGAGGAATTTGCGCGCGCCTATGAATCGGGCGAAAATCAGGTGGTGCATGCGCGGCTTGCGGCCGATCTCGACACGCCCGTCTCGCTGATGCTCAAGCTGACAGGTGCCGCGCGCGATGCCTTCCTGCTTGAATCGGTGACGGGCGGCGAATTGCGCGGGCGGTATTCCATCATCGGCATGAAACCCGATGTGATATGGGAGTGTCACGGCACCACCAGCCGCATCAACCGTCAGGCCCGGTTCGATCACGACGCCTTCGAGGATCAGCACGGCGACCCTCTAGCCAACCTGCGCGCCCTCATCGCCGAGAGCCGTATCGCCCTGCCCGAGGGCATGCCCGCCGCCAGTGCCGGGCTCTTTGGCTATCTGGGCTATGACATGATCCGGCTGGTCGAACACCTGCCAGATGTGAACCCCGATCCGCTTGGCCTGCCGGATGCGGTGATGCTGCGCCCCTCGGTGATTGCCGTTCTGGATGGCGTCAAGGGCGAGGTCATGGTTGTGGCCCCCGCATGGGTCAGCAGCGGCCAATCGGCGCGCGCCGCCTATGCGCAGGCCGCCGAGCGGGTGATGGACGCGGTCCGCGATCTGGAACGCGCCCTGCCCCAATCCAGCCGCCGCTTGGGTGAGGCCCATGAAGATGCCGCCCCGGTCTCGAATTTCACCCGTGACGGCTATAAGCAAGCCGTTGAAAAGGCCAAGGATTACATCCGCGCAGGCGATATCTTTCAGGTGGTGCCCAGCCAGCGCTGGACCCAGACCTTTCGCCAACCGCCCTTTTCCCTCTACCGCAGCTTGCGGCGCACCAACCCGTCGCCTTTCATGTTCTATTTCAACTTTGGTGGCTTTCAGGTGATCGGGGCCAGCCCCGAAATCCTCGTGCGTGTGTTTGGCCAAGAGGTGACGATCCGCCCCATCGCAGGCACACGCCCCCGTGGCGCTACCCCCGAAGAGGATCGCGCCCTTGAGGCCGATCTTTTGGCCGACAAAAAGGAACTGGCCGAGCATCTCATGCTGCTGGATCTGGGGCGCAACGACGCCGGTCGCGTCTGCAAGATCGGCACCGTGCATCCGACCGAGAAATTCATCATCGAGCGCTATAGCCACGTGATGCACATCGTCTCGAATGTGGTGGGCGAGTTGGCCGAGGATCAGGATGCGCTCAGCGCCCTTCTCGCCGGTCTGCCCGCAGGCACCGTGTCGGGCGCGCCCAAGGTCCGCGCGATGGAGATCATCGACGAGTTGGAGCCCGAGAAACGCGGCGTCTATGGCGGCGGTGTCGGCTATTTCAGCTCGGGCGGCGATATGGATGTCTGCATCGCCCTGCGTACCGCCGTGGTCAAGGATCAGAACCTTTATATTCAGGCAGGCGGCGGCGTTGTCTATGACAGTGACCCAGAGGCGGAATATATGGAAACCGTCCATAAATCGAACGCCATCCGTCGCGCAGCTGCCGATGCCGCACGTTTTGGTGGCGACAGCAACGGCTAATCCCGTTTGACACAGGTCAAGGCGCGCGCGTGCAAGCGGACGTAGGTCTTTCCAATCATATTCCACTTTAGGAATGTAATGGAGGGAAGCCCAATGAACCGCATCACACGATTCGCCGCCCCGGCCCTCGTGGCCTTGGCCTTGGCACTCGCGCCGCTCGCAAGCGCGGCTGGCGGTGCCCTGACCCTACAAGAGCCCGTAGCTGTCGACACACTGAGCAAGAGCAAACAGACGGCCCCCGGCCTCTATATGATTGCCGCCGACGCTGCCCGCGTGCTGGCCGATCATCCCAACGTCGCCCTCATTGATGTGCGCACCCCGTCCGAGGTGACCCTGATTGGCTATGCCACGGCCGCTGCTGCGAATATCCCGTCAAAACTGATGGACCCTGCCCTGACCTTCGACGCCAAGAAAGGCGCTTACAAGATGGTGGACAACCCCGCCTTTGTTGACGAGGTCAAGGCATGGCTTGCCAGTGATGCCGCTGCAGGTGTGGATACGCTCTTGGTGATGTGCCGCTCTGGCTCGCGCAGCGCCGAGGCCATAGGCAAACTGGTCGACGGCGGCATTGACGTGACGCTCTACAACGTCGTGGATGGGTTCGAGGGCGACACCAACGAGGCCGGCGCGCGCGCCGTCAACGGCTGGCGCAACGCCGGTCTGCCCTGGACCTACAAGATCCGCCAAGGCCTGCGCCCCGGCTATAACTGAGACTTGCGGCGGGCCTTGCCCTCGGGCAAGACAGGGGCATGGCCCGCCTCATCCTCTTCAACAAACCCTATGACGTGCTGTCGCAATTCACCGATCGCGGCACCGAGGGCAGCCCGCGTGCCACGCTCTCGGATTTCATCGACATCCCCCGCGTCTATCCCGCCGGTCGGCTGGATCGCGACAGCGAAGGCCTCTTGTTGCTGACCGATGATGGCCAACTTCAAGCGCGCATCGCAAATCCCCGTTTTAAAACAGAAAAAACATATTACGCGCAGGTCGAAGGCCTGCCGGATGACACAGCCCTCGCAGCCCTGCGTGCCGGTGTCACGCTGAGCGACGGCCCGACGCGGCCCGCGCGGGTCGAGCGGACAGAGCCTCCGACCCTCTGGCCGCGCACCCCGCCCGTCCGCTTTCGCAAATCCGTGCCCGATTGCTGGCTGAAACTCACGATCTCCGAAGGGCGCAACCGGCAGGTGCGCCGCATGACCGCCCATATCGGTCACCCCACCCTGCGCCTCATCCGGTGGCGCATCGGGGACTGGACACTCGACGGCCTCGGCCCCGGAGAGTGGCGGGGCTAAGGCCGCGCGCTCAGATGAACTCTGCCTTCGCTTCCGGGGCGGCCCGCGCAATCGCCAGAGCCTCGCCCAGATCGACATCTTTGGACAAAAGCGCGCGCCCGATGATCGTGCCGTCGATATTGGGAATGTAGCGCAGCCGCGCCACGTCATCGACCGTCCGCACCGTGCCCCGCGCAATCACCGCATGCCGCGTCTTGGCTGCCAGCCCGGAAATCACCCCGAGACTGCCATCGCTATCCTCGATATCGGCATCAATATCTGTAATCAAAATCCCCGCCAGCGGCACACCGTCAAAGGCTGCGATCAACTCACCCGGACCAAAGGCAGAGGCCGTGCGCCAACCATCGGTCATCAACTGCCCCTGATAGATATCCACCGCCACGACGATCTGATCCGGGTGATACTTGGCCAGCGCCTTGACCGCTTCGGGGTTCTGAACCGCCATTGTGCCCAGCACGATCCGCCCCGCCCCCTTGTCGATCCAGCGCTCCACCGCTTCGCGTCCCCGAAACCCGCCCCCAAGCTGCACCGGAATACCCACGGCCCGGATGATCTGCTCGATAAGCGCATCATTGTCACCCGCGCCGCGCAGCCCGTTCATATCGGTGAGGTGCATCCAATCTGCCCCGGCGGCCACAAAACGGCGCGCGGTTTCGACCGGGTCCACATGCCAGAAGACCGGCTCATCCAGCCGCCCGCGCGTCAGAGTGACACATTTTCCGTCCAGTATTTCCAAGGTCGGATAGAGGATCATCGCCAGCACCTTTCGCTATGGTTGTGGTCCCAACCTGCGGTCATAGCGTCCCCCCGGCTGTCCCCGGTGCGGCATGATGCGGACCTTTCGCGGCCCAATGGGCCAGATCGGCGCAGCGCTCAGTATTTTCCGATGTCGACGTTCTTCAGCTCAGACAACACCTTGCCCGCGGCATCGACCGCCCGAATATCCACCGTATACCGATTGCCGCGACCGCCAGAGCATGGTGGCAAATATCCCGGGCTTGCGTAATCCCCGGTCGCGCGCGCAGGCTTGATGACCCGCACGCCACCGGGCAGCTTTGCGGTCATTCCGGGCACCGCAGGCAGATCGGCCGTGGCTCCTTTGACAGGATAGCCGATCGTGCCATGGCCCCCATTCTGCGACAGCGGGCCGTAAGACTTGTCGTTGTAATAGGCAATCAGCCAGACCGTGCCCGCAGGAATACCAGATACCGTCATCGGGGGCGTGCTGCCTTTGCCACCGGACAAAGGGCAATGCTGACCGGCGGGCACCTTGCGACCATCCCAGCCACCGCCCAATTGCACGGTCATATCCGCAAAGGCCGCCGATCCCATCAATGAAAGACCAAGTGCCAAAATCAATCTTTTGGACATCATAAAAACTCCATTTCGCATGACTATGGCCCAAGCGTAGCCGCGAACGGCAGCCCCGGTCAACGACCGCACAAGGCAGGCGCCCGGATCATTCCGCCCGAAGCACCGCCGACACAGGCGCCAAGGCCACGCTTGCGGCCCGGTCTGCCAAGCCCCAGAGGAGCAGGGCGCTGATCGTATCCGCCCGCAACCGGCCCAGCATAATCACGCCATCCTCCTGCTGATCCGCCCGCATCGCGGCCTGATCCAGAAACCGCCGGATGGCGGCAGCATTCTGTCCCTGCCCGTCAAAATCCCGAAACAGGCTGGCCGAGGGCACGCCCTCGCGCGCGATCAGCTTTTGCGCCGTGTTCAGCCCGTTGGGATGCATCACCAGCCCATGCCCGCTCTCTTTCAGAATCGGGGCCAATTGCGCCGTGGCTTCGCGGCTCGATTGCAGGCCCGCGCCTGCCCCTTCCAAAACCGCCACCGCCTGCGGCACCTGCGTAAACCAGGCCTGCATCGCCACTTCGGCATCCTCGGGCCGCGCCCCTTCGGGCAAATCGGCCATGGCCAAAACCTCGAATCCGGCGGCGCGGTAGCGTTCTGCCGCGTCCGCCGCCCCGGACCAGGTCACATCGACCGCGAAATTCAGCGGATAGGGAAAACTCTGAAGCGCCTCGATCCCAATCGGGCTCTGCCCGTCATCCATCAGAATGATCGCCATCAGCGGCTTGCCCTCGGGATTGTCGAACGCCACCCGATTGCGCACCAAGGCACCCTCCGCCGCCTCAGGCTCTGCGATGGCCTCGGCAACCTCGGGCGCAGGATCGCCAAGGCTGGGCAGGCGGTTGGTTGTCACCCCTTCGGCCCGGTTGCCGATCGTGCCCAGCGCAGGCAGGGTCTTGGCCACAGTCTCCGCGTCCGCTTCCGGCACAGGGGCCACTTCTGCCTGTGCCTCGGCTTCCGGCGACAGATCCGCCACGCCCTCGCCATCCGTGGCGTCAGGGATCAGCACCGGCGCAGGCTCCTCGGATGGAAAAATAGACTCGCTCTGCCCCGCCTCTGGCGCGCTCAACCCAGCACTCTCCTCGCTTGGAGGGGGTGCGGGCGGCTGCGCGGGATCGGTCGAAACCGCCACCGCGCCCTCGCTGTTCGGCACCACAGGCGCTGGCACTAGCGGGCTGGGCAGAACCGGCTCGTCGCTCTCGACCGCCACACCGCCACTATCGGCCGCCACTTCGGGGGCCTCAGCCAAGGCGGCCGCCTCCCCCGTTTCCGGCACCGCTGCCGGCGCAGTCTCGACTGCACCGATGCCAGCGCTGTCATCGGGCGCAGGCGGTGCGGCCTGCGACACTCCTGCCGTCTCGGGCGCGGCCTGCGTCTCGGGCAAGGCCGCCTCTGCATCCTCGCGCCGCAGATCGAACCCCGATCCCGCAGGCACCTCCAAACTCACCGCTTCGGGCCGCACCGTACCCGGTGCCCCGCTCAGCACAGACAGTGTGCCCAACGCCAGCCCCGACACCAGCGTTCCCGTCATCATGCCTGCCAATACTCCGCGTGCCACTGCCTTTGCCCCCACATCTGCCTGTTTTGCCTGTTATCCGGCCTAGCGCCCCTTGACGGTGCCGCGCAAGACTGAACAAGTATACCGCGACCGGCCCCTTGGCCTCCAGCCCCCTTTGCATGAGGACAGGCGCGAATGCTGCTCTTGATCGATAACTACGACAGTTTCACCTATAATCTCGTCCATTACGTAGGCGAATTGGGTGCCGAAACCCGCGTTGTGCGGAATGATGCGCTCAATGTGCAAGAAGCGATGGCGATGCGCCCCGATGGCATCCTGCTTTCGCCCGGCCCCTGCGATCCGGATCAGGCGGGCATTTGCCTGCCGCTCACCCTTGCAGCCGCCGAGGCGGGTATTCCGCTTTTGGGCGTCTGCCTTGGGCATCAGACCATCGGTCAGGCCTTTGGCGGCAAGGTTATCCGCCATTCCGAAATCGTACATGGCAAGATGGGCCAGATCCTTCATGAGGGCAAAGGCGTCTTTGCTGGCCTGCCCTCTCCCTTTGAGGCGACGCGCTATCACTCGCTTGTGGTCGAACGCTCCAGCCTGCCCGACTGCCTTGAAATCACCGCAGAACTGGCAGACGGCACCATCATGGGCCTGCAACACCGCGACTTGCCCATTCAGGGCGTGCAATTTCACCCCGAATCCATCGCATCGCAACACGGTCACGCGCTGCTCAAGAATTTCATCGACATGATGCAGGTTCCGGCATGAGCGAGCAGCTCAAACCGCTGATCGCTGCCGCTGTCGACCGCCCCCTCAGTCGCACAGAGGCCGAAACCGCCTTTGAGATCCTGTTCGAAGGCGAAGCGACACCTGCCCAGATCGGGGGCTTTCTCATGGCTTTGCGCACGCGCGGCGAGACGGTGAATGAATACGCCGCCGCCGCCGCCGTGATGCGCGCCAAATGCAACGCCGTGCGCGCGCCAGAGGGGGCCATGGACATCGTCGGCACCGGTGGTGATGGCAAGGGCACGCTCAATATCTCGACCGCGACGGCCTTTGTTGTGGCGGGCGCGGGCGTGCCCGTGGCCAAACATGGCAACCGCAACCTCTCCTCCAAATCCGGGGCGGCGGATGCGCTCACGGAAATGGGGATCAAGGTGATGGTCGGCGTGCCGGTGGTCGAACGCGCGCTGACGGAAGTGGGCATCGCGTTTATGATGGCCCCCATGCATCACCCGGCCATGGCACATGTCGGGCCGGTGCGCACCGAATTGGGCACCCGGACAATTTTCAACATCCTTGGCCCCCTTACCAACCCCGCAGGCGTCAAGCGCCAACTCACCGGCGCGTTTTCCCGCGATCTTATCCGCCCCATGGCCGAAACCTTGGGCCAATTGGGTTCAACCCGCGCCTGGCTTGTGCATGGCTCGGACGGCACCGATGAGATGACCATCACCGGCGTGTCATGGGTCGCGGCCCTCGAAGACGACGGCAGCATCCACGAGACCGAATTGCATCCCGAGGATTTTGGCTTGCCCGTGCATCCATTCGAGGCCATTTTGGGGGGCACCCCTGCGGAAAACGCCGCCGCCCTGCGCGCGCTTCTTGATGGTGCGCCGGGCGCCTACCGAGATGCTGTGCTGCTCAACGCCGCCGCCGCCCTGACGGTTGCCGGACATGCCAGCGACCTGCGCGTCGGCGTGGCCCAAGCCGCAGAAAGCATCGACAGCGGCGCAGCCCGCGCAAAAATCGCTGCCCTTGCGAAACTGACATCGGAGACTGCATGACAACGCCGACCATTCTGGACAAGATCAAAGCCTATAAACTCGAAGAAATTGCCGCAGCCAAGGCCGCGCACCCCTTGGCCGAGATCGAGACGCTGGCCCATGAGGCTCCGCACGTCCGCCCCTTCTCGGATGCGCTGCTCAAGGCCACCAAAACCGGCTATGGCCTCATTGCCGAAATCAAAAAGGCCAGCCCCTCCAAGGGCTTGATCCGTGCCGATTTCGACCCCGCCGCGCTGGCGCAGGCCTATGCGACCGGCGGGGCCACCTGTCTTTCGGTGCTGACAGATACGCCCAGCTTTCAGGGCGCGCCGGACTACCTTGAACAGGCGCGCAATGCCTGCGACCTGCCCGTGCTGCGCAAGGATTTCATGTATGATCCCTATCAGGTGGCCGAAGCGCGCGCTTGGGGGGCCGATTGCATCCTGATCATCATGGCCAGTGTCTCGGATGCGCAAGCGCTCGAATTGGAAGAGGCCGCAACCCATTGGGGCATGGATGCGCTGATCGAGGTCCATAACCGCGCCGAACTCGACCGCGCCAACCATCTCAAATCCCGGATGATCGGCATCAACAACCGTGATCTCAACACTTTCGAGACCACGCTCGACACCACGCGGCAACTGTCCAAATTCGTGCCGCCCGAACGCATGATCGTCTGCGAAAGCGGCCTCGCCACGCCCGAGGATCTGGCCGACATGGCCCGTTACGGCGCGCGCACCTTCCTGATCGGCGAAACCCTGATGCGCGCCGAGGATGTGGCACAGGCCACGCGCAACTTGCTGGCCAATCCGCTGACACCGGGCGGATTCTGATGTCCGGGCTCAGCCATTTCGACGGCCAAGGTCATGCCCATATGGTCGATGTTTCGGACAAGGATGTGACTGCGCGCGTGGCCGTGGCCGAAAGCCACATCAAGATGGCCCGCGAAACCTTTGATATCATTGCCGAAGGCCGCGCCAAGAAAGGCGATGTTCTGGCCGTCGCCCGCCTTGCCGGGATCATGGCCGCCAAGCGAACGCCCGACCTTATCCCGCTCTGCCACCCGCTTGCCATCACCAAAGTCACGGTGGACCTCACCCTTGACCCCGATCTTCCCGGCGTGCGCATCGCCGCAACGGTCAAGACCACAGGCCAGACCGGCGTCGAGATGGAGGCGCTGACTGCCGCCTCGGTCACCGCTCTCACGGTCTATGACATGACCAAGGCGGTGGATAAGGCGATGGAAATCGGCGGCCTTCGCGTGATCCTAAAAGATGGTGGAAAATCAGGACGGTATGAGGCGACATGATCACTGTTGACGCGGCCCTCGCGCATCTCTTCAGCCTTGTTCAACCGCTCGACATCGAAGAGGTGCCGCTCGCGCAGGCCGCAGGCCGCATCCTTGCCCGCGATGTGGCCGCGCGGCGCGATCAGCCGCCCTTCGCCGCCTCTGCCATGGACGGCTACGCGGTCTGCGGCGCTGATGCGGCCCCCGGCACCACCCTCACCGTGATCGGCGAGGCCGCGGCAGGCCATGCCTACGCCGGGTCCGTGTCGTCCGGCCAAGCGGTGCGCATCTTTACCGGCGCGCCCATTCCAACAGGGGCTTCCCGCGTGATAATCCAAGAGGATGTGACCCGCGACGCCGACCAGATCACCCTTGGCCAAAATCTTGACCGCAAGGATCATATTCGCCCCTTGGGCTGCGATTTCCGCAAGGGTCAGACCATCACCGCCCCCCGCCGCCTGCGCCCCGCTGACATTGCACTTCTCGCCTCGATGAACATCGCCGCCGTGCCGGTGCGCCGCAAACCACAGGTGGCGCTGATGTCCACCGGCGACGAATTGGTCATGCCCGGAGAGGCCCCCGGCCCCGATCAGATCATCGCGTCCAACACCTTTGGCCTTAAGGCGATGCTCGACGCGATGGGGGCAGAGGCGCGCATCCTGCCCATCGCCCGCGATACCGTGGCCTCGCTCACCGCATGTTTTGCCCTGACGCGAGGCGCTGATCTGATCATCACCATCGGCGGTGCCTCGGTCGGCGATCATGATCTCGTGGGGCGCGTGGCGGGCGATCTGGGCATGGACCGCGCCTTTTACAAGGTCGCTATGCGCCCCGGCAAACCCTTGATGGCCGGGCGTCTGAACGGCGCAGCCATGGTCGGCCTGCCCGGAAATCCGGTGTCGGCCATGGTCTGCGGTCATGTGTTCATCGCGCCCATGATCAATGCCATGCTGGGTTTGGGCACCGCCCCCGCGCCGCGTCTGCGCGCGCCCTTGGCGATTGCCCTGCCCGCCAACGGCCCGCGCGAGCATTACATGCGCGCGGCCCTCACGCCTGAGGGTATTCATCCCGAGGATAAACAGGACAGCTCACTCTTGACCATCCTCGCCAATGCCCAGGCGCTGATGGTGCGCCCGGTCAGCGATCCTGCGCGTGCAGCCGGGGAAATGATGGATTATCTCCCACTCTGACCGCGCGTGCCAAAGCTGATCACCTCCACCTCGGTCACGACCATATCAAGCGGCTGATCCGTGGGTTCAAGCGGCAGTTCCGCCGCCTCTTGCGCACCATAGGCAAAGCCGATGGCCAATGTCCCGCGCCGGGCACGCAGCATCTCGAGCGTGCGGTCATAAAATCCGCCGCCATAACCCAGCCGCCCGCCCCGGCGATCAAAGGCCACCAAAGGCACAATCAATATTTCTGGCTCGAAAAAATCGTCCACCTCGGGCACCATCGCGCCAAACGGCCCCTCGCGCAGCGCGCATCCCGGCCCCCAGCGCGAAAAATCAAGCGGCAGACCAGCGCCGCGAATGACAGGCACGCCAACCGGCCCATGCGCTGCCGCCTCTTCCATCGCGGTCAGCGGATCAATCTCGGACCGGATCGGCATATAGCCTGCCAGCGGCACGCCCCGATACCCCGCCAATACCCCCGACAAAAGCGCCGCCGTCCCCGGCATCCGGGCGCGATGCGCCTCGGCGCGCCGCTCAAACGCGGTCTTGCGCGCTGCGGCCTTTACCTCTGTCAAATCGGTCATATCAGAAACACCGTCGCCAGCCCCAGAAACGCGAAAAAACCCACCACATCCGTCACCGTGGTGACAAAGGTGCCCGAACCCAGCGCCGGATCAACGCCCATCCGGTCCATGATCACCGGTATGGCCGCCCCTGCCAACCCGGCAACGACAAGATTGATCACCATCGCGGCACCGATCACATAGCCCAATTCCGGCCCGCCAAACCAGACCACCCCAACCGCGCCCATCACCAGCGCGAAAATCAACCCATTGATCAACCCTACCAGCGTTTCGCGCCGCAGCACCCGCCAGACATTCGCGCCGGTCAGGTCTTTGGTCGCCAAGGCGCGCACTGCCACCGTCAGGCTTTGTGTGCCCGCATTGCCCCCCATCGAGGCGACAATCGGCATCAGGACGGCCAGCGCCACCAGTTGCGCAATCGCCAATTCGAACTGTGCAATCACCAACGAGGCCAGAATCGCCGTGCCCAGATTGACGGCAAGCCACGGCACCCGCTGCTTGGAGGTCTCGATCACGGAATCGTTGATCCCGCCCTCGCCCACACCGGCCAGACGCATGATGTCTTCTTCGTGCTCTTCATCCAGCACCGCCATCGCGTCGTCGATGGTGATCACCCCGACCAGACGTCCATCCTCATCCACGACGGGGGCCGAAATCAGGTGATACTGGTTAAACATATAGGCCACATCGCCGTCATAGCGCGTGACCGGAATAGTGTGGAATGTCTCCTCCACAATGTCTTTCAGCGGCACATCCCGACGCGAGGCCATGATCCGCCCCAGCGTGACATTGCCCACCGGGTGCAGCCGCGGATCGACCAGCACGATGTGATAGAACTGCTCTGGCAATTCCTTGGCATGGCGCATGAAATCAATCGCGTCGCCGACGGTCCAATGCTCGGGGGCCATCACCACTTCGCGCTGCATCAGACGGCCAGCGGAATATTCCGGATAGGTCAGCGATTGTTCGACCGCCGCACGGTCGCTGTCTTCCAGAACGCTCAGGATCGCTTCTTGCTGCTGATCCTCCAGATCCTCGACCAGATCGACCACATCATCGGAATCAAGCTCGCGCACCGCGTCGGCCAGAACCTGCGGCGTGAGAAGGTTGATCACCTCTTCGCGGATCGATTCGTCGAGTTCCGACAGAATATCGCCGTCGAACTCCTGCCCGTAAAGCGCGATCAAGCGCCGTCGGTCATAGGCGTTGCTCTGTTCCAGAAGGTCGGCGATGTCAGCCGCATGAAGCGGCTCCATCTCGGCCCAGAGCATTTCACGGTCCTGCGTCTCGACCGCGTACATGATCCGCGCAATCAAGGACCGCGTGAGCGGCGTATCATCCTCGTCCTGTTCCACCTCGGGGGCCAGATCGTCTTCGTGTTCTGCCATGTTGCCCCCCTGCGTTTCTGTTGCGCGCAGGATTAAAGAACCGTCTTGCGGAAAACAATCACAATGGGCCGATTTACCCCGGCCTTGTGCCCCCTTATCCTGCCCCCTGCGCAATCCTTAGCCCACGGGGGGCAAATGTCGTCACTCACCCTGATCACCGGCCAAGTTCTCGCCTTCGATCGTTCACCGTTCGACGGCGACCCCGCCGGGGCCTCGACCCTGCATGAGGCGCTCTTGATCGAAAATGGCCGGATCGCTGCCGTCGGCACCGCGCAGGAGCTACGCGCGCAGGCCCCACAGGCCACCGTGACCAACATGGGCAGCCGCCTCATCAGCGCCGGGTTTGTCGATGCGCATGTGCATTACCCCCAGACCGCGATCATCGCCAGTTGGGGCAAACGCCTGATCGACTGGCTCAACACCTATACCTTTCCCGAAGAAATGCGCTTTGCCGATCCCGCATATGCAGCCGACATCGCGGGCCGCTATTTCGACCTCATGCTCGCCCATGGCACCACCACCTGTGCCAGCTACGCCACCATCCATCCCGCCAGCGTGACCGCGTTTTTCGAGGCGGCGCAGGCGCGTGGCCTGCGCGCCGTGGCGGGCAAGACCTGTATGGATCGCAACGCGCCCGAGGGGCTGCGCGACACCGCGCAATCGGCCTATGACAACAGCAAAGCACTGCTGGAACGCTGGCAAGGCGTGGACCGGCTCTCTTACGCCATCACGCCCCGGTTCTCGCCCACTTCAACGCCGGATCAGCTTGCGGCCTTGGGTGCGCTCTGGTCGGAATACCCCGAATGCCTGATGCAAACCCACCTGTCCGAGCAGGTGGACGAGGTCGCCTGGGTCAAATCCCTCTACCCTGAGGCGCGCGATTATCTCGACACCTACGAATCGCACGGCCTTTTGGGGGCGCGCGGGCTTTATGGCCACGCCATCCACCTTGAGACGCGCGAGCGCGACCGCCTGCGCGAGATGGGCGCAGCCCTCATCCATTGCCCCACCTCCAACACCTTTATCGGATCGGGCTGCTTCAATCTTGCCGCGCGTGTGGCCGAAGGGCAGCGTGTGGGCCTTGCCACCGACACCGGCGGGGGCTCGTCCTTTTCCATGCTGCGCACCATGGCCGCCGCCTATGAAATCGGGCAATTGACCGGCACAGCACTGCACCCGGCACAGCTTCTCTGGCTCGCCACCGCAGGTTCGGCAAAGGCGCTGCACATGGGCGCGCATATCGGCACTATCGCACCGGGAATGGAGGCCGATCTGGTTGCCCTCGATCTCGCCTCAACCCCCGCCATCGCGCAACGCAGCGCGCAAGCAAACGACATCTGGGAGGCGCTCTTTCCCACGATCATGATGGGCGACGACCGCGCCATTGCCGGCGTTTGGGTGGCGGGCAAGGCGGTGCGTATCTGACCTTTTGTCAACGCTTGCACAAAGCGCCCCGCGCGGAATCAAGCCCGAAGGGTGCCACGCGATCGCCGGGCCGTCCCCGGCCCAGCGACTGCCCGCCTCACACCACTTTCGACAATATCTCCAGCGCCGCCTCATGCTGCGCGCGCCCGGCGGCGGCAATCGCCCGCCCACCCTGATGTGCAGGGCCGCCCTGCCAGTCGGTGACAATACCGCCCGCCGCCTCGATCACGGCAATCGGTGCCTGAATATCATAGGCCGCCAAACCAGCCTCGATCACCAGATCGACATGCCCCGCCGCAACAAGAGAATATGCATAACAATCAAGCCCATAGCGCGTTAACTTCGCGCAGGCCGCGACCTCGGCAAAGCCTGCGGCCTCTGCCGGGCTGCCCAACTCTGGAAATGTGGTAAAGACGATCGCATCCGACAAGGCCCGCGCGCCCAGCACCCGCAGATCCCGCGCGCCCATCGGCCCGGTCATCCGTGCCGTGCCCCAGCCGCCTTCAAACCGCTCGCCAATATAGGGCTGGTCGATAATCCCATAGATCGGGCCAGTCTCGTCAGAAACCGCGATCAGCACGCCCCATGTCGGGGCCCCAGACATAAATGCCCGCGTGCCGTCGATTGGGTCCAGCACCCATGTCAGGCCGCTGGTGCCCGAAACCGCGCCATATTCCTCGCCAAGGATTCCATCCTGCGGACGCAACCGCCGCAGAACCTCGCGCATGGCACGTTCGGTGGCACGGTCGCCCTCTGTCACCGGATCAAACCGCCCCTCAGGCAGCTTGTTATCCGCCGTCAGCCCGGCACTGCGAAAAAACGGCAAAACAGCCTCACGCGCGGCATCTGCCACAGCGTGGGCTGTCCTGACGATATCTGTCTTGTCCATTCCGGCCCGCCTTTCCTACCGCTTGCGCAGAGGGATAGACCCAAGGCCGGCTCGGCTCAAGCCACCTCGCTCAAAACCCGGGCAAGGTCGAACAAACGCCGACGCTGGTTTTCGGGAATGGCGTAATACGAACGCACCAGATCCAGCGCCTCTTTGTCGCCCATCAGGTCGGCCCGTGCTGGATCGCTCTTTTCGCGCTCCACACCGCCCTCTTGATCCAGGCCTTCAAAGAAAAAGCTGATCTCGACATCCAGCGATTCGGCAATGTCCCAGAGCCGCGACGCGCTTACGCGGTTCGCACCTGTCTCATATTTTTGAATCTGTTGAAATTTGATTCCGACGCTCTCTGCCAGCTGCTGCTGGGTCATTCCCACCAGCCAGCGGCGGTGCCGAATACGTTTGCCGACGTGCACATCAACGGGGTGCGGCATATAGTGTTCCTTCTTACCTACTCTGAGAATTACCGTAATTCGATCACCCGAAACAAATGCCCCGAGCAAGACGCCACGCATCCCAGCAGCGCGTGCCAGACCCTACCAAGATGGTGTTAAAATTCAAGAAATATCGCTATCCATTTGCGTGACCTATCCCAATGAAACACAATCTAAGCGGGCACCTATCCTTTTGGATAGGGTGTTTTCCACTTTTTGTGCTTGGCTTGCACAGGTTTGACAGGGCGAATCGAATTCGTCTAACCACGATCATAGTTTTATCTCGCCTCGTCAGAATCACAAGGGTTCAACATGCGCGCCTACCACCTGCCCGCGAAGGGCGCAGAGCCCCTCTTGACCGATCTGCCCCGGCCAACCCCGGGTCCGGGCGAAATCAGAGTGCGGATCGCGGCCTGCGGGCTCAACTTTGCGGATCTGCTGATGATCAAGGGGGCCTATCAGGACACGCCAGAACCGCCCTTTACCCTAGGAATGGAGGTGGCAGGCACGGTTGACGCCCTTGGCCCCGGCACCGATGGCCCCGCCCCCGGCACCCGCATCGCGGTCTTTGGCGGTCAGGGCGGGCTTGCAGACTATGGCTGTTTTCCCGCCGCCCGCGCGGTGCCCCTGCCCGATGCCATGAGCTTTGCCGATGCAGCGGCCTTTCAAGTGGCCTATGGCACCAGCCACGTTGCGCTGGATCACAAGGCGCGGCTGCAACCGGGGGAAACCCTGTTGGTTCTGGGGGCCGCCGGGGGTGTGGGCCTCACGGCTGTTGAAATCGGCAAGCAGATGGGCGCGCGTGTGATCGCCTGTGCTCGCGGCGCCGACAAACTCGCCGTGGCCCAAGAGGCCGGGGCCGATCACCTGATCGACGCGGCAACCCAAGATATCCGCGATGTCTGCCGCGCGCTTGGCGGCGTCGATGTGGTTTATGATCCGGTGGGGGGCGATCAATTCACCGCCGCACTGCGCGCCTGCAACCCCGAAGCGCGCATCCTGACGATCGGCTTTGCCTCTGGCGATGTGCCACAAATCCCCGCCAATCACCTTCTGGTTAAGAATATCACTGTGATGGGCCTCTATTGGGGCGGCTATCTCAAATTCCGCCCCGAGGTGGTAACCCAGAGCATGGCCACCCTCTTTGACTGGTATGCAGCCGGGCGCTTGCGCCCGCATGTCTCGCATCTTTTGCCGCTTGAACAGGCCGCAGAGGCGCTTGATCTGCTGCGCTTGCGCAAATCGACCGGCAAGGTCGTGGTCACGCTGACATAAGCACCGGCGATGTCAGCGCGCCAAATCCCTGCCGCAACATCCGCATCAATTCGGCGCGCACCGCATCGCGGCCCGCATTGCCGTACAGGTTGATCTTTTGAATCCCCAGATCCGGCAGCGCCCCGCCGGGATGGATCGCCTCGAGATGTGGCGGGATGCTGCTCTCGAGCAGCGCCCCAACCGCCAGATCGGCGCTCACCAATGCCTCAACCGCGCGATCATCCTCGGAATCAACCGCCAACTCCCAATCCACGCCCGCCGCATCCAGCTTGCGCAGCACGATGGGCCGGAAAATGCACTGACGGCAAAACGCCAACCGCAGCGGGCGTCGCTTCCACGACACGCCGCCTTGCGCACCGGTCCAGCGCAGATTCATCTGCGTCAAGGTCTCGCCCCCCTCGCCCACGCCTTCCTCGGTGGTCAGGATCACATCCACCTCCCCCCGCGCAAGCGCCTCGCGCAGCCGCAGCGTGCTGGATGAGCGCAGGTTGACCTTGACCCGTGGAAAGGCCGCGTTGAACTGCTTGAGCACACGTGGAACCACCGGATAAACGATGTCATGCGGCACACCGAGCGCCAATTCCCCCTCGAATGTCTCTTCGGTCAGCCGCCCCATCACCTCGTCATTCAGATCGAGCATACGCCGCGCATAGCCCACCAATTGCTCACCCGGCGCGGTCAATGACACCCGACGATTGGCGCGCTCTAAAAGCGTAAGATCCAGCATTTCCTCTAACCGCTTGATCTGCATCGAGACGGCTGATTGCGTCAGATTCAACGCCGTCGCCGCGCGCGTCACACCGCCATGGTCGGCCACCGCCACCAACGAGCGCAACGTAGTGATGTCGAGGTTTCGCATATATCACATTCCTTGATGATGAGTCGGCCAAACATTCATTTTCAAAATTGAACGAATCCGGGCAAAAGATCAACATCCGAAATGAAAACCCCAAGCCACATCACCAAAGGGAAAGGAAAGACCATGACCGTCCATGCCCAAACCTCCGTCCTCCGGTCCGCCCTGCGCGCCCCGCGGCTTGCCGAGATGCTGGCTGTCTGGACACAGCGCCGCGCCCTCTATCGGCTCGACGATGCCGCGCTTGAAGACCTTGGTCTAACCCGCGAAGCCGCGCTGCGCGAAGCAAGCCGCCCCTTCTGGGATTTGCCCCGTCGGCTGCATTGCTGACCTGCTCAAGCACAGTGTCAGGGCCCGCCCTGACACGGCCGCCCCACGGATATCTGAGGTGCCGCGCCGCGATACCGCCTCTCGCGTCAAGCGCGCGCCAAAAATCCCCGCATAAAACCTGTCTAAAACAAGCATGAACGCTTGAAATGTCGGACAGGCCTACCGATATTACTGGCAATGTCCCACAACGGGATCGCCATTCACATATCGGAGGGTTACATGGCAGAGTTAAACACGATCCGGACGGCGACGGGCACACGCACCGCCCAGATTGACGCGGGCCTACGCGCGCACATGAACAAGGTCTACGGCACGATGTCCGTGGGCATGCTCATAACGGCGCTTGCGGCATGGGCCATCGCGGGGCTTGCCGTGACAACCGATCCTTCCGCCGCCGCCGCACAACTTCCCAATGGCAAGATGCTGACGGGCCTTGGCGCAGCGCTTTACCTTTCGCCGCTCAAGTGGGTGGTGATGCTGGCCCCGCTGGCGTTCATCTTCCTTGGTTGGGGCGCGCTCGTGCGTCGGGCTTCGGCTGCCGCCGTGCAGCTTGGCTTCTTCGCCTTCGCCGCACTCATCGGTATTTCGATGAGCTCGATCTTCCTGATGTTCACCAGCTTCTCGATCGTCCAGACCTTTATCGTGACCGCCATCGCCTTTGCGGGTCTCTCGCTCTTTGGCTACACCACGAAAAAGGACATCTCGGGTTGGGGCTCTTTCCTCATCATGGGCGTGATCGGCCTTGTTGTCGCCATGGTAATCAACATTTTCCTGCAAAGCCCGGCCATGATGTTCGCCATCTCGGCCATCGGCCTCTTGATCTTCGCCGGTCTTACCGCGTTCCACACGCAAGAGATCAAGAACACCTATGTCGCCCACGCGGCACATGGGGATCAGGAATGGTTGGACAAATCCGCCTACGACGGTGCGCTGAGCCTCTACATCAGCTTCCTGAACATGTTCCAGTTCCTGCTGATGTTCATGGGGCAACAGGAATAGCAGCGGCCTGAACCGCAAACGCTAAAATGGAACCCGCCGGATCACTCTCCGGCGGGTTTTTTCATGTTCAGAAGCAGTCCCTGACCCAGATCAAGGCCCGCTCAATGGAGGTGCGGTACCATCAACGAACGCACCAAAAGGGAAAGTCTCCGCCATGTTACGCCTCGGCCTCATCCTGCATCTTTTCATCGGCTCCACGCTCTCTGGCTCTGCGGTGATCGCAGCCCTCGTCATGGGACAGGACACGCTGAAACCGATCCTGGTCGCCGCCCTTCTGGGATTTATCGCTGCCTTCCCGGTGTCCTACATCGTGGCCAGAAAGCTTTACGAACTGCGCTGAACCAAGGTGCCGCTCAGCCCAACCAGGTGCGCACCGCCGCCTCAAACTCGCGCGGCTTTTCGGCATGGAGCCAATGGCCCGCACCGGGAATTTTGGCAAACTGTGCCGCAGGGAACAGCGCCTTGATCCGGTCGCGGTGCTCGCGGGTCACATAGGCCGAGTCTGCCCCAGTGAGAAACATCACCTTCCCCTCATAAGGCCCTGAAATATCCGGAAAGCTCAGGATCTTCGGCATCTCGCGCGCCAGCGTTTCTAGGTTCAGCAACCACCGCTTTTCCGCCACATCCAACGCCTGAAGGAAAAACGGCACCAGCGCCGGATTGTCCACCGTGGCCTGCAATTGCGCGGCCGCGTCTGACCTTCGCTCAACCGTTGCCAGATCGACCGCCTGCATCGCCTTGATATACTGCACCTGACTGTGGCCATAGGACACCGGCGCAATATCCGCAACGATCAGCCGATTGACCAAGGCCGGTTGCGTCAGCGCCAGCACCATCGCCGCCTTGCCGCCCATTGAATGGCCCAGCACATCATATGGGCCGTCCAACCCCTTGATCACCTCAGCCAGATCGACAGCCATATCCTCATAGGAATGCGTTTCAAACCAAGGGCTTGCGCCGTGATTGCGCATATCCACCGCGATCACATGGCGCGTATCCGACAGCCGCTTGGCAATGACCCCCCAATTGCGCGCAGACCCGTAGAGCCCATGCACAATCACCAATCCCGGCCGCTCAGTCGGCGCGCCATGTTCGATCCGGTTCAACATATCCCCTCATACCGCCACAATCACAGCGTTTCCAGCCCTATTGCCGCGTAGCCCAGCAAGCGGTAAACTACCTCAAGAGGGATTTCCAAGTGATTGATACAGAAGAATTTAATACCAAGACTACGCGGCTACAGCAGGCCCTAACAGACCGGATGCGCCTGCGCGGTCCCACGCTTGAACGGCAATTGCGCCGTGCCGGGCGGCGCTTGCCCCGCCGTCAGCGCCGCGCCGGGGCAATTGTTCTGGGCGCACAGGATTGGATGGCCCATGCCAAACTCGCCCGCGTGCTCGACATGGGCCAAGTTGATCGCGCCTTTTCGGATCTGCACGCCTATCTGGATACGCTCGACCCACACGAGGCGCGCAAGACCGCCGTTCTGCGCCTCGTCGGGGGGATCGTACTTAACCTGATGCTTCTCGCAGGTTTGATCTATGCGCTGATCCGCTCGCAATCCCCGCTTTAAAAGCGCCCACCAATATCCTGAAATAAAATGGAAACCCCGCGCAAGCCTTGGCTCACGCGGGGCATGTTCCTGCGCAGAAATCAGAGGTTCGGATAGAGCGGGAACCGCTTGCACAGCGCCTCGACCTCGGCTTTCACCTTGGCTTCGACCGCGCCATTTCCATCGGCCCCGTTGGCCGCCAGCCCATCAACCACCTCAATAATCCAATCCGCGATCTGACGGAATTCCGCCTCTCCAAACCCGCGCGTCGTCCCCGCAGGCGAGCCTAAGCGAATGCCGCTGGTTACGGTCGGTTTCTCGGGATCGAACGGCACACCATTCTTGTTGCAGGTGATATGTGCGCGGCCCAACGCCTTTTCGGTGTCATTGCCTTTCACGCCTTTGGGGCGCAGGTCGACCAGCAACACATGCGTATCCGTGCCATGCGTCACCGTGTCCAACCCGCCCTTGATCAGCTGATCCGACAGCGCCTGCGCATTGCGGATCACCTGCTGGATATAGCTCTTGAACTCCGGGCGCAGCGCCTCGCCAAAGGCCACAGCCTTGGCCGCAATCACATGCATCAGCGGACCACCCTGAATACCGGGGAAAATCGCCGAGTTGAATTTCTTGGCCAGCGTCTCGTCATTGGTCAGGATCATGCCACCGCGCGGACCGCGCAATGTCTTATGCGTCGTGGTGGTGGCCACATGTGCATGGGGGAACGGGCTCGGATGCTCTTTGGCGGCCACCAGACCGGCAAAATGCGCCATATCAACAAGCAGATAGGCCCCAACGCTATCGGCAATCTCGCGCATCCGGGCAAAATTGATCTGGCGCGGAATGGCCGATCCGCCCGCGATGATCAGCTTGGGCTGATGCTCGGTCGCCAGCGCTTGCACCTGATCGTAGTCAATCAGATTGTCCTCGCGCCGCACGCCGTATTGAATGGCGTTGAACCATTTGCCCGATTGGTTCGGCGCTGCCCCATGGGTCAGGTGACCGCCCGCATCAAGGCTCATGCCAAGGATCGTATCGCCCGGCTGCAACAGCGCCGTGAAGACGCCCTGATTGGCCTGCGAGCCGGAATTGGGCTGAACGTTGGCAAAGCTACAGCCAAACAATGCGCAAGCCCGCTCGATCGCCAGATTTTCCGCGATATCAACATATTGGCAGCCGCCATAATAGCGCTTGCCGGGATAGCCTTCGGCATATTTGTTGGTCATCACGCTGCCCTGCGCTTCCATCACGGCGGCAGAGACGATGTTTTCAGACGCGATCAGCTCGATCTCGTCGCGCTGCCGCCCCAGTTCAGAGCGGATCGCACCAAAGAGGTCGGGATCGCGTGAGGCCAGAGATTCGGTGAAAAAGCCTTGATCTGCAACAGGCTGGTGTCCGTCATGGGGCATAGGGGCAACTCCGGAAAGGGGTGAATTGGTCATTTTCCTAAAGGAAACTCGTCCGGTTTGAAAGAATGTAAAGCGACGATTTCACCTGTATCACCGGCATGGCTGGTCTTGGCGGGGGAATTATGGTTCGATCCGCCGCATGCCATCGCCTTTTGGAAACAGGACACCCCATGCCCCGCAAGATCGCCTTCGTCGCCAGCGATGCGCCCATCGCCCAGACCGCGCGCGCCACCCTTGCCAGCCGCTTTGGTCATGCGCCCGAGGATGAGGCCGATGTGATCGTGGCGCTTGGTGGTGATGGCTTCATGCTGCACACGCTCCACCGCACACAGGCGCTCGATATTCCCGTTTACGGCATGAATCGCGGCACCGTTGGCTTTTTGATGAACGAATACAGCGAAACAGACCTGATCGAGCGCCTCGTCGCCGCCGCAGAAGAGGTGATCAACCCGCTGGCCATGCGCGCCGAATCCCTCGACGGCACCCTGCACGAGGCATTGGCAATCAACGAAGTCTCGCTCCTGCGCGCCGGCCCGCAAGCGGCCAAGTTGCGCATCACCATCGACGGGCGCCTGCGCCTCGAGGAACTCGTGTGCGACGGCGCGCTTGTCGCCACTCCGGCAGGCTCGACCGCGTATAACTACAGCGCCCATGGCCCGATCCTGCCTATTGGCTCGGATGTGCTGGCGCTGACGGCGGTGGCGGCATTCCGCCCCCGTCGCTGGCGCGGCGCGCTCTTGCCCAAGACCGCCGTGGTGCGGTTCGATGTGGTCGATCCCGAGAAACGCCCGGTCATGGCCGACGCCGACAGTCGCTGGGTTGAAAACGTGCTCTGGGTCGAGATCCGCTCGGAAAACCGCATCAAGCATCGCATCCTGTTCGATCCGGGCCATGGCCTGGAAGAGCGGTTACTGCGTGAGCAGTTTACCTAATCGAACTTTATTGTGGAACTATCCCCTGAAATAAGCCACTTTATTTACAAAATACATCAATACACCCCAAGCCACTGAAACGATAGATCGGCCTGATGATCCCGCCCATAGGCCACCGCTGCCAGGCTCTTGATATCGCCCGCACGCGGCACATCCCGCAGCATCGCCCCCGAGGCGCGAAAGACGGTAAAGGGCACGCGCAGCTCTTGCCACGCCGCTCCGCTTGGGATCGGGGCCTGATAATATTGCCAGGGTAGCATCGTGCCGCGCGTGCGCAGATGGATGAAATAGCCCTCGCCATTGCCCTTGACGCGCACCACAACGCCCTGCGCACCTTCGGGCAGAGGCGTCACCAAATCGCCGCGTATTTGAATGAAACCGCCCCGGTTGGCCGTGCTCACCGTGCCGCTCAGGTGCAGATACCGTGCCCCCTCTGGACCCGCGATCTGAGCCTGCCCCTCGGACACGCCCCCCATCACCTGATCGCTGACATAGCGCCAGTTCTCAGCCGGGGGTGGGATATACTCCAGCATGCCGCCCTCCTGCGCCACAGTGGGCGCTGCCAACAGTCCGATCAGCAGGGCCAGAATACGCCTCATTCCGCCCGCTCCGCCGTGCGCGCCAATGCCGCCGGATCACAGAGCACGATGCCCATGCCCTGTCGTTCGATCAAACCGGCCTGTTCCCAATCGCGAATCTGCCGGTTCACACTCTCGCGGCTCAGCCCGACCAGATCACCCAGATCCGATTGCGAAAACCGCTCTGCCAACCGCAACTTGCCCCCCGGCAAGGTCTCGCCCCATTTTTCCGACAGATGCAGCAATAGCCGCGCCAGACGCGCCTGACCATCCGCCAACACATGCGCAGTATACATCCCCGAGGTCTGGCGCAGACGCTGGCACAGCATGCCGATCACGTCGAGCGCCGCGTCGGGTTCCTCGCGCAGGCGTTGCAACACCAGCGCCCCCTCCAGAATACGGCCCCGCACTGCGGTGGCCGCCACCGCATCAGCACTGCGCGCGCCGCCATCCAGCGCCGCCAACTCGCCCAGCATGTCCCCCGGCCCCAGATGCGTCAGAATAGACCGCCGCCCATCAACCGAACTGCGGCTGATTTCGACCCGCCCCTTGAGGATCAGCATCATTGTGCTGTCATGGGCACCCGCTGCATAGATCATCTGGCCCTTGGGATAGTCAACCGCACGGCCATGCCGCTCCAGAATGCCGACCAGCCCCGGTGCGTCGCATTGTGGCGTGGCCCGAATTGACATCTGCCAGACTCCTTTTTTAACCATTCCTGTGAGATGCCTCACAGAACCTTCGCGCACAAGCTGCCATACAGTAAGGGTATCTCGCGTGTAGGGGTGTCCCAAGCCCTTTTCTTATCGCAAACCCTTACCCTTTTGTGCGGGATACACCGGTCAAGTGCCACCCGGACTTCATGACGGGAACTTATCGGCCGGTCTCGCTGTCTGGCCTGACGTTTGTGAGTGCGTCGCGCCAGACAGCATTTCTTCCAGATGTCCCTTCTGGGGGATGAGGGTTCCGGCTTCCTCCGGAACCCTCTTTTTTTGATTATTTCGCCAAACCAAGGCTTTGCAGGGCGCTCTTGATCTCGTCCAGAATGGCGGGATCGTCGATGGTTGCAGGCATTTTATACGACTGACTGTCTGCGATCTTGACCATGATCGCCCGCAGGATCTTGCCCGAACGTGTCTTGGGAAGCCGGTCCACCACCACTGCCAGCTTGAACGCGGCGACCGGGCCAATCTGGTCACGCACCAGCTTGACACATTCTTTCACGATCTCCTCATGCGCGCGGTTAACGCCCTTGGTCAAACACAGAAAGCCGACTGGCGTTTGCCCCTTCAACTCATCTGCCGCGCCGATCACTGCACATTCGGCCACATCGGGATGGCTGGCCAGCACCTCTTCCATCGCGCCAGTGCTCAGACGGTGGCCCGCCACGTTGATCACATCATCCGTGCGCGCCATGATCCACAGATAGCCGTCCTCGTCCTTCATCCCGGCATCGCCGGTCTCGTAATAGCCGGGAAAGGTGTTGAGATAGGATTTGCAAAAGCGCTCTTCAGCATTCCACAGCGTTGGCAGGGTGCCCGGCGGCAGCGGCAGTTTGACCGCAATCGCGCCCAAGGTGCCCGGTGCCACCTCATGCCCGCCCTCGTCGAGAATCCGCACGTCATAGCCCGGCATCGCCACCGTCGGCGACCCGATCTTGACCGGCAGCGCCTCACAGCCGGCCGGATTGCCCGCAATCGCCCAGCCGGTTTCGGTCTGCCACCAATGGTCATAGACCGGCACCTGCATCACCCGCTGCGCCCATTCGATCGTATCCGGATCGGCCCGCTCTCCTGCCAGGTAAAGCGCGCGCAGATGCGACATGTCGTAATTCTTGATCAGCTCGCCTTTGGGATCATCCCGCTTGATCGCCCGCAGCGCCGTGGGCGCGGTAAAGAAACTGCGCACTTTGTGTTCGGACATCACCCGCCAGAACGTGCCCGCATCGGGTGTGCCCACCGGCTTGCCCTCGAACACAATCGTCGTGTTGCCATGGATCAGAGGCCCATAGCAGATATAGCTGTGCCCCACGACCCAGCCCACATCGGACGCGGCCCAGAACGCCTCGCCGGGGTTCACGTTATAAATGTTCTTCATCGACCAGTTGAGCGCCACCAAATGCCCTGCCGTGGCACGGATCACGCCCTTGGGTGCGCCGGTGGTGCCCGATGTATAAAGGATATAGGCCGGATGATCGCCCGACACCGGCACACAGTCCGCAGGCTCCACCCCATATTGAAACGCATGCCAATCGTAATCGCGCCCCTCGATCAGCTTGGCCACCTCTTCTTCGCGCTGAAAGATCACGCAAAACTCGGGCTTGTGACTGGATTGCTCAATCGCACCATCCAAAAGCGGCTTGTAATGCACCACCCGCCCCGGCTCGATCCCGCAAGAGGCGGCGATAATCGCCTTGGGCTGGCAATCGTCGATCCGCACCGCCAATTCATGCGCGGCAAACCCGCCAAACACCACCGAATGCACGGCACCCAGCCGCGCGCAGGCCAGCATCGCCTCCAATGCCTCGGGCACCATCGGCATGTAGATGATGACGCGGTCGCCTTTTTCCACGCCTCGGGCGCGCAACGCCCCTGCCAGCCGCGCCACGCGGCTACGCAGTTGCGAATAATTGATCTTTTGCTTGATGCCTGTCACGGGGCTATCATGGATGATCGCGGTCTGCGCGCCCCGCCCCGCCGCCACATGCCGGTCAACCGCATTCCAGCAGGTGTTGACCTCTGCATCCTTGTACCATTCATAGAGCGGCGCGTTGGCCTCAAACAGCGCCTTGCTGGGCTTCTTCACCCAATCAATCGCCTCTGCCGCCTCCATCCAAAAGCCTTCGGGATCTGCAAGCGACCGCTCGTAAACCTCAGTGTATCCCATGGTATCCTCCTCCGATCCGTTGAATATGTGTTACGGATCACCCTGCCTTGGGGCAAGCATCATGCAGGGGCACGGGACAGATGGCCGCAGAAATTTTGCAGAAATGATCAAAGCCGCCCTGCAAATTTTTGCAAAGCGGCTTTGTTTGTTCATCTCACCGGAAATTGCCAGCGACTTTGCAAACCTGCAAAGAATTCGCCTGCAAACCCTGATTCTACCCGTAATGCGCCACCGGCGTCCCCGCGATGGCCGCCATATTGAGCAGCCCCCGCGCGGTGATCGACGGCGTGACGATATGCGCCCGGTTGCCCATCCCCATCAGGATCGGCCCCACTTCCAGACCGCCCGCTTTCATCTTGAGGATGTTACGCACCCCCGACGCCGCATCGGCATAGGCAAAGACCAGCACATTCGCCGCGCCCTGCATCCGGTTGCCCGGCAACAGCCGCTCGCGCAATTCGGGGTCAAGGGCGGCATCAATCGTCATCTCACCCTCATAGGTGAAATCGCGCGGCGCCTGATCCAAGAGCGCAATCGCCTGCCGCAACCTTTCCGCACCTTCATCCGGCTGGTTGCCGAATTGCGACTGCGAACAAAACGCCACCTTGGGCGCAATGCCGAACCGCCGAACATGCCGCGCCGCACCAATCGCGGTCTCAGCCAATTGCGCCGCATTCGGCGTCACGCGCACATGGGTGTCCGCAATAAAGAGCGGCCCGTCTTCGAGGATCATCATGCTCAATGCGCCATGCGGACGGCGGCTGACGTCTTCCAGAACATTGGTCACATATTTCATATGCCAGCGGAACTCGCCAAAGGTGCCGCAGATCAGGCTATCGGCCTCATTGCGATAGACCATTACCGCGCCAATCGCGGTGGTATTGGTGCGCATAATTGCCCGCGCCAGATCAGGCGTGACCCCTTTGCGCGCCATGACCCCGTGATAGGTCTCCCAATAGTCGCGATAGCGCGGGTCATCCTGCGGGTTCACGATATTGAAATCCCGCTCTGGCCGGATCGACAGCCCAGCCCGCTCGCACCGCCGCGCGATCACTTCGGGACGTCCGATCAGGATCGGCTGCTCTGTCGTTTCCTCCAGAATAGCCTGCGCCGCGCGCAAAACCCGCTCATCCTCACCCTCGGCAAAGACGATGCGCCGCGAAGCGGTGGAGGCCGCCTGAAACACCGGCCGCATCAGCAGCGCCGATTTGAACTTGCTGGCATCCAGACCCGCCTTATAGGCCTCCAGATCCGCCATCGGCCGCGTCGCCACGCCGCTCTCCATCGCCGCCCGCGCCACGGCGGTCGACACAACCCCGGACAGGCGCGGATCAAACGGCTTGGGGATCAGGTAATCCGCGCCGAATGTCATCTGCTCGCCATGATAGGCCGCCGCCGCCTCTGCACTGGTCGAGGCGCGTGCCAATTCTGCAATGCCCTGAACACACGCCACCTGCATTGCGTCGTTGATCTCGGTTGCGCCCACGTCCAGCGCGCCCCGGAAAATGAACGGGAAACACAGCACGTTATTGACCTGATTTGGGAAATCCGAGCGCCCGGTCGCAATAATCGCATCCGGCACCGCCTCACGCGCCAAATCTGGCATGATTTCGGGGTTTGGGTTGGCCAGAGCAAAGACAATAGGCCGCTTGCCCATCTTCTTTACCATCTCCGGCGTCATGATATTCGCGCCCGATAGCCCAAGGAACAGGTCCGCGCCCGCGATGACATCGTCAAGGCTGCGCAAATCCGTCGCCTGCGCAAAGGCCGCCTTTTCCCGGTTCATGTCTGCCTCACGGCCCACATGCACCAGCCCGTGAATATCGCACAGCCAGATATTCTCGCGCTTCACGCCCAGCTTGACCAACATGTTGAGACAGGCAATGCCCGCCGCCCCACCACCGGTCGAGACCACTTTGATTTCCTCAAACGTCTTGCCCGCAACATGCAACGCATTGGTGGCCGCCGCGCCCACCACGATTGCCGTGCCATGTTGATCGTCATGGAATACCGGAATATTCATCCGCTCACGGCAAATTCGTTCAACGATGAAACAATCCGGTGCCTTGATATCTTCAAGGTTGATCGCCCCAAAGGTCGGCTCCAACGCACAGACAATCGCCGCCAGCTTTTCCGGGTCGCTCTCGTTCACTTCGATGTCGAAACAGTCGATATTGGCGAACTTCTTGAAAAGGACCGCCTTGCCCTCCATCACGGGCTTAGAGGCCAGCGCGCCGATATTGCCAAGCCCCAGAACCGCCGAGCCATTGGTGACAACCGCCACCAGATTGCCCCGCGTGGTGTATTTCGAGGCATTGGCCGGATCGGCCTTGATCTCCAAACAGGCCTCCGCCACGCCGGGGCTATAGGCGCGCGACAGATCGCGTCCATTGGCCATCGGCTTGGTCGCGCGGATCTCCAGCTTCCCGGGCCGGGGCTGCGCGTGATAATCGAGCGCCGCCTGACGGGTGGCTTCCTTTTGGCTGTCGGTCATGGTCCTCATCTCCCTGCGGGCAATATAGTTTAATATTAAACTACCGCTACGGCATGCTCATACCATGCCCCCGCGATTTTTCAAGCCCGAGCTTGCACCGCCGCGCCGCGCCGCGCAATGCCGATTGCATGCCTGCATCGCAGCGTTGCCCTTGGCGGCGTTTTCTGGAATGACGGATTACACCGCAGCGCAAGAGGCCCGTCATGTTTCCGAATCTCACCATCGTCGATCACCCGCTCGTTCAGCACAAACTGACCCTGATGCGGCAAAAGGAAACCTCCACAGCCGTCTTCCGCCAGCTCCTGCGCGAAATCAGCCAGTTGCTCGCCTATGAGGTCACGCGCGAATTGCCAATGACCACCCGCGCCATCGACACGCCGCTTATGGAAATGGACGCGCCAGTCTTGGCCGGGCGCAAGTTGGCGCTCATCTCGATTCTGCGCGCGGGCAACGGCCTGCTCGACGGCATGTTGGAACTGATCCCCTCGGCGCGCGTGGGTTTTGTCGGGCTCTACCGGGACGAGGCAACGCTGCAACCCGTGAAATACTACTTCAAGGTGCCTGAACAACTTGGCGAGCGCCTCTCGATTGTGGTCGATCCGATGCTGGCCACCGGCAATTCCTCTGCGGCGGCTGTCTCTATGCTCAAGGATGCAGGGGCCCGTGACATCCGTTTTCTCTGTCTGCTCGCCGCCCCCGAAGGCGTCGCGCGCATGCAAGAGGCGCATCCTGATGTGCCCGTCGTCACAGCCGCGCTCGACAAGCGCTTGAATGACAAGGGTTATATCCTTCCGGGACTAGGGGATGCGGGTGACCGCATGTTCGGCACTAAATAAGCCAATCACTGTTTACTAAACGGCAAAAATAAGGCAACCTGCACCCAATTGATGTTGGGGGCGTAATGAGATTTTCATCACTTGCCATTCTGGCCTCGACAGTGCTGCTGCTTGGCACGGTCGACCTTTCCGCGCAGTCTCTTCGCGGCTCTTCGGAGCCGGCGGAGTTTCCACCCTCCAGCTTTCAGGGTCGGCAATATGTCGACAGTGCCGGCTGTGTGTTCGTGCGCGCGGGCGTTGCGGGAAATGTAACCTGGGTGCCACGCATGACACGTGGCCGCGACCATCTCTGTGGCTTCCAGCCTAGTCTTGCGCCCAGCGTTCAGGCCGCCGCCCCTGCCCCGGCGCAACCCGTGGCACAGGCCGCCCCACGCACGCAGCCAGCCGCCCCAGCGCCAAGCGTCGCCACGGCACCAGCCCCAGCGCCGCGCACGGCCACGGCACCTGCCCCCGCACCACGCGTCGCCACGGCACCGGCCCCCGCACCGCGCGTCGTCCGGCAACCGGCCCCCGTCGCTGCGGTCCAACCACAACGCCGCACCGCCTCTGCCCAAGCGCCGCTCAGCGCGCTTCGGCCCGAGGCTGATCCGCGCCCCTTGGCCCTTCGTCCCGTGACGGCCCGCGCCGCGGCACCGGCGACCGCGCCCAAAACCACACCAATTGCCAAAACCTCTGGCAAGGCCGTGCGCCTGACACAGCCTGACCCGGCACAAAGCGCTTGCGCGAACCTAACTGCGGTCTCGGCGGCCTATACTGTGCAGCATAATGGCTCGCCGGTGCGCTGCGGCCCGCAAAGATCACCGCATGTGACCTATGCCAGCGGCAGCAACACGGGCCGCACGCTTGCCCCACGCCCCGGCACCCCGGCCACCCCTGAAACCGTGCCCGCCTATACCCGCGTCGCCCCGGCGCGTGTCTATGCCAGCCAAAAGACCAGCCTCGTCGGTATCTCGGTTCCCCCCGGCATGCAGCCGGTGTGGGAGGATGACCGCCTCAACCCCTACCGAGCGCACCAAACCTTTGAAGGGCGCGAACAGATGTTGGTGATGTGGACAAACACCGTGCCGCAGCGCCTTATCGACCGGCGCACGGGTGCCGATGTGATTCACCAATTCCCCGGCCTGCAACCGCCCTACACCAGCTTCGAGGCGCAGCGCGCCGCCGGTGTCACCGTCGCAACCCAAGGGCGCCACGTGCCCGCCCCGATGACGACCCGGCAACTGGCGCAATTGCGCACCGAGCCTGCGCAAGCAGCCCCGCGCACCACAGTCTCGACCCGCTCAGCGCCTGCGACGACCGCCCAGACTGCGCCCAGCCATCGCTACGCTCAGGCCGGTCTCTTTGCCGATGCGGCGCAGGCTCAGGCCGCCGCACAGCGCATCGCGGCCGCAGGGCTTCCAGCGCGGCGTGGCACTGTGACACGCGACGGACGCGCCCTGACCCTCGTGCTGGCTGGTCCTTTTGCCACACAATCGCAGCTCGACGCCGGGGCTGATCGCCTGCGTGCGATGGGCTTTGCCAATGTGAGCTTGCGCAAATAAAATCCGGGCGGCGGCCTATCCCCGCCGCCCGATCAACCGCGCCATATCCAGCATACGGCAGGAAAATCCCCATTCGTTGTCATACCAGCCAAAGACGCGCAGCAATCCGCCCACCGATACAGAGGTTTGCGGCCCTGCTACGATCAGGCTCTCGGGACGCGCGCGCAGATCCGACGACACCAGCGGTGCCTCGGTCCAGCCCAGCCATATATGACGTTCCGCCGCCTCTTGCAAAAGCGTGTTGACCCCCGCGACCGTCACATCGGCCTGCAATTGCACCACCAGATCAATACAGGACACGCTCGCCACCGGCACCCGGATCGCCCGCGCCTCGATCCGCCCCTTCAACCCCGGCAGAACCAGCCCGGTCTGATGCTGGGCGCTTGTCGTCGTGGGCACCATCGACAGGGCGGCGGCACGGCTGCGCTCGGGCGCATCGCGGGGCTTGTCCACCGTAGGCTGGCTGCCGGTATAACAATGCACCGTCGTCATTTGCCCGCTGACAATGCCATAGGCCTCATCCAAGAGCCGCGCCAAAGGTGCCAGGGCATTCGTGGTGCACGAAGCGTTGGAGATGATCCGATGCGACCCAAGATCGCCCTCATTGGCCCCGATCACAAGCGTCGCATCCGCCTCTGCCGATGGGCCCGAAACCAACACGGCCCGCGCCCCCGCCACCAACCCCCGCTCGGCCACGGCGCGCGTGCCGCCCATACCGGTACACTCCAGCACCAGATCAACCCCGCTCAAATCGAGCGTGCTCAGATCACGAGCCGCATGAAACGGGATTTCCTGCCCATCCACGATCAGCACACCGGGACGGGTGGTTACGACACCGGGCCAGGGGCCAAAGACGCTGTCATATTGAAACAGATAGGCGCAGGTCTCTAGCGGCTCGATATCGTTGATGCACACCAGTTCAAACGCGGCCCCCTCGCGCATCAAGATCCGCAGGATTGTGCGACCGATCCGGCCAAACCCGTTGATGGCAATGCGAATGGGGTCCTCTGACATGGCATCCTCCGAGCAGACAGGTCAATACGTCTGACATTGCTGCGCGCCGTCTGGAAACACCAGCCCCGAAACACAATTTGATCAAATTCAGCGCATCGGCCTGCCGGTCAGACAAAAACCCTAGGGCCGGGCGGCGTCACCCCATCCTGCAGGGTCGTAGACGTCTCCAGCCGCGCCATTGCCAGAACCAAACCCCGCGCCTCGGCCAGCGGCAGCACGTGATACCGTGGCCCTGCATGCTCTTGCGCGTAATCCAGCAGGTTGCACGACGCCGGGCAAAGCGCCATCAACCCGTTTTCGGCAAAGATCACCTGTTCGCTCTCGAAATGCAACACGACCACCTCTGCGCCCTGCGTGGGCGGCACCCGCGTGACCCCCGGCACCGCCTCGAGCGCCACACCGGGCAAGAGCGCAAAGGGATCCCCCCAGAGCGTTTCAGCAAGATCGCTTTCAAGCATCAGCACCTGATGTGGCATAACCCGCACCGGCGCGCGGTTTCCCAGCACCCCGCGCCCCACATCCAGCGGCCAAAACCGCGAAGGGCAAGCGCCTTCACCCGTCCAGACCGGAATCCGCGTAACGCCACAGAGCGGTTGCACGCCCGCATCAAAGGTCACAACCCGGTCACCCGCACAGAGCGCCTGAACCGGACGCCAGCCATGGCCCGTGGCCACCCGCGTCCCGCTCAAAAGCCCGCTTTGCACGCCCGCAGGCTCTTCGACCTGCGTCCGCGCCGCCCCGCGTTCACTGATGCCAAACCAACCCAGCATACCCGCGTCGATCCCTTTCCCGATACAACCCATCCTGTTTCGTCAACAGGCCAACACTCCGATAAGCTGACTAAGCCATGGTTAACATGACCCGTTTTTGCTCGGATTCCGGCAGGAATAAGGCACCGTTGCGGCCAAGTGGACAACGCCGCCAAAGCCGTGCGATTGGCACAAACACCCCATGCAATCTTAACAAACGATCAAGGACGGTCAGAACTGATACCCGAATCGCGCGATGTCTTCGGCGGCACAATCCGCTACGATCTGCGCTGTGCGGCTGTCGTAATAGTCCTTATACGGCCCCCGCTCCGACGTATTGAACGGTGCTACCGTCACCGCGAATCCCAGATGCGCCCAGAGCGGGGCGGCATCGGTCTCCAAATGCTCTAGCCGGATGAAAAGACGGCAATATTCACGCCCATCCGCCGCCGTCACATAATGCCGCGCCGGGGTCGCGCGCAGGGCGGCCTGTGTCTCTGGCGCGGCCAGAAACGCAGGAAACGGCAGGTCCTTGGCCAGATGCACCGCCGAATGATCAAACTCTTGGCCGCGCAGCCAGTGATAATAGCTTACCATCCGGTCCCAAGGGTTGCGCACCAACGTAAAGACAAAGAACGCGCTCAGCGTCTCTTGGCTTACCAGCCCGTCGATATCGGCCAAGGTCGAATGTTTCCAAAGCCGCCCGCGCGCCTCAACCCCCTTCAACCGCGCCCGCCTGCGCCGCGCCTTGGGCGTGTCACCGATCAGGATGTCCTCGGCCTGCGCCCGCCCCTCCAGCGCCAACGCCATCGCGGTGCCGCCAGTCTTGGGGATATGCACAAAGATAAACTTGCGTCCGGGCGAAATAATCATGTCGCTACCCTAGCCGCTGCGCCGCGACGTGAAAGCCCTTTTCGCGCGCACCTCAACGCATTGCGTCAACCAACACCTGCGCCTCATGCGCCCGCAACCCAGAGCGCGCGCTTGGCCCATAGCCTGCCCCACCCTCGGCAAATATCACCGGAAAAAGACGCCGCAATTCGGCCTCTGTCGCGGCATCGAAACTGCCATGCGTCACCGGCCCGGGATGATAGCTCTCACTCCAGAGCCCGTTACCCCGCACGATCTCGTGCTGGTCAAACAGCAGATGCACATACACCACCGGCGCACCATCAACCCGCCGCGTGATAGAGCACTCATTGATCAGCGCCGCCGCCTTGACCAAAACCTGATGCGTGCCAAACAGCAATTCCGCATGTGGCGACGCCAACAGGATGCGGTGATTGGGCGACAGCTCCAACGCGTCATGCCGCCCCAGCGCATTGGCCGCAAGCGCCACCGGCGCATCCGCGCCCTCTGCCCGTCGCAGGCTTCGCCCGATCCAGCGCAGAGCTTGGGGGCCGTGATCCAGCGTCAGCACCAGATCCCCCGGCTTTAATGTCTCGATCGCGACTGCGCCCTCGGGCGTGTCAATCTGCGTGCCTTCGGTAAAACAGGGGGCCACCGTATTGATCGTGATGAACCCGACATCGGTGTTGCCGAACGTGTCTGCCACTGTATAGGACAGCATGTTCGACGCGCCCACCTCCTCTCCAGACGACACAAGAACAAAGCCCGTCGCCGTGATCTGAAGCGTCTCCCCGGTGCTGAGGATCACCGTATCGCCGGCAACCACCGGCTGACCATTGACCTCGGTGATCGTCAGCGTGCCGCCCGCCGCATTCGAATCATTCGCCAAAAGATCCGTTTCAACTTGCGAAAACCGCGTCACATCGATGATATCGTCGCCCGCAATAAGTGATGTCTGGATCGAGTTCCCGGCAATCAACAGGTTGCTGTCCAGCGCCCCATCGCCACCATCGGCAATACCGATCTTGATCGTGTTCACCTCGCCCGGCACCACCGGTGCCTTGAGGGTCAGCGTTACCGTGAACCCGTCCATCTCGGTGTTGTAGGTATCTGCGGACGAGGAATTGTCCATGTAGAGGTTAGAGTTACTTATATTGTTGATGTTGTTGATGGTGATGTCGCCTGTGCCCACCGTCAACTCGGCCTGCACCCCGTTGACCCAGACCCCGACCGAGTCGTTGAATCCGGTGTTGACCCATTCAAGATATTCCTCGGACGAGAACACGATCTGCATGGTCAGCGTGCTGCCTTCGGGGATGAACTCCGCCTCGAAAATCGCCGCGTCAAAGGTCTCCTGCCCCGAGATCGTCGATAGATCGGCATCCCCCGCCAAGCCATGATCGGTCGAGCTGTCCAGCAAAAGGTTCGGATCCCCCAGCAAATTAAGCAGGCTGACCTCGTTGGTCACCGACGTGGCCATGCCCGTGGATAGGATCACGCCCGTATCCGACGGTGTCAGCTCCGGCGAAACCGCGTCGCCATTGCTGTAAATCCCCGAGGCGCTGGCGGCCCCTGTATAGCTGGCCGAGACAATCGTGATGCCGTGACCGAACACGGCTTCGGCCATGTCCATTGCACTGGCAGAGGTATCAATCGGCAGTTCTGCGGCTGTGGCCATCTCATATCTCCGTCGGACTCAACGGAAAGCCTGCCGCGTAAACCCCAAGGACCGTTTAATGCCAGAGCACCCTCATGCCCCGATTACCTTGGATTTTAACGAACCCAGCCTCCCGCGAGAGGCTTGCAAGCGCCGTGCCAACCGCCATATTTGGCGCAGAAACAAAAGGGGGAACCCGATGGGCTATCTGCGCACAGGCATTTTGATGGCGGCGATGACCGCACTCTTTCTGGGCATAGGCGCGCTTTTGGGCGGCATGGGCGGCGCGCTCTTTGCGCTGATCGTGGCCCTCGCCACGAACGCCTTTAGCTGGTGGAATTCAGACCGGATGGTGCTGCGCATGCACAATGCCCGCCCCGCCTCTGGCCCCGAAGGCGCGGCGCTTACCCAAATGGTGCATGACATGGCCGATGCCGCCGGCATGCCGCGCCCGGCGGTCTATATCCTCGACAACGATCAGCCCAACGCCTTTGCCACCGGGCGCAACCCGGCCAATGCCGCTGTCGCCGCCACCACCGGCCTCTTGCGCCATCTCAGCCGCGAGGAAATCGCCGCCGTCATGGCGCATGAGCTGGCCCATATCCGCAACCACGACACTACGATCATGACCGTGACGGCCACCTTTGCCGGGGCCATCTCGATGTTGGCCAATTTCGCGATGTTCTTCGGCGGCAACCGCAACAACGGCATGGGCCTCATTGGCACGCTGGCGCTGATGATCCTCGCCCCCCTTGCGGCGGGCCTTGTGCAGATGGCGATAAGCCGTAGCCGCGAATACGAGGCCGACCGCATCGGGGCCGAAATCTGCGGCAACCCGCTCTGGCTCGCATCGGCGCTCGAGAAAATCTCGGGCCTCGCCGCCCGCATCGACAATGACGCCGCCGAGCGCAACCCGGCCACAGCGCATATGTTCATCATCAACCCGCTGCACGCCCATGCCCATGACAAACTCTTCTCCACCCACCCCAACCCCGCCAACCGCATCCGCGCCCTGCGCGAGATGGCAGGAGAGCGCGCCCAAAGGGGACCTTGGGCGTGAGGGGGAACCCCGGAGTCTTAATCCCAAGACCGCAGTTACGATAGCGGCCACACGCCCCAAATCCCAATGCGCGGAATCAAGGTGCCGCAGGCACCGCCGCGCAGCGGTCATGCCGAAGGCATGCCTCTGGCATGGTCCGCCCCCTCGGGCGGGCGCTTTTGCGACCTCACGCCAAACTGATACTGCGGACGGATTTGGTAGGCATAAACTGCCAGCCGATGAGGTTGAAGCGCCCACCCGGCGGACAGGCCCCGCGCGGCAGCACCTTGTGTCCGCTCATCGACGATACGAGTGCCAAGCGCGAGGCTGCCACGGCGCATCGGATCACGATAGCAATGCTGAACTACGCACCAAGGCCACCAATGCGCAGGAAGCGGAGTTTGCAAAGTTTGGGCAGTTTCCTGACACCAAACCTTCAAGCTGAGGGCTGCAAATTCCGGGTGAGAGCCCATTGTGTCGCTTGTTTTAGAACTCACACACGATAGAATAATTTCATTATGGATTTCCCCCCTTGGTTGCCTAAATCTGATTATTCAAAACGAGGCATGCTTCTTGAGCTAGCGCGATGCATTTTTGAGATGCATTACAGGGAAGAAATTCATGCCGTTAGAGGCCCCATGAGAACCTTCGACAACATGTGTAATGGTGATCTGGAAAGCGCAGCTTCGGTTTTGCAAATGTCAGGATTTATTCAATACATAGACGACATTTGTCGGCGAAGCGTATTTCTTTGTGAACCCTACGAATTTGAAGGGGTCGCAGACTCAAAGATGGCCAACGAAATTGATGCCGAAATAGTAAGAGAAGCTGTGATTAGGCTTGCTAATGGCAATGTTCGGTCGAGTTTGGGGATCCAGAAACTTGCTAAAGAAGCAACAAACGAACCTAGATCATGAAGGTCTGAAAACGCCCGCATTGCGTGAGTTCGCGATCTGCGCAGCGAAGGTCGACTGTCGCAAATTCGCATCAAAAGCCGTGTCCACTCCGGGCCGGAACCCGTCACACACGGATAAACCCCAAGGCTCCACTAACCCCCATTACCCCTCCCCCTTCAACACTTCCGGCCACCGTGCATCCCCCCGCGCGATGAACCCCGGCACATCCGCCTGCCATTTCGCGGCAATGTCATCGTTGTAATTGAGGTAGAGCTTGCCCTCCACAATCGCCCAATTCTCTGGCTGGGTGGAAAAGAGCTGGCCCTTCTCCGCCACCGCCCAGGCGCAGAACCCGCCATATTGCGGCGCGTAGCGGGCGGGGTCAGCGGCAAAGGCATCGCGGTTCTCGGCACTGGCGAAATGCCATGTCGCCCCGTTCCAGTCGAAACTATGCGCAGGCAATCCCGCCACCGGGCGGCCTTCGGTGAAATACCCCACCGGATCAGTGCCGCCCAGCGCCACGCCCTCTGTCGCAAATACCGGCACCGCTGCCAGTTCCTCTAACCCGGCCCGTCCCCAGACAAAATAGCCCAGCGCACCGGCCCCAACCAGAACCGCCCCCGCCAAAATCCTGCGCCGTGTGATCATCCTACCCATCCCGTCCTAAGCCATCCTGCGCCATAGCTAAGCACGCCGCCCTGAAATCCAAATCACGAAATCGCCAGTGCCCCCTTGCCATTGCCATTCCCGCCGCAAATCCCCTAAAAGGCTGGCAAACCAACCGCCCGGAGGCCCGATGCCAGACGCCCAGCCCTTCCTCTCCGCGTTCCACCCGGTCGAAGAGGGCTGGATCGACTATAACGGCCATATGAATATGGGCTATTACACCGTGCTCTTTGACCGCTGCGCCGATGAGGCGTTCGAAGAGATGGGCTTTGGCCCCGACTACCGCGCCACCCGCAACCTCACCACCTTCAGCGCTGAATTCCACATCCGCTACCTGCGCGAGGTGAAATTGGGCGATCAGCTGCGCAGCAGCTTTTATCTGCTCGACCATGACGGCAAACGCTTTCACTTCTTTCAGCAACTCTATCACAGCGACGGCTGGATCGCCGCCACCGGCGAGGGGCTGACCCTGCATGTAGACCTGAACGGCCCACGCGTCGTGCCCATGCCCGAGGATGTCGCCGCCCGCGTGGCCGCCATGGCAAAGGCGCATGCCGCCCTGCCCCGCCCCGATGGCATCGGCCGTCGTATCGGCCTCAAACCCAAAGGCTGACACAGGCAATGTCCGCCGTGCTGCTCATCGAACAGGCCCTCAACGGGCTGCAATTCGGGGTTATGTTGTTCCTCATGGCCGCCGGGCTAACGCTCATTTTCGGCGTGATGGGGCTGATCAATCTCGCCCATGGCTCGCTCTATATGATCGGGGCCTTTGCCGCCGCTTGGGTGGCGGGGCTGACCGGCTCGTTCCTCTTGGCCCTCGCCGCCAGCCTCGCCGCCGCCGCGGTGGCGGGCGTGCTCATTGAGCTGCTCGTCATCCGCCGCCTCTACGACCGCGACCACCTCGATCAGGTCTTGGCCACCTTTGCGCTGATCCTCATCCTGTCCGAAGGCACCCGCTGGGTCTTTGGCTCTTTCCCGCTCTATCTCGATACGCCCGACTGGCTGTCGGGCACGCTGCGCCTGCCGTTTGGCATCGACTATTCGCGCTACCGCCTTGCGATGATCGGCGCAGGGCTGGTGATCGCCGCCGCGCTCTTTGCCATGATCTCGAAAACCCGCCTCGGCATCCGCATCCGCGCAGGCGAAAATGACCGCGAGATGATCGCGGCCTTGGGCGTCAATATCTCGGCGCTCTATACGCTGGTCTTTGCCCTCGGTGCTGCGCTTGCGGGCCTTGCCGGCGCACTCATCGGCGCCATTCAATCGGTGCAGGTGGGTATGGGCGAGCCGGTGCTGATCCTTGCTTTCGTGGTCATCGTGATCGGCGGCATCGGCTCGATCAAGGGGGCCTTTATCGGCGCGCTGCTGGTCGGCCTCACTGATACCTTGGGCCGCGCCCTCCTGCCTTCAGCTTTCGCCACCTTCCTAGAGCCAGCAGCGGCCAATTCGGTCGGCGCGTCGCTGGCCTCTATGGCGATCTACATCCTCATGGCGGGCGTGCTGATCTTTCGGCCCCGTGGCCTCTTCGGGGCCGCGACATGAGCCGTGAAACCCTGCTCAACGCCGCCCTCATGGCCATACTTCTGCTTTTCCCCCTCTACGCTTGGGCCACGGACGAGCCGTTTCTCATCACCCTCACCACCCGCGCCGTGATCCTCGCCATCGCCGGGGTCGGCCTCAACATTGCGCTCGGCTTCGGCGGCCTCGTCAGCTTTGGTCACGCACTCTTCTTCGGGCTGGGCGGCTATGCCATGGGCATCCTCGCCTTTCACGCCCAGACCTACACCAGCGTCACCGACTGGCCCCTGACGATTCCCGGCACCAAATCCATGCCGGTGATCTGGATCATCGCCACACTCACCTCGGCTCTCGCCGCCCTCGCCGTGGGCGCGCTTTCGTTGCGCACAACAGGCGTCTATTTCATCATGATCACCCTCGCCTTTTCGCAGATGTTCTACTATTTCGCGATCTCCTGGCCCGCCTATGGCGGTGAAGACGGTCTCTCGATCTATGTCCGCAACGGCTTTCCGGGCCTCAACACCATGGACCCGATCCAGTTCTTTGCGCTCTGCTATGGCCTGTTGGCGTTGATCCTTTTCTTCACCGCCCGCCTTGCCCGCTCTCCTTTCGGCCTCATGCTGGGGGCCGCGCGGCAGAACGAGGCGCGCGTTGCCGCCGTGGGCCACCGCCCCTATCGGCTCTATCTCATCGCCTTCACGCTCTCGGGCGCGATCACCGGGCTTGCGGGCGCGCTCTTTGCCGATCTCAATCGCTTTGTCAGCCCGGTGATGTTCTCGTGGCAAACCTCGGGCGAGATCATGGTGTTTGTGATCTTGGGCGGTGTCGGCCGCGTCTTTGGCCCGGTCGCGGGGGCCGCGCTCTTTATCCTGCTCGAACACAGCTTGGGCGGCCTCAGCGACTATTGGCACATCTACTTGGGCGCGATCCTGCTTGGCACCGTGCTTTTCGCACGCGGCGGGCTCTTTGGGCTACTTGCCGGACGGGGGCAGCCGCATGACTGATCCCATTCTCGCCATATCTGGCCTCAGCAAAAGCTTTGGCGCGCTCACCGCCAGCCGCGACATCACACTCGATCTCAAACCGGGCGAAATACACGCCCTGATCGGCCCCAACGGCGCGGGCAAATCCACCTTGATTGCCCAAATCGCAGGCGCGCTGCGCCCCGACGCAGGCCGAATTCTCTTTGCCGGGCAGGATGTGACCGCCCTCGATACAGCAGCGCGCGCGCGGCTTGGCATGGCACGCACGTTTCAGATTTCGGCCCTGCCGATGGAGTATACCGTGCTGCAAAACGCCATTCTGGGCGCGCTTGGCCAGCGTGGCGATGTCGTGCGCTTCCTGCGCCCCGTGTTGCGCGATGCCGATCTGCGCACCCGCGCCGAAGCGGCCCTGGATACCGTGGGCTTGTCAGACGCCCGCAACACCCGCTGCGCCGAGCTGTCGCACGGCCAACGCCGCCAGTTGGAGGTGGCCATTGCCCTTACGCTCCGCCCCCGCGCCTTTCTCATGGATGAACCCATGGCCGGTCTTGGTGCCGATGGCACCCGCGCGCTGACCACGCTTCTGGATGGCCTGCGCGCCGAGGCCCCGATCCTGCTGGTCGAGCATGACATGGACGCGGTCTTTGCTCTCGCAGACCGGATCAGCGTGCTGGTCTATGGCCAGATCATCGCCACCGGCACCGTAGACGAGATCCGGCGCGACCCCGAGGTGCGCAGCGCCTATTTGGGTGACGACATGGACGAGGCCACGGCATGACACTCCTCTCCCTCCGCCAGATCACCGCCTCTTACGGCGCAAGTCAGGCGCTCTTTGATGTTAACCTCTCAGTCAGCGAAGGCGAGGTGGTGGCCCTTATGGGCCGCAACGGCATGGGCAAATCCACCACGGTCAAGGTGATCTGCCGCCTCCTGCGCCAGAGTGGCGGCACCGCCACCTTTGCCGGGCGAGACCTCAGCGGCATGCCCGCGCACCGCGCCGCCCGCGCGGGAATCGGCCTTGTCCCCGAGGGGCGGCGCTGCTTCGCCAGCCTTACGGTGCGCGAGAACCTGATCGCAGCCGCCCGCCCCGGCCCTTGGGACATGGCCGCCGTCACCCGGCTCTTTCCGCGTTTAGCTGAACGGCAGGATCAGATCGCCGCGTCCCTCTCGGGCGGCGAACAACAGATGCTGGCAATCGGACGCGCGCTGATGACCAACCCCCGTCTTTTGATCCTCGACGAGGCGACCGAAGGATTGGCCCCCGTTGTGCGTCAGGAAATCTGGGCAGCGCTCGCCCGCCTCAAATCCGAAACCGGCATGGCGCTTTTGGTGATCGACAAATCCATCCGCGAACTCGCCCGCGTCGCCGATAGCGCCGTGATCCTTGAAAAGGGGCGCTCCGTCTGGACCGGAACCTTTCGCGCGCTCACCCCAGAGATCACCGATACCTATCTTGGTGTCTAGAATATCGCCGGACCTTACAAAACTCGCCCCGATTTGTAAGCTCTGTAAGGTTTGCGCTCAAGAATTTCTCGACGGCTGCGTCACGACTGGTCTAGTCTGCCAGCAGGCGGGGGTTGGGGACCTTTGCCGCATTGGGGACAGAACAGATGTTTTCTCTGATTTTTAAGCGGTTGGCGCTTGGGCTGGTTACCATTTGGCTGGTCTCTGTCCTCATTTTCCTTGGGGTCGAGGCCCTGCCCGGGGATGCCTGCACCGCCGTTCTCGAACGCGATGCCCATGGCGAGGCCTTGGAAAAATGTCGTGAAGTCATGGGCTTAAACGCGCCTGCGCTCAGCCGCTATCTCTCGTGGGCGGCCTCTGCGGTACAGGGCGAATTTGGGGTTTCCGCCAATGGACAAGAACGCATAAGCAACCTGGTAGGCTACCGCCTTCGCAATTCCCTGATGCTCGCCGCTGGAGCGCTAAGTGTTGGAATTCCCTTGTCAATTTTTCTTGGTGCTGTGGCTGGACTGCGGCGCGACACATGGCTCGACATCCTCTTTTCAACTGGTGCGATCCTCGCGATGACGATCCCCGAATTCGTCGCCGCCACGATTTTGATCCTAGTCTTCGCGATCTGGCTTGGCTGGGTTCCGGCTATCGTCCTCACGCCGGCCGATGCCCAACCTCTTGAATTCTTTCCGGAATTCATCCTGGCAGCGGTGGTTTTGACCTTGCTTATGGTGGCCCATATCATGCGCATGGTGCGCTCTTCGGTAATCGACGTGATGGCCAGCGACTATGTGCAAATGGCCACACTCAAGGGCGTTCCCTACTGGCAAATCGTTTTTCGCCATGCGCTGCCCAACGCCCTCTTGCCCGCGATCAACATCATCGCGCTCACTGTGGCATGGCTTTTGGGCGGGGTGGTTGTGGTCGAAGTTGTCTTTAATTATCCGGGGCTTGGTCGATTGCTGATTGATGCGATTTCGGGTCGTGACCTGCCTGTGGTGCAGGCCATCACCCTTATTGTCGCCGCGACCTATGTGGCGATCAACCTTATCGCCGACATCCTCAGCCTCGCGCTCAACCCGCGCCTGCGCAGCCACCATATGAGGCAAGGGTGATCCGGCTTTTGGAAATCCTGCGCGCCATGACGCACCGCCCATCCGGCGCCATCGGGCTTGGCATTGTTGTCTTTCATCTCTGTCTGGCAATCATCAGCCCTTGGATTGTTCCCTTTGATTACAAAGAGATGAACGCACTCCAAACGCTCGCCGGTCCCTCATCCGAACATTGGTTCGGCACCGATCATCTGGGCCGCGACGTATTCAGCCGAGTGCTCTTGGGCGGGCGCGAAGCACTGCTGGTCACCGGCATCGCCACCCCCATCGCCCTTCTCTGGGGCGGTCTCTTGGGCGTCTACCTCGGCCTGCGCGGTGGATGGGAGGACGAAATCACCCTGCGCCTCGTCGATGCCTTTCTCGCCCTACCCGGCATCCTGCCTCTCTTGGTGCTCATCACCGTCTTTGGCAGCGGCGGCGAGGTCTTGTTGCCGACATTGGCGTTTTTCTTTGGGATTCCAGTGATCCGCGTCGCCCGCGCCGCAGCCCATGAGGTGGTCGCCCGCGATTTCATCGCCGCCGCGCGCGCACGCGGACATCGCCCGATTGACATCGTGCGCCGCGAACTCTTGCCCAATGTGACCGATGTCCTGTTGGTTGAAGGCGCAATGCGCTGGTCTTGGATGCTCTTGGGCTTTTCAGCACTGTCGTTTCTGGGCTTTGGCGTGGCTCCGCCCCGTCCCGATTGGGGGCTGATGGTCTCGGATGCGCGTGTTTATATGTCGCTGGCACCATGGGGGGTGATCGCCCCGGTTGTGGCCCTGTCCAGCCTGATCATCGGGATCAATCTCACGGCGGACGCGCTTGCCAAGACGCTTGGCCTTGATCAAAGCCGGGCAGCAGTGGTGTGACATGAGCCAGCCCCCCCTCCTCGATATCCGGCGGCTTTGCATTGGCTTTCGTGGGCGTTCAGGTCAGGTCTTGCCTGTGCTCCACGAGGTCGACCTGACTGTGTGTCGCGGAGAAACCCTTGGGATCGTTGGCGAAAGCGGCTCTGGCAAGAGTACGCTGGCGCTGGCCGCGATGGGCTATCTCAAGCACGGTCTGCAAAAGCTCTCGGGCGAGGTGATCTATGACGGGGCGGACATGTTCGCGCGTTCGGATCGGGAGCTCGCGAAAATCCGCGGGGGGCAATTGGGCCTCATTCCACAAAACTCGGGGCAATCGCTGACCCCGACATTGCGCATCGGGCGGCAAATTTACGAGGCTCTGCGCCTGCATTGCAACCTGCCTAGGTCGGAACATCCCAAACGGGCCCGCGATCTTTTGGCCCAAGTACGCCTGCCCGATCCTGACGCCATCCTGCGGCGCTATCCGCATGAGCTTTCTGGCGGGCAACAACAGCGTGTGGCGATCGCCATGGCCCTCGCTGGCGAGCCAGACGCGCTTTTGCTGGACGAGCCAACCACCGGCCTTGATGTCACCACACAGGCGCATATCCTTGACCTGTTGCACGATCTGGCGCGCACGCGCAACATGGCAATGGTCTATGTCAGCCATGATCTGGGCGTCATCGCGCGGGTCTGCGACCGGGTGCAAGTGCTCTATGCCGGTGAAGCCGTGCTGACAGGACCAACCCGAGACCTGCTGCGCCGTCCCGCACATCCCTATGCACGCAGCCTTCTGGCCTCTATCCCCCGCCTCGGAGACCGGACCCTGCCGCGCGCGTTGGAGGGACGGCCGCCAGGGCCTGCAACCGCCCGCTTGGGCTGTGCTTTTTCCCCGCGCTGTGCCTTGGCAACCGAAACCTGTCAGACAGTGCGCCCCCCCTTGGTAGAAGGTGAAGCGGGGCAAATGACCCGGTGCCATTACCCCGATCAGGTTGCGGCGATGCCCCCGGCGCAGGCAGGGCAGGCACTGACATGCTGCACGGGGGACAGTCCCCTTGCCCTATCGCTCGACAGCGTCGCAATCCGCTATGGCCGTCCCGGTGTTTTCGCGCGGCTCACAGGGCAGCCATTACCGCCCGCGACCGTGGATGGGATCACGCTGAACCTTCGGCGCGGCGAGACTTTGGGATTGGTGGGTGAATCCGGCAGCGGCAAATCCACCATCCTCAAATCCATCGCCGGTCTCTTGCCGCCTGCCAAGGGTCAGATCAGTCTTGGGGATGGCACGGCACTGCCCTCGATGGTCGAACACCGCCGCCCCGATCATCTGCGGCGCCTTCAGATGATTTTCCAGAACCCCGACGACAGCCTCAATCCGCGCCAGACGGTGCAGGACATTCTGGCACAGCCCCTCAGGCTTTATTTCGGGCTCAAGGATCGCGCCCTGCGCGACCGCGCCGCCGAATTGCTCGAAACGGTACGGCTTGGGGCACATTACCTTGACCGCCGACCGGGGCAGCTGTCGGGGGGCGAAAAACAGCGCGTGGCCGTAGCACGCGCCTTTGCCGCCGAACCTGACGTCGTGCTCTGCGACGAGATCACCTCGGCGCTCGATGTCTCGGTGCAGGCGGCAGTTCTGGAATTGCTGAACGATCTCAAAGGCCTGCATGGCACGGCTTTTGTCTTTGTCAGCCATGACCTGACCGTGGTACGGGCCCTGTCTGACCGGGTTGCAGTGCTCTATCAGGGGCGGTTATGTGAAATCGGTCCGGTTGCAGCGGTCTATACCGCGCCTTCACACCCCTATACCGAGGCGTTGCTGGGTGCAGTGCTGGAACCGGACCCGGATCTTGCACCCCGGCTTCTGGCACAGGATACGGTGGAACTGTCGCCCCCCGCGCGCGGGTGTCCGTTCCAACGCCGCTGCCCGGTCAAGCGCGGTGAGATTTGCGAAACCGAAACGCCGCCCGCGCGCGACGCTGGCAATGAGCATCTCATCCACTGCCATATTCCGGTTGCCGAATTACGTGATTTTCAATCCCTGACCCAGAAATCTTGAACGGATTTCGACAGGTTTTCTTTTTCAAAGCACGGCTCTCCCCAACGAAAAAGCCCGGTCAAAGGACCGGGCTTTTCCAAATTTCATCCGCAAATCTTACTGATCGCGGCTCTCCGGGGTTTCGACGAAATTATCAAACTCGTCGCCACCGACCACATCATTGTCGATCACAGGTGCGGCCAGAGCCGCAGCCGCAGCCGCCTCTTCCTGACGCGCCTCGATCACGATGCTGTCGCGCGCTGTCGCAATGCGGCGCATCTCTTGGGTCGCACCACCCGTGCCCGCCGGGATCAGGCGGCCCACGATGACGTTTTCCTTGAGACCGACCAGCTTGTCACGTTTGCCCTGAACAGAGGCTTCGGTGAGAACGCGGGTAGTTTCCTGGAAGGATGCCGCCGAGATGAACGACCGGGTTTGCAGCGATGCCTTGGTGATACCGAGAAGGATCGGTTCACCCATAGCCGGACGTCCGCCCTTGGCCTCAGCCTTGGCATTGGCCTCGTCAAACTCGACCTTGTCCACATGCTCGCCCTTGAGAAGCGTCGTGTCGCCCGAGTCCTGGATTTCCCATTTCTGGAGCATCTGACGCACGATGACCTCGATGTGCTTGTCGTTGATCTTCACGCCCTGCAGACGGTAAACCTCCTGCACTTCGTCGATCATGTAGTTGGCAAGCGCTTCGACGCCCATGATGGCAAGAATATCATGCGGCGCGGGATTGCCGTCCATGATGTAATCGCCCTTCTGGACATAGTCACCTTCCTGCACCGGGATGTGCTTGCCCTTGGGCACCATGTATTCCACGGGCTCAAGGCTTTCGTCGGTGGGTTCGATCGTAACGCGACGCTTGTTCTTGTAGTCACGGCCATAGCGAACATACCCGTCGATTTCCGCGATGATGGCGTGATCCTTGGGGCGACGTGCCTCAAAGAGTTCAGCCACACGCGGCAGACCACCGGTGATGTCCTTGGTCTTGCCACCTTCACGCGGAATACGCGCAATCACATCACCCGCTTGCACCTGCTGGCCTTCTTCGACCGACAGAATGGCATCCACGGACATCGGATAGGTCACAGGGTTGCCCGCGTCATTGCGCATGGGCTCACCATCTTCACCCACGATGAACACTTCGGGTTTCAGCTCGTTGCCGCGTGGTGCTGCCCGCCAATCGGTCACGATCTTTTGGGTCATGCCGGTGGCTTCGTCGGTCACGTCCCGCACAGAGACACCCGAGGTCAGGTCCACGAATTTCGCGGTGCCCGATTTCTCGGCGAGGATCGGCAGGGTGTAGGGATCCCACTCGAACAGTTTCTGACCGCGCGTAACCTTGGCCCCTTCTTTGACAAAGAGCTTGGTGCCGTAGCCGACCTTGTGGCTGGCAAGTTCAACACCCTTGTCGCCAATGATCCGGAGTTTCATGTTCCGGCCCATAACGAGGGTCTCGCCATTGGCGTTTTCCAGCGTCTGGGGTTGATCATAGGTGATCGTGCCCTCTTGGCTTGCCTCAAGGAAGGACTGTTGCCCCCCCTGCGCCACGCCGCCGATGTGGAAGGTCCGCATCGTAAGCTGTGTGCCGGGCTCGCCAATCGACTGCGCGGCGATGATGCCAACAGCCTCGCCGATGTTGACCATGGTGCCGCGCGCAAGGTCACGACCATAGCACATGGCACAGACGCCATCCTCGGCCTCACAGGTCAGCGGCGAACGCAGGCGCACAGTCTGGACAGCCGCTTCTTCCAGCGAATCCGCCATACGCTCGTCAATCAACTGGCCACGCGCGATCAAGACCGCATCGCTGATCGGATCAAAGATATCCTCAGCCGCAACCCGGCCAAGGCAACGCTCTGCCAAGGAGGCCACGACTTCGCCGTCGTTTACCGCCGCTTCAACCGTAACCGCGCGCTCGGTGCCGCAATCATGCTCGCGCACGATACAGTCCTGCGCGACGTCCACCAGACGCCGGGTCAGATAGCCCGAGTTTGCGGTTTTCAGAGCCGTATCCGACAGACCCTTACGGGCACCGTGGGTTGAGTTGAAGTATTCAAGAACGGTCAGACCTTCCTTGAAGTTCGAGATGATCGGCGTCTCGATGATGTCGCCGTTCGGCTTGGCCATCAGACCGCGCATACCGCCCAACTGCTTCATCTGAGTGACCGAGCCCCGCGCGCCCGAGTGCGCCATCATATAGACGCTGTTGGGTTCGCGGACAGCACCGTTCTCGTCCCGCAGTTCCGCCGAAATGGTGGACATCATGGCCTCGGTGACCTGATCGTTACACTTCGACCAGGCATCGACGACCTTGTTGTACTTCTCACCTTGGGTGATCAGGCCGTCCATATACTGCTGTTCAAAGCCTTTGACCTGGCTGCGGGTCTCTTCGACGATGCTCCACTTGTTGTCAGGAACGACCATGTCATCCTTGCCAAAGGAAATCCCCGCCTTGAACGCCTCGCGGAAGCCGAGGGTCATGATCTGATCGCAGAAAATGACGCTCTCTTTTTGGCCGCAATAGCGATAGACGGTGTCGATGACCTGCTGCACTTCTTTCTTGCGCAACAGACGGTTGACAAGGCTAAAGGGGGCCTTGGCGTTCTGCGGCAGAAGTGCCCCAAGACGGGCCCGGCCCGGCGTGGTGACAACCCGAACCATGACCTCGTTGCCATGCTCGTCGATCTGCGGCACGCGCACCGTCACCTTGGAATGCAGATGCACCTCGCCTGCGTCAAGCGCATGCTGCACCTCACCCAAGGACGAGAAGACCATGCCTTCACCTTTCATCCCGTCGCGCTGCAGCGTGACGTAATAAAGGCCAAGGATCATATCCTGAGACGGAACGATGATCGGCGCGCCGTTGGCGGGCGAGAGCACGTTGTTCGTGGACATCATGAGCACCCGCGCCTCAAGCTGCGCCTCAAGGCTCAGCGGCACGTGCACGGCCATCTGGTCGCCGTCAAAGTCGGCGTTGAAGGCCGAACAGACCAGCGGATGAAGCTGGATTGCCTTGCCTTCGATCAGCACCGGCTCAAACGCCTGAATGCCCAAACGGTGCAGGGTCGGTGCGCGGTTGAGCATGACAGGATGCTCGCGAATGACCTCATCCAGAATGTCCCAAACCTCGGGACGCTCTTTTTCGACCAGTTTCTTGGCCTGCTTGACAGTGCTGGACAGGCCCTTTGCCTCAAGCCGCGAGTAGATGAACGGCTTGAACAGCTCGAGTGCCATCTTCTTGGGTAGGCCGCACTGATGCAGTTTCAGTTCCGGACCGGTTACGATCACCGAACGACCCGAGAAGTCGACCCGCTTACCCAGAAGGTTCTGACGGAAGCGGCCCTGCTTGCCCTTGAGCATGTCCGAGAGCGATTTCAGCGGGCGCTTGTTGGCCCCGGTGATGACGCGGCCGCGGCGGCCGTTGTCAAACAGCGCATCGACCGATTCCTGAAGCATCCGCTTTTCGTTGCGCACGATGATATCGGGCGCGCGCAGCTCGATCAGCCGCTTGAGGCGGTTGTTCCGGTTGATCACCCGGCGATAGAGATCGTTGAGGTCCGACGTGGCAAAACGGCCCCCGTCCAGCGGCACCAGCGGGCGCAGTTCTGGCGGAATGACCGGGATCACCGTCATCACCATCCATTCCGGACGGTTGCCGGATTCGATGAAGGACTCAACCACCTTAAGGCGCTTGATGATTTTCTTGGGCTTCAATTCGCCTGTGGCTTCCTTGAGGTCAGCGCGCAGTTGCTCGGCCTCGGCCTCGAGGTCGATATTCTGGAGCATCTCGCGGATCGCCTCGGCGCCGATATTGGCGGTAAAGGCGTCCATGCCATATGCGTCCTGCGCATCCATGAACTCTTCTTCGGTCAGCATCTGGCCATAGGTCAGATCGGTCAGACCGGGCTCGATCACCACGTAGTTTTCGAAATAGAGCACCCGCTCCAGATCACGCAGCGTCATGTCCAGCATAAGACCGATGCGCGACGGCAGCGATTTCAGGAACCAGATATGGGCGCAGGGGGCGGCCAGCTCGATATGGCCCATACGCTCGCGACGGACCTTTTGCAGCGTGACTTCAACGCCGCATTTCTCGCAGACAACGCCGCGATATTTCATGCGCTTGTATTTGCCGCAAAGGCATTCGTAATCCTTGATCGGGCCAAAGATCCGCGCGCAGAAAAGACCGTCACGCTCGGGCTTGAACGTGCGGTAGTTGATGGTCTCGGGCTTTTTGATCTCGCCGTAAGACCAGCTCAGGATACGCTCCGGGCTGGCAAGGCTGACCTTGATTTCGTCGAACACCTTGGCAGGGGCCACCGGGTTGAACGGGTTGTTTGTCAGTTCCTGGTTCATTTTCAAATCCTTGAATTCGGGCGAGAGGAGGATGTGTGGCGCAGCAAACGGTGCGTTTTACCCACCCTACGTCGTGCCGTAGGGTGGGTGACAACGCACCATGCGATCCGCTTACTCATCCTCCTCCGCATCCAGGAGTTCCATGTTGAGGCCAAGGCCCCGGACCTCTTTGACGAGAACGTTGAACGATTCCGGGATACCGGCCTCGAAATTGTCCTCGCCTTTGACGATGCTCTCATAGACCTTGGTCCGGCCTGCCACGTCATCCGACTTGACCGTCAGCATCTCTTGCAGGGTATAGGCGGCGCCATAGGCCTCAAGTGCCCAGACCTCCATTTCCCCGAACCGCTGGCCGCCGAACTGGGCTTTACCGCCCAGAGGCTGCTGCGTGACAAGGCTGTAGGGCCCGGTCGAGCGTGCGTGGATCTTGTCGTCGACAAGGTGGTGCAGTTTGAGCAGATACTTGATGCCCACGGTCACAGGGCGCGAGAACTGCTCGCCCGTGCGCCCGTCGAACAGCACCGACTGACCGCTCGTGTCAAAGCCTGCACGCCGCAGGGCGTCGTTGACATCCGCCTCTTTCGCCCCGTCAAAGACCGGGGTGGCAATCGGCACACCGCTGGTCACAGTGCCTGCAGACTCGATCAGCGTGGTCTCATCCATGCCCTCGATCCCTTCGGCATAGACATCATCGCCATAAGCAATGCGCATCGCCTCGCGCACAGGGGTCAGATCGCCGGAGCGGCGATAGTCCTGCAATGCCTCGTCGATCTTGAGACCGAGCGAGCGCGCGGCCCAGCCCATGTGGGTTTCCAGAATCTGACCCACGTTCATCCGGCTCGGCACGCCGAGCGGATTGAGACAGATATCAACCGGTGTCCCATCCGCAAGGAACGGCATGTCCTCGATCGGGATCACCTTGGAGACCACACCCTTGTTGCCGTGACGACCGGCCATCTTGTCACCCGGCTGCAGCTTGCGCTTCACCGCGATAAAGACTTTGACCATCTTCATGACACCCGGCGGCAGATCATCGCCGCGACGGACCTTTTCGACCTTGTCTTCGAACCGTGCATCCAGCGTGCGCTTTTGCGCCTCATACTGATCATGCAGCGCCTCGACGATTTTGGCGTCGGCCTCGTCCTTGAGGGCAAGCTGCCACCACTGGCCCTTGGTCAGCGTCGAGAGCAACTCTTCGGTGATGTCCGAATTCGCCTTGACGCCCTTGGGGCCTTTCACGGCAACCTTGCCCATGATCAGAGTGCGCAGACGGGCATAGATGTTGCGATCCAGGATCGCCAGCTCGTCGTCGCGGTCGCGCGCCAGACGCTCGACCTCTTCGCGCTCGATCTGAAGCGCGCGCTCGTCCTTTTCCACACCGTGACGGTTGAACACCCGCACTTCGACGACTGTGCCGTAATCACCCGGCTTGACGCGCAAGGAGGTATCGCGCACGTCGCTGGCCTTTTCGCCAAAGATGGCGCGGAGGAGTTTTTCCTCCGGCGTCATCGGGCTTTCGCCCTTGGGGGTGATCTTGCCCACAAGGATATCGCCCGGCTCAACGTCAGCACCGATATAGACGATGCCCGCTTCGTCGAGGTTGCGCAGAGCTTCCTCGCCGACGTTCGGGATATCGCGCGTGATCTCTTCCGGCCCGAGTTTGGTATCGCGGGCGGCGACCTCGAATTCCTCGATATGGATCGAGGTAAAGACGTCATCGCGCACGATCCGCTCGGAAATCAGGATCGAGTCTTCGTAGTTATAGCCGTTCCACGGCATGAAGGCCGTGATCACGTTCTTGCCAAGCGCCAGTTCGCCCATATCGGTGCAAGGACCATCAGCGATGACCTCGCCCTTCTGGACGGTATCGCCCACCTTGACCAGCGGCTGCTGGTTGATGCAGCTGTTCTGGTTCGAGCGCTGGAACTTGCGCATGCGGTAGATGTCCACGCCCGGATCGCCGATTTCAAGATCAGCGGTGGCGCGGATCACGATCCGCTGTGCATCGACCTGGTCGATTACCCCGGCCCGTTTCGCCATGATGGCAGCGCCGGAATCGCGGGCAACGACACCCTCGATACCGGTGCCGACCAGCGGCGCCTCGGCGCGCAGTGTCGGAACCGCCTGACGTTGCATGTTAGAGCCCATCAATGCGCGGTTGGCGTCGTCATTCTCAAGGAAGGGAATGAGCGAGGCCGCGACCGAGACAAGCTGCTTGGGGCTCACGTCGATCAGGTCCACACTCTCGCGTGGGGCGAGCATGTATTCGCCCGACTGACGGGTCGAGACCAGATCGTTAACGAACCGCCCGCCCTCGTCGAGATTGGCGTTGGCCTGCGCCACGGTGTGGCGCATCTCTTCTGTGGCGGACATGTATTGCACTTCGTCCGTCACCTGACCGTCGATCACCTTGCGATAAGGTGTTTCGATAAAGCCATATTTATTGACCCGCGCAAAGGTGGCGAGGCTGTTGATCAGACCGATGTTCGGCCCTTCCGGCGTCTCAATCGGGCACATCCGGCCATAGTGGGTCGGGTGCACGTCGCGCACCTCAAAGCCCGCGCGTTCGCGTGTCAAACCGCCCGGCCCGAGCGCCGAAAGACGGCGCTTGTGGGTCACTTCCGAAAGCGGGTTGGTCTGGTCCATGAACTGCGACAGCTGCGAAGAGCCGAAGAATTCACGTACCGCAGCCGCTGCCGGCTTGGCGTTGATCAGATCCTGCGGCATCACCGTGTCAATCTCGACCGATGACATACGCTCTTTGATCGCACGTTCCATCCGCAGAAGACCAACGCGATACTGGTTCTCCATCAATTCGCCGACCGACCGGACCCGGCGGTTGCCGAGGTGGTCGATATCGTCAATATCGCCCTTGCCGTCACGCAGTTCCACCAACGCCTTGACGCAGGCGACGATATCATCGCGATCCAATGTGCGCTGAGTATCCGGCTTATCGAGATTCAGACGCATGTTCATCTTGACCCGGCCCACGGCAGACAGGTCATAGCGCTCCGCATCAAAGAACAACGTATCAAAGAGCGCCGCCGAGGCCTCTTCGGTGGGCGGCTCGCCGGAGCGCATGACGCGGTAGATGTCCATGAGCGCGCTCTCGCGGTTCATGTTCTTGTCCGCTGCCATGGTGTTGCGGATGTAAGCGCCGACGTTAATGCCGTCGATATCGAGAACCGGAATGTCCGTGATCCCGGCGTCAAGCAGGTCTTGCAACGTGCCACCCGAAATCTCGCCATCCTTGCCATACTCAAGCGTCAGCTCATCGCCCGCTTCGACATAGATTGCGCCGGTCTCTTCGTCGATGATGTCGCGCGCCACGAACTTGCCAACGATATGCTCGAACGGCACCAAAAGCTCGGTGACATTGCCCTCGTCGATCAACTGCTTGACCGCGCGCGGCGTGATCTTTTTGCTCGCTTCAAAGATCACTTCGCCGGTATTGGCATCAATCAGGTCATAGGTCGGACGGGTGCCGCGCACGCGCTCGGGGAAGAACTTGGTGACCCAGCCCTTTTTCTTTTTCAGCTTGTAATCAACGGTGTCGTAATAGGCATTCATGATACCTTCTTGATCGAGACCAAGCGAATACAGCAGCGTTGTCACCGGCAATTTGCGGCGACGGTCGATACGGGCGAACACGATGTCCTTGGCGTCAAACTCAAAGTCCAACCACGACCCGCGATAGGGAATGATCCGGCAGGTAAAGAGCAGCTTGCCCGAAGAATGGGTCTTGCCCTTGTCATGGTCAAAGAACACGCCGGGGCTGCGGTGCATCTGGGATACGATCACGCGCTCGGTGCCGTTGACCACAAAGGTGCCATTGGGCGTCATCAGGGGCATATCGCCCATGAACACGTCTTGTTCCTTGATATCCTTCACCGATTTGGCGCCGGTATCTTCGTCGATATCGAACACGATGAGACGCAGCTTGACCTTGAGGGGTGCTGCATAGGTCATGTCGCGCTGCATGCATTCATCGACGTCATACTTGGGCTTTTCCAGCTCATAGCTGACGAATTCCAGCACGCTGGTTTCGTTGAAATCCTTGATCGGAAAGACCGACTGGAAGACGCCCTTGATGCCCTCGCCGTCCTGCGGCTGGGGCTGGTCGCCGGATTTCAGGAACAGGTCATACGAGGATTTCTGAACCTCGATCAGATTCGGCATCTCCAGCACTTCGCGGATTTTGCCGTAATATCTGCGCAAGCGTTTCTGGCCAAGGAAGCTTTGAGCCATGGTCGATGTCACCTTTCATTTCTCACCGGTCGCGCGTGCTGTTGGGGCTCAGCACCGCGTCCATCCGAGACGGCTGGGTTTGATCCATTCATGGCCATCGTCCCAATGACAGCCTCCCGATCATATAAACCTCGCCTTAGAAAAGCCCCGTCTTGTGCAGGGCCTCTCTGAGACAGGTTTGGCCGGAACCGGGAAACCCCGGTTCCAGCCTTAAAATCCTGTGCGGGTTGCCCCGACACGGATTACTTGATTTCGACCTCTGCGCCAGCTGCTTCCAGCTTGGCTTTGATGTCGTCGGCCTCGTCTTTCGAGACTTGCTCTTTGACAGCTTTGCCGCCTGCGTCGACCAGGTCTTTGGCTTCTTTCAGGCCCAGACCGGTGATTGCGCGCACTTCCTTGATCACGTTGATCTTGGAGGCACCAGCCGACTTCAGGATGACGTCGAACTCGGTCTGCTCTTCAGCATCCGACCCGCCAGCATCGCCCGCCGGGCCAGCCATCATGATCGCGCCGCCAGCAGCGGGCTCGATACCATATTCATCCTTGAGGATGGTTTTCAGTTCTTGTGCTTCGAGAAGCGTCAGACCAACGATCTCTTCTGCCAGTTTCTTCAGATCAGCCATTTTTGACTCTTTCCGTTTTCTAGATGTGTTCCAACGTCGGGAAGACAACCCCTACGCGGTGATTACAGTTTGCCTTACGCGGCCTCAGCCTTTTCGATGATCGTCGAAAGGATGCCCGCGATATTCGAAGCAGGCGCGCCAATCGCACCGGCGATGTTCGAAGCAGGTGCGCCGATGCAGCCCACGATCGAAGCAATAAGCTCTTCACGCGAGGGCATTTTCGACACGGCTTCGACGCCGGCCCGGTTCAGAGCCGTGCCACCCATGGCCCCACCAAGGATTTCGAACTTTTTGTTCGCCTTGGCAAAGTCCTCGCACACCTTGGCGGCTGCCACGGGGTCCTCGGAGAAGGTAAGCACGGTCATGCCCGTGAGGTAGTTCGCAATGCTTGCGCACGGCTTGCCCTCAAGGGCGATCTTGGCGAGCTTGTTCTTGGCTACACGAACTGATGCCTCTGCCGCACGGGCGCGGGCACGCAGATCCTGCATTTCGGCAACTGTAAGACCCGCGTAGTGGGCGACCACTACAACGCCAGAGCTTTCAAAGATCTGGCCGAGTTCCTCGACCACTTTCTCTTTCTGGGCTCTATCCACAGTTTCACTCCAAATTTGGGGGTCTCCCCCCGGCTCAGTTTTTGCCGCTCCCGAAGGGTCGGCGTTCGGGTCCAAAACACGGGTCCCGAGGCCAAGATCACCCGAGGACGCAAGCCCCGGCTGGAAATCTCATCTCGTTCCCCATCTCAGGAAGGATTTATTCAGGCGGATGCCTGAACCCTCCGTCTCGGACAGGACAAGGCCAAACTCGGCCCTGCCGTTTATCCCCGGATCAGTGATCCGGGAACAAATTCTTACTCGACAACAGCGCTGTTGACGTCGACCGTCACGCCTGCGCCCATGGTGGACGAGAGCGAGATTTTCTTGACGTAAGTGCCCTTGGCACCGGTCGGCTTGGCACGCTGCACAGCAGACACAAAGGCGCGCACGTTCTCGGCCAGTTTGGCCGCATCGAACGACGCCTTGCCAATACCGGCATGCACAACACCGGCTTTTTCAGCCTTGAACTGTACCTGACCGCCCTTGGCATCCTTGACCGCCTGCGCGACATCCATCGTCACCGTGCCAATCTTGGGGTTCGGCATCAGGTTGCGCGGGCCCAGAACCTTGCCCAGACGACCCACGATGGGCATCATGTCGGGGGTGGCGATGCAGCGATCAAAATCGATCTTGCCGCTCTGGATGGTCTCCATCAGATCCTCTGCGCCGACGATATCGGCACCGGCAGCCTGAGCCTCATCAGCCTTGGTGCCGCGTGCAAACACTGCAACGCGCACGGTCTTGCCGGTGCCATTGGGCAGGCCGACAACGCCGCGCACCATTTGGTCGGCGTGGCGGGGATCAACCCCGAGGTTCATCGAGATTTCGACGGTTTCGTCGAATTTAGCGGTCGCATTACCTTTGATCAGGGCAATCGCGTCTTCGACGCTCATGTTGTCCTTGCCGTCAAAGGCTTCACGCAGGGCGCGGGTCCGTTTTCCAAGCTTTGCCATCTTACTTCACCTCGATGCCCATGGACCGCGCGCTGCCCAGAATGATCTGCATAGCGGCGTCGATGTCGTTCGCGTTCAGGTCTTTCCACTTGGCTTCCGCTATTTCGCGCACCTGCGCGATGGTCACGGTGCCAGCAGACGCACGACCCGGGGTCTTGGACCCGGATTGCAGCTTGGCCGCTTTCTTGAGGAAATAGGACGCAGGCGGCGTCTTGATCGCCAACTCAAAGGACTTGTCCTGATAGTAGGAAATCACGACAGGGCACGGTGCGCCCGGCTCAAGATCCGCAGTCTTGGCGTTGAACGCCTTGCAGAATTCCATGATATTGATGCCGCGCTGACCCAATGCAGGGCCTACGGGCGGGCTGGGGTTGGCTTGCCCGGCTTTCACCTGCAGCTTGAGCGTCCCGATAAGTTTCTTGGCCATATGGCCTCTCCTTTTGGTCCAACACCATCGGGGCGCGCCCCTCTGGCTCTCGTGTTGTGTGGTGCGGTTCGGTGGCCGCGGCCACCTTACCTCCCACGGCTCTGATCCGGGCCACCGCTAGGTGGCACCGGACAACCCAAATCACATCTGTTTCGTGACCTGAGTGAATTCCAGTTCAACCGGCGTTTCCCGGCCAAAGATCGACACCGAGACCTTGAGGCGCTGGTTGTCTTCGTCCACTTCCTCGACCATGCCGTCGAAATCCTCGAACGGGCCGTCGTTAACCTTAACCTTCTCGCCGATCTCGAAGTGGATCAGGGTGCGCGGGCTTTCTTCACCCTCTTGCACTCGGTTCAGGATGGCGTTCACCTCGGCGTCCCGCATCGGCATCGGGCGGCCCTGCGGCCCCAGAAACCCGGTCACACGGTTAATCGAGCTGATCAGGTGATAGCCACGATCCGACATCTCCATATGCACCAGCACGTAACCGGGCATGAAGCGACGCTCGGCGGTCACTTTTTTTCCACGACGGATCTCGATCACCTCTTCGGTGGGAACCAGAACTTCGTCGATTTCATCCTCAAGGCCGTTCTCGGTGACGGACTGTCTGATTTGCTCGGCGATCTTCTTCTCGAAATTCGAGAGAACACTGACCGAGTACCACCGCTTTGCCATCGTCGCCCTATGCCTTTGTTCTTACCGATACAGTGATCGGATTTCCGTATTCTTTCAGACCCTTGAGCCTGCACCACCTAAAACAAAAATCGGCGCGCAACACGAATCGCCGCGCGCCATGTTTCAGAGTGTGGGGTCAACTACCCCTGATTGCCTGCGAATTCAAGAGCCTGAACAAGATTTTCGCCGTCTCAGCCGAACAGGCTCAGCACCCCTTGCAAACCACTACGGATGCCCAAGTCGACCAAGGCAAAGAAGATCGCCGTAATCGTGGCCATGATAAACACCATGACCGTGGTCAGCATCACCTCACGGCGGTTAGGCCAAACGACCTTGGCCACTTCCGAGCGGACCTGCTGAATGAATTGAACCGGGTTCGTGCGTGCCATCTGCGCTGTCTTCTCTGAATTTGATGCTCAGCGCGACATACGCGGGCTGGCCCGCGAATTCAAGGGCAGAAGGCAGCGGCCCCCTGCCCTGCTGTCTCAGCGTGTCTTGGGCGCGATCCGCTCGAACGGATCCGGACGATCGGCAAAAACATCAGGCTCTGGTTCGCGGCGCAGACGCAGTTCGGGCAAAGCGCGACGCTGTTCCAGCAAACGCGCCATCCGCCGCGTCACCCGCGACCGAAGATGCGTCATGCGTTCGGGGCCAAAGAGAGCATATCCGAGAAAGACCATCCAGAACCCAATGAACAAGGCGATCAACACCGGCATGGGCTGCCACAGGACCAAAGCGAAAGCGGCCAGCCATCCAGCATGATGCAGCTTCAGTTTTAAGGCACGAGGGCGCAAGTTCATAACGCGCGAAAGAACGGCGGCGCGCCGTTTGGGCGTTTGCGCCCGAACCGGCTCCAGATGTTCAACAGGCACATGCGGCGCGAGGTCTGGAAGAACGTGCCGGCGTGTCTTGCGCCTCTCTTCTGTCAGAATTTCGCGAATTGTGGACATCGCATTTTCCACTGCCTGTTCGGTCGAGACAGCATCAGCGGGTGAACGACCCGGCAATTCGGAATTGTGATGTGAAAAATACGTCTTTTGGTTCGGAACCCGCGGCAAATGCGTTTCCATGGCAGCTATCCCCTATTTCTTCCACGCCCCCACGCGGATCGGTCTCAGTCCCCCCGGACGTCGAAACCGATTAATGGTCGTGATGGGGCGCAATTGCGGCAAAAACATGGCAAACCGCCGGCGAAAATGCGGCATGTCCAAATAAAACCGTATTTGAGGCTGATTTTAAGCGCTTTTGACGCGCCCTGATCCGCCTCAGGTCACGACAAACGGTCAACGCGTGTTGAAAATTGGCAGGGGCAGCAGGGTTCGAACCCGCGACCTACGGTTTTGGAGACCGTCGCTCTACCAGCTGAGCTATACCCCTAAGGCCGAGCGCCGGATTACGCCAGCTTGGACCGGGAATCAAGCGCCCTGAGGCGGATTTCGTCATGAAATCCACAATTTCCTGTTCAGGCGGCCGGACGTGCCCCGAAGCGGGGGCTTTGTACGACGCCAGTATCAAAAAGCTGCGCAATCTCTGTGTCGCTGAGGCCAGCCACATCGCCCAAAACTTCTTCGGTATGCGCGCCAAGTTGCGGCGCGGGCTGGGGTGCTGCTCTTTCATGGGCCGAAAATGCCGCAGGATGCCCGGGCACCGGAAACCGGCCCAAACCCGGCTGCATCAAGAGTTTGAACATAGGATTATCTTCGCTCAGATCCGGATCTTCGGCCAAAGCCTCGCGCACGGTCCGAAAAACCGACCAGGTCAGGCCTGCCGCATCAAACGCCTCGGCAAAGCTGCTCAATTCGCGCGTCGCAAACCATGGGCGCAGGATCGCCGTGATCTCGCGGCGCAGGTGCCAGCGATTGCCCTCATCATTCAGATCGCGACCGCTGCGCGCGGCCAAGGCTGCCATCGCGGCCTCGGTGCCCGTGGCCTTGACCAGCCCGCGCCATTGGCGATGGGTCAGACCGATCACAATCACCCGCCGCCCGCAAGCACAGACGAAATCCTGGCCATACGCCCCGTATAGCGCATTGCCAGACTTGCCGCGCTCCTTGTCATTGAGGGCGGCATCACCGATCAGCCCCAGATGCCCGATGGTGGCCGCTGCCACATCCTTGAGCGACAGTTCAACCTCTTGCCCCCTGCCCCGGCGCAAACGCTCGCGCTCTGCCGCCAAGAGCGAGGACACCACCAAGTGCCCCGCAGCAATATCCCAAGCGGGCAAGGCATGGGCCACAGGCTCGGGCCAGCCCACAGGCCCCGTCATCTCGGGTATCCCAAGGGCGGGGTTGACGGTATAATCCACAGCCGGGCGACCGTGACGATCCCCCATGAGCGTGACCATCACCAAATCCGCGCGGTATTGGCTGAGGGTTTCATAATCCATCCAGCCGCGCACCCGAAGGTTTGTCAGGAAAAGGCCCGCATCCTCGCCCGGCGCAGTGATGATCCGCGTCACGAGGTCCTGCCCCTCGGGGCGGGTCATATCCACGGCGATGGATTTCTTGCCCTTGTTCAGCCCCGCCCAAAAGAGGCTTTGCCCAGACGGGGCCAGCGGCCAACGACCCGCATCAAGCCCGCCTCCCATGCGGTCAAACCGGATGACCTCGGCCCCCATCTGTGCCAGCGTCATTCCCGCCAGCGGCACCGCAACAAAGGCCGATCCTTCGACCACGCGCATTCCTTTGAGTATCCCGCCCATGCCGTGCCCTCCCGCGTGCCGGTCCCTGCACCGCGGCCAAAGGGCCGCATGCCGATATCATTTCAGACTGACAGGGATTGAAATAAAGTCAATATTTCAATGGCTTATGTGAATACAACGGTATGCCGCGCGGCCTTTGCTCCTGCAGCAAATCGGGCTGCGCTTGATTTTGATCGAGAATTCAAGGACCGGGGCGCGATCCGGCATGCTGGTGCTGCACCTGAAAACCGTTTTCCACAGGTTGGAAGAGGCGCGGCAGAATGACCCACCACGCCGCTTTCCCTCAATCCATCAGAAAGCCACCCGATTGCCGCGCCCAGAGGCGGGCATAAAGCCCGTCCTGCGCCAGCAGTTGCGCATGCGTGCCCTGCTCGACGATTCGGCCCTCGTCCATGACGATAAGCCGGTCCATTGCGGCAATGGTCGAGAGGCGATGCGCGATTGCGATCACGGTCTTGCCCTGCATCAGCCGGTAAAGCTGTGTCTGAATGGCGGCCTCTACCTCGGAATCAAGCGCTGACGTTGCCTCGTCCAACACCAACAGCGGCGCATCCTTAAGCGCCGCGCGCGCAATCGCGATGCGCTGACGTTGCCCACCCGAGAGCTTGACGCCGCGCTCGCCCACATGTGCCTCTAGGCCCCTGCGTCCGCGCGCATCCTCCAGCCCGGCTATAAACTCCGTCGCCTCGGCCAGATCAGTGGCGGCGCGAATTTCGGCGTCGGTCGCATCGGGGCGGCCATAGGCGATATTCTCGCGCACGGACCGATGCAAAAGCGCGGTATCCTGCGTCACCACGCCGATGGCCGCGCGCAGACTGTCTTGGGTCACCTGCGAAACATCCTGACCGTCGATCAGGATGCGCCCGCCGCTCAGGTCGTGAAACCGCAGCAAGAGGTTGATGAGCGTCGATTTTCCAGCGCCAGAGCGCCCGACCAGCCCCACCTTTTCCCCCGGTGCCAGCGTCAGATCAAGACCGTCGATCACCGGCACCTTGCGTGTGCTGCTGCTGTCGTAGACAAAGCGCACCGCTTCGCAGCGCACGGCCCCCTTATGCACCATCAACGGCGTCGCCGTCGGGCTATCTTGCACCGTGCGCGGCATGGCAAGCGTGGCCAACCCGTCGCGCGCGGTGCCGACATTTTCGAACAGCGCGGCGAATTCCCACATGATCCAATGCGACATGTTTCCAAGCCGCAAGGCAAGCGGAATGGCAACCGCGAGTGCGCCAAGATCAATCCGCCCCTGCACCCAAAGCCAAAGGCCAAGCCCCGTGACCGCCCCGGTCAGCAGGGCATTGAGCAGGTTGACCGACATATCCTGCACCGCCACAAGACGCATTTGCCGATGCACGGTCTGAAGGAACCCATCCAAACCGGCGCGGGCATACGCCTCTTCGCGTGCAGCATGGCTGAACAGCTTGACCGTGGCGATATTGGTGTAGCTGTCAACAATCCGTCCCGTCATATCAGCCCGGGCATGCGCCTGTTCCTGTGCAACCCGCCCCAGACGTGGCACGATGACGCCCAAAAGAGCACCATAGGCCAGAGCCCAGATGGCAAAGGGTGCGGCAAGGCGGATATCTTGCGTCCCCGCCAGAACGAGCGTTCCGATGAAATAGGCCAGAATATAGACCGCCACATCCATCAGTTTCATCACGGTTTCCCGCACGGCCAAGGATGTCTGCATCAGCCGGGTGGCAATGCGACCGGCAAACTCTTCTTGGAAATAGCCCATCGACTGCCCCAAGAGCCAGCGATGCCCCTGCCAGCGGATGCGCTGCGGGAAATTGCCCATCAGGGTCTGATACATGATCAGCGCGCCCATGACGCTGAGCAGCGGCAGCACGATCAAAAGCAGCACGCCCATGCCGCCAAGGCGCGCGGCCTCTTCGCCCAGAAACCGCTCTGGTCCAAGCTCCGACATGCGATTGACCAGCGTGCCGAGATAGCCGAGCAGAACAATTTCAACAGCCGCAAACACCGCCGAGATCACCGACATTGCGATGAGCCATGGCGCCACAGGGCGCGCGTAATGCCATAGAAACGGCCAAAATCGCGCCGGCGGCTGGCTGGGTTGCAACGCGGGATAGGCGTCGATACGCGCCTCGAAATACTGAAAAATACGCTTCATATCCGACTCCGAAATGCAAAGGGGGCGCGCAGTGACCCGCACGCCCCCTGTCAGTCAGAGCGGATCAGACGTTACTCGATGATCTTCGACACGACGCCGGCGCCGACGGTGCGGCCGCCTTCGCGGATGGCGAAGCGCAGGCCGTCTTCCATGGCGATGGGCGCGATCAGCTCAACCGTGAACTTCAGGTTGT